>WLWD01000158.1_pt1:0-150000 | contig 204453 bp, 135 predicted proteins | sample 6712731 | NCBI WGS metagenome assembly WLWD01 (sample SAMN12718690, study PRJNA576275) | sponge metagenome | isolation source: marine sponge | host: Mycale hentscheli | place: New Zealand: South Island, Marlborough, Capsize Point | collected 2014-11-01
TTTGTTTTTGTATTTGAGTTATTCGAAGTTGTTTTTTTTTTTTGTATTTAAACACTATTCAAAATATTTGACCCCAACCCTACAATCATTGTATTTACTCTTTGCATATGCATATTTTTAGATATCAAACAGCGGATGATAAATATGTTGCAGTGGGTGCAATTGAACCTCAATTTTATCGGTGAGTGTACATGTAAGTGAATTATTTTTAAAAATGTATTTTTAACATTAGGTGTTTCCTACAAGGCTTGGCACTAGATGAAAATGATTTACCTCATCAATTAGATGCAACTAAATGGGTATGAATTTTTAATTTGGCTGATATTACACATTAATTAGTCAAATGACATAATTGTTTTTGGAGTGCGTACAAAATGTCACCTTTAAAAAATATAATACTGACTTAATCTAAAGATAAGTAGGAATACCAATTCACATAACCAATGAAATGTAAGCATTAGAGTTGTGTGTACTATATATTAATTCACAAGGATTCAGAATATACTTTTTACACAGAGCAAGATAAAACATGAGGCAGTAAGCAAAAATAGAAAGTAAGAAAGAATCGTGCAACAACTCCCTCCGTATATGTCTAGAAATGCCGTAAATTGTCCATCCCATCCCACAGTCCCATGGGAAAGTGGGACATTTAAAGAACTCACATGTGTCTTCACTGTATCAACCCTCACTTGATCACCGTTTCCTGAGTAGACATCTTGTACTTGTCCCAGGTTCAAGACAGCGACATCTCCTGTTTGTAGTTTCTTAGTGGGTAATTTTGTTTGTTGAATTTTCATACTGACGAAAGGTACTCATCCGAACATCTTGCTAAAAATTCGGAGTTATCAGCTGGCACAAACGCCATCTGTGAAGGAGGTGAAACAGCTGGTTTGTCACAGTTCTATCTGGCAGAGCACACAGTGGTCTTCAAGGTAGAAAATGACTGGTGTCATAGCTTCAACATCTTCATTACTGGTTGGGATCATTCGAGCCAAGGGACAACTGTTCAAGCATACTTCGGTTTGGGTCAAGACGTTGATCAATTGTTCATAGTTTGTCTTAACATTGCCAGAAACTTTCTTCAAATGCCATTTAAACTTCTTCACTGCTGCCTCCTAGAACCCACCTAAGTGTGGAGCTCTTAGTGTAATGAAGTACCATTGAATGCCTTGAACACACACAAAAACCAGCAACTTCAGGTCTGCTAAGAAGCTCAGACAATTCTCGGTGGGCACCCACCAAAATTGGTTCCATAATCACTACATATGTCTAAAGGCAACCCTTGTCACTAGCTGTAGGTGGATTAGTTCACCACCATCCAGACAACAACACACACATAGGCCTTTGTGTAAGCTGGTTTTTGTGTTGATCCAATCTTGATCTGGAGTGGCCCTGCATAATCCACTCCCACCTTACTGAATACTCGACTCGTTCCTTTGGCAAATCCCCAACCTATTGCTGCTCTGACTTAGCCTCGTTATGTCTGCATACAACAATAGATCTGACAATGCATTTAACAGTCTTCATACCTCCAATAAGATGGAAATGACAAGAAAAAGTTGAAAACACTTGTGATGGCCCAGCATGGAGTAACTTGAGGTGTTCATGATGAATGATGAAACTAATGAGGTGAGTTTTGCATTACAAAGTCATACGGTGTTTCTGCTCATAACTGAGTTCATAATTCTTGATTCTATTTTGAATTCTCAAGTTACCAATTCATCTAAGTACAAGGAAAAAAAGACCTCTAAATGCTTTGTCACTGAAGATATTATTGATTCTTGAAGTAAGATAATTCAACAGCGAAGTTTTTGTGTGTTTTTTTGTGCTTATCTGAAGACATTTGGCATCACACAGCTCTTAGTAGATAAACATGGGCTGACATTTACCAGCTTCTTACAGTGATGTCTGAACCTATGCAGTGATCTGTATCAGACGTGCATATCTTGAATATTGTTCTGGAGACACTACTGGTTCAGTAATTTTGACTGGTTAAACTTGAAAATTTTGTGTATCTTTAGGAGGATCTGTAAAACAACTAGTTTGGGCCATAAGGAACAGTCCAGGGATAGCCACAATGTTCCGTTCCATCATGGTGTGTGCTTGAACAACGCCACTAGTAATAAAGCATGTGATGTACAGTCTACGGGGTTGTCAGCACTGGCTATGTGCCTCCCCTGCTCCTTTGGTAATCTATCCGTAATCCAATGAAGTTCTTGTATATTTTGGGAATTCCCTTCAACCAGTATAACACTAAGGAACTATCAGTCCAAGTGAACATTTTATCTGGAGGTATGAGAACATGGCCCACATGTTTCATTAGTCTTGCTATAACAGCTCCACACAGCTCTACCCTCGGAGTAGAAAAGCATTTGATAGGTTAAACCTTGATATTAGCTATTACAAGGGAGGCGTGTATACTATGTGTTTGGTCGTAAATCCCAAATATTTCGAAATAGTAATTGAAGGACCAGCTCTGTGATAACTCACTGAGCAGTAGAAATAAAGTTTCAATTGGTTAAATCACGATAGTAAATATAAGTACAACATGCTAGAACAATAGTAAATGAGTAAAGTAGCGTAACTAAGGTGAATGAAAAAGTTTGTGCATTATATACGTGACAACTCGAGACATTGACGAAGGCGACCTCGATGTTACCCGCTCACGCAGGCGCCATCTGGTCTGACCTAGACACCATGACAGTGAAGGATTTTAGGTGAATAACACATTTGGCAGAGCTGGGACTTACAACCCAGCTCCATACTGCTCACAGTTCAGCTGAAGATCCCTACAGTTTGTCAGCTATTTCATTCTGCATATGCTGATGATTCATTTCTGGTGGACAAACAGAGGAAAAGGTTCTCAGCCTTTGCACTATATCCAAGGAAATCTTTCGTGCTGAGTCTTTAACCTGAGGAAGTTTCTGACAAGTTCTATATTGCTGTCAAGTCAGATTGACCGTCTGGAAGATCCCAAGTCCGATAGTTCCACGCAACAAGATGATCCCAAGTATCTTGAGACATCCGTGGGATCAACTTGTCTTTCTGTCGGAAAATACAAATGTTTGGTGATACCTTGGAATACAGTCTAATCAACTAATCTTTAACATTTCTGATCTTGCCAAGTTGGCTGTCGATCTATAACCCAGCTGACGAAATGTCATCAGTCTCATTAGCAAGTTTTACAACCCCCTTATGTTCCTCTCTACTGTAATCATTAAGCTCAATACTCTTAAGATGATTGGACAACCAAGCTTGACTCGAGATGAGATGCTCACAGCAGTGATCGAGATTGAGGGTGTCATTAACTCCTATCCTTTATCTTGCCTTAGCATGTCCGACCTCACCCCCTCCCATCTCATTGTCAGACAAAGGCTGCTAAACTATCCTGACAACTTGGATTGTCTGCAAGATCCTGATAACAGAGATATTGGGGTTGCTACCAGTAAGCTTACTAGGTGCATGAAGGATCTGGCAAGTGTCCTCAACCAATTCTGGAAGCGGTGGAGGTCAGAATATTTGGCTGAGTTGAGAAAAAGCTATCATTACTTTGTCAAGAGGACCGCACTAGTTCGGGTGTGATAGGAGGAAATATTGTCTTAGTCCAAGATGATAGGCTTCCACGTGTATTTTGAAATAGGAAACATCCAAGAGTTGTTTCTTGGCCGTAATGGTATCTTCCTAAGTGCTCTTATGAGAGTTGCCACTAGTGAGCAACAGCACACTTTATTGAAACTGCCAACAGGTTGTCTTGTAGACATCACTGGAGTGTTAGGTGTCTTGCTATCTGGGAAAGGCAACTAATCTTGTGCAATTTGGCCCTGTGCTTCCTACTTGGGATTTGTTCCAGGATGAGGGTAGAAATTCAGTTCAGGCAAGGGTTCAGTGGGAGGATCAACATCTGTAATTTCTAGCGGGAAGAATTGCTGCAGTGTAGTGCTGCTGCCAAGCAAACCAGTGAGAGAAGAGAGAAGGATCCTAGAGCTGCTAGACTAGACCCATCATGGAACTATATGCGTTGAATGTTATTTTTCCTCTCTTATCATTACATTTTGTTTAGTGAGTCCCAGGTGACCAAACTGACCAAACAATTTGATCTGTAAAGGTTGTCATGTTTGTTTCCTTTCATAAAATAATTAGATATTGCAATCTTTTTGTTAGTAGATCAATCCTCCAAAAATTAAGGCTGACTAGAGCTATATAGTATTTATTACATTAGTCAGACTGTGATATGGAAGTATATTTCATGAGCAGGCTAATTTATTTTCAAGAGCCAGAGGCAGTAGAAATAAAGCCTGAGAGTGAAATATCCTGCCATATCAACCTGACAAGTGTATTAAGTTGTTTATTCTACCCTATATATCTTCACTACTGTAGTTTGTACTATAGGACCTTAAACAAAGTTTGGCTTTAGGGGTTCCCCAAACCCCCAGCTGTTATTTTAGCAGCTACTCTAACCTGTTGGGTAAGCTATACCAGAGGAAGGTAGCTGTAAAAACCCTGTTAAAGTGTTAAACTTGACCAGTTGCTATAACTACAAGGGTACTGAGCTTGATACACAGCTGAAATAAAAATAACCTGAGTGGTGAAATAATAAGCATGAAAGTGTGAAATAACTCACTCATAGGTCAGGTACTTAAAAATATCATTGTGAAGATATCTAGATATGTGTGTGTGTATGTAACTACCACTAGTACATTTATTATTGCTTGATGCAAGTTTCTAGCTTTATATAATTGCTTTAATAATCTCTTTTTTATTTATATGCATATTACATTTATTTATTTAATTTGGTACATTAATATTTCTTACTATAGAGTGAAACTAAATTGTTGTTTAAGAAAATATTTGCTACTAAATCAAGAGATGAGTGGACTCAGATTTTTTCTAGTAAGTTAAAATTTCCTAATTAATAATCAAGGACAGCTGTAAAAATACAAAAGTTGATCAATGAATTATTTTTTGTGTATGCTTAGACTTAGATGCTTGTGTTGAGCCAGTGTTGAGTATTGAAGAAGCTTCTAAACATGACCACAATGTGTAAGGTTCCTGGTTTTATATATATGTGAATAAAATATCCAGTTGACAATGCTGACACTCGTGCTATAGTGAACAGTATTATAGCCCAACACTATCCAGTCTGATTGAAGTACTCAAACACACTATCTATATGGCGACATATAGTTGTGCCCACAGCTCTGCTTTAATGTACATGCACACACTATATATCTATAATTATACTCATAGTTGTTTGAAAATCTGTCACACTTGCATACTTGAATATTTATTTTGTGCTTGTTTAGAATTTGTTTGTGTGTGTTTGTGATACAAGTTTATTTGTTTTTCTTCTTTTTTAAATATACATAAAGCAGCTGGGCTTCGCACAGAATACTATGGTAAAAGGTGAATACTTTGGGGCTAATGGTGTCTCTTGTCACAATGATCTAGCGTAGTCTCATTTAGTCTAACTATTTTTGGTCTTCAAACTCACTATTATGCAAGAACAGTGCAGCTCATGATTCTTTAGGACTACAGTCGAACCTCCCTACAAAGGGACTCCGAGAAGCGGTCAGACTCTCAACAACGGTCAGACCGTTGGGAACGGAGTATTTTCTGCATGTATGTAATGGATTTTTTGACTCCAAGTAACGGTTGACTCTCTACTCCGGACAACGGCCAAGTTGTGTGCCCCAAAATGTAATGTCTTGTACAAAATTTACTTCTTGGGACGGCCAGTTAGCCACACCCAACTTATTGATGCCAGGTCAGCTGAGATCTTACAAGTGATAGATAGAGGGACTTCTTAATGTTAATGGGTGATGTGCAAGGAATTGTTCGCCTAATTAAATACAGAGACCGATAAGCTTTGCTGCTTATTTCTTTGATGCAAGTGAGAATTTAGCTCTTCAAAAGGATCTTGACAATTTATTGTCATGGTGTCAATCTTGAAAACTTTCTTTAAATACTTCTAAATGTGCATATATGAACGTCTCCCTATCATCATCTACTAACAACAATTACACCATCGGTAATGATACAATTAAAACAGTGACTCAACAGAAAGATATAGGTATTTTAATCTCTGATATATAGTTTATCTTGGTCTGTCCAACTGTTCCCAGCTATGGTTTCCCAACTAAATACAAGACATTATCTTATTGGAAATAGTTCAACGGCGTGCAACTAAATACATTTTAAATAATTATAATATTTCTTACAAATTAAGACTTATTCATCTCAATATTTTACCACTAATGTACTACCTACAATTACTAGACCTATTATTTTTTGTTAAATGTCTTAAGAATCAGTCTGATTCATTTAATGTATTTAATCACGTCACTTTTCATTCTGGGTCCACAAGATCTTCATCTAATCAAAAAAACTCCGAAATAAGGTCAAACTCTATACAAAGGCCAAAGGGTTCGTCCCCATGCATGGCTGTTGTTCGGAGGTTTGACTGTATAGGTAAATGTTTGGTTATGATGTGACACGCTATATAATGTGAAAATTGAATAACAGAGTGTAGAATTTTGTATTTCATATACTTGTTTCCTCCAGGCAGCGCAATGTGTTCAAGACTAGTGATTCTAATATTCACATGAGTAAGTTCTGTTATTGTTGTTGTTGTGATTGCTGTTTTTGTGTGTCATTATGGTAGATGCTAGTAAATAAACATTCATTAATGTTGTTTACTTTGCAGTGCCCCACCCGAAACTACACCGAACACCTGGAAAACCTGGTAATTTAAGTAGTTTAGCAAAGAGATAAAACTTTATAGAGTCTATCGGATACTATATTTAATTATTGTTTCGGTATGAATTGTAGTTCTTTAATCTTTTTTTTTTTTTTAGGAAGTTTAATGGGTCCAGTCATAGGTCAGCATACAGAAGAAATTTTGAAGGAGCTAAAGTATTCTTCTACAGAAATACGAAACTTTCTAGATCAATCCATAGTTTATCAATTACCTAATTCTAAATTGTAAATATGATTTTGAGCAACATAACCAACGTTTATAATATAGCAATAGTATTATTGTTGTGTTCTTGAGTAATAACCCTCGTTAGATCATATCAACTAATAGAGGTGTTAGATTGTCAAGCAAACTATTGTATTAAAAAACTGGTTGAGAGTATATATAAAGCAGGATAAAAACCATTACAGTGAAACCTGGTGATTTCTATAATGAGCAAATCACATCTATATAGCTAACTTCCCGCTTGCCCCCTGCCAACTCCCATAGAAATAGAGTATGTATGGCCAGCCAACTCTTAAAACAAGCACCTCCAATTTCTGAATAATGAACCCCTGACTGTGCCCCCTCATATACTTTTCCAATAAATTGCAATAAGACCATGCCTCGTCTAGTATGACGATTAATGCACTCTACAACTAGATGAATGTCAACTGTAAGTATAAGAAACAAGATATACTTGCAAGTTTTGAATAAATTTCTTCAGAAAAATTTAGTCCATAACAAGCTCCCTGTTCACTCTGAAGGATTTTCTGTTGTCTTCTAGCTAATCTTCAATGCTCCTGTCATAATTTGACGTACTGTTTTTTTTTGTTTGTTTTGTTTTTTTGCTGGCAAGGCAAAAGATCTTGCAATGTTATTGTTTTTTTGTTTTGTTTTTTGCAAGTTTTACTATTAACATACTTTATTTGAAATTATTGACCAAAAAAATATTGTACTCCTAAATGTTGCTCAAGTATGTCTATTCTTTTTGTTTAAAAAATTATATGACTACAGCAAGATAACCAGTCCCTTGAAGGTAAATTGCATGTGAATACTTTGTACAACAGTGACTTCAGTAAAATTTGAGTATATATGTTATAGACCATTTTCAAACTACAAACCTGTTTTAAAACAGTCTTGCTCCTGACTAGTTGCACATTATGCTGGTCTTACATAGTCCGGTGTAGCCAGACCCTATACCGAACTGCTACGCTGAGTACGTGGGTCTGGCTCTGCCAGACTAGGTCTCACAATAGTGATATATAATTATAACCAAGCAGTGTCAACCTAAAAGTTGGGCTGGCTCCTAACTAGACACCAGATACAAACTGTTCTGGTACTAAATAACACACAGAAGTACTAATTATTAGTCTACTATTTTGTCAATTCAGTTCCCCATGTATTGTAGGAAAGCAACAAGTAAGGTAATTATTAAATCTCTGGGAGAAAATAATTGAAGCTCTACAACCCAAAAACTTCCAGGACCGCTTGCTTAGCGCATAAGCTCTCTGCCACTGAGCTACAACAACTAGCTGGCAAACAAACAATTCAATTCTGTACTTATACTGTGAAGTGGTACTGCTATGCTACAGTTTCAATCTCAACTGACGAAAAGAGAATTTCTTTATTCAAATATTCTTTTTATCCATAGAATTTTTTTTTACTCTGCTAATCTATCAGTTCACAATTTCTTGTCTTCTTTTACTCGTAGATGTGTTTTGTGTTTTTTCTCTTTAATCTTTCATGAGAAATAATTGATAAACGAACAGAGTAAAGAACTCCACAGATAAAATGAAAATTTGAAAAAAATAAAATACAGAATTGAAGTGTTTGCTGGCTGGTTGTCATAGCTCAGTGGCGACTAAATTTCTTTAATTCTTTGTTTAAATTAAGCCTACAAAAAAGAGAGAATACATCTGACCCTAAATCTGTAAATACAAAGACTCATTATGTTAAATGGTAGGTTTGAAATCTTAATGTTTCAAGCCTTGGAAAGCGGTTCTAATGTAAAAAGTATTGCAATTTTGAAACAACCACAGATTACAAAGCCACCTCTATGACCAATCCATCATTTATAGTGGATTCCTGTCACTACTATAAGGAAGTAATGATGATAATGTTCAAAATGTAGTAATAACAACTTAGTAATTATAACTTGTGGTGTGCTACAGAAATGACAAGCGAGCTACCCTAACTTTAAAGTGATTGTTAATTAGGAGCTACAGCTCTTGGCATGATTTATGTAGTTGTTGAAATTGAAATGTTCCAACTTGACTTACCCTATCAATGTCGATGAAGAGAAACTAGTGTTGTAGGGTCTGCTATGTTTTTAAAGTAAGCAAAAGTTCAGGCATTTAGATCTACTCCAAGACTATCTACTGTTCAAGGTCCGCAAATCATTACTGAATGATGAACAGATTCATTAGTTCGTTATTTTATCAACACACTTTATCAACTTGCATAATTAGTGGTGTGGGCAAAAAATAAGTAAGAATTGAATAAATACCACGGAATATCAACAGTGTTACCCCCTTAAGTGTCTAGCTAGGATCAAAGGTTGCTAGGCAACTTTTTTTTCAGACATGTCATACTTAATTTTGGTAATTGACAAGCATGATGAGGGGGGTTGGATGGTCAAGTTGTTGAACAATTCTTGCCAGACTGCAAACCATAAACAGTTTTGTCTTTTGTATAGTACTTATATTAAAAACAATAAAAAAATATTATAGTACCACATAGTTTCTATTTTTTTATTTTTTAACCCAAACTCATATCCAACAGATAGCTACAGCGGTTCAAAGAGATCCAGACTTATTGATTACCCTGCTGCGCTATCACTGCTATATTCTGAGCTCTAAAATGTTTCATTTTAGAAAAGTCTTTTTGGATGACAATTACAAACGATAATGTGTGTAAAAAAATCAATCAAACAAGAATACCAACAACAAAAATTGTGCACTAAAAGTATTCGTTCTGGTAAAATTGTATGTTAAACTTTAAAAAAAAATTAAGCCTGAATCACCAGAATAGATTTAAAAATATTTGTTTTAAATCATCATGGCACCTGATGGCTAGGAGATGATTGCCATACATCTTTTATTCCATGCAATAGCTGATACTACTACCACCAAATAATATTAAAAATTAGTAAGATTACAGTATTAGTAAATTGGAGAAGTATATTATCTAGACAATATTTATATACCTAACAATCGCCCAAGACATATTTCACAGTTTGGTGCACATATACATACAGAGACACCATAATTACGACTTTATACTTACTTAAACTTTATAATCCAGCATGGATCTGCAGTATGTGCAGGGCTGTGGACAGAAAACGAGGAGGGGCAAAAATAACTTTCTTAGATTTTTTGGAGGGGCAGCGAGAGTGAAATACAAACATAATACGACACAGTACTTAAACGATTTTATGGAGGGGGAGGAGGGGGGGGGGGGGGTGGTGAATGCCCTTTCACCTCTCTTAAAAAGAGTCCTCAAGATGGCTTGAACAATTTTAATCATGTGCAGTCTAAAGTATAGTTTGAATTGTGAATACAACAAATGGTAACGGATAAAATATCCTGACTTAGATCTTATCACTCCACTGGTAAAGAGAAAAATAAAGCCCTCCTTCAAAATTGCATAGTTTTCTCCTTATGTTTGCTGACCTTTCTGTATTAAATCTGCTGTGCATAGGGATAACTGGAAAAGGAGATTGCTTTGTGTAACAACTCATAGACAATCAACCTTTTGTTTGTTGATCTTTGGATCTGTGTGTGTATACTTTAGTATGGAGGTACATTAGACCCTCACCCCAAACAGTATGGGACCAAGAGAGTGTTAGAATTTGTGAAATGTTCAGTTTGAAAATATGTCAAGTATGATTATTTCAATGAATATCATTACATATTATTACTTAGTAATTTATGAAGTTCCCTATAAGAGGAACTTATTTTCCCTTTTTGTCTGAGCCATGAGAACATAGCCATCTCTAGCTGATCAACCTTGCCTATCTTTGGGCTTTCGCTGGATGACTGCAACCCATCTTGCTCAGCTTTCGTTTATGCTCTCATAGACTGTAGCCCTTCGTATAATTATCTGCAGTAATGGTACGAGTACTTTGTATTCCTATGCCAGTTATCTGTGAGTGTGTGAGAGCTTTTTACATTTTCTTTTAAAAGAAGTTTATTCTGAGGTCTCTCCAAGAGATATTCTTCTAGGATGGATAAGTGGCAGATGTACACAAACACGGTCAAATGATATATGTAATATGAAGGGTATGCCCTGTGAGGTTCAGATTTGTAAGTATCTACTATCGGCCCTTTTTAAAATGATCTGATACCCTTTGAAATGATCTGAACAATCTAACCTGTTCTAAAATAGCCTGGTCTGTTTTAAAATAGTGGTCTGTTTTCAAACCGTCTGGCCCATCTTAATAAGGTCTGGTCAATTTTAAACGGCTAGACCACTTTATAACAGTCCAAGTTTGTAATAGGTCTGTAACCTACATAACTGCTTGTAGTGATAGTCTGTAACATATATACATAACTGCTTCTAGTGATAGAGCTAAAAAAAAGATACAATTAAAACCAACTACATATTTTCACTGCACCAACTACATATTTTCACTGCACCAACTGTCACTATTTCCAAGGTCACAAAAAAATACTTCACATTTACTAATTACAGAAAAGTACAAAAGTACATAGAAACATTGTGGAAGTTAACTAATAAGTCAAAACTAACAAAATAAGTATTTTACACACTATTGATGAAATGCTTAACATCAAGAAGAAAACTAATTCTTCAATATTTTCATTTCGTATTAGCTAAACATGTCTCAAATCTCTAGTCAAAGCAACATTACCTGTAAAGGCTTAATGTATTAAAAAGCAACTTAAGAGAGAAATATAAACTTTTAGGCAGAATGAATAAACAAGGTTTGATCATGATTAATTCATCCCTAGGTACCAAATACTTCTCCCTAATAAATGTCAGAGAATGGCTAGAATAATTCACCTATTATTATTATTACTTTTTATTTATTTTAATTTTAAGGGGATGGGGGCGAACTGAGTAGTACTCTTTATTAACAAAAAAATATCAAATACTTTTGGTATTTACATTATAGTATTGTGATACACACACATTTATACTTAATTCATGTATATTTAATTCATTTGTTTATATTTTGGTTATGAACTTTTCATATGCTTTGTAACAATGAAGTTAAGCTGACCGTCAGGACAATTTATATTACAAGAAACACCCCTGAATTAATTGAACAGTTTATATTCTATTTCTTTATAGTATAGTATTAGTTGGATTTTGCAAGACCATGTATATATTTATACATTGTATATATAGTAACTTGAGCCAGAGTGTGATATGGTGAAATATATTTCAGGAGCAGGCTAACTATTTTCAGGAGCAGGCTAACTATTTTCAGGAGCCAAAGGAGAGTTAAAATAAAGCCCGAGAGTGAAATATCCTGCCATATCACTCTGACGAATGTAACAAGTGGTTTAGTCTATGTTAGAGGAAGGTTGCTGTAAAAACCTAGAAAATAGGCTGGTTGCTATAATTACTATCCGTATCAGAGGGTAATGAGCTTGCACAATACAGCTTGAGATAAAACTATGTGATAATTATGTGATAAGGTGAGTTATCTCATGGGTCATATACCTAAAATAACATTGTGAAGATATCTAGCATGGAATATACACACATACATACATATATAGATATATATAATGATAGAAACCAAAATCATTCCCAGACAACAATAATTTTAACCATAATAATAATAATCATACCGAGGTCTCAATGAGCCTAAAGTTTCTGCCTTTGTACAAGTTAACATTATTATGGCAGGCTCTGACAACTACTCTTGAGTAATATAATTATACATTAGTATATTTAAAAAGCAACAATTATGGTATATTTTAAAGTTCGTTTGAATTCAATCGGATCTCTTCATTTGGACTGCACTCTTTTATTTGAAATTCATATTCAACAGTTACATACTTCTGATTTGAATACTAATTCACTTTTTTTTTTTTTTTTGCACTAGGGGCATTGCAGACAAAACTTCACTTTAACATTGTTCTAAGCATACATGTAGAGAAAAAAATATGAGCCTTTTGAAAACTGCTTGTGTAGGAGATAAATGTTGTACATTAGGAATCTGAGCCAGAACTGGACTGATCTCCCTCTGAATCACTGGGTTCACTTTCTTCTTCTCCTTCACTTGGCAGCGATACAAACTTTTCATCTCCACCACCACTACGCATGCTACGTTTGTTATCTAAATAAAAAAACAACACATTAACTAAATAAACAAATCTGATTGGAGAAAGCAGCTAAATACTCTGGTTTTAGAATGAAGAAATAATATAGAAATTTAAAGAGGCCTACATAGACATTTACATAGCTATGAAGTATATCAAATATATGCAGCACAAAAATCATCACTTCTATTGTATGCTTCAAAAATACAAACTGTAAATAAATACACTATTTTTCACTTCAGTTATCTTCAATTTTAACTTTATCTACATAAAAAATAGAATTCCGAGCAAAAACAGATATGTATGCACTATATTATATGTTCAGCATTTTTTTTTTTAATTAGTAGAAATAAATACGTTCTGACTACACTAGTCACATGTGCTTTAGTACTAATGGCAAGCATGCCAGCCTAGCTATGAAATTAAGGATTTATGTATATTAAGGAAGCACCAAAGGTGCGAACCCTCAACGCTACTAAACACTAGCTAGAAATTAAATCTTGGACCAAAAGAATAATTTACTGGCTGTTCTAATCAGGTATCAATAGAGCTCAAGCAAGAAAACGATAGTTGTTAATGCTGTCTTAAAACGAGAAGCTAAAAAGGCCAGAGAAACTCACCAGTATATATTTTCAATGCGATACTTCACTTCTGCATTTGGTTTAAAACTCACCAGCATAAGCAAAACTACAGCAGGCACAAGAAATTTTTGGTCACGTGATTATGATGTGTCAATATGGGGAGTTACTCACAAAAGTGGGCCTACCCGGAGCTGAAACTTCGCATTTAGTCAAAAAAGCCCCCCCCCCCAAAAAAGCACAATAAAAGGTCTTAAATCATCATTCTGAGTAAGTTCATACCTAAATCAAGGATATAGTCAGTAATTTCTAAATCAGAGCATGACTACTATAACCCTCTTGCGTGTGCGCTGAGGGTTAACTACTAACTAAACAGAAATATGGCTTCATTCAAACATTTATTTTATAAAAAGAAGTTAGAGCTAACCGATTAATAAAATGTTGCCGTAGTATTTACATAATGTCCCAGTAGTTACATAGGGTCATTATTATAGTTTCTCGTTTCTAGCTTCTTAAAACTCAAAACTAAGATTTTAATTAAAAAAAGAAATTAGCGATTGAAAAGAATTTAAAGAAATTAAAAGCTCTTGACAACCTCTGCTGCTAAAATGGGTCGTTTTTTTTTTCTCGATAAAAAATATTAATCACTACAGTAACCACTCACCACAACCTTCCAAGTCACAAAAGGATGTAGTAAGTGGTTGCAATGATGATGAATAAACTATATTAATTTTCCTCCATATTTCTATTTCTATTTTTTTCCACCTATCATTTTGATATATGAGGCTATCATGTATTTCATGTCACCATTATTTGGCCTCATCCTCACAATGCCTCCTTTAATCTTGTAAAAACAACAATGGATATTTAAAGATGTTGTAAATGTGGCTTAAAAGACAAATGGGACACAGGGCAGCAGTAAAGGTAGAAATGAAGAAACCATTACAGCAATACAGTGATCCAAATAGTGGCTAAGTCAGTGATCATCATTTGTTTCCCTTTATTATTGGACTATGATGGCAGGATCACAAAGGTGCCCAAAATTAGTAGACACTGGACTTCTTAGCAAAAACTCTGTGGATTTATCACATTTGCAACAGATGTCTTAGTCAATGAATTCCTGTAGCATCAAGATTTGGGGGTAAAATGCTCTAACTTGTTGATTTGAGTACAGATGAGGATTTTGAACAGGTTAAACATACAGGAGTAATTGGAATATGTGAGAGCAAAATGGGTTTTCACTAAATAAAATAATGAAGAGTATTTCCTAATAAAATATTAGGAGGAAATCCCCATGTGAAGAGGGGAAAGTGAAATAATGAATTAAAAGCTAGAGCATGTAAAAAAAAAAAAAAAAAAAAAAAAAAAGAAAAGAAAAGAAAAGAAAGGTGTTTAAGTTTGTTTTTTTTTAATCTGGAAGTCTTTGGCAGGGAAGGAAGAACAAGTTTTTCAGTAGGAAAATGGGCTGTTGGTGAATAAAGGAAGTGGACAGCCACTTTATCTTGCTCACATACCCAAGAGGTTTTTTTCTGATACCATGAAAGTAGATAGATGTCACAGCTCATTGCCAGTCACGTGAGGTCTGCCAACAAAAGCTGAGCTAAGAAAGCTGATTGTACTATAGAACAGGTCGTAAAAATCTTGTAGGTTCAAATCACTTTCAATAGCTGTACTCTAAGTTCTAACGGAAATAGGAATGAAATTCCTGTTTCCTTATCTGATCAGGGTAGTCAATTTAGTAGTAGTTTGATGAAGTAGCAAATATGTGAATGAGTAATTGAGTTGAGTTGACAAGCTAAAAAAGCTTCTTTTGTAGAGCAGGTAAGATATGTAGTAGCTATTTATATTGAAATTACATTAGGTAACTTGTAGTAGTAGCTTTAGCTTTACCTTAAGCCTAACTCCTTAGCTCGCTCCACTGACTTCAATGGGAACCATTTTCTAGTAAACTGCTAAATTTGACTAAAAAAACAATCACACTGCTACCAGCCTACTCACAAAACATTAAAATGCTTTAAGCCTTAGGCACACATATCAGCAATACAGACAACACCGGAAAATGTGGAAGAAAAACCATGCAGTAACTGTTTAGAAAAACTACAATGAGTAACAGTGAACAAAAACCCACTACAGAGCATTGTTTAAATGGTGTAAGTTACTAATATATATGTTATTGTATTTACAAATTAAGAAATAATTTGATTGAATATAATACTAATTTGATAATTAAATTTTATGAAGTAATCTTGCTTGCAGTTTGTCAAACTAGTTCGTTTTTTTTCCTCCAAAAGATTAGTCCCATTCTGAGAAACCATGTAAAATAAAACTGAGTTTTGATTAATCAATTAAAATTTAAAATAAATCTGGAATAATTTTGAGGTGGTCATATCACATCCAGGCAGCTTAATAGTTTATGGCATGGCTACTTTTACTTGACAATGAAACGTGTAGAAGGACAAATGATGCTGCCTTGAAACTAGTCTAAATTTTGATGAAAGACAGAGGTGAAGGCTATGACTCACAGAACTGGCTTTCAGTTAAACTTTAAAATACACGTAGGTGCATAAATGTTAATGTAACTTCAGGCTTTCAACTAACATGTTCAGAAAAAATGCATATTAAAATCCAAACCTGTTAGGGTTTCTTCATAGTCTTCAGAGGCAGACTCGTTCTTAGGAGATTGTTTGGATCTATGCATTGAAAGTCACCATTTGTGTTTAATATATATATATTTATTTATTTATTCCACCCTAGATATCTTCACAATGTTATCTTTAGGTACATGACCTGTGAGATAACACATGTTATCACATAGTGTTATCTCATGGCTGTATTATGCACGCTCAATACCAAGAGTAGTTACCTGCCTGGTCCAGTTTTCAGGGATGTTACAGCTACCTTTACTCTGGTGGAGCCTAACCAGCCTGGTTAGAGCAGCTGCTAAAATATCAGCTAGGGGTGTGGTGAGCCTAGTGAGTTTTATGGCCACTTTTACACCCATAGTTACCTACAAACTACTTCAGTGAAGATATCTAGTGTGGAATAAACCACTTGCTGTATTACACTGCTAGATATTTCACTCTCAAGCTTTATATTCACTCACCTCTGGCTCTTGAAAATAAATTAGCCTGTTCATGAAATATTTCACCATATCACACTCTGACTCATGAAATATTTCACCATATCACACTCTGACTCATGCAATAAGTACAATATATATAATATATATTGTCAAAATAAAGTCAGGGCTTCATACAGAGGGGGGGGGGGGGGGGGGGGGGATGGCCATGAATTTTTTCATGCAATCATATCACACACAATATATACACACTAAACTATTTCACCCAAATTTAGCCCCTAGCTGCAATATGAATGATTGCTATTTAAAATGAAGTGAAGCAAAATGATAACGAAAAGTTATAAAAAATAAATTTAAGTTGTCCCAATCAATTAAATGGTAGCAAAAAAAACAAAAACAAAACAAAAACAAAAACAACAACAACAAAATACCAGGGTAATTAGAACAAAATGATTAGTTTGGAATAGTCTCTTTAATCAACAGATTTAGCTGTTGTTTATGGGTCCTTGCATATCCAATCGATGAGTGATGCAATCACAAATTGACCTTTTACTCAGAGCTTGTTCTTGCTTGTACAGGTTATATCATGCTACTAAAGCCAAAGGCCAAAGGAGAATATAAATCCCACACACTGAATCAAATGTTGCAACCAACTTATAATGGCTCTATGCTATTGGAAAAGCGTAACAACTATTTTTTGTAGCAACAAGAAGTAATGGTTAATTTTAGCTTGGATAGTTGATAGTTGCTTGCCATTTGCGCAGAAGATCTTTTGTTTTTGCTTAAAGAAAGACTGGAACATTAAAAAGAAAGACTGGCACATTAACTCATTGTGAAAAAAATTGAAGTGCTTTGGACTACAAAAGTCAAAGTGGTAGATAAATAAGTGATTATGATATAATTTTGGGGTTCCTAGGAGCCACCATCCATTTTTGTACTCATCCATCCCTTGCCCTTCCCCCCTCTCCCAAGTTCAAACCACAAAAACAATATATAGATACATGTATATATATATATTATTGTGAAAACTAACTTTTTGGAATCGGATTTGGAATAGGATGAAGTTTTACCACCTGAAGCTTTATCCGGCTTTGCTTTTTGGTTTCCTTTTTTCACTTTATTAGCTTTTTCCTCAGAAGTCTAATCAAGAATAAAACTATATAATAATAACATAAAACACAGAAACTAAAACTAGGGGATTGTAAAAAGTGTACAAGGACTGAGGATCTCAGTTGGACAGTTAAAAGTGTCAGTTGAATTTATTTGACCCATACTAATTTTGTTTTCCATATTGTTATAAACAATAACGTATACCATTCAAAATAAACTTAAAATAACTATTGTTTGATTGGAAATCTCTAAATTACTAATATTATATAGATTTGGAAGTTTTTTACAGTAAAAGAAAAGATAGAAATACTGAAGCCTCAAACATTTTTTAAGCGAACACAGACATTTCTTTTGAATTTCAGAATAATGACAGTCAAGCAAACCTTTATCAGAGTCAAGCTAATCTGATTTGTTAAAAGATCAAGTGCACTTTTATACTACTCTTCATAATTATTTAATTTACTATTCAATCTTATGTTATGTCATGATAATATTCAATATGGTATTTCAAGAACTAATTGAAGGAATTAGTATGTCACCGCAATGACGTAGGAAGGGGGGCTCTGGAGCACCCCCCCCCCTCCCGTATAACTTTGGGGCTCAATGCAACGATGAGGTAATTTCTCACATGAACACTTTTAAACCACAAAAAATGCCCTTGGAGCCCCCTATACTGAAACGTCTTCCTACACCGCTGCATTGCCACAAGAATCTGATCAACATCAGTCAGCACCATTCTGAATGTTAAGAGCATACTCTCTCCTACTATTAGTCACGCCCTTCCAAGTTAGATTTATCCAAATATGTTGGGTTTCCTCTTAACTGTATACATAGTTAGTCCTTCAGCCAGTATTGCAAGACTCACTTGAAAATACCAAAATACCACTCATCTTTGACCAACTACCTCACTAGTATGAGATCTTGTTCTTGATCACTCATAAAGAGTATCAAAACAATCGTTTTCAACAATAAATTCATACTAAAGATTACTTAATTGGAATTCATACTTCAATTTCTATAATTCTCATTAACTCGAGCATGTTCAGGTCATATATCAGTACCTTTGTTAAACCTTTAAAACTTTTGGGCTTCTCATGGCTCCTGGGGAGCCTAAAAGCTTGTCCTGAGTTGAATTTCACTTTTACTCACAACATCTGCAACCTCTCTAAATATAGTAGTATCTCTACATGTATCGAAGAAAATTTTTTCAAGATATTTGTATGAGTAATAAGCTCGGGTAACCATGCTATTTGGGATTAACAGCATGAGTAACATGATTGAAATAGCATGAAGTGAAGCCAAGTGCTATCACTCGCTAATAGTAGGCAAGCTTTTTTTTTTTTTAATCATTAACACTGTATTGTTCACTCACTATCTCTGCATTTCAGGATTAGCTTCTTCCAGAACTATGTTCACAATCTATGGCTTCTCTAAAACTATTAGAACTAATTCCATCTAATACAAAGAGAACTTCTGCGCTAAATAATGATGACACAGTCTCTAACTAGAAAATACTCAAACTGTAGGATTTGATGATAAACGTTAGTAAGTTCACTTGTCAGGGTATTTTTAGAACCAAACTCAAGAAACAAATCAACATTTTGAAATGTCAGGGGGCTTCTAATTTCCATGAAGTTGATGAAAAATGTATGGCAAATGTCACCTTTAATTTTCAGAGGGGCAAAACCTCATTTTCTTTATTGTGATTTACATAGTAAAATATTTAATAAACTAAACATATGACAAAAAGAAAAAAAAACTCAATTACTAAAGCTAGGTGGTTTAGTTTAAAAAAAAAAATGCTAGAAGACATGTGTCAGTAATAACGACTGTGTGTATTCATGAATAATTTATTAGCTGAGCAGGGTTGGTAAAGCATAGACACTAAAATGAATAGGTATACCGTAGCTACTAAAATAAATGGGTAAAGCTCCGCCACTAACTGAATGCTACAGTATTGTCACATTTAGTAGCGGTGAATAAGGAGCAGTGAAATTGGCGAGGAAATAATGGCAAAAGTCTCACAAGAGAAAGCAATTTTCGCAATGTAAGATTAAGTTCACAATCACAGAGAGAAGGACAGGTAAATTGAGAAGTGAGAGAGAAAGACAGAAGAAAGAGATGAACAGAGGAGGAAGAGAATAAAAAAGGCTGACATGCCTCAGGAAGAAAGAGAATGATGGCAGTGTTTATTCATGAATACATTGGTTTAAAAAATTAAAAAAGCAAACTGACACAACTAAGCCAAGTGGTAAAGGACAATATCAAATTCTACTGCACAATTTGCAAAAGATACAAAGCACCAACTGTGTGGCACATCAATAGCCAATGGGTGACGGGGTACATACTAGTACAGAATAATGTATGAAATGTCAATTTTTGACAAATATAATTCAGCACAGCTGTTTCAAACATTTCAAAGCTAACATCATCATTGGCATACTTATTTGTACATAGTTAACTGAACTTGTGTGTACATGTACGTAGCTCTAAAATGGTCATGTCATGAGGTTAACGACTTCAAAATTGAATGAACTGTAATAAATGGTATAATTCAATGTGATGGTTATTATTATAGGTAAAAATTCCGATATTTTGTATAGACGTTCCTGCGATTGAGCGTTTGTGTTGGGTATCGATGCCTTTGAGGTATTGGGGGCCTAACGGGCTTTGATTTCTTATTCGCAAAGTTTCAAATGTGTGCCCATCAGAATTTCAGTCAGCTACACTAGCTTCATGAAGCAAGAATTAGATTTTTATGAGAATTTTTTTTTCACTATCCCCGTAGCGTTTAACGGGTGATACAAGGCTGATTTTCTAGCTATAAACTAGCAGTGAATCAATGAAAAAACTTCACCATTTTTAAATATTTTCATCTTAGTAAATGGTGTTGACCATTTAGTCAAACCAGTCAGAACCCAAGTAATACCAACAGTAAAAATAAAACAAATAAAAACAACAAAAACAAACAAACAAACAAACAAACAAAATGTACGGCCGTACTACGGAATGGAATCCATAAACTGTTTTTGGTGCCTACTGTAAATCAATACCCCCTGCAACAAGATAATATATACCAATAACTGGTTGTGGAATAATTATTGATCAAGGAACATCTTTCAGTGGCATTTGAGTATAAATGGCAGTTTGCAGGTAGGTATGTGTAAACTTCACCACATCCAATAGCATACTCACCTTGGCTTTTTTTGAACTCTTTGACACTATTGGGCTAGCTTTTCTCTTCCTCTTAGTAATGGGCAATTTCTTTTCAGGTTTTGTATCTTCACCTTCTTCGTCCAAATCTTTAGCATCCGAATCAAACCTATAATTACATACCATACAGTTACTAGTAAAAACAGAAATTTAGTAAAAAAGTACAAACAAAAATATTTTGTGCACCTGCTAATGTGGACTTCACAAATTTGTACACAAAACAAAACAAAACAAAAACAAATGGCTATGTAATTAGATCTGCAATCAACACTGAAATCAGCTAAAGATTATATGACCCTGACGTAATCTATGCTTTTCTACTTCATATAATTATTCTTGTTCTACACACACAGCATACTCTGGAGTGCCATGATTGCATAAGCAGTTGAAAGAGATTGTTTCAGATGTGATATACAGTACGTCCTCCACATTGCCAGCTATGGGGGAAAGAGTTCTACAATACTACTTAACTGCTCTGATGCTCCTTCCCTACATCATGAGTGGTGAACCGACCCGGCAGTTGTCAGACCTATACTTAGCTAAGGTATAGAACTTTGTCGCCTGCCAATACGACTTACCACCTAAAATAATTTAATACAAAAACAATATATCATAAGTCTAAGTGTCAGCAAGCTTCGGTTAACTGATGACCACAATAGATTCACCAATTGAAGCAAAAATGCTGACTTCACAAACTAACACCATACTTCTGACATACATAAGCCCTCGATTTTGATGACTGTTGGCTAAGGTATGATGTGCCTGGGGTAAGTTAGCTATAGTGGTGATCTGTCAACCAAAAGTGGCAGCTTGAAGTCAAGTTTTATTTAGTTTTAATTAAATTAAGTTAGTTATTTTATCATACTTTGTTCCAATTTAGTTTGGTATTTATAGTTTTTTTTAATACATTAGTTTTTTAATCCATTTAAAAGTTAATCAACTAAAATGGCTGGACATTTCAATTTAGTTAAAGTTAACAAACCAATACGGTTGGAAGGTTTAATAACCCAATTTGCCCTTCTTCCTGCTGGAATGAAACTAGGTAATAACTATAATTATTACTATAACTTAGTTACAGGTCCTCAACTCCTACATTGTACAGGGGTGAATTCGCTTTGGTCACACTATGATTCACCACTTAATGTTAAAAATGCCATGCTGCCACCAGTTCATCAAAATAGTTTCAGGAAAACATTTCCTTGCTTAGTGACCCCTTAACCCTTTGCATTGCACCACTCAATTCTCTAGTCCGGCGTAGCCAGACCCACGCAGCGTGCAGAGCGCGCGGAGGGTCTGAGGACATGACCATACCAAATCTGTTCTGGAGGAATGTGGAAGTGGTGAGTGTCCCACCTCCTTTATATGAATTTCTACCGCAAATTAGCCGTGATTGCTAAACCTAGCGTTGGAAAGGGTTGCTGACACGCACAGGAATTTCTATTTGTGGTTGAGGAGAGCTAGTCCCGGTAATTTGCTAACGGCAATTGACCGCCGCAATATATGTGCAGCAGAACAAATTTGGTATGGCCATGTCCCCAGACCATTGTGCTCAAGCACACCACTAGTTTAAAAGTATGCCTACTGAAACACTTACCGTTGAGTGTCAGTCTGCCAAAAAAAATTTTATAGCAGGGCTCTGAAGCTCAGAAATCAACAACTAGATAGTCAATAAACCGTGCACTCTGTTTGAACCCCATAACAACTCCGAGATTGTCAGGGATTGAGCTTCAGCTAGTTGGCGAGCGAGCGAGACACTCTCAGGGGTACCACAGTTGAAAATCGGGGATGTTTGTTTATTTATATATATGTTTGGACGTACGTATGTAATTTTGTACTTTGACCCTCGCATATTTTTGTGTTCTCTCCGTGTTCGACCCCGTCCCAAACTTCACTAAACAGAATCCTCCGGTTTAGCGATCATTACCCGTATCACCCTAGAAATTGAATTGTTTACTGCTTTGAATTCTTTTGTGGGTGCAGTTAAAACTCAAAAACGTATGGGAGCTCTATTTCTATTTGAGTTAGTGGCGGTTGTAAGTTAATACACTATTTGTCACAGTTATAAGCACTACGCAACTGTATTTACTTGAAAATTCATTGTCCACTAGACTAACATCGAAGGTAAGTCTTGTGTAGGAATGTTCAGTTGTGTGAAAGTATTGTGCGTTACAACTACTACACAGAGAAAAAGTTTAAATAACGTGACTTGATTTTGTTGCTTCTTTTTCAATTCAAACAGTTGCGGGGAGCAGTTACTATGGCATTGAAACCCCTTTACCATATATACGTAATTTAAAAACTCTAGTAGCATCAATCGTTTAACAATAGTGTGGTTTAAGGCTCGCTTGCCATTTGTGCTCAAGCCCACCACTAGTAAGAACTAAGCTAAAATTAATCATACAATGCTGTAATTTTCTGCAACTTAACTAGGCAGGCTCGCTCGCCATTTGTGCTCAAGCACACCACTAGTACCATTAGAAATGGTAAGTTCGAATTTTTAGCTCTTCTCTTAGTGGACTATAAATATACTATTTTTTTTCCATAATAGTATAAAAGAGTTTGGTCTTGATGTGTTTTAAAATTCAATTCTTGCTGGAATGTCTTTACAGAAAAAAAATAAATTATATTCGCAAATGAAGCGAGAGAGATGCTAAACACAATGGAAAATTGAGGATATTTTTTATGTGTGGACGTACGTATGTAATTACGCACTTTGACCCTCACATTTTTGTGTTTGCTTGGAGGTTGACCCCGTGCCATATTCAACCTAACAGAGTCCCTTGGATTATTGATTTTTACCCTTAACATCCAAGGAAATTTAATTGTTTTACCCTTGAGTTAAGTTGTCTCTGTCATATCTAAACTTTTGCGGACGCAGTTAGGTCTACAGACTTATTGGAGCTCATATTTTATTAGAATTAGTAGAGGTGATAGTAAATACCTTACATTTTCTTACTTTGTCCAATAGTAAAGTCACAAAGAGAATACAAGGTAATTTTGTGTTGAAATATCCAGTGAAAAGTGTGTGAAAGGGTTGCATGCTACACCTGCTACTTAGCTACAATCATTAAGTAAACATTTAACTAACAAATAGATATATTAACTGCCTTTACACAGCTCTTTTTTAGGCTTCCTCCCAGTTTTTTTCTACAGCAGTAAGCAAGTCTTAACTTAGGGTTAGACCCAGAATGGTGCAATAATTCCTTGTTTCATATAAGTCTAACAGTTGCAGTGAGTGGTTACCATGTCAGTACTTAAGCTAAACTCTGGCCAATTAGTAGCTCGAATGTTTTTGTCACAAACTACTGGTCAGAATGGCTTAAATATATACATACTAAAGCAGCTACCACTACTTGGGAAAATTGAGGTAAGGAAACAATCCCTATACATGTTAGGTAAAATAAATGGTCAACTGCTACATACTAATAAATGTACTGAATGATGCCCTGGGTGAATCTCGATAAATGTAGCCTTTTTTATTTTCACAAACAAATTTTGTAAACAAGGATTAACTTTTATCAGATTTAAGGTTTAAATTTAAATGTTTAGCTACACCTTGCTTCAATTACTTGTGCACACTGGCTCGCACATCATTTGTGCTCAAGCACATCATCAGTTATGTATATTATCAGTTTACATACAAACTTACTCTAAATCATCAGCACTTCCTCCACTGTTTCCAGCTACGTAATCGGAATCCTCTGCATAAAAAACAAAAACAAAACAAAAATACTTGTAACTAACAACAAGAATATAAAACAAATTTTATAGTGATGACAATATAAAAGTTAACAAATAAAACCTAGTTAAGTAAACAATGCAAAAAATAAAGTGCTGGCAAGGCAAAAGATTAAATAATTACAAAATAATAATAATAATAAAATAATAATAACAATAATAATCTCATTTAGTTGGGGTACCCACCTAAATTCGTAACAAATACATAAAAATAAACAAGTAAAATGCATCATCAAGGGCATTTTGAATAGTTGTACCTAACTTCTGCCAGGGTTATCTATAAACTTTCATGATGGACTACTTACATTAAGTTAAAATCTCAAACTCTCAAGGATTACTTTTTGACACAATGGTATCTTCTGTATATTCCAAATATGATTATTATTTCGTCATAAGTTATGCCATTTATCTCCACTTCTTAGTACAAAGTATAATTCTAAATAACATCTTTCATTACCATCTTCAGAATCCCTATCTTCTCCTTCAGCCTTCATTCTGGCCAGGTAGGCATCATGATCGCTATCAGATGAGGCATCATCATTGTATGATAACATACGCTCAGGAGCTTTCCCTTTACTCTTTACTTTTAAGTTTTTCTCTGATACAAACTGTGACAATCTATCATAATCTTCCCTACATAAGTGAAGTCAAGTAACCCAATACAAATAGCAAATAGTAACAACTCACTTCATCAAGCTACTAAAATGGTGTGCATTGCCATCTTTCATTTCAACTTCAAAATCAAATGACTTGCTAACTCCAGCTCCTCCTGTCATGCGTGCAAAGTTCACAGATGAAATCCCATCAAACTTGATGTACATGGCCGGCTTGTGAACAAATATAAAACCCTTATCCAAAGGGTACAGATATCCAGACGTGGCTCTATTGGAACAATTTATAGCACATTGGTTGTTTTTGCTATAGAACATAAAGAAAACAAAGCTAAAATAATTATAAGTAAACACAGCTATTCTACAGTTACTTCTTGAAAGCTCCAGGTATGGTCACTTTCTTTCCAACTAAAACCTTCATTACACGACTGAAGAGTTGATAAAAGGCTCCTGACATCTGTGGCTTGATTTTAGTATCTGGACCATACCGTTCCTTAATTTCATCACTAATAGGAAAAAAATATGTAGATTGAGGTAATTGGTACTGACAAGCTCAATACCATTACAAGTAACATCAACATACATAACATAGTTATGTAGCTTACTCAGTCAGCGATAAAACTACATCACGTTCTTCATTAATTGGAAAAAGGAAGATCACAAAGTAATATCTTGTCTGTCCTTGGCGCAGAGGTGGGTCCAGTTGTATAACAAAATACATCTGTCGTTGATCATTATGAGGAAGTAAAAATAGCCTCAAGATTGACTTGTGGGGGATTTTGTAATCAAAGGTTTTTCCATGTAGTTGTAGAAAGCTGGGATAGATCTTCACAGAATATCTTCCCCTGGAGGTGGGAAAAATTATATACTAAGTTTACATGATATTCACTTCTGTATAATGCAAGTCATCTTTGTTTTCTATACGAGTTCCTGCACTTTGAAATTTTTACAACCCCACATTGTCAAGTTGGAATACTTTTCTAACACTAGGTAGATACTTGACATAAGTTTCATAAAATTGTTATTTCCACTAGTCATAAAATGTTGTTCTTTAATTAAAAAAAAAATGTATACGACCAGTGGAAATTACAAAATATGGAAATAATGCTTAACAATAAATTAAGACTAGTATGGCACGTAAATTTCCCATTCAAAACGTATGAAGAAAATCACTGTTTAATTGAAATCGCATGGGGAAAGTGAAATAGCACAGTAACAAGTGAAATAGTATGGGTAAATGCGCATGCATGAAGCTCTGGCCTTGGAAACATACAGTTCAAGTAGTTTCTAGTTGAGACTATGTCATTCTTTAGCACAAAAGTTCTACCCATAATGGCCAGAATTTTTTCAACCAATTTGGAGGAGCCATAGGTTGAGAACAAAGTTTCAGAGGAAGGTAATCCTGAAACACGGAGATTGTGAGTGAATGATACAGTGTAGCAATAGTGCAAATGATTATAAAAAAGTAGGTCAACTATTAGTGAGTGAGCATGAGTAACCCATACTATTCAGTATTAATAGCACTCATATAGCCTTGTGCTATGTATTTCAATTGCTTTACGAGTGCTATTATTCATACAAATACAGTCAGTAGTTCCTTTCTGCATAAGTGGACACAATAATGAACAGTAGAGAGGTTGTTGGGGAAGAACGAAGTAGTGTTGAATAGCAAAGTAAAGTACACAGTTGAATGCATACAATGCATGATATTGAGGATATAGTAAAGCTAAATAAAAGAATGAACAGTTTATAAGCAAGTTCCTAATATTTAATGTAATATACTCTATGTAATAAATGTATCTCACAAGGAGTGGAGCATAAACTGAACTATTTACTAAAACCATGCTGAAACAAACCTTGGCGTTAAACTGTGAATTTCAGAAAATGTGACAATTGCATCACCAGTAGCCTGTATAACATCAGCTTTTGCCAGTATCTTCTCATGCAATTCTTTAACTGGATCTGGACCTGTTGAAACAGCTTCACCATCTCCCACCTCTTCAGGTACTTGGGACACATTAGAATGAGGAACATGAAATCTCATTTCTACTAGAGACAAAGGTGAATCCTCATTCAGATGAAATTCCATAACAACTTCATTTTTTCCAGATGTAACCTAGATTGAAAGTTAATTAGACAAACATTCAAAAGTCATAATTGTTTGCATTGTATCGTTGATGCACTTCAATCTAGAATTGTTCAGTTATTTACAACAAGCTAATTTTCAATTAAATGGGATGGACAATTAGCCTGACATGAATTTTTCCATCTGTCACATACAACAACTATTAGGCATCTATCTCTTTCTTCTGAAAACCATTAACTTTATATTCTCAGACTGAATGGGTCAATAAACCAACTATTTTGTACCGGATAGATTATTCAATCAACAACAACAACAACAACAAAAAAAAAAGTTGATAGAACACACATTACATAATTAGCAGTCTGTAAAGTAACCTGCAGTTAATTTGTGCAGTGGCGGATCCAGCAAGGGCAGACATTATATCTTACAGACATTCAAGTAGCATGAACTACTATCAATAAATTATAGAGGAGAATTATGTTACAAAAAAAGTGTGTGCATTAGTAGTTCTTACCAAAGGTATTGATAGTAGTCCAATAAATAAATAAGTTATATTGTTTCCTTGTATTAGTTTAAATAAATTGCAAGGTCGTGTCATTACTGCTAATTGGGTTGTTTTCTTATCAAATTTCACCCCACCCCATCGCGAATTTTACCTAGAACAATTTTACTTACCAGATTCATGATTTATTGCCACGTCTGATATGTATTTGAACTGCTAAGTCAACTTACCAAGCCATTGCAAATAGCTCTGGTATTTCTGTCTTGATGAGCAACTAACATACATAATGTGGCAGTTCAGTTTTTTTTCTTCTCTTAATCGTTCTCACCCTGAAAGTTTGTGACCTTTTTTTTGTCACAGTACAAGTTAGCTAACATCTCGTAATATTTATCTTGTTGACTGACTAGGTCTGTTGGTTTAGAATTCAACACCCTCATTATTTATATAGTGGACTCTGTAGAAATCAAATACAACATCAATTCCTTGACTAGGAATATGTGTTTAAAAAAAGCTCCTCAAATATGCCATACTTTCTCAAGATGGTCATATTATGTATGTACTGTACATACTTGTGCAAGATATAATGCCAGAGAAAATAGTTCGAGAAAGCTGTTGACTATTCAAACATTAGAAATACGTAGCATTATCTCATCCATTTATTGATATCTGAGAGAAGACACAACCTATCCTATTACTTGATAATGTAGTAGTTGTTCAAAAAGATTTTTCAAGTGAATGGTAAGTGTTCGTTACTTTCAATGAACTGAGTGCAGGAAAATGCTTCCAGCACACCTGCATTCGGCACAATCGCTTAACTTATAGTGTTATTAAAGTGGCTTCACTACAGGCACATATTTCATTTGTGCTATTTTCATAGTATATTTTGCACTGATACCATGTTATAGTGCGTCTTTATTTGGATCCTTACTGCCTTCTGTCAACATTTTTCACCCTCCTGTAAGAATGACTGCTGAATTCAGCTATGCAAATATATTATCAAACTACGTGATTCTATTTCCCCATAGAAATAGGTGTTTATTTCTTTTAAAATAATCCTCAACGATTAAATTGAAGCATAACGTTAATGTGTCCATGTACAGTATATAAATGAATTTACCTGTGATATTTCATTCATTGGCACCTGAAAAGCTGCTTTACTCTCAATATTAAAGGACATGAGAGAATCTTGAAATTCAAGATCCCCCCAATTCCATCCTTTCACAGATAAATCCATATTATGAAGATCCTTGTGAAAATTTGACTTCATAAAATTCTTCAACTCCACATAATCCTGTAATAAAAACCAGCATTTAGCCACAAACACATCATTCATTGGAGTATCACTTACAGTACAGTACTTAACTATAGCCCCCCTTTGTGATAATGATTTAACAACATTAATTACTGCAACAATGCTGTCCACCTTGGTGACATACTGTTAAGGAAAAAGATGACCATAAACTCAAAAAAGTTATGTAGCAACTAAGGTTAGCAGCAGCCTTGTGACTAATGGGAGTATGTTCGCATATGTAGTAGTTGTACAATGATTCTCAACAGTCCAATAGTAAAAACTATATACATCATTCATTGACGTGATAATGAAAGCATAGAATCAATGACTTATATACACATGTAGCTATTACTATTGGACTGCCGAGAATCATTGTAAACCTACTAATGTGAACATACTCTCATTTTTCAACCACAAGGCTGCTTCTAACCTTATCAAAGCATTGCTGAGGTCATTTTTTCCTCCAAAAAATAGTAAAACAATGTTTAGGCTGTTTTAGTTGTAGTAGTCTTAATACTATGAAGGTAAAGCCATATAAAGTACAGCAACACATTTTACCTTTTTTTTAAAATGTCACACAAGAAAACATTAATCAAAAATGATTATTTACATAATAGCTTAGAAGAAATTCAATACTTGTGTAACCATTTGTGAAGTAACGTAAACAACCAAACCTTGGACCCACAATAAAAAAAACAAATTCAACAAGGTCAGTGAAGATTTTAACCGAAAACACTAATTAAATTGAAACTGCTCAATTCCGGTGCTACTCTTCCTTTACATTTGGATCTCTAGGGGTGAATTAAAAGTGTTTATTTCTTGCACACACATTTACACCGTTTGTGATTAAAAAAAATTAAAAGGAAAAAAAGGGGGTTATAGTGACAATAAGCATTCTGTTAGACAAAGGTTAGAATAGCTATAACTGTTTTTGTTGCCTTTTAATAAAGAATTTTTTATTTGTTGCATCATTCAAGTAAAACACTTTTATTGTTTTTTTCTTTTCATTTTGATATATGCGTATATGCATGTGAGACTAGATGGTGTTAAATAAAGAAGTTACTTTTTTAAGCTCTTCAAGCAAGATATAATAAATTTGCTTTTTACATTTTGAATACTCTGCTCAGGAGTTCAAGGTAAATTGCTTAAACCAGGTTCACAATATCGTCAGTCTTACTTCATTTTTGAATCCACTAAACTTGGTAATGCTTCCATCTCTAGCCATAACTTTAAGCTCATATCCTCTAGCTGCTGGCATCCACTCAACATTATCTATATTTTCTGCAGCGACCTGAAACACTTTACCCGATTTTAGGGCTTTAAAGTAGAGCCCATCCTCTTGCACTTTAAGTCTACCAGCATCCTAACAACATTAAAGCAAAAAAATAATATTTTATATAATCTTTGAGTTTAACTTACAAAATATCCCCTAAAAACATGTCCAATGTCCCTATAGTCCATAATAGCCTTCAATTCCTACTAGTATAATATGTACGTAAAGTGTTGCTGACTAAGCAAATAGAAGTAGGCGGAATTGGTGGGCTTGATTTCAAATGTTCAATCGCTAAAAAGAAGAGAGACATGGTGAGTTAGCTAATTTAGTTGATTGTGTATGTTTGTTTACGCAGCTATATTATAGGCATTTTTTGGTTTTGGCGGTGGTGATTTCCCTTACCAGCCTATGTCTTTCAGAGAGCAGTACAGGTGTTATTCTATTTTCAGTAAGCATCAACAACAGATTCAGCATGGAGGAAAAGTCATTATGCCCTCTTCAGCTCTTGAAAAACTTGCCCGATTAAATATTAGTTATCCTATGCTATTTAAGATTAAGAACACTAGACCAAAAAAGAAAGAAACTCATTGTGGGGTACTGGAGTTTTCTGCTGAAGAAGGAAGAATATATGTTCCTTGTTGGGTAAGTTATGTCACTTGTAAGATCAGCAAGCTTTCTGGTTTCTAGAACAAAGAGTTTGTTTTGTACTATTAGATGATGAAACAACTTAATGTTGGTGAAGGTGATATCGTTTTAGTTGAAAATGTTTCTCTGCCACTTGCAACATATTCCAAGTTTCAGCCACAAACCTCAGAATTTTTGGACATCCATAATCCAAAAGCTGTGTAAGTTTAAATACTAATTATTTCCACTAAAAATCACAATTTTTAATAATTGTGGAGATAAGGGTGAGAGGAGTTAATAATATCCACACATACTTCTTCTTTCATTATTGTCTTGCTATGACTGAGCTAATATTATGTGGATATTGGTCAATTTTTGCATGAGCTTTAAGTTTAACTGCAGAACAAATAACTTCTATTTATCCTTATTCTTTCCTTCTTTTCGATCACTTTTTTTCTCCCTTTTTTCTTTCAGTCTCTTTGTTCTTTTTTTTTTTGTTTTTTTTGTTTTTGTTACCTCATATCTGTTTTTCCTATCACTTTCTTTTTTTGTCATTTGACTTCCTTTATATTTATTTCTTTTACTTATTGTGGCTGTCATATTTATATGGAATGTTTGCAATAATCATTTTATTAATAACTGAATAGTTTATATCGACACAATTTTAGTATGAGTTTAGTATTTTACTCTATATACCATTAGTGATAGATAACTAGCTTTTTTTATGCGTTTATAAATAAAATTAATGTCGACTCAAAAAAATATCTAGGAAGACTGATTTGGTAGGACAGCCTAAATAGGCACTTTTTGATCCTAGTAAGATTGCCTCAGTTGACTACACTTGTACGTAGTAAGTCTATGTCTTTGTATTATAATTACACTTGCTTCTATTGTCATAGAAAAGAAATAATTTACACATTAACAGGATAAAAATCACGTAGTAATTTTACAAAAAATTGTAATTTGCTATTATTATGTAGAGATATGTATCATAAAATTTTTTTTCCAGATTAGAAAGTAAACTTCGTTCATTTGCATGTTTAACCACCAATGATGTTATTGGTATTGAATATAACGGCAAAGTAAGTTCAGTTAATAATCTTAATGTCATTACTAGTATATTTTTGGTGTTGAATAGATTTACGAGTTGCTTGTAGAAGATACTAAGCCTGACACTGCTGTTTCTATTATAGAGTGTGACATGAAGGTAAAGTATTTCCTTGAGATTTTTCATATCTTTTTCAAGGTTAATTGATAACTGCCAAGGGGCTTTTAGACGAGATCAATGGCATTAAAACATCTGCATTTCTAATTGTCTATTGAGCAGCTATTGCATCATCTTCTTGCAACTTAATTTCATCTCCACAATGCCAAAAAACAACAACAATCTTTCAATATATCTCACAGCAAAAAAAAATTTTTTTTTCTTAAATCAATTGAGACTAAGTTTACTGGAAACTAGCTTCACCAAACAATTCACCATGCTCTCAAGACTATAATGTATTTGTACAATTACTTTATAGCTTGCTCACTTTTTACTCCCCCGTGAGTGTGCTTTCTTTGGTTTTTGTTATTGTCACCAGGATTATTAAATTAAGAGAGAGAAAGATACTGAGCATTAGAAAGATTTGTGAAATCTTTAAAAGAGTCCGTTTTTATGCTTGAAGTCATTGACAGAATAATTAATGCGCTGATGACCCATTGTCACATAAATTTCTAATTCAATTCTGTTGGTCAAGCTAACTTATTGCCATCACTACAATTTCTAACGTGCCACAGTTTAAAAGTTATTTTACATCAGGGTTTCATCCAGAAATTTTTGTCTGGGGGGGTCAAAATTAAAGTGGACTAGGTAATAATTTTAAGTAATACTTTTTGCTATCTAAAATAATAGATTCCCTAATCTCACAACTAAGCAGAAATACTCCTAGTACACTTTTCACTTTTTTTTGCCCTTGAAAGTACAGCTATCAATTAACCCCATTAGCAACCCCAATAATAATAAAAAAGCAAAAAAAAAAAAAAATACAGAATTGGAAAAGCTTCTGGATTTTTATGGAAAGCCTACCACAGTTGAATATGATAGAGAGACGTTTTCAGCTCCAGCTGATGTCAGCATACATGAGACAAGGTTGGAATGGAAAGGATTTAAATCCCTTTTGTTTGAAGAAATGAAGGGATTTTCACTTCAAAAACTAGCATTACAGTTCTTCAAAAGTGAGGCAAAATGTGTGACGTTTCCCAATATCAAGACCTTGCTCTCTATAGCTATGGTTTTGCCCATGTCGACAGCAACAGTGTCATTTAGTTACATGAAACAAATCAAGAATCGACTTCGTAATAGACTTCAACCTTCTTCACTGTCGAAGCTAATGATGATAGCCATAGAAGGCCCACAACTTGACGAGGTTAATTTTGATGCTGTACTGTCACTGTGGAAATCAATAAAGCCCAGACGAATTTTGTTGTGATGCAAAAATACTGAACTCGGATTGTTTTTCCAATATAATATGACTTTTTTGTAGGCAATTAACTTTAATAGGTAGGTAAAAAAGTGGGGGAGATATCCCTCCTGGCATTTTGACTGGGGGGTCAAAACCCCCCCTGTCCCCCCCCCCCCCTGGATGAAACCCTGTACATACATTATTTTCACTAACACTAGGTTAACATTTATCATGTTTCACTTATTTTTAAGCCCGCACACATTTAGGAAAAGGTTGCAACATTAATTTATTGAACTAATATGATATAATTGCAACAAATAAAATTAGATTGCTCAGCAAAATTTAAATGTTGCATTTCAACAAAAACAAAACCATAACAACAAAAAACAATAATCATTCAGTCACAATCGAGTAATTCAGCCAAACACTATATGGCTCTTTTTTTCTTTTTTTTTTGGCTCTAAAAATGATTGAATTTATACATTTTTATAACATGCATGTGCAGCAAGGCTGCAATAATTTAATAATTTAACTATTGTTAATGCTTGAAACTGAGCTGAACTTATTAACTTGGTTGCCTAGGTTGATTTTTCGGCACCTGTTGGATATACCCCTCCAAAAACCAGTGCAAGTGAAGCAAATAATGATGTGGATACTAAAGCAGAGGCACGTACCGTTTGTATAGTTTGAACATGCCAAGTCTTTAAATTTGAAGTAATGATTTTTCTTTCCAGGCTGAAAGAGATGAAGCCATAAAAGAAGCAATAGAAAAAAATGGTAGCTTTTCGGTAAAGATTAATTCATATACTTTTAAGCACTCTGTAATTTTGATTTACATTTTTAGGCTTTTTCTGGAGAGGGACAAAGACTAGATGGCAAAAATAGTAAAAGCAACTCTTCTCTTCCTGTTTCTACTGTTGATAACAAGAAACGTGGAATCCCCAATTATGACTATAAGAAAGGAAGGTTGACTTTTGTTAAGGCAAAGTCATTAGTATCCAGTCAACAACCACAATCAATGGTAAGTTTGTTTAATCGATGAGTTAATTGTTGTTATTATTAATTAACCTTTTTTTGTGTGTGCTATATCGAAAAAATATAAAATATATCACTGTTTCATTGAGTGTTGTCCAGTAACGCCGTCAATTGTCCCGTGGGTACAAAAGTTCCACGGGATGTCCCTTCAAAATTTTGGAATTTATTAAACCCATGGACAGTTGGCGGCAAAGCTGGACAACTATGTTAGCATGATACAAAACTGAATTTTTCCCTCACCAGTGCACTCACAAATGCCCAGGTCAGTTGCCCTGATAGTAAAATTAAAATAGAAGAGGAAAAGTGAAAGTCATTAATTACTGGCATGGCTAATGGTTGGCTCACACTCAAACAGTATATAACTGAGCTGAAGTAGAATCAAATATTATTATCAAATATTTATAACCTTTCCCGGATTATACCAAATGTAAAGTTATCTATGGCATTTCTTTCTTTTCATTGGCAAACGAGTGAAGTGGGTAATTTGAAGGATTCTGATTGCCAAGCGAAACACTATTAGGGTTTGTAAGTGAACAATTTTGATACGATTTTTTTCACTTGTATGTGTATGTGGTTCCTTTTGAGTGACACATTCAATCATTCTCTCCCCTTTCCTTCTTTTCCAATCCACAACGAAAATACCACCACCACAATGAAGTAAAAAAAAAAAAAATCAGTAATTATCTCTGACTCTATAAGTAATAGGATCACTTTAGTGATGCTCAATACTATTTAAAGTATTTAAAAAATTGTCATAGTTAATTTTAAAATACTAAGATTATAGTAAATGTCTGGTTATTTATGGTTTTGTTTTTGTTATTTAAAAATATAGTAACTCTACCACTGATTGGTGTGTGGAAGAGCTAACATGGCATAATACCCTGTTCATTGTTTGTAATAGACCACTACACTTAACATGTGTGCTCCAGCACACTACTAGCGAGCATATTTATTAATGGAACTTTATATTCAATTATTAGGAAGATGATCAAATGGATTTCAAGGCTTTTTCTGGAGAAGGAAAACTATTGCGGATTCCAAAACAAAGAAAGAAGTAATTTATTGTAGCTTAGTACATCAATATTTCATTATAATATTATAAAACATCTTCAAAATTTTATCATGATACATTTATGATCCGATTTACAAGAATAGTTTTTAGGACAACAGTACTTTTTATTAGAGCAGCAAGTTCCATTTTTTTCTGGACAGCAACCTTGTTTGCATGATCTCTGAAGTACAGAACATCTAAACCTATCTCCATTAGAATAGGAAAGAATTTTGGGCTGGATTAGAGTTGTGGCTTTGATTACGTGAATATGTTTCATATCATGATATGGAATTTCAGAATTTTCTTTACATTTCATAGTAGCAGTGTTACATTCCTTGCAGCAGTATTTTCCACAGCAGACTGATGCATCCTCTGGACAACAAAAAGTAGAGCAACAAAATGGACTGCCAGCCGGACAACAAGCATAGGTCCCATTAATTTGCTTGCAGCACTTCTGGTCATTATTGCACATAGTTTTATTGTCTTCACACAACCTGTTCTGTCTAGGAAGTATGGTACGAACAGATAAAAAATGGCTCCCTCTTTTGCACTTATTTGTTCCTTCAGTACAATCGTAACCTTGTGGACAACAGTGTGTTTTATCTGAACAGCACCTTGCATTAGGGTAATCACAACAACCGTATCCACCAGGTGACAATAGACAACAGGTTGTATGGTCTGGGCATTGGGTTACTCCATCTTTACAAACAATATTATTTGGTGAATGAAGCGGAACTTCTTTTGTTGAAGTAATCACAAAATGTTGTAATGGTTTACAACCTTGACTCAAGTCACTGCAAGAGAAATTTTGAGGACAGCAGTGAATTTTGTCTTTGCAACATACTCCTGAAGCACCTTCACAACAACCTATCATTGATTCATTTTCTGATTTGTAGCAGCTTCTGAAACCAGCTGGGCACAGGCTTATCTGTAAATCACAATACAAAAAAATTGAAAATACAATTTTTATATAATCTGAATGCTGGCACAGTGTTAAATGGAAAACATTTTAGAGAGTAGAAATTAGAATTTCAGTCACAAGTCACGGTTATCAGAAATTTTCATGGCAGATTTATAAGCTTGTATTTTGTTTTAGGTGATGGTTGGTGCATTTACTATCAACTCGAAAAAAAGAGAAATTAAAAAAAAAAGAAGAAATAGTACCTTTTTTGCAGGTAACAGATGTGCCTGACAATAGAGCTGATTGGTAACTTAAACTGAATAAAAATTTGGTAAGAGGCACAGTTTTATAGTCCTATTTTTAAACTGTGGCATTGGAAAAGTTTTAGACAGCGACATAAAAGTAGACATTTTACCAAAGTTTTCACACCCATATGTCTTTGATTGATTAATGTTCAGTACTTTACTTACCATCTGTACTAAATAACTTACCGTGACAGGAAGTAGAGAGAAATCAATCACAATTAACGGGAGAAATAATGAACAAAGCTTTGCGCACGAAGCCATCACACTTTTTAAACGTTGTCTCATGAACGATCCTTTACCTAATTTCTATCATGGGTTATCTTTTTGATCCATCTGTATCTAAAAAGTAAGATAGTTATATTGCATAGAATTTTGTAACGTATTGTCTGTCTAATAACTACTATACCTACTACTGCATTAAATGAACATTATGAGTAAATTTAAAAATATTTTTTCTAGTAACAGTAATAATCATAATAGTAATAGTAGTAGTAGTAATGACAGTAGTAGTAATAATAGTAGTAATAATAATAGTATAATAATAATAGTAGTACTAATAATAATACACTTGTAAAGAATCAATCAAGGATGTCCTAAATAGACGAGGTAAATTTAAATGTTGAGGGCTAGACTGGACTAGCCAGCTAACCTAAAACAAATAAACAACTAAATGCATTGTGATATGTCAAAATGATTTCATTCCATGTATAGAAACTTGGAACACTTTCTACATGAGCACAGATAATGAAATGTACATGTGTTATTGGAATCAAAATGAAGGAGGAAATGTGACCAAAAATACTTTGAGAGGTAAGAGGTTGAGCAGTATTAATCGCTACTTGTAATCAGGATGTGGGTATGAGGTACCAAGATTGAATTTGTGGCTCTCCATTGGAGATGCTCCAGTTTCTGGATATTTTTTTATTAAAGCAGGACGCCTAAGTTGGCTACAGTAAGCGAGATGTATAGTTTTAATTTGGTGTAAAGGGAAAGTAAACGGACATCTAAGTAGACCTATTGTCTTGTATACTTGAGACACCATACAATCATATTGATTGGTCCAATTCAAATCACTCTGTAACATGTTCCAAGATCTTTACAAGAATTAAAATGGGTTAGCATTGAAGAAGGGTGTTGATGGGCCAACAGCACTAGAAGACTCAACTATTGAGGGTTGGAAAGAAGCTTCACCAAAAGTTCAGCAGCCTCCCTTGGGATAGGTAGCCATGTATTACTTGATAAAGTTCTTAATTGTCATATTGGATGCATTCTAATCATCCAGGTAGGTGTGAACCCATCCTACTTGGGAAAATTAAATTAATCATTATTGAACTAAATTATGGCTGATTGATCTATATGACTAGAGTGCTTTGAAGATCTGTGACTTTCCAAAAGTGAGGCCAAGCTTTGATTAAGCTTCTTACTCATTCTACAACAATGAACATGACATTTTTGAGAGCACACAAAGTGTCAAGCATTACAAGGCAGAAATTTGTCTTGTCTGTGCACTCATTAGGAAGATCCAGGCAAAATTTACCAATGTCTACCTGAGACTGGGTGGCATGCATCAGGCCTAATGCAGGCATTGTAGACAAGTAGTGTTGTTTCTCCTACTCTTATTTCACAGCTCCTACCAAACTAAGTTATTCCACTCTTGTCAGCCCAATAGTTGAAACTTCTTGCTAAAGGGAGCTATAGACTGCCATGGCAAAAGCTAAATTAGGTCTCAAACCAAGAACTTTCAAGACCTGGGTATACAGTCTGCATGCTCACAATGGCATCATAAATGATCTGAGTGGAAGGAGCAATGAAGAATAGTCACCTGCACATACTTAGTTATTACAAGAAGAAAATATCTACCAGAATCAAATGTGATGGACACTCAAAGACAAATCAAGTCTCTTTGTTCTTCCACTAGACCATGGCCAACCTTCAGGTAAGCTGGTAAATATAGTCTTTAGCGTGGTAGTGACACATCTATCTGTTAATATCCATGTTGTTGATCAGCTTGAACACACACAAATGGAAATTTTGGGAAGACATGGCCTGAGGGGTTTATAAAACCAAAAAAGGCAAAGATATTTGATACTGAAATTATCTATGGCAGAGCAATGCCCATGCAGACCACTTCTTGTGGCTCAACTAGGACAATCTTTTGGCCCATGAAATGGCACCTGAGTCTAGTAACACTCAGAGATGTGGATAATATGAGTTCACAATTCACTTTTCTTCATATTCATCAATGTCTTTTTGTGGTGGCTGAAAACACACTATATGAAACCACTCTTCAAATTTGTGAACACTGAATCATCTGATCAGTTTCTGGCAGGCGGCAAGTACAGTACAAAGGTATTGTACCAAAAGACTTCACTTTTTTACCCTCTCTCTCGTGGGGGAAATGGTGTGAGTTCCATAATTTGTAGACATTTATACAATTGTCCTTTCAAGTTTAATACCACCATAACCAAGGGCAGTAGCAGTTGCTATAGCAAATAAACCACAGTCTGATATACCACACTGCATGTGCATGTCCATTATTTTTACTTGAATAAGTTTCTCTGGTGATCGAAACAGAGCAGAAATTTGCTTCTTCACATGGCCATTAATGGTAGGAAACATGCTGTAATAACCATTAATTTCATTACTGTTACATCTTCCTGTTGTTCAGATGGTAAGCCATTGGCCACCTCTATCATGAAGAATTTGAATGAACTTTGAGGTTTCTACTTCAAATTGGAGTAAACATCCAAGAATTGTGTCCTGAAATTCACCACAGGAATTTTTTAAAGCAAAATTGAGCAGATTGGATGATGCAATCATTACATCATCCAGTTGGATTCACAAGTAATGTTCCATCATTGTTTGAAAAACGATAAAGGCTCTTTTTATCCCAATATTAGACAAATTTGGCTGACTTTCCAAGTTGACATTAAATATGATGACCTCAGGTTTTGGCACACAATCTACATCAGCTTCCTTACTTTTTGGCACACAATCTACATCAGCATTACATGCACTCTATTTGTAGTCGAGACTTCTATCCTGTTCCAATAATGCAATAATGAAAAACATGATAAACATCTAACCCATACATTTTGCAATATTGTGATTGATAACATGTATTACGTGATGTGTTTTTTCTCCCATTTTTAGTTACACCATTTAATTAGTTACATTAAAAACAATAGCAACAAAACTCATAAATTGCTAACGTAATCAGAGGGCATGCATATCAGCTAAATTATAAGGTTTCAAAAGGTTAAGGCAGAAAGAGTTCAAAAAAAATTCAATTAAACTAATAACTAAATGTTATTGGACAAAAAATCTAAGCAAAATGGTTTATTCACTATTTTTAACTTAATTAGCATGACTGAACTTGAATGATCTGTTTTCTCTAACAAATAATGCTAGAACTTACACATAATTACTTTCTCAGCCTTCTTTTACTCATTAGATGTATTCTCTCTTTTTTACAGGCTTTTTAAGCAAGTGGTTCTGGGTTGGATTCCTGGTGGCAACCAAATAGTTTTTTTCTGTATTGCTTAAAAAGCCTGTGAAAGAGAGAGAATATATATGTAGCTTACACATACAATAATATATACATTTTATCTCAATAAGATTTATAGGCCTCAGATGGTTGATTCATACTGGAATAGCTACATCGTCTTTCTCTAACTAAAAAAAAATTACCAAAAGGATTTATCTTATTAATTTCATGTCACTGTTGCTGTACTCACTAATATTTTAATAACATTGTTATAGATTTTATGAACAAAAACAGCTAACCCCAGATTATTCACAACTAAAATACAAAATTACATAATCCACACCATTCTGTTTTAAAGAATCAATAATGTCCTTTAATGACTAAAACATTCTACAAAGTCCTATATGGCTACAAGCACATTCTGATATTTTTATATACTTTCCAAAATGTTCACGAAATTGTTAGTTGCTTTGATGTCCTGATTCTCTTTTTCTTTGGTTGTATGTTCCTTTTTGATGATGATAATTGGATACACATCCATTCTCAAAGCTGTTCAAACACAAAAGAGCATGACTTTCTTATCTTTTTCATCGGTACAGATGTTATTAGCTCTGCTGGTCAATGTCCTTACTACAGCAATCTTATTTCAATGGGGTGGAGAGAACTGAAAGATGAGCAATTGATAGTGTGTGTAGACTTCCTGAACACCTTGGTTGTGGTGCTTCATCCTGATTATGAATTATTAAGGTATCAAGAAAAGCTAACTCATTCGACTCCAATTCAAAACTGAATTTAATAGACACCTCAATAGAATTTACATGATTGGCAAATGATTGTATTTTTGTTTCTTCAGAACAGTGCAAACATCATCAACTTATCATTTCCTAAACCTTGGTGGAGCAGTAAAATTTGATAAGGCTCTTTCCACAATGCCTTTCCATCACCAGGTTAGCAACACAAACTGAAACAGGGGACCCCATGGCAGTGCCAAAGGTTTGCTGATAATATTATTCTTATAGAATAAAAAAGTGGCACCCACTAATTCGCAAATTTCATTTATACTTAAGCTTGTTCTTCATCAATAATGTTATCTTCATGTAATTTCATTCTAGCAATTTCTACTGCTTTGTTTTGCCCTGCTTGCTTATTCTCTTTGCTCAGGCAATCAGGATAACCTCCACTCAACCTGTACTAAATAGCAAATCCAAGATTTGATCATCCCCCATAGCTAGTTTAAATTACCAACCATGTGGGAACCAGTTTTTTTCAGAAGCATAGCAGGCAGGAAAAAAAAAAATCTAATGGAAAACATTTTTTTGCTTCCATTAGATTTTGTCCCCCTAAATCTAACTTCCTCAGCAATACTGATGCGACAGTAAACAATGAGAATGACGATGCTAACTAGAGTAAATTACAAATCTCAACTAGTCTTAGTTAATATGGACACACTGTAAACTTGCTATGCAAATAAGAGAGGATTTTAAAAACGATCTCAGAAAAGGCAATTAGCTATTGGCTAATTTGCAAGAAGTCTGGAAATACGCTTGCTGGCGAAGACATGAGTTCAAACTGATTAACTGGCAAAAGTAACGAACAAACATCTTATTATGTAGTACATCACATACAACCACATATTACCCCAACTCAAACTTTCCCATCTTCCTCTTTCATGCAGTTAAAATGGGGCCTGGAGGTCTCCAATTTGATCAGCTATTTTCATAACGAACAGCTATGTAGTACCCAGTAGCTTGAAACATAGTATTATTAACTACTATAGCAATTCCAGACATTATTCAATTATAAACACAGAACTAGCTATCAATGGTAGGTAAAATACACATGTACTATTAAAAAAATTAGCTAAAAATTTTGTTTTGTGACATTTGATGTGAAGTTTGGCTCATAGATTTAAGATATGCATCTTATTATTGCCTGAAGAAAGAAGTCTGTTGCAATTTTGGAGCTATCAGAACACTCGTGTCCATTTTTATTGCAGAACTCCTCTCCACATATTTCTGTGAAACAATACATTAAACACAAGTTTACTACTTCAATAATTAATAGCTGATGTAAATCTTGCATTAAATAAAATGTGAGTTAGGTGAGAAACCTATGCACAAAACATGTATTTAGCAATATATTAAATATAAAAACACATAAATGACAGAAAACAAATAACCTAACTAAAAAACTTCTTGCATGCCGTATATGTAGTAGCTATGGGACTGGATTCACAATTCTATAAAGAATTAAGGGTAAATTTGAAAATTCTCATTGGCATTCCTAACAAATTAGTGTATTTACTTGTAAGAAATGTTAACTATAGGTATTGTAACACGCATGACTAACTAATGGTGCATTCTCAAAAAAGTGGTAAAAATAAAATTAAAAATCAACAACAGCCACACACACAAAATAAATAAAATGAAAACAAAATAAAATAAAATTGCACAACAAGATTTGAAACACCCATGTGTAACAATGTTTTACCAAATGGTTGCCAATTATGAACCAATACGATACAGCAACATAATAACAGAAGTTGAAACTTCGGGTTAAGTTAAAACTAACATAATATTGGCTGTTACAACGAGAAAAATTTGCTATTATATTTTGCCAATTGAGACTAATGTGACTCCATAATGAAACACTTGTCATAAACCTGCACTTTAGATTAAAAAGCTATAAATGTGATAAATATGGTACTCCTAATAATGTTACGCTAAGCAAGTGCTACTAGTAATTTACAGTTACCTTGTCATCAACAACAGACAGCTTGAATGGTTCCATTTTCTGACTACGAAGACGACTTTGTTTCTTCTTGTGTGATGTCAAACTAAACTCTGAAGTTGCAGCACCCACTTTTTGTGTATTAGTGATAGAGCTAGACTTTCGTTCTTTACTTGAAAGAGTCCCTGTATTAATTTTGTCCGTATTCGTAAGATGTCCAGATATAGTGAGTGGTAATGCACTTCTATCTAAGCGTTTTAACTCTAATCTAACAGACTTCCTCTTCAGTGGTGAATTCATGGCAGTTGCCCGATGAAGTTTCACTGAATCTTGTCGAGGTATTTCAGGACTGGCTCTACCATCTGACACAAAGGACTGAAATGTAGCTTTTGCTTGGGATCTACCTTTGATATAGTTATCTGGACTAGGCATAATGGCTTTGAGGTCTGTATTTCTATTAACATTTTCTTGTTGCTCTTTTGGAGAAAACGAAGACAATACACGATCCTCGTTATTACTTCTTGAACGATAGCTTCCCTAACATAAAAAATTAAAGCAAGAATGACATTAAAGTCGATGCAATTGGATATAGAAAATTGTATTCGAATTAAATAATTGACTCTAGCTTACACCAACTTAATTTGTCGCAAGTTAGATATTTGCCATGAACACAGACATTTAGTTATTTTAGTTGCCATAAGCTTATAATAGGAAAAGGTGTGACTTAATTTGTATGAGTAATAGCACAGGTAACTGTGCTATCACTCGTTAATAGTAGGCCAGCTTTAAAAAAAATCATTGTAAATTGTAGCTACACTGCATCGTTCACTCACTATATCTTTATTTCAGGATTAGCTTCCTCTGGAAATTCATTTTCAATGTACGGCTCCTTTTTAATCTGTTGAAAAACATTCCGTCTAATAAGGATAGAGCTTCTGTGGTAAAGAATGATATTGTTTCCAACTAGAAACTACTGAAACTGTACGTTTCCAAGGTTAACGCTGCACACTTACCCGTACTATTACACTTAGCTACTGAGGTATTTCACTTAGATTCCATGCTATTTTACTTAGTTACACTCTACTTAACTTTCCCAGTGCGATTTCAATTGAACAGCGATTTTCCTATACATTTTTTTAACGGGCAATTTACACACCGTACTATTAAAAGATTTATATAGGAATTGCTTTTCCTAAAACATGAATTACCAGGGCTTTTAGCAATTAAACAGTGTCAAAGATGAAAGAGCATAGGGACACATTTATTACTGGGATTACATTTAGACTTTTCAAAAAAAAATTTTAACCAATGTTTTCACTCTTAATGTCATATTAACTGTAGCAAGCAAAACTATAATATTCCCTTTGCCTTCCCAGAATGTAAAACAGTATGTACTTTTTTTGAGACTTCCTTCCCATTTTCGTCTTCATTTCATTTTTGTGTCTGCAATGTATGTATGTCTAATCATGCAATCATAAATTTTGCTAGTATTTAAATACATGGCAAATACACAGAGCTCAGACTTACTCAAATACAAGTATATTGCAAATACTGCAAAAAAACATGTACGTAACTGCAATTAAATACAATTGCAATGTATTTGACCTCAACTCTGGTATTAAAGGTGAGGTCAGTACACTAAATTCCATTAAAATTGAGCAGTAAGAGCTATCAGCATATTTTCTATCAATACTTTATATCAGCTTTTCTAAAACTGTTCACAAGCTGACCAGTCAACCAAACTGAATCTGTTTGATACCGATTGTGAAATTTCGCAACCACACACTATTATGTAAGTGAATACTTAAAAGGTGAAGTCCAGCGTTGGATTATTGCGTGCCCTTAAGCTTCATTTTTACGCTTATTGCGTCCCCTGAGGGTCTGTCTGCTAATTCTATAATATCATTCTGTGCCAATTACGTTAATTAGGTTAAATAAAATAGCTTCATATGAATGCAGAGACTTTTTATTACTAGCTATAGTAGCTGTTGAGATGAGCTAAACTCAGAATCTCTTATGATGCTATACATCTTGTAGCCATTGAGAGTGAACAATCGTTTAGTCTTAACGATGAGGAATTACAGAAGTGTTTAGAAGAGCAAAAAAAACCCTGTAATATTCAAAAGAAAGACATTACCTGACCTGAGAATGTGGTAGCTATCGTTGGTGTAAAGGGATAAATGAAAAGCGAAAAATTGAGAATATTCCACCCAAAGAATTAGATATACTTCTCACAGAGTGCAAGTGGTAGTCTTTAAGGTTCCGAGCACTCTTACTTCCATTCAAAAAAGTTTGAATAGACATCTGACAAAAGACCATCACAATCAGGCAGCACTTCTTGCCTTTCACATTCCCTTTCTATTCCATCCCAAATATTAAGAGAAAAGATTTTCAATGACTTCATCAGACAAAAAAGAAACAAAAAAACAACAACAACAACAACAACAAAGAACAAACAAACAAACAAAAAAGAATCAAACTTCTTGGCAGCATACATTACATTAGTCACTCGGCTTCTATGCCATTCATGCATGACCAGTACACAATAAATTGATTAATCATTGGATACCTCGGGAATATCACTCGTTAGTCGGTTGCATTTACACTCATGCCTGCAGCACTCGTGTAAATGCTAGCAGACAGACTGGTGATATTCCGCAGTATCACCATAGAAGAGACTACCACACCCATACCATAATAAGAAAATTCCATTTAGACTAGAACTGACCATTGTTAAGGTGCTCCAACTCAATAGTGCTCAAAATAATGGTAACTATTACACCACTACTTTAAATAGTATCATTATTGTCAACACTCTGTTACCTTCATTCTGTTGATGCATAGCTAAGTAGTGTAAATCTGATCCTTTTTTTATGCATAAATTCATTTCATATTGATCTGTAATCACTTATATAATACTGTAGCTAATGCATCAATGTAGCTTTTTAATATATCTCATCACTCTGTCTCAAAGAACTTAACAGTAGTAACAGTCATTTCTTCATGATTTTTTCAAACATCAAATAAAAAAATAAAATTACTTACAACTTTAAAAATTCTAGATCCGCCCCTGTATACATAGTTGTCGTGACAGCTAGCTAGTTGAAGATGTAGAAATTATAATGTAGTATTAAAAATTAAATGATACACAGTATCTGCCACACCATGGCACTTGTATTTCTACTTCTATAATTCCTCCTGGAGGGAAACTCTTCTGCATCAAATGGAAAGTTCCTGTCACTTTCGTAATTATTAAAACAATCTTTTAACCAGACCCTTTTCATACCGCTACAGTGGGAAAGGATCTGGTGCCATTAGTCCATAGTGCCAGTTCAAAATTTTCCATATCTCAGGGGTAAGTGGTTCCGGTCATGTCTAAGGAATATTATTGTTGTGCTCTGACTTTGCAGTAAAAATCATCTCTGGAGGAAGAGGTTGGACATGCTGGCTGAACACTATTGAAGCAGAATGATGAGACTGACTCCTCAAACAAATCATGCATATAGCTAGTGCATTAACCAAGGGTAAAATCCATGTATATATGATGCAACTGACCTGTACAGTTTGAACTCCAAATAAAGCAAAAACGAACACACAGTATATTTTCTGACAATGACTCTCTACCTAATGGCTATGCAGGGAAAGGGTCTGGTGACATTGGCATTTTGAATCAGTTCTAATATAATGCAATTAATGCAGCCCTGTAACCGCTTCCATGCTGCACTGTCCTCTGCTTTCATACCTTTTTGGTTTTTATTATTTTGATAGCTTCAAAACTTAATTCCTCCAGCAGTTACTGCGACTGCGCTAACGATTTTCATTCATTACTTTCGACCACATTTTACCCTTCAGATTCTGAGGGTAAAACACTGATGAGGTGCTGTAGTGTCACCAGACCACTTGTACACTTTATAATTTCTTTCTTAGCCTTCTTTTACTCATTAGATATATTCTCTTTCACAGGCGTTTTTAAACAACACAATGCCACTGAGCTACGACAACCACCCGGCGAACAAACATTCCAATTCTGTATTTATACTGTTAAGGGGTACTGCTATGCTACAGTCTCACTCTCAACAGACCAACAAAATTTCTTTTTTTTTTTCTTATTTTTTTCCCCTCCTCCCCCCCCCCCCCCCCAAGATTCTTATTATTCGTTGAATTTCAATTTGTTGTACCTGACTCGAAGTTCGTCTTGTCAGTGCCTAGCATAGTCAGACCATTTACCTCTTTACTTGTGCGCTCTTGGTTTACTTGGTAATTCACCACTAAATCACAAACACTGCTCTCCTGTTTCTCAGCAACTCTTTTCTACTATCCATTTTTTGTTGTGCCAGGTTTGTTGCTAACTAGTTCGCCTCGCGCTCTTTGGTTTACCTGCTAATTCAGCGCAAGTTCATAAGTATCATGCGTCTGCGCGGTCCAACTCAATTAGCTCATGAATTATCCATGAATATGTACGCCATCGTCAGTCATGAGTATTATTATATAGATTATATACATCACTTTCAAAAATTTGAACTTGTCTACTTTCTGTCTTCAAGTACTGTAAGTAACCAATATACTTTTTTCACACAACCTTTGAATTTTGACCTGAGATGTGTATGGGCTGATTTGCAATCCTGACAGCTGAAGTGAGAAGATCTTTATTCAACAAATTTTTAGTCATAGAAATGATGTTTTTAAAGTTTGGGTAATAAGATTGAGTGGCAACACAAGCAATGATTTAGAATAAGAATTCAATCCCAGATAACACGATAGCTTCAGTAAAAGTTTTTATCATCAAGATGACATCAACTGATTAATGTCAGGTAAAAAGACAGCGTAGTTATGTAAACAAGAAAATAGGGTTTCTAAATTGTGCATGTTCCATCCGAAAGAGTGCATTCTTATTGGAGCCATTGGAACTCATCAGGTATTTTTGTGTCCACAATTCCCAATCATGATGATAACACTAGCTATGACAAATAGACTATTATAACCTTCACGCGCATGGATGCTGAGGGTTAATTACAACAGATCAAATTAGCAGGCATATGGGTGCTGAGGGTTATTTATAACAGATCAATTAGCAGACCAATTAAAGAGAGTACAATGTCTAACATGGTACAACCCGTAATAGGCTGCAATTTTGTATAATTATGACGTGCATTTCTGATTCAGAACTATTTTAATGCTAATAGACTTGTCACCAACCTCTTTATTGGAATTCTCTCTAATACTAGAAGTATTACTTCTTTTTTTCTGCTGGGTAGCACTTTCAGTCAGAGTTACATGAGCTGATTCAACCACACTAGATATAAATGCTCCTCCAATTTTTTTTGTAACCTTTGGCCTAGCTCTGGCGCAGTCACCTAATTCAACATCACTTTCCTTATGTTTTCTTTCCTGTTGGGTAGAAAGATCTTCAGTTACATGTGCCACATCACTGGATGAATTCCCCAGAGAATCTCCTACTTGCTGTTAAATAAAGAGAAACACAAACAATATACTTGAAAATTGTCTCTCAGTTAATGGTATCTATTTAGTTTAGGGAAAAATTAAATTTTGAAAGATATTTGCTACGATATGATCTGAATTACTTAGACTCTCCTTGTACTGTAACATCCATCATAGATCAATGTCTTATTTTTCCCATTATCTTAAAGCTACAATTGATTTTTTACATGATAACATAGATTATCAATTAGTTCCCTAACAGGCACACCCACACGTTGATAGAGCATTCTATCACTAATCGGAAACTTAAAATAGCTGTGACAGATATACACATGTGGGTGTACATCCACCACGTATGTCCGTCACATAGTAATAAATAATAACTTAATCATCAGGAGTAGTATTTGTGAATACATGGTAATAGCCAAAAAAAATTAAGCCGCACCAATTTGAATTAGGAGTAGTGTAGAGGCTAGGTGTCTCTGTCAGGACTGTCAACTAGATATGAGGTAGACACTGTCATAGTGATGGTGATGACAAATCAGGTTGGAGAAACCAAGTACTGTTTTGGTTGCAAAAATTTTGCAAAAGGACCAATACATTTGGTGTGAAATGTAAAGTGCCCCTATGTTTCACACATAATGGTGACTGAAACATCAGCCAAGATCTGACTTCATGCAATCCTAATATGAAATATATTCAACTGCTCTCACCAATTTCACATTACACCTATCAATTTATCAAATATGAGCATTGGCTACACCATATGATTGCTAACAGGGTGAAAAAATATGGCAAGAAAAGTAACACATGTACTCTTATGTCAACTTCAAACATATTTTTTTTTAATGCATGTATGTTTTGGCTGATACACTGAGACAAATTGGGCCAAAATGAGGCATTTTGTAGCAATAACATAATGGCAGTAGAAAGCAATAATAGTGGTTATTGTGCACTACATTTAAAGAAATCATTTTTACTCCTACTGTACAATGTAAGTAAAGTTTGCTTCAAAAATTATTTTTCTATAGTAATTTGCTAATTAAAGGTAAAAATCAACAACGAAACAAAACTAAACAACAAAAAAAATCGAACAAACCTATTTAGGCATTCTTATTCCGTAAGAGGGTTAATTACTTGAAAGTGGGTGGAAATAGGAAAGAATAAGTTGTAAAACAATTTATTTTTTGTTTCATTTAAGTATTGTTCTAAAATATTAATTCATAATGGCCGATAAGCCTAAATCAGACGTGTAAGTCTGTCACGCACATTCATCACATTTTAATAAAATAGTTTTTAATATTTCTCAATTATGCAAGTTTTTAATTGGTAAATCAACAGTACAGCTTTATGTATAAGAAGTATTTTAATACTAAAAAGAACCCATGTGTTCTGCCAAATCACAGATTTCTATGACAGGTAAGACATATTATAATTAGTACTACAAATTCATTGTTTTGCACAACAAACTAGTGACTAATATGAAAACTGAACATCTGTCACCACAGAATTGCCCAAAATTTATCATTCCTCCTTCACTATAGAAGAGGAGAGTTAATTAACTTCTTTTGTTTAAACTGTATTATATTAGTCAGAAAGTTACGTGGTATATATAGTTTAATGATCAAACAAGTAGTTAATAAAAACAAAACAAAACACAAAACAATTAGTTAAATTTAGTAAAGTTAATTTTATTCTTGTAAGATTACAAAATACACACAGCACAGTGTGTATTCATGAATAATTCATGAACTTTAGAAGAGGGACTCCATGACAGAGGAAAGAGCTGAAGAAAGAAATGGAGAGGGATAAGAAAAGCTGAGACAGTTTAGGAAAAAAAGAGAGCAGGAAAGGGAAACTGATGTACCCATAAATAAGTGGAAGAGGATGATATAAAAATGAATAGAAATACTTTATGCTACTGCATCATTAATTTGCAAAAGTTAATACATTAAGCGCCACTATGTGACCGGGGTACTTGCTAGTCACACATAATTAGCAGTACACAAGGATCAATCAATTGGCTTGGTCACCATTAGTCTAATTACCTTGTTTGCTTTATACTGACATCCTATGTTTCGTCGTCCGAGCTATGTATTGCAAACACAACAAACAACAATACATACATGGCAAGAAAAAAGTAATAATAAAGGTTGATAACAACAAATGTTTGGTTTTTGTACCATTTGCTCTGATTGGCATGCTACATCTTTTCTTCGAAAACCCTATGATCACAAAAATAAGAAATATGTACATATGTTGTAACTATAGTCAAAAGAGAGGGCGATCAGTGGCCAGATATAGGCTATTCACAAGCTCATGATATATAATGATGTTTCAATCACAATGTATATGAAATGCACGCAACATTTATTTCCTTAGCACCATGTGATCATGATATAGACACAGTATTATTTACCAGACAAAGCTCATAAAGAAGCTTGGTCCTGAAAATGAATATATAACCAATGGTTGAGTGTCATTAAAAGTTACTTCGAACCAACATAACAAAAACCTGGTTGATTCAATCAGTGAACTAAAATCCTACTTTCTCTAGTCATAACCACATTTGATGCACAGACTGGAATGTTAATATAAGGTGTCAACTATTGAAGGAGATCACAGGTACGTATGTAGTAAAGGTATTTTTTTAGCCTTATAGGAATTTCAGTTGTATTGTTAGAAAAATCTTTTCAAAAGCTAGCTACTTGGAAAGTAAAAGTTTGAAGAGGATCAAGGAAACTATTAGTAGTAATTTTCCCTCTCATATGTGAAACCATTGCAGCTAATATATGTAAGACCACTTACTGCTGATCACATGGAATCCACAAAGAATATAAATTGGCTTAGCTCATGCATCTCCTAGTACTCCATTCCACAACTGTTCCCTTCACCTCCATTCTTTAAATTCTTCTAACCTAAGTCCTTTTTTGCCTTCTCATTTTATCATGATAAAGTACAGCTATACAGTGTAACTGATAGCTAACTGCTAAGGCTAGATTACATTTAGAGATCAGCAAAAACAATTATTAATTACCTTAAATTGACATCCAACTTCTCTTCTCTTCTAAAAACAACATATTCTACATTATTAATCTTAAACCTAGGCAGTTTTTTGACTCACTATTAATTTGCCCTGACACGCAGCATCTTTGGTATGTAGTCTCTACAAGTACCATAACAACATGTTATTGTCACTGACTCAAGGTAATTAATTAGCTCATTACCTTTACTTGACATGCCTTGTCACGAGTTTGTACAGCCTAACAACAACAACACAGCAAACAAACAAAACAAGGTCATACGTAAAAATCACTAGATTAATTTCTCTCTCCTACAGTTAGTTTTAATGCTACCCTCTACACTCAGATTATAATGACCATTGCTGACTTACTATCAGGTTAATAACAATTGCAGATAATTTAGTTGAGATTGCAAAAAAAAGAAAAAAAAAAAAAAGATTCAATTGACTAACCCGTGATTAAAAGTAACACTTCAATATATAATTTAACAGAATGGTGCATAAATTGCCCATACAAAAATGTATGGGAAACATCACTGAAACTAAGCGAAATACCACAATAGCTATGTGAAATAGTACGGGTAAGTGTGCATGCGTGCAGCTTTGGAAGCGTACAGTTTGAGTAGTTTCTAATTGGAAAGTTCTACCCAAATTAGATGGAGCCACTGGGAATTGGATCTAACAAATTAGTTTTGCAAGCCAGACCCTTTACCTAATCATTTCGCTCAGAAAGGTCTGGTAAATTGCCCACTTCAAAGTCATTCTGTTCTCCCAGATTCTGGGAGAACATATAAAACATGTGTTCGGGCTCTAACCCTCCTCCACTATGAGATTGAACTTGCGCACGATTGCCTCAGGTCTTACTATCACGGAGATCGTCGATGTCGTTGTTTTGACTCAGTATTTAGTTTAATGCATTGTATCATTTTTCTTAGTTACTGTTTTGTTCTTATTTTTGTGTAACTCTTTCTGTTCTGATCTATCTTTCTATACTATCATCTACTGTAATATATTCTATCAATAAAATACAATCTTATTTAACTTGAGGTTCGGATACAAGTCCTCTTCTTGACGGACAGTCCTGAACAACATGTATAGCTTATTGGGGCATGGTTTTTATTAATAGTGGGTGGGTAGATTATTTAGCAATATTTTGTACAGCTTCCTATTTGCGGGCGGTAGAGTAAGCTTTGTTCATGTGCGCAAATGCTATTAATGAACTCGCTGCTAAACACTACATTTCAGCAGAATGAGATTGGTGTGGGCAATTGACTAAGCCCTTTTGAGTGGAGTGATTAGGTAAAGGGTCTAATGAATACAGGAAGCAATCAAAGAATAAGAGTATTAAGTTGTCAGTTATACATTAAATGATGGTCATATATCAAATACACAATGTCCTGCACTTTCTTCTGTACTGACTCATTGTGAATTGTACTGTTTCTGTTTCAGAGATAACAGCACAACTCATTATGAATTGTACTGTTTCTGTTTCAGAGTGTTTAATTCCGTGGAGCGTGATAGCAAAGTAAATAAACACACATGCATAATATATAATGCAATACTCACCCTTTTCTGCATACATGGCATCAAATTAGATACTAGTAACTTTCTTATGTCTCGTACATCTATTCCCATCTGCTTGACTGCCACACAGGATTTCAAAAATGGGTACTCCGAGTATACTACAGGTAAGAAACTGTTTCGTTTACTTAAAGTCATCTTTTTGACTGGGTCACACACGACACACTAAAATAAGCTTTGGAGAGAGAGAGGTTTGCAGTGTTTTGAGTTGGAAGTTAGTTTTAGGTTCAAAAAGTGCGCGCCTAGTAAGTATGTAATGCTCGATCCTTTACCCAACCGAAACGGGGGAAGCGTAGAGCGGTTGGGTAAAAGGTCTGCCGGACTAAGCGAGAGTTAGGGCTAGGTCTCGAGTGCATGTTACGGAACTGATTTTACTTCAAGCCATTTTCGAATTTATCCTTGCTCAAACGCAGTCTACATCTAAACGCACTCTAAGCAGTAGTCTCCTGTATGTATCTGCAAAGCAATAAAATAATAAAAAAAATAATAATAAAAAAATAAAAAAATAAAAAAAGTGCTTCCCTAGATGGTTTACCCAATTCAGGCCCATAGCCAGAAATTTCAAAGGTGTCGGTTCACCAAGGTGTTGTAGAAATACCCACAGAGGAATGTACTCTTTTCCAACTCTGTATGCAAAACAACTTAATGAATTTCTTGGTATTAAATAATTACTTCATGGATATCATAGATATTTTAAAGAAAAGAACTTCATCGTTTTGTTGTTTGTATTTTTAAGCTGTAGTACTTTCCCTGGAGGAATACAAATTTTTTTCAAACATATTGCTGCAGAGGAGAAGTTGACATTCCCTGCAAAATTGAAAATGTTGCTCTATTAGTACCTAATGTTGCCTTATAGGATGTAATCTAGGGGACTTCCATAGAGTTAGCAAACATAGACTTGTATATAATTTCTAAAACGATTGTATCAATGCATAGGAGTTCCTGCTTATAATTAACCAACTCTACCCAATCTGAGACTAAATAGAGTGAGAGGAGTGAAGCAACAACAAAAAAAGGGACAAAAATGCAGCAAAATTAAAGTGAGCCTGTAACTTATGTTTTATAAGAACCTTCAGCATTTTTGTTTTTCTGCCTTAGCAGTGCTAAATTGAAGTTGAAAGCTCTATAGCTATCACTTAGTTTGAGCAAGGCAGCAGAGCATTTGTCGATTTCAAAAGTTCAGAACTTGCCATTTGTCAACTACAAAAATCTGAAAGTTGTCAAACACATGGGACGTTTGCTTTTGTCTTTTTTTATTTGAGCCTCAACTAATTAAAAATAAAGCTTGATAAAATGTATAGTATTTGATGTATTGTATGAGAAAAAAAGTTTTTAAGTATGAAAAAAGAAAAAAAGAAGAAAAAAAGCATTGATTAAGCATGCATTATATCTCAGGAGGGAGCTCACATGAGCCCACTCCTGCCTTATAAGCCTGCATATCCCCCCACTAACTTCATGCCTACCTGCCTTATTGTGTTTTTGCCTTACTGGTTCTGACTATCATTCAGAGTTTGCCTACGCTTCTTTCTAGCTATTAGGTAAGACTGTATTTCCTTGATTATTGAGACACTTGAGATAATACTTTTCTGCTTTAAAAGTAACAATTCTACAATGGCAAACACCCACTAATACACATTTATCAACAAACAATACACCACTAAATCACTGCCTTGCCATTTGTCACTTCAAAAATTCTGAAAGTTGTCAACACAGGGACTTAGTTGCTAGTAATATTTTTTATCCCTATACTGCTATGCATCCTTGTAAAATATCATGTCAATTGACAAGGACTCGACCAATAAGCTACATAAAACAAGGCATGTTCTCGCAGTGAATTAGGGGTGTAGAATCACCATTCTTAATTTGGGCAAGTTTTGTAGTGCTTATCTTTCAAATTAACACTATAGCTTTAGAATTCCTAGTTTCCATACTTTTAGAATAATCCTAATTAAAAACAAACAAACATTTATGAAATGTTGTTGATTTTACAACTAGTTTCCCACTTTTTTTCCTTCCTTTTTTTACCTTTGTCATGGTCACTAGTATATCATTCCAGTTCTACTATGGTTTACTGCAACATCTTAGTCTCAACTGTCCACTTTTCAAAGCCGCGACGGCACAGCTTGTCCAAAACGATCAACGAGTACTTTATCCACAACAGCTTCTAAAACAATTTACTAAATCTTACTTCTGAAACAATCTATTCTAAACATTGCATTTACTATTTTCTCCAACAACTGCCCCGCAAAGATGTAGCGATTTATACTACTCTCTTTTTGTCTCCCAGCACTACTGATGAATGTCAGCGTTAATGAAAAAGGTGTGACACTCTTCAGCCACATGTGATTAAGTCACGTAAAGAAAAAAAAAACAAAAAACAGAAGGGTCATGGACCTATGTTGGAAAAGTGCTACTGATTTGTGCTATTAGTAGCCCCAGAAATGCTTACAGTTTTCCTCTAGGCTGGTTCAAGGAAAAGAAGTTGATGGTATGGAGAAACTTGATTTTTTGATATTTTTATAACTTTCAGTTTAGTTATTTAGCACTATGTGGATTAGAAACTCAATACATAGCATCATTAGAAACCTCAAAAGACAATTAACCACTGTTGTTGACTGAAACCATGAATTTTTGACTGAAACTTGAAATTTTGTATTACATACCATTATGGAAAAGGGGTAGTCAACCCTAAATAAAGAGTGCTAGCACACTCTCTGATATACTTGAAGAATAGCTGTACTGTCTGTACTAATTAAAAATCTCCAAAATACCACATGATTTCAATTTAATCTCACTCGCACTTTCCACACACACACATACAAATTCATTAATTTGTATAATATTATAGAAAAAGTCTGGTTTGCTTGGATTTATATTATATAAATAGTTTAAACAACTGTTACAATTTGAAAACAATAACAAAGTCTATTTATTGAATACAGTCAAAAATGCTTCTTTTATCGGCAAAGTTCTAAAAGCTCTTTTGATACTAGCCTTGTTACCACCTAATACAAAACAAAAAATTAACATAATATTGATAATTATGGTGATTTGCAACTGTACTATAAAAAGAGTCTGGTTATTTAAAAAAAATCAAAGTAGTGCAGAAAAACTTATTAAAAATCCATTCCGGGGGATTTAATGGAAAGTTTATGCTGAGAACAAACCACAATAACTAAATTGCATATAACATAAAATTTACTAGAGGTATTAAATTTGGGTGATGAGTTTGTTAGGGTGACTTCCAACCTAGAATTGCATACAAATATCATACCTGAAACTTCATATCGTACCAACGTAGGCAATGATGAGCAGAAATTGTTATAAATTAGTTGAATTATAACAGGATCACCTTTTTCACTAGGAATTTTCTAATTATAAAGAGAGAGAATGAAAATACTCTTTAAATTACAAGATTACACAATGGAATCTGCTGATACAAACTTACAAATTTAAGTTGTATTAAACCATAAGAATCTGAATATTGCAGGCTCTCAACAAATTCAGGACATGAATTTACAAAATCAATCACTTGCTCTCTTCGTCTGGTGTAAGCCATGAGAAAAATATGCACACCACGGACCATTTCACTGAGCTAAGAATATACAAAATAACAACCATAGACAAATGTAGAAGCAACAATTTACTGCAGTACATTTTTAAAGGTAAAAAATATATATATTATTGTAAAATGTGTATGCTCAATTTTTGTACCATCAATCACAGTTTTGAATTCGTCTCTAGTGGGTGTGGGCATTCTAAATAGGTCAGGTAAAAGGAATGGCTTGCAATACCAATTTCTGTACGAATCAGATGCATGGGCAGCAAAGGCAGCCATTCCATCTTTCCAATTACTTATTCCCCAAAGAATCTTTCACACTACCTTATACAAATGCCTCGTTTAAATGCTGCACTTCAAGTACATAACAGTAAGGTGTATTTACGGATGTACCTTGTAGACAACGCTTTAGCTAAAGTTACCTTTATTAAACTCCTGTTGTACTTCTTAACATAAACAGTTATTGGTACAAATGTAGGGATATTGTGGAAGGAAGTCTACAAATAAATTTGCATCAACAGTTATTACCAAGCATGATATTTTAATAATAATACTACCTTAAGAAGATTATTACGAATAAGTAATTCCCATGTAAATGTAGTCAGGTATTTTCCTAAAAGTGAACAATATACAATAACTATTCTGTTCCATTGCAGAATAAAAAATAAAATTACCTCTATAACTTGTTTCAAAAAGGACTTTCACCTTACCCGGATGCGTTATCTCAGCTGATATGCCAGCATACTTCTGGGCTGACAATATATATCTTGCATTCTTCATGATCTCAACTTTAACAGCGTCATTCACTATCTACAACAGTATTGGTGCATCAAGCTGCACAGAATCATTGAGGAGTGCTTACTTGCTCACAACATGATGAAACACAACTGTCTGGGGTACCTACAAAGTGAATTTTCATAATAATGGTAACATTATTTATCACATGTGCAACAGTTACCCAACTATGTTACAAATGTCAAACTATTTGTGGTCAAAATTGAGGAGATTCAGGTTTGCAGGAATTGTCAGGTTAGCTGATATAAATCATGCAAATTGCTTTTAGTGTGGAGTTAAATTGCTACGTAAATATGTTCTTCAAAATATTGTATAATTCTTTCAGAGATTAATTACAAAACTCAAGAAGTACTATAAACATGGAATTCTGTAGGGCACAAGCATCAAATGAAAAAAATATGAATGTCGAATGCACAAGAAATAAACCATGGCAAAGAAAGACTTAAGATACAGTATGTGTTATGCAAGAACTCAACTGATAAACTGGTTTTCAAATAAAAAAAAAAGATGAGGTAAATGTTTTGTGACCTATGGTATTTGTGCAGCTGGAAGTATCAATTACCAACCGAACAACCCAGAGTTACTTGCAAACTCAGCCAAATATTAGAAAATGTACATTTAATATGATTAAATATTGTTTACGAAAGGGTGAGGTCAGAGGGCACGGAGCATGCACTATAAATTATTGCCTTTAGACGGTAGAGACACCAAGGTCTCTGTCATGCCGGGAGAGAAACATGCCTTATAGCCATCACCGCCAATTTGCATCCGATGGAACAGGGAGGGGTGTTGAAGAGCTGACTACAGATACAGGTATATCTGAATAGCCTGTCATGGTGAGCACAGAGAGTCTCGCTGCAAGGTTACTTCAACACCAAAGCTCAGGAAGAAGCTGCCATTTCCTAGGGAGGCTTGGTCCAATAAAGGGCCCTGGTAAATACAATGCAGTGACAACACACTCAGAAGTGAAGACACAGTTATCAGTACACGCAATGAACAAAGTTGATTTATGCCACGTACAAATAACTTATCCTGATCATGTAGTTAGTACCACATCACAGAGTTTCAAGCACTTATTTATGCACATCATTTTCACAAAACCCTAATTCACATTTATTGTTACATAGCTGCACACCCACAATTATCACACCAGAGTCAGTTGATGTTAACGCAAACATAATATCACAGAACGAAAGTGAAAAGCAGAGGATGTGGAGGAAGAACTGGAATTCACTGAAACAGAGGTATTGTGTTTGAGTTGGGGTGACGGGCATGGCACGCCCACTAATGAGCACTTGCCAACACACAGAATGCATGGCACAGGCACAACAGTATCCCAGACACCATACAATTACCTCAACAATCTATGTGCATAGAAGCACGTATGAGTCTTGACAATCAGGAGGTACATACCTCAGCACTGGAGTTGAGGCTATCAGGAGAATGGATGGAATCCCTGAAAGCCTTGCTGCAACAATGGGAGCAGAAGTGATAATGTAGAAAACGAGAGCTGCTATCACTTATTGGCAAGCTTGCACATGCATCCACAGTTATATGAACTGGAAGAATCTTTGTGTGCAGGCTCTTAAGTCTCTCAACAAAGGTTGCTCAGCTTTACCACTGTTTTCACCTGTCAACTGAAACAAGAGCAAATATCAAGTGGTAGAGCATATTCTTAGAGGAAATAACCACCGCGCTATGAAGCATGTGATGGTGACACAACTGGTGGAAGCATCACATGTGTCGGACACATCCGGCTTGTGGGACGTGGTGCGTCCTGGAATAAGTCATGGTTCCAGATTTAATGATACCAGGAGTTAGACGATGCCTCAATTGCAATTAAGGAACTAGTCCCCATAATAGTAGCTCATGTGGTATGGGGAAGACAGTGGCAGTCGAAGTATGTGCAGGTACGTTGTGACAACTTTTCTGTAGTGCAAACTATCCAGGGGTTACGTAGCCATGACCCTATCCTAATGCACCTGCTGTGGTTACTATATTTCTTTCTTTGCCATTCATGTCATCTATCAGCAAACCACATCCCAGGTATTCACATAAACACTGTTGCTGATGCCCCGTCACTCTATTACTTACAGGTCTTCAGGAAGCTCAAGCCGGAGGCTCATCTCATCATGACAGCCATCTCCTAATCTCATCACCTCAAATGAGGAGGCGTGGCTATCACCCAGCTGGCAAATGGCTGATGGCCTCTTTGCAGACAGCCAGCCCCAGCCTCGCAGTGAGCCTACAGGTCAGCTCACTCAATATTTGTACAATTTTGTGTCCCAGCATCAGAGCAAGCCCTCCTCTTGTCTGTGGCAGATCTATCCCAGAGAGTCACCTGTGGTAAAGCCAGATCTTATCTATCTGCAGTGAGACATGGCCACCTGAGAGAGGTCTATCAGATCCACTGGGGGCTTAAAATGACAATGACCCAAAAGAAAAGACTGACATCTACCAATTACATCACCAAATTGGATATGATTGGGCACTCCCTTGTTAACCGAGCATGTCGTTACGACCAGCTCATTATCTGGGCAGCCTGCTGCATTGGGTTCATTGCATTTATGGTCAGGTGAAGTTACCATCCAGAAGGGGTAAGATTTGACCCAGCAATCCATTGACTCCAAAACACATCCCGGTAGACTACATAACACCCAACACTGCCAAAGATCGATGTTGAAGACTGACCAAACAAGACAAGGAACAGACTATTTGTTGGCCGAACATACAACTATGTGTCAAGTCAAACAATGCTCAAGATATTTGGAAGTGCATGGCATTGATGATGCAGAATAAGTGACTCCACTATATAGGAACATGTTGGTATCGCAGGTAAAGCTGGTCCTTCAACAAACAGGATTGGATTCAACTTATTGCAGCAATGAGAGCGGCAGCAAAGACTCACCTATCCAGATGTTAGGCAAGTGGAAAAGTGAGTCATTTCTCAGATACATTCGTACCCCCCGTCATGATTTTGAAGTTCTACCACAGCACTTACAGACACATACTTCTCTAGCCTGTGCCCTGAGCAGGCCACCAGCCCCAGCACCATGGAATGGGCCACAAGCAGTGGAAAGAGGTCAGCAAGCTGCTGGCTGGAGCACTGCCATTGACTCAGCGGTTCTAGTTCCACCCAAAAGTTAGTGGAGGTTTAAGTGACCACATGTGGTAAAGGAGAAACTTGAGAGCAAAAAACTTGAGAGCAAAAACTTTGGATCAATGCTGTCTGTGCAGTCAAAAGGTATTCATTCTTTCATTAGACACGAATAACACAGATGGCCGAAGATTTGTGCACAGCATCTAATGCAGTCTCGTCAGAGATACTCATCACTGTCCACACACAAAATTGCAGCTCGCAGAAAGAGTGGTTACATTTGCTATACTGCTAATGTTATTGCTAAAGTCTAATTACCTCCACTAATAATTGGGAGGAGCTAGAATGGCTGAGTCAATGCAATGGCAGTGTTCCAGACCCTTTCTTCCCCACTGTAGTGGGTAAAGATTTGGCTACAAGAGACTACTGCAAGCCCTCATTACATATAGGATGAACTTTACCCACTCACTTCCTGACAAAATCATACTTTTCCTTTTCTTCAATTCATTCAACCGGCGCTTTAAAACATCTATTACCAGAAGTTTCTCATTCACTGCAACCTGCTGCTCTCTATCTCTAAAGTAAAAATAAATTATACGAAGCTATCTTAATCCCTTTATTATCTTACTTGGAAATTTTGCTAACGAGCATCTGGAACTCTGCCAGTGTGTTATTTCTTAATTTTGCATCCAAATCCTCCATCGGTAGCGAAAGTTCAAATCCATTTGTTTGTCCAGTCAGCAAATTTCTGAAAACGGGCGGGAATTAATGATATTTGTGGGCCGAACCCTTTACCTACCGGACACTGGCGCGGCAAGACTAGTCGTTTCTATAGTAACAACCGGAATATTTTTGTGATGCTCTCAGTAAAGATAGCGGTCGTTGGGCCACCTGAGGTGAGTGCTCACTAAAGGGGACTGAACTTCAATTTGGTATATTTAGTTGCTCAATATGATAAGCATGGTTATGTCATGCAAACCAGTTTATTGGCACCTCGTTTCTGACATTGTAAGCTAAATAAATTGATCACCAGCAACTTTCGGTATGAACAATAATGGGGTGGGACTCAGTCATTGAAATATAATGAGGATTTATAATTTAATCAAAGTATAGTAAGCGAAGTATTTTTACTAGCTCTATTTAAAATTCGTAAAATTGTGATAAGCTGTGTTTTTTTTTCTAATGCCCACACATATACTATTTCCTTTGAGAGTAGTTAATTCGTATAAATGTAGGCATGCTTATGTTTATATGCTTTGCCATACAAGTCTTATGTTAAGAAAGAAAGCTTCAGTGAAGCTGCTACTTCAAAACAATAGCGATTGCACAACTGAATCATTTTTTGCAGCTGAAGAAAGGTTTCAAATAATCGTGCTTGATTAGGAATGGTATTCCTTATCATCAATGCTAATTCACCATTGTTTTATCTTTTATGATTTCAGGCTGGAAAGACTACTATTAGTAACTATTTATCGGAAGCAACTTCCTCTTCATCAAAAGAATATCATCCCACACAAGGGGTGCGGATACTTGAATTTGAATCTGAGTATTTAGATGAAGATAAGAGTAATGCAGTAGAAGTAGAATTGTGGGACTGTGCCGGGAGCAAAAAGTATGAAAATTGATGCAATTCAGGGTTTATTTTCAGATTGTAAATTGAGAAGAGGCTCAAGGTAACATTATTGGGCATTTAGGACTTCATGGCACTTTCAGAATAAAAAAATCCGGTCTGATATTTGAATAATCAACAATGCTGTTTATGTGAAAATCTATTAAGTTTTTTTTTTTTGCCCTCTTATCTATCACTTAAATTCTTCCTCTTAGTAAGTTTTTTTTTTTTTGCTGTTATGCTACCCTGGTTGGTTCATGTAATTTTTTGTGCATGTGCAAGAGGGTTATAGTACTCAGTTTGTCTGCCTGTCAGTCAGTCAGTCATTCTGTTGCAAAACCAAAAGCAGATCTCGAAGATGGCAGCCACCTGAAGATTGAAACAAGCATCAGAATGTTGCACTGGACATTTTAAGTACCTCTAATGTTTACATATCGACTTGCATGAGCTGCATATTGGCATACTCATATGATACTACTCCAAATAAATTATTCTTTTGGTCTTTCTAGTGTATAGTAACGATGAGGGTTCACACTCTTGGTGCTTTATTGTGATTGTAGTCCAAAACAAAGCATCTATTGTGTGAATATTGCAGACTTGTTTTTATAATAATAAACTAAATTCAATAAAAAAAAATTGAAACAAAATTGATACTGCTGTATTGGAAACCTACAACTAGTGCTAATTGGCAGAGTATGTATCTGATTTAATTTGATTTCTTTATAATGAATGATTGAATTCAAAATTAACGTGCAAAACTGGCATATGTTTGATAGCTTAATTCAGTATAATCAGTACTTTTTTTTTTTAAACATTTGCATCTTATTTAACAAGCTATATTGCTGTTCTTGTGGATTTATTCACTAATAATTAAAAAGCCTACTCAATTTTATGATGTATGTAGATTAAAATTGGTATACATTCAGAAATAATTTGCTATAATTTAGATTTGAAACATGTTGGCCAGCTTTTTCAAAAAATACAAATGGAGTACTTATTGTGACACCATATAAACCCAACTTAGAGGCTGACATGGATCGATGGTGAGTTAAATGCCAGGTTGGTATAGTGCTATCTGTTTTTGTTGTGTTTTTTAAAAAATATCATATATATTATTATTATTATTAGTGATGTGCTTGAGTACAAATGGCGAGCGGGCCTGTGCACAAATGAAACACTTCAAAATAATTTATCAGTCCATTTCCAGAAGAACAAGTACGTAGCCGTTGTACCACACTTTAGCTAAAGAATACAGAATTACTTTCTACCTCAATTTCCCAAGTACTGGTATTATCAGTAGTCTCTAATATCGCATTCTGACTATCTGAGTTACCAGTAGCTTTTGACAACAAGCACTCACAGCTACTATAAATGGCCGAGTTTTTGAAATTTAAGGGTCTCAATTCCATAGTAACATTAGCCACAACATTTTGTGACTTGAAAAAAAACAAGAAGTTCTAAAGAATCAGTGTTGAGTCTAACAGAAAGTTTTGCATCTTGTGGCATTTAGAAACAACTGGGTCAATTGAATTTCTTTTAAACCAAAATATTCTGTTTAGTGGAGGTATGGGAAGGGGTAGACCATGAAACAAACACAAAAACATGAGGGTCAAAGTACAAAATGACACACATGTCCACACATATTTACAAATATCCCCGTTTCAATTGTGTTACCTCTGATAGTGTCTTGCTTGCTTCGCTCGCTCACCAATTATATACATGTATATGTAATGTGATGGGATGTAATAGAGCTATAGCTATACCTGATTGAGGAGAAGCTTGCTTGAATCTGCTTCCTTCATTTTCCTGCTAGCTTCTTAGAAATAGGCATGGTTTCACTTACCTGTATGTGTGTGTGTTGCATCTCTTTATTTTTAGTGATTTTTTTCTCAGTGTACCTGTACTGGCTCATATTGTGTGTTGCTCAACTTATATTAATTTGTTTTATTAAAAAACATAGGTATTCCTATTTTGTTAAAAGGCAAAATTTAAGTGATGCACAGTGTCTTCTTGTAGTGGTGTCAAACAAAATTCCTCCTCAATCAATACAGATATCATCAAGTAAGCCAATTATAAAAGAAAAATAATAAATAAGAATTTGTGCTACATTTTTTCCTGTTGCTTTGTTTTATTGCAGCATCAAAAATTGCAGGAATACAATGCATTACAGTTCACTTAGATGATCTCGAAAAACTCAAATACCAATTTTCTACGTTGCTGTCCTATATTTGCCAGAAGTCAAAGGAATTTCAAAATAAAGCTGAACAAGATGATACGAGTTACTAGTCATTGTTTGTGAATGTATGTATGTATGAATACTGCAAATGTGTCAAGTAAAAGTTGCAATTTAGTGGAATGAACTGAGATCACCATACTGCAACTTTATCATAGCAAGTACAGAAATCTCAATATAAATATATAGCAAATCTCAATTTTTTGACTTGGGTCTCGATATTTAGGTTGAGAGATCTGCGACTGTCACAAGCGCCAAAAACTTTCTTAGTTCCCGCGTGCAGGAGGAGAGTCTGGCCGCGAGACTAGATAACGAGTCTTCGGTAAATAGTAAAAACCGTTGGCTTAGGTGAAAATGGTTGGGTAAAGGGTTTTGGTGAAAGTGGTGGGTAAAGGGTTTATGTGCAAATGGTCAGGTGAAGAATTTGTTGTGAATATAATAATCATGAGCGCAGAAAAGAAGATGAAGGATGCGTCCTCCACAGTCATCAAAAACCTCACACGTAAGCATTAATAGCTCACTGAATTTGTCATATTCGTACAATCATAAACTTTAGAACGATACTTAACTAATGAAGTCCAGTAGAATGTAAGCCATACTTTGCAATCAGGTATATATATATATATATATACTAGTGATGTGCTTGAGCACAAATGGCGAGCGAGCCTAAAGACTATACTATTTTTATATGAATGATTTTGACTTCTAACACTGAAAATTTTGCATACACGGTAAAGGGATTTCAGTGCCATAGTAACAACTCTCTGCAACTGCTTGAATTGAAGGGAAAAACAACAACAACAAAACAATACACATTATTTAAAAGTTTTCTTTGTGATATTCTTTAGCTAAGTAGTGGCTGTAACACACAATGCTTTGACAACTGGACATGCACCTACACAGACTTACCTTCGCAGTAGTCTAGTGGACAATGTATTTTCAAGTAAATACTGTTGCGCACGGCTTATAACCATGACAAAGAGCGCATTGACTTACCACCACCACTAACTCGAATAGAAATGGAAGTCCCTTAAGTTTTCAAGTTTTAACTGCACCCGCAAAAGAATTCAAAATGGTAAACAATTCAATTTCTAGGGTGATACGGGTACTGATCGATAAACCAGAGGATTCTGTTTAGTGCAATTTGGGACGGGGTCGACCACATAACTTACACAAAACGCGAGGGTCAAAGTACAAAATGACATACGTACGTCCATACATATATACAAATAAATAAATAAACAAACATCTCCGATTTTCAATTGTGTTACCCCTGTAAGTGTCTCGCTCGCTACGCTCGCTCGCCAATAATTTTCGGCATAGCAAGCTATATACAATCACTTGGTGGACGTCTGTCAGCAGTGGGGAACTCTGCAAAATTGTGAATATTTAATTTCACAACTGCAAAAATTTAAATTGGACCAAGATATTCTAGACAAATGTGCAAAAACTCTAGCCTAGGGTTTTGTGGGGTGTAGAATTATACTACTTTCTGGTAAAAGATTTAAATTAGAGTTAAATTTTATGTGTTGTTTACTAACTATTCGGTGTATTTAAAAGATATGTATAGATACAACATAGGCATTATAATTTTGTGAGTGTTCTTGTGATGGCATTGTCATCTGTGAACCTATATCATGGCATATTTCAACATTGTATAGGATCTGTTAAAGTGTATCAAATACTGTAAGACTAAACAACAGTTGCTCTCTGTTGTTTTGGCTTCTTTTAATCATATGACTGGGTCATGAACAGGGTCATACAAGTATTCCACATTGTGAACACATTTTTTGACTTAAATTAGATGTATTCTCTCTCTTTCACAAAATAATAATACAGAATTAAAAATAGTTGGTCGCCACAGGGAATCGAACCAAGGACCGCTTGCTTAATGCACAAGCGCTCTGCCACCAAGCTACGACAGCCAGCCGGCAAAAAAACACTTCAATTCTGTATCTGTACTGGTAAGGGGTACTGCTATGCTATATAGTCTCGCTCTCTTAACCCTTGTATCACACTATCAGCTTCAGACTTCAACCCTGTTAAGTCCATGTTAGCATTTGCAGCCTATTTCTTGAAATGCAAAGGTTTGGCATAAGAACAAGTTACTACAATATCATAGACAGCTCTGATAAGTTATTTTGAATCTCTGAGTGACACTGCCAATGGTATTTGAAGTGGAGTAGCTTGATTTTTTACCACTGATATTGCTATATTATCTGTCAGAAGATTACTGCAACTACTGGCTGACGTCGGACAATACTTTCTTTAGTGTGTTGCTTCGAAAATGAGAGCAGATGTCACGATCAACATGGCAGCAATTCTTTTTCCTATCATTTTCAGTGCTGTGTATTTTGGCTTTAATCTTCTTGTCTACATTTTCAATTGCCTCACTGGTGTCATCAGTATCCAGGAATTGCATGGAATAATTTTATTGCACTTGATTTTAGTGCGAGATAATGATAGTCTCCTTTAAAGTTTTCAGCCACCTTTGGAAAGCTTGCATTCTCCTGCATTCATACACTTTACATATTTTCCAGCATATATTGAACAGAATCAAATGCCATATCATTTAACATGGTATAAGGTAATGATAGTCCCTTTAAAGTATTCAGCCACCCTTTGGAAAGCTTGCATTCTCCTGCATTCAAACATTTTACTATTTTCCAGCATATATTGAACAGAATCAAATGCCATAATCATTTAACATGGTATTTGTAGGACCACAACCCTGGTAAACAGCAACCTTTATTGATCAGGGAAATAAGAGAGCTGCCTTAATACCTCGCATTTTCTGCATGCAAGCGAGAGAAACCATCCTATTCTTACTTGTATCTTTTGTTTGGTTGCCTTGTCCTTCACAGTGATGCAGTCCTCCACAAAAGAGGCAGTCTTGCTGAAAATATAATTTATGCTGTTAGATATTTTACCTTGTGCTTTTATATACCAGACTTCCTTTTAATTGCTTTCCTTTAAAAATTTTGTTGACATATTTTCAACAAACACGATGTTGCTTGCTAATTGCTCCAGCTCAGTGTGAAGACCATCTTCGTATTAGTTACTTGCCCTCACAATTTCCATTGCATGGTGTATGTCCAGACTTGAAACTTAGTGCAGCAATTTGTACACTTTTGTCTGCATAAGACCAGCCCACGGTGCACCCACACTCTGAAATATCTTGGTATTGTGTAGCCATCAGAGTGGAGGTGTAGTATTCCAGAGTTTGTTGTTGTTGTATTTACTTTGCCTCATCCATGTTCTTCTTTTATTAGCTGTGTATTTACTGTTAGAAGGGCAATACCATGCGCAGGAGATATTACAGATAAAATAGCACACTTCGAGGCAGATGAAAAAACTAATAATAAAACTAATGAACAAAATGTCATCTTCAATGAAATCTATGATTGTGATAAGCTGCCTAGCTGGCGTGCAAAATTTCCATAAGACGAATATCATATCTCTATTATAATATTTAAATACTCAAATTATAAAAACAACAACATCTAATGCCAGAATTTGATTCTACACCCAAAACCCTATTCTAGTGATATTTCTGGAATGTTGGTCTAAATTTACTTTTCGCAGGAACAAAATTAAAAAATTCACACTTTCATCGAGTTCCTTACTACTGACAAATGGCAAGCAAGTGATTTTATGAATTTTACTCGATAGAGAATAGCTAAACACTATTAGCATTATGCTATGAACCTGATTGCAAGTTATTATTTATTCTTGCTACTGAATTGAGTGAGTAAAATTGCTAAATATTTTGAATTCCCCACTGCTGACAGAAAGCCAGCAAATTGTTTTGTGGAGTTAACTATGTGAAAAAGGCAAAAATTAATACTATGTACTCTGATGCGAACTTTGACCAAATAAATCCTCTTACTCTGCCAGACTAATTGTAAATTTTGGTTGCTTAATACAAGTATTTGTGGAGGGCCAGCATTTAACCAAAATGTTTAGTGATGTGGCACAAGGGGCAACTACACGACATGTAAGTCAACCCACCTGACTCGAGGTCAAGTATTATTGGAGTGATGCACTGTCAGCAGGGTTGGGGTCAAATACTTTGAATAGTATTTAAATACAAATACAAGTACTTTGAAGAACTCAAATACAAAATACAAGTACAAATACTTTCTTAGATGTAGTATTTCAATTACAAATAAAAATACTTTTGAATTGCATCACAATTACAGTAGGTTAAGCGTTGCATGGAAAATAGATTACACCTGACGAACATTAGTTCTTCAAAAGTTTTGTACTTTGAACAATATTAGTTAGGTTAAAATATCTTTCCGGCTATGCTATAGAATTTTTGAAGTGGCACTAAAGATACAGGACTGCATAAATACACTGGAACTATATAGTGTTGCAAGTATGGGGTGCTTGTAGGTGTGATTATGATTCAGAGGCTCAGTGGGTTTTTTTCTATTACTTGACATGTGGATTCACATTGAGCAACTTTCCCTTTATTCATATACATTTAGTTAATTTAACTGCAGCTTTTCACAATAGGAGGTGGATCTATTTAGTTTTTACCATATAATTATGCCAGCATGGACCAAACAACACTTGATTCTGTACTTTCCAGAACTAAACACTAGAATGAATCTGTCTAGTAGAAATATATCTTTAATTCTCTATTTTCTACTAATACAAAAGCTCGCATTCTTACCTTATGTTTTTTTTCAAATACAATACAAATACTTCACTTTTTAAATCTTCAAATACAAATACAAATACTCCAAAAATGCATTTAAATACAGCTCACGCAAGCACATCTTGAACATTGTATAGACTATGCTTATATTAATTATGCCTAAATTTCACCTTTAGAATCAAAAGTTCAAATAATTATTTATTTGTGCGTTAATTGGTTTATTATTAACTTATTTATTCTTCTAAATTGGCAGTATGTACTGTTTGAAGTACGTAAGGTGAAGATATCTGAAATCTTTGGTTTGCTGAACTCAGATAATTTTATTGTGTATGTTGTAATTAACTGGTAAAATGATATTTATAGCTAAAATTAATGGCAAGAAATAATTTAGCAGACGAATGCTTTTGTTCATAGCGTGTTAGATTTATTATCTTTCATTTTTGTAAGCCTAATTGGAAATGTGCAGTCACTTCATTGTCTTCATATGTAGGTGCTGGAGGCAGTGGTTCAATTCGGCTTACACCTGTAGAAAGTTCAAAGTGAGTTAGTAGATCTGGCAACACTTCATAATTATGCTACATTATACTCATCGTGACTTAAGACAATGCGTTCAAAGTTAGCCACAGAGGTGGGAAAAAAAAACGGCCTGTGCACTCGCCTGCATTAAAAATACAAAAAATGGAAGAAAAAAAATTTATATGTACTTTTTCGGCACCTGTACACCTAATCCATAAAATATTTGGCTTATAACATTATTACAAGCTCCATTGGAGTCACTAAAATGAGCTCATCTAAGACAGATTTAGTCTTAAATTAAAATACTAGTGGTGTGCTTGAGCACAAATGGCGAGCGAGCCTTAAACTACGCTATTGTTAAATGATTGATTTTTAACAACTAACACTCAAGCTACTAAAATAAAGTCGAGTTTTTAAATTAAGTATATGTGGTAAAGGGGCTTCAATGCCATAGTAACCGCTCCCCGCAACTTGAAAAAGAAGCAACAAAATCAAGTCACGTTATTTACATTTTTCTTTGTGATATTCTTAATAGTAGTTGTAATGCACAATACTTTCACACAACTGAACATACCTATGCAAGACTTACCTTCGTGGTTCGTCTAGTGGACAATGAATTTTCAAGTAAATGCTGTTGAGTAGGGCTTATAACTGTGACAAATAGCGTATTAACTTACCACTGCCACTAACTCGAATAGAAATGGAGCTCCCATAAGTTTTTGCGTTTTAACTGCACCCGCAAAAGAATTCAAAGCGGTAAACAATTCAATTTCTAAGGTGATACAGGTAATGGTTGCTAAACCAGAGGATTCTGTTTAGTGAAGTTTGGGACGGGGTCGAATGCCGAGCGAACACAAAAATACGGAGGGTCAAAGTACAAAATGACATACGTACGTCCAAACATAATATATACAAATAAACAAACATCCCCGATTTTCAATTGTGTTACCCCTGTAAGTGTCTCGCTCGCTACGCTCGCTCGCCAATTAGCTAGCGTTTAAAAATAACGTGAATTTCTCTAGCTAGTGAATTAATAATTGTCAACTAACTGTCTGCTACTAAAACTCAATCACTGAATCTTAGCGTATTGTGCTAGCTACTCTAGCTAACTCTCTTGCACTAGCTCCGTTCTCCAAACGTAAAGGAAAAAAGTATCACTACTAGTGATGTGCTTGATCACAAATGGCTAAAGACTATACTATTTTTATATGAACGATTTTGACTTCTAACACTGAAGCTACTGAAAATAAGGTCCAGTTTTTAAATTTCGCATACACGGTAAAGGGATTTCTGTGCCATAGTAACAACTCTCTGCAACTGCTTGAATTGAAGGAAAAAAACAACAAAACAATACACGTTATTTAAAAGTTTTCTTTGTGATATTCTTTAGCTAAGTAGTGGTTGTAACACACAATGCTTTGACACAACTGGACATGCACCTACACAGACTTACCTTCGCAGTAGTCTAGTGGACAATGTATTTTCAAGTAAATACTGTTGCGCACGGCTTATAACCATGACAAAGAGCGCATTGACTTACCACCGCCACTAACTCGAATAGAAATGGAAGTCCCTTAAGTTTTCAAGTTTTAACTGCACCCGCAAAAGAATTCAAAACGGTAAACAATTCAATTTCTAGGGTGATACGGGTACTGATCGATAATCGGAGGATTCTGTTTAGTGCAATTTGGGACGGGGTCGACCACATAACTAACACAAAAACGCAAGGGTCAAAGTACAAAATGGCATACATACGTCCGTACATATATACAAATAAATAAACAAACATCCCCGATTTTCAATTGTGTTACCCCTGTAAGTGTCTCGCTCGCTCGCCAATTATGGAGTTTTATTGTGTACTGAAACGGCCTATAGAGTCCCTTAACGTAGAAAATGTATTGAATTGGGAAGTATCGTGTGCCCGCAATATTCCGCAGTAAAGGGGAAGTCCGGAGTTATTGCGTCCCCCTAAGCTACATTTTTACGCTTATTGCGTCCCCTGAGGATCTGCTAATTCTATAATACCATTCTGTGCCAATTACGATAATTTGATTGATTAAAATAGTTTCATATAATAGTTTCATATGAATGCAGAGACTTTTTATTACTAGCTATGAGAGTGCTCGGTTCATACAGACTACCGCTTGCACTCTGCGAGAAGTCTGTCTAATTTTTTGGGTGAAATATTCTCAATTTTTCGCTTTTCGTTTATCCCTTTTCACGAACGATAGCTACCACGTTCACAAGTCGGGTAATGTTTTAATTTTAGTATTACAGTTTTTTTGCTCTTCTAAAAATTTCCGTAATTCCTCATCGTCAAGACTGGCTGATTGTTTACTCTCAATACAATGCTACAAGATGGCGGTACTTCTTGCCTTTTACATTCCCTTTCTACTCCACCTTGAATATTAGAGAAAAGATTTTCAATGACTTCATCAGAACAGAAAAATCGAAAGACTTCTTGGCAGCATCCAGTACATTAGCCACTCTGTTTCTATGCCATTTGCGCATGCCCAGAACACAATAAATTGATTAATCATTGAATACTGCGGGAATATCACTTGTCTTTGTGTGGCATTTAAACTCGTGCCTGCGGCACTCGTGTAAATGCTAGCCGACAGACTCGTGATATTCTGTGGTATTCAATGATTAATCTATATGTATCGGCATTGAATATAGCTATATTTACTATACACAGTGTAATGGTATGAAAGCCAAATAGTTAATGTCTCGTTTATATTGAATTGTATACCGCTTTGAATTTTTTTGCGGGTGCAGTTAAAGCTCAAAATCTTACCAGAGTACCATTTCTATTCAAGTTAGCGGCAGTGGTAAATTAATGCACTATTCGTCATAGATACAAGCCCTCCGCAACAGTATTTACTTGAAAATTTATTGTCCATTACAGTAACTATGAAAGTAACCATGAAGGTAAGTCTAGGTATGTTCAGTTGTGTGAAAGTATTGTGTGTTACAACTACTACTTAGCTAAGAATATCACACGTTTTAATAATGTGACTTTTTTTTTGTTGCTTTTTTTTTTTTAATTCAAACAGTTGCAGGAGTGGTTACTAAGGCATTAAATCCCTTTTACCGTATACAGTATGTGTTATTTAAAAACTCAACTTTTTTTAGTAGCTTGAGTATTCAAGGTTAAATTCAATCATTTAACAATAGTGTAGTTTTAGGCTCGCTCTCCATTTGTGCTCAAGTACATCACTAATTAATTGTATTAGCTGTTATTCAAATGAACGTTAAGTTTCTGCTTGCTTCAGCTAGGGAAGCTCGCTTGCCATTTTTGGTGAAGCACTTCACTAAGAGTATTTTTATTTCTATAATTCATTATTGAAATTTCCTTTTTCATGTAAGGGTTAATTATCATGACAAATGATCATAGGATCATGTTTTAATGCGTACTATGACTTCGATCTTTAAAATGAGCTGTTCTATTTTGCTAGGATTCTTGTGCATGTCATACTTTATAACTATCCAGCGCTGAGTGTCCAATGAATAAGAAATTAACTATTTTTGATATCACAATTGAGTTTTATATGCGGGCTGTGTACTGCAATAGCAATAGCAACATAAGTAAGTGTTACTTTCCTAGATTGTAAAGATTACTTTCCTAGATTTTACTGGTGTGTTCAATGATATGATATTTACCACTGCACAGTTGTTCTGATGTATTGTGGCTCAAAATGTCTAAGTCCAGGGCATTATGACTAGCTACCACACAGTCTAAGGCAGTCCAATACATTTCTATTACTTGTTACCTAATAGATTTTCTGCCCTCAGACTTGGACAATTTTGAGGCCATAATATTCAAGGCACTTGGCTTTAACTGTTAGAAACTGTATTAGGTAAGAAGTGGGTACTTCTTTTTACTACTTTTACAAGGAGCTTCGAGTTTACATTTTAGACTGGACTACAGCCATTTGAGGCTGCTAGCTGACTTCCCTCTTGTGAACTAGCTGAGCTGGAGCTTAGACAGTGAGTGGTAGCTAGTAGACAGTTGGGTCCTGGCTACTGACTGAGCCCAATAACTTCTTGGGTAACTAAAGAAAACAAGTCAAGTGTTTTTTTTTGTTGTTTTTTTTAAAGAGGGAATTAAGACTCAATGTTCCTGCAAACATATCCTAGAGCAACAAAATAGGGAATTACAACTAATTCCATGTTCCCTAAGGGAGAAAATATATTAGGTGGGTAATAACTTTGAATATTGTCTAATTTTGTGGCAGTGAGATAGTTAGACTATTCATGTACGTAAGTTTATGTGTAGTCACATTTTTGTAGCTACATTTCCATAGTTACTATGAGTGACAAACTATAGTTAGTATAGTTAGTGAATAATTGCTTGATTTTAAGTATTTGTGATGTCAGGGAAAATGACCCATTCCTCATGGCATACCGATAAATGCAAGTAAGCAGTATGTGTACATGTAATCATAGAACTGGACCCATAGATTATATATGTCCTGATTTATTAAAGGAAAACTCCAAGTCAGCAAGAAATACCTGAAAAAACAGAGAAACCCAAGGCAAGTGGAGTGTTATAATGTGTAGTAATGTTTTATGTACATGTGTGTGTATATATATTATAAACACAGAAAGTTTATTGCCCTAAAATTCCTACTGGTCGACGTGTGAAGAAAGAATTGGAAGAAAAAGTTATAACTGAAAAGCCAATGCGGAATAAATCTTCTAACATTAGAAAAGAAAGGCAACGTGTGAAGAAAGAGATTATTCAGTCAGAATCTGTCTTTTCACATGGACCAGCAGGGAAGATAAGCAGAGGTAACAGTGCAGGTTAAGGATATTTTGGCGATTTTATTTCAGACTTTATTTATTTTGCAGTCTAGTTATAATGATACAGACTAATTCAAGTACATGTATGATATTGCTAATCATGAGAGCATGAACGAGGAGAGAACCAGTAGAGTCTATTGTCATTCTGAAAGTGTTGATGCTGTTATTGTTGCTGTAGTTGCTTTAGATAAAACCAACAATAACCTCTGCAGTTATTTGTATCCACTTCAGCCAGTTTTACTGGATACAGAGCTATGTTTGTTCATGCTCATATGAAGCAGAAATAAAATGAATTATTATCGTTTGATGTTAAATTGTATGTCTGGTAGTTAACCCAGGAATAGCACCAAATACTTCAATTCTTAGGGTTTAGCATGTCTCTTAGCTATCATGGGATTTGGGGGAACCATGCTGGAATTATATTATCAAAAAATGCTATGGCTACTGTTCCAATTACAGGATGTTAGACAGAGACAGAGACCGGGGTTGCAGTCACGAAAGTAGACATAGCAAATAATGGAGCCAGACAAGCTTCATGCATGTATACATACATACATACATACATACATACATACATACACACACATACACACAATGTGCATTAGCATACTTGTTAAAATACAACTAATGGTGTACTTTAGGACAAGTGGCGAGCGAGCTAGCCAAACTACGATTTTATACTAAGGATTTACTATTTCCTTTTATTTATTTATTTTATTTATTTCTTTAAAAAAAAAACTTTCAAATTTTGTCCTTAATGTTTATACTAGGAAGCTAGAGCTAACTTTGAGCTACAGCCCTTAGCATAATTTTTATAGTTGTTCTAACTTGACTCACCCATTCAACGGAAATAGTGCTGTCTTCCTGGGTCCACTAAGCTTTTATAAAGTAAACGGAACTTCATGTGTTCATGTCTGCTCCAAAGCTAGGCTGAATTTCAAGGCCAACAACTCCTTGGTTTATGGTTCATTTATTGGGATCTCAACTGTCGACTGTGTTACCCCAGTATGTCTCTCGTTCGCTTCGCTCGCTCACCGATAAATTCCTTGTAATGTTTTTTTTCCCTTTGCCTGAAATTACTTGGTCCTTAGGCATGTATGAAGTAAACATCATTTGATGTGTTAGTGCTCTGACAGTTAGATTAGAGATTTAGATTTTGCCCACTGAGCACTTGCTATCAATACTTCTTGGATCACTCTTACATATACCTTGATACTAGCCACTATGCCTTTATTTGCTTAGTCAATATGTATTGTGCATATTTAGGATGAGATTCTTATGAATAATACTTACCTGTAACAATATTTTCTCACAAAAACAAAGCTTAAAGATGTCTTTTATGTTACTCTTAGCCTTAGGAATATAGTGAAACTTTGTGTTTTTAGGTTTTTAGTTTTATTTCACTTGTCTAATAGTGTAACTATTCCACCACAAATTGTACTTCTCTATTTGTCATTTTTTTCTTGTGAGTGTTATCAGGAGAAAAAAGTTCAGGTCTTGTGGTGTTATGTTTCCAAGGTTATATTGTTGTATTCTGTGACATAGGCTCATCAAGTACCTTTTCTGAAAAAATTTCAGCACCATCAAATCGTCATGAAAAAACTTCAGCCTCACAAACTTGTGATTTTTTTCCTGGTGTGGCTGGGGATGTACAGTCAGAAGTCACCGTTAAAGAAGAAGATTTTGAACGATTGACTGGTCAAAAGCCATTGGACTTGTTCTCACATTCTAAGCTTCCTCCAGTGTGTATTCCTCTTTGTTCTGATGTGTTTTCACAGCAGAAACCACACGACTTGTCTCACAAGAAGAGTGGCAGTGAAAGTAGAATAGCTCAAGACATTAGTACACCCAATCATAGGAATCTTCACTCACCTGCAGAAATTATCAGTAATGTAAGTTCAGGAAATCTTGGTGCCCTAGGTACCCATAACCATGAAACTTAGTATATACATATATATATATATATATATACATATATTATATATATATATATATATTTATTTATTCCACCCTAGATATCTTCACAATGATATTTTTAGGTACATGACCCGTGAAATAACTCACGATATTTGCTTTTTCACTCGCCTCTGGCTCGTGAAAATAAATTAGCCTGCTTGGTGAAATATTTCGCCATATCACACTCTGACTCATGTAATAAGTATTATATATAATATATTATAGTACTTACGCGTCAGAATGTGATATTTTCAAGAGCCAGAGAAGGGGGAGTGAAAATATAGCCTGAGAGTGAAACATTTAACTCTGACAAGTGTAATAAGTGGTTTATTCCATGCTAGATATCTTCACTGAAGTAGTTTGTTGGTAACTATTGGTGTAAAGGTAACTCTTGTGTGAGTTTAATTTAAAATAATGAACTGACAGTTCACACGTTGTGTCATATGTATCTCATCCATAGTTGACCTTGTATGAAGTCAACTCTGCTCACACTCTGAATATTGCATCTGTTGGTTTGTTTGGGAAAAGTGCCTATTGTAATTCTGGGTAGATGTAAAATTATCATGTACTATATGCATGCAACAACATAGCTGCAGCAACATTTTGCTTTATACTACTATTTCCCAAGTATGGTATGTTAAGTACTCTTTAATGTATGCCCTTCTGATTATCTAAATTATCTGTAGCTTTTGACAACAAGCACAAAAAACTACTAATGAACTGCTTGTTGTTGTAATTACATCTGGTAAAAAGTTTTCAATACCATTTACCACCACATTTTGTGACTAAAAAAAGAAAAAGAAAAGTTTTATAGAATTATTGCACAGTTTTGAGCCTAATTGTAAGTTTATAAGACCTAAGTGTGTCCCATGACACTTAGTGACAACATAGTTCAAAGGGGTAAACAATTAAATTTCCTTGGATGATACGGGATTGCTAAACCAAATTATTCTGTTTAGTGGAGGTATGGGAAGGGGTAGACTACGAAGCAAACATAAAAAATGTGAGGGTAAAGTATAAAATGACGTACATGCATCCAAACATATACATACATAATAAACGAACAAATATCCCCGATTTTCAATTGTGTTACCCCAGATAGTGTCTCGCTATAGATGAGATACATATGACACAACGTGTAAACTGTCACTTCATTCTTTTAAATTAAACTCACATTATCACATAGCATTATCTCATGCAACACTCACTTGCCAATTACTTTTAGTGCCACTATTATGGTAGTCTTTTGCTGTTTCTATAAATATAGTTCACTTTAATGATACATTTCAGGGATCGTACATGCTTATCAAGTTACCAAATTGTCTGCCCAAGTCAGCAGGTTGTGCAGTTCATGACAACAATCCAGCTAGCAACAATGAGGTATTAATTTGTATTGTAATTGCTTTTCTGAAATTAATATGTTGATCTACAATTCTCAATTTAACAAATTTCCTTGCTCTTGTGTATTAAGAAAACAAATTTTACTTAGTCTTAATAGAGTTTCAAATTTTAAATGTAAATTGTATACTGTGATTGGGTAGTAATTAAATATACTTAATTAATAAGTGTATAATTCAGCATCATCATTCTAATATATATGTATTTCTTCAACTAGACCATGTGCATACTATTTTAATTGTGCATGGGCTTTTCGAAGGATGTTATATTCTAGGGCACAGCTTTTTCCTTCACTAGTTTTGAAGCTTTTCATAAGTTTTGTGGTTGGTATTGCATCCTATCTAGTGTTTGAGTTGTTTAAAAAGTTAGGTGTTAAATCATGTACAATCTACTTGAGGGTACAGCTGAGTGCACAAAGTCTACCAATACAAATATATAAATTTACACATACTCGTTCTTTCTCCTGTTTAAAATAATAAATTAATCAGCATGAAAAAATACACTTTAGGTGGCAGGCAAGATTCAAAGTGTAGTTATCATAATATTATTGGATTTCTTCTCTATTATTACTAAAAGCCAATGTAATAATGAATTTGAAATCAAGACTAAATGAATTGTTATGGCTATATCTTTTCCAGATTGGTGTGCAACGAGTTTTTTTTTTTTTTTTTTAATCTACGATTGTTTTCAGGGCTGTTTGTTTTCACTCCCAAAAGAAAACTATATGATGTAACTTAAGAAGTTATAAGGAATTCGTTTCAGTTTGACTACCTTACCATGTATAGGAGACAGTGGATGTTTGAGTCAAATAAGCTGTATGTTGGCATTATGTATACTTTACATGAATTATGCCTCTCTGTGTTTTCAGGTACTACTTTCTGGTGCACTTTATGATGTTCCTGAAGGATGCATAGGCAAGCTAAAGATTCATAAGTCAGGTCGAACCAGGTGTGCATATTTCTTTTTCCTGTTGTAACCTGCATGTTAATATGGCTTTAGTCTAATGATAACCTCTGAGCTTATTACTGCTAGTGAAATAAAATAATGCATATTATTGAATACTAACCTGGCAAACTTGATTAGGTGTGAGTAAAAAAACATCCTTTTTTTTTTTTTTTTTGCACAAGCAAGTGTACCTATATAAATGTACCCATATTTGCATACAAGTAGGTAGCTTGAGCAAATATTTCCTAGTCATTCCTCCATTGTTGGCTTGCTGTTCTGATGATTAGCATGTATGTTTTTGCAGGTTAATATTGGGCGAATTGTCTTTTGATATGTCCTTGGGAACACCATGTGGATTTCTTCAAGAACTAGTCAGTATACAGCCATCTCCAGATGCCAAAATTACCCAGTTAGGACAGCTATCTAGTAGACTGTGCTGTATTCCAGAATTTGAGAATTCTTTATCATGAACCTAAAATGTGGCACAAGTCCTCAACTTTTTTTCTTTCAAAGATAAATAAAATTAATCAGTGCTCATTATTATTTTGCAACAGTAGTGACATGTATTAAAAATCTATTTAAAATACAATGAAAGTTATGTGCACACTTGACCTCATTGCTCTACATCAATACGAATAGTAGGTGTTCGAGATTGAGCAAATATTTCCCGTTTTTCATGTGAATCTGACACTTTTTTGTCCTGTGGCCTTCCATCTTGTTCATCCTCATTTTTGAAAACATGGCTAAATTGAGTAAAATATTAATAAGAACACTATTTTTACTATCTTCTGATATTTATATTAAAATAGAAATTTAGGGTGTTGCAAGTACGTATACCATATATTGCAACATAAATCATCTAAATCTTGAATGTATATGAGAAGAATTTAGACACTAATGGAGCTTGAAATGAACATGATTGTTGAAGGAATGGTTGTGTGTTGGGACTTGGCAGATATACTGTAAAGTCAAGGACCAGAATAGTTTCTTGTTCTGATAAAGGGACTAAATAAACTAGTGGCAGGTACTGGTTGAATCACAGGAGACCAGTTCCCTTAAACATGTGAACAGCAGAGGTTAGGGTACTTTTCTTTTGAAGGATAATGGGTGGTGGAAGCATTTTTGCCAGCAGAACCTCCACATGTACAAACATTTGCAACAACATGATATTGTTTCCAAAAAAAACAACAACACCACTTTCGCATGGCCATATTGTATCTTGCCACTAATACAACTGAATAACTTATAATATGTAGGTTCAAGTTGGTTGGATTCGAAACTATAAAAAAGACTATAGTTAAGTGTCTAGCTTATCACTATGGTGCTACATTTTTAAGATAGTGTTTTTAGTTTAAAAGTATTTGGAAATCATAATTTATTCCAAACTCACTCTAACCAATGATTGAGTTTGGCCTTTTACAAATGCATATTGTAAGTGGGAACATACATGATACTGTTATCTGTACAGCCTCTCATAATTCATTTATCCATATTTTTATCAAGAGGAAATGCCATCAAATGTATGCTTAAATTGAGTGGATTCAGTTGGTTGATTGTGGTTGCCCAAAAACTACAGGCCAATACAAATACATTAAATTTCTCGAAAAAGGAAAGGCACAGCCTCAAATATACTAACTTTGTTTCCATGAAGTCATGTAAGTGCAATGGTACAAGTGTTTATTTGGGTTTCCCCCCAACCAATGAAGTGACCGTTGGCATGATACACACACACAAAAATGCAAATTCTCTTGCTGCCGCTAGGCAGTCACGCGCACCTGGCAGAGCCAGGATGCCTGTGCACTAAGCAGGCACTGTGAGCCGTGCAAGCAAAGCTCCTGGAGCTGGGCTAGGAACTCGCAGGAGAACAGGCCTTTCCTCACAGCAAGTGGTGTAGGCACCCGAAGTCCCACCTGGACCATTGCTGTTTCATGAGAAAAGGCCTTGAATTTGCACCCCAGCAAATGCCAGGTACCCAATCACAGCTGGTGAGAGGCAGATGGAAAAATTGCCTGAGTTGGACTTGAACTCAGGACCGCAGGCCCTGAGCCCAGGACACAACCACTACACCAAACAACACACACACACACTTAATTAAAAGTACTGTGAGAATCAGATTTATATTAGAAGCAAAAAAAGTAGCTCTGAGACGGTAATAAAATTTGTCCAGTGTTTAACACACCATCAGGAATCTCTGAACTTGATTAAGATCAAACCTTCAGCTTTACAAACACACATGCAATAATTATAGCAATAAAGCATTTTAATGGAAAATAAAGAAGTTATTTATCCAACATTGAACAATCTTAAAAAAAAAAACCACAAAAAAAAACAAGCCCCTGTAAGCAAGTGTTTGCTAGGTGTATGCAATGTGCCTGCAATACAGTGTGAAGCTATGATGCTAGCACCAACGTCAATGCCAAATTATATATTCCTGAAGCGAGTGCCTCAAAGAGTCTTAAATACGGTGGAATGTCAAGTATCCCAACATCAATCATCCGAACCAAACAGTGTGCATATTTAATGTTTATTTCTGTCATGTTTTTTGTTGCAAAAGTGTCTATCTTTGAATTCATGTGGAGGCAATGGCTGGAAGGGTAAAAAGGATTGCTAAAAGGATGTTATACTATAAAGTTTACATGGGCTTAACAGTAATGTGGTAAAATCTGTTCCCCAAATAATAATTGTGTGGTGAATATCTTACAATTTTGCTTAGCTACATAATAACTACTTGCCTTGGAGAAGCCATGGGAGAAGAGGTTGGAGAAACTCGAGGGGAAGCATCAGTAAATGAATATGATTTAGGATTTCGAAGTGATCTTCGTTTAGCCATTTGTTTGATCATACCCTATAATAATATGACAGCTCATTAGAAAAGAGAATTTAAAAAGATACAATTGGCACATACAGTAGGGACAAACATCATACCAGTATATGAATAGGAGTATAAAACTTTTGAATGGCTTTCTGAATATCTTCATCAGTAACAGTGATTTCCTTCATACAGTTGTCTTGCTTGGAGGGAACAGTTCTACTGGTCTTGAGCATCCATGGATGTTCGCGAAGTTCATCAATACTTATTCTATTTTCTGGCTGCTTTGTCAGCAACCGATTTAAAACATCTTGACAATCTGAAGAAATTTTTTTCCTGTAGCAGTATATAAGAGTAATATACCAGAGAATACAGTTATGATGTACTTACTCAGGTGGAATGATAAACCTAGAGAGAAAAACAAATTGACCGGATTAAATACAACAGTGTGATTTAAAATACTCCCTTACTCAGAATTCTGTATCAATTCAAAGAGTTCAGGCTTGGATGGAGGAGACCATGGAACCTAGTACAAAAGGGCTAATAATGTACATGTTCTAATACTACCATTGTACCTGTTAAATAAACATATATTATGTGTCCCAATATCTAGTTATAACACACACATCAAAGAGTTGGGAATAATAAAGTTGTAAAAGACTTGTAAATGAACTGCCCATTATAAGCATCTTTTGGTCATTCCAAGAAAATTAATGGGCAATTCCTTAGAAAATTTGAGTATACTGGCATCATTGGAACTAGGAAATGGACATTCCAATACCAGTATTCTTAGAATTGCAAGTTCCAATTGCACATACCATGGACTTACTTTTCCAAACAAAAAACAATACAGAGTGATTCCAGCAGCCCAAAGATCGACCCCTTGGCCTCTGAAAGTGGTGGAAGAATCTGTAAGGATTAAATAGTCGAAGTTACAGAACACTTCTTTTAATATTGGCACTTCAATACTATTCAACTGAACTACAATGTTTGGAAGCAAAAATAAAGCCATACATCTTTACTGAATAGGTTCAACTTCCTTCTATTGCTAGTCACATTATATGCAGCAATACCAAATGTATTCTTAAAATAGCACAATAACAACACTTTTAGGAGGGAAAAAACGGCATGAGTACATAAGTGCATTATACAGAAATTAACACTCTAGAAGAACGATTCTTAAGGTTTCAAAACACATATGATTGACATTAGCAGCAACCAAAAGCTATTAAAACTAGAAAATGGTCCCATTGAAGTCAGCGGAGCAAGCTAAGGGGCTAGGCTACAAGAAAAGCTACAGCTGGGAGATAGGAAGGTTAAAAATGATAGGAAATGGGCGCACAAAGTTGCCTGAACAGCAAAGAAAAAGAGACAAAAAAATTAATAAATTGAACGAAAAAGACTAGGCTCCAAGAGAAGATAAAAACGCTTCTACTGTAGAGCAGGTAAGATATGTAGGAGCTACTATATCAAAACTACATTAGCTAACTTACAATATTCTATATAGTTTACAGTTTCGCTTGCTTTGCTCACTCCGAAACAAGTGACAGAGGCTAATGTGAGTTTCAGGACAGTTCACTAATATGGAAAGTTGATTACTCCGCAAAATATATATAGCTGGCTTGGTGGGTGAAATAGTCTGGTGACCACAAACTGCATAACTCACTAAGTGTTTCAGGTGCTAGAAAAGCAGGAGTACCAGCCCATCGAGAAATGTGTGATTCACTTTGTTCTATTTGTTCAGATACACCAAAATCTGCAATCTAAACACACACAGTATTTAAAATTATATATATACTTAACAATGCAGTAGGAGACAGTTGAATATTGAGCTCTAAAATAAGGTTCATAATTACAATCACAAGTACACATAAAGCAACCCATTGATAAATGCTTGCATGGAGGGTTACTTTCCTTTTTCGCACAATTGGATGACAAATGCTGAAAGCACAGTAAATTCTGATTGTCAGAGTGAATATGAATTTAGTGGTACAGCAAAGCATCAGGATTTTCAGCACTGGTGCTTCATTTCAGTTGTATACTTAACTATAGTTTATTATATCAAACAGTACTAGACGAGGTCAAAGATGAAAATAATTTGTATACACATTAAAAATGATTATAGCAGTATAAAAAAAGGTTGATCTAAAGGAAACTTTGAACTTGATGCTCCTTTGGCGTGAAAGCCTTTAGTGTAATAAAACTGAACAACCACACTACGCAAAACATTGCACATAGTTGGAGGTGGTATAGATGTATAAATAAGTGACAAAAATCTAAACATTAGCAAAATGAGATAGTGGTACAACTTAAACAATCACTAGTATGAAACATACCTTCAAACATCCACTATCATCTAACAACAAGTTTTGAGGTTTGATATCCCTGTGGATAACATGCTGAGAATGTACTGTATACAAATACAATATATATAACAAAAATTGATTTTTATAGTGCATATGAGCTCACAATATTCTAGTCCTAGAATAACATCTGTAAAATAATCTCTACTAAGCTCTTCAGAAAATGTGGCTTCTGTGGACATTGTGTCCATAACGGGTCTAAAATAACAGCAGCAACAACAATAATAATTTTTAAAAAAGAAAAAAGAAGAAAAAAAAAACATCTGAATATCACACAGCTTCATATAACTGACCCTTGAAGGATGTATTCAAACACTGCAAAAATAAAATAACATAAAAAATAACAACTCAAAAGCAAAAGTGAATGATATAATACTTACCTAATATAAGTTCATCTTGGTGAGGATCATCCAAAACTTCATACAGTTTCACTACGTTCGGGTGGTCCAATTTTTTTAAAATAGCTATTTCCCTCCCAATATTATCCCATGGGGTAGGTCGTGCTTTCATACCAGGCCGTCCACGTCCTATGAGAGAATATAACAAATGGCTTGAGATGCAAGTTATGGTACACAGGTTTCGGAATATTAATTGTTTATAAGCTGCACCTCCTGCGACAAAAACAACTAATACAAAGTTTTGCAATACAAATTCCCTTGGGGAAGGAAGTTATTAATACATAATCTTCTATCTGGATCTATCACATGCTGTAGTGAGTCACACTAACACACTTATGTGTATAAACAACATATACACCTTTGAATGTGGGATGTGTTGTAAGCATGTCACTTAACCGATATATCGTGTACTCTTCCAGTCATTCCTATTCAGTATTGCCTATGGTGGCTGTATAGGAATCCACAGCCCCAGCCTTCCAGGTTAGGTTGTAATTTACAGATGATTGACGGTTAATACCTAAATGAAGGACGGTGGATTGTGAAAGCACCTACATTCGTAGTGTTTCTGAACATGATGTGGCCATGGCATGCTAGGCTGGGTTAGAAGAGTAGCTGCCCTATCACATGCTAACTATACCAGACATCACTAATCTGGTTGTAACATTTCATTGATTCCCCTCCTGAGTTCTGCAATTATGCAGAGAATTATCTTACTATGTAGAATATAGAATATGTTTACAATTACTATGTTGACAGTTATGATTACTAACCTGCAAATCCAGCTTTTCGAACCAATTTCCTCTTGCTCAAAATTTTCATGGCCTAGTTTAAGCAATTATTAGCAACATTGCATGATATAATTACCTAATAGCTACTCACAAACACTCCTCGATTATTGTCCGTTGCTTTGCGCACAATTCCATATGACCCCTGATTACAATAGTATAAAATCAAGTCATCTATAAAATATCTCTTACAATACCACTTACTTGCCCAATAATGTCCAAAACCTTGTACTGGTTTACTCTTGTGTAGTCCTGAATAGGAAGAAAAAACAACACCTTTTTAAAGGATTCACTGTTCTACTTATGCAGTGCTTACTCCTAATTCCTCTCTATCTATGTCAGAGGTATCTATTGTTGGAGCTCTACGCATGAGACGTGGTGACCCAAGCTTTGGAGAACCAGATATTGTAAGAGAATTTGACAAAGATCCAGTGAATACAGAAGAGCTGTCTGGATCAGCAGAAGTAGCTCTCATCACCCTTGAATGATTTTTTACTGCAAGTCCATCATTCTAATATGTGAAATAAGTGAAATGATTTCACATAACAGTAGTTGTCACTATGTTACCTTAGTAGGCTTCAGCTGAGCTGGTGGTGAATTTAGAGTAGAAGCAGGTCCTTGGTCCTTAGATGCTATCACAGACATCTGAAATTTAACATCTTGGAATAAACTTTCACACCTTTGTAGATACTATCATTCAATTTAGCACAAGCGGTCAGGCAGACACCAAATAACATATCAACGGTATTTAGCTAAGCTAGTCCAGTATTGGCGAATACAGTTTTTGGCTACCCAGCTACACCTAGCGTTACGGATACCAAAAATACTAAAACGCACTTACGTTACTTTAGTTACAACTAAAAGTTTAAGCAAGACTCCCTCAAATTGCGGACGGGCTGCTGAGTGCCGTCATCTCCTACTGTTTTGTGCAATCAGATTTTGGGCGTGGTCACCACGCCTATAGCTTTGTGTTTGTCATTTATTAGGTACTGAACAGAGCCTGATAACTGTTGCCACATAGAAAATGCATTAAAGTAAACAGGATGTGGCTTAGGGCAATATTTTTCCATATCACCTGTGTTCATAGTTATTACGTTGGGTTATTACGTCCCCCTAGGTAAATTTCTTGTTACCAAGGTATTGTGCATGAGCAGTACCTAATAAATTTATTATCCATTGGATACCCGAGAATATCACTCGTCTGATTGGCAGTATTTACACTGGTGCCTGCGGCACTCGCGTAAATACTAAGCCAACAGACTCGTGATATTCTCCTGTATCAAATGAATAATATTATATATGTATTATAATAATATGTGTACGTAGTGGTATTACGTGTGTGTGTGTGCGTGTGTGTGTGTGTGTGTGTGTGTGTGTGTGTGTGTGTGTGTGTGTGTGTGTGTGTGTGTGTGTGTGTGTGTGTGTGCGCGTGTCTGAGTGTATGCGCGTAACTATGGTCCAGATGTGCCCACACCTCTTGTGCCGTGGTGGAATCTGTTCTCTAGCGAGTTCCTAACCCTGCTCCAGGAGTTTTGCTAGTCTTAGATTAGCGTGATCCGCAATCCCGGTATAATTATTATTATCAATGGTATGCGTGTGTGTTTTGTTTTGTGCTATGATGTTCTGATGATTGTTGCGTGCTGTTGTGTTGTGTGCGCTTTAATTTTTGGTGCACAAAAGGCGGCAAAAAAAATATCAGCGCACGTGCTCTTGTAAAAAAAAAAAAAAAAAAAAAAAAATGAGATCCATAATGTAATGCAAATGAATGCACGTGCTATCTGGTTCCGCCATATTGTTCTTTGAAGTCTAGTGAGTAATATTAACTTAACAGACTAGTGGGAGGCGATTTTACAGTTCTCCCTGTGGATGATGGCTTCTCAAGGTCGGTTTTATTTTGTGTGCTTATTTATAGTAATCTTGTGGTATTGAGAAGTAAAGCACAATGGAGGGAGAACTTGGTATCATATTTATGTGTGGTCATGCTGCAGTGTTTGGTGTCAAATAGCGACTAAACGTTTTGTCGATACAAGTTTTTAAACTTACAATTTTTTCAAGAGCTTATCTTTTCCTCTACTACTGGTGAAGTATTTTTACGGCTGCGGTTGAAAAATGAATGTTTTTAGCATTTAAAGAAGGTATCTCGGTGGACCAAATTAGTGTCAAAAGCTTTTTAGCTTTAACATGGAGCTATTTTTGAAGTTGCTTAAAAACTGATTGTTCCGCATTGATGATACTTGCATTCATAAATGGGTAAGGGATACCTTTGGTTGGTGTAAAGGGCAGCTTATACTGTGTTAACGGTGAATTTTAGTATTTCATTGTTGCTGGTAGCATCTTCGCCATTTTGAAGGTATTTTCCTTAGTGATCACTGAAGTCCTGTGGGTGTCCTGGAATCACAATAATCCTGTGATCAGTAAGGTTAGTAGTAATCATAATAAAGTTTCGAAACAGATTAGGTAAAGGGTTAGCAGGAAGAAATTTGTGATTCTATGAAGCAGCAACAGGCCAGTTATGCTCGTCTTTTTTTTTCTTTTCTTTTTTTTTTTTTCTTTTTTGTGTTTGTGTCGGGGGGGGGGGGGGGGGGGGAACAGCGAAAGCAGTTTTATTGAGATACCATGTGTTAGCTAATCGTACTGAGTAGATGTTGACAGCACTACAGCAAATTTACTTAGCTGCTAACTTTGCTTAATTTGATTTTGTTTTTGCCCCTTCCCCCAACAATTCTCATTTTTCTACTTGAGAATAGTCCTGAATTATGCGAACAGTACTGTTTGGCCATTAGCTATAAATTCAGCCTTTTTTAAGTGCAATTTTTAAGCACTGAATATCCCCTGAAGCTAACGAGATGAGTATAGAGTTTAAAGGCAAAAATGTACGCAACTTATTAAAATGATTTAAGCAGCTAACCTATCCCTTTTTGGAATAGCTGAAGCACATTACAAAATATACTAGTGGTGTGCTTCAGCATACAAATGCTTGCAAGCCAATATAGTTTTATTCTGATATTAGTGAGTAATATTTTGTTTGATTATTATCTTTATTATTTAGCCCAAATTTTTAAATATTCTTGTGCACTATCTTACTGTAGCAAATAAATTATTTTTTTGTTTGTTGTTTTTGTTAAAGAGTTGCAGGGATGTGATTATGACCAACTTGAGCTATAATAGTTTATAGATTGACAGTAAATGTTATTTTCAAAAAATCCAATGTCTTAATTGTATATTCACATTATTTACCGCTGGCTTATAGTGCTGTGGAAGTTATTACATATTTATTTTCGATTGGTACTCAGAAAAATCTGTAGTAAGCCATAAACAAACTTGCATCATCCAATATTTCAATAACTGGGAAGGGAAGTATCTTGACAGCTGGATGATTATCAGCTGAATTTGTCTGAGAATCTGCTTAGCTTACTAAATTAGTTTAAGAATTACAGGTGCCCTCTGATCACAGGGTCCTGTTTGAAGTAGGGGTTTTGTACAGCTTGTCATATTAACTGTTACTAAATCATGATAGATAAACAAGAAACTATGCAAGAACCCAGAGATGAATGGAGACCAAGTTGTCCCTTTTAAATTTTAACTATTATTCCTTTGATATATGTAGGTTATGCGCAACAGGCTGGATATTCCCAACAACAGCAAGTGTAAGACCTGAATTTAGACTGAATAAGTTCTACTCACTGATATTGTATCTTGGTATTAGATATGGTCAGCCAACTGGAGATGTTCCTGCCCCTCCGCCGCCACAGCCAGCAGTGGCAACATCTGCTTATGGTTAGTTTTATAATGCTGAAAAAAAATTAGCAGAAATTCATACAGAGGTAGGGGCGCCCTGAGATTCCCCCCCTCCCCCCCCCAGAATTTCATGAAATAAATTAATAATATTTACTACTTAATGGTATTCTGTCAGGGTTTCATTTAGGGGGGGCGAAAGGGGGCATTTGCCCCCCCTTGGATTCTAAGTGCCCCCCACCCTTTTGAAAGAACCGATATTTATTAAGAGAAAAATGTAAACCAAATTAATAATAAACAATATTCACACAGCAATTCGTCTAGGTTTTTTGTTCCATACTGTAATAATGTCATTTAATTGTGTAGATGAGAGCGTCTCGGGTGTCTCCATGGCTATTTTCATCAAATAGGATAATTGTGATTGCCCAATTCGATTTCGAATTCGTGTTTTAATTAGTTTCATTTTGGAGAAGCTCCTTTCCACTGAAGCAGTGCTGACAGGGATAGATAGACATATGTTTGCCAGGGTGCTAATGTTTGGAAAAATTTCACTAAGCATATCACTTGTGGTGAGCTCTTTCAACTGCAAGTGCAGGTTACCTTTCGGCTTCTTCGATAAGTAGCTTCGAAATGTTTTCCACTCCTCTCGGGTTTCGCGGGAAATAAGAGCTTCTTTGGTGTATTCATCTCCACCAGCAGTCTTAGCAGGCAGCTCTGCACCATAGTGAGCTAATAGTACATCTATTAAGTCCTCACCATATGTATGGAAGTCAGAAGAGTCAGCAGCTGGCACTTTCTTCGGATCAAAGATGCCAAATGAGGAGACAATATCTTGTGAAATAAATCGGCTGGATATGTTTGCCTTCAGCATCCTGATAAACGGTTCAGCCACTTGTCCTTGGAATGTAGCAATGCTTTCCGTGGTTAACGTGATGTCAGTGACTTCTTCGATCTCATTCTTTGCATCCATCAGTTCTATACCCAGTTAGCAGCAGGTAACATGGTATCATCAAGTATATTGAGAGTGGCATCAACAAGAGGGGTGATAGCTGTCAAGTCTATTCTCTCAGTCTGGAGAGCTCTGCTCAACTTCGCCACTTGTGGCAGAACATAATCAAGGAGGTATATGGCCACTAAAGTTGAGGGCCTACATAAGGCTTTACTGATACCTAGAGCTTCAGGTGCATGTGTCTGCTCATAGATATTGTTTAGAGCAGTCACAATTGCACTGTAGCTAGCTTTGACTGCCTTCACACAGCGTTCATGGGACAGCCAGCGAGTATCTGATGGTTTCACAACTTTCAGCTCAGGTAAGTCAAGCACCTGCTGTACTGCTTTGAGACTCTCAGCTCGCTTAGGAGAATAGTGGAAAAATTTCCAGAGGGTGGTGAGTGTGATGTACACATGTTTTATCCCACTGGTAGCATTAGCTGCTTGAACGCATGCTAGCTGTAGCAAATGGCAATGGCAGTGTACGAAAAGTGCATGAGGTGAAATTTTCTTCAGGAGACTCTGCACACCATTGTTTCCCAGAGAAAGTAGCTGCTCCATCGAATCCCATACCCACCAGCTTGCTAATCTGTATGTTTTTATCTTTCATGAATTCAACAAGGGCAGAATAAATAGTCTTTGCATCAGTAGCTTTCAATGGAACTATATCCAAGAAGTGCTCAACAGGTTGACCGTCCATGTTCACCCAGCGGAAGAAAATTGAAAGCTCTTCTGTGGTCGTCACATCAGTGCACTCATCTGCCATTATGCTGAAATGGGAAGCTTGGCGAAGCCGTTTCAGTAAACATTCTTCAGCCCATAAGCCAACTGCCTCAACAAATTCAACAACAGCAACTTTAGATGTGTAGGTTGCATTTAATCTAGCTCTTTCAAGGAACCCCTTTAAATCTTCTGCACCACAACTTACGATTAGATCAATAAGTTCATCAAAATTTGTTGTGTGGGGAATGTGGCGACGAGCTAGAAAATGGGTGCAACGAATTAGAGCTTTAATGGCCATTCTGTTCTTCAACTTTTCCTCATCATTAATTTGTTGGAGTTGCTGAATGACTGACCCTTCTTGTAGTGCTGTAGCTGCAGCCATCTCTGCTTCACATGATAGGAGGTGAATATCACTCTTTGCATGAATTTTCATCTTCTCTATTGCCTTCTTCCAGTTCGTGAAAGGTTTTGAGATCCATGTTCCTCCTGTTCTTTGAAGAGAAATTCCTCTCTTCCTGCAAACCTTACAAAAAGCTCCTTGGAAATTTTTATCAAACATCAGCCAATTGAAGCTCTCTTCCCATTTTTGTTGTATTTTCGACTGCTTGCAGTGATTTTCTTGCTTTTCTCATGTGTAGTTAATCTTTCCTTTGCATGCTTCTCATGGACAATTAATCTTTTCTTGGCAGGACTTGGCTCCAAAAACTCAGTATCAGATTGATTGCTGTCAATTTTATCTTCTGTGTCACTGCTACTTGAGTGGCCAGGTGACTTTGAAGAGCTTGCACCACAGAAGAAAGAGCGAATATCCATTTGAGACTATCTTAAGCTGTCAGGGACTACGAGTGCTTAGAGTTCTGGTTCTGGAAGTTGTAGAATCTGTATAGATCAAAACTCAACAACTGCTACGGTGAGCTGAGGGCTGGCCTTTTTATAGCCAGCCAGCAACCGTAAGTGTGAATCAACGTGTGATAAACCTAAGGGGAGGTGAGAGTCAGAGTTGAATAGTGTGTGAAAAGCATCTAAATAGTGAATGTCACAGTTGACTGAAAATTGCTAGACGGTGGAGGTGAAAATGAGTAGCTGAATTAACTTGTCAGGATCTGACATATGCAGACCTCATTAGATAAGATTATGTTTTTTTAATGTAGGACATAGGCCTTCCAATAATTCTATTTCACTCCCATGGTGACCAGTGCCGCCCGCCCCCCCTTACATTTTCAAAACTCTATTTTGCCCCCCCCCCTTGCAAGAATGTCTGGATGAAACACTGTCTGTGGTTATGATTTATAATGGTATTGTGACTTTGTTGTTTGTATATATCTAATATTTGGTGAAAGTTCACTTCAGTTAATTGAGGTCCTTCAATTGCAATACGCATTAGTCTTCCAAGATTTATGTCACTAATTCTAGACCTGAGGCAATTTAAGTAAACTGATTTATTAAAGGTTAACTGTGGTGGGGAAATTTTTTCTGCTAATAGTATGGCGCGTAAATTGCCCATTCAAAAATGTATGGAAAAAATTGCTGTTCAAATCGTACTGAGAAAGTGAAGTAACACGTAACTAAGCAAAATAGCATGGAAACTAAGTTAAATGCTTCAGTAGCCAAGTGAAATAGTACGGGTAAGTGTGCACGCGTGCAGCATTAACCTTGGAAACGTACATTTCGAGTATTTTCTAGTTGGAGACAATGTCATTCTTTACCACAGAAACTCTACCGGTGTTTGACGGAATGTTTTTCAACAGATTAGGAGTCATATATCGAAAACGAAGTTCCAGAAGAAGCTAATCCTGAAATACGGAGATAGTGATTGAATGTGTAGCTATAAGTGCAAATGATTAAAAAAAAAATTAAAAAAAAGAAGAAAAAAAGGCTGGCCTACTATTATCGATTGTTAGCACGGGTAACCTGTGCTATTAGGGATCAATAGCACTCCTAAAGCAATTAATCTTATATCATGTATCAACATAGCTTTGTGTTACCTTGAATGTGTTTATAATGTGCAGATTACTCGAGTGCCTATCAGCAAGCTGCTGGTTATAGCACGTATTCTCAGGCATCGCAACAGCCAACCATGGCCACATCCTATTATTCAGTTCCGTCAAGTGCTGGGATGTCTGGATATGCTGCCTCTCAATCTACTGTTGGTCAACCTACTATGCCAACTTCTGCAGCTACATACTCTTACAACACTGGTCAAGCAGGTGGTGCGTCCAGCTCCTCAGTGAGCTATGCTGCCTACCCAGCAGCTCCAAGCTCTGTGGCTACTGCTGCTACTGCTGTGGCTCCTCCTCCCCCTCCCATAGCTGTTGGTGATGCAAGTCAGTATGGCATTAGACCACCTGGGCCTCCTAGCCAATCGACTGGAACTGAGGTTGGGACTAATACACAAGTTTTTCAAAACTAGCACCTATAAATCCACTTCTAGTGGTAATATATGACTGTGTTTAGATATTATTTATAGCATTTTTAGATCAAATTGTAAGTTGAACTTTGTTGTGTAGGTTGGTTATGTTCAGTCTGCAGCCCCACCAGTACCTCCTACCGGCGGTTATGGTGCACCACCACCACCACCTGATATGAATAGTGTCCAAGGTGGAGGGTATAGTCAACCACCTGGACCTCCTCCTAATATGTCTTCTGGAGGTCCTCCAGGAAATGCCAGCAGTTACGGTAACACTGGAGGTTATGGAGGTTACAATGCTGGAGGACCTCCTGTGGGAGGTCCACAAAACAATGGTGGAGGGAACTATGGAGGCTATGGGGGCCATGGAGGTGGACGGTGAGTAATGATGTTTTACAGAATGTCAATGTTCAATGGGTTAGTTTCTTTCAGAATACTTGGTTTATATATTGTATTAATTGGGTATTACTGTATATAAATTAAAGGTGCCCACAGATTAGTATAGCTCAAGCAGTAGTATTATAAGGAAGCAATGAAGAATACTTTGGTTAGTGCTAAATTGATATCATTGTGGAATTTTGACTGTACTAAAAGTAGAAATTTCTTTTAAGTGTCGCAAGTATATTTAATCTGAATTTACTAGTGTTATTATTAGTAATCACAGCATATTAGTGCTAGAAGATCATTTTCCCATTCTTAGAGTGAATGACCAAATTGTAGTTGCTTGTCATGTATGAATATACAACATTAGTTTAGTTACTTAGTGATTTCTGTGACAATTTATATACTGTGGTATTTTTCTAGAAATAGTACCAATAAACCTAACACATGAAATATATGGGGGAATTGGTGTTATTCGAGCTGTACTATTCTGATATTTTAATTGTTTGACGAAACTCAAAATTAGCGCATATTTTGCATGATGTACTGTGCCATGGGAGGTTTATGAGTGCAAGTCTTGCTTGCCAATTTGCAGTCAAATATAAGAGGTTTATTTGTTGTTGTCTTTGTCTCCCCTTTGGGTAAGTGATTTTGGTTGAACAAAAAAGTCACATTCTCCCATGGCATAGAAGTGTAGCATATATAGTTCCTCATAATGTGTGAAACGTTTTCTATATTTTCTTCAATTCTATGTTTATGGTATTGGTGAATCTGGGTCGAACTATTAACCCCAAATTGTGGTTTTCCAACGTACTTTACCTCCCACAGTGGAGGCAGAGGAGGAGGTGGATTTAATAATGGTGCAGGTGGTAAGTAATGTTAATGGTAAAGTCGTTAAATATTTGATATTTGGTGTCACACTATGGTTTGCCAGACACTTTTATTATGGTGATATCATTGGAATCAGTAAAATTCAGGGTATGAATATATTGGTATGGTCATATTATCAAGTACTAAGGAAAATTTGTTATTTTCACTGTGTACAACTACTTATCATACCTGTGGGTGTGCAAATAATAGAAAGTGATTGCTACTGTATTTCTTGAAATGAAGTACAGTGGCTAAACAGCTTATTATTATTTTTTTATTTGCGATAACGTTTTGTGGCGCAAAAAAAAATATATATATAAAGCAAAAAAAGTCGGTAACCGTTCACCAAACACTGGTATGTTGTGGCAGCAGTGGTGTATTCAATCAAATAACAGGTTACGTCAAGGTTGGGATATATGCAATGGTGCACTATTGGATAGTTATATTCCATTGAATGTGCAGGATTGGTTGTTGCAGTAAAAAAATACTACAATACTTATTAGAAAATTGTTGGCCTTAGTCAACCCACCTGTTTGATGCAAGATGTTCTGTTCCCAATCTGATTGGTGTCTGTTCGATTGTATTACTTGATATAATATATGCATTGATATTGAAACAAAGGTGTTAATTATTGACTGATAAATAGGTCAAATGGAAAAGAAAAGGCGTGAAAATGCAGTTTACATAAGTTCTCTTCCTGATGATGTCACTGAAGACAAGATAGGAGAGCTTTTTGGTTCCATTGGTGTCATCAAAGTTAGTTTTCATATATTAATTCAGTATATGAATTATTATTGTTGTTGATCTTAGACTAGTAGAAAGACTAATGGTCCAAGTATCAGCCTTTATAATGACAAGAGAACTGGTGTTTTCAAGGTAATGGTGCTTTTTGTTTTATGATGAAAAAATATTTATTCCTCTCTATGGTTAGGGTGAAGCAATGGTAGTATATGAAGACACAGAAGCTGCCAAAGCAGCCATTGAATGGTTTAATGGTAATTGATATTGATGCCTAACTGTAATGTGTGTATTACCTTTCTTTTTTCAGGAAAGGATTTTTTTGGCAAGACTTTGAAAGTGGAATATGCCACATACCTTGAGCCAATTGGTGGTTTTGGTGGGAGAGGCGGTAGAGGAGGTGGATATGGTGGTGGTGGAGGAGGTGGATATGGTGGTGGTGGTGGAGGAGGTGGATATGGTGGGGGTGGAGGAGGTGGATATGGTGGGGGTGGAGGAGGGTTTAGAGGAAGAGGAGGAGGGGATAGAGGAAGAGGAGGAGGGGATAGAGGAAGAGGCCGAGGAGGAGGAGGTTTTCCTAGTGATGGAGATTGGATTTGTCCAGATTCTGGGTATGTTCAGTGATGAATTGCTGATTTACTATGAGCTATGACGAGTTGCACTTCATTTTGAAAATGACAACTATCCTCCTTATGTGCAGTTGATGGTGTCTCACTGTGATAATAAATCATGTGCACAGGGGCCATCTGAGCTCATTTTGTTTTTTTTAATGATATTTATTTCCAAATGTTTCAGTTTAGTTCAAGGTAACAAGTTCTGTTTTGTTCCAGATGTGGTAATTCAAATTTTGCTAGAAGAACAGAATGTAACAGATGTGGACGTCAAAGAGAGGATGGTGGTGGGACTGGTGGAACTGGTGGATTTGCAGGAAGAGGTGGTCGTGGTGGGGGGGGTTTTCGTGGAGGTAGAGGAAGTTATGGAGGTGGTGGACGAGGTGGTCGTGGTGGTGGAGGTGGCGGTGGTTTTAGAGGTGGAGGGCCGGACAGATTCAGGTCAGTTTATTATAAGAAGTTTCGATGTTTACATTGTAGCAATTACATTGCTTGATACTTGGTTCTAGTAAGTAACTAAAATGATAAAAGTATAAACTAAAATATATTTTATTTCAATTATAACAGTACTTGTATTATAGTTCAACTTTGTATTGTGTTATTAGGCAAGATCGACCAAGGGGACGTGATCGACCTTATTGAAGTCTATTATAGTGATACCAGAGCACCTTGGAGACATTTCCCAAAATATGATGTTACTTCCCCATGTTTTGCATTTCACGTGACAGCTCATGCATTTTTTCCCATTACCATGCAATTTTATCAAAATCATAAACTTTTAGTTATTGCGTAGGTAAAGGATCGTTTATTATTATGGTATGCGTGAAATTGAATTTGGAATAATGGCTGTGCCTTTGGTGTACGAAACTCCTTCGGAAGAGTGGAATGAACTAGAAAGTGACCCTGGTTTGTTTTCTCTTTTGATAAAAGATTATGGCGTAAAAGCTACTAAAGTTATTGAAGTTTACGATGTGTCTAGTAAAATTCAGGGAAAAGTATACGGCTACGTTTTCTTATTTCGTTATGAACATGGTGATAGAAGAGCAAGGAAAAAAGCTCGAGAAACAACTTATGAGCGTAATAATTACGTACTAGACCCAGAAGTTGTAAATAACATGTTCTATGCACATCAGATTATAGTTAACTCATGTGCCACTCATGCACTGCTTAGTGTACTTTTAAATTGCCCAGATATTGAACTGGGTTCAAGTTTGTCAAGATTAAAGTCTTTAACATTCGGAATGGATCCTGAAACCAAAGGCTTTGCTATTGCTAATATGAATGAGTTAGCAGTAGCTCACAACAAATATGCAAGGCGTAGTATACCATTGCCTGGTGCAGGACGACCCGGATCTATTGTATCTTCAGCACAATCTTTAACTCCAGAAACATTCCACTTTGTTAGCTATGTGCCAATAAATGGCAGACTGTTTGAATTGGATGGCTTGAAAGAACATCCTATTGATCACGGATTATGGGATGAAAAGGAAGATTGGACTGACCTTTTTCAACGGGTTATTTCTAGCCGATTAACTCAGTCTGAAAATTTTTTATTTAACTTGATGGCTGTTGTTCCTGATCCACTATCTAAGGCTAGTGAGCATCTTAGATATGTATGTTCTAAACAGGAGCAACTTTTGGGCTCGATGGAAGAAAAGGCTAGAATGTTCCGTGTTAAAAATGAAAGATCGAAGGACGTGGATGAGCATGAATTAGATAAATTAGCCAAAGCCATGCCAACAAATTTTGAAAAAATAGCTAAGGTAGCTGATTCAGATGCTATTTCTACACATGATAATCTCAAAAAATCTCTTGCTGAAGTTTTATTGAATCAATTTGAGATTAAGTCATCAAAGCAAAAGCTTAAAGATCAGTTAGAAGTAGCCCAGCAGTATCAAGTAGATCATGCTCGTCGGGTTCACAACTATGAACCTTTTATAACGATGTTCATGAAATTACTTGCTCAAAATAGCAAACTTCCACAAAGAGTGATGAAGTCTACATTGGTAAAATCAATAAACACTGGTCACATTGGAAAACGCCCAAGGAAGAGACTTGATGAATATTCCCAAAACAATTCAGCATTGTTAGTAAATGGAAATAAAGTAGAATGATAGTTAACTTTTTTGTTTCACTAAAATGAAATTTGTATACTTTTTCACACTTTGAATGTATATTTCTATTTCACTTTTTTAAACATGCTCATCAGTTCAAACTGAATAGTTTTAATAAAAAAAATTTGTCTGCTTATTTTCTGTTCATAAAAAAATTATTGTTTGTGCTTTCCATATTATAATTGAATGGTTGTGGGGCCATAATTTGACAATGATTTTTATTTCAGGATTATTTCACAATTTCCCTTTCTCATAATACTGTACAAATTCATTTTTAGCTACTACATTAATACTTAAGTGATAATATTAATTTTTGAACTTATCGTAGTATTGACTTTAATTTAATCAAGACGTTTCGATCCCATAGGATCTTCATCAGTTCAACAATGAAATGTGGATCAAAAAGTCTTGATTAAATTACAGTCAATATGATAAATTTAAAAAAAAAATTATCCCCTTTCTCATGTTCTACCTTCTCTCAATTAATATTTATGTCCTCCTTCCACGCCTTTTTCTTCTAAGATCATGTGCACACTCAGAATCAGCTGATAAAACTGGACCCAGTGTTTTAAGGTCAAACTTATTTTTAACCATGACCACTCAATTTTTATAAAAAAATTTTTTTTATATACAAGGTCAATGTGAGCTGTAATTGTGAATAAATGTTGAATAACATGAGTAGAGTTACTTTTTTAGAACCACAAGTCGACCTTTACCCCTGCAAAACCAAACATTCTATTTATTATACACAGCTAAATACAATGCATACTAGTTATATTTATAGACCAACTTTATTATAGACTTGCGCTGAATGGCTGGCTGTTTTTTGTGCTCCACTAGTAGTTTAAAGCACATCTACAAACCAAAAATCAAATATATAAAGTTAATACTAGAAATATTTCCCTTTAATCTCACATACGTACCTGAAGCCTTAAAAATTTAAACATTTTCTACAGATAGCAATGAACCCGAAATCAATTAGTCTAGTTAATTCTAGAATTATGTCTTTTAACTTCACATCTTAAAAGTTTCTACATATAGCAATAAAATAAACCCAAAATCAACTATATCTAATAGATTCTAGAAATATTTCTCACAACCTGTAGCCTTAAAATTTGCTTGTGTAGAAGAATCCTTCCGTAATTACCAGTGCTTCTCAGCAATTTGGGTATTTGCATATTGATGTCTGCTTCAATGTTCTGTAGAAGAAATATATCTCTATAATGTTCATTATAAAAAATAGTGTATGAACACTGTGTGAATGTGCCATTGATTTAATATTGGCAGTACAGGGACAAGGGGTATTGTGACTCATGGTTCCTTCACAGATGGTAGGGGGAAGGGGAAGAATAGATATAGAGAGATGAATTTGGAGGCTGAATTTGCCCTGATGATGCAAATCAGAGCTAATTAGCAAGACAAAAAGTATAATAGGCAAAATTCATACAAAAAAAAGGGAAATAATTGTGTATGGGAACCCCTTTATCATCTTTGAACTTAGCCATAGTAACCTATCCAAGTTTAAGCACTACCTAAAAAAAAATGAACAAAATTTCCTATTTTAGGATACCTTAACTATTAAATATAGATTTGCACTTGCTTTGCACTTACTTAAAAATTTCCAGGCTAAAAAAAAGTTCATTCTATAATTTACCTTTATTTGAATGGCCTGAGTAAAATCATCATCACACTCCTTAACAGAAATAGCAAAGATGGGTGGAGTCACAGGGTAGTCTGCTCTAATGCACACGACACACTCCAGAACAGCTATAGTAACATACAAAAATAGTTATTACCAAAGTCCATTATAACAGGTTTGTGACATAGAACACTAATTGGTTTTACAACCGATGTAATTAATTTCTATTGTTGTTATCCTTTTTACGCACTGTTTACATTGAGTTGATAAACAAATAAATATTTAAAATGGAGAAACTATGAAAGTCAAAATTCATTTATTCAATGCCTACTTGTAAAAACTATTAAAACCATCGATTCTTCTTGCAAGTATCAGTGTGAAATATAGCTAACAGTATACTAAGAAATGAGGTCTACATAATATTGAGGCAATGAATGTTTGTTTATGATATTCTAGTTGAGTATATAATCATGTACCTACACATACATACATATGAATGCGTTCTGATATTACATTTAGTGACTTATCATCATCATAACACACTAAAATGTAGCTAGTCACAAGTGAGCAATCTGATTGGTCCGTTACACAAATTTATTCAAGTACTTTCATGCTCTGTGGCACTTAGAAATTGGGATGTTTGTTGCTAGGCTCAAGGTTTTACAGTCATAAAACTTTTTTGCTTTTTTGTTTTAGCCATTATTTGGTCCTAAACAATGTAAAATATTTAGCCTCAAGTAGCATCCTTGCTGTCAGACACACAACTCAAAGTCTCAGATTCTTAAACACAGCAGTTTTTTGTTTTTTGTTGTTGTTGTTTTGCTAAACCTCTATTCCAAAAATAAATGCCATTTTTACCCCAATGTATAATAACAACTTATTGAACTTGTCTAAAGAAAAGCAAGTAAAATGTGAAAAAATTTCAGTTGTCGTTGGAGAATTGAACCCAGGACCACTGGCTTTAGCCACCAGTGCTCTAGCCACTGAGCTACGACAACCCACGACCTCCAAGACAATCAAATTTTACCTTTACCCCTTTAAGTGAGAAAGGTTCCATCTTACCTAGATTTTATGAAGGGTAAGAACTTGATAAACAATTTATTACACTCGCCGTACAATATGGAAATGACACTTCATTCTCACACTTGTATTTTCAATCACCTTCAGCCTGTGAAAATACTTATGTATGGTTATTGGCGAGCGAGCGAGACACTTACAGGGGTAAAAATGAAAAAATCGGGGATGTTTGTTTATTTATTTGTATATATGTATGGACGTACGTAAGGCATTTTTGTACTTTGACCCTCGCGTTTTTGTGTTAGTTCGGTTGTCGACCCCGTCCCAAACTTCACTAAACAGAATCCTCTGTTTATCGATCAGTACCCATATCACCCTAGAAATTGAATTGTTTTCCTTTTTGAATTCTTTTGCGGGTGCAGTTAAAACTTGAAAACTTAAGGGACTTCCATTTCTATTCGAGTTAGTGGCGGTGGTAAGTCAATGCGCTCTTTGTCATGGTTATAAGCCGTGCGCAACAGTATTCACTTGAAAATACATTGTCCACTAGACTACTGCGAAGGTAAGTCTGTGTAGGTGCATGTCCAGTTGTGTCAAAGCATTGTGTGTTACAACCACTACTTAGCTAAAGAATATCACAAAGAAAACTTTTAAATAAAGTATATTGTTTTGTTGTTGTTTTTTCCCTTCAATTCAAGCAGTTGCAGAGAGTTGTTACTATGGCACTGAAATCCCTTTACCTTGTATGCGAAATTTAAAAACTGGACCTTATTTTGAGTAGCTTCAGTGTTAGAAGTCAAAATCATTCATATAAAAATAGTATAGTCTTTAGGCTCGCTCGCCATTTGTGCTCAAGCACATCACTAGTAAAATATCTCCCTATATTGTATGCTGACTCGTGCAATAAGTATTACATTATAAGATTTCAACTTTACTCCATATTTGGACAAGCAAGCTCGAAATACCAATCAATAAAATAACAAAACAATGCATATTATATTTTGTCACAGATTTTATACTATGCAATAGTTAAACCATAGGTTTCGACGAAATATCGCTAAACCGCCCCAAACAAAAGGGGAAGTCCAAGGGAGAGGGTAATTATTTAGTGATCATTCCATGGTGGTTTAACTATTTACATTTTGAATAGTGTGAAATAGTGACAGGATATTGCTGTTTTGATGGAGAAATGTCCAGTTCTTTCAATAAGGGTTACTCAAAAATAACAACAAGAGGTGCACTTTATTTTATGAGCGCCACCTTCAACCAAAAGCAGTGGTGTGCGAAATTCACAAGAATGTTATACTCCAATGAATAATTCTCCTTTTCAGTCCACTTTAGATTGGACTAGAATGACAATTCGCAAAGCAAGTGTTGCACAAGTAAAAAGGAAATAGATTCCCTATGTAGCTGAAAAGGCCATTATATATCACCTAATACTGCATGTATCACTCTATTTTTCAAAAAAATTGTTATGCACCACTCTCTGAGATACAAAGTTATGTTTTTTCCACAGCAATTTTGGAAAGTGATATGTAATTATTGTTTGAATATAATATTTACGTACATACAGTATGTAAATAATTGGCTTCTTTATGTCATCCTGTCAAATAATAACTGCAGTTTGTTAATGCTAACGTATGTCCATGGCCACTTTATTTGTTGTGGTCAGCTGCTTATAGTTTGAAAATATTGTATTGAAAGTATTTAAGCAATAAGTTAGTGTGAGATTAAAAAATTCCTTCAAATTTGAAGTCATGCTCACTATTTTTCCTACCCTTAAGCTATGCCACAGCCCCTTGACAGCACTCAAAACAGAACTTACACATATCACAATGGAAAATTCCATGATAAAATTTATTCATTCGCTCCTGAGTGTTGAAAATAGAATGACTCACGAAACCACTGAGGATGGACTACATAACATACATAAAGACATAGTAAAATTATTGCCATTTGAAATATACATACATATATACATACATACATAAATACATACATAAATACATACATAAATACATACATATATAAATACATACAAACATACATACTTGAAGTTCCACATTAGGAGTCAACTTCCAGCTTTTCAATTTACAGCTTGACTTCATGATATCCTGAATATCTAACAATGGTAAACTACCTGCTTCTGTACATAACACACATACACGTACACACATATGCATATACATACACAGACATACATACATCATACATATATACATACATACATTACATTACATACATACATACGTACATACCTGTTCCATTGCTCAAGGCCACAAGTTGATGCATGAGATAAACATGAGACTGAAACCTAGCTTTCCACTTATCCACTATTACGCCAACATTCTCGGCACTGAGATCAACTTGCTGTTCAGGAGGACAATTTTCACTCACTTCCACATTGTCACTAATGCCACAGACACGCTGTACCCATTTGTACGGGAAGCCATACAAACGAACTGCTGAGGAGAAGACATCATTCCCTTGTTTTCTAATATGAAAAGAGACTAGAGCATTTGGTGACGTCCTTCCAGTGTCTGAGTCAATCAGAGAGTGAAGAAGACACGACTTGTCAAAATTCACACTCAACATGTCCTCTGAAATGTGAGTCATTGATACGGAAGTGACTGATGCACATACCACACTAAAGTATGGCAGGTATGAGAATGTGATCTCCAACGTTCCAAGATCTAACAAAGTAACATTCAAAGCTTGAATAATATAGAACACTTTCACAGTACCAATGTGAGCATATATAGAATAATATTAATTGCTAACCTTTTAATGAAATCTTACAAACAACTGACAGTGGATGAGCTCTTGATATTTTCTTTTCAGCAGCCAACTTGTCAGCTTTTCTTTGCTTTTTCTGAATGATAGATAAAATACAACATATAAATTATATATAATACTTGTGAGTTCTTACTTGGGTGTTATATTATATATATATATATAGTATTTATTACTGTGAGCCAGAGTGTGATACCACCAAGAGCAGGCTACTATATTTTCATGAGCCAGAGGCTGGCCCCCAGCTGATATTTTAGCAGCTGCTACAAAGGTAGCTGTAAAAAACTGGGTAAGTGGTGAGCTTGGCAGGTTGCTATAACCACTAGGGTAATGAGCTGGCGGCAAGCAATACAGTGAAATAACAACATCTTGAGTTATTTCAGGGGTCATGTACCTAAAGATATCGTTGTGAAGATATCTAGGATGGAATAAATATATATATATATATACATAATATTAATACCATAGCTGAGTCATTTTTCAATACAAAAAAGTGTGGTATTATTTTGAAATACCACAGCAGTGGAAAACTGAATGATCTGATTGGTCACTGCGATCTCTTCACAACCTTGCTGCACTATCACCCCGCTAGGCAATCTCGCTGCGAAATTCCTGGAAAACTGCTATTTAGCATCAGAAAGAAAAGTGTGAATAATAGCTGACCAGGTCTACCCTGGTATGAACTGTATTTAGGAGACAAACTTTTATCATCGCATACACACAATCGCGCATGTACATATCGATCATTTATAACCGCCGGCAAACTGTGTTGTCTGGCGACGCATTGTAACCGTAGTTAGTGCTTTTAAAATATACTTTTAACCAGATTACTTTTTACTGAGTATTATTGTGTTTGGTAATAATAACACAAGGAGCACTCTGGTCCTTCGAGAAACTATAGCTACAAATAGCTAAAACCATTCCCACTATTGCACTAGCCGGTGGAGAGGGAGCTTGTGAAAGTCATCCTTGCCCCCTTCAATAGCAGAACCTGGATGAAAATTTTTCTATGACGGTAATACAATACAAGATTATGGTATTCTTAGCTGCAGAAATGAACTGTTATCTTTGGCTATAGTATTAACATATGATAGCACGGAAAACTGCGGTATTCGGATAAAAGCACTTGTGTGGTGAGAAATTTCACTCGGCTTCACCTCGTGAAAATTTTCTCGCTCCACTCGTGCTATTAATCCCAAATACCACAGTTTAGCACGTAACTAATTGAAATACCTCAGTAACTAAGTGGAAACTAAGTGAAATACCTCGGTAGCTAAGTGAAATAGTACGGGTAAGTGCGCAAGCGTAGAGCGTTAACCTTAAAAACGTATAGTTCGAGTAGTTGCTAGTTGGGGACAATGTCCTTCTTTACCACAGAACCTCTACCCGTATTAGACGGAATGTTTTACAACAGATTAGGAGGAGTCGTACGTTGAAAACAAAGTTCCAGCAGAAGCTACTCCTGAAATAAGGACACAGTGAGTGAAAGATACAGTGTAGCTACAATTGCAAAAATACTTTTTTAAAAGCTGGCCTACTATTAGCGAGTGATAGCACGAGTAACCTGTGCTATTAGGGGTCAATAGCACTCGTAAAGCAATTGAAATAGCACTCGGCTTCGCCTCGTGCTATTTCAATCACGTTACTTGTGCAATTAATCCCGAATAGCACGGTTACCCGTGCTATTACTCGTACAAATACCACAGCAGTGGAAAATTAAATAATGATCTTGATTGGTCAAGACAATCTTTCCACATCCTCGCCACACTTTATCCACTGGGCAATAATGCATGCGGCATAAATATGGCAACGCTATTTGGCAATGGTAAGAAAAGTATGAATAATGGCAGAATCAGGGCTGGACAATTTCTTTGACTAAAATATAATAAAAGATTGTGATTTCTTAACTACGGAAGTAATTTCATATCTTTGGCTATAGTATTAATATATCATAGTGCAGAAAACGGAGGTATTCAGATTAATAGCACTTGTGGGGCGAGAAATTTCACTAGGCTTTACCTGGTGAAATTTTCTCGTGCCACTTGTGCTGTTAAATCCAAACACCTCGGTTTTCCAAGCTATTATATCTCCATTTTATGATTATAAATATATTTATTATACCAGCGTTTGATACAAAGGGCAGGGGGAGGGTGGGGGGCGAGCACTGGGACTTTCCTTCTATAAGCTGAGTTCCCCCCCCCCCCCTCCCTAAACAAAGTCGTCCCTTCCCCCCAAAAAATGTTCCACCCACAAATGAAGCTTCCTCAATGTATATGATTCTCCTACTCTATTACACATTACATTAAATAAGGTGTAATTTGGTGTGCTTGAAATGATGGTTGACAAAAATATTTTGTACAGTTATATAATTGAATGCTCTAGTCTTGCTGTCCAATAATATTTAAACATTCATATGGGTAGTGGGTGAAGGGGGCTAATCTAGATACTCTAGTTGCCCTATTTTCTATTTTTTATTTATTCTTTTTTATTTTTTTTTTAACTGTTAAGGGTGCTGGCACACCGGATACGCGCTCCGCCCACACAAATCAATTAAGGTTAATTGGCTGTTGCTATGGAAAATAACTCCGATTCTATACCTCGCAGGTTCACGCAGCCAAGCGGATCTACGAGACATGCTGGCAAAATGTGGACTTACCAAGAATGACTGACACACGCACTGAACCAAACAAGTTATGAAGCCTCAAAGTCCCAAAATAAACGGAACTTATTGGAGATAGTGGAGGACGCACAGAAGCCAGAATTTCGTCCACCGCTTCTTCAGCTCATTGTTTACAATATTGTCGTTTTTGTTTTGTTCAATTCTATTTTGCTTTATATTTATTCATATTTTTACGTGATTTTTTTCTTGTTGCGTCACAAATGTATACTGTATTGAAAAACAAAAACGACTACTTTTATTACCTTGTTAAGTTACGCCGCTGTACCAAAATTGAAACACTAATCATCCGCCTTTCTGTACTTGGGAGTACAAAATAGATTCCAATTGTCTTGCACTTTTTTGCCACTGTGCAATTTTCTAGCCCCGCCCTCTGTAAGCCGAGTTAACTATACTTACCACGGTCTGCCAGGAAGCTCTTATCTATGCGCGGGAATTTAAGGTCCGCCCTCTACCTCTACAACTCGGTGGTTTCGTGGTTTATTGCTCAATTAAGCCGCGCGCGAGCGTTGCTATGTGCCAGCACCCTTAAAATCCACTAAATGGGACTCTAAAATATTTTGCTCTTTTGATTAACCCATTGGTCAATTGCTGCCTATGTACATATTGCCTATGTACATATATCAAAGTATATAGCCCCACCCTTTAATGCTGATGTTTCCCTCTACCCCAGCAAAGATTTCTGTATCAAATCCTGTATACATTGGCTACTTTCCTTGTATTTCTGCAAAAATATCATAAGGAGGCGTGGGTAGCCCCCAATGATGAACATAACACTCAGAGTGTTACAAGCTGTATTTTCACTCCTCTAGCTAGTGAAAATTAATTAACCTGCTTCTCGTCACATCACAGTTAACTCATGTAGCACTATAATATACAAGATGTTTCAATTTAGTATTAGTGGGCACAAGCAATCATAACTAAATAGAAAAGTCTGGGGATTGAATGAACTAAATCTTTGGTTACAGCACTTTTCAAGTTCTTCCAGCAATCTAATATACACTCTTTCAATTTTTCAAGATTTTTACAAGATCTCTAATTGTTTCAATATATTGCATAAGTGCTCTATACATTTAAATATAGGCTTTACAGTATATTCTGTCATTCTATCTGTATCCATAATTTCGTCACATGTACATGTACTTTAAAAAAACTAAATTCCTATCCCTGTAATTAAATTACATTTTCCCTCATTTTACAAACCCCTTAGGTTAACCTTCAAACTAAACATACAATAAATGAAAAACATCCATTGTATAATTGCTTTTGTTTCCTGATTCGTACTTCGTTACAATGGAATTGCCCTTTCTTGTCCATTCCTTGGTTGTAGATTTAGAATGCTTCAATCTATCATCATCCTTTTCTTACTAATTTCTCTTGCTTTCTCACCCATTTCCAACTGATTTTCTTATCATTACTACTGATCTAACTTGAATTTTACAGGCAAAAGGTGACCACCCTTTACCAACCCAATTTAGCTCATGAGTATGGACACTGAACATCGTCATTGTTACAGATAGAGAAAGTGTACAATTATATAGATACGTAGGATTCAGGATTAGCTGTAAAACTTAATTTCTACTAATAATTATAATTCAGCACTGAGTGTAAATAAAAAGTAGACACACTCACCCTTCTATTCTTGCTGTTGTCCCCTTCATTATCTGAATCTCCACTGTCTTCATCTGATAGTTACACGTAAAAATGCATACATAAATATATCAGGTTTTTCATAATGTCCTTTCCATCAAAGTATTTCAAAGTATATGACGGGGGGAGGGGGTGGACGGCCAAACTATCAAAAAGGCAACTATGTGCTACTGGTTACCAAGGGTTACACACTGTTATATCCACAAATGCACAGAGTGCGACTTTACCACATTTTGTGTGTGTCTATCTATTCAACCTACAACAACTCTTGCTACCCTTTTAACACCTAGTACTAACTTACCACTGTTCTCCAGCTCAGTGCTGTCATAAGTCCTAGCTTCATCTACATCTCCTCTTACATGCACAGACAAACAGCTGTCTTGAATATCAGCATACACTTTAGCTTGCATGAAGAACACATACAGGGCCCTAAAATGAAAGTGATACAAACTGTAGTGCTTGTTCATTAAACCAAGTGTCTCAGGTTCAATCTTCATAAAATAGAATACCTCTATAAAATATAATAAGGCTATAAAATGGTATATATGGTATTGAATGTAAGGGAAGGAGGGGTCTGGACCACTTGGTAGTTAAATAGTCATGTAGTTACACCCTATATAAATATTACTAAGCTCTTACGATGGCAGCAAAACTGCAATCTCTTGTTCCTCTCGTTTCTTGTCAAACATGATCCCTAGAGATTCTTGCAATGGCAATGTTGCCTTCCTGATGCCTTCCAGGGAAGGTAAAATTCTGCTTAAATTGTCTTCCTTTATCTTGATGTCTTTTTCTTCTTTGGCTATGAGAGACTCTAAACCACTTTGGTTCTCTGCTAACCTACAAAATTAAGAATATAAACAAGCATAATACTATGGAAGGTTGTATAAGAAGAAATGCTGATGCTAAACATACATGTATAGACTAGAAAAGTGGCACAGGACTGAGGTGTGTGCTAGCAGGCTTATCATTTCCACGGAAATCCTCATCACAGAATCATTCACAACTCAGACTGCAGAGACAAACTACAAGGGTCCTTCCCTTCTTTAAACATGAATTACTTCACCACTATCATCTCACCTTAAAATAAGCTTTAGTTTACTTCATAAGCTGTTCAGAATTTTTGTTAGTTGCTTGTATCGTAATAACTGCCTATATGCATAACGAAATCTGCTATGAATAGTAAGACTGTACAGTGTGATGATCTAGGCAGTATGGAACCTTGGGATAATGCTACTGCACATGTTCACAATACAAGTTATTACACTTCGTAGTGAGATTTCAAAGCTGTAAAAACATGCACATATCCACCAAATCAGATATAAAGCGAAGTGAGTTTACATAGTCGTGTACTCATCACACCTCTAAGTAGAGCTCAGCGAGCAATGGACCCATGCTATATAAAGCTTTGCTACCCAAGAAGTGCACCAGAAACAGTGAAATGGTATTGCAAATTTAGTAGGCGTGACGGTAGGTCAGCTAGCCTAAATTCAGTAAAATAGCCTAATTTAACCAACAAAGTACAGAGTTGTCCACACACTGCGAGTATACTCGTTGCATGTAAGCTTTAAGTATGTTAGATTTGTAATTAGTGTTAGAGGGTGGGGCTATATACTTTGTGATGAGTCCACACATGCAGCAATTTATAAATGAATAGACCAAAAAAGAAAATTCTCTATTTTAGTGCTTTTTAACAGTGAAAATTGTGAGCAATATCTCCACTGCTCGTGATGTTGTTGGACAGCAAAAACAGAGCACTCAGTTGTAACTATAAAAAAAAATTGGGGGGGGGGGGGGGGAAAGTCCCAGTGTTCCCCTCCCCCCTTCTGCATCAAATACTGGAGTGATATAATATGCATGTATAAATGAAGAAGAATCGAGCATGCTTGCTATGTGTAAAGACGCACGAATAAGTAAGACATGATAACTAGCTATTAATGACAAATTGAATTAAGCTTTGGCTAGCGTCTTCAACAACAGAAATTGCCATACATATATTTTCATTGATAAAGCCACAAGCAGGCCTAAGTAACTACAGTATGTATGTATGTACATGAGCTACTTTTAACTTTAGTGGCTCTCCCACTATGTGCAGATTATCTGAATCGGTTTTTTTCCAGCAGAATATTAGGAAAAGTGGATGGAAAACTATAGCACAAAGTATATAGACATTTTAAGATAGCAGTTTTTACAGTTTAACACAATACACCATTGAATGTAAAGAAATTGCTTAGAATTAAGAGTAAATACAGCAAATGAAACAAAATAGAGTGAGAAAATGACAACTATAGCCAGACAAACATAAGTCTAAGGAAGTGTTTGAATCATTAGAAGTGTAGATGATTAAAAAGATGTAGTACAAATCATGGTGTAGCTGAATAATGTAATATGTAAAGTATTCAGCCAGTCAGCATTACAGACACTAATGTAAAGTGAGATGATGACCTAGAACAATCTCACTACCTACACAATCACCTCACTTTAGCCCTTGTTATAAAATGCTAATGGGAAATACTAAATGTAAGTAAAGTTGTGAACCACCTAGATCACCTGACTGGAGTGCTGACAAACAACAAACAACTCATAATCACTTCAACTGATAAATAATCAATCAACATTGTTCTCATAAAGCAGAACTAGGGCTATTCTAAAAAAAATTTTTTAACTTTTAAAGTATGTATATAATGTACATAAACCTATAACTCGCATTTCAACTTTAACGAGTATTCTTAAACTTTTTCAGTAGTCGATGTTACATTCTTAAATGTAAATCAATCACTGAATTTATTTACTTATATATTAACAGAGTAGTAATGGTGTAATTACATGACATTGCAGGGTTTTACTACTCTACTCAGCCAATTGTTGTCTTAACTATCATGCTCTTTGGCAACACTTCCAATAAAAAAAACCCTTAGTTCCAATCATACCCTTTCGTTTAAGTTTGCTGGTAGTGCAATGTACGTAAGAGTAGCACAAGCAATGCTTTCTTCACTAGACATCAAATATCATAATAAATGCTAAGATAGCAACTAATGTCCTCTTTCCAATCATATCAATTAATCAAAATGGTGACTTGTCTGTCTTATGTCTTGTTTCGTATTGTTTTCTGATACTTAGCTAGCAGTTTTATCTATCCACAAGAAAGAGTCCTGCCAGTGTACAGTTCAAGCCACACTAGCTAGTAAAGTTATTTAGTATGTTGCATATTACACATGGTGTTTGGCAGAATTACAGCATTTCCCTAAAAAAAAAATAAATAAATAAAAAAATAAAATAAAATAAAAACTATCATCCCTGCTATGAAAGAGCACCATTTTTATCCCCTTGAACATAGTGACACAAGGAATAAAAAATAGTGAGAAAGAAGGGACCATCTTGGTCACATCAAAATACTAATAATAAAATGGGAATATCTTTCCATGGATTGAAATTTTTGGCAAACCCTTACTTGTATTTGAATGGATAAATAGCTTCATTCTGGTGAATTTTTTCATTTGTATTGATGGGAAAAAAAAAACCTTCCAGCAATGGTTACTAAAAATTAGGGGTAGTTCTAGCTGGAATTTATATATTGTATATTTAAACAACACAGATTTCAGAAGCTCAGAATCAACGTACTATTGAATGTACATGTACATTAAACAATACCCACTTAACATTGACAGTCCACAACTACGTAGCTTGATCTAATAACACTTGGTAAGGTGATATTTAGCCAGTGATAATTCCAAAAGGCAACACTGTGTACTCCACAACCATCACGGCAAATAACTTACTTTTTCCTTTCTTGCAGTTCCCACTCGAGTCTTTTCAACATTCCATCATGTTCATCCACCTAATTAACACCACCGAAAATACAATACATCACTGACCACTCACTCTAACCCCCCCCCCCGGTAATTAATATGCACGCACACACAACTACCTCTATAGTTTACTCCTTACTGGTGCTTCCTGTACAGTAGAAGACAGTAAGAATTCTTCTTCCCCTATTAAATCTATATCTTCATGCTGTGATCTATAAATTAGGAGAGAGAAAAAATCCATACATAGAATATGACTACAATACTTATGATATACAACTACAAAACAGCAGAAACACTAGTTACCAGAAACATTAGTTACCAGAAACACTAGTCTCCAGAAACACTAGTTACCAGAAACACCAGTCTCCAAAAACACTAGTCTCCAGAAACATTAGTTACCAGAAACATTAGTTACCAGAAACACTAGTTGCAAGAAACACTAGTTGCAAGAAACACCAGTCTCCAGAAACATTAGTTACCAGAAACAATAGTTACCAGAAACACTAGTCTCCAGAAACACTAGTTACTAGAAACACTAGTTACCAGAAACACTAGTCTCCAGAAACACTAGTTACCAGAAACACCAGTCTCCAAAAACACTAGTCTCCAGAAACATTAGTTACCAGAAACACTAGTCTCCAGAAACACTAGTTACCAGAAACACCAGTCTCCAAAAACACTAGTCTCCAGAAACATTAGTTACCAGAAACATTAGTTACCAGAAACACTAGTTGCAAGAAACACTAGTTGCAAGAAACACCAGTCTCCAGAAACATTAGTTACCAGAAACAATAGTTACCAGAAACACTAGTCTCCAGAAACACTAGTTACCAGAAACACCAGTCTCCAAAAACACTAGTCTCCAGAAACATTAGTTACCAGAAACATTAGTTACCAGAAACACTAGTTGCAAGAAACACTAGTTGCAAGAAACACCAGTCTCCAGAAACATTAGTTACCAGAAACAATAGTTACCAGAAACACTAGTCTCCAGAAACACTAGTTACTAGAAACACTAGTTACCAGAAACATTAGTTACCAGAAACACTAGTCTCCAGAAACACTAGTTTACCAGAAAGTAGTCTCTCCAGAAACACTATCTCCAGAAACATTACTTAGTTACCAGAAACACTAGTCTCAGAACCTAGTTACCAGAAACACTAGTTGCAAGAAACACTAGTTGCAAGAAACACCAGTCTCCAGAAACATTAGTTACCAGAAACAATAGTTACCAGAAACACTAGTCTCCAGAAACACTAGTTACCAGAAACACCAGTCTCCAAAAACACTAGTCTCCAGAAACATTAGTTACCAGAAACATTAGTTACCAGAAACACTAGTTGCAAGAAACACTAGTTGCAAGAAACACCAGTCTCCAGAAACATTAGTTACCAGAAACAATAGTTACCAGAAACACTAGTCTCCAGAAACACTAGTTACTAGAAACACTAGTTACCAGAAACATTAGTTACCAGAAACACTAGTCTCCAGAAACACTAGTTACTAGAAACACTAGTTACCAGAAACATTAGTTACCAGAAACACTAGTCTCCAGAAACACTGGTCTCCAGAAACACTAGTACCAGAAACACCAGTCTCCAAAAACACTAGTCTCCAGAAACATTAGTTACCAGAAACATTAGTTACCAGAAACACTAGTTGCAAGAAACACTAGTTGCAAGAAACACCAGTCTCCAGAAACATTAGTTACCAGAAACAATAGTTACCAGAAACACTAGTCTCCAGAAACACTAGTTACTAGAAACACTAGTTACCAGAAACATTAGTTACCAGAAACACTAGTCTCCAGAAACACTGGTCTCCAGAAACACTAGTTACCAGAAACATTAGTTACCAGAAACACTAGTCTCCAGAAACACTAATCTCCAGAAACACAAACACTAGCTACCAGAAACATTAGTTATCAGAAATGCTAGTCTCCAGAAACACTACCAGAAACACTAGTTACCAGAAACACTAGTTGCAAGAAACACTAGTTACCAGAAACACTAGTTGCAAGAAACACTAATTACCAGAAAAACTAGTTGCAAGAAACACTAGTTACCATAAACACTAGTTGCAAGAAACACTAGTTGCAAGAAACACTAGTTACCAGAAACACTAGTTACCAGAAACACTAGTTGCAAGAAACACTAGTTACCAGAAACACTAGTTACCAGAAACACTAGTTACCAGAAACACTAGTTAGCAGAAATACTACTCTTTTGGACATTAATTGTGAACAAGGTGAGTTGATCACATAATCAAAGATTCGATCATGTGACCTGAATTTTACATAGGTGTCATATAAGCTAGTTTAGCTTGCTAGAGTAGATTTGCTAATTGTTCAGTCCCTGAACTACTCGATTCATTTCAGAGTAAATTTCTGGTTCTGGTTATTGAAGTTTCCATCTGTCTTATATAACTAAGAGTCAAGCCATTACATAATGACCTGACTTTCCAGTACATTGGAGTACATAAGACAAATACTCAACAACAAAAAAAAACATTCCAAATCAACTGACTTTTTTCCTTTCCTATTTAAGCAAAGGTTTCACAAGTCAACCTAGTGGCTCAATGTCCTTCACAGACTTAACCATTCATTTGCTGGATAAATTTTTGTCCCTAAATTTATAAACTTACTATTAGTGAAACTGACACAAAAATTGAGCTTTAAATGCTTGCTTTGTTTGAGATCCTGAATCAAATTCCTAGGCAAAAAAACTATCAAAAAAACAAAAGTAACAATTCTCCTTCTCTATCATCACCATCTTCAAATTCTCCACGAGTCCAGCCAGAGAAAAATTGATTGATAGCATTTGGTAGCATTACTGGACCAAAAACATAATGATCCTGTCACATACTAGCCATAAAAGATCCAAAACTCTTCTAAATACTAACAAGCTGTTGAACCAAAGCCGTCCCTCTAAATGCTTCTATTGCCAAGCCTTAGGTTCTCTCGCGCAATTGAGGTCATTATTTCGCTAAGAAAACCGTTGCCAAAAGAAATTGTGGAAACAAGAAAGGTGCCCCATGCAATGATTTTAGATCCCTAAACCACTGCTTCTTTCAATGATACCTATAGCAAATGTTATACAAATGATCTTTTACTTCTTTATTAAGCAGTGATTTGGGATATATGTAGAATCATTACATGGGGCAAGTGATATTTCGTGTTCCCATACTTTTTTGAGCAACCATACTAATTTGATGTCTTATTATAGTTACCTGTAGAAGTACATATTTTGAATAATAACACTCGTAGAAAAAAAATACTCTAAACCATGCTAAACAATTAACACTATATCATCAAAAGACCCACCAGACCCCAAAAAAGTACATGTAATTATTCTAAAGGGTGGCATAGCAGTAAACCAAAATATTTGAATATCAAGGGTTGAGCAAACCAATCTGTAAAATCTTACCAACCCCCCCCCCCCACCCCCAAATAATAATAATAATAATAATTAATAATTGGTGAGTAAGTGAAGCCAGCAAGACACTATCAGTGGTAACACAATTTGAGAATTAGGGATATTTGTTTGTGTATATATATATATACAGTGTGGACGTATGTATGTCATTTTGTACTTTGACCCTTGCATTTTTTTGCTCACTCGGAGGTCGACCCGTCCCGTATCCCACTAAACAGAATCCTTTTATTTGTTTATCTCAATCTGGAAACTCGATATTTACCCATTGAATTTGTTGTCTCTGACATACCTGATTTTTTGTGGACACAGTTAAGTCTTACAAACTTATGGAGTTCATTTTCTATTCAAATTAGAGGCGGTGGTAAGTGATCTTGATTCCAAAAACTGGCCAGCATAATAGGTAATGTTGCCATAATTTGTTTATCTCCCAAGTCACGAAGGTTTGATATATCCAGTGAACAAGTACATGTGAAAGTGTTAGATGCATTTATTCTCTCTCTCTTTCACAGGTTTTTTTTTAAACAATACTGCTTAACTAAAGAATAGCACAAAGTAAACATTAAATAAAAATATTGGCTGGCTTTACACAGCTTTTTCTACAGCAGTAAGCAAGTCTTAATTTAGTGTTAAGGCTCAAAACTGTGCGGTAATTTCTTAGAAATGCTTGTTTTTTGTTGTTGTTGTTTGCTGTTGTTGTTTTTTTTCAAATCGAACACTTAGCTGCGGCGAGTGGTTACTATGGCATTGAAACCCCTTACCATACGTAATTTTTAAACTCGGCTGTTTTTCTTTTTTTATTTGCTGGAGTGCTTTTTGTCAGGAACTATTGGTCATTTAGAGTCATTTTTTACTACAGAAGCTACATACCACTACTCAGGAATATTGAGGTAAGCTTCAAGGAACAAAAAATGTAGTCTTATCGTTATTTTTGTACACAGATTAGGTAAAGGCAAAAATTAGGTTTTTATCATATTCTACTTTGTTGTTTGTGCACAATGGCTCGTTCACCATTTGTGCTCAAACACACCACTAGTAACAATAAATATAAATAAAATGCATACATACATGCTTATCTACAAATATACATACATACAAGTATACATACATGCACACAAGTATACATGCATACATACATACATACATACAACATACATATATAAACTAGGTAGTGGTGTGCTTCAGCACCAATGGCAAGTGAGCTAGACTAGTCATATTTTATACAAGAATCCACATAATGGCTTTTTTTTTCTTTTTTTTAATCAAACTACAACTCTAAGCTTGATTTCTATAGTTTTTTTTTTGGTTTTGTTTTGTTTGTTTTTTTAATTAAAATGCTTTAAGTTAACTAACATCACCCATTAAACTACCGGGAGACAAATAGTTTTTATCATTCTGTCCACTGAGCTTTTTATAAAATTAAAGTTCAGGTGTTATGTATTTTTAAAGTTCAGGTGTTTATGTCTGCCCCAAACGCTGATTTTCGAAGGCCTGCGATTCATTACTGATTGGTGGACAAAGATATTACTTTGTTGCTTTTATTTTATCAATACACTTTACCAAAATTATCTACTTAGCAGCGTGGGCAAAAAAGGGGACACGTACCATATAAATAAGAAAATAAATAAACATGGAATATTGACTGTATTACCCCTGTAAGTGACATGCTCTCTTAGCTAGCTCGCCAATAAATCCTATCGTGTCAGGACTTCCTGAAGACATTTTGCATTTAAATTTAAAGCTGGTAAGACTTTTAAAGCACAACTGACTGTGTAGACTTCTATTGAGCTATTCTGCAGTACAGTATACCATGCAGCTATGGTGAGAATTACATGATTGAAAAACATAGATATCTACAGCACCATTACAGTGAATGCATGCCCATCCACTTATAGGGTTTCACCCTTACATTTTGCAATGTGGCCAGTGCCGTGCTTTTACTCTCAATCATTATACACATATTCATTGAAGCTAGCTGCTTTCTTTTGTATGCTCATTTAAATCATCAATGTTTTGTTCAAGTTGAAACATAGAAAAATACTAATTAAGTACAAGCACTTTTAAATGTGCTTATGCATTAAGCATTTTTTAATGAACTTGGTTTAAAAAATGCTTAAGCACCTAACCAAGCACTTTTAAAGTGCTTTCAAGCACATCGTTCACTTTATAATGACAGCAAACTCATTTTTAATTTGAAATAATTCAAGAGTTTTAGAATAAATGAAAAAGTTTATTTTTTGTTGTATTTGATGAACATTAGTCTTTTAAGTCATATTATTCAGCCTCCATCTATCAGTGCAAATGTGTCAGTTACATTTTTGTAACTGACACAATGAAAGTGCTTAGTGCTTATGAAGTGCTTATCGAGCACTTTGAATTTATGGGCTTAAAAACAAGCCCAAGCACAAGTGATTTCTTTACAAAAGTGCTTGAAAGTACTATCAAGCACTTCAATAAGAGTGCTTAAAGTACTTAAAGCACAAGCACTAAGTGCTTGAACCCATGCCTGATGCAACTGAGTCAGCCCCAATTTATCACCCACAAAGATGAACAAAATACTGACCAGTAATAGCCATCCAAATAAACAAACATACCTAGCAAGAATGCTATAAAGGGCTCTTTCAAAATCTTATCAATATGTCACTTTGCTTAACATAAAAAAAAAAAGTAAAAAGATTCACTGCAATAGATTTAGACCGAAACTATTTAGTATTGTATTCATTCTTAACTAATATAAACGTTTCTCAACCATACTAATAAAGTGCATGCATCATGTGAACTTACTTGAATTCCAAGCAATTAGTGATTTCTTTCCTTAGGTGCATAGCTTCATACATCAAATTCTGCAGTTGTAGATGAAGGTCATCTGCTCCTAGCTTTTGCTAATTAAACAAGATGATTTACAAACAAAAATAAAAACAATATCAATTATTAAGAGAGTGAGATAATAATATATAGGAGTGATTAATATCTCATCCAAAAAAATGGAAGAATGCCTGAAAAAATGGCATAACAATATACATGCACCAAATATCAAGTACAAAGACAAGTGTGATGTACATAACAATTTAAGTATTCCCACACTGTAATAACATACCTCATGAGTTTGCTCTCGAGCATCTTTACAATACATGTGTGACAGCCTGTTTAACTTCTTTAAGTTGACAAAGTTTACAAAACCTCTTTGCTTAAAGGCTATCATTTCAGAGTTTTCCTGAAATGAAATTCATACACAAGACAAATCAGCACAGATTTAATACTTAGTAGCATATGACCTCATAACATGGCTGGTATAGAGTTTGTTTAGACACAGGGACTTTAAATCCCTCAAACAGGAGGGACACTTGCATATAGTCTCCCCACCTTTGAGGCAAGGATACTATAAGTAGTGTTCCTCCAAATTACATTGTTAGGATTGGTCTCTACATTCTAAATTAGTTAATTATTGTTAGGTACTGTTGCTATGTTCTAAATGCATTGTATGGCCATCACAAACTGCTATGTTCAGAGTCCCTCAGGCATAAGCAGCATCTTCACTGTACTCAGCAGGACACTATACTCTAAGACTTCCAACGACTAATCAACCATACTCCCCTTGGAGGCAACACCTAGCACATTTGGCCATAGTTTATACTGCACTTGCTCAAAGCTTCACCCAGCATGTAAAATGAAAAGTCTTTCAGTAGTGCATTTAAGCAATCTAAAATTTGATGAATACAGTCATCTCCACTTAAGACCAGCATAACTATCATTGCGACAGAACTCATAAGCTTAGTCGTACCACTGGTGTAAAACCATCTAATCTACCCCTAAATCACACAATACTCCAGTGTTACAAAATATTCTCCGTCAGCACATACTGGGTTAATAATCTTCCTTAACGTCTTTTAATCTTCTTGCTGGCACTGCAAGTCAACAGTCATTCTAAATCCTGATTCTTAAGCCTTAGAGTGTTACTAATTGTTTAGCCAACTGATCTCATACATGTCAGCAAATCAGTATATAGTGCAAGCACACTTGAGTTTTAGACACTCACATTGTTTCATTTCATTCACTGTATTTTTCACTAGTGCTTGTAAATAACACATCATGTAAAATTCAGGGATATTTTAAAAGCATGGTAATAAGAGTCAGAGTGAAGCACGAGTGATCACTTATGTATAACATTTAGGGATTGATGGTTTGTTGTTTGTTGTTGTTTTTTGTTATTGATGATATTACTGTACCCAGTTCATGGTTGGTAAAGGGTCATCTTCCCAACGAAACTGGTATCAAATTTACTCTTTTATAAGTGATTAAAGAAATATAATATTCATTATTTCTTACATGTTCTTCAGATGACTTTATTTCTTTAATTTTCAACATCATATTTCTTATGTCACTGCAACAATTTTCAGCCAACTTGGGAATTGAATCAAATCCATCTTCTGGAACTTGTTCTCCATACATAGAAAGACTTCCCAGCTTTGAACACGACTTGGGAGGCTTAAATTGAGTACATGAAGGAGTAGGAGAGGCAACATTCTGCTGAAGTGATACTGGAGTCTTTAATCTCTTCTTTTGAACTTTCTTCGGGGGCTCCTCTTTAACATTTCCATCTCCGGATTTGCTCGCGCTGCGTCCACGTTTCATATCAACATTTATCTTACTTCTTACATGGAGCAATATATCGACATGTTTGACGACCTTTCCTAGTTCAAAGTAAATGAACAAAATATAATGATACTTTACCAAATTATGGTCATTACACCTTTATCAATGACCTACACAGATTCTATTGTATAATAGTTAGACGGTAGAGACTGCTCCTAACAACACAAACGGAGGGAAAGTATCCTTGGCAGGGTCGCTAAGTGTCCTTGGAGGGGACACTAAGTTGATAGTGTCCCTCTCTAAATTATTATTATTATTATTATTATTATTATTATTATTATTATTATTGTATTATTATTATTATTATTATTATTATTATTATTATTATTATTATTATTATTATTATTATTATTATTATGATTATTATTATTATTATTATTATTATTATTATTATTATTATTATTTAAAAAGCCTGTGAAAGAGAGAGAATACATCTAATGAGTATAAGAAGGCTGAGAAATAAATTGTGAAGTAATAAATAGATCCCAAAACTACTTAATAGAAGTGAAGGACAATGAAAGATCAATAGGTGAGAATGTGTTCCATAATAGAGATATTAAAATATTGATGTCATGGAGTGGAAGTGTGGATGGAACTTGATTTCTAATTTGAAGATCTTGTAGAACCAGAAAGAAAAATGACGTGATTAGCTAAATACATAAAATGAATCAGATGGATGCTAAGACATTTAACAAGAAATATAGGTCTAGTAATTGTAAGCAGTACATTGGTACATACATTAATAAATTGTACAAACCTTCCATTGCCAGATATAGTTCCAGTGTCTTGCCTTAAAGTTGAGTAATCTCTCTCATTCCCACTGTAATTCTACCATAAATAAGGCAAATGCATTCACCACACTATCCAAACAGGTACTGGAGGTACCCATTGATGCCACTTACAGGGTGTATATAATATATCTTATTGCTAAGTTTGCTATGTGTAATGGACTAAAAAATAAAAGAAAAAAGAAATAATAAGTGGGTAAAAGTTTTTTTCCTTCTTACATTCAATTTTTTTGATGTTCCTATTTTTTTTTCCTTTCAGGTAATATTATTCTCAAATTTTCTTTCTTTTTCCCCATGTCTTTCTTTCTTTATTCCTTTTTTCTTTCTTGTCCCCCTCCCCCTTCATATTATTCTTTTCCTAACTTCGTTCCAGATTAAGGCATCAATCAATATGTGTATTTAGTTTAGAATTTGATTATACAATCTACCTTCAGTCTAGAGTCTTAACCACAGCCCTATCATAAAACATTAAATGCAACTAAGATAGTGTGAGTGCACCATAAAGTATTGAGTGCTTGGTTAGAAAACCAGCTGTCCCATAATAAAACCGTATATAACACTCAATTATTAATATTTAAAATAAGTGGGAAGTGGTATGATATAAAAACATAAATTAAACAAAATGATTTATAGTCTTTGAAGATCATTCATATAGCCACTGTCATACGTGCTCGGAAATATATCTTGAAAACTAGTTGGGTCGCTAACTTTTGCTTTAGTATCAAGTTATTTACTTCTTTCAGGACAGTTTTCATATTGTTAACTGTGTCTTGGGCTCGATCCTTATCTCGCTGGAATCTAAAAACAAATTAAAACACTGAATACATACCATAACCGTCTCCAGCCATCAATAAATACTGGATGAGCTTTTGGGATGAGGACTAACACACACATCCACACAAACAAGAATTTAATCATTGGACAACTTACTTGCTGGCAAGTTCAGAATACACTGTAGCTGTCAATGTGAAAGCTCTTTCATATTCACGTAGATATCGCATATCTCCGCCCACTATGACTCGCTTGTACAGTGGATTAATCCAGTCGGTCCAAACAGACTGCTTATAAGCATCTGCTACAATTAGAGCCTGCAAATCACCACACGGAAAACAAAGTAAAGTGGCTTATTAAATCACATTCAAGATCTGTAAAGTTTTACAGTGGAAAAAACAGGCACTGATTATTACAGGAGGACTGGTTAGAAGTTACCGTGGAATAATTTATACTGAAGAATGATGACAACGTCCCAATAAGTTAATAACTATTCAGTTTTTAATTTTAGTCTCGAGATGGAATGGTTTTTTAAACAACAAAATATATTTTGTCCTTAGACTAGATTTACAGAGCAGCCTGTGTGCTAGGCATTACTCTTTGTAAAAAAAAAAAATTAATTAATTAATTAATAAACTACCATTTATTTATTAGACTTTTGAGATTAGATACACAAAATACATTATTTTTTTAAACCTTTGTAGCTAAGATACTCACTTCAGTGAAAGGTTGTTCTTCCATATACTTCATGACTGCCTTTGCATCCAAATTAATCACTTGTTTAGTAGCAGTGAATGACAGCTGCAAAGCAACCAGGCGAGCTTGAGACAAGCAATTCTCCTATTAACAGATAGAGAATAGATCAATGTGTGTGTGTATATGTGAATGTATGTATGTATGTAAGTATGTATGTATTCATGTATGTATGTATGTATATGTGTGTATGTATGTATGTATGTAAGTATGTATGTATATGTATGTATGTGTGTGTATGTATGTATGTATGTGTATATGTATGTATGTATGTATGTATGTATGCATGTATGTATATACTAACAATAAACAGCTGCATTCAATTGTCCCCATTATCCCCTCACATGTAAGTACCTGAGCATACATCTTGGCTGCCACTCTAAAGTCATCAAAAATACTCTTCAACTTCTTCACAGTCTCAGCATTGTTTGACACTATCGCAAAACAAACACACATAAATACAGTTACACTGAAATTTACTGGCCATTCTGAAGGAAGATAATAAACAATGAACTTGCATATTAATGTATCCTAAAGTGCACATACCTAATTGTGAACGCTTAATACTTCCTAATTTTTTCTTGGCACAAACTTCAGTAGTCTTGGCTTGTTCCCGAAGCATGTTAAAGTTTATAGCAACTATCATCAGTTTGTCCGTTGCAATGTTTGTGGAGGTACTCTATTAAAGCTACACGAAATTGCTCCTCCTACACACAAATACACAAACAAAAACAACAACGATTTAAGTCGTTGATGTCTTAATTGTGAAATTAAGTATTGAGTTTACCAGTCAATTACATTGGTGTCTTCCAGTTTTTAATTGACACCATTCTATATGTTATAAAAATAATTATACCATAGTTGCTGTGGTAACAGCTATGGATAAGTATTATTCCCTCTAATCATCTGTGGAAAGAAATATTTTTGTACCACAAAGATATTTTAAATTGGACACAGAAGAATTTTTTTTGACAAATAGAGTGAGATGCATGAACAATTATGGTATAAAGTGATATGTAGATATACCATGTATCTTTAGCTACAAAGGAAAATCTACACTTTTTTCTACCTTTCCCCGTGCTATTTCAAATTGAAGAGTAATTTCCCCCGTACATTTTAAATGGAGAATTTGTGTGCTGTACTTTAATATAAAAAGAACAGTGAAACCAACCCCATATATACACATGTACAATAATTAGAGCATAGCTAATCACATGCGAGCAATCTGATTGGTTCGTATTCAAGTAGATTAATGCTTGTGGCATTTAGAAATCAAGTAAATCAGATGCTTTAATGCTAATCTCTAGGCTTTACTGTCTTACTTTAGGTTTTAGCCATGTCTTACTTTAGGTTTTAGCCATTTCTACATTCTAAAACAGTTAGATTTGGATATTGTGAATCAGCAACGTTTAAAAAATCTGTGGCCTAAAGTAGTGGCAAGCCTCAGATTTCTAATCATTTATTACATGAGTCAGCATACAATATGGGGAGATATTTCAAGAACTTATGTAAGCATTCTCACAAGCCAAAGGCGATTGAAAATACAAGTCAATGTCACCCGCCTATTGTACGAATGTAATAAATTATTAAATAAACATCAGGATTTTCCAAATTATTAAACATTCAGAAGTAACTCTGTCATACTTCCTAAAAATTCAGTTCCCCAGAACTATGCTTGGGTGAGCTGGAATGTTCCATATGCAGTGTTCATGGACATGGGGAAATACTTAAGGATAATATCCAATTGTACAATATATATAATATATATATATATTATACACACACAGGCACACTATACATACCCCTACATACATTCACTAAGTACTCTATCTTACCTTTTCAACTCCTGGGTGGCACAAATTTTCAAACTGATCATGTTCAATGAGCAAACCAATAATGTAACTCATTTCATGATACCTACTAATTCCAGTCAACAATCTTACCTAATATAGATACAACAACAATCATAATAAGTCAAACAATAATACAACAAAATTAACAACAAATTAAATGTACCTAATATTGACAGTTAACTCACTAGCAGTTGGTAATGTGTTCCCCTTTCTCAATGGTCTGAACCCAATTTCTAGCCACCACCAACACTTGGCTTACCTGCAATAACAGTGTATGTTAGCGACTGATTGACTAGCCAGCCATACTTAATAATAAATAGAGAGTCTACAAAGAGCGGGAACTTTCTATCACAGTAGTCGCAATTATGTAATGATGATGACCAGAATATCTTCACAGATCCAATCTTGTGGTCTATATACTATGAAAGTGCTTTAAACTAAAATGAGAGCACACCACACATGTTCGCTTTAAGGGCAGTAATGAATTGTCATATAATTCAACTATTTTATTTGTAATGGGCATGATTGTACAAAGGTAAACTAGTCAAAATCGGTAAAGATTCCAAATTCTCCAACAAAAACCACCAAATCACCGTCAAAAATCAACACTGTACTAAGTGCTGCAAATAAATTCATACTTGGTAGCAGAAGCATTTCTTCCAAAATTTAATGAGGCGGGTTTGATAAAAAAAAATTTTTAAAGTCAAAAATATATACGTAATACGAATAATCAAAATCACTATATCTTGCTGTGCTAGCGTGCAAGTAATACCACTATATGATGTCCCCTTCCCATCTACAGAACATCCCATGGTATAACAATGAGCTCGAATAAGAAGTTCTACTTGTGCAGACAAATCTATCAATCACATACACAATAACAGGTTTACGGAGAGCTAAGTGCTACGTTTACTGCACTACACACAAAAATACTGACTCCGTAGCACAGAATTATTGGTAGGATACGGGCCTGACCATGAGTATGACGCAATAATGATGACGTAATAGCTTCAAATTGGCGACGTACACCTAGCTCTCTAGCAGGGTGTGTGCGGGTCATGTGCACGTGATTCCGTAGCTAGACAACGTGTCTTGTTGAAAAATTGGTTAGTAAGTTGCTGTCGTCTCTACTAGCCGTGGTTGCCGTCGTCTCTCTAGCCGTAGTTGCTGTCGTGCCGTGGTTGCCGTCGTCTATAGCCGTAGTTGCTGTCGTCTCTAGCCGTAGCTGCTGTCGTCTCTGGCCGTAGCTGCTGTCATCTCTAGCCGTGGTTGCCGTCGTCTCTCCAAGTGTTGCTAGTTGCTGAGTTTCATCCGTTTTGGTAAGAAACTGGGATGATATTCATGCTAGCAGAATAACTACAAGTTTTAACCACAAGGCTCAAAAGCAGCTGGCACAGAGATGACAGGCTTTTGGTGGGATTTTTTTTAGGGGGGAACTATCCCACAATCTCGTTAATTATTCATGACATTTTATTTTCCACCATAACTTTGTTGTTGTTCGTCCAATATCCTTGACTTTGATGCCAAAAGATAGCTTATTTTAAAGGGCTTTTCGTGATATGTTTCATAATTTTGAGTAAGCATGAAAAAAAAATTATCATACCCCTGCCAAGAAATGTTGTAATAACAATTAATGGCCACACTTCCAAATATGGAGCAAAGCATGATTTAAGCGGAGAGATAAGCCACATAGAGGGAAGCATAAAATGAACTGTTAATTAGGCATGTGAATATTCATCAATGCCCACAAATGCCATTCATGGAAATGAAAGAAGTAAGAGAGGACAATTTGCCATGGAGAATGCAAACAAGCTCAAATATATTTAAAGTCCACTGTTGATAGAAAAGGTGACTACTGCAACCCTCTCACCCATGCACCTGGGTTAATAATAATTTAATACCATGCCCCTATACAACCCACACCCCTATACAACCCAATACCACCAATATACAATTTTGTGTGGCAACCACACCTTACAAAATGATTATTATATAGCATCTTGAAGTAGCCATGTGGTAATAGTTCATGATTTCCATTTATTATTGCAGTCTCTTAACGTGTTAAATGGCAGAGTCATCTTCAAACAGCAAAAGACGTAAACTTGTAAGCGTAAACATGTGTATTAGCTCATTTAAACATTATGGATGTACTGTTTTTTACTTTCTTTTAAATGCAATAGGATTCAATGGAATACGAGCAATTGGTGAAAGTGAGAAAAGATATTGAAATAGTGGAAAAATCTATTGAAAGAATTGAAAAGGAAATTGAAAGAATTCAAAAAGATATTGAGGAAACCGAAAACGCTATTAAGCAGGAAAAGAATGAAGAGAATTTAAAATATCTGAAAAGAAAAAGGAACAGCTGAGAAATAAAAAAGAACAGCTGAGAAATAAAGAAGAACAGCTGAGAAATAAAGAAGAACAGCTGAGAAATAAAGAAGAACAGCTGAGAAATAAAGAAGAACAGCTGAGAAATAAAAAAGAACAGCTGAGAAATAAAGAAGAACAGCTAAGAAATAAAGAAGAACAGCTGAGAAATAAAGAAGAACAGCTGAGAAATAAAGAAGAACAGCTGAGAAATAAAAAAGAACAGCTGAGAAATAAAGAAGAACAGCTGAGAAATAAAGAAGAACAGCTGAGAAATAAAGAAGAACAGCTGAGAAATAAAAAAGAACAGCTGAGAAATAAAAAAGAACAGCTGAGAAATAAAGAAGAACAGCTGAGAAATAAAAAAGAACAGCTGAGAAATAAAGAAGAACAGCTGAGAAATAAAAAAGAACAGCTGAGAAATAAAGAAGAACAGCTGAGAAATAAAGAAGAACAGCTGAGAAATAAAGAAGAACAGCTGAGAAATAAAAAAGAACAGCTGAGAAATAAAGAAGAACAGCTGAGAAATAAAGAAGAACAGCTGAGAAATAAAGAAGAACAGCTGAGAAATAAAAAAGAACAGCTGAGAAATAAAAAAGAACAGCTGAGAAATAAAGAAGAACAGCTGAGAAATAAAAAAGAACAGCTGAGAAATAAAGAAGAACAGCTGAGAAATAAAAAAGAACAGCTGAGAAATAAAGAAGAACAGCTGAGAAATAAAAAAGAACAGCTGAGAAATAAAAAAGAACAGCTGAGAAATAAAAAAGAACAGCTGAGAAATAAAGAAGAACAGCTGAGAAATAAAGAAGAACAGCTGAGAAATAAAGAAGCACAGCTGAGAAATAAAGAAGAACAGCTGAGAAATAAAAAAGAACAGCTGAGAAATAAAGAAGCACAGCTGAGAAAGGAATAAGCAAATTTGACAAAGCAAAAAGGTAACACCATTAAGTAGTCTAAAAACATATTTTATGTAACTCTTTAATAAGTGTCATTTCTTCCTCAAGAGTTAGCATAGAAAGAGGTTTAGGTTTCACTAAATTCATGACCCCTCATAAGCAGGATGGACTCTCTGGGAACTTTTGATTACTCTTACAATTTGTCCAAAGCTGAAACACAATGACAGGAGCAGTTTTAACTCAAAATATGAGAATCAGTGTATTACTAACTTGCGGAAGAAAACTTAGGCATAGTGTAATAGTATTTCTTGATAAAATATTTGCAGCAATCTAATCTATATTAAATGTAGAGGCTACAAGTGCAAAAAACATCGTGCCACCGTCTCTGGGACGTAAGTTTTCGTGTTGTTTGAGGGTTCCCCCCCCCCTCCCCCCCCCCTTTTTTTATTGCTATTGGCGAGCAAGTGACACTATTAGAGGTATGCAAATTCAAGATGTTTTGGTACCTACGTAGCTATGATTAAAGTCAATGTGTGTGATGAGTTAGATAATGAAACACTTGGCTGCAGTATTTAGTTATCATTATCAATGTCACTTATTAATGGTTTTCCTGGATAAATATGTGGAGGAAGAGTTTACAAAGCACATGCCATTTTAAACACATTATTTTATGTTGTTTTTTGTTTTAGCTAGAGAATTATGTAGCCGACAATGTGCCCAACTCACGAAGGTTTTAGAAGACATGGAAGGAAATGTTGTCAGATTCATAGGGCCAGTGAATACTGGCAAAACAACGACATTAGTCGAGGCATACTACCTAGCACTAAGTCAAAATAAGAAAGCATATTATATTGATCTTCAAGATGTGGCAAACGACATTGATTATTGGCGAGCGAGCGTAGCGAGCGAGACACTTACAGGGGTAACACAATTGAAAATCGGGGATGTTTGTTTATTTGTTTGTATATATGTATGTTTGGACGTACGTATGCTAGAGACTTATGGGCCCTAACCCTCAGCAATTGCCTCTCCTCCATCATAAGCACCCCTGACGACCTCTCAAGATGGACCAGCCTGTTTGCCTTGGCAAAGTGTGTTTTGGCTTCCCCTGCTTCTGGGCACAGACTTCGCTGGAGAGAGATCCTCAAGCTAGTGAAATCCCGCCTGCAGAGATGGTCGGACGGTGAGGAGGCTGCCTTATGGGCTGAGGCAGTGGTGCACGGGGATTCTCTTGCCAAACGGGGCAAGAAATCCACCTCTTCCTCCTCCTCTCTCAACATTAGACGTGCTAGGAAAGCCACTCAGGAAGGGCTATACAGCAAAGCTATTAAAGCCCTTACTTCTGAAGGGCTTGCTCAGCCTGGCCCCGAGATATTAGAAGAGATGCTGAACAAACACCCCCAGGCCCCTCCTCCCACTTTGCCCCCAGGCCCGCCCCCCTCTCCCACGTTACTCCCCGAGTCCATCATCCTCCGGAGTGTGAAATCTTTCCCTAACGCCTCTGCAGCCGGTCCCTCAGGTCTTCGTCCTAGTCACCTTCGGGAAGCCATTTTGTGCCCTTCTCCAGATTGTGCTGGCCAGATCCTCTCCTCCCTCTCCCGGTTTGTTAACTTCCTCGCTTCAGGTCGCGCCCCCACATCTATTCTCCCCCACCTTTGTGGGGCCACTCTTCTTGCTTGTCGGAAGAAAAGTGGAGGCCACCGCCCCATCGCCGTCGGGGAAGTGCTTCGCCGGCTCACCTCCAAGTGCTTGTCATACTCTTCGCGCAGTACGGTCACTTCTACTCTCACCCCCCTCCAGCTTGGGGTTGGGGTCAGGGGTGGCTGTGAAGCAATAATCCACGCCACCTCCCACTTGCTCTCTTCCACGTCCAACAAACCTTGGGGCCTCTTCCTGGACTTTTCCAACGCCTTCAATTGCATCAACCGGGAGGCCATGTTCAGGGAATTTCGGAACCGCATCCCTAACTTATCTGCTTGGATGGAGTCTTGCTACTCCTGCCAGCCCCTGCTCAACCTCGACGAGTACTCTATCCGCAGCTGCTGTGGAGTACAACAAGGAGATCCCCTGGGTCCTTTAGGCTTCGCCCTCACTCTCCATTCCTTGATTGAGATGCTACATTCAGAAGTACCTACCCTTAGACTGAATGTGTGGTACCTCGACGATGGCACTTTGATGGGCTCCCCGGACGCTCTTGCCTCTGCCCTCGCTTTCGTCGAGCGGGAAGGCCCCTCTCTAGGCCTGTTCCTGAACCGGAGCAAATCACTCGTATTCGTCCCAGAGGAGGCAGACTTGTGCCATTCAACCTTACCCCCTGATATCCCAATCACCCGGCGCGGCTTTTCCCTCCTTGGCTGCCCAGTCGGACCCCCTGACTTCTGTGATGAGGTCTTTCTCAACAGGATCCAGAAGGTTAAAGCCTCCCTTCATGCTCTGAGTGACTTAAAGGACGCTCAGCTCGAGTGCACTCTTCTCCGTTCCTGCTTAGCCCTCCCAAAGATATCCTTTATTTTGCGAGCCTGCCCCCCCAGTCACCTCCATAACTCCACTGCGTCTTTTGACCTTGCCATTCGCAAAACCCTAGAGTCCATCCTCGGGGGACCCATGTAGACAAAACGTTAGAAACGCTCGGTCAAGAGCTTTGAGGGCGTTAGAAACTCCAGAAGAAAAAATAGTAAGGAGAGAGATAAGAAATGAAAAAGACAGGGCAAGGAGGAGGAGAGCTAAAACGAAACAGAAACAGGTAGCAAAGTAAAGAATCTTTCTTTTTGAAAAGCCATTAAATGTTCCTAATTTATTTATTAGACTATTCCTGAGGATTACTGTACCAATCAACTTTATACAGCTGTAGACTCAACTACTCTTGAAGACACTGAAAATGCAGCCACACCATCTGAACAAGAAGCTAATATCCCCACTACTTTTTGTACTGCAAGAGGAAGGAAAAGGCATCTATCAGAGGACGTCCATTCATTCCTTCATAACGTGTATGGAGAAGTTTCCAGGCACCAAAATGAAATTTAAGTCATTGGAATGTTGTCGTTGTAGCCAGGATAAACATATCCCTAAGCTCTATTCAGCTCAAAATAACATTCCTGGAAACATTCCTCCACAATTGCAGGTTAAATTTAATGTAAAACTATAAAAATTAACCTAAGTCTAAGATCTACACATCCATTTGACATACTCTGCTCTCCCTCTGAATATGTTATAGTGTACCCAAACAAACTCTTTATTTTTATTAAGCCACACAGTTTACATCAGCTATAACTGTAATGATGTATGACATTTTTAATTAAATAGCTGTATATTCTGTCTAAAACACCAGCCAATAACTTTGCTGGTAAAATAATTCATTATTGGCGAGCGAGCGTAGCGAGCGAGACACTTACAGGGGTAACACAATCGAAAATCGGGGATGTTTATTCAGCGAGCGAGCGAAGCGAGCGAAGCTGACTATCAGTCGTGTTCAATTGAGATTTCAGATATATATATATATATATGTATGTAGGTATGTATGCGTACGTCAAAAAATTTCGCCCGCGCTTCTAATTACGTAAGTTAGGTAAAGCGTTCACAGTTCCAGTATTTTTCAATTAACGAGCACGGAGAATCCTGCTGCACTGCCTTACCAACTTTGTTTCAACCAAAAAGTTTATAGCTACTCTCTTCTTGGCGAAAGACTGAATGGCAAATTGCCAAGCTGCGCTTCTTTGCCACTGCTTTCGAAGTTTATTCAGGTAATTCTGTTATTGTTAACTCTTCATGCCTAATCATTGCTATTATTTAGTGTTTTCCTTCACAAATCATCTTTACCTATACTCATATATTTACTCGCTCGCCATGCATTTGCGCTATTCGAGCGCACCACTAGTTTATTCAGCGAGCGAGCGAAGCGAGCGAAGCTGACTATCAGTCGTGTTCAATTGAGATTTCAGATATATTATATATATATATATGTAGGTATGTATGCGTACGTCAAAAAATTTCGCCCGCGCTTCTAATTGGCGAGCGAGCGTAGCGAGCGAGACACTTACAGGGGTAACACAATCGAAAATCGGGGATGTTTATTTATATATATGGACGTACGTATGTCATTTTGTACTTTGACCCTCCGTATTTTTGTGTTTGCTCGGCGTTCGACCCCGTCCCAAATTGCACTAAACAGAATCCTCTGGTTTAGCGATCAGTACCCGTATCACCCTAGAAATTGAATTGTTTACCTTTGCTTCTTGTTTTGCGGGTGCAGTTTTTCTATTCGAGTTAGTGGCGGTGATAAGTCAATGCGCTCTTTGTTATGGTTATAAGCCGTGCACAACAGTATTTACTTGAAAATACATTGTTCACTAGATTACTGCGAAGGTAAGTCTGTGTAGGTGCATGTCCAGTTGTTGTGTCAAAGCATTGTGTGTTACAACCACTACTTAGCTAAAGAATATCACAAAAAAAACTTTTAAATAACGTGTATTGTTTTGTTGTTGTTTTCCTTCCAAGCAGTTGCAGAGAGTTGTTACTATGGCACTGAAATCCCTTTACCCTGTATGGTAAATTAAAAAACTGGACCTTATATTCAGTAGCTTCAGTGTTAGAAGTCAAAATCATTCATATAAAAATAGTACAGTCTTTAGGCTCGCTCGCCATTTGTGCTCAAGCACACCACTAGTTACGTAAGTTAGGTAAAGCGTTTACAGTTCCGGTATTTTTCAATTAACGAGCACGGAGAATCAACTAAGTTTCAACCAAAAAGTTTATAGCTACTCTCTTCTTGGCGAAAGACTGAATGGCAAATTGTCAAGCTGCGCTTCTTTGCCACTGCGTTCAAAGTTTATTAGGTAATTCTGTTATTGTTAACTCTTCATGCCTAATCATTGCTATTATTTAGCGATTTCCTTCACAAATTATCTTTACCTATACTAGGTAGTCAAAATCATTCATATATAAATAGTATAGTCTTTAGGCTCGCTCGCCATTTGTGCTCAAGCACATCACTAGTTCTTATATTGTGGTATAGAATAGAAGCACCAATGAATCTATATGAAACAACAGACAGACATAACATTAACAACATCAAAATAAATAACTGTATCTATAGCTGCAATTACAGGGAACATGCATCGCTCGCTTCGCTATTTTGCGCTATTCGAGCGCACCACTAGTTTGTATATATGTTTGGACGTACGTATGTCATTTTGTACTTTGACCCTCGCGTTTTTGTGTTAGTTATGTGGTCGACCCCCGTCCCAAATTGCACTAAACAGAATCCTCTGGTTTATCGATCAGTACCCGTATCACCCTAGAAATTGAATTGTTTACCGTTTTGAATTCTTTTGCGGGTGCAGTTCAAACTTGAAAACTTAAGGGACTTCCATTTCTATTCGAGTTAGTGGCGGTGGTAAGTCAATGCGCTCTTTGTCATGGTTATAAACCTTGCCAACAGTATTTACTTGAAAATACATTGTCCACTAGACTACTGCGAAGGTAAGTCTGTGTAGGTGCATGTCCAGTTGTGTCAAAGCATTGGGTGTTACAACCACTACTTAGCTAAAGAATATCAAAAAGAAAACTTTTAAATAACGTGTATTGTTTTGTTGTTGTTGTTTTCCTTCAATTCAAGCAGTTGCACCCTTTACCCTGTATGCTAAATTAAAAAACTGGACCTTATTTTCAGTAGCTTCAGTGTTAGAAGTCAAAGTCTTTAGGCTCGCTCGCCATTTGTGCTCAAGCACATCACTAGTTTACCTGATGATGTCATTTATATTTTTGTGGACAATGCTCAGCTTTGTAGTGTAAAGTGAATTTTTCACACCGTCGAAACTTGTGCTTGGCTTATTCAGGTAAAGCCATTGGCACAGATCGATTGATATCTTATCAAAATGAAACGATAAAGTCTTCTCGTGAATTTTTATTTACACCTTTTTCACAGAATGAGTGGGAGGAATACAAAAGGATTTTAAATATTGATTGGAGGGATGACTGTGAGCGTTCGTATATTCCTGGTTATATTCGCAAGAGCGCAAATTTTGATGAATACGATGAATACGTGCTAGATGCGGCAAATGCAGTTTTCTATAGAGTTCATCGGTCAACGAGCGTAGCGAGCGAGACACTTACGGGGGTAAAAATGAAAAAATCGGGGATGTTTGTATACTAGTGGTGTGCTTGAGCACAAATGGCGAGCGAGCCTAAAGACTATACTATTTTTATTGACTTCTAACACTGAAGCTACTGAAAATAAGGTCCAGTTTTTAAATTTAGCATACAGGGTAAAGGGATTTCAGTGCCATAGTAACAACTCTCTGCAACTGCTTGAATTGAAGGAAAAAACAACAAAACAATACGCGTTATTTAAAAGTTTTCTTTGTGATATTCTTTAGCTAAGTAGTGGTTGTAACACACAATGCTTTGACACAGCTGGACATGCACCTACACAGACTTACCTTGGCAGTAGTCTAGTGGACAATGTATTTTCAGGTAAATACTGTGCGCACGGCTTATAACCATGACAAAGAGCGCATTGACTTACCACCACCACTAACTCGAATAGAAATGGAAGTCCCTTAAGTTTTCAAGTATTAACTGCACCCGCAAAAGAATTCAAAACGGTAAACAATTCAATTTCTAGGGTGATACGGGTACTGATCGATAAACCAGAGGATTCTGTTTAGTGCAATTTGGGACGGGGTCGAACAAATAACTAACACAAAAACGCGAGGGTCAAAGTACAAAATGACATACATACGTCCAAACATATACACAAATAAACTAGTGGTGCGCTCGAATAGCGCAAAATAGCGAAGCGAGCGATGCATGTTCCCTGTAATTGCAGCTATAGATACAGTTATTTATTTAATGTTGTTAATGTTATGTCTGTCTGTTGTTTCATATAGATTCATTGGTGCTTCTATTCTATACCACTGTATGATGAAGGCTATAAAATTTAGGCTATGTATAATAAAGTTTAAATGTTATACTTTTTGTGGTAAAACAAGAGTAATGAATTATTTTATTATTTATTTTATTAAAATAAATATTAAAATTAATTATTTATTTAATTATTTTACCAGCAAAGTTATTGGCTGGTGTTTTAGACAGAATATACAGCTATTTAATTTAAAATGTCATACATCATTACAGTTATAGCTGATGTAAACTTTGTGGTTTAATAAAAATAAAAAATAAAAGAGTTTGTTTGGGTACTATAACATATTCAGTGGGAGAGCAGAGTATGTTAAATGGATGTAGATCTTAGACTACATAGTTTGATAATAGAGTTAGGTTAATTTTTATAGTTTTACATTAAATTTAACCTGCAATTGTGGAGGAATGTTTCCAGGATGCATGTTATTTTGAGCTGAATAGAGCTTAGGGATATGTTTATCCCGGCTACATCGACAACATTCCAATGACTTAAATTTCATTTTGGTGCCTGGAAATTTCTCCATACACGTTATGCAGACTGGGATAGTAATCGATGAGATTTTAGCATGAAAATTACGCATTGCTGTGTGAACTTGAGGATCATCAAATGCTGGAATAATATGGTGCAATGGAACCTGGGGATGTTGTCTTGACCTGTTCCCGCTAACTTAAGAGAATCTAGTCTCCCGTTGAAGTTGTGTTTCATCAGCCAATCTCTGCTGTTGGTTAGTTGACAACTGCTCTAACCTAGAGGAATTTTGTAATGAAGATTCATTTGCTGTTCTCAACAGTTGGCTAGTGGACAAACAGTGGAGCCTGTGATCTCTTTCACTATCACTTTCAAACAAACGTGTGACTTGCTGTTTTTGTGACATTAGTTGTAGACGTTGCTCTCTGCATAATGGTTTCCTAAACGAAAATATGTCTCGTATTAACTTATTGAAGTATATATTTTATTTTATATTTACCTCTTGCATTCGTTGCTGATAAGCTGAAAGGCTTTGCGGTATCGAAATTGTTTGAGTTATATTTTCTGCAACTTTTTTTTGCTGCTTTGGGTGTATATGAGAATGAATGTCCTCTGATAGATGCCTTTTCCTCTTGCAGTACAAAAAGTAGTGGGAATATTAGCTTCTTGTTCAGATGGTGTGGCTGCATTTTCAGTGTCTTCAAGAGTAGTTGAGTCTACAGCTGTATAAAGTTGATTGGTACAGTAATCCTCAGGAATAGTCTAATAAATAAAATAGGAACATTTAATGGCTTTTCAAAAAGAAAGATTCTTTACTTTGCTACCTGTTTCTGTTTCGTTTTAGCTCTCCTCCTCCTTGCCCTGTCTTTTTCATTTCTTATCTCTCTCCTTACTAATTTTTCTTCTGGAGTTTCTAACGCCCTCAAAGCTCTTGACCGAGCGTTTCTAACGTTTTGTCTACTGGGCATCGCTACTTCGTACGGCGGGTAAACAAAACAAAATGTTGCTAAGAAGGTTACCCGGCCCGCGCAAGCGCGTAGGAGAAAGGGTACACACGTACGCCCACGCAAGAACAAAAACAATTTCTAGACCTAATAAATATATATATATATCGCGAACTCATTAGAGAGTCAGCTCCGCTCGCTTCGCTCGCTTCGCTGAATAAACATCCCCGATTTTTTCATTTTTACCCCTGTAAGTGTCTCGCTCGCTACGCTCGCTCGCCAATAATGGACGTACGTATGTCATTTTGTACTTTGACCCTCGCGGTTTTGTGTTAGTTATGTGGTCGACCCCGTCCCAAATTACACTAAACAGAATCCTCTGGTTTATCGATCGGTACCCGTATCATTGGCGAGCGAGCGTAGCGAGCGAGACACTTACAGGGGTAAAAATGAAAAAATCGGGGATGTTTATTTATTTGTATATATGTTTGGACGTATGTATGTCATTTTGTACTTTGACCCTCGCGTTTTTGTGTTAGTTATTTGTTCGACCCCGTCCCAAATTGCACTAAACAGAATCCTCTGGTTTATCGATCAGTACCCGTATCACCCTAGAAATTGAATTGTTTACCGTTTTGAATTCTTTGCGGGTGCAGTTAATACTTGACAACTTAAGGGACTTCCATTTCTATTCGAGTTAGTGGCGGTGGTAAGTCAATGCGCTCTTTGTCATAGTTATAAGCCGTGCGTGCGCACAGTATTTCGGAAAATACATTGTCCACTAGACTACTGCCAAGGTAAGTCTGTGTAGGTGCATGTCCAGCTGTGTCAAAGCATTGTGTGTTACAACCACTACTTAGCTAAAGAATATCACAAAGAAAACTTTTAAATAACGCGTATTGTTTTGTTGTTGTTGTTTTTTCCTTCAATTCAAGCAGTTGCAGAGAGTTGTTACTATGGCACTGAAATCCCTTTACCCTGTATGCTAAATTAAAAAACTGGACCTTATTTTCAGTAGCTTCAGTGTTAGAATTCAATAAAAATAGTATAGTCTTTAGGCTCGCTCGCCATTTGTGCTCAAGCACACCACTAGTACTAGAAATTGAATTGTCATGGTTATAAGCCGTGCGCAACAGTATTTACTTGAAAATACATTGTCCACTAGACTACTGCGAAGGTAAGTCTGTGTAGGTGCTTGTCCAGTTGTGTCAAAGTATTGTGTTACAACCACTACTTAGCTAAAGAATATCACAAAGAAAACTTTTAAATAACTTGTTTTGTTGTTGTTTTTTTCCTTCAATTCAAGCAGTTGCAGAGAGTTGTTACTATGGCACTGAAATCCCTTTACAGTGTATGCGAAATTTAAAAACTGGACCTTATTTTCAGTAGCTTCAGTGTTAGAAGTCAAAATCATTCATATAAAAACAGTATAGTCTTTAGGCTCGCTCTCCATTGTGCTCAAGCACATCACTAGTTTATCATGTATGTACATATCTATACTGGCTATGTAGAATTTGGTGGTGTGGTTAAGGTGACCTTTGGACCCTGCCCATGAAGCATGATGTAATTATGTTGAGCATAATTAAGAAGTTTTTTAGTAGCATAATTATTACTACATGTGTACAGTGGATATGAGCACAACACATAAGTGCCCAGTCACTACGCTGTCACGTGATATGTATAAATTAACTTCTTGACCTTCCACTTGCTTGCTTTTCTCATTTGCTTACTCTTGGTTGAGGTGAGCGGCGGGTTGTTGGGGTGGAGCCATTTTGTTGTATCGGCAATACAACGGGAAACAGTTCAGCTCTCGTTCGTAAGTTTTGCTGGCTGGCTCATGCTTGCGTGCACTCTTGTCCAACTGATTAGCAGTGTGTTTGTCTCAGTAGTTTTATTTATATCAGTTCTGAATTTTGCTCCTCCTGCTGTTCAGTGCATACTTCTTTGGGTGACTACCCACGTTCACTTAATTAGTCAAAGGTGAAGAGTGCCAGTCCTATCTTTGATGTTGGGTTGATGGGATTTTTTTTTCTCTGTGCAGTGGTATATTAATAGCCATTGCTACTATCTAAGGCGGTCTTCAGTGCATCTCAGCCGTATGACATACAGTTCACTAAAACTTAATGTTGGAAAGCTCCTTTGCTTTGTACACGAACTTATTTTGTAGATCGCTTCTCTATAGCTAGAGTAGAACTGTTGCACACTTAGAAATCATTTTCGTTTAAAGAAATGTCTTATTTGGAAGGCTCCTTAGCTTCCACTAAGTAAAAAAAGGTAAATGTGATGTGTACAGGGTAGCTTGAGACATTTGTATATTCTGAGAAAAGCAAGGTAAAGTGTGACAGAATCTCAGTTGTCTCCGGGAATTGAACCTAGGACCCCCGGCTTCCACAAGAGCTCTGTCTCATACTTACTTAATAGTACTGCTCACTGCAGCCTCATACTCAATAGACCACTAATGTTGTGCTGTCAAGACACCTTTCCGATATTGAGCAGATTGTATGTATATATCTATATAATATGCTTATGTGTCAGACACCAAATACACATGTGCAGGGTTTCTAATCTATTTTGGATATTTAAAGATTATAAGTAAGGTTCGGATATGCGAAGATGTGGCCACGACTTGTGCAACAGACAGTACAGTTCTATAGACACAGAGAGTCACTACGGTTTTTAGTTAGACTAAAATTATGACAACTTGGGGGAGTTTACAAAACTATAAATTTAACTTTACCTCTCACAAAGTGTGTAATCTGAAATGGGTGGGAAGATATTAGTTTAGTTGGATCTGACAGTGGAAACATGGGTAGTCTGTTTAATTATGTTTACCACCCACGGATGAAACAGATTGGGTGTGGTGTGATAGTGACACGCCCAGTCATGCTCAGACTAAAATGAACACGTTACTGATGGAAGTGCACAATTGAACATTATGAAAAACTTGCATGCATTCAGAAAGTGGAGCTGCTAGGAGATGTTCCTACAGATTGTGCAAGGTATTTTCAGGAAGAAGGGTCACAATTTTTATGGGGCACCCCCTAAAAGATTGTTGGCAAAAATTGTGTGTACTTAGCATCATATAAAGCAGTTAATAAAGTTTGGTGACTGTGCCTAATGAAAACAAGCAAGTACAACTTAATATGCGATACCTTTTTAAAAGTCATGAACCATCTAATGTAATCTATCCAAATATTAAAAAACATTCACTCCATTAGGTAAAAATAAAATGACACTAACAGAGTTGAACAACTTAATTTTTTGAAGTTGAAATGCTGTTCAAATTTGGAAAGTTCCACCTACTCTATGGATGAGGGCATTGCCTGTTGAGTTTGGTGTCATTGTTGATTCTTGTTATGTACAACTTTAGGCTAACCCAATATATGTGCAGCTTTAGAAATGCCTGTACACACACACACACACACACACACACACACAGTCTTTCCTTGTGTGTATGTATGTACTTGTACTTTTTTGTTGGTTTATGGTTTCAGGGTAAAGTAATGGCAAGTTTTGAAGTTCTTCGTGAACAGAAAAAAGCACTCAGCAATCTCCCACTGCTAAGATTCACTTCTGTTGTAAGTGTTTTAGTGGCTCTGGACTCTTTAGCATGTATCAGTTTATGGATCGCTGGAGGAAATTCTCGATACTTAGAGACTAATGTGGAGCAATTCTCAATCACTCGGTCAACATTTGATTTAGCTTGCATTGCAGCATTGCGAGGTATAATTATTATAGCAAGCTATTATTACCTGGAACAGTTTACTATAATGAAGAGTTCAACAATTTCTTCGCAGAAACAAGTTCAGAGCACACGGTTTTCTTTGCTGTGTCAGGCAACCATTATTATCATGTCATTGGCATCTTTCATATATTCGGTTGTAAAAGGGAGATTTCTTGTGAAGATGATTGTGAAGAAAGAGAGTATAGAAATGCACATAACTTACAAGATTCTTTGCATTGTATCAGTGGCCTTTTCTCTTTTTGAAGTAATAGTTGGTATTGTAAGCTCGTACTGCATTCGAAAAATGGTTCGCAAGAGAGGCTTACGGTTGCTTATAAATCAAGATCAGGGTGAGGAAAAGCCTGCCAAAAAAACAGTAGATCTCAAAAGATTGATTTGGATGGCAAGACCGGTGAGCAATTAGTATAATTGTTGCATTGACTATTGTAGTGGTTGTGGTTGTCATCATTTTCTTATCATTATTACAGGAGTATCCTTTGCTATTTGTGGCTCTCTTATGTCTGATGGTTTCTGCAGGATCTTTGTCTATTGCTCCTTACCTATTTGGCAAAGTGATTAACTATGCAGTTCCTGGTCAGTCCAATTGGTAAATATTATTTATTAGTTATACTGAATTGTTGTTTAATATTATATTGGTATATGAATTTTCAGTACTGACAAATATGGAAGAAATATTCCTCCTAATGTTACTAATTGTGTTCCATACACAATGGGTGAGTGAAATATTTAATTCTATTTCCATTGTACATTTCACATTTTCCAGGTTCTGCATAAATACTGTATTGGAGAATGTAGTCCATATTTACTTCATTAATTAGTTTTAGAATAGATGGAAGTTTGCTGTAGTTTACTAAATGCTTAGGTTAGGTACATGTGTTACTGGCAATGGAGTTGATGTTTAGTTGCTTTTATTATTATTTTTTAATCCATTTTATTCGTATTTCATTCTCCTAGTGGCAGTATGGCAAGAGTGGATGATATTGCTATATTGAACACTAGGGGTGCCACATTAGCAAAATAAATGAAAACTAATGATTCTTCGAATTATTTGTAGTTTATTTTAGCAGTGAAATTGAAGTTTAGAGAGGAGAATTGTTGTATATATATGTTATACATATATAAACGTTATAAATGTCTGTAGTTGGTTTGGTGTATGAATATGTGAAATGCAGCTGCTGCAAAGCTAACTTACCAATAGGTTTTGTTTTCCAATTTTGATTTTATAATCAGAGATGATTATTAGAAATCAATTTTAAGATTTATACCAACTAGTTGCTTAGTAACTGGCCAGCTGCAATGTGATAGAACTGATTTGTCTGTGGACAAAACATGACTGTGCATCAAAAAGAGAGGTTATATTGGCATACAGAAGAATTTTTTTTGACAAATGCGTAAAAGTTACAGTACAAAATAAAAAGTCATTGTCTTTTTAACTCCGAAGAAAGGATCTATTTATTTTAACTGGTAGAAACTGGCTTTGTGATCTAATTCACGTTCATTCCATCCTTGCCTAAAGTCAACGGAAACTATGTCCTAAGGCGGTGGAAATCGAACGAAGTACACTTCTTGTGGTTGGTATTTGGACTATGTTATTTAATAGTAAAACCATGGCAACTCTCGGAATTATTGCAAGATAATCACCTTCAGGATCAGGACAGTTATCAGCATTAATTCCTCAAACCCCATGGTTTAACTGTTACATATTGTATATATAGGTGTATATACACCTATATATATATGGATGTATATATATACACTGTAATTGTTAAATTTTGTGTGTGGAGTGCAGAACGAATGAATCGGATGGTTGTCTATTTAATCTTGGTCTTTGTGGTGGGCTCTGTGGGTGTAATGGCTAGGCAAATTTTATTCAACTTGGCTGGAGAGAGATTTGTGGCACGTTTGAGAAAACAGGTAATGTTAATGCTATTTTATATGTAGCACTAACAAGTATGGAGTATGCAATGTTTAACCCTTTGACTGTCGGAGCCGAAAATTCTCAGCATTAGACCGTCCTTAATTCTTGTTTTAAAAAAAATTTATATAACAACGTTCCTTTTTTATATAAGTTGCTTTGACTAATACTTCCAGTATAAAAAAAATGGAATGAGAACGCCAGCATTTTGTTTCAGCTAGTACCATTAGAAACAGTAAGTCGGAATCTTTGCTTTTTCTCTTTGTGGACTAATATAATTATACTTTTTTTTTTGGCATAACAGGGTTTCATACAGGATTTTTTTTCTGGGGGGGGGAAAGAGTTTAGGAAGGAGGGGGGCCACACGTTTGACTGACCACACCCAATTTTGCTGAAACCACACCCATTTAATTAAAATCGTCTCAGGTCTAGAATTAGTGACACCAATCTTTGAAGACTAATGTGTATTGCAATTGAAGGACCTCAATTAACTGTAGTGAACTTTCACCAACTATTAGATATATACAAACAACAAACTCATAGAATACCATTATAAATCATAACCACAGAATACCATTAAGTAGTAAATATTATTAATTTATTTCATGAAATTCTGGGGGGGAGGGGGGGAAATCCCAGGGCACCCCTACCTCTGTATGAAACCCTGCATAAAATAAATAGTTTTGTCGTAACATGTTTTTACATAAGTTCAGCATTTGCTGGAATGTCTTTATGGAAGAAAAATTGAAATATTCTTACATTTTTAAAGAACAGTTACCCAACTAGTCATCATAAATATAACAGTGAAAGGGTTAATCAAGTTTAAAGTAGAGTGTACAAGGTATATAAATAGGAGACTCATGTCAGAGTAAACTTAGAGATGTTAGCACTGTTTGGAGGTGTCTGCACTAGCAAGCATTCCTCTTTAAATTCATGCATTGTGAATTATGGTATGAGTTCATTTCACATGTACTTCTTTCTCGAAAGTTTTTTATCTCTGCTGTTCATAAATTTCTTCCTGAGGAATACCAACAGCTACTTCTTTACTTATTAGTAATTCTATTCATTTCAGCTGTTTTCTTCCATTATCAGTCAAGAAGTTGGCTTCTACGATCAGAACAGGTACATTCGAAATGCATGTATGTAGCCTCATTTATGATATAATGTTCATTTTGTCCAGAATTGGAGAGTTAACTAATAGGTTATCAGCTGATACTCAAGTGATCCAGAGTGCAGTAACTGAGAATATGTCTATGCTAACAAGATTTTCAATGCAAGCACTGATTTCCATTGGACTTATGTTCTACGTCAGTGCCAAACTCACAGCTGTCCTTTTGTCTGTGGTACCAGTGATAGTTGTGTCTGCAGTGCAATATGGTAGGTTGAAGCTTGCCTGTTCCTACTCTCATAGTGAACTTTGTGTATAAATGTGTTCTAATAATTATGGTACATATTAAAAATTTTGTCAAGCCTATTAAGACCTTTTACTTAAATTGCCCATTGGTTGAAATTTGATTTTTTTTGTAGGGCGCTTCTTGAAAGGACTTAAGAAGAACTATCAAGATGAATTAGCAAAGGCTAGCAGTACAGCTGAAGAATCATTTGGAAATATACTAACTGTACGATCCTTTTCTAATGAAAAACGAACAATACTATCATATTCTGCAGACATTAATGCAAGCTATAAACTTGGAAGGAAGCTGTCATTCTTAGTTGGCATTTTTATGGGAGTGGTCACTCTACTCTTATATGTAAGAGTTTGGAATGTAATTGACGTTAAGTATTTTACGTGTTGAAGTTTTTCATCTAACTTGGCATTTTTTTAATAGTCTAACAATGATGCCAGTAGGTTGTTATTATTATTATTAGTAGTAGTAGTAGTAGTAGCAGCAAGCACCCACCACTCTGTGGCGCTCGATGTATTAATCTTTGCAAAATTAAGGATGCAGTAGCGTATGATATATTTATCCATGGCTTCCCTCTGCTGATCCCTTCTTTCTGAGCTATATCAAGTTTTCTCATTCCTCTCAACTATAATGAATTCTTTTCTCCTCTGTCAATCTGTCCAGTCCCTCATCTCTGTCCTTTCTGTGTATTTCTTCATTGAAGTAGTTACATCAGTCAACTGCTTCTATTTTTCTTGACTCTTGCATTCTCCTGCTTCTCTGCTTTTCTTCTACCAGGTAAACATGCTTTCCCAACAATATTAATTAGTCACTCTGGGCTGCACTTTAAGTGCTAGGTCAGGACAGTTCAATCCTGGCAAGTGTGTGCTGTACTCGAGTCAGTCGAGGGTTCGAGTACCACCTGTTACCTTATTTCTCTCTCTCCCCCCTCCCCTTCCTTACCCTTGCTTTTCCCTTTCAGGTAATGATTATGAGTTATTCATTAATATACACTCCTGTCATCGTTACTGACACACAAGCATATTATTATAGTATAGATCATTATTATTTTACTGTGTTATGGATCTTTGAGCTTCTAAGGCTAGAAAGATTCATATAAGAACATGTATACAGTCCGTGTGATACGTTGTTGTGAAAGTGGGTGGAATAGCACTGTTAAACCAGTTTTCCTGCTCCTTGCTGACATTTGCTAGTTAAATCATGTTCATATATTTACTACGTAGTTTAAAGCATGTTTGTTTTTGTTATAGGCAGCAGCAGCTCTGGTTTTGTGGTATGGTGGATACCTTGTGTATCATGAAGATATTGAGGCAGGGACTCTGATATCTATAATGTTGTACACACTCAACCTTGCAATGTGCTTTGCATTGCTTTCCAATGTTTATGGAGAATTTATGCAAGTAAGTTTGCTGGATTGTGTTGTACTATATTTTTGGTAGAGTAAGACAAGTTCAGCATAATTGATTACTTTTTATAGTTACGTACATACCAGAATGAATTATTTTGGGGGAGAGTGAAGCTCAGTTGTTAGAGTGTAATCTATAAGTACCAATTCACCCTAGATATTGCGGCATCCCACTGCTTACATCAGTCAAAACTGTTGTTTTACTTTATATCCTAAATGAAATAAATGCAACATTCAAGTCCGGATTAGAAATGATTTAAGTGGAGTATGTGTATGTGCTTTTTAGAACTATTACATATGTATTGTGTTTTCTGAAGGCTGTTGGGGCTTCCACTCGTATTTTTGACCTACTAGACCGTAGGAGTGAAATTCGTGATGGCAAGGATACATTAGATCATTTAAAAGGAGGTTTGTGTTGTGCTGTACTGCAGTGGTGATTGTGCATTATGTATGTATTCCATGGAATTTCTTTAGAAATTATTTTTGACAAGGTGGCTTTCAGTTATCCATCCCGCTCTGATGAAGAAGTGTTAAAGGTGTGTGAAAAATATGTATAGACTTTCTTTAAACTTGTATGATAACTTTTTAGGGTGTGTCTTTTGAGATGCTCCCTGGTCAGGTTGTTGCTGTGGTGGGTCAATCTGGTGGAGGAAAATCGACCATTGTAAAACTCATTGAACATTTCTATGAAGTGTCTTCTGGAAGAATTTTACTCAGTAATAAATTACAGCAATTTAAGAATGTGTTTGAGTTTATATATTTATGTATACATGTAGGTGGTTGCAATGTGAGGCAACTGAATCCGGAATGGTTTCGCAAGCATATTGGCTTAGTTAGTCAAGAGCCAGTATTGTTTGCAAACACAATTGCTAAGAACATTTCTTATGGGAGAGACACTGCCACAACAGACGAAGTATGTATGTATGTACAGGGTGTATATATAACGCAATTACCAAATGGATTGTTGTAAATAAATAAATAAAAACAAACAAACAAACTAAGGACTTAAAATTACTTCAGATGTTGTGTGTGTGTGTGTGTGTGTGTGTGTGTATTATGAATAATGCATTGTTGTTTAGATTCGAGAAGCTGCTATTCAAGCTAATGCTCATAATTTTATTATGTCCTTTGAGGTGAGTGTAGCCAAGCACTGTTTGTTGATTGGCATGGGAATAATTTAGAATTTATGAATAATGACAACTTTTCTGTAGTATATATTTAAAGATATTTGGTGTTAAATTTTAATCAATTCTTCAGGGTATATTATTTGTAAATTCTATATTAGTAAAAGATGTCTCTCCACAATAGTTGATTGTTGTATTATTGTAAATAATCACCCGTTATAGGAAGGCTACGACACAATGGTTGGGGAACGTGGAGTGCGCTTGTCTGGAGGCCAGAAACAACGAGTTGCCATAGCAAGAGCTCTGTTAATGAACCCAGAAATATTACTACTAGACGAGGTAAATATATATAGTGTGTGTGTGTTCAATTTTTTCATATGCCCGAAATGATACTTTTAATAGGCTACCAGTGCATTAGATGCTGAAAGTGAACATCTAGTTCAAGAAGCGATTGATCGCGCCATGAAAGGAAGGACAGTTCTGGTTATAGCACACAGACTATCTACAGTAAAAAATGCCAACATGGTATGCTCTTGTGTATGAAACTTGTGGGGTGATACTGCCTGTTTTCATAATTGGATGACTTTTGGTTGTATAGGTTATGGTAATGGACCATGGGAGAATCGTGGAACAAGGAACACACGATGAGTTAATAGCATTAAATGGAGTATACAAGCAATTGGTGATAAGGCAGCTAGAACAGTGAATGCAGGACATTATAATTTTTTGTGTGGAACAGCCGGTCTATTTATTTATCAATCAGTATACTATTTATAGTCATGTTTTGAGTTTCCTCACTTTTTTATTACCAATATTATAACAGCAAATGTATAAACAATAAAAAGGTGAAATACATTATGGATATGACTTTCATTCAACTGTGCTGAATAATGCTCAAGTAAGAGGAAGAACAGCATAAATACTGAAAACAAACAAGGTAAAAAGCTACAAGACAGGAACATACGATCTTCGAGTTTTCCTATTCATTGTGCTGAGATCAGCAAGTATGTGCTTCTGTACTTCAGAAGCTGATGGCCGTTGTTTTGAGGAATGCTTTGTCATTTTCATAACAGCATCGTGAACCTTTGGCATTCTCTCTTTAAAAGTATCAGGAAACCTCATACTGCGAACTTTGTTTAATACCTAGAATTGAAAAGAAAGTATGTGCAAAGTGATGGCAAATCTAGAATACATGGTGTGTATGTAGATGTTCAGATTTATATACTTCATCAAAACTATCTTAAATATTTGTATGCTGCATTTAATTCCTCCGCTTTCTTTAAATCTTGGACATTTAAGGATGTTAGTGCAGAGAGTGGTTTGATGAAACTATCTCCTGATGTGTTATTTACAATGTACATGTAATTGTTCCTGTGGAGATCCCTCCTTAGCGTAGTGTAGTTCAAACAGAATGATACCCAGTGAGTAAATGTCTATCTTGCAGTCACTGATGCTCTTAGATTCGAGCTGCCACTGAGGCTCATTCAAATTATGTACTCACACCACTAGCAATTCACAGACTATATGGTAACATAAGTAATAAACATACAACTTTTTCAGGCTGGTGTCTTTAGTTGGATTCTCATTCTCCAACTATTTTAGCTGAGACTTCCCCCTAGTACATATGTATTTATATCAACCATATTGTTGTAAGCGTGTAGATATCTTAAGTATAATGTGCTATGAATTAATCTGTTATCTGTGTGTATGTGTGTGTGTGTGTTGGTACAATGGCAAAATGTATGTTGCATAGCCACTGGTGCAGAGGTAGAACGCCAGTCAATGATTAGTGCACGGAAAAAATCTCCATACAGAAGTCCAGGCCAGGGGCATCAGTATAGCCATTTGGGTTAATATATCTAGAAGTCTGGGAACAACTTGGAATTTACATTCTCGAGCAGTCATTTTCACAGACTGGAATTTCCAGCACATATTAGAGCAAGAACGTGCAGGTGAATGTAATTTTAGCCCATAGCTCCACCCCACACACATCTTCAATCATAATCACTGCATGCTAATTATTCTCAATCATAAACAAAAATTGCCTCTTCTGTTTAGTACATACAGTATACACTGAGAGTAATGGACTGGGACGAGCTTCCTAAATAAAATGCAGGCAAGGCCCAAAACTCTTTCCCAAATAGTCCTGTATTCAGTACTCTATCACATGTGTTATTAATGACATGTGTAAGCACATCCACATATATTCCATTTACTAAAATTTGTGCACTCCTGATAGTGCTTACACTTGCTCTCCAATAAAAACTTACATGATCTAGAAGGCTCCTCCAAAAAACTAAGTCCAAAGTCACCAATTTTCAATTTTTCTTCTTCAAACCTCCCAAAAAAGATGTTAGAAGGTTTTAAGTCACGATGAACGCAACCTTGCTGGTGAATGAATACCAGGCCATTGACAATCTAAACAGATACAATCAGCATTATATAGATGAGCTTACTGTTTGTTGCCAAATAGACCTAAATACATACCATTAGAAAGTGTATCTACATCATAGAGGATACAAATCGTGCTATCATTGGTAAGTTCAGATAATAAAACAAGTTTAACCCCTTCACCGCTGTAACTGCCATATGGCAGTTGGAAATAATGCTCCAGGAAAATAGTTTATTCTTGTCTGCATTGCTTCACACAAAACGTTATAGCTTCCTAAAGTTAGCTCAATAGTTAGCAAGATATATTCAAACTCCTTACAGCGGTATCTCTAAGGATACAGTGCAAACATTGAGGTAGTTTTGGGAGTCCAAGTTCTGGCTTACTTCAAAATGGCGACCAGGTGAGGCCAATTGTTGAGGCAGTACACCTTGATTAACAGCTACTTCAGCATTTAAAAAAGGTGAATTTAGTAACCAGAAAGTGATATTTACACCTACAGAAGTCGTTCAACAACAAAGAGAGAGTTGCTCTATGAAGTAGCCCAGGCACTTGACTACAGTTATAGAAGACAAAGCAGGTGCACGAGGATGAAGTAGTTATACTGGACTCAGAATTCGCAGTCTTGAGTCTAGTATCGAATATGGAAAATTATTTATATTCACAGTTCTTTTTTCTTTTAACATTTTAAGACAAAGTTCTAAAAAAAAAAAGTAGAATTTTCGTTAGTCTGTTGAGAGCAAGACTGTAGCATAGCAGTAACCCTTAACAGTATAAATACAGAATTGGAGTGTTTGTTTGCCGGCTGGTTGTCATAGCTCAGTGTCAGAGCGTTTGTGCATTAAGAAAGCGGTCTTGGGTTTGATTCCCGGTGGAGACCAAATATTTTTAATTCTGTATTGTTTAAAAAAGCCTGTGAAAGAGAGAGAATACATCTAATGAGTAAAAGAAGGCTGAGCAAGAAAGTGTGATGTGATAAGTTAGTGAAGTAGAAAAATTCAAAGGATAAAAAGAATCTTTGAAAGAAGAGAATTTTCATTGGTCTGTTGCAGATTCTGAATATCAACATTAACCCTTGGATGTATTATTTCTCTTTCACAGGCTTTTTTTTATGAAATAAATATTTTGTCGCCACCAGGAATCGAACCTAGGACAGCTTGCTTAACGCACAAGCGCTCTGCCACTGAGCTACGACAACCACTCCAATTCTGTATTCATACAGTTATGGGATACTGCTATGTCTTGCTCTCAACTGCCAAGTTGTAAAAAAAAAGAAAAAAAAGAAAGAAAAAGATAAGAGACAACAAGCATATTATGTAGACTGCAGTAAGACTCAAATACCTGTTCAAAAAGGACAATCATATTTTTTCTGTTGCGTGAGTTTTCCCCACTGTGACGTATGAGCCAGTCCTTCAATGTACAAGTCTCACATAATTCAGTCAAAATAAACAAACATGGCTTTGAATTCCTACAAAAAAGAATTACAAAAACTTAGGCACTATAGTTGGTTATATGGGTGTGCATTCTAATCACAACATATTCAGTCTGATTGACCTACATTGAAATTTCAAATCTAAATTTAGCTGCTCATTATATGGAAAACGTGAGACAACACAACAATCTTACACCACTATTATTAAAATTTCGACATAATATACAGGAAATTTAATCAACTAAGGATTTCAACAACTCTAGGCTATTTACTCGATGTCTCATACAGTGGCCTTCATTTAACTCACTTTTTTGTTTTTATCAAAATAAAACTCCTTACCTGTACTGAGTCCTTTCACGCCGACCCCACCAATCTTTCGATGCTACTTCAATCCAAACGTCTTCATAGTGCACAGTGTTGTCATGATTTAACTTGATCAGTGCCTTTATTTCTTCTAACTTCTCCGGCAGCTCTCTTAATCTTCACCATTAAAATTATATAGTAAACAAAAACACAATATTCCTACGTATGTCTTTTCTAATGTATTCAGAGTAGTGGACACATGCATAAGTTATAAACTTACTCATTTGCTAGTAGCTTTATGACCCTTAGTGCATAGTTGTTGCCAGTTGCTCTCTCGATGACGTGGTACACCACACCAAAACCCTCGTTACCCAATCTTTTCTCTTTAGTATAAAACCTAAAATCAACAACAGTTTGATGTTCATATAATTCCATTATTACTACTCCTTCAATAGATTTAACATTTTAACCTAAATTTGTATGAGGGTTTCTTATGCCCTAGGATTTCCCCCCTCCAGCTGCATTTTCTCCCCTCCAGAAGTTTTGGTAGTTAATATAGTACAATAGTTGAATTCTAAGACTAGTGGTGTGCTTGAGCACAAAAGGTGAGTGAGCCTGCCTTGTGTTAGGTTACATTAAACTACAATATATATATATATATTCTGTTGGTATGATGACATGTTACTTATGTCACAGAGCTTTATAAAAGGCTAGAAAATTTTAAGAAAGAATTGCCACATAGCTTTACCAAATTGAAGTAAAATATGTATATATGTATGTATATAATATGTGGTTTCCTAACAAAACCCAAGACATTATTTTATTGGAAAGAGTTCAAAGGTGTGCAATACATTTTAAATTATTATAATATTCTTTACAAATGAAGACTCTATATTTTGTTGTAACTGATCTCTGTGTGTGTATTATGTACATAGCTAGGAATAGTAGGTCAGCTGAGATCTTGCACATGATAAACAGAGGGACTTCTTAATGTTAATTGGTGATGTGCAAGGAATTGTTCGCCTAATTAAATACAGAGACAGATAAGCTTTACCACATATTTCTTTGATTTGAGCAAACCCAGATAAACTCTCAGAAATTAAAATACCTAAATATTTCTGTTGAGTTACTGTTTTAATTGTATCATTACTGATGTTGTAACTGTTGTTAGTAGATGATGACAGAGAGACATTCATATTTATAAGTATTTAAAGATAGTTTCC
>WLWD01000158.1_pt1:155000-204453 | contig 204453 bp, 135 predicted proteins | sample 6712731 | NCBI WGS metagenome assembly WLWD01 (sample SAMN12718690, study PRJNA576275) | sponge metagenome | isolation source: marine sponge | host: Mycale hentscheli | place: New Zealand: South Island, Marlborough, Capsize Point | collected 2014-11-01
GGACAGTTCTGTTGAGCAACTCCATGTATCATCTTATAGGATGAGTGTTCTGCACTGAACTGTAACAAAGAAGGCATCAAAAGTTCTACTGTATCTTTTGATAAACTCCAGCAGAATATGCGTGACCCTAGTAGGACAAGATTAGATCACATGGTGAACACTTTGAATGTAGTCTTAGGGTTTTTGAGTTTGTTCCTGATGCCAACTTGGACGAAGTCAACTCTGGTGTGTTTCATACCCAAGAATTTCCCAAGGTTGGTTACTGCATACTATATTTTATCATTTCCTCGTTTTATTGTACATCTTTTTATCAATTTAGATGCAAAGAAAGCAGAAATGGTTGGCAAGGCTTAGGAATGCCAGATGAAGACTCTCAGCTCCTATACGATTTCTGATATGCTGTGTTGCAACATCAAACCAATAATAAACTTATTTATTTTTGTACTTATATACATCCTTAAGTTTGTGACATGTTAGCAACATCATATCCATTGAAAGTAATAGTGAATATTTATTGTAGGCCAGTCAATTTTATAAAAAAAAAAGTTTTTGACTTTAGCTTGCTTGAAAAGAACAAATAAGATGTGAAACGATTGTTTTATCACTACTTCATGTCCAAGATTTTTATCTTTCTTAACAAGTTTTATATCTAGTTTGTTTCGGCAAATTTGTCCCATTATTATTGCCCTTTGATATTCTTTGAGACTGACTTTAATAGTTCCCTGCTTATTTTTAGAATTCTGTTGAATGTTCCTTGACTGAAGAATGTTTCATGTGTATTAAAATATTACATTACTGAAATAAGGTACTTAAAAAGTTGATGACACTTGCACATTTCACTTTACTCACCTCCAATCTATAGTCATGATGTATTACTGTAGCCTTCATTCTTAGGACTATCTCAATGTTGGAAACAAAATATGCTAGGTAGATAGTTAGCTAATGGCAGTCAATAAAGAGGATGTGAAGTAATGCATTTGCACCTTTCAACAAATGATCGACTGAAGTAGCTATGCTAAAAGTAGATATAATTGTAATTTTATTTTTTCCTGCCACCCAAACACTAGCTGCAAATGGCCCATATGAATGGTGCTCTAGGTTAGGAATCCTAGTTAAGTCAAACCTAAATAGATAAGAAAGAAAGTAATTTGAAGGTGTGGAACTATAGCTAGTAGTAACTGCTGATTAGCTATATTTGAGCACACACACATTATTATTATTATTACTTTACAACCACCTAATTAACAAAGAGAATTAAAATAAGGGTGTAATGTGATGAGAAGGGTGGATGAAGGACAAACTCTAAGTACAAAAGAGCAGCCTAGGTAGCTAAAAATATAAAAGAAAAAATAAATAAAAATAAATAAATAAAAGAAATTAAAGTGATAATAATTACAGCTAATGTGTGAGGTAAGTGATACATTAATAAAGTGAATATGAAGGATGAATATATCAATATATACCAAATTTAACTAGATCACAGCAACCTTTTTTTTTTTCTAGAGCAAAACCAGCCTTTATAAAAGAACTACCATCACTAAAGAATTAAATTCAACATAGCTATCTGATATACTGTCCCACTTGGCACTGGTGCTTACTTTTTTAAATCCACTTATGTATGCCATGCCAGCTGCTTTTACATACAGGCAGCTGCATTTTACTGAGTCACTGTATTTTTGTTCCAACACATGCTGAGTGGCTGGGAGTAATGTTTTCCTAAAATTCTAGAATCCATTATGCTGCTTCAAATCGATTTTTACAGAAAAAAATCTAGCATAATCTGGCATATCTTATGATAAAGGGGCTACCACCTTTGCCATTAAAAATTCTTCGAGGACAAGAAAAAAATAGCTAGTCTAACGATATGTTTTGTCTGTTTTTGTTACATCAAAGAGAGGACAACAAGGGCCAGTGGGCCTCTATCGAAGCTCACAGGTACTGTGGCCCATAAAAGGTAAAGGGTAAGCCAATATATTCAGACAGCAACAGAGCCATATCATCCTTTACCTAACACACGCCTGTTGACTAAGGTACTATAGTTGGGTTATTCAAATTCCAGACTGAACCTGACCGATGCACCAGACCTTGTGCCTTTTCTAATGTGTGGACTTCTGATGGACTGCGGAGTACGGACCAATGAGGACTAGAATTCTTATGGTTTCGTCTTGCTACCAGTAGACCAAATATAGAAATGCAAGGTTATACATAGTTAGTTCTACTGTTAGCTAATTCAGACATAAACAGGGTATGTGGTACCTTTTATGATATGATAATTCAACTAGCAGCAAAAAAATAAATAAATAAAAAAAATCCTTTATGTTGATTTAATTGTTTATTAGCTAAACCTTGAATTGGTAGTAATTAGTACTAATTTCTACTTAGCCACTAGATTATTGTAGGAGATCACCAGAGATGTCCTGGATAATGGTAGAATTGTTGTAAAGATAGATTATACTTGTGTGCTGGTTGGGGTGGGGTTATGCTTTTAGCCATAACACAATGGTGCCCCCCAAATCAGTAGAATATTTGTCTTGGTCACACCCTCAAGCAGCAGATTCTGGTTCTGTGCTCTGTAAATGCATATATAGCTATAACATTACTCTTTCTTTTGTATACCCTGTGCCACTTTTGTTTTCTAGCCCACGTCCTGGAATTCTTCAGTATGTGAATTTAGCTAATATTTTGCTGTTGGTACAAAAATGTACTCAAAACATTCTGGTGATTTAAACAAAGATAAAATTGTACTTTTAATCAGCAATGGTATGTATTCGTGAATAATTCATGAGCTGATCAGAAATGGTAAAGCATTGTCATTACTTGAATGGGAGAAACGTTTGACAAGGATGAGAAGAAAAAAGTGACTTTGTCATGGTTCAAATCTGCACTCGTCAACTGCAGAGTGCACACACAAACCACTAAACCGTCGGGACCTAACAGTTTAGAGTAGCTTGAACCGCTTTATTAACCTATTGTATCCTATAGAAACTGAGCACTGTGGGAAAAGAGTGTTCATCTACAGAATGGATGTTTAATATACAATAATCACAAACATCAATATTTTAGAGACAGAGAAAAACAAATTTAGCTCTGAATACTTTCATAATGCATGGCTGCCTTAATAACCACTAAAACTTCAAGAGCAGTGTTAAGTAAACTGAAAGTTATGTAATTGAAAAGAGAGCGGAAAAACTCCACCAGCAAAAAATATTACTTCCACCGAGGTCGCCTCCTAAATTTTTCTAACCGACCAGAGTTTACTTTTACAAATGTTGATTTCAAGATGTGCTGAGGAAGTTGGTTATTTTCAGCAAGCATAGTTATAAATGCTGTGATGAAAGGTTCGTAATCATGAACTCTCCTAAGGTGATCCACACGATACTGCTTTACAGCTTCCAGAAGTTCATTTAGTCTATGCTTACGAGATTTCATTTCTGCTTGCTTGAGCAAAACATGTGCAACACTTTTCTTCAGTTGATCGATTGGGCAGACATTCTTACAATTAATAACCTGCTTAACCATTGCCTCATCAGACGGTAGTGTCCTAGCTGTTTTTGCTACTTTGAGTAACGTATTGCTAATGTGAAGATTATTGCCATCAGGTTCTGCTACATTGAGTGACGACCTTGTTGCCCAGTCTACAGCATCCTGTAGTGATTCTTCTCGTTTCTTATTTGTTACATTAAGAAGCTGACTAGCCTCATACAAAGGATCAGGAATTAAAGCCATCAAGTTGAATAAAAAATTTTCCGATTTCGCCAGTCTTTCCGAAATTACTCTTAGAAAAAGATCACTCCAATCTTCATTTTCTCCCCATGGTCCATGATCTATTGGGTGCTCTTTAAGGCCATCTAACTCAAAAAGACGACCATTAATTGGTACAAAACTGATATAATGAAAGGTTTCTGGAACATAAACTTTTGCTGAAGTCCGGAGAGCACCAGAACAATAAGCATGTGGCAGTGTGACAGTAGGCTTGGCAAACTTGTTGTGAGCTACTGACAATTCTGTCATATCTGCGATTGCTAAACCTTTCCTTTCAGGATCAAGTCCTGCTGATACTGATTTTAATTTGGATAAACAAGAGCCAATATCAAGCTGAGGACAATTCAAAAGAATACTCAGTAAAGCGTGGGTAGCACAAGAATTGACCACTATTTGATGGGCATAAAACATGTTGTTCACGATTTCTGGGTTGACAACAAAGCTAGTTCCTTCCCAAGATATGTCTCTTGCCTTTTTCCTTGATCTCCTTTCACACCCTTGATCATAACGAAACAAAAAAACAAATCCATACACTTCACCTTGAATTTTCCTCGACATGTCGTACACTTCCTCCACTTTTACGCCTTTAACGCCATACTCTTTTACTAACAAAGAAAACAGACCTGGATCACTTTCCAGTTCTCGCCATTCCTCCGGAATAATAGATCCATTGATAGACATAACTAAATAAAGACCTCTACCAGCTCCAAGACAACTCACAATATCTTGCAGTCCACGAGCGATTACATTCTTACCCTTTACCTTACGGCGCGCAAACATAATTGTAACGTCGATGAATTACAGCAAATAAACTAAAGAATGGCCTGGGCAAGCCTGGTGTTCCTTGTCAATTTGCACTAGACTAGCATGCATCTTTAATGCCTCTTTCTCCTCAGGGAAAGTTCCAGACGATTGGAAGATCTCTAGAGTCACTCCAGTGTACAAGAAAGGAGATAAGAGTTTTAGTCTTCAACTACAGGCCAATTCCCTTACTCGCTCTTGTTGGGAAATTACAGGAGAGAATTGTCCATGTTGCTCTTGTGAAGTTCCTCCACAGCACAATAATCTCAAAACATCAGTTTGGTTTTAGGCCAGGTGGCTTAACTCAAGAGGCATTGGTTTCTATCACCCAATTCTGGCATCAGAATATGGAAAACAATTGCAGTTCCCTTGCTGTGTTCTTGGACCTTTCCAAAGCTTTTGACACTGTACCACACCAAGGAGTTATTGATGCCCTTGCAAAGGCTGGTATTTCTGGATCTTTGCTGGCCTGGTTCAAAGACTACGTGAACAAAAGATTTCAGTATGTTACACTCCAAGGTTGTTCCTCAGCTCTTACCTGCCCCTCTGGAGTCCCTCAAGGCTCTATCCTTGGTCCTCTATTGTTCATTGTCTTTTTTGATAGCATCTTCCGTCTTCCCTCTCTGCTACAAGCACCATGATTGGATTTGCAGACGACGTCACTTATACTGTGAAGATAAAGGATGATGAGGATGTAATTGAGGCAAACAAAGACTTGATGAAAATATGCTCCTGGATAACATCATAGACTTAAACTAAATTTAAAGCACTGATCGTTTCCAGGAAATGTAAACCCCCAATGCTAATAATAATAATAATAGTAATAATAAATAATAACAATAAAAATAACAGCTAATATTGTTTTTTCTTTATTATTATTATTATTATTATTATTAGCATTTTATTATTATCATCATCAAAGATTCTTTTTGTGACATGTAGATAAAGAACATCCATTTTACTAAATTTTCAGGTTCAGTTTTCCTATGAAACACAAAACAAACAATTTTTTTTTTATGGTTTTCAGGAAATTTTTTTTATGTCAACTACCTCCACTTGGGACATTGAATTATCGAGACTTTTTTTTACCTCTCCACATAGCTAAAGACTGTTGTCATCGGAGTTCATCTAAGCGGTATGGTAAAGTGTTCCATTTTAGCTGTATTCCAATTTTAGGTTTTGGCTGAGCTGATTCTGAAAATTGAAGAGCATTTGCTCACAAATTAGCTTTGCATGTTTCTCAAGTCTGGTCAGTTAGCAGCAGTTTTTAGCTTTTTTTCTTAGCTGAAAGCTGAATGCTCAATTTTCTTACAGATTGTAAATCAGTTTTCAGCTTTTGATAAAACTGGATTTCCAAATTTCCACTAAAATGTCGGGAATTGGAAAAGCTGATTTCTGAAATTTGAGACAAGTAAATCAGAAATCAGGTTTTCATTTTTCTGAAAGTCAATTGGCCAGATTGAGCACTCACCAAACTCCCTGACACTTTGGGACAATCCATTATAGCAAGATGTAAGGCATTATTTTCTCTGTGTTGGACTGTGGCATGCTAATTTTATGATTAATGAGGCAGGGTAAAGTAATATGGTTACTTTGTCGTGTGTGTAAGTAAGCAATCAATAACACTTGGCAATTCCTACATGTACTTCTTGGGTGAACAGATAGCACGTGGATCCAGTGCCTACCCGAGCTCTAGTTGCATAATGAATGCCAGCTCAAAGCAACATGTAAAAGCTAGCTTTAATGGACGGCACCAATACAATTGGGTCCGCTATTGGGATTGTCCATTAACGGAAAGTCTGAGCTTATCCAAGCCATTACAACTTATGAGTGCTCATGATTACTATTTACTAATAGTGTACCATAATTACCAAACTGGGACCATTGATATTGTTCATAAAAAATACAGTGAAAAAATAATAATAATGACATTGAAATTTAAACTAGGTTATTGCACACATTAAAAAGTGACATCACTAACTTCAGTTGGAAATTAAAAAAATAATAACAGCGTGATGTTTTTGCTAGATATTGCATCAGTTGACCAGTGACTAATTATTCATTTGTACTAACACGATGACAATGATTACTATTATGATGAGCACCACAACCACAACGCCAGTCACCACTCCACAGATGATCCACTTTAGCTGCAAACACATACATTATGAGAGTCAATACCCCAATACTTAAAGTTTCAATACCTTCAGCTAGTTATGTTACTACACTTTCTCTTAACCCTTTCCCTGTCAAATTTATTTCTTCAAAGACTCAGAACATACAATCAAAAAAAAAAAAAAAAAAAAAAAAAAATCAGATATTGGTTATTAACTATCAACAAAACCACAAAACATGATTAGATAACAGTTTCAAAAGTAACCTAAAAACTGGGGCTGAGTGCCAATCAGAAGTAATGAGACGCATGAAGAGCTCAATAAAAAGTGCTAAATGCTGGGAAGAAAGCAACAGACATTTAACAAAAAAACAAAACAGCACTTAATGACGAAGTGCTTAACAACCCATGTCTACGGTAATACACTTGTGTGTCAGTAATGATGACGACAACAATGGTGAGTGATGACGGTGCATGTTCATGAATGATTCACGAGCTGAGGGAATCTTGGAGTGCCACATTAATCAATTGTATCTTCTTCTCTTCCTTTTTTCCCCCTTCTTTTCTTTCCCCCTAGGTCTTGTCCTGTCCACCCCACGCTCACTGGGTCACTAAACTGAGTTGGGAAAGAGTGTTCACTTATAGTAGCTAACCATAATCCACCACAAATCATGGGCATAAGAAAGGTAGAGAAGTAGAGGAAAACGCATGGGTCAAGAAAAATAGAAGCAGGTGAGATAGAAGCAGGTGAGAAAAAGCTGCCTGATGTAACTACTTCAATGAAGAAGTGAAAGAAAATACACAGAAAGGATAGAGATGCTGAGGAGCAGGAGAGGTAGACAAAGGAGAAGGGAATCCATGAGTTGAAAAGAAGAAATAAAAAAATTGGGATGGCTCAGGAAGAAAGAGAGCACGAGAGGAAAGCCATTGTTAAATTACCTTATACTACTGCACTCCTAATTCACACAAAGAAAATACACAGAAAGGATGGAGATGCTGAGGAGCAGGAGAGGTAGACAAAGGAGAAGGGAATCCATGAGTTGAAAAGAAGAAATAAAAAAATTGGGATGGCTCAGGAAGAAAGAGAGCACGAGAGGAAAGCCATTGTTAAATTACCTTATACTACTGCACTCCTAATTCACACAAGTTAGTACATCAGGCACCATTGTGTGGCGGGGTGCTTGATAGTAATTGTATAACTAAAATCAAAGAGTAATAGAAGAACAGAACACGAAAACCATGGTTATGGGATTATTTGAAATCACAAAATGATCAACTTAGCTTGTGGTTTAGTAATAGGTAGCTAATTAATCCAAGCTAACAATTTACAACAACAAAAAATTGCCATGAAAATTTTAGAAGAAACTAATACATATGTAAACTGGTTTACTGGTGGTACAGCAGCAGCTTGGAGAAATTCAGCCGCTGAAACTGTCTAATAATTATTATAAGGCATCCATCAAAGAATATGAAAGTGTTCTACAAGAGATATTAACTGGATGCACACATATGCTTAAAGTAATTAGAGAGAGATATGAGGGTTGTGATAATGTCATAAGAACCATTTGGCTATAAGGGAAAATTTTCTTGACTCACACAGAATCACATATAATCATATCCAGCAATAAGTCTTGTTCTTTGGGACAATAACACTTTAAATGTATTGCATGCAACTATCTAAACAATAATCCTCACTCTTCTGTTTTTCCTCTGATAAGTCATGGCCACCCTGACTTCCTTCTTGCCTCGACCAACATGGATGGCAGCATTCTCCACGTTGTGTTCAATGCGATCAATCATTTCTCCTTGTTCTTCCACCAGCAAAGCCATATCATAAAACATGTCATGCAGTTCCTAACATACACAGTTGACAAGTTGATCAAATCCCACCACGATAATTCTGATGTCTTCTGTTTACTTACTCTTATATTCCCTTCTAGCTCCAAGATTTCTTTGTGGCGTGCCTCAATTTCACCCAAAGCTTGTTTTTTCTGTGCTGTGTCTATTAATATCTAAGAATTAGAAAGAAAAAACCTCTAGATCTATTAGACTATTATAGACTTGACGGACATTGTCTTACATCTTGAGTGAAAATGGCAGGATTGTCTGACTCTAACATCTGCTCTACTTCGTCATCTGTCACCTTCTTACCAGCTAAACAACAAAAAATATGAATGAGTAACCAGTGAGTGAATGAATTGAGGAAATAAATGAGTTATTAAATAAATTAATAAATAAAAATAAATAACTAAGCAGTAAGTAAGAAAATAAGTACACTGAGAGTAAGAAAAATATAAACAGGTAAGTAGGTAAATAAAAGTAAATAAGTAAGATAATAATAAATAAGTAAAAAAAATAAATACATAAGAAAATAAACAATAAAATCAATCACTATTTTTGCACAGAAAACTGTTGCCACATTTTTTATTTTATTTTTTTGCAGATTGTGTCAAGGCAATATTTCCTATGACACAAGTCAAAATCTATATAATAATATGCTCAACGACAATGATTGACTCGATGATGGTGTGTGTGCACGAACAGTGCATAAATAGATTAACTGGGTTGGTAAAGAGTCATCAATTACGACAATGTTGTGCGTATTGCTCCTAAAAACTGGGCTGATTGGTAAATGGTCATTAGTACCGACAACTACAGTGGTAAGAAAAGTGAGAAAAAAGCAGACTGATGTAACTAAACCAAGTGGTAGAAGGGACAGAAGCACCTTATGCTACTCCATCCCTAATTTATACATCTAGCCCCATTGGGTGGCAGGGTACTTGCTAGTTATTTGAATTTGCTAAGTGGCATAACTTAATGCATCCAATTTACTTATAAGTACTTGAAGAGTCAAGTAGACATTCTCATCCTCAGATAAAATGAAGTGACAGTAAGAGAGAGTATCTATACGCTAAAATAAAATTAGTGAAGTAGTCTCAATGTTTGTTTTGTATACACTCTTATCTAGTTCAGTTGCCATGTTACTGTGCATTAGATGCACTCGGCATATTTGTAGCTATTGCCAATATCTGACCGTCAATCTGTTGGCTACACCACTTTACTTGTAGACAGAACATCAAGTGTGTAAGAGATGCTGCCTTGAGCCTTAAGTTACGTTCCAGACTATTCACCCTAAACAAAACTGTAGGGTTTTTGCGATTTAGTGTGAATATCCTAACTTGAAGTTTGAGAGACAATTGGTAAAGTTATTATTATGAAAGGAAAAAAATATATAATATTAAAAACCTAATTCTCGTTCAAACGTCATTACACATAAAAAATTTGAAAAGTTCACAGCTGAATGAACGCATTCCTGACTAGGTAGTACTTATATCTCCAGTGCTTGTAGAAGGCTACCTACATCTTCACATCACCTCTTGATGTTGAAATAATTGTTATTACAACTCACTGTATTTTAGCTGCCGCTGAATCCTGTCTTTACATTTATCCCTGTACTCTTCTTGAACTTCATTGTATTCGCTCATTACCTCATGAAACTTCCGAGATAATGTAGAATACTGTAATATTTGCAAATAACAGGTACTGTATATAAGTACATTGCACATGACCAAAAATGGAAACTAGATAATATTTTTTTTTACTTAATACATTTTACGCATATGAACTCTGACTCGAATGTATTAGCCATCATTTCCCTGTCGTTTGAATCATAATTACATAATACATAACTTGGATGTGTAATAGTAATTTAATCAAACTAGTTTCACAACCATCATACCAAGGGAGAAATGATCACTGGAGGACCTCAGCACGAAGTTAATCACATTATCCAGTAATTGTATACCATCTGGGAGATAAGTGCATTCTTCCACAAATAAACACTGAAAGAAATTGTGTGAGAGACTCTGTGGAGATAGTTATTGTCGTTATCTCCTAAATATACACCAGCTGCCTAGGCCCAGAGCCCAGTACAAAGTCTAACTAGAATGTAGTGAGATAAAGTAAGCCACCATGGAAGGAGAGTTAACACCTCACACCCAGTAAAATTTCTACCAAGACAATAAAAATCTAATTTATAATTTAACTTCCACTACTTGGAATTTCCATAGATGTCCAGAAACGCCGTAAATTGTCCATCCCATCCCACAGTCCCATGGGACAGTGGGACATTCCATGGGATGTCCACCTGTCCCTCTACAGATGCGTGTGTGTCCCACTGTCCATCCCATCCCATGGTCCCATGGGACAGTGGGACATTCCATGGGATGTTCACATGTCCCTCTTACAGATACTCCCACTGTTCATTCCATTCCACGATCCCATGAAAGTATTGTCACAATGAACACTTAGAGTCAAGCTAGAGCGCATGCGCGAAGCGCGATTAGCGTTAGATTAGCGGAGCGCCAAAGGCGCGACGACACACTTTGACAAGCCGACTGAGCAAAGCGAAGGAGGTGTCATGCTAGGTTTAATACGCAAGAAAGGGTAATTGCTGACAAGGTTACAAATATGTTAATGATACAAATATTAATAAAAACCACTCATTATCAGTACAAATGTTACACGCAATCTATTTCACAGACTCATGGGACCATGGGATGGGATGGACAGTAAGATATTCATGTGTCAGTGAGAGGGACAGGTGGACATTCCGCAGAATGTCCCACGATCCCATGGGACCATGGGATGGGATGGACAGTAGGACACATGCATCTGTAGAGGGACAGGTGGACATCCCGTGGAAAGTCCCATGGGGCTGTGGGATAGGATGGACAATCCCATGTAATCCCATGAGACCGTGGGATGGGATGGACAATTTACGGCATTTCTGGACAGCCCTTGGAATTTATACTTCTAAGGGGAATGAACTGACTTTTGAATCAAGCTGTAGATTATGCAGTGCCAAACTAATTGCCACGAAATGGACATTTGGATGTGGAGTCAGTGTATTTCCTGAAGCCCTTGAAGTACCTCCATTTTGTATCAGTACTTTCAGTAGTCATTGCAAACCATTATGTGTGTTACCCCTAGTGATAATACTTTAGTGCAATTTGATGTACAGTGTCTACAATTTGCAATCTAAGGTTTACAATAGAGTATAGCAACACTACTACAAATATCACATTACTGGGGAACTCAACATATCAACAAGCAACATACCTGAGCCTTCTTTATTCTGAAGTCTGCTGTGTTCCTGTTGGAGCCTTGTTCCTCTTGCTCAACTTCATTCTTAAGTCCTAATGACATTAAATGAGATATACAATGCCAAAAAAGTTGAATAAACAACGAACACTGGTAAAGAATTTGAATTCATTAAAAAAAAACTGCTGTTAGAAACAATGATTTAAATAGCGAAATAGCCCATAAGGAAAATACAATGTAGGAAGCTGTACTCATTCACAAACTACAATGTAATGCAGATGACAGAAAGTAATGGCGTGATGACTGATTAGGAAAAAGTAAGTTATAGCAACACTAAATTAGATATATTTTAATATGATGTGATGTGTATTACTAGACGGTGTCCCCCCACCCCACATTCCCCTTCCTTCCTTCAGTGCACTACCGGCATGGCAAGGCAACACTCCTGTCAGGGCCCCTAAAAAAACTTAAGAAAGCTAACAAAAACAAAAAACGGCCCGCTCTCTACATCTGGTCTTCCCTAAACAAACACTAAGTCTGCACTTGTCCTGCCTTTTCCTATACCTCCAAACAGTTGGCAATGAAAAACATGCACATAACACCAGCTAATGCTTTGCAACAGAAGAGAAATAAAGTTGACACATGAATGCTACCTGAGTCTTTCTAATATGGCACACATACGTACATATGAGGAAATCTACCATGGTATGGTACTTTAAGTTAGGGGAAGAAGCTTGCAATGGCTTCATGGGACTTGTATTTTAAAAAAAATTAGAAAAAGGATTGCATTACTACTCTGCCCGGGCCTTAAAACAAATATACATACAACATCAGGCTCTCACTCACCCACCCACCCATCCAATAGTTGGGCTAACCTGCTCTACACTGCACTACTGGCACTCTATACCCACTGCACATCTATCATGTAGCATGTATGTGCCTCAATCACATGCACAAACATTTATTACCACTGGAAACATCTCCACACTAATTCCAAACAAGTGTGAACAATTGAAATTTAACGTAGCACACCATAACAACAGCATACACCTCATTCAACTCCCATCATTTCCTCCTTCTTCACACATTTGTACAAACGCATGCAACATGTCTGGTCTTCAAATAAAAGTAAGTTTATTTGGCTGCCATGAGAAAGACTCACTTTTGAGTCCTCCGTGAACTCTGTGCGATAGCTTCTTTATCTGTGCCATGAGATCATTGGTTTCGTCCTTTGCCTCATTGTTCTGAACGGATGCCAAAATGACATTGTGGTTGCGCTTTATTTTCTCAACATCCTGTATAATCTGAGTCACTGCTCTGTTCAACTCATCCACCTGCATTACATTACACGACCATATACGTACATCAGCTGACATTGTTTTATTGTTAAGAAGTTGTGGACAATCCAAAAATTGTACCAACACTACCTCTCATGAAAAAAAAAAAAAAAAAAAAAAAAAAAGGCTTCAGGGTAAGTAGAGACACGATATCAGTACATTAGTGTATCATATAGCACGTGCATACATGCTTACCAGTACAGTGTTACCATGATAGGTCACCACGATTAATACCAGGTTGGGAAATTCCCTTTCACTTTAAAACTCCCAGCTCTAATCCCCAGGCTTCGTTAGAAAGACGAAGACCTTCTTCACGTTCGTCAAGTCATCCTCAAATGATATGTGGGTAGGAAACAACAACGGAAGTAAAAATGGAAGGAAAGAAATTTACGTTGACTATTTAAATGGTGGCTGTACAATGACAAGGTGTTTTTGACAACTTGAAATCTTACTTCAAACACATGCACACACACACACAAACGCACATGCCAAAAAGTCCTTTACAGGAATTATCAATAGCAACAATCTGGAGGTTCTTTTGTGTAGCAGTTAATTCAATGTTAAAACGTCAAACTTTTATAATTTACCACGGCAAAGTAACGAGTACAGGTTAGTTGTAATGGATATTATACTGGACAGACACCTGTTCCCAGCACACACAACATATTCAATACATCATACATATAAGGTGCTGCAAGCTAAGAACAGCAAAAACATGCACTAGTATAAACTGCTGTTGCCATAATAAACATTATGCTGAAACACTAAGCAATGGATAGAGCAAGATGTCATATACAAGCATATCAAGTTGCATTCATGATGCCCTGATACCTGGAATGTAGTAACACAAAGTCCTTCTAACATGATTGCACATGTAACAGGAAATGTCCCAATAATTTGTGACCATACTCTCTACTTTAATACTAGAAGTAGTTTGCAAAAACAAATTAAAGGGGAAAAATGAATGGGCAATTGCAGAATCACTTAGACATAACAGTAAGCACTTTCTATTCAACTATCCTCACTAAGAGTCCAGTCAACTAATCACAAGAACTTGACCAACAAGAAAAACCCATGGACTTATTTAACCCACTATGTGAATCCCTTGGAACCACCCTCACATGCATGTGCGAGAGGGTTATAGTAATCATCCTGTCTGCTTGTCTGTCTGCTATGCTCTGATTTTGGAGATTACTGACAACCAAATGTTTAATTAGGTTACTTGAATTGAGACCTTTTACTGAGCTACCTTTTTTTTGGGGGGGGGGGGGGGAGAGGGTGATTTTTGAGGAAACGCAAAGCAGTTAGGTCCTAGGCACTAGCTTTAGTGGGTAATTCCCCCTATCACCACGTTATAATCACGATAGCAAATAATTTCTTGCTGCCCTTTGGTCCTGATTATGAACAGAATCAGTGAAATGTTGCATTGTCAACCCAAAGTCAATTCTGTAGTTTTGGAGGTAAACAGCAAGCTAAACTTACGAATGATGTTTGGTGTTATAATATTGTGATGCTATTGAATAAAAACAACAACAACAACAACTAGTTAAACTCTCCATCTACAGTATCTATCACAACAACAACAACTAGTTAAACTCCATCTACAGTATCTATCACAACAGACTAAAATTTAGAAACACTAAATAGCTAAATAATACACCAGACACACACAAACACGCATATACACATAACCACACACTAAATACAATAACAACAACAACTAACCCCGCCAAAGAATTCATCGAAAAATTCATCACCACCCTCTTGGTCTATTTCAAATTCATCAGCTTCTTCATATCTGTTCTGTTGCTGCTGTGTTAAAAATTATAAAAAAAAATTAGTATGTGTTCCATAGATCATTCTCAGATTACCTACTACGAGAATCAAACCTTTAAAATACTAATGGATGGTTTAAAGGCTTCACCATTCCAAATCACATTATAATATATGTAGTATCAAAAACATAAAACTCAAGACCTAATATCTGCGTGGAATTGTTTACATGTCAATATTGTGCAAATAGCCATAAAGTGTGGGGGGGGGGGGGGGGGGGGGGTAGGGAAGAGGGTAAGTCACTAAGCCACTTGACAATTACATCACAATAAAACTGAAAGTCTTATGGAAGTCTCACTCTTGTGGGTCTGACAATTGTTGATGCATACCACTCAGTTCTAGTAAATTGCTATTTCAAATATCCCACCACACAAGCACACACATGCCTTTACATTCACTCACAAAGTATGACAATAAGATAAAAAACCCAGCATGGAATTAAACTGTCACCCCATGCATGTAATACGTGTTCTTAGAATCACTTAGTTTAAGATCCTGAAGTTTACATTGCTAAAAAAAAATATATCAACATTGAGTTTATCCCTTTATAGGTCGCAAGCTGGAATAAAAATATCTAAAACAGACCAGTGCAAACTGATCCTATAATGTAGGATCCAGTAGCTGACTTAAGCTTGTGAAAAATGACGCTAGCTACAAAGTTACATGATGTAACAAAATATTTAAGCTCAAACAGGGTCGGGGTAGTAGTCTTAAGAGGCTTATACGTATCCCAATAACTTTACTCACTCCTCGAGAAGTCAGTCGTAACCACCAGCATCAACAACCACACCCCTTACACTGCAAAGCCCCGTCCCTAGCTAGACAGATAAAAAGAAAGCGCTTACTGAATGTTTCAGCTGTCCGAGTCTGTCTTTTAATTCGAAGGCCATTTCTCAGTGCAACCTCGTAGTCTCTGCCGGCGTATAAGTTAGCTAACTGCTAACCCGAATATAACCCACCAGGGTTGTTATTTTAACGCCAACAAGTAACGATCTTTACCTTTATTAAAAGGGCGTGGTCGTTGCTCAATCAGGATGTTCACACTCGATCAGGGTGCAGTGATTGTACAAGGGAGAATTGAGGCACAATGTTTAAATTCATAGTGCTTCTTCATTCACCAAGATTGGTCGAAAGTTTTTACCCTCAAGGAATCCCACTATACACTACAAAGAAAATTGTGTTCTGTGTTTGCTACAGGTATGGACACAACATGACCTGCTTACAAACATGGGCGAGGGAACACTTAATGGTTTTGAAATGATATTTCATAGGTTAATTAGCCTTATCTATGGAACAAAATATTTCACAGCAAACTTTACCAAAATCATGATGAATGTACGTTGTTTCATAGAAAAAAGTCCCAGCTGCTTTCCCTGTATGTTGTCTGGCTCGCTCAATTAATCTGTGCTTGCAAGAAGACAAATTCAGCTACTAAGAGGTAGTATTTATCTAGTATATGTGATTCCAAGCCTTCAAACAATCTGTCTCTTGTTTGTGGCTAATTTGACTACATAATCTACAAAAAAACTTTGTTTTTGCTTTGCAAACTTCATTCTTTTTTTGTTATCAGCCATTTTGAAGCAAACCTCTCTATCTTGACATCTGTAAATTATATAATGGACGTGGAACTATCTCCTAGAAGTTCCACCTCATAAAAATGCAATAAATGGAATCAAAAATGGAATCATGAGTCATTCAGCCAGTCACTCAACTTTTTGGCTATTTTCTGTACCTGAAGACCAACTAACTTGTTGAAACATTGTACTAGAATTAAAGTTTGTTCAAGTGTGTAGTCCAAGAAGTACCAGCTAGCAAATAGAAAACAGACACGTTTTTTTTATGATGCTCATCTGTGCATTGTGAATTTATGTGTTAGTAGTGCACTTCTAGTACATTTATAGTCTTGAGCATGATTGGTTATGTCACACATAACTCAGACATTATATACATGTATTTCATGGGGGTTAATGTATTTTAACTGATAGCTATTGTACAATGCACAGCACCTGGTATGGTATATAAGACCTTGCATAATGATCTTGCCTTGCATAATGATCTTGCCTTGCATAATGATCTTGCATCGTGGGCATTGTTTAATATTAATATTTTTTATTTTATATTAAAAAAATAATACTAAACTTATAGCATAAATTAAGTACAGATCTAGTCTTGCATACCAGAGCAATTTGGTAAAGGGTAAGGATACACGAGACTTATACAGATCAGGTAAAAATAAAGTCATCTTGTGAGAGTTGCAATAATTGATTGTGTAAAATGAAAACAACAACAGCACAATTTTAATAATACTACATTATTTTTGGTTGATCTTAATAAATATTATAATGAGATTAAAAATGATTTATCAGCACAAATAGAAAAAAATTTTGTAAACAAAAGAATGGTGGGAAGATCAGTCTTCGGAACTAACTACTATTGAGTCTGATATAAGCCACATAACCTCCAGCTGCAATTCCTGCTAATATAATAACAGTACAGCAGCAACACAGAATGATACAAATAGCCCACTTCATCTGCAAGAGAAAGATTGAAATAATAATAAAACACTTAGAGAGCTCAGGTTAAACAATAACAAGGTTTCTAAAAATAACTACAACAACAGCAAATAGGAAGACTTCTGGATTTAATCTTCACCTTTCTGTTGCTGGAACCGATTTCCACAGCTTGTTTAAGACGCTGTCGACCATGGTACACATAAACATTAGCATTTTCCACATTGTTTTCAATGCGATCAATTAGTTCACCCTAAACATAACATACAACAACAACAATCGTAATAGGTGAAGGGAAGAGACACTAGGAGTATACATGTAAAAAATAGTGTGTGGTTTATTAGCAACATGAGTGGTGCTTTATGATTAAAAAAATCTGGCCTATTTTGGGCTGTCCCTAATTTCTTCAGATATTACAGTTGCATTTATTCTTCCCTCTAGTAAGTTTTTTTTTTGTTAAGTCTTTTTTGTTAAGTCTTTAAGCACAAGAAGCTGTAACAAGTGATATGGCATGTAGACCCTTTTCCATACAAATTCAATACTTCAACTAAAGAGGAGCATTTTGGGTTCCAGAAATGTCTCTCATTTCAGAGGAGCAAGTAATTTCATAAGTGACAATGAGTTATATACCTGTGTGTGTATATCCACAAAATTCCAAGTCATACCTCCTCATGTGCCTGGGAGGTAACACTAACATGACTGGTTGGCACAACTTTAGTGTCACTATTGTATTGGTACTGATTTTATCAGTTGTCAGGTGAAATGCGGTGTTTAACACACTGTAGTGGTTTTGCTAGCCTCAGTGTTAAGATCATTTTATAGTTTTGAGCACCAGAAGCTAATCATGGATAGTGGTCGTAAGGAACTGAATGTTGGATGTTGGAATAAGATAACACTGGTGGAGTCGGACAGTAGCATTGGCACAGGAGTGACCAGACAAGGTGGTCAAGGTGAGGCTAAGGAAAGGAAGATGAAGCTACTTGTTGCAGGAACTCTAGATTCCGAAGATGAGGTGAGGCCGACAATGTTGGAAGGTGGAGAGGTGGAATGTGTAACTTACTTCAAGTAGCTGGTGTCAGTGTTGGAGACAACTGGTGGAGTAGGCACAGAAGTAGTGGTTTACAACCATATGTATTGGGTTCAGGGTTGGGGTCAAATACATGAGTATTTGTATTTATGCTGTATTTAAATACATTTTTGGAGTATTTGTATTTGTATTTGTATTTTCAGATTTAAAGAGTGAAGTATTTGTATTTGTATTTAAAATACTTTTAAAAAAATCATAAGGTTAAAAAAAGCAACTGCTTAATTAAACAGTGCAGCTGCTGTTTATTCTAATTGTGAGCCACCATCTTTTAGCTATGGCAAGCAAGAAGAAGTCAGTTCCAGTTGTCTTACAGTACTATGATGTTCCTGACAATGTTGAAGAGGGCACTTTCAAAGCTAAATGTAAGCATTGCTCTGCCACTATCTCGGGATCTACCAAAGCAACATCCAATTTCTTGTTGCATATTAAGGTAACTAGAAAATTAAAACTGAATACTCCATACCTACCATTATTGTATCTGGTATTTTTAGCGAAAGCATGAGCTAGTGTATCAAAAAATCAAGGAAACTCCAAGAGATACCGCACATAGTTGTGGAGGTAGTAGTAACCTACACCAAACAAGACTTGATTCAGTGGTTATGAGTACAAAAAAATATGGAGCGAATGATTACCATCAAGTTGAAATAACCAAAGCAGTAGTATCTTATGTTGCAGGCGATCTTTTACCTCTTTCTACTGTTGAAAGTACCAATTTTCGTCACCTTATGAAGATTTCCAACCCGAAGTATCAGGTTCCTAGTCGAAAACACTGTACTACCAAATTATTGCCACAAACCATGGATGCAACAAGAGCAAAACTTCAGCAGTTATTAAGTAAGTCACAAGTAGTCTGTGTTACTGTAGACCTTTGGTCAAGCCGTCAAATGAGAAGCTACTTTGGGATGACAGCTCACTTTGTTGTTGATTGGCAGTTAAGGTCAGCGATGCTTTCTTGCACTCGATTTCATGGGTCACATACTGGCTATGCTATAGCTGATGAGTTTGAAAAGACTATTGCTTCCTTTAACTTAACCAAAAAAATCTCTTTTACAGTTTCTGACAGTGCAAGTAACATGATGAAAGCATTTTCACTTCCTAGTTTTGAAGTAGAAACTGAAAACGCGTCAGATGATGACTACGATGATGAACCGGATAATCCTGATCCTGATGGTGATGAAGGCCCTAATGATAGTGATGCATATACTGATCTTAGTTCGCAACATGTTCCATGTTTTGCACATGTCTTACAGCTTGTGATTAAAGATGGTTTCAAGCAAGCTCCAGGTATAATTAAAGTCCTGAACAGGGTTTCTGCAATTGTATCTCACGTCAGAAAATCTACACTTTCCTCTGAAATTTTGGAGTCTGAAAAGCGACTTGCAGCAGCAAATGCTACTAGATGGAATTCACAACTTATTATGATTCGTTCTATTCTTCGCCTTCCTACTGATAAATTAGAATCTCTGAATACTGTTAGTTTGTCTGCCTATGATCGAACAATTCTGGAAGATCTTGTGGAAATATTAACCCCTTTTGAAACAGCAACCCACTGTATTCAAGGAGATAAGGTTATTACTAGCAGCATGATTGTACCATGTATCAGGGTACTAAAGTCCACAGTTGAAGATCTCAGCCACAAGTACACTTCAAGATTTGTAACAACTTTAAAATCATCTATCAACAAGAGGCGTTCTATGTATGAGGATATCGATGAATTTTTGCTTGCATCGGCATTAGATCCTAGATTCAAGCTTAAATGGTGTTCATCAAATGAATGTTTACGAATAAAGGGCCTGCTTGTGTCTAAGCTTCACTATGAATCCCAACCCAGCACAAGTGCTTCCTTAATGTCTCATACCCAAGTAATAGAGAAATCCAATGAGCCTGCTGAACCGTCATCATGCCCACAACCACCACCACATAAGAAAATGAAAACTTTTTTTGATGATTTGCTTATAGCAGACAAGGTTAGTAGCTCCTCTACAGTTGATGCAAATGTTGATGAATACCTTCAAGCTCCATTGCTACCGCAGGAAGAAAATCCCCTTGAATTTTGGAAAGTCAACGAAATGAATATCCCACATTAGCTAAACTAGTTCCAGTGCATTTATGCATTCCCGCATCTTCGGCTCCAGTTGAAAGATTGTTTAGCATAGCGGGAAAAGTGTTTCGACCTGACAGATGCCGTTTAAAGGACAAAACATTTGAAGAACTGATGTTTATCAGGTGTAATCAATTTTTGTGACTTTTTAACTTATCAGATGTAGTGATGTTAAAATACAAACGTTCATTTTTAATAGCTCTAATTTCACAATAAATATCAAAAAATATAATAATAATCCACATAACACTTTCGCTAATGGTGATGCAATTAAAAGGTATTTGTATTTGTAATTGAAATACTATATCTAAGAAAGTATTTGTATTTTGTATTTGAATTCTTTCAAGTATTTGTATTTGTATTTAAATACTATTCAGAGTATTTGACCCCAACCCTGATTGGGTTATCTCTTGTATGGATCAGAGACCTGGACCACCAAACGTGATGCCACAATGAAGACGGAAGCCTTTCATAATCGGTTGGCAATGGAGGAGTGTTCAGAAGGTATAGTGTAACTAGACAAAACACAGGCTCCCCAAGAAGGTAGCCACCCTGCACATGGGACAACAATGAGATGGCGTGATTGCATCAGGAAGGACTCGAAGGAGTTTGGTATCGATTAAGAGTAAGTAGGTGGTATTAATTAGCACAAGACAGGAATGGTTGGCGGAAAACATGCAGAGCAGCTGAGGATGAGAGTAGGAGGACACACTTGGAAGGCAGTATTGGGAACAATATGGGATAGATAAGCCACATCAGTGTAGTACATGTGAGAGATCTCAAGGCATTGATAGACACAGATGTGTCCCCATTCCTCTAAATCATTAGTTTTTATCAAATTACTGTTTATCAACTTCCGGTGATTTAGTTTGCCATTTGTGGCAGAGCTGCACAATCCAATGGTTGGCTTTCAAGGTCATGATCAAGGTGTATGCATGAGTGATCCCCATTCTGAGTGGTACTTTCATGCGGTTGGGGACAGGCAATGTCTGTTATTATAGCCACTCAGCTAGTATTGAATCATGTGAACCTTTCAATGCCAACTAAGAGAAGAGTGGTATATAAAAGGCAGCCATGATGAGCAGAGATGTAAAGGTAGTAAAAGTGAGGAGCTTGAATGCTTCCATCACAGATGTGTAATGACTCCAGCATCATCAGCTCCAGTGGAATACTTGTTTAACATTGTCTTGTCGGACTCCTTGGCTACTCTACTCCATGTAGTGGTAAACTTTCAACCAGAGGTAAGCTATGCCGTTTTTTTTTTTTTTACTGGCTTGTTTGAAACTCCGCCCATTCCTCGTCTATTGTACTTCGAGAACGAGAGAGAATAAAAAGTAGCGTGTCTTTTCACCGCATGCTTGGGGTCTTTTAAGCTGTTTCGGCATTTGAAATTTGGCGTAGACTTAGAGTAAGGGTCACTAAGACTAATTCTGCAAAAAACAAAAATAGGAGAAAGAAAGAATTTTTCCTATGACTTACTACTGGAGCCTATATCTCAATTTCAATTTTTGCGTGAAGTGCCCCCTTTTCCCATAGACTGTCACATATAGATTAATCATTGAATACCGCAGAATATCACTCGTTAGTCGGTGACATTTACACTCGTGCCTGTGGCACTTGTGTAAATGCTAGCCGGCAGACGAGTGATATTCCCGCGGTATCCAATGATTAATGAATTTATGTGCTCTGGTCATGCGCGAATGACATAGAAACCGAGTGGCAAAGTTGACACACAGCCTAATTGCTCCACTAGAGTTTCGTACTGATAATACCTGGCTTGACTATTCAGCCTCACTATACTCAATTATCCCTATTTTCTTAAGTGTCGCGGAACCCTGTGTGGCTGCTTGTTAACTACACCACTGCCCAGCTGGTCCAGGCACATATTTCTTAGAATTATTGATGGGGATCACTTTAGGTCATTTGCCTTGTACAGTAAAACTTCTATAACGACCTCTCCGAGAAGCGACCAACCTCTCTGGAGAGACCAAATCATGCGCCCCCGATTGCAACTACAACTAATATGGTGCATTTAGAACCTCCGAGAAGCAACCACCTCTTATTTCCAACCAGCGCCCAATTTCTCTGTCCCATCTTGTTCAAAATGACTACATTTACCCCTCTATGAGCGACAAAAGACCACACCTATTGAAAATTTGAGAGATTGTGGTCAAGCATAAGCTAATCAAAATAGCATACTGCACTACTTTTACATATGGGACAAATAGTCTTCACTAAATGCTGGCTGAAAGTTTGATGCTTCTTTCTAATCTTCATTTGAACAAAAAGTGCAAGAAATAATATCCACAGGACACCAAGTACTACTAGAAAATAGTCACCTGGCATGCTACCAAAATAAAGATTGGTGTGGTTCATTGCAAATACCGCATCAAACAGTCCCCATATTCTGGAAAGTTATAATTTACAGAAAATTGCATCTTTAGTGGCAGCACATCCTATCAGAATTGTAGTGGGCTAGCTACCAGTATCCACAAGAAGGCAATTGAGACTTCAGAAGAAAATTTTTCTTGTAAGATGCTTGTCATCAGGACACTATTCAGATAACCACAATATGACATGCATCAATTAATGATTGAATTCAACTTTCCCGAACTTTTTATCACAAATAACGACATTTACTAAAGAACCTCTGAGAAAACATTTACCTCTGAGAAGAGAACAAAAGTCCCATCCCGAATGTGGTCATTATTCAGGAGCTTAACTGTAAATCAGTTATTCTGTAGTTAACTCGTGACAGTTTGTCTTTAACTATGTGAGGCCCCTCCCACGTTGACTCCAGTGCACCATGTAGACCTGGAATGCACAACAGAATCTTTTCCTTTACTTCTAGCTCTCTTAGTGACTTGTTCCTGTTGTGAGCCTCAGTTCTCCTCCCTGCACATTCCTCCGCAATAGGGAGTACACATTTGCGCAGGGTAAGGAGACAATCTTGGAGGATTTCAACCCATGAGCTAATTTTCACTTGTTTATACCCTGCATAGAGGATATCAAAGGGCCCCCTCAGTTTATTCCCAAAACTATTTTATGTAGTGAAATCCTGTATCTCTGTTTATATGTCTTCTCTACTCTTTTACACTCCAGATTCTTATGTTCTTCCTTGGCTGTCATGGCTGCAGACTTAAGTTGATAGCTATCTCAGGTGTGATAGCTATCTCAGGTCTTTGTATGCTGTAATTGACCTAGTATCCTTAATATTCTGTTCTGCCCTACTTAGGCCTAGTCTATAAATTACTGTCATAAACCTAACTTTAACTTTCTCATTAGCTTCTGTGTCAAGCAAAAACCTGTCTACTAGTTTTAAGCACTCTGCATCTGTCCACTCTTTCTGCTCCTCCCTCCAGTTAAAATATATTTCCAGTTACTGGTTTCACTTCTCTTTCCTCATGCACGTCTGGCTCTGAGCTAGCACTAATATCTCCTCTATGACTCTTGTCTTCTTCTATATCGACTTCCTGTCCCTCACTCAACTCTCTTCTAACTTCTCCTTTTTATTCCGAGACCTCTACAAGAAGTTGAATTAAGTGGTAAATGAGGCCACAGAGTTTGAATATGGAGAATAGCATTGAATTATAAATGCAACCTCTAAATTTAAGTTTTTTATTACCTTTCTCCCTAGCTTAGTGAGGTGGCTTAGTGAAATTATTGTTACCGGGTGGATAAAAGCACCAAATTTTGTACACGAGTTCCTTAAAACATACTTAATAATGTTAACCTAGGAGCCATCGATAAAATTTTATCATTCTCATGGAACAGCAAAATATGTGCTATTTAAAGGCGTTTACACCCACGCATTTAATTAAAACACTGTATGACAACAACGGAACCTATCAACAGATAATTATTATACAACAAACAGTTTCATGATTGATTCTGAGATATTTTATAGTGTTTGCATTTACAAAGGGGTGAACATATCAAGTTTGCTCTTCCACACTTGCAGTTTTTACAGTCTCCTCTGCAGGAACATCTTATTAGTTCATGGCAGACTTTTGAAACTTCTGGAACTGTCATCCAGACTGGTACCCACAATGTAGCTGTTTCATCCTTGGTCCAGGCAAAGTCTAGTGGAGAAGGAAGTTCAGGGTTTGCTTCAGTGCAGGTTGTCCAAATTCCTGCTTGGAATATAGCACGCTGAACATGCTGTAATAGGGCATTTGTGGTCGGTGGTATCCGATCCATGGCTCGATTCTTGTGGCAAAATAAGTCTTCTCTTGCCTCGTCCACAGAACTCAGGGAACTAGTTTTGTCATAAAGAATAACTGTAAACCTTTCAATTCGGTGAAAATGAATGGAGCCATCCGATAATTGTTGAAATGGATGGCTTGCTAAAAACACAAATGTCTCGGTAACTTCTTCATATGTTTGCCAGGTTTGCCATGCAGATTTTTTTCCTTTTCCTCTGAATGATGATGTGGTATCACAACCTGTTAGTGAATGAAAAACTGGCAACGCTTGTGCTTTCATTTCACCGAGGCTGGCACAAATGTAATTGATACTGTAAAATTTAAAAAACTTTCCCTTTCCAAAAGCTACCCAAATATCTGCTAGTGGATAAGTCATAGCTAGCTTATAATATACTCCAGCAAGAATGACAATGACATCTGTATCTACAGTTCGCACTTCAATTCTCTTCATGCCCTGTTGCAAAGCATGCACAATGTGCACAACAATTCTGGTGTCGGCTTCCTCGTGGTTGCATTCTAACATGTTAGGAATACCAGATCCCACCGACACAACTGATTCTCCTGAAGTTATGTAAACAGCCTTGCCTGGTTGAAAGGTAAACTCGGCAACTTTGGATGTGATGAAAGCAAACAATTCCTTTTTATTATCAGAGTCACGAAGGAAATCCATCCACTTTCCAGGGAGTTTGGTTTGACCTGACACCTTCCTGCGAATTCCCTTCCCTCTCTTCTCACGTGTAGATTCCTTCAGGCTGTCAGGCGCATATGTGTCCCACACAATGTCTACTCTTGTGGTTCTTTCAAGCTGCTTCTTAACATAAGGAATGAACACTTTATCTGTGTATTCGGCAAAAGTACTGACAGTTTCAGTGGGTAGAAGGTGCACTATTACAGCTCCATCCAGTACCAAACAATCATATATAGATGGGGGATCAGGTGGGTCTGATAACTCAAAACAATGGAGAAGATCTGATTTCGTATTTGGCAAGTGCAATTTCCTAAACTCAGAAAGTGAGGGTGGAAACTTCTGTATCTCATGGCCAAAAAATTCCTTCAAATCTCCCTCACGACTTTGCATAGCAATGTAAAGCTGCCCAAAGAGTGCCACATTATTCTGGAGTACTTTGATCTTCTTCCCCTGCTTAGTTGTGGTCTTTAAGTGAGGTCGCTTAAATAAAGCTAGGGAATCCCTTTTTATTGGCTCATGTATAGATACTGAACAATCCTCAAGGACTTTCTTAACATAGGCTTCATACTGCTTAATGCCTGTTTCTTCCAAGACAAAACAGGTCATGTGCTACAGATTCATCTACGCAGTTGCGACTGTCCAGCTTTACCAGTTCCGGAAAGTCATCTGAAAATGGATTGCCCATTTTCTTTATTGTTTCAATGAGGCTGTTAACCTGTTTTTGAAATCTGATCTGAGTAGACAAACCTTGTTCATGATTTCGAAAACTTCTTGGATGGTCTGAATCTACATCTGGTAGGTACATATCCACAAACTCCCTCAGCAATCTCGCCTTCTCTGGACCTGACACCATCCAGCGTTGGAAGGCAGTAGGGTTTTCTGTGAGTCCAACACAACCCCCAGAACCCTTCACATGAGCATTTTCCTGCTCATGAGCCTGGTCGATTGGAATGGCAGAGAACTTGTTGCAGGTTTTGGAAAGAACCCAATGACACTGCTGCTCAAATTCAACTCTCACAGAATGAGGTAGAAATTTGATGTCCTTGACATGAACAGGCAACCACCTCGAATAGTTCACGTGATCTAAAGCAAAGAATAAGGGTGCCAGCTTTTCTAAGACCTCAATATAAAGAGGAAAGTTCTTTTCCCTATGAGCCCGGACAAACATCATTATAAGCATTTCATATTTCATCACAAGATCCCAAAATAGAAAGGTAGGGCACCGCCTTAACATTTCTTTCCTCCACTCTACCTCAGATACTGAACTTCCTGACTGCAAATATGCTTCTTTTTGAAGCTTATGGAGAGCCAACAAGGTGACTTGATGAGCATGTCTAGTCCGTGTGAGATGCACCACCCTCAAAAATGAGTCAGCAGTACCCGAAGAAGCCACTTCTGACTCTGTTAAAGCTGAGGTCCAACCTGAATCTTCCAACATGTCTCCCAGTGTGTTCCAAAGGGCCATTTCAATATGCAAGCCTCCGAGCATGACAACATGCACAGACTCACCGTAGAGAGCTGGCCACTTCCACTGTACTAACTTTGCTAGGGCAAACAGTGGCTGATCAAAGGTAGTAACTGGAATTTGGCCAGGGTTAACATGTTCAATTGCTAGTCTCTGCACATCCATGCCATGTTTTATCATCGCTGGAGTAGCAGCCTTTTCATAAAATAGAGGCAACAGTGCACATATTACAGGTGGATCTTCAGTTTGGAGTTGCTTTGATGCATGGTATGCAGCCCACACTATGTCATCAGCATTACTGAGGTTGTCTTTAGTCAGAAGATTAAGTGCATGTTGAATCCACTTTTCTTCGTTGGATTTTTCCTCACTTAGACAACTTCTAAGGGAAAAATCACTATTTTGGTTCTTTGGCACACAAATAGTAGCTGGTGCTAGAGCTACTGCTGGAACAACAGAATATCCTTCCAGCAGACAGTGCTGTTTAGTTTTCGGGGGTAATACAATAGGATTTCTAGTTTCACCAGGATTTGCTTTAGTCGGAAACTGAAAAAGAGTAATACCACAACCATGGAACGCACCGACAGCAGTTGTAGAACTAGGGTTGTGATCTATATTGTCAAGAGCCCCTACAGTGAACAACCCTTTGCGAAGGCCAGCAGGAACTACTACACCATCTTCTTCAAACCGCTCACAAACTGAAGCTGTAATCCATTCCTCAAGTTCAATAACCCGGTCATATGAGATGCTGAATCCCATTTTATAGAACTGGTTGATTAGCTTCTTGCTTCTAGTCATTTGATGCACATTAAGGCCAATATATACTGGCAACTGTACACTCAACCCTACCTTCCGTCCCTCAATCATCACCCACCCCCCCCCCACTCACATACGTCACGCTCACTTCCACCCTTTCCCTCCCTCCCCTACCTCCACCTTACTCCCATCCCTTTATTACCTCCCTTTACCTCATTCTCCTTTCTCTTACTCTTTCCTTTCTCCTCTATTCTGCTCATTTCCCGCAATATCCTCCTGTCTTTGCACCTCCCTTTCTTTCACTCCTTCTATCCCCTTTCCTACCTGCTCCCGATCATTCCTTTCCCTCTTCCCCGCCCTTTAGCCCAGTCAGTCTTCTATTCCCCTTCACGCGTTCCTTTGTACTCTACCGCCCCTTGTCCCATAACATCCGGTAGTTACCCACTGCCCCCTGCTTTCCAACTCCCCTTCCCCCCCCCCCCCACCCCCGCCCCCCCCCCCCACCCCCCCCCCCCCCCCCCCCCTCCCCTCATCCCAGACCCCCCTCCTCCGTTCTCCTGCCATCCTCATAGCCCCAATGTCATCCCCTCCCCAAGGGTGGTTCCCGTTGAAGGACATGCCTAGACCTTGCATTCAACTTTGAGGACAGTTTTTTTTTTACATTGTACATAATAACCTGGGAAGCACTGAGGCATGCTTGTGACTCATGCCTATCTTGATCTTTCAAATTAGAACCGTTAAGAATAAGGGATATCAATGATTGTAAACTTGAGGGGGAAGAATTTTCTTGACAGTTCTTCTGAAAACTACCAGTGAACTTAAAGCATTCGTGATTCAATATGTCACTACGAACTATAGCAGCTGCTTTAGCAAGGATAAATGCGTCTTCTGTGAAATCACGTTTTTTAAGGGCCTCCTTCAGCATATTTCCCTTCTCTGAAAACAATAACTATACTCTTGCCATCTTGCTGCTCTTGAGATTCTGGAAAATATTCAAGCACATCATTCTTTAGCCTAGTTTTGTTAATGCTCTTGTTCACACCAAGTTCTTGAAGACGTTTGACATAGAGTGAATGCACTTCAGACAGCTTAAATAGTGGAGTACCTGATTCAACAGCTTTCTGAATATAGCTGGTTAACTCTACAAATGCTCTTGATTCATTATATTTCTCATTTGAGTCTTACTTCTCTTGGCTCATTGTTCGGTTGTGACTACGATATCGGTTTCTCAAACCTACCAAACACTTTAGATGATACTTCATCTCCTTTGCAATTAGATCTCCACCATCTATTCTTGCCTGCAAGTGACAATCTTGAAGCTCATTTATCATTGTTCTAATATTATAATCAGCATCAAAAGTTGAAACCTGGTGGAGATCTTCAGCACTACTTCCCTTTTCACAAAACAGACAAAGATCAACACTAACTGCCCTTCGTTTGCTTGTTCTTGGCTCAGAGATATCTGAGCACGACCCTCTTTTTTTCACTCGTTCGAGCTTGCAATTGTTGTATTTTAAACGGCAAGACTTGTGCCAAGAAGCATGATTTGCTGAAAAACTTTCAGCACTTTCATGTTCTCCAAAAATAATTGCAGTTGGTAATGAATTCATTGCTTTAAACTGCTCTATATTGCTCAAAAATGATCTATAGGCTTCAATTTTGCTATCACACGTACCTGGGCCAAGTAGTGGACATTTTAAAGGTTCTCTAGTATCTTCTTGGCAAATAATGCATTTTTTCCAGTCTATCTCCATGTCTGAAGGGAGTACAGAATGCAGTTCAAGAGTGAACCTGATAAAATTGTCTTACTTACCTCAAAACACCAGCCTGAGCCTCAGAAGTTGATAAAGTTAATTTCTGACCACTCTCCAGACCACATGGCTGTTTGTTTCTTTAAAAAGCACATCAGTTATTCCAAGCTTTAAAAAAAAAAAAAAAAAAAAAAAAAAAAAAAATTCGCGTTTTTAAAATTCGCAATATATATCCTATGGGGCGCGAATATTAATATTTTCGCGAATACGTAATTAAAATTAAAAACATGAATAACATGATAATGAAACTTGAGTTTACAATTACATCTGAGAGGGCTCCTAGGGCTACTATTAACTACATACTTTAAACGATTAATGACGCAGGACGGACAACGCGTCAACTTAGAAAAATTCGATAACCCGTGCGACGCGAAATGCGTCAACAAAAGCGTCTTCGGCGTCCCATTTCGACCTAAGCTTTGTGGAGTCACGGAGCACCAATCACAATGCAGACGATTCTATATTGTTGTAAGTGTATTTTAGGCGTATAACATACAAGACGCCCTTAAGAAAATGTTGAGTAAATTTTTGCACAACAAAGGATTTTTTGAATAAAGTGTCAATCGAAAAATATTATTTCATAATATATAAAGGTTACACAGAATAAATTTTAGAAACCAATATGTGACAGGCTCTGGGAAAACCAGGCATTTCTGGCAAACCAAAAAAAATGAGTTTTTTATGTTAATAAAAAGCTGCAATTTATCTCAACTTAGTGCTAAAATACTGGAGGGTAAAACCTTTGACTCGCACAGAAACTGGCAGTTGAACTGGGCTGTATTCAGCAAAGCAATTGAACTAGAAATCGTGAAAACATAAATTGAATTTCCACTTCCGGTATAATTAACGTGTCCATATACTTAACGGCGTACTCCGCATACGCAATTAAATTGTGCAGCCGCTTTTTAACGGCAACTAACAAAGTTTTGCGTAGAGTTCTTTTTAGCTTTCAGAGCGTCTTGGAACCTGTCTTGTCGGAATCCTTGGCTACTCTACTCGATGTAGTAGTAAACTTTCAGCCAGAGGTAAGCTGTAGATTGCATGCAATAGTCTCAAAGCTGTGCCGTTTTTTTTAGCTGCTTGTTTGAAACTCCACCCATTCCCCGTTTATTGTACCTCGAGAACGAGAGAGAATGTAAAGTAGCTTGTCTTTCCACAGCACGCTTGAGGTCTTTTAAGTTGTTTTGACATTTGAAATTCGGCATAGACTTAGAGTAAGGGTCACTAAGACTAATTCTGTAAAAAAAAAAAAATAGGTGAAAGAAAGAATTTTTCCAGATGACTTAGTTCTTGAGCCTATATCTCAATTTCAATTTTTGCCCGAAATTCCTGGTTTTCCCAGAGCCTGTCACATATTACTTTAGCTATAACTGCTCATGTAAAACAAGTAGAAAGCTATCTTGGCAAGTGGAACACTGGCACTTCAGCATCCTAGTGATGAAGACGTTATTCTTGACCTGGCACAGCATGGCAGTGACAAGGATGGCAGTGACCAGAATGGCAGTAACTCTGATGGTAGTGACGAGGAGTTTGATGACAGCAAGAATGACTTCAGTACTGATGGGTGTAGTGACTGCAGCAGTCACTGCAGCAGTCACTAGATGGTCAAGGACTCTGACGAGAGAACGGAATTGATGATTCTGAAAGGTAGCGATTTCTACAGGAATTTTAACCACATTCTTTATAACAATAAGTAAAAATAAATATTGTTATACAACAGGTGAGACTGCAGGGAGCCCTCTGACATATACTTCTATTATGCTATGACCAGTTGCACTTGATAGTAAGATCACTAACTATTCTGTCAACAATGCAGCCTACCAGCACATCAAAAGTAAAGACACCTTGAGTACCAAACTGAATACACTAAAATATTCTATCATTTATTTGTGATGTACCTGTTTTCATGCACAAAAAGCCATAAAAAGCTTATCTGTTCACAAAATTTATAACAGATTGCTCAGTTCAAATTAAAACACACCCTAAATAAATATCAACAAATTCTTCCTGAATGTAAGACAGATGCGTGCAAAAACACTTTCTCTTACCTCTATGATCAAGTAGCAAACTGCTTCAGCCATGAAACCATACTTCCAACCTTACTAGTGTGCTTACTAAGAGCCTCAGTGTGATGCCATAAAGGTTTTTGCCAAACGGTGCGAGTACTTTGTTATTTTTAAGTCGGGAACAGCTCCTTAGCGTCGAATTTAAGCTTTCCCAATAGCCTAGAGCGTACTCTATCGTTCGATAATACTGTCCCCGAGGCAATCTTCAAACGTTCGTCTTCTTTCTCTCGCTTAGTGTCACCCTCCCACCAAGCAATCAATCCTCTGTGTCTTGCGTGCGCCCGTGACCGCATTACGTAAGGCGCAATTAAAATTTTTATTCGCGCGTAATCGGTTAATGCATTCCCTTACAAAATTTGGCACTTTTATCCGCTCCGTAACAATTTGGTTAAAAACGGGCATTATGCAACTTGACTATTAAAATATATTTCCAGTTACTGGTTTCACTTCTCTTTCCTCATGCACGTCTGGCTCTGAGCTAGCACTAATATCTCCTCTATGACTCTTGTCTTCTTCTATATCGACTTCCTGTCCCTCACTCAACTCTCTTCTAACTTCTCCTTTTTATTCCGAGACCTCTACAAGAAGTTGAATTAAGTGGTAAATGAGGCCACAGAGTTTGAATATGGAGAATAACATTGAATTATAAATGCAACCTCTAAATTTAAGTTTTTTATTACCTTTCTCCCTAGCTTCCCAGACTTGTCATTAGTGGTATCGCAAGTTGGCACATGTGGTTTTGGGCTAAGTAGTTGTGGTTGGAACTAATATCTGATGGAACAAGCCACTCTGTATTTCTATAATTTGTTCAACAAGCAGATTTTTTTCAGTACGTACTCAAAATCGTACTAGGATATATCACAACAGTAAATCTGGCAATGGATTTTTGATATCTGTAGTGAAAAAGAAAAAACAATGGAGCCATCATCTCTCTCAATTTTTTTTTCTAAACAAAATGAATTGCTCATAGAGTGTGCTTCTTCAATGGTCATTTCTTTTACAGAAAGTGGAGCCTTGACTTCAACAAGATCTTTTGTTGAAGAGTAACTAGGATCATAGACAACTCCTTTAGGATTTGAAGCAAGCCAAGGATTTTGTTTTGTTCTATAATCGTACATATTCAATCAGATAAGCCACTTCTTTTTTTGCAGTTTACAACTGAATGCCCAAACTAGTCAAGAGAGCCATTTATTAGAACTTGATTTCTCATGTGAAATTTGGCATAGAAAATGATCATTATTTATTAGAGTGGCTTCACCTTAGTAGGAATTGTCATCATCCTATAATTTTTTAGACTATTTTGTCAACTTCTTTGTCCATTTGTACAAAACAAAATACTGTTGTACACAGTGTTGAGGTTTTGTAGTGGTCTCTCTGTGACTATTTATCCTATGTAAGGTAGGTGAGGAGGTTCTTAATTGGGATCATCACTCTAAGAAGCATGTCTAATCAAGTGCATTAAAATTACTTGTTCTTTGAGAGCACTCTTTACTTTTTTATATAATGTTTGTGTATGTATCTGTGTATGTGTATATTATTTTAGAAGAAATGCCATTAAAGAGTTTGAAGTGTGAAGAAATAAGAGTTCCTAAGGCAACCATGTCTGGAATTGATTATCGATCATTTTGCGAACGAGTGGAGTACGTCATTTCAGCTGTTAATGTTAACGAGTTTAATGCAGCTACCACTTTCATCTCCTCCCCAGACATTGAAGGAGACAATACACAACTAACAAATTATGAGCCTGGAATATTCCTGGGAATGATGAAACATCATCCAGTGGGTTTAATTTACCACGGTCCAGGCAGGCAATCTGCTGACATGTTGCATGGTAGCCTTAAGTGTTTTCCTAATGTAAAGTACATGTTAGCTGTTGGAGTTTGCTACGGATTTGACAGAGATATGGTTAAATATGGAGATGTATTGATTTCCCACACATGTCCAAGGTTGCCCTCACTGGTCAGGATCCCACAAGGGATAGGTTTCCAAATAAGTAGTCCGGGATCCTCCTGACGGTCCCTTATAAGTTTAAATAGGATCCTGGCAGTCCTGGATCCTCCTGACTGTCCCTTATGAGTTTAAATAGGATCCTGACAGTCATGGATCCCCCTGACTGTCCCTTATAAGTTTAAATAGGGTCCTGGTTGTCCGGGATCCTCCTGACTGTCCCTTACACAGTGTCCAAGGTTGCCCTCACTGGTCAGGATCCCACAAGGGATAGGTTTCCAAATAAGTAGTCCGGGATCCTCCTGACGGTCCTTTATAAGTTTAAATAGGATCCTGGCAGTCCTGGATCCTCCTGACTGTCCCTTATGAGTTTAAATAGGATCCTGACGTCATGGATCCCCCTGACTGTCCCTTATAAGTTTAAATAGGGTCCTGGTTGTCCGGGATCCTCCTGACTGTCCCTTATAAGTTTAAATAGGATCCTGACTGTCCAGGATCCTCCTGACTGTCCCTTATAAGTTTATATTGGGTCCTGATTGTCCGGGATCCTCCTGACGGTCCTTTATAAGTTTAAATAGGATCCTGGCAGTCCTGGATCCTCCTGACTGTCCCTTATGAGTTTAAATAGGATCCTGACGTCATGGATCCCCCTGACTGTCCCTTATAAGTTTAAATAGGGTCCTGGTTGTCCGGGATCCTCCTGACTGTCCCTTATAAGTTTAAATAGGATCCTGACTGTCCAGGATCCTCCTGACTGTCCCTTATAAGTTTATATTGGGTCCTGATTGTCCGGGATCCTCCTGACTGTCTCTTATAAGTTTAAATAGGATCCTGACTGTCCTGGATCCTCCTGACTGTCCCTTATGAGTTTAAATAGGATCCTGATTGTCCGGGATCCTCCTGACTGTCCCTTATAAGTTTCTCCTGATAAGTTTAAATGGGATCCTGACAGTTCGGGATCCTCCTGACTGTCCTTTACTAGTGAGTGAGAATAAGTGTCCGGAGGATCCCGACTGTCCGGGATCCTCCTGACTGTCCCTACTTAAGGAACCTAAATACAGTGTCCGGAGGATCCTGACAGTCCGGGATCCTCCTGACTGTCCCTTACTAGTGAGTGAGAATAAGTGTCCGGACGATCCCGACAGTCCGGGATCCTCCTGACTGTCCCTTACTAGTGAGTGAGAGTAAGTGTCCGGAGGATCCCGACAGTCCGGGATCCTCCTGACTTACCCTTACTAGTGAGTGAAAATATAGTGTCCAGAGGATCCCTACAGTCCGGGATCCTCCTGACTGTCCCTACTTAAGGAACCTAAATACAGTGTCCGGAGGATCCTGACAGTCCGGGATCCTCCTGACTGTCCCTTACTAGTGAGTGAGAATAAGTGTCCGGACGATCTTGACAGTCCGGGATCCTCCTGACCGTCCCTTACTAGTGAGTGAGAATAAGTGTCCGGCGGATCCCGACAGTCCGGGATCCTCCTGACTGTCCCTTACTAGTGAGTGAGAATACAGTGTCTGGAGGATCCCAACAGTCCGGGATCCTCCTGACTGTCCCTACTTAAGGAACCTAAATACAGTGTCCGGAGGATCCTGACAGTCCGGGATCCTCCTGACTGTCCCTTACTAGTGAGTGAGAATAAGTGTCCGGACGATCCCGACAGTCCGGGATCCTCCTGACTGTCCCTTACTAGTGAGTGAGAATAAGTGTCCGGAGGATCCCGACAGTCCGGGATCCTCCTGACTGTCCCTTACTAGTGAGTGAGAATAAGTGTCCGGAGTATCCCGACAGTCCGGGATCCTCCTGACTGTTCCTTACTAGTGAGTGAAAATAAGTGTCCGGAAGATCCCGACAGTCCGGGATCTTCCTAACCGTCCCTTACTTAAGGAGTGAGAATACAGTGTCCGGAGAATCCCGACAGTTCGGGATCCTCCTGACTGTCCCTTACTAGTGAGTGAAAATAAGTGTCCGTAGGATCCCGTCAGTCCGGGATCCTCCTAATCTGCTTGTATTGCAGTGGTAAAAATTGTACATTATCCTAAATTATAATGGATATTTATAATTTAAATTTTATTTAAAGTAAGCGATTAAAATCTATTTTTTCTGGCTAAGTCGCCGATTATGTATGTCACACATGTATAAAATAAAAAATAAAAAATGTGCTTTGTTCATGTGCTTTGTTATTCGTGCATAACGAGAGAGCCAGGAAAAGGTTTGCTCACAAATTTCAGTGTCCACCTACAATAATAGACAAAGTTGTTTTAATTATTTTGAATTTTGAATGATAGTTGTGTACTTACGCCCTCTAAATCTTTGAAACTATACGGGTTGCAATGTTCTTTGCACCAGGAATCTATGTGGCCCTGATAGTGCATTTTGTCAATTGCTATAGTAACCATCTTAGTTATTCTTTCTGCCGTTGGTGTAGCAGTGCACCTTGATGGATGATCAGCATACTTTTTGAGGTGACATCCATCATCGTAAACCAAATATTCTATACAACAAAAACAAATATCGCAATTATGTAGTATTCATCATCATGGCATACACATGGCTTACTAAGTTGAGCAGTGTTTTCTGGGTGGTTCTGCAATAAGCCGTGAATATTACCATACACCTGTCCCTTACCCTCAGATATAAAGAGTTCTGTGATGAGTGTAATGGTACCACATGGCCACATTCCTGCCAGAATACCTGAATTTTCAATAATATGTTTTAAATACATTACATACATAATCATCTCCTATTTGGGTGTCCATTTCAGGGCATGTCCGTATATTGGGTGGTGTTTTAAAATTTAAATAATATTATTTCCATTTTACGCCCGCTTATATGTTGACAAATGACAAATGCCACTATATACTGAGTTATTGATGGTAAGAAGACTTTAGACATTGGAAGAGGAACAAAAAAACTAGGACTGAACTATTATTAGGCTCTCGGCATTATCATGATAATGACTAAATATCGACTAAATATTCTAGTTAATTTTGATTGCATCACGCATACACAGTAGATGGAAAAAATCATGATAAACAGTATCTTGTCAAAGTTGCTATAAATTATTAGAAAAGGTTTTTATTCAGATTTGACCCCCATAATATAGGAAACATGCAATTTTTATATTGAAAGAATACTAACATCAACAAGGATAGACAGAGAAATACTTAGTATTGTTTTCGGAGGTTTTTATGTGCAAGTTAACTTAGGCTATGTAACTCTAATTTTAAGTTGATATATCACTACATTTCGGTGTGAAAGTTTAGGTTTCATATGACTAACGTTTATCGATATATCGTGATATATGTGACCGTCTACAGGAAAATTGTACACAATGAGGGCCCTATCAAAAAAATTTTTTTTGCACTTACACATTCCTCGGCATCATATATTGAGCTCTCCAAAGCCGTAGCTTCAACCGTTGTCAATAGATGCACCCTAACCGTTCCCTTCCAAATAATTATTTAATACATTTTTAAGAATAAAATCAATTTTTCCCAAACACCTCATGGGTTATGTATATGGTGAAGACCAGTGAGTGTGCTTGCTCTGGAGGTAGAAGTGTAATATTGATAAGGATCAAACATCTAGAATAACCTAAGTCACCCAATTGGCAACTTGATGAGTGAGCATATGGGTTATCTTAGATAATTAATTCTACTCTGGCAGCTTTTTATTAAAATTAATTTATTTGGCAATAAATTAAATTTCTTTTATGTTACTACTGAATTAGTAGGTAAAACTACTTTAAGTTTGGTCAGTGAAAATGTTAGAATGTTGTAGTCTGATTGGTGGAAATGTCAACAAATGATCTGAAAGTCGAGAAAAAATTTGGATAAACTCATGAACAAAATAAAATAGTGGGATGCTCCAGCAAATAAAGAAAAATTGGCAGTTACGGTTTTGTGGGGCATTTAAGTGGTGAGCTTGAACAGCGCATTGTGATGAGTGAGTAAGCCAAGCGTATATCAGCCATACATTCTCTAATTCAATTACAACTACGCATTTCCAAGGCATGGGTCATTATCATCCTGAGCCACTAACAATACCTTACCAATCATGGACCAATAATAGTATAAGCTCTTACAAGCAGCAATTGTTAGTAGAAAATTTTCAATCATGCACTCAACCCACGACCAAGTAAAAAAAATTGCAGCAGAGCCGATTGACATTAAAAACAACAACAACAACAGTAAGTTCTAGCAAACTTTAAAATATTCTTCCGTGCCACAGAACACTAGGAGCAGCTAAAACAATTATTATTAAACTCCACACATTAAAAAAAAAATGGGGCTGCACGTACCACCATACAATTTGCATTGAGATAGACCTGAATATGTCTCGCTTGCCACAAATTAGTGCAATCATTTTCTGGGATGGTGCTCCCAATTCATACAGCTAATCAAAGTCTAACCTGCAGTTCGGGTATGAAGCTTCTGTTTGTCTTTTTCTGTACGGCACTGAAGTTCGTGGCTCTCACTATCTGCTGCAAATATTCTATGAACCAAAAATATTTTGCAGGCATGACAAGCTGCCATAGTATTAACAACTACATATTTACCCATCACTGTCGTTCACTATTGGTCTTGAAGTATTGCTACCAGTGTCTCCAGAGCTGCTTACGGTGAGTGTATGGGTGACTCCTCCCACTCCAGATGTGACCCTACAATCACTTACTACCAGTTGAGCTCCAGATTCAAACTCCATGATCAGTGATGGTAGAAGTTCTTCTTCAGGCTCCCAAGTAGTATAGCACTGTTCTTTTCCTAGCCATAGAACCTTCAATACAATATGCAATGAAAGCACCAGAGGTGCTAACTCTCCAGTGCTCCCTGTACACCACAACTCTCAGCTGCTGTCACGTATATATATTCATTGCAGCTTTGATATTTTTGCTTGAATATTTCAGCATCATGCGAGCATTCTGTATTCTCCCATATTGTACGCTTGTTATTGAACACTCCAAGTAGCGGTGCATAGCGAGTAAAATCAATGAAAATTGTATTGTAACAGGTTCAGAAAAAATATCAAAGGCAGCAATAAATCACTTATCACACTTGTCGTACATTATGGAAGTGAACATATAATTGAAAGAAGAGTAAACAGAATGATGCATGTGAGGTACGAAACAAATAAAGGAGAATAAGAAAACAATCATGCCAAAATTAATAAAAATAAGAAGAGTACGAAAAGGAAAAAATGAAATAAAAATAAGGAGTAGGAGATGGAAAAGAAATAATAAAACAAACAAAGAGCAGGAACAACAACAAAAAAAAAGGTAGTGGGAGGAGGGAGGGGGAAGGAAGGAGTACAAAAGAAGAATAGTGGGGGTGGGGAGACTACACAGTTGGGGTGAGACATGCTCAACACCTATCCCACTGCGCCACAGCACCTCACTACACAGATTAGGCATTGATAGCTATTGCTGTTAAAACGGGTGTGCCATGTGAGTCGGTATTGTTATGGACATTGCCTGCTATAAGATTACGATCCTATGGCTCAAGAATGATTAGCTTTTTTTCTGGATAATAAAAGTCCGAAACAGCACATTAAAGGGGCGTACTTTGTGAAGTACTGCATATTGATACTACCGTTGATGCTTGGATGGCTGCCATATATAAGTACCGCTGTTGACACGGGACTTCATGAATGACAGAATCAGTACTGTAACTCTCACGTGCATGTACGGTGAGGATTAATGACAGGTTTACCACATATAAGGCAACAGACTAAGTAGTAATTTCTGATTCAGAAAAAAGTCTCGTGGAGGTATTCACTAAATCTTATCTTTTATTAGTTGTTACTCATCAACCCTTGCAAAAAGGCCCAGCTTTTATCCTGAAAAAAAAAAAGAAGTCGGATACCATCAAAAATGGGATTAGGTTATTAATTTAAAGTATTTTTGTTGCCTTTCTTTCACTACCAACTGATTAAATGCATATCACTCATAGAAAAACAATGGCCCTTGAGTTGGACTCACTATTTCTGGAAAAAATAAGGTGATACCAAATATCTGCATGGGACTTACATAGTTTGTGAAGTATGACAGTTTGACTAAACTAACAAGCAAACTAAAGCCCACAACAAAAATTCTGGCAAAATGAAGGGACTTAATTTGGGGATTACTACCATTGCATGCTTGAGTGGCTGCTATACTTGCTGTTGACAGAATGAATGAATGACAGGTTGGCTACTGTAATCCTCATGTACTTGCACACTCAGGGTTGATAATAATAATGTGACCAAACTCCTCAATGTTATAATCAACAATAAATATATCTGGTGTGCAATACGTTATACCAGACACAGTGTGACTAAACACAATGATTTACCTCGTAAAAAGTAGAATTTCTTGTCTGCTTCTTTCTAAGAATCATTTCCACAATCTGAGGAGAGGAGCCAACTGTTGTGCTTTCAAAGACTCTTGGTTTATGGTGCCTGCAGAATTTGCTTTGTTGTTCTGGAGTTTCTAAGCACCCTGTTTTTATGGAACCTGGAAGACCAGTATACTCAGTATATCCAGCTCCATCAGCAGCACACACTGGGCGGTTATTTTTTTGGTTTCCATCCAACACAAGAACATTCCCACAGCCTTTGATATCACACCTGTGTCCTGTCAACAAAAACATGCATGTTAGCTCAAATTAGGTCACATTGCCACACACGTGCAAGTTATGTTTTCCATATGAAAGTGGCTATAGAATGCCTATGCTTGATAACTCCAATAGTCATGGACCCATTTAACATGGTATGTGATTTGAGCTGACCATGTATTCTTTAGAGCATTGAACTAACAATAATGTCAAAACTTGCTAAATAATCTTGTTGGATTAGTTTGTACAAACCAGATACATGCATCTATGACAGCAATTTTGGTTTTCCTCCCCCATCCAAGGGTACGTGTATGTGTGTGAAGGCAGGCACCCTATCTTTAGTTACGTACCTGCTACACACCCACACTCATGCAGAAACACGATGGACTAGCCTGACTACTATTCAACCACAAGGTGGGGTTTCACAGCAAAGGAAGTTTCAAATTTAATAAATGCCTAAATTCTGCATGGACATCTCATGGGATCTTTCTATGGTTCCACCATAGCGTAATAGGACAATTGACAGTAAGAGACTGTACAACCCTCAGTAGTTGAAGGAAGTGCAGATGGAAATAAGATGATTCTATTTTCAAACATCCGCTACATGATTGTACAATGTTCTATGCTATCACACAGTAGTACACATATGAAATTATTAGCTGCTTAAACAACTGGTATTTTTGCTCCATCGCATAATTATGATCAAGATGGTGGTGCTACTACACCACAAGTCGGTTACAGTGGTCAATAAAATAAAAAAACAATGGGGCAAGCACTTGGGTCATGTGCTTTAAGCACAACAGCAAGCATTTAGAGAAGTACATAAATCGATTTTCATGGCCCAAGTCCTATACCTGCACTTGGGAGTTCCATTCTATGTTATTGAGATTGCAGATCATCAAAAGATTTCAGGTATTTTTGGATAACAAAACAGACTTAACAAAACTCTTATGCTATCCACAGATCATGGTAGAAAGAAAAAAGTATGTATTGTTGTAGCGAATAGACATTAATTTTTCAAAAGTGCCTGAGTGCTTGTTCCATGTTTGGTGACAACTCAAACAATTCCGGCACAAGACACTGAGTACAGTAGAGCACCTACCATGAATTGTCATTGGGCCACTATACAAGTGGGCCACTATACAATATGCATATGGAGCATTATGCATACAGAACAAAAGAAATTATCATCAGTAATACTGATAAATTAGGGTGTGTGGTCCATCCTTGTTTGCCAGTAGCTGGGGGGGTGTGTCCGTTGTAACGTTATATTCATTTTATGGTAAGTTTAATGAGGCGTAATATTCAGGAGCGTGTTCTAATCCAGAAAATATAGTATACAATGATTCTAATTTTAAGCCAAATATAGTGTTCTAAATTTATTTACCTGTATAGTGCCTGCAAAAAGCTAAGTGGTACTTGGGGATTACATCCAGGATCATTTTATCTAGGTCATCACTTTGTAGGGGGATGTCCTTAAGATCATTGGGATACCACTGATATAAGTTCACCAAGGCAAACAACAGATGGGCTTTCTCCAGTCTTCTTCGATCTAACTTGATGCGGTCTTCCAGTGAATGATAGCTGCTTTATAAAAATTTACTATTAAACTAACAAAAACAAAACAAGTACATAGACAACATAACAAACCTGGCATGCTGTCCTGGGCTGTGAATAACCACACTCTCATACTTGTTATAACAGTTGTAGATGTCACTCTTCTGTTTGTAACTGATCTGAGATTACAAAAGGGTATTACAAGTGGTACTCAAAATGCAATATCTCAACAGCCTCAACCATGAAGACACTGTTGACTTGTTGAGTTCTATGCACACACACATACTCCAAAATAAGACAATAAATGTCAAATGTACAAAATGAAATCACTTTAGGTACACAACACTTCAAAAATAGGGGAGGGGATGCATGCGTGATGAACTAATTTTTATGTTGTGCACATAATGGCATACCTGACCAATGAGAAGTTCCGCATCAAATCTTTTCAAGAAGTCTAGCTCAAATGTTGTCTCCCTAGTTACCACCAGATACTTAAGTTGGCAACAATCTTGGTCGTACAGAACATTATCACCTGAATTAAATTCACATTAATTATAATGGTGTGACACCACACTCACTGTTGATTAAATCGTGTCTGACACACATAGTCAGACTTATAGTAATCATGGTAAGGTAAATTTATGCAAAGTAAAAATGATATTTTATTCTTGTAATTTTAAAATAACATTTAATCTACAGTATAATTGCTTTGATTGAAATACCACTGATCTTTTTTTTAATACATGACAAAATTAAAATGACTATTATTTTGCAATGGCACAAATTGGCACAAATTGGCATGCAAACAATACATTATTACATTTTAATGCTATATATGGGTTTAATACAATCATCAAATTTAATGTTAGACAAGTGATGGTCTACTTAATAGGGTCTGAACTCACCTAATGAATGGTACCCGTAATGCTGCACCAAATTGCAGTTACTTTTAGAGCATCTTTTCCGAAAATGCACAGCTGGTAGCGTTCCAGAGGACTCTGTGTACAACACTAGCTTTCTCAGTCGATCACTTCTAGTAACAAGGTCAGCTCCACAGGATCTGCAAGTCTTCTGTGGTGATATCAGAACAACGCCAACCGATTCCTTGCAAATCTTTTGTAATAGTTCCTCATCAGTTGCAAAGGCTTCTTTGTGCAAATACTCCATATTTTCAACAGCTGTTTGTACTTGACTCAGGGTACCATCAGAACCAGCAAATTCTTTTATTGTTTTCCAATAATGAGGCACGTCTTTAGGAAGATGATGAACAGCAAACATGATTCTTCTTAGTGCAGTGACACCTAAAGAATTTCTTCCAACTGTATCCATCTTTGCTGACTAGTAGATGAGTAAAGTAAGTGTGAAAGGACCCTCACAAGTTGTAGTGTAAATATTCAGTGAGTTGAGCTAGGGCTACTGCATCCTAAAGTAATACTGTATGTGCAAAGTTGTGTGAATAGAGAGAGGGCTTGGCCAGCTTCAATGTGACCATTATGGAGCAAGTACTAGACAGGATGTGGAGAGATGCATGTAAACTGTGTAGCAGGTGGGGCTGTGAGCAGAGCTGTTCACTGAATAGGTGTGACAGGTTAGGCCAATAATACAGCTGAGAGGTAGGATATTCAGGGCTAATAGAGAGCTGGCCCTGGCTGAAGGGCATTTCTGAGCATACTCACTAAAGAGTCCTGAGCATGCTTGCATGGGAATATATTAGACTGTGTATCACTTTCAAATAAGCATTTGGAGAAGTACAGTTACTCTGGTTCTCAAGTTGTTTGATGGCGTCTATAAGCGAGACAAAGGCTAGGTTAGCTGCTTGCTGGAAAACTGACATTGACTGGACCTTGTATCCTCCAAGATTGAGAGAGGTACAAACTTAGTATTGATTTGATAGTGTTGCAGTTTCTTCTAATACAATTATAGGGATGTTCTGCAATTGGGCAGACACTCAGTGTTCCAGCAACTGCTGTGTTGTTTGGATTGGTTTCATTGGTCAGTTTTGTACTGGCACATTCGGATGTCACGTGCTCTGGAACACGCTGGACGGAACCAGTAATAGTTTGGCTAGCTGTTGCCATGCCCACTGGGTCAGGGAAATCTACCCTCTACAAGTTCCTATTAGGTCTTCTACAAAATCTCCGGAAAAGGTGTGGAAGAAAGGAGTCTCATCCATCTTGGACCCTGGAGGAAGCCACTTTTGAAAAAATGGGTGCACTCATGGCAGAAAATGATGGAAAACTTCTTGGACTTTATGACGAACTTAGTTCTTTTTTGACCGGCATTAACCTGTACAACTCAAAGGGCCTAAGTGAATCACACGATATTCACAAGTTTTTGCAGCTCTACAATGGCCTTCAATGGAAGCGTAGAACTGGTAAACCTATGTTTTATTTAGTAACTAATACTTAGGCAATGTTTGTACAAAATCATAGTTACAGGTCAGGCCAACTTTTCAATGGAAAGAACCTCTCTCATCATTGGTGGTTTCACACAACCTGCTGTGGCTCGCACTATCATTGAGGCTCAGGGTGGCGCTCAGAGAGGATTTTGCCAGAGATTTATGTGGATTTTTCCAAAACCAATTTTTGGCCATTTGGACACCCTCACAGTCACCAATGACCGGGAATTGAGCGAACTTATGGGTTAGTGGCGTATTCATACATATATTTTAAGTTTGAAGCAACATTGATACACTTTCACAGAACAAACACTAGTGGAACTTTTAGAGAAGCTTTGGATAGAAGGAGGTGGTGACAAGCCTGTTCATCGGTCATGGACTCTTCAACCACAGTCTGGTGGCTTTGATAAGGCCTACGACAAGGTCCAGGATGAACTAGAGAGTGAGTGTGGTGCAGATGATTTTCTGACAGGTATACCTGTGTGTGCAAAAGAAAAAGTGTGTACTAAAATTTTCGCTTCATTTTTGTTAGGGCTCCTTGGTAAGTCTAAGGGCCAGACCATAAGGATAGCTGCTGTTCTTCATGCTTTGTTTGGGGTGGACGACCAATACATTTCATCTCCAGATATCTCTGATGCTGCAGTTATGGCAGCACTGAACATGGTAAAGGTGTGCAATGAGCACACGAAAACCATAGCTGGCAGACTGAGCTTTACGCCATCAACAGCAATTATGGCCTGTAAGAATAATCAGTATTAGTGAATGTATTAAATGATATATTATACCTCTTTAGCGCCAGTTGGCAGAAAAAAAGATGAAGAAATAGCAAAGCATATACTCAAATTACCAGGAACATGCTTGGATCTGAGTGTCTTACTGGACAAAAAAAAGTTTAGATCTTTTGATCATAAAGAGGGTGCCTTGCGTGGCTTCAAAAAATTAGAAAAAGATGACCTAGGGAGTTTAATAGTGAAGCAGGGACGAACCAGCTCAAGTAGGGTAAGATCATACCTACTATTAATATGATATAAATACCAATGTCCACACTTGCTTGCAGTCATATCAGTTTCGAAAGAGACCAGTTCCCTCTGAGGGAGAAGAAGCAGAAGAGCTGGCTGTAAAGCTTTCGAAATACGAGGTATCCATACCACAGTATGTGTCTGCTATGGATATAACAGATATGCCATGGTAAGAATATCTGTTGTTTGTAACTCGCTCTCTTTCTCTTCTTTTCACCTACTTTGTAATTAATAATATTATTATTAGTATTGTGTTGTTGTTGTTGTTGTTGTTGTTCATTAATTATTAATTTATATATTTATTTATTTTTTGACTATAGGGAAATCAAAGATCTACCACCACCATCATCATCTGCATCATAAACAATGTACATGTACATATAACCATTAAACTTTATTCATTATAGCTATAATTCATCATGTGTGTTGAAAAAATTCGTTTGATTGAAGCTTTGTGTAATGAATACTTGTCCTGTATAGCAAATTAAGTGCATGAATTATTGATCCATAATAACGTATGGACAAGCGTATTAAAATAATAGAAGATGTTAGGGAAGATCTACTAATATGAATAATTACACATGCTTTTTGGTGCCAACTAGATGCATGAACCGTCCAGTCCTCGAGACACTGTATTCTCATTCACTAGTAAGGGACAGTCAGGAGGATCCCGGACTGTCTGGATCTTCCGGACACTGTATTCTCACTCCCTAGTACGGGACAGTCAGGAAGATCCCGGACTGTCGGGATCCTCCGGACACTGTATTCTCACTCACTAGTAAGGGACAGTCAGGAGGATCCCGGACTGTCGGGATCCTCCGGACACTGTATTCTCACTCACTAGTAAGGGACAGTCAGGAGGATGCCGGATTGTCTGGATCTTCCGGACACTGTATTCTCACTCACTAGTAAGGGACAGTCAGGAGGATCCCGGACTGTCGGGATTCTCCGGACACTGTATTCTCGCTCCTTAAGTAAGTGACAGTCAGGAGGATCCCGGACTGTCGGGATCCTCCGGACACTGTATTCTCACTCACTAGTAAGGGACAGTCAGGAGGATCCCGGACTGTCGGGATTCTCCGGACACTGTATTCTCACTCACTAGTAAGGGACAGTCAGGAGGATCCCGGACTGTCGGGATCCTCCGGACACTGTATTCTCACTCACTAGTAAGGGACAGTCAGGAGGATCCCGGACTGTCGGGATTCTCCGGACACTGTATTCTCGCTCCTTAAGTAAGTGACAGTCAGGAGGATCCCGGACTGTCGGGATCCTTTGGACACTGTATTCTCACTCACTAGTAAGGGACTGTCAGGAGTATCCCGGACTGTCGGGATCCTCCGGACACTGTATTCTCACTCACTAGTGAGGGACAGTCAGGAGGATCCCGGACTGTCGGGATCCTCCGGACACTGTATTCTCACTCACTAGTAAGGGACAGTCAGGAGGATCCCGGACTGTCGGGATCCTCCGGACACTGTATTCTCACTCACTAGTAAGGGACTGTCAGGAGGATCCCAGACTGTCGGGATCCTCCGGACACTGTATTCTCACTCACTAGTAAGGGTAAGTCAGGAGGATCCCGGACTGTCGGGATCCTCCGGACACTGTATTCTCACTCACTAGTGAGGGACAGACAGGAGTATCCCGGACTGTCGGGATCCTCCGGACACTGTATTCTCACTCACTAGTAAGGGACAGTCAGGAGGATCCCAGACTGTCGGGATCCTCCGGACACTGTATTCTCACTCACTAGTAAGGGACAGTCAGGAGGATCCCGGACTGTCGGGATCCTCCGGACACTGTATTCTCACTCACTAGTAAGGGACTGTCAGGAGGATCCCGGACTGTCGGGATCCTCCGGACACTGTATTCTCACTCACTAGTAAGGGACAGTCAGGAGGATCCCGGACTGTCAGGATCCTCCGGACACTGTATTCTCACTCACTAGTAAGGGACAGTCAGGAGGATCCCAGACTGTCGGGATCCTCCGGACACTGTATTCTCACTCACTAGTAAGGGACAGTCAGGAGGATCCCGGACTGTCGGGATCCTCCGGACACTGTATTCTCACTCACTAGTAAGGGACTGTCAGGAGGATCCCGGACTGTCGGGATCCTCCGGACACTGTATTCTCACTCACTAGTAAGGGACAGTCAGGAGGATCCCGGACTGTCGGGATCCTCCGGACACTGTATTTTCACTCACTAGTAAGGGTCAGTCAGGAGGATCCCGACTGTCGGGATCCTCCGGACACTATATTCTCACTCACTAGTAAGGGACAGTCAGGAGGATCCCAGACTGTCTGGATCCTCCGGAGACTGTATTCTCACTCACTAGTAAGGGACTGTCAGGAGGATCCCAGACTGTCGGGATCCTCCGGACACTGTATTCTCACTCACTAGTAAGGGACTGTCAGGAGTATCCCGGACTGTCGGGATCCTCCGGACACTATATTCTCACTCAATAGTAAGGGACAGTCAGGAGGATCCCGGACTGTCAGGATCCTCCGGACACTGTATTCTCACTCACTAGTAAGGGACTGTCAGGAATATCCCGGACTGTCGGGATCCTCCGAACACTGTATTCTCACTCACTAGTAAGGGACAGTCAGGAGGATCCCAGACTGTCGGGATCCTCCGGACACTGTATTCTCACTCACTAGTAAGGGACAGTCAGGAGGATCCCGGACTGTCGGGATCCTCCGGACACTGTATTCTCACTCACTAGTAAGGGTCAGTCAGGAGGATCCCGGACTGTCAGGATCCTCCGGACACTGTATTCTCACTCACTAGTAAGGGTCAGTCAGGAGGATCCCGGACTGTCGGGATCCTCCGGACACTGTATTCTCACTCACTAGTGAGGGACAGACAGGAGTATCCCGGACTGTCGGGATCCTCCGGACACTGTATTCTCACTCACTAGTGAGGGACAGACAGGAGTATCCCGGACTGTCGGGATCCTCCGGACACTGTATTCTCACTCACTAGTAAGGGACAGTCAGGAGGATCCCAGACTGTCGGGATCCTCCGGACACTGTATTCTCACTCACTAGTGAGGGACAGACAGGAGTATCCCGGACTGTCGGGATCCTCCGGACACTGTATTCTCACTCACTAGTAAGGGACTGTCAGGAGGATCCCAGACTGTCGGGATCCTCCGGACACTGTATTCTCACTCACTAGTAAGGGTAAGTCAGGAGGATCCCGGACTGTCGGGATCCTCCGGACACTGTATTCTCACTCACTAGTGAGGGACAGACAGGAGTATCCCGGACTGTCGGGATCCTCCGGACACTGTATTCTCACTCACTAGTAAGGGACAGTCAGGAGGATCCCAGACTGTCGGGATCCTCCGGACACTGATTCTCACTCACTAGTGAGGGACAGACAGGAGTATCCCGGACTGTCGGGATCCTCCGGACACTGTATTCTCACTCACTAGTAAGGGACAGTCAGGAGGATCCCGGACTGTCGGGATCCTCCGGACACTGTATTCTCACTCACTAGTAAGGGACAGTCAGGAGGATCCCGGACTGTCGGGATCCTCCGGACACTGTATTTTCACTCACTAGTAAGGGACAGTCAGGAGGATCCCGGACTGTCGGGATCCTCCGGACACTGTATTCTCACTCACTAGTAAGGGACAGTCAGGAGGATCCCGGACTGCCAGGATCCTCCGGACACTGTATTCTCACTCACTAGTAAGGGTCAGTCAGGAGGATCCCGGACTGTCGGGATCCTCCGGACACTGTATTCTCACTCACTAGTGAGGGACAGACAGGAGTATCCCGGACTGTCGGGATCCTCCGGACACTGTATTCTCACTCACTAGTAAGGGACAGTCAGGAGGATCCCAGACTGTCTGGATCCTCCGGACACTGTATTCTCACTCACTAGTAAGGGACAGTCAGGAGGATCCCGGACTGTCGGGATCCTCCGGACACAGTATTCTCACTCACTAGTAAGGGACAGTCAGGAGGATCCCGGACTGTCGGGATCCTCCGGACACTGTATTCTCACTCACTAGTGAGGGACAGACAGGAGGATCCCGGACTGTCGGGATCCTCCGGACACTGTATTCTCACTCACTAGTGAGGGACAGACAGGAGTATCCCGGACTGTCGGGATCCTCCGGACACTGTATTCTCACTCACTAGTGAGGGACAGACAGGAGTATCCCGGACTGTCGGGATCCTCCGGACACTGTATTCTCACTCACTAGTGAGGGACAGTCAGGAGGATCCCGGACTGTCGGGATCCTCCGGACACTGTATTCTCACTCACTAGTGAGGGACAGACAGGAG
>WLWD01000251.1_pt1 | contig 204280 bp, 101 predicted proteins | sample 6712731 | NCBI WGS metagenome assembly WLWD01 (sample SAMN12718690, study PRJNA576275) | sponge metagenome | isolation source: marine sponge | host: Mycale hentscheli | place: New Zealand: South Island, Marlborough, Capsize Point | collected 2014-11-01
TGTGGACCATTTTCCGTACTGAAGTAATGTATTGTGGACCCTTTTCTGTATTGAAGTAATGTATTGTGGACCCTTTTCCATATTGAACTTATATATTGTGGACCTTATTGTGGACCTTTTTCCATGTTGAATGGATAGATTGTAGACCGCAATCCATATTGAACTTTTATATTGTGGACCTTTTTCCGTACTTAACGAATGTATTGTGGACCCTTTTCCATAAACTAATATATTGTGGACCCTTTTCCGTATTGAACTTATACATTATGGACATTTTTCCGTACTGAACTAATGTATTGTGGACCCTTTTCCGTATTGAACTAATGTATTGTGGACACTTTTCTGTGTTGAAGTAACATACTGTGGACCCCTTTTTGTATTGAATTAATGTATTGTGGACCCTTTATTCATATTGAATGGGTATATTGTGGACCGCAATCCATATTGAACTAATATATTGTGGACACTTTACCGTACTGAACTAATGTATTGTGGACCCTTTTCCATATTGAACTAATATATAGTGGACACTTTTCTGTACTGAACTTATATATTTTGGACCACAATCCATATTGAACTAATATATTGTGGACCTTTTACCATATTGAACTAATGCATTGTGGACACTTTTCCATATTGAAGTAATATATTGTGGACCCTTTTCCATATTGAACTTATATTTTGTGGACTTTTTCCATATTGAACTAATGTATTGTGGACACTTTTTTGTATTGAACTAATGTATTGTGGATCATTTAACAGATATATTGTGGACCTCTATATTGAAGTAATATATTGTGGACCCTTTTCCGTATTGAACTAATGTATTGTGGACACTTCTGTATTGAACTAATGTATTGGACCCTTTATCCATATTGAAGTAATATATTGTGAACCGTTTCCATATTGAACTAATGTATAGTGGACCCTTTATCCATAATAAAGTATATTGTGGACACTTTTCTCTATTGAACGGATATATTGTTGACCGCAATCCATTTTAAACTAATATATTATGGAGCCTTTTCCTTATTGAACTTATGTATTGTGGACCCATTTCCATATTAAACTAATATTTATTGTGGACACCTTTTCCATATTAAACTAATATATTGTGGATACTTTTCCATATTGAAGTAATATATTGTGGACCCTTTTCCATATTGAACTTATATATTGTGGACTTTTTTCCATATTGAACTAATGTGTTGTGGACACTTTTTTGTATTGAACTAATGTATTGTGGACCGTTTTCCGTATTGAACTAATGTATTGTGGACCCTTTATTCATATTGAATGGGTATATTGTGGACCGCAATCCACATTTTTTATGTATTGAACTAATTATATTGTGGATACTTTTCCGTATTGAACTGACATGTGGACACTTCTCTGTATTGTGAACCCTTTTCCGTATTGAAGTAATACATTGTGGAGCTTTTCTTTATTGAACTAATATATTGTGGACCCTTTTCCATATTATTGAACTTATGTATTGTGGACCTTTTTCCATATTGAACTTATATATTGTAGACCCTTTTCCATATTGAACTTATATGTTGTGGACCTCTATCCATATTGAACTAATATATTGTGGAGCCTTTTCCTTATTGAACTAATATGTTGTTGACCCTTTTCCATATTGAACTTATGTATTGTGGACCTTTTTCCGTATTGAACTTATATATTGTGGACCTTTTCTGTACTGAACTAATGTATTGTGGACCCTTTTCCGTATTGAACTAATGTATTGTGGACACTTTTCTGTGTTGAACTAACATTGTGGACCTTTTTCTGTATTGAAAGGGTATATTGTGGACCGCAATCCATATTGAACTAATATATTGTGGACACTTTACCGTACTGAACTAATGTATTGTGGATCCTTTTCCATATTGAACTTATATATTGTGGACCTTTTTCCATATTGAACTAATGCATTGTGGACACTTCCATATTGAAGTAATATATATTGTGGACCCTTTTCCATATTGAACTAATATTTATTGTGGACACCTTTTCCATAAACTAATATATTAAGGACCTTTTTCCATATTAAACTAATATATTGTGGACACTTTACCGTACTGAACTAATGTATTGTGGATACTTTTCCATATTGAAGTAATATATTGTGGACCCTTTTCCATATTGAACAGATATATTGAGGACCGCAATCAATATTGAACTAATATATTGTGGAGCCTTTTCCTTATTGAACTAATGTGTTGTGGACCCTTTTCCATATTTAACATATGTATTGAACTAATTGTATTGTGGATACTTTTCCGTATTGAACATACATTGTGGACACTTCTCTGTATTGAACTAATATATTGTGGACCCTTTTCCGTATTGAAGTAATATATTGAGAACCCTTTTCCATAGTGAACGGATATATTGTGGACCTCTATCCAAATTAAAGTAATATATTATTTACCCTTTTTCTTATTGAACTAATATATTGTGGACCTTTATTCAGAGCGGTAAACAATTCAATATTAGGATGCTACGGTAATGATCGCTTAGCCAGAGGATTCTGTTTAGTGAAGTTTGGGTTGGGGTCGAACAAAGAGCTAACGCAAAAAATAGGAGAAAGTCAAAGTATACAAAATGACATACGTACGTCCAAACATATATAGAAATAAACAAACATCCCCAATTTTCAATTGTGTTCCCTCTGTAAGTGTCTCGCTCGCTCGCCGACTAAATATTTGTGTAGTATAATTATTTGTCTTAATTTTAAGTTAGGTTTTATCTGTGTAGTCTAATGCAATTTCATTTTGTGTGTGTTTATGTGTTCAGAATTTTGAAGGGGACGTTGTGGATGTTGTGAATACTATCTGAAAGATTTATATCGGGAATAGGATGCAAGCGTCAAGTATGAAGTTCTGTTTTCACCGGAGAACTCTCCATGCAGTGATAACAATGATCAAGCAATATTCACACAGAATCTTTATTTTATTGGACAAAGTGATTTCCTTTTTCAAATGTTTCAAAATATTTATGGTGCAAGATCACCTTTTTTGTGGTCATTATACTTTTGTTTTACGTATGATAAATATTTGAAATAATAGGCAATATGAAAGATATACGCAGGCTATCTACTATTGTTATAACCAGTGTAGTATACTTTTGATATACTTAAGTTATACATATGCGTAGTATACTTTTGATATACTTATGTTATACATATGGTATACTTATGGTTTACATATGGTTTACACCAGTAGTATACTTTTGTTATATCAATGTTATACACACCTGTGTAAACCGGTACCTATACACAGGAGAAACACTGGTGTATACTAGATGAGTGACCCTGGTGTTTTTCATATGTATAACAAAGTTATCCTTATGTTATACACCGGTGTATACTGAAGTATTTGCATGGTGAAAATCTTTAGACACTCGAATTTGATTTACTCTTTTTCTGGCTTAAAAACATCAAAAATATCCTCCATTTATAGGGTCACTTCTTCTATCTATTACCACAGTTGTGACCACAAACCACAATTTTTTTAAACATAATCAATTTCAATATATATTAATTTGTGTGTGTGTGAAGTTTCAGCTTCCTGACATCAATCTGACTGCACATGTATACATTTAAAGAACAATTAACAAAAAACAGAACTTTCTACTCTTTAAGCTGGACGCACTGTACTAAAAAAATATTTCGAATCTTTTGTTATAGTTTTTCCCCAAATTCTCACGAAAAATTTAGTTCAGAGACTCCTTAAAGAAAGTATGGTACTGGTAGTTCTCCCAAATAACTTCAAAAATAGCATATTTCTATGAAATCTTAGGTATTATAAATAAATTCTTGATTGCAATTTATCCCTTCATTTAATAATGACATTATTTCAAGGTTAATAGTATGGCACGCAAGTTGCTTATTCAAAATGCATGGGGGAAAAATTAAATTTGATTAGTTTTAGTCATCCACTCTACTGGTAGTCTTAGTTATTATCGAATTTTCTGTCTTCTAAAGTATTTAGTTTTTTCATGTTCTCTACACCTTAGTTTTAGTTATTCTTACCAAAAGTAAAATACCCTAAACTACGGGGTTTTAGTTAACCAAAACAACACTATAAATAATACGACAGGTAGCTATTTTGTTTCAGCTTATGTATAGTTTGTTTTTACTGTTTGTTGTTTTTGTACATTAATATCACCTCTGTGGCTTTAAATTTTAGTGTTAAAAGCAGCCCATTTTATTTCACTAATCAAATTTATGCAATAAATTCATCTTGAAATCACAATGCAGTAAAGCGATTAAAAAACTATTGACATAGGAATAAGAATGTCCAAAACAATAATAGCTACTAGTTAACTGCTGCAATGGCTGCACAGCCATGGCACTGAGCTTTGTTCCACTGCATCACTTGGTATGTCTTGACAGATGATGTGAAACCATTCCTTACATTCAGTGAAACCATTCCTTACATTCAGTGCATTCTACCATTTGGATTTGCACATCAGGCATTCTACAGATGCAAATTATAGAAATATGTTCTTTTCTTGAAACTGGTCTAGAAACAAAAACAATTTTTTATGTTGGAAAAGTGTAATTTTTCCCTTTTCCAGACATCTGTATAAATGGCCCCTCATTCTGGATTGATCGTAATGTACAGTATGTGGTTGGTGTCCAAATACCAATGCTGTTGCGTTAGCTACTGCAAAAAGCCCACAATCATAGCTGCCACTCTGTAAATAAAATATGACAGGAGTTAAAGATCAAACAACATAGTCACTACAAACATGCCCAACACCTGAAGAGCTTTTGTAGTTATAACTACATCTCTTTGCAATACCTGTTGCTGAATATCCATGAACTGTAGTTCTATGTGTTAGTGATTTGTACGCAGAATTGAAGCTATTTGTGAGGCTACAGGAGTAGATACTGTACTGTATTTGCTGTCAAATACTGCAACACATGGATGAGTTAAACCCATAGTGGATATTGTTAGCCAATGGCCAGGAGAAAAAAGAATTTGAATGAACTCCCCTTGCAAAAGAGTTGAATTGATATACTGAGCCAAGGCAAGTATCCTGTAGACCATTAATGTGAGGAAACTGCTTCTTCAACATAATTTGGACTGCATTTATGATGGTATCTGTGAGCCATCCAGTAGGGCTTAAAATACAATCTCTATCTGAATCAAACAGTTGACAATCTGGAAGCCAAGCTTTCAGATTTCTTTTGCTGACTGTACAGGAGTCTACATCAATGACTACCCTATTGCTAAAATAATGTTGAATCTTGATGATATACAGGAAATACACAAGTTGCCATGTTACCTTTCTTTATTTCCATATTTGTATTTGGTTTCCCTATATGCCTTCATAAGCTGTGCAGCAAGAGAGGTGTTTCGAACTGGTCTGTAAAATGAATGTATAAACATTATAACAATAAATATTCGAACAGCTCTTATGTAGTAATAGAATTACAACACACAAAAACTAAGTGTGTAGTTTTCAATTTGGTGTCTTGGCATTTGCTAAACATTTAGTGTGATATCAAAATATGTAACACAATTAGGTATGTACATGAGAATAACATGTCATTGGGTGGGTAAAATAGATACATTTTTTAATATTGAGACCAAGTCAAACCTTGAAACATAGACTTGTTTGAATGGAGCTTGCACATCTTCGATTTTGATTTTCTTTGCAGGTGAATTGAACAAAGAAATATCTTTACAGAAATCTTTTCGCTTCTTTGCAGGAGTACTTGTTGAAGGAGGTATTTTGCTTTGTCGGACTAGTAATGATTATGATATGCATAATAACCATCATTAGAGATAGACAAGTAGAAACTTACGATTGTGAAGAAATATATGTGGGTGGTGGCAATGGAGGTATAGAATCATCTGATTCAGTTAATTTGATGGTATTATTTGACATAGATAGAGCTGATATTAGAGTGCAGTCTGTATCAGTTCCCTCAGGCAATGAGCTTTTGATACATGTGCAGTGTTCCAACATTAAAATTACCAAAACAAAACAGAAAAACTAAATGACTAAGACATCAGTTCATTTAGTTATAATAGAGGTACACTAAAAACACAGAAGAGTAGCATGCAATCTATACTAAAAACTAGTAGCTTAAATTTCAATAGTATGTGGTGTCATTAACTCACAAGTTTACCTTCAATACCAACAATGGGCTTAATTGTTTCAACCAAATACAATCCCTATTGCTCAGTCGCCTCACCACACCTTCCCACACCTCATCCTGAGCTATTCCCATATAATGTGTCTTTACAATCCCTTAGTTGTACTCACTAGAAGGCTACTCAAAGGCCGAGTGCACATGAGTTTGAAACTAACCGTGACAAGTAAATTCAACGATTTTTAATAACACTGGTTAGGGTTAGGCACCTGGGGTGGCCTCAGTAGGGCGTGTGCTCTACACCTTTGAAAAAATGTAACTTTGCCTAACTCCAGACTTGATAGGATCCATTAGCTTCATTTAACTTAACGAAAAGAAATTAGTGTTGATTGGTCCTGAATGAGCATGAACAATGCATCAATATACCATAATTAGAGATTAAAACTCCAGGCCTCAAGTCCAACACTGACTGAGGCCTGGCTTTTCAAGCTAATTATGATGTATAGTTCATGCTCATTCAAGACCAATCAACACTGACCGCCTCACCACAGCTTCCCACACCTCATCCTGAGCTATTCCCGTATAATGTGTCTTTACCATCTCTTTTAGATGTACTCACTAGAAGGCCAATCAAAGGCAGAGTGCATATGAGTTAGAAACTAACCATGACAAGTCTATTCAGTGTGGCCCCAGTGAGCGTGTGCTCTGCACCTTTGAAAAAATATGACAACATACTAAATGATCATTGTCACTTTTACAAATTTTCTTAGAATGTTTTAACTGTTAATTTTATTCTATGACATTTAGAATGCTATTCTATACGCCACTATATAGGCTCACTGGATAATATAAACGATTTTTAATGTACTATCTGCTTCACTCTACTAGAAATGTACTCAAAGGACAGAGTGGTTTTAGTTCATCTTGTACAGTGTTATTACAGACCTGCTGGCAGAAGAGCTAACTAATGGTGGTATACTGCTTGACATCGACATACTGCCATACACAAACAAAACAGGGCAAGTGATAACAATATACAAACACTATATGGTTTATTAATTAATGTGCTTTTGTTGTGACTTATGCTGAAACATCATCTGTATCTCTGGAAATATACAACTTTAAATGGGAGCCAATTGCTTTACTTATTTTTCAGATATGGAATGCTTAAGGACAAAGACACCTTTCTTTGAAGCACTGAGGATGTCATATGGCCCAATGTACCGCATTGTCAGCTTTCCACCTTTCCGTTTTTTGCGACTAAAATCTTTCAATAGGACTTGCTCGCCTACCATAAATAAATGAGGATTAGCACGTTTGGCATCATAATACTGTTTCTGTCTCTCTTGAGCTGCCAAAATGTTTCTTTTGGCTGATACCATAACATCAAGTCTTGTCTTTTGTTGAAGTTGATAAACATCTCCATCAAATTCATGACAAAGGCAAGCTAAATCTTCCACACTATCTTTGGTCATACTAATATCAATTGGAAGAGTCTGCGTCCAAACATTATTTCAAATGGAGTATGTTTAGTGGAGTCTTGTCTGGATGTATTGTAAGCAAACATACATGAATCTATATAAGAAGACCATGACTTCGTCTGCTTGGAAACAAATTTTGTTAGCATATTTTGTAGTGTTTGATTCCAACGCTTATCTAAGCCATTGGCCTAAAACAGAAGCATCAATCAGTAAAAAAATTACAGTAATCTGCATTAATACATGAAGGTTTAATTTGCTCCATCAAAATTTAGGGGTGAAAACTTCTGCTGTTTTTAATGCACTAAAAGCATAATTTATAAATAAATATACCTGTGGATGATACGGAGTTGTGAGCTGCCATTTGATGCCCAATTGCTCTGCCAAGTGACTATCCACAGCATTGTTGAATTCACGACCACAGTCTGATATAATCACATGTGGTAGTCCAAATCTCATGAATAACTACAGAACAGTAAGAGATTTAACTAGTGATGTGCTTCAGCAAGTACGACGAGCGAGCTGGTCTGACTGAAATTTAAAATTGATAGCTAGGTGCTAATAATTTTTGTTAAATATTTTTGTTTTGTTTATTGCTATTCTTTAGTAACACAACAATTTTATACATACTCATTCTGTCTCGGCAGCTCTTTGCTGTTTTTTTTTCTTTTCCTAGCATTATTTCAAAGTCTTTTCTCCCAATTTCTTGTGCCCGTGCTAATGTTTATGTTTCTAAGTAGCCTCCGGGGGTGGACACGCATTGACCTCTTTGAACTTTGCCATATACCAAAATCTCAATTGAGACTCGTTAGTGAGAGTCTCGCTTCACTCGCCCAAATGCATTTCTTAATTATCTAAATATAAACATGCCACGACACCATTAATACCTTATAAAGAAGGGAAGCTACTCGACTTGAACACTTATCCGGTGTATGAATAGCTTCAACATATTTTGAAAAATAGTCACTAATAGTAAAAATATACTTGCTTCCATTATCTGCTGTAGGGAATATTGGCCCAATAAAGCCCATTCCTATGCAGTACCATGAGCTAACAACTGCTATTGGATGCAGCTGTGAAACACCTGTAGTGAGCTTTTGATTTATGCGTTGGCACACATCACAAGTTGATATCTGAAATTGTAAATACTTTCAACAAGATTGAATATAATTGTAAATTGTGATTTACCATTTTTTTAACATCAGACACCATTCCAGGCCACATAAAACGCTCTTTGATTCGATGCAAAGTTCGATTTATACCCAAGTGTCCTGAAGTCTTGTCAACATGACAGGACAGCAGTACTTGTTTTTGTTCTTTAGTTGAGCGTAAATATTTCAAAAGATTTCCCTATAAAGCAAAGTAGTATATGTATAGCAGTTCTGATATGCAATTTCTAGCTTACCTTATTCTTGTAAAACATCTCCCCATGCCTGACTTCAAATTTCTTCGCCTTTCTTCTTATTGATCTTTTCTTATTGCTGTCCGAAAAAGACTGTTTTGAAGAAAGTGGAGAGCTGTTTGACGATGTAGTGAAGTACCTGACTACAAAAACCTATTCAGAAACTGCTGACATAGCGAGAAGAATAACTAAAGGGACTTAACTCCACGTGGACGGACAAATTTTCACGCCAAAAATTATCCCACCAGTGTCATATAAAATTGGTCACCCCCAAATTTAGTCACCCCGGGTGACTAATACCACCACGGAACATTGGTCACTCCATTACCGATTACCCGGTAAAATGGTCACCCCGGGTGACTGATCTAAACGGAAAAATACTCACCCCTCCAGGAAGTTGGTAACCCCCATGTGTCAGAGCAGTGGAAAATGGCTATCACATGAAGAAGACCCTAGACAAGTGAGATGCTAAAAAAAATAAAGCCTGTTATCTTAGCTAGATGGATTTCTAAACTAGATTACATTCAATTATAATTTTTATACCGTCAATATTTTAACTTTCTTATTAAGCACAAGACACTTACCCTGTCATCTAGCTAGATGGATTTCTAAATAAATTATATCAAGATGAACAAGACCCTAGACAAGTCAGATGCTCCCAGAGTGGGGCTAGTTAAGGAATTCAAGGTAAAAATAAAATGGATTTCTAAACTAGATTTCATTTCATTTATATTGTGATATGAGTGGACGATACAGCTGCGCTATCTGGAGCTCTGCACTTGCTGTTAAATTTCCACTGAAACTGCTGTCAAAAAGAAAAATCTCATTGTTTAACAGGGCAGTTGCAATCCAGTGTTGGTACTCTTCAACATAGAATATCTGTAATGCTAAAACAACAAAGTATTCTTTAATAGTTTATCACATAGCTACCTGCTCTGCAGTCACTGGTAATTGAAGGAAAGGACCTTAACTGGATAAGAAGTGTACTAAAGCATCCTTCGGGTGTGGTAATTGCCTATGTAGTAGTTTATGAGCTGCATAAATATGACGATCAGTAAGCATGCCAGATTTGACTGCAATTTCATTTCTGTCTGCCTGAGTCAAAGCCAAGCTCAGTACCCAATCAATACTTTCCTGCATACATAATAATAATCGGTAATGCAAACCCGCCAATTTTTTGTTTATTACCTTCTCAACCGTTTGTGCTCGTTGATCAGTGTGGCATGGTCTCTTAGCTGGTGGAGGGGACAGGGTTGGAGGGGGCGGGGTTTGATGTTAGCTATTAGTCTGTTTTCATATTATACTAGCTGTAAGTTATCTAACCTGTGGATGGTAGGCACTGGTAATCCTGTGCTCAGTATTAGTAATCTGATACAACTCAGCAGATAATTCGTTGACGAATTTACGTCCCTTGTCTGTGATCAAAGTTTCTGGACAGCAAATTCGACACATTACCTTATGCAGAATAAAAATTAATAAATAATTTGTAGCATCTGTGTTCTAAATCAAACATCTAGTGATAAAAACTTACAGTATATATGAAAGTTCCAATACCATGTGCAGTTTTATCAGGAAGGGCAGCAGCTTCAGCCCACTTGCTGAAATAATCAGTTAGTGTGACAATATACTGATTTCCTCTTGGAGTCTTTGGCATAGGACCAATTAGATCCATCCCCACCTGAGCCCATAGCTTGGTTGGAATAAATGGAACGCAGAGAACCTGAGGCTTTCTGAAGTTTGTGATTGTTTCGCTGGCAGGTATCACAAGATGCAACCTGTAAAGGTGAAGTGCTATAAAAGATGGCCATAATACATCCACAATGGTTGGCACTGCCTTGCTTACATAAATTTTAACATCATTAGTCAGCCCAGGCCAGTAATATTGTGAAGAAACCATATCCACAGTAGTACGATTAATACCTGGATGACTTGCATTATGCACAGACTCCAAAATTCTGTTTCTTGATGTTATCTTCAACAGCCAGTCGCCCTAAGATAACAAACTATTCTGCATTTTTGCTCATATATTACTGCTCTAGGTATAGTAACATTACCTGTACTGGGAGTTTTACTTGTGTAGTACAAATCTGCTTCCTTTATGAAAAAATACTTAGCTCTTTTCCTTAAAGAACCTTTATCAGACTTGGAAAACCCTTCTGGATATGTACCATCTTTGATATAACTATATATAGTGTTGTAACTAAATCTTCCAAGACTCTCCTCTTCTTCCATTCTTGTAAATACTCAACGGTTCTAACTATATCACTCAAAAAAAACTTTGGGTGAACAAAATTTAACAGATGACTGACAACTGCAACAAAAAGAATTTAACAGAATACTCAGGCTGACAAGAACAAGATCACAAAGAATAAACTGGTGGCTTATACTATAAGAAAGGTGGGAATTCAGAAGGCTATTGAATAAAAATGTGTAAATATAGTCTATTCATATATGTATAGCTGGGTAACTATATTTATGAATAGATTTAATTTTCACATTTTGTCTCAATTCAAGCATCATTACGGAGCGCATAATTTAATGAGGGATGACCATTTTCCCGAGGGGGTGACCTATTTCTTGTAAAATGAGTCACCCAGGGTGAGTAAAATTTTATGACACCGGACCTACTTGTATGTGAATATTGGTCCAGGCGACTCAGTTTTACGGCGGACCATTTTTTACCAGACAGCTCTCCTGTACGACGTATGTTGTATTTTAATTAACCCATGAGTGTGCTCGAGGCTTGCTGAGCTAGCTGAGTGCAGTGGATGTTCTATTTTTATCCACCAATGAGTGTGCTTGAGGCTCAAGCTAGCTGAGTGCAGTGGACATTCTATTTTAATCCACCAATGAGTGTGCCGCGAGTATTTTTATCAACCAATCAGAGTGCTGAGGTAAGATTAGGTAACAGTGTCGTCTAGACAAAAACCAGGAAAAGTCCTTCAACCGGGCGAGAACAGGGAAATGGCTAAGATTTCCCGTAAAAACCAGGAAGGTTGGCAACTATGCTATTACAAAATTCATCTCAGACCAAAAGAATAACTTATTAGCTATTCTAATCAGGCATCAATTATATAGCTCAAGCAATAAAAATGGAAGAAGTAAACACAGTCTTCATAAGAGTAAACAGGCCAGACATTCACTGGTATATATTTCAACGCGAAACTCCACCCAGCACTCCATTACTCTAAGCCAAACCATCTCAAGCAGCAAGAAATCATTTCCTCACATGTTTACGAGGCGCCAATAGGGGGTGTTAAGTTATTACCTGTCGTGGGATGTTCTATTGTCAACTTATACTTAATACTATTCGAGATATAATTTCGTGTTGATAACATCACACGTCCACGTGGCATAGAAATGAAAAATAAGTTATGAGTACAAAGTTTGTTAGTATGGTAAGTATGGTGACATGAATAACATTGTGTGCTAATTTTATTAGTGACCACTCCCACACAGAGCTAGCTGACTGCTTCGTGTTTCAGCCCCTAAATAAAAAAAAGTTGCACCATAAAAGGTAGTAAGTTCAAACAGTTAATGGTCAGTAATCTACAAAATCGGATCGGATCAGTTGGAATATACTGTACTGGGTCGCTCTTAAATTGTTGACTTCTAAGTGGACAAAAAGAGACGTAAATTCGTTACTTTTCATACAAGCATATGTGTCCCCCCAAGAAACAGCAGTTTTCTGACCAGTGGGTAGATTAAAATGGAGTTTTGTCCTCTCACAAAAGTTGCTATTGCTACCCACTGCAGTCAGTGGTTGGTATACACACTAACAATAGAACTGTATTGAGTAAAGTAAAAGAAGGAAAGGTTATCCTATTTAGGCGAATTTATGTGGAAGGAGAGATATGAAAGAAATGCAACATTATATCAAAAAACATTAGCTACAGACCGTAGCTATGCAAGTCCATTGACTCAAAAATACTAAATCTTTGGAATCTGGCGTCGCCGACCCTTTTCTTCCATATAATTGGTGGGGAGGAGGAATGAAAGGGTCTGTCAAAAAATATGGTCCCCCCGAAAAATTCGGACCGTTTTTGTTCGTCAAATTTGGTCCCCCCTTGCAAATTTCAGTCTCCCTCTCGTGCGCCCACCTAGCTACATACAGCGCAGTGAATAGACAGCATCTGAAAGCTTATTATCACTTATTTCAACAAATAAATAATCATCACCATTATTGTATCAGCCCTCCTGCCGTATTCAGAATTTTTTTTAAACATTTCTCTCTTTCTTCTTGTCACTGATGAAGGCTCCATGGAGTCGAAACGTTTAAACTATTTATATATTATTATTAGCTACTACGAAAGTTAAAATATTATTTAGTACCCAACTATAAAATTTGCGTAGTAGGAATGAATCTTCATGAAATAAATGAATATTATTTAAATTATTTCATTTATGTATTTAGCTTTATGTGGGAGTTTGCCTCGGGGATTTTAATCTCCTCAGTTCCTCCACAACAAGACTTGGCTCGTACTTTCACCAGTCCCGCTGTAGTAGTTAAATTTTCACCACCACCAGAATCAGAATGTGGCTTATGCCCTGCGCGCAGGTGAGTTCTATTCCTTTAAATAACACAAGCACATATACAGACACACAAGCGATGCTTACACCAAGACTAACACACGAGACTGACTGACTTCCACAACACGCACACTCAGTTTTATACTCCACGCACGAACACTAAAAAAAACATACAATAGGCGTGAACACGGCCACTTACACGTGGACGGTGCCACACCTAACAACTGACTTACAATAACTCAAACAAATAAAACTCTAAAACATGCACAACATTGAATAGAACTTAACGCACATCATAAACTTTAAACACACAACATTACATGCATCATGAGGTAAACAATCACATAGACAGTCTATCTTCTTCTCTTCTTCTCTTTGTCTTCTTTTTTTTTTCCCTTCACTTCTGTCTCTTTTCCCACATCTCCCCCCCCCCCCCCCCCCCCCCCCCGCCAAGATCATTCCTTCAGGAAGGATCTGACAAACATCAGCATCGTTGTTTTCCCAATTCCTCCACGAGAGTCCATCCGCGTTTCTGTTCTCGATACCAGGGCGGTACTTTATGGAGACATTCCATCCTTGTAGTTTGTGGGTTTAATGGGGTGGCTCTGGAGGAATCACTCGCTCTCGAACCACCAACCGGCACAGGGAAAGTATACACAGGAAAGGTAGGTCACGGCTCAAAGGACTCACAACCAGAAGATGCCCGAACTCTGTGACACGCTGCCACCAGAGTCCTCCTCACTCAGGTAAGTACGACAAGCTGGCTACTAACCCAGTGTTTACACAAACTAAGATTATTAGAGAACTGCCGATACACAGGCGCGCCCAAGCTTTTATAGCCATAGACACGCATGCGCAAAAATAGAAATGCTCACGGATTGACATCCGGACAATGACACAACATGCATGCACTCAGCAGATGATACAGTAAAGATAAATAACACAACACTAAAATAATACATTACTATAAATGAATATGTTCATTACTCCGCCCACAATTCCCCCCGCTAAGATTCGACAGGGGCGAATCTGATTCCACCAGGGCGGAGCTCGATTGATCGCAGGGCCACGCCTGCCGACTCATCCCATCCGCGTTGTTGTGGATCTTGCCTGGCCTGTACTTGATCACCACACAGAATCGCTGTAGGGCCAGGGCAAACCTGAGTAAACGTTTATTCAGGTGACAACCTGAAACGAGGGAGCAACAAGGCTGATGATCTGTAATGACAGTCACGTCCCTCGCGTAGAGGTAGAACTCAAAATGACTCAGGGAAGCCACAATAGCCAAGCATTCCAACTCCGTGACGGAGTAATTCTTCTCCGCCGGTCTCAGTTGGCGCGAGAAGAAACCCACGGGAAGTTCTTTCCCATCTCTGCATACATGGAGACAACCACCGACTCCCGAGCCCGAGGCATCGGTATATAACACAAAAACATCATGACTTACAGGAATAAATAAAACACAAGCATCACACACACCACATTTGAGCTTACGAAAAGCAGAGTCCATGTCCTCCGACCAGCTCACCCGGAGAGGAGCCCTCAATGAAGTTGCCGGAGTCAAGTGGCTCGAGTGAGAGGCAAACAAGGGAACAAACTGCCTATAATAAGACATGGCCCCAAGAAACGATCTGAGTTGTTTCTTGGTAACAGGGCGAGCAAAAGATCTCAAAGCCTCCACCCGATGTTCAGGCACAGAAAGGGAACCACACCCAATCCTATGGCCCAAATAAACTAAATACTTCCTGCCAAAGTGGCACTTCTTTAACTTAATAGTAAAGCCAGCATCACCCAAACACTCAATAACAGACTTCAGGTGGGCAAGATGTTCATCCCACGACTTACTAAACACGACTACATCGTCCACATAATTCTTACTACAGTGTGACACAGGTTCCAACACCTTCTCAACTACAGACTGAAAGATCGCCGGAGCATTTTTAAGTCCAAACGGCATACGTACATATTTAAATCTTCCAAAGGGACATACAAAGGTTGTGAGCTCGCTGGAGTTCACATCCATGGGAATCTGATGAAACCCAGCAGTCAGATCAAGCGTTGAGAGACAACTACAAGGACCAACTAAGTCCAAAATCTCGGCTAACGAGGGTAACCAATAGCGGCGCAAGGGAGTCACCGCGTTCAGCTGACGAAAGTCGACACAAAGTCGGACACCGCCATCTTTCTTCCGAACAGGAACCAAGGGACTAGCCCAATCAGAGTCTGATTCAACTATAATACCGCCGGCAAGCAAGGAGTCGATTTCAGACTTGACAGCATCACGAATGCCTACCGGTATCTGCCTTGGGGGCAAGGAGACAACAGAAGCTCCATCTTCCAAAATAATGACACACGATCCTACCTTGGACAAGCCAGGGGACGTACTAAAATACTCACTCAGCTCAGATAACAAAGAATCAAGATCACACTTTCTATAACCAGTACACACATCACTATCCAAAGAAGTTTTACTAACTAAAAGAGAGTCATCTATACCGCAGTCTTCGGCAACAACAGTTATGGCATTGGCTTGTAGCGCAGGGCGAGGGGTATACACCTTCAGGTTACACCTGTGGGCAACTTTAACTGGGTGGTCATCACCTTTGGACACTCTGTAAGTTACGTCAGATGACCTACTGACAACAGAATAGGGACCTTCCCATGCAGCTTGTAGGGAAGCCTTGATGCCCGGGATCCTCATGAGCACTAAGGACCCAATCTCTAAAGGTTTGTCACGCACACCCTTTTTAGCACACTCAGCCCGCTTACCACTGGACACTGACTGATTGGCTGCCACACTATCAGAAATGACTGCCAACCGGTCGTTCAACGACACTAGCCATTCATCTACATCGACAGGATCAAAAGGTCTCTCCACCCACCCTTCATACACTACGTCCAGAGGGCCTAACACATCTCGACCATAGACAATACAGTGGGGAGAATAACCGAGGTCACGATTTGGGACCTGGCGCAAAGCGAATAACGCCAGAGGGAGAAAATCAACCCAATCCACCCCCGCGTCCACAGCCTTGGAAAGCATTGGTTTCAAACTGCCGTGCATCCGCTCAACAACACCATTTGACTGGGGACGGTACGGAGAAGTGGCTAACTTATCTATTCCCAACAGGTCACACACTTCAGTCATTAACTTAGACAAGAAGATGGTACCACGGTCTGACAACACACGAAGGGGAATCCCAGTGCGACTTATCACCTCGAGAAAACATTGAGCAGCTTCAGAGGCGGACGCTGTACGCATAGGGATGGCATCAGGCCAACGACTAGCGAGACACACGTACGTAAAGAGGTATTTAGAACCACGCTTACCCTTCGGTAAAGGACCCACCAGGTCTACACACACGCTTTCGAACGGAACACTCACGATTCTACGTTCAACCATAGGGGGTTTCTTGTTCCCCGCATTGTTCATTCTTAAACACACGTCACACGACTTGACAAATTCACGAATGTCACAGTGCATGCCAGGCCAAGTAAACTTGTTACCCAGCAGTTTTCTCATCCCACGTACCCCAACATGGGCAGTTTTGTCATGGGCGAGAGTCAACAACCGCTCTCTGAAAGCAACAGGAGCTACAATCTTTACAACTGGCTGATCATCAACCAACACTGAAAGCACAAGTAACCCATCTTTGAAAGAGTACCCGTTCAACGACTTACGACCCAACTCACAGAGAGAAGCTAGGGAGTCATCAGACTTTTGAGCCAAAATAACAGACTCAACGCCACCACTGGACGTGGGAACAGGCACAACAATATCAACACTATCATTAGACACATGTTCACTAGGAACAACAACAACATCAGAAATAACAGGTTCAGAAACTACATCACTAACTACTTCAGATACATCAACACACACATCATCAGAAACAACATCATTCGAAACAGAGGGAGAAGACACATCAGGTATAGAGAGAGACACAACCTCAACCCCGTCACTGCCTGCACTACCATCAACCACTGCCCCATCCCCATCCTCGTCAGGCCCATCAAGAAGCCCAGAAACCGAAGGTTCCGCCGCACTAGACCCAACTCCTACGGAAGGTAGAGAAGGACTATGGAAAACATCAATGGCAGCTAAGCGAGCAAGTTCCTCATCACAAACAAGGGGAACAGGCTCAGCTAGCTCAACTTGTCGAGCTCTACGTTTCTTACGTCTGCGCTTTTTCTTAGCACATTCACTTCTAGTCACAACATTTACTGAGGCTACCTCATCCTGGGTAGTGACAAGAGCAGAGGACACAGCCTCCAATGTCTCCCCACCAGAGTAGGCAGCTTCATCAGTCGCTGGTTGGGTGCTGCAGGTATCATGCAGGTGCCCCACCTCCTCAAGCAACTGATCTGCTTGAGTGGCGGCACCCAACAAGAGGTGCTCAGCCGTACTCGGCTCCATTGGTATGGAAAACAGTACCCTACCGGCCAAACTATCCCGGTGGGCAACAGCCACTCTGTGCTTAAAGCACATACCCTTAAACTCAAAATTGACAATGGCTACACGTAAAGTAACAGGATCACTGTCCCAACCCTTCACTTCAACCGTTTCCCCGGTCAGCTGGTCCTCGTAAACAAGGCATCCAGGGACTATGGAGATCTCAGCTCCAGTATCAGGCACAATCTCACACTTCGTGCCGTTCACACTACCAAAAGTATGGGAAGGACGATCTCTAACTGCCACCCAACTTGTATTATATACTTTTCTCTTTACACCATCCTTATTGTCTGTCTTGATATTGCGTTTCGGGCAGTCAGGGGACTTGTGTCCCGGCTCTCTACAAGTATAGCACACCAACCCAGCAGGTTTAGTACTTGAAAGACCTGGAGAACTACCACTACCATTACTACCCTCACCACTAGTGGATGAACCACTGCTACTATTACGGCATTCAAACGCTCTGTGTCCCCGCTTCAGACACTTGAAGCACACTAAAGGGGAGAAACCACGACCCACTCTACTACCGGTCGAGCTGGACTTCTCGAAAGAAGCAGCCGTACGGGTAGGGGAAATGGAAACAGCGAATTTACTCAACTCTCTCAAAGACTCAAACGACCTCTGGTCCATCACTTCCCTCTGAGAATGAGACAACGAAGACCGAAAGGCAGAACATACCAGAAACATGATAACTTCTTCTCTAGTTTTACACAACAATTCCAACGAACTAACAATACGACTGAGATACTTAAACTTCTCACTGGGGTTTGTGGAAAAAGGAAGTGCTGAAAACCCTTCCCTATATTGCACCCCAAGAGCAACCAGGTTGGAGCCCAACGACTCAAACAACCTTTCCTTAATCTCGTCATATGTAGCAACTTCTTTATTCAAGGTGGACAAGGCTTCCAAAGCAGACTCCGAGTGGAGCTTCTGCAACAGTACCCGCTTCCACCGTCTACGTGGACAACCCATTATGGCTAAGTTAGATTCCAGGTTGGCGACAAACTTGGCAATATCCATACCATCTTTGTGGGCTGCTAGTTGACCGATCTCCCGAGACATGTCAGCATCGATCGAGTCAACACTGCTACGACTACTACCAGATAACAAACCAGAACTTGCTAAACCATTAAAGAACTCAGAAAATGAGGATTTCAGTCTAGTATCAATCATTGTGGAAATCTGATCCACCTCATTAGGAATATGGGGACGCTCATCATCTCCCATCATTGTGCTAGCTGGGGAATCACTACCCACAGAACTACTAAATTCAACGTCAGACTCAGAAATGGGGGAAACACGAACTGTCTCAACCGCACCCAAAGAAGAGCCCGAAAATAGCAGAGGAGAAAGCCCAGAAGCAACACTCAGGCTATCAGTATCCAAACACACGGACTCACCACTTGCTCCTACTTTCTGCCTCCCACGCTTACACACTCGACCCGGCTGTTCACGTTGGCTCATCCAGGCAATCCAATCGAAGGACACGTTCCTGGAGAACACACACACGAAAACAACACACAAGTAAAACACAGGTGAGCGTAAAAGGAAAGACAAAACAACTTGCACACGGCACAGTACAAAATGCTAACAGAAATAACAAGACACTCAGGCACAAGACCAAAAATGGAAACACGCTAACAGGTGACAAACACAAAAATTGACAAGTCCGAGACGAAAATCACACTAGGCCTCGTGTACGGCGCTCCAATAGGAATCGACTAGGCCTCGTGTACGGCGCTCCAATAGGAATCGAGGAAGGAGAATGTCAATCCAACGATCCAGTAGATAGCAAGATGCACGCAGAAGTCCAATCCACGAATGGAATCCGAGTTTTAAATCGGTCACAAACGAAGTAGACACACGCACACAGCAAAATCCAGACAAAACACACGCACACAACACAAGGAGACGATCTGATCCGAGTTTTAAATCGGTAGAAAGTTCAACACACGGTAACGAAATTTCGACGAACGAGGAGAAGACCTCAACACCGCTGCCGCCAATTGTGGGTTTAATGGGGTGGCTCTGGAGGAATCACTCGCTCTCGAACCACCAACCGGCACAGGGAAAGTATACACAGGAAAGGTAGGTCACGGCTCAAAGGACTCACAACCAGAAGATGCCCGAACTCTGTGACACGCTGCCACCAGAGTCCTCCTCACTCAGGTAAGTACGACAAGCTGGCTACTAACCCAGTGTTTACACAAACTAAGATTATTAGAGAACTGCCGATACACAGGCGCGCCCAAGCTTTTATAGCCATAGACACGCATGCGCAAAAATAGAAATGCTCACGGATTGACATCCGGACAATGACACAACATGCATGCACTCAGCAGATGATACAGTAAAGATAAATAACACAACACTAAAATAATACAAACAAAAGAGTTACTATAAATGAATATGTTCATTACTCCGCCCACAAACTGACTTACAATAACTCAAACAAATAAAACTCTAAAACATGCACAACATTGAATAGAACTTAACGCACATCATAAACTTTAAACACACAACATTACATGCATCATGAGGTAAACAATCACATAGACAGTCTATCTTCTTCTCTTCTTCTCTTTGTCTTCTTTTTTTTTTCCCTTCACTTCTGTCTCTTTTCCCACATCTCCCCCCCCCCCCCCCCCCGCCAAGATCATTCCTTCAGGAAGGATCTGACAAACATCAGCATCGTTGTTTTCCCAATTCCTCCACGAGAGTCCATCCGCGTTTCTGTTCTCGATACCAGGGCGGTACTTTATGGAGACATTCCATCCTTGTAGTTTCAGGGCCAGTCTTCTCAGACGTTTGTTGAGATGGGATCCAGTTTGTAAAGCCAGGCACGGTTTGTGATCCGTGTAGACATCAAAAGTCTGGCCATACAAGTATACCTCGAAATGGCTGATAGCCACGACAACAGCCAAACTCTCCAGCTACGTTACGCTGTAATTTCTCTCCCAGCCATGCAGCTGCCAGGAGAAAAAGCAATAGGTACTTCACCATCCTCTCTCTTGGCATGGAGACAAGCTCCTAAACCGGCACCCAACGTGTCGGTGTACAAGACAAATGAATCTGAGGGATGAGGGACAAACAACACAACACTGTTACATAATAACTCACATAGACGGGTGAAGGCCAGTTTCATTTCCTCAGACCACATCACCAGTCTTGGGGAGGAGAGCGACGTAGCTGGCATTAGCAATGAAGAGTGGTCGGCAAACCCTTTGATAAACCGGCGGTAGTATCCGATTGTACCAAGAAACGTCCTGAGTTGTTTCTTTGTAGTCGGTAAACCATAATGCCTAAAGGCCTCAACCCTGTTGTCAGGCACATAAACACTTCCACCACCCACAGTGTAACCTAAATTTCAGTCTACAACGTCCAAACACACACTTCCTAAGCTTGACCATCATGCCACTCTCTTTGATACACTCCAACACACACCTTAAATCCCTCATATGAGACTCCCAGTCTCTACTGTAGGCCATCACATCATCGATATAGACTGCACTCACCCCCTTCACAGGCTCTAACACTTTCTCGATTACCCAATTCCACCCAACTTGCATAAATTACATCCAGCGGTCCGTGCATTTTTCGACCGAATGCCAGCTCATATGGTGAATACCCGGTACCTCTGTTTGGGACCATTCTGAGGGCACACATAGCAAGAGGGAGGTACGTCACCCAATCTATTCCAGCTTCAGTGGCTTTCGCAAGCATGGGCTTGAGCGTCCCATGCATGCGCTCTACTACACCATTAGACTGAGGTCTATATGGGCTAGTCTGAATACTGTCTATGCCGCAGAGCTCATACAACTGTTGTAAAACCTTCCAGAGAAAGACCTTACCCCTATCCGATAGAATCTTAAGGGAAAACCCTATTTTAGTGAACACAGCAATTAATGCCACGGCTACCTCACCAGCCGACCCATTTCTGAGAGGAATGGCCTCAGGCCATTTGGAGGCCAGACAAATGTACGTGAGTACAAACTAGCAACCTCTCCTACCTTTGGGCAAAGGACCGACAATATCCACCACCACGCTCTTGAAAGGCTCTGAGAGCGTGGAGCGTTCGCACATTAATTTTACTCTTGGCATTTCCCGACTTGTTTAACCTGAGGCAGAGTTCACACAACTTCACATAGACACACACGTCCCTGCCTAGACCCGGCCACGTAAATCTCGTAATCAGGATTTCTCATCACACTCAATTTCCTTACCCAACTTTTCATTCTCATTGTCGTCAACCGCACCCGGAAACCCAAGATCCAACTCATTCTCCTCAACTAAAACCGAAGCATCCTCTTCACTCACCTTTTGTTCTTGCTGCTTCCTCTTCCTCAACACTCTACCTCCAACTACAACTGAAGTATCCTTCTTTCCTTCCTCTTCCACAATTTTGACTGCCTTACTCGCCACGCTTTCAGGACTTACAATCACCTCAGACGGTCTCTCAACCACGTCTCTCACAGAAACTGCTGCCTTACTATCAACACAACAGAGTTCAGGACTTATGCTGACTACAGGATCAGTGACCAACTCCTCACCAACTAAAACTGCCGTACTCGACTCAATCCTTTCGGGACTTACGTTACTCACAACAGACTTGCTAGTACCTGTGACACTTGTTTACAATCACCTATCACTCCACTCTGATTATCACTTACACTTTCCCTATCCCGTGACTGAATTTCATCACAGTCAGGGATTTCAAACTTCACATCACTCTGGGTAGCCTTCTCCTGCTCTCTAACACACTTGAGAAGCAGTTCGGGCAAGATACCACCTAATGGCAGAGAATACAAAACTCTATTCGACCTGTTCAGAGAGGAGGATACAGCCACCTCCTTCTGAAACTTCTCTCCCAGAAACTCAAGGTTCACCATTGCTAAGGGTGTACACTCAGGGAAACCAGTCACACCTTGAATTGTGACTTCTTTGCCCGTCATCTGGGCTTCACACACAAACTTTTGAGGGACAACAGTTACCTCTGCACCAGTGTCCGGTAAGAACTCTGCACGTTCACCATTCACTTTCCCAGGGACAATGTAGGCTTCACCATTCGAACTGACCAAATTCGTTATCAAGGGAGTTTCGTCTTTCTTGAACTTATGGGACTTCTGCTGTTTGTCTTTGTTCTGCTTATTAGGGCAATTGGTGGAAATGTGCCCGGGTTGATTGCACGAGAAACATACAACATTACCATTACCACTCGACTGGGTTTGGGACTATCTCTTAACTCTGAAATAAATAACTCTTGTGACCTAATATGCCACACTTAAAACATCTCACAGAAGTATAGTTTACCTTACCAAATGACAGACTGTCTAATACCCGACTACCTCACATAGCTTTTTGGTCTCTCCCCAGATGATCGCAAGCTAGCTGCAACCATACCGAGTTTCTTAACTTGTAAATAGCCTTGGCCAACCTCAACGACAACTCATCTACAGTTTTGTCTCCCAGAACAAATCTATAAAGAGGTGCCTTCATCTTTTCAAATCTGGTCACCATGTCCCACTCTCTAGACAGCGATTTCCATTCAGAAAACAGGGAAGTTTCTATAACTTTGAGGTCCATACCTACCCCGTCCAACAACTTGGCTTTCACATCCTGGTAAGTACAGTCAGGCTCAAAGGAAACAGACGCAACGGACATTTTTGCCTTGGAGGGACAATTTTGACAACAACACCGACAACCATTCCTTTTTTCTAACTCCAATCCTAATCATGTCCGCTTCTAGGGCCTTTATATACATGACAATATCATTTCCATGCCTGTAGGGTTGAATGTTACTCACCAACTGGGTTTTGTTCAAACAATTACCACTCACTGTAACCATGGAATTGAAATACCTCATAAAGGCCAAAAACTCAGAACCCGTAGCCGCACCACTTGATACAGGGCCTACATCACTTGTAGATGCCTCCCTACTCACAGCAGCACTCCTGACTGTCTCATCCACTCTTTCAGTGAAAACTCCTCACCTTCCTTTTCCACTAATAATGTTCCTACACGGTTTGTACTCCAAATCGTCTTCCTCGCTCTCAACTCTCCCAATCTCAGGGTCTGAATTAAAATCACTGCTAGTCTCTCTATAGTCTACCTTCCCCTTCGCTGCCCTGGCCAGACGCAGGACTCTCCTCGACATTCGGCAACCAGTGAAGGATCCAAGGGAAATTAACTGGCCTGTACAAAAAAAAAGAGACAAAGTGAAAAGATTCAAACTCAAGGAAATACAAAAAAGAATACAACAAACAAAAGAATTTAGCGGGCACACACACACAAAAAAAAAATACAACAAACTTAAAATGACAAAATTAGATCTGTACACCGACTTGGTACAACCACTCTATGTGTAGTGTTCCGGTGACTAGTAGATAGGCTGTCTCCTTCGAAGATGGAGTAGAATCTTCTCAAGAGGTCGGACACCGCTGCCACCAAAAATGTGGGAGTTTGCCTCGGGGATTTTAATCTCCTCAGTTCCTCCGCAACAAGACTGGGCTCGTACTTTCACCAGTCCCGCTGTAGTAGTTAAATTTTTGCTGCCACCAGAATCAGAGTGTGACTTATGCCCATGTGAATTCTATTCCTTTTACATGTACAAAATAGAAATAACACAAGCACATATACAGACACACAAGCGATGGTAATAGTTCTTACACCAAGACCAACACACGAGACTGACTGACTTCCACAACACGCACACTCAGTTTTATACTCCATGCACGAACACTGAAAAAAACATACAATAGGCGTGGACACGGCCACTTACACGTGGACGGTGCCACACCTAGCAACTGACTTACAAAAACTCTAAAACATGCACAACATTGAATAGAACTTAACACACATCATAAACTTTAAACACACAACATTACACATATCATGAGAAACAATCACATAGACATTCTATCTTCTTCTCTTCTTCTCTTTGTCTTCTTCTGTCTTCTTTTCTTTCCCCTTCTCTTCTGCCTCTTTTCCCACACTTTACTCTTACACTCTTGATGTTTTGTATCCTATTATAGGCTGCAGTTGGTTATTAAGGATACTTTCAATTTAAGTGATGAGATGGTATGTATTTGCAATTAAACAATAGCAAGTATGCTAAAAATACAATAACACATTGACAGATTCAGCCTATTCTGACCTTGCCCTATAGTTTAACTCAGAAAAAAACAGTCGCCACAAGGGTACTTCTCAAGTGCAAGATTTTGGAACAGAACAAAAGACACAAGGTATGACAGGTAGCTAGCAAACTCATCTTTTTAAGTTAGCCAGTGGGAATGATTATCACTGACTTAGTGAGTCGACGCAAAAGATGTGGATTATGTACTGGTTGCACTTCAAGTGATTGTGGAAGTTGTGTGTTTTGCCTTGACATGCCAAAGTTTGGAGGGAAAGGGGCAAGAAAGCAGTGTTGCTTACAAAGGATATGTAATAAATTGAGTGATAAATGTAAGTTTATACAAAAGTCTTTCTTTCTTCTTATTCTCTCTCTCTCTCTTGATGATTACAGTGGAACCCAAAATAGCAAGTTCCTCTTCCAACAACAAAGTTATAAGAGTATTACGCAGTATGTTAATTTGGTTTATAATAATAACGGTAGACAGAAAATGTTGTGTAGTACCAATGACGTTGTATCCATTCTGAATGGCTGCTCTGTTACGAGAGATCTTAAGACACTAAATGGAAGAAACTGGTTGACAGACAAGGTAATAAATTTCATAAATAAGCAGTTATTATTCAATCTATTTCATTTTAGATCATTGACTTCTACTTACTTTTGATAATGAATGAAGTCAACAAAAGACACCCAAATTCATTACGCTGTGTTACTTGATTGTACTATGTAACACTGTCCATATCGTAGCTAAATGGATGGAAGTAATTTTTTTTTGTACTTAAAATGTGTAGTCTACCTAGTAATGTTAATGTTACATTTAGTCAAAGCAATTGTACCAGAAAATCCTTTTTCCAGTAAATACTGGTTATCACTGGAGTTTAGCTGTGGCAGACTTTCAATCACAGGAACTACGATATTATGACTCTATGCTAAAACATAATCTTAAAAGTTTGAACAAAATATTGTAAGCAATATTGTATTAGCTACTGCTAATCTATATAATTGATGGTATCTTTTGAAAAATTAGGCAATTTTTACAGCATGCGTACATAAACCAAGACTTCACAATGGAAGTTATTTTGTGTAAAGGTAAATTTAGATGTGAACTTATGTATTTATATATTTTTCATTAAAGTATATTCCTTAATAGAATATTCCAAGGCAGACTAACAGTTACGATTGTGGTCTATTCACATTAACATACAATAGATATTTATAGCTTCATAACATTTTATAATTCTATAGTATGCCAGGCTTGAAGGCTTTGACTTACAGGTTTCAAGCTTTATTCAAGTATGCTGTAATTATAACACAGAAGGCTGATATAATTTAGCACATTTTGAGGTGGATTAGCAATGATGAATATTCAACACAATAATAATTCTTGTGTATGTGTTTATAGAGTGATGTTCCTGACACAAGGAAGAGTATGATTTCAGAAATCAAACAAAAGAATTATTCCTTGCAAATTCATAAAGAGCTAACTACGTTGTCATTTCAGAGCTCATCATTAATTTTTAAATTTCATGAAATTGTATGTTTTCTGCCACTTGTGTTCAGCTAATTGTGTTATCAGGGGCATAGAGGCAAATAATTTACAATGGGTGTTACAAAAATTTAACCATACACAGATTACACCCCCTTCAATATAAATAATCACTTAAACAATTGAGCTGAATTATATGAAATAACTATTCTTACAATTCACACTCATTGTCAATATTCAAATCTTACGTGAGTTATAGTTAAAGCATGAGCGCTTAGTTTCTAGTCGATTTATTGCACGACAGCCCGAGGGCCGTAGGCCCGAGGACTGAGTGCGATAAATGTACTAGGCACTAAGCGCTCATGCTTTAACTAGTTTAAATACCGGGCAAGTGTTATTGCACACTTGCCAAGTTATTACACCTGACAACAATATAGCAACGGTATTTAAGATAATATAAATCATGTCTGAAGTTTGTGTACAATAAAATCATATTGTGTAATTAATCTCCTGATGGAAGATGCAAATTCATCAGATGCATTACATAAAGTTAAAGTGGATATGAAACTAGCGGAATTGTTTAAAGAATACGTAAGATTTTTTAGATAACCAATAAGCAGGATTCCACACACAAGGATCATGAATATACTTAAAGTGGATATAAATCAAGCTAAATTGTTGACAGTATATGTAAGATTTTTGTAGTTACAAAAATTTTAGTATGTATTCACTGGGCAGTAAAAGAGTAGGAAATAATGTACCCCATAATGTAGTTCAAACATAGCAGAACCACATCTTGCTATACAAGCAACTTATAACGATATATTTGAATTTCAGTCAATTTGCCAATGTACATTCACTTGTCCCAGCATCCATATTCAGAAATTGTGCAGTGGTGGAAGAAACTGAGCAAGTGAGTCCATAGGACAGAGTCACGAGGGGAGAGACATGCCAGCTGTTGTGACATCTTCCAAAGATAAACCAAACGCAGTGTATTTCCAGTGTCTTATCCATGCTAGTAAGAATAGAATAAAATTCATATTATTTTATGCCTGTCTTAACCCATTGTTTAATTAATCTGTAGGAGAGTGGATTTCAGGGACACAAGATGTTCATATTTAAAACTTAAGTTAATATTATTGTTGTTTTGTCAAAGTTTCCTTATGCATATGAACATCTTGAGTCTTTTTTTTCTTCAAACAATATCTATTTAGGTAGTGGTGTGTTGAAAATAAATAGCTAAAACAGCTTAAGTTGTTCAGATGGAGAACTTTAAGTCTAAAGTATTAACATAATAATGAAATCTCCTTACACTTATGAAATATAATACGATTGTTCAATCCTTAAAAAAATTGTATAGTTGAAAGAATGCTGAAATGAAAGAACATATTATGGAGATATAATAGAATGAAAACCAAGTATTCAGAATTAATAACATGAGTGATGCAAGAAATATTTCATGAGGCAAAACCAAGTGAAATCACTTGCCTCATAAGTGCTATTTGTATGAGTAATAGCACAGTAACTGTGCTATTCGGGATTAATAGTATGAGTAACACGATTGCTTTAAAGGTGCTATTGATCTCTAATAGCATAAGTTCAAGATTAGCTACATTTCCAAGATTAAGGGTTGCACACTTACCCATACTATTTTACTATCTGGATGAACCAGGCATATTGAGGTGAAGGCATTTAAAGGTGCATGCATGAAAGTGAGATTGCATTCCCATATTGTATGATGAGTTACATTGAATGTTTTAACTCCAGAACCATAATCTTTTTGGGATAACTCCACCATACTTCTAAAAAAAATTAGTACGTCCAGATGTATGCACAGGTGCATTGGAGCTTTCAATATATAACATTGAATGTGGGAATATATTAAAACAATGTAATGCAGAAATTCTCAAGGAAAGTATCCAATGTGTTCAGGCCTACTAGGATGCCTAAAGAATTGATCGTTGAACTCTCTCATATTTGTGTGTTTGTTTTATTATGCATGCGTGTTTTGACTTTTCCCTGCCTTTTTTTTCTTATTGGCGAGCGAGCGAGGTGAGTGAGACACTCTCAAAGGTAACACAATTGAAAATCGTGGATGTTTGTTTGTTGGCGAGTGAGTGGAGTGAGCAAGACAGTATTAGGGGTGGATAATGCAAAATCGGGTATATGTTGTACATGTGTGTATAGATGGTGGTACGTATGCCCTTTAAATGCGTGCGGGGTTCCCTTTTTTTCCGAAAAACATGGCTTTTTAGGCTTGACCCCAGTTTATTATGAAATAACAGCATTAAGCAAGTCTTACTTTAAACTTAAACTCCGAAGTTTGAGAAAATTCCTGCGAAAACATTTGTTTTTCAAGACAAAAAGTTGCTGCGTCCGATAACTATGGCATTTAAGACCCTTTTCCAGACATAATTTCAAAACTTCGCCATTTTAGGGGGATACGAAGTGCCAATTGTTGGTTGTCAAGAGCCATTGGTAGTCCGAATGCCGTAATATTAATGCTAAGGAGGCTACTATTACTCCAGGGAAGCTGAGGTAAGTACATAATTCCATATTTCTTTGCTAAATAAAAAATTAACTCTGGCCTTCTTTTATGTAGCTAAGAGCTTGTTGTCAACAGTGACTGGTAAATTCAAATAGTCAGATTGGCCTAAATTTGATACTACGGAAGTTATCACTGCTCAAGAAAATGTAGTAAGAAAGTAATTTTGTATTTGAATGCTAAAATTGATTGTCTTTTGTTTTTGTAGCTGAGAGTTTGTCAAGAATTCACAGGAATTCAGATAGTCAAAATAACTAAAATTGGGTACTACAGAAGTTATCAATACTCAGGAAATTGAAGTAAGTAGTAATTTCATATTTGTTGGCTTAAATTACAAATAATAACACTGATTTTTTGTTTATTGTAGCTGAGAGTTTGTTCAAAAGTTACTGGTAATTGAGATTATCAGAACGGCAGATGTGTAGTACAGTAAAACGTCCCTTACCTGGGCGGCTTGGGACAGAGAGGTGCCCGTAACTAGGAATTGCCCATATCTCAGAAGCAATACATTTTTAATTGGAGTAACTTGAAAACTACAAATTATTTGCCTTCGCCCACTGTTTTAATTGCAATTTTCTATGATTTACCTGCCCGGATAATAGAGTTGCTCGTATCTTAGACGTCCGGATAAGAGACGTTTTACTGTACTACAAAAGTTACCATTAATCAGGTAAGAGAGTAATTTTGTATTTGTTTGCTGAAATAAAAGGTCATAACTGCTATTAGCTATAGTGTTGGCATGAACTAAGCTAAAACATAGTAACAATACTGTAGTTTTATGTTACCTAACTAAGCGAGTTCGCTCGCCATTTGTGCTCAAGCACATCACTAGTTTGACGTACGTATGTCATTTTGTACTTTGACCCTCGCGTATTTTTGTGTTTGCTCCGTGTTCAACCCCGTCCCATACTTCACTAAACAGAATCCTTTTGCGGGTGCAGTTAAAACTCAAAAACTTATGGGAGCTCTATTTCTAGTGGTGGTGGTAAGTTAATACGCTATTTGTCGCAGTTATAAGCCCTACGCAACAGTATTTACTTAAAAATTCATTGTCCGCTAGACTTAGTCTCGCAAGCCAGACCCTAACACTCCGTGTAGGGTCTGAGGAAATTCAGTACATGAAGTTGTTCCGCTAAGTGTCAGCACTTTTTCTAAGGCACGCGCGATGACGGAAATATACAATTCACAACTCGCAATGGTTTACGCGCACTGCAATAAAATCCCAATGATATCGATTGAGTTCCTTGGCAATAAACATTCGTGCATTGTTACTAGTGATGTGCTTGAGCACAAATGGCGAGCGAGCCTGATAGTTAGGTAACATGAAACTAAGTATTGTTACTATGTTTTAGCTTAATTCATGCAAAAACTATAATAGCCGTTATGACCTTTTATTTCAGCAAACAAATACAAAATCACTCTCTTACCTGATTAAAGGTAACTTTGAGATTACCAGTAACTCTTGAACAAGCTCTCGGCTACGATAAAAAAATAAACCAGTGTTATTATTTGTAATTTTAGCTCCGTATTTCCCCTAAAACGGCGAAGTTTTGAAATTAAGTCTGGAAAAGGGTCTTCAATGCCATAGTAACCGGTCAAATCAACTTTTTGTTTCTTGAAAAGCAAGCGTTTTCGCAGAAATTTTCTCACACTTTGGAGCTTTAAGTATAAAGTAAGGCTAGCTTAATGCTGTATTTTCAGAATAAACTGTGGGGTCAAGCCTAAAAAGCCGTGTTTTTTGGAGAAAAAAAGTTCCCCGCGCGCGCGTTTAATTACATACGTACGTCCAAACATATATACAAATAAATAAACTAGGGGTGCGCTCGAATAGCGCAAATGCAAGGCGAGCGAGCACTCTTTTTACAGAAAATAGGACAGAAATTACATGGCAAAGCGTAATTAGAAGCGCGGGCGAAATATTTTGACGTACGTATACATACATACATATATATATATCTGAAATCTCAATTGAACATGAGTGATAGTCAGCTTCGCTCGCTTCGCTCGCTCACTGAAATAAATCAACAAACATCCCCGATTTTCAGTTGTGTTACCCCTGTAAGTGTCTCGCTCGCTACGCTCATTCGCCAATTAAATACCTGGAGCAAGTGATGACGTATTACTGCGCATGTTCGCTACAATTTTCATGGTATTAGTTGACACAAAACAGTCTAAGCAATTTCACCAGACCCTCCTCCTTCCCTTTTCCAGCTCTTCGCGTGTGCTTCTCTGTATGGTCGTGGGAGGGGGGTCTGGCTTGCGAGACTACACTAGACTAACATCGAAGGTAAGTCTTGCATAGGAATGTTCAGTTGTGTGAAAGTATTGTGCGTTACAACTAATACACAAAGAAAACGTTTAAATAACGTGACTTGATTTTGTTGCTTCTTTTTCAATTCAAACAGTTGCTGGGAGCGGTTACTTTGGCATTGAAACCCCTTTACCATATATACATAATTTTAAAACTCGACTTTATTTTAGTAGCTTGAGTGTTAGTAGTTAGAATCAATCGTTTTAGCAATAGTGTAGTTTATGGCTCGCTCGCCATTTGTGCTCAAGCACACCACTAGTTTGCTTATTTGTTTTGTTGTTCACCCGTTTAGTTTTAGTTGTTGTAACTTGCTCATGTTGTGGTTGCCAGCACCTCGTCTTCTCTGGTTCTCGTCATGTACGTGAACTGTCTTAGTCTTGTACGAACTGTCTTCATCGTGTCAAACTGTCTTCGCCGTTCACATTGAACTTTCTTCATTGTGTACGTTGAACTCTTCAGTCCGTGTGAGTCATTCATATTTTGTCTCCATACTGTTGTGTGTGTGGTTTGTGAGATTTGTTGTTCTATCTCAGTTACCTTTCATTGAGTTACTGTTCATTTTCATTTCTGGTAAACCCCTGAATCTTCATTACAATAATTTAACTAATTAACTCTTTATTTGTGACTGTCCTTGGGGCTAAGTATATGGCCTTAGATTGTTCAGTCTCTTACGAAGTCCAGGACGTCTGTGGGCTTTACAACCCCACAGCTCTCTTGTTGAGTGAGGACAGCCCTGGCAGGATGTGACCGCTCCAAATGTATTATGAATACATACAATACTTAGACTAAAATACTGTGAATCTGCTGCTAGGCTCAAGCTGTGGCATTCGATTATAGCCAGTAAGGCTTTAATAGCAGCACTACATACAACACATTTGCGATGAAATGCAAAAGAAGCTATTTATTATGAAAAATTAAGTATTAGTGATCAGAAAAAACTGGGCAAGTTAAAAGAAATTGCTGAAAAACTTTGAATATACCAAACAACAACAAAAAAGAAGTTAAATGAAACGTTATCCAGAAATAATAAGAAGAAAATCCTTACTTTACATCCAGAAGGTTTAGACAGCTGGATGGTAAGTGTGTTTCAGGAGAGAATTACCAGACCGCAAGAGGAACCATAAAAGTTACCTAGCATAGGACACAATTTCTGCACTTGAAAGAAGTCATTACCAGAGAAAGCAATTAAATGATTTGAGGGATAGGGGTTGAATAAGATAATGGTACTTGACAGTGAAAGAAGATATGGGATGATTATCAAAGGGATTTGCATGACAAAAACTGCACAAATCTCTATTAAACAGGGACACAGGATTAGCATTCATAGTCATGCTACAATTTATTCTACCTTTTGTACTGCTTTCCACATCATTATAATTGTGGTGTAATGGACACCAATATTAATTAACTGTTTAAGTTTCCACCAGTATATTGACTCTGATGTACTTCCCATGTCCTTCCTCAGTAATTATTTAATTATCTACTCTTCTATTTATCAATTATATCATTAGCTACTTACTTTACATTTATCAATTATGTAATTATTTAATTAACTAGTTTATTTATGTTTCTTTTTCTCATGCACCCTTATTCATTTGTGATAGCTGGTTTTTCTATATATTGGCTGGCTAAGTATCATTCTGGGAGATTTTGCTGTATCTCATACTAACCTATGACACTAACTGAGCCAAGAATTAACCTCTCTCGGGCTCAAAGAAACTTAACTCCTGGTGGCAGCGATCTGCCTAGAATTGATTAATATCTATTCTGGGGAACTTATTCTAGCCTTCCTTAGCCAGAAGGTCAAGAAGCTCCTGGAAACTCTAATCTCCGACACGTGGTGGCACACACACACACACACACACACACACATACACACACACATATACACAGGCACACACACACACACATACACACACACTGCTGTAATTGTCATGAGATAGTACTAGCACACACAAACATACACACATAAACACACACTGTTTTAGTGCTCAAATGGTTTTCTCTGATTAATGCAGGGAGAATCAAGCTCCCCTAATCCATGCTCTGACTGATATCAAGGCCCTTATGGAGAATCTGAAGTAGAAACTCAAAACATAGTCAAGTTCTTCAAGTCAGTACACACTAAACATATTATAACATAAATTATTGCATAATTCACTTCAGGAGTCTTGGTAACGTGGTGGCTGCTCTGGACTGGCACTCTTATGGACAGATGATTCTGCGGCCATATGGTAAGTAGAGATACATGCAGTGATCAACAAAGTGAATATTAATTTAGTAGTTGAAACTGAAAGCATTTCACCATAAATTCCTCATTCTTGAAATATATATTGACTAAATGCAGTTATTAGGTGATACAACTACAATGATTATTTGTAAATTATAAAGTGGGTATAAACTTCTCAGAGCAAAAATTTACTTGTTAGAACCTTAGCACTCCATTTGTCAATGTGGTCTATAAAAATAATGTAGCTCTATATCCTAATTACAACTTCCGGTTATAGGCTGGAGCAGTATAGCTCAACAATTTATGATAAAAATAATGAAATTTGGTAGATATGGAGGAAATAACTTACATACTGTATGCATAAAAGGTGAATATTGTGCCATCTTTGTTGATGTTATTAAGATGTAATTACATTACTAATTATTTAAAATGAGGCATTTTCTTAATGAATTGTGTTCATGTTGTAGCAATACACAAAAAAATGAAAGGAATGATTGTGAATATCTTCTATTTTTCTCTGTGATTCCCTTGACAGGCTATGATACTGTGTTTAGCCTAGTTGGGTATTATTGCAGGGGAGGGAAATGCCTTGTAAATTTGTACTGCTTGCAAGAATTAACAAAGTGAACTAATGTGCATACAGTCTTGTAGTATCAATATACGGTGAGAGATTTTTTATACTTATGTTTGACAATACCAGCATTTGATCAGGCTTGAAGAAATATAAGAATGATGTATAAGGCAATGCTACAAATAAAGGTTCTTATTAAACAGCACAGAATAAATACTTGAGCTAACTGGACTACATAGCATGAAATTTCTAATGTCTGTCACCGAATTCATGCTTTGTAAGTGCAAAACAACAACAACAGGATACTGGCTGCTACAAGTGCAGATAGATTGTACATACTGCACTGCCTGGTGAATGTGTGTGATACAACTTATTTTTTAATATTTATCTCATACTTATTATATTGCCAGTTATATAAATTTAAACAGTTGTTTTTGGCTCAGGACTGGCCACTCTTTAGACACAGCTATGACTTAGATCTTGCATTTACTACTATCTCAAAACAGCCACTTTAAAGCTACTTTGAATAAATATTCATTTACACTGTTCAGAATGCATTTACACTCATTTGCTTCAATAATGCTGGCTAGTCCATGCACGACAGCATGTTCAGACATTTCTCAGTACCTGACATTCATGTGCATGCTAATTAACCTGATAATAATTTTAAGATACTATCCATAATATGTCCAATTATATATTCTTTATACAAAATTGCTTCCATTTTCAACACATTTTATTACAATAATTACTTTAATGCGCACCTAAAGTTCACCAAAAGTCAAAGTGTGGGACACCCAATACTCCAAACCTTTTATTTTCTTTATATTGTTTCATGCATACCAAATTTTATCACAAAGTAGTAGAGCAGCTGCATTCACCATAGAGCTACCTGATGGGGGAATCCATAAATTCCTACTTCCAGAATCACAGGTAACTATAGAAAATCAGCTCTTTAATAAACAGAAACATATTATTATGTCAAACAATCTGGCTAATGAATGTAATTGATAATTCCTACTGGAAAAGTGTGGATTGTTGTACAATAAAATTTTAACAGTGATATACTTATTAACCAAATAACAGATGGTTGTATATGTTGAAAATGCAAAATTTTAGCAAAATTATATTGATAAGCATTCACGTAAATAAAATATAATCAGAAGATTTTAATGAAACACTTGAATCACACTAAGCTGCTTTGTGAATACTATAGGCAGAGTCCAAATTTGTGTGAGAAGGGGAAAAAGCCCCTAATTTGCGCAGGCATATTGGGGACCACAGACAGCACTGAAAAATCTATCTCCTGTATTAGTGATAGTGGAGTTGGGCAGTTACTTGATGGACTTGTCCAGGGAAGAGACGGTGGAAGGCACTAGTGCCAATGTGACTCCGCCATCTTCAGGCAGATGATAGAGGTGATTTTGTAGAGGAAGGGAGGCTGCTTTGACCTGCCATGTTTTTGTGGGAGAGGAATCTAATTTCCTGTATAATTAGTTTGACTAGGTATAGACATCCTTGATTATTAAAGTTAAAACCACTAGTCATAAATGTTTCTTAATCAAACATTTTGGCTGCTATTCAGCTAGCCAACATCAGTGAAACGTAAATAGTAACTGATATTGTAGCTATGGTAATGTTATAAACAGCAATCTTTTCCACAGTTCTTATGTAATGTCTCACAGCTCCAACCATCATGGAGTCATAATTCTCTCTGATTTCCTGTATAATATTAGTTTGACTAGGTATAGACATCCTTGATTATTAAAGTTAAAACCACTAGTCATAAATGTTTCTTAATCAAACATTTTGGCTGCTATTCAGCTAGCCAACATCAGTGAAACGTAAATAGTAACTGATATTGCAGCTATGGTAATGTTATAAACAGCAATCTTTTCCACAGTTCTTATGTAATGTCTCACAGCTCCAACCATCATGGAGTCATAATTCTCTCTGATTTCCTGTATAATATTAGTTTGACTAGGTATAGACATCATTTGATTAAAAAACATTTATGACTAGTGGTTCTAAACTTTAATAATCCAGGAGAGGAATCTAGTGCTGAAAGCACCAGTGTAACGAGTGTCAAAGGAGAGAGAGTACCTAAAACAGATCCAAATTGTCAGCATTCCACTTGTGTTGAAATTGATACTGCCAGTAATACCAGCTCTATGGTGGATCTCCTCCATGATAACCTGGAGGTAGAGAAATGCAGGGCGCATGCCTAACCAGAACCAGGAAAGAGTGGGACACAAGCATCTACCAAAAGGACTTCACCAGTTGGGTACAGTGATTTGCCAAAAATTGTCCCTGATAGAAGTTCCAGCAACACAGTATGCAGTGGGCTGCTTCCTGCACCTGGAATAATGTGATAAAGAGTGAGCTACAGGGGGGTGTTAACCTCAAATGCCTCAGGCTCTCAAGAGGTTATGGGGCCACTTGACTCACTGAGGAGTGTGTTCCAGCTGGAAGGAGCCTAGTAGTCTCGCAAGCCAGACCCTTTACCCAATCACTCCGCTAGCGATTAGGTAAAGGGTCTGGCTTGCGAGACTAGGAGCCTAGCGGGAGCCAAGCATACTATAATATAGCTAAGAGCTACTACCTATTGTCACATTGGTAAAGGTTGTGTGGGCCAGTCAGTGGAGTGGGATGTCCACCATGTCACAGTAGTCACTATTGTCAACTCCAGGAGGAGTAACTTGAAACAAGCCATGCACCTCATGAGGAGGCTGTTTCTCTATTTGGTGTGCTGGGGTGTGTATTGTCAATACATACCAAGGAGAGAGAATAGGTGGTAAACATATTGTCACTGAGGGAGTCTAGGGGGCTTGTTTTAAATTTATTTGTTATTAGCAAATACATACATTTCTATAGCCAGGCAAGGGATTAACTCTAAGAGATCATAATAGAGGTGCCAATAATATCTGACATATGTAGTGAAGGAAAAAAAGTATATTTTTTGTTGAAGTAGTTTGTCGCAAGTCAAATTTGCTAGCCAGGATACCTAGGCCAATAATGAATTTTTTGGCTAAGTTCACCATACATACGCTCACAGGTGAGCAAGAGACTATATTGCTGCCACCTTCTGTGGACACAAAGCAAAGCAAAGGCAAGGCTGAGTTGTACCACTTCCCTAAGAGTCAAACCCCTATAAACCCCTTAGCTACACTGTTAAAAATGAAGTGTTCCAGTAACACTGCAAGGAGCGTTCCCAGGAGAGGGAGGAATTTATGCCCCACCCATGTTTCCTGAACACTGCAAAGAGGGTTATAATATAACACTCTGAGAGGTGTTTGGACAACATCTTTAGCAGAGTTGTATTAACACCTTCTGCAAGCTTATTACAACACTATGTAACATGTTTCAATGGCACTGCTAATAAATAATGACCACACCTCATTCACATAACCTCAAAATTTTTAGATAAATAAATGATTGACAATGAATATATAAAAATAGATTGAATAAAGTAGCTAAACAGTTTTAAAGCTGTCCTTTCAACATGAGTAGATGAAATATCATGATATGCACTCCATTTATGATCCATCGTGTTCAAGATAAATGTACCTGCATTGACACATAAAAATATAACATAAATCAATAAGCAATATACAAACACATTCATAAATGCTAGTAAACACATAATATTCTAAACACACACCCAGACTCAGCTAAACACTCAATTCTAAACACGCTCATAAATGCAACTAAACACACTATCTAAAATATGTGACCCTCTACGGGATAATCGGGCACAGCGCGGCAAGTGGCCCAATCCGCTGTAAATGCCGCCGTCAAAATACAGCTCTCCGTGTAGTAGTAAGTACAGTGGCTATCATGAGTGAAGCCAAGAATCTTGCTAGAGCATTAAACCTCAGCCACCGTGATGGTCTGGACATGATGGGTGGAGCTGACGCTGAAGCCATGGCTCCAGGAAGTGAGGACCCGCTTTCTGACTGTAAGTCACTTATTACAGTTAACTATAACCCTCATCAGTTCATCATCTTTTTTTCCCTTTTTTTTTAGGTGATGAAGAATTTGATGGCCATTTTACCAACTATTATGAAGGTAATAAATTTAAATTTAAAATTTTTTTTGATAAAAAAACAAAACAAAACAACTTCTTATAAAGATGTCTCATCAGCAGAGTTGAAGACGAAGATGACCTCTATGATCCTCTGGATTCTTTGGACTGCTCTGTACCAGACATCGAGCCTTCATCATTGCATCCTGACCACTCATCTGTTTTCTTGTCACCACCCCATTCCGACCCCACTTTTCTTTCCCCTTCCGATACTGTGTCCATTGCCTGCTGACGGAACAGCATCATCTGTGTTAAGGAAAGGAAGAGGTCAAGAAAGCCATCACCAGCAAGGACGAAACGACTTACCTCAACTGAGCAGTTAGACCAGTTTTTAGCCAGTCACAGTAACCAACTCCTTCACCATCACCAGTTTCGTCCGCCCTTCTAAAAGAATTAGAAGTACAGACATCAATTATTAATTATTATTTTTTATTTTCAGTCATCTCTTTTAAATTATGTATCATCTATACAAGTAATACACACCTTTACTTTGTTCTTATGTCCAGTGTTATCAAAATCTATCTATTTACATTGAATACGCAATATAATTATCCCAACTCAGCTAAAACCACAAAAAAAATACTCTAGTGGACAATAGTAAAAACAGACATTACCAAGATAAATAAAACTATTAGTGCAAACACCAATAAAAATGACTCTAGTGCATGTGGGCACTAATAAGAATGACTCTAGTACATGCGAGCACTAAAAAGAATAACTCTAGTACATGCGGGCACTAAAAAGAATGACTCTAGTACGTGTACACACTAATGAAAAACCACAAGCCCACCTCAGAACCACTCAGATAGCCTCGAAGGACAAAATTTAACGACAGGAAGTGACATCATGTGACACGCCCACCAGTGAAGAAATAATTTGGCCTCAAGGACTTCGCCCGTACCTCCAAAGATCACCTGATTAGTAAATTATTTCATCGGGTATCGTAATTTCCTTACAACAACAGCTACTACAATCAAACTAGCAAAAACTAACTTAATCGAACATACTACAACTGACAGACACTAGTATGTGCTGACACTAATACGAATAAATCTAGTACGTGATAACACTAATAAGGATGACTCTAGTACTTGATAACACTAACAAGAATGACTGTAGTACAGTGTAATCACTATGTGCATGCATGGTGTTAGCACTATGTGCGTGCACAGTGTTTGGTGTTAGCACTATGTGCATGCACCGTAATAGTACTAGTGTGTGCACAGTGTTTGGTGTTAGCACTATGTGTGTGCACAGTAATAGCACTGTGCATGCAGTGTTAGCACTATGTGCGTGCACAGTAATAGTATTACGTGCAGTGTTAGCACTATGTGCGTGCACAGTGTTAGTACTACGTGCATGCACAGTGTTAGTACTATGTGCGTGCACAGTAATACGTGCATGCAGTGTTAGTACTATGTATGTGCACAGTGCTAGCACTATGTGCGTGCACAGTGCTAGCACTACGTGCGTGCACAGTGCTAGCACTATGTGTGTGCACAGTGTTAGTACTATGTACATGCACAGTATTAGCACTATGTGCGTGCACAGTGTTAGTACTATGTGCGTGCACAGTGTTAGTACTACGTGCGTGCACAGAAATAGTACTACGTGCATGCACAGTGCTAGCACTATGTGCGTGCACAGTGTTAGTACTATGTGCGTGCACAGTGTTAGTACTACGTGCGTGCACAGAAATAGTACTACGTGCATGCACAGTATTAGCACTATGTGCGTGCACAGTGTTAGTACTATGTGCGTGCACAGTGTTAGTACTACTCGTGTGCAGTACTACTTCGTGAATGCAGTGTTAGTATTAGTACGTGTATGTACAATGATAACAGTAGTGCATGCCTAGAGACTTACCATTATTCTCTTCTTCAATCAAGAACACCAGAACCTCAGTACAGATAGCAGCAGCCCAAGCACCATGAAATCTAGGAAATGAAAAGAAAAAAAAAAGGTTACTAGCAACTACAGCAACAAAAAGTAGACAATCTAACTAGTTAACAATTACCTTTCTTCACATTTCAGGAACACCAGATCCCCAGTTGTCATGGCATATTGCAGCACTAGCATCATCAAAGCTAAAATGAAAGAGAGGAAAAAAAAAAAAAAAAGAACAAGTATTATAAGGGCTACCTACAACTACAACGAGAATAGGAAACTAGCTAGCTAAAAAATCACCACCCAGTCTTCAGCATAGCAAGATACTAACTAACTATCCTCTTAGAACAAGAAAGACAAGCTCGCTAACCTTTTTTCCACCAGCAGTGTTGTTGAGAGAATAACTCCTTGTTGATGTTTCTACACAATGCGCGCGGTAAAAACCTATAGTATGCGGAGTGCGGTAGAATGCGGAATCATTGCTGCCACGCCTTAGTGCCCGATTTTCCCATAGACGGTCACATATACACAAACATAACACAACTAAACACGCTATTCTAAACACACAAAAATACATAGAAATAGAAAAAGAAGCAAAACAAATGTGTTTGTCTACAAATACATTTTTTACTATTATCACTCTATATAGCATGATAATGCTTTTGAATAGTCTGGACAGCATGAGAACACAAACTATAACAGGAACTAATCTTGTGGCATGTTTAATTTGGGGGAAATATTTGGGGAAAGAAGAAAAAAGAGCAAACTGAGGGTAAATGAATGGTTTATAATCAACTGCTGAACTAACAACTGTAATAATTTTGTGTTAACCTGTATATTCTTACTTTGTTAGTCTCCAAAAGCATCTCTAGAATTTCACAGCAGCACTTTTTTGTAGCCTAAAATTACATATGAAAAAAAATAAATAAAAAGAGTGCAGTAAATAATTTTTGAGATAACTCTCAGATATAGTCGGAAAAAGTACTGAACTAGCTACCTGCTAAATTCATTAATCATAAAGAAGAAATTACCTCTTCCGTGCTCAAACTCAACTTAAACGGCTAACTCTATTCAAATGCGTCACTTACATTAGCCAAAACACTCTATCGTTTCCAATAATAAACACATATTTAAACTTACCATTTCTCCGAAAGATCCAAGGCACGATCTGCACTTAAAAACACCATATCCATAAAACTCTTCTGCAGGATAAGGAGGGCCTGGAATATTCTAATAAACGCTCTCCGGTAAAAAGCGGGTGCTTGTGCGCATCGCAATAAAAACCATACCGCGCATTCAGTAAGCACTTCAAATAGTAAACAAATTCTCAGAAATTTTTTGCCAAAGTTTGTACAGCAAGACGGTCTTCTGCGGGGATTTAAATAATGCATTAAATTAGACATTGCGTGGAGCAATGGCTAGATTTCTTCTATTTCCTGCCCTAGCTTAGCTATATACAAATAAGTAGCCAACAAAGATACTGTCAATTGTAGAATTTTGATAGATAGCTATTGCAGCTAAGTTCCCTTACTGCTTGTTATTTATAAACTTCTATGAATGTATCAGTATATTAGCTAAAATTAAATAAAAATACAGTATGAAATATTTAGCTCATTGTACAATTTAACTTAATAAAGTACAACCATGCAGTTAATGATAATGGTTTGAATGTTATCAGGTAAATAAATGCTAAAGAAACAAAAAATGTGGTCATATACACCAATTTTCACAATTACACTTATTTCAGTGTTACTGGAATGCTGCAGTGTTTACACTTAGAATTAACACTGGCCTCAGTGTTACTATAACACTGCAAGGTTTTACACTCTTGATTTACACTTCAAAAGTGTTATTATAACGCTTCATTTTTAACAGTGTAATAGCTTTGGCTCAATAGTACTGACATCAATTCAAACATAATAAAAAAATACAGTGTGACACAAAATATAGAGACAAAGGGAAAATTGGTTGAAACATGATACATAAAGACCAGAGGCTGAGTGAAAATAAACACTGAGAGAGAAATATCTAGCCATATTACTCTAACAAATGTAACTAGTGATATGCTACAGCGCAAGTGGTGAGTAAGCTAGTCTGACTGAAAATCAAATTTGAATGCTAGGTGCGTTAATAGACGCGCATGCACTTTGCGTGTCGCTTGAGTATCCTGATATATACAATTATCTAATCAATACTCCTAGTCCATACACAAAGGAAGAATTGAAGTCTTATAAGAGTTTAATGGGATATAAGTATCTTTTAGCTGGATGGGTCAGCAACATATCCGTTCACAAGATACTACCTGAAAATTGTGATAAATTAGTAGTGCTGGCAAGAGTAAGACATTCCCAAAGTGTTTCAGCTCCACCCCTCATTCCTTGGATAGCTGCAGAAAATAATGGAACGATATTGTGTGCTCACTGCACCTGTATGGCAGGTCTTGGTGAGGCTTGCTTACATATTTCTGCTTTGCTTTTTGCAGCAGAGGCATACACAAAGTTAGCCCGAGAGACTTCGTGTACATCAGAGTCATGCAAATGGTTACCTCCAAGTATGCAGAAAGTAAAGTTTGCACCAATATCAGATATTGATTTTTGTACTCCAGTAACTAAGAGGAGAAAATTAATGAAGCCATTGCAACCAATTAAGTTATCAAGTATCAGCAGAAGTAGTATTGTACCAGTCTCTTCACCATCTAAAGATGAAATGGCAAAGCTTTTTTCTGATCTTTTGAGGTCGGGCAAAAAGCCAGCTATTTTGTCGACAGTGACAGGCTATGAGGATATGTTCAAAGTAGATCATGCTGAATTGTCAAGCCCACTTAGTAATCTGTATCAAGAAGATTACCTGAGTAAATCCTACATTGATCTTCTTGAACAATGTGAAACAGTTTTTGATAGCATATCCATTAGTCACAAGCAAACAACTAACATTGAAGTAGCTACTAGAGATCAAGCTAAATCAAAATTATGGTTTCATTTTAGATCTGGTCGTGTAACTGCTTCAAGATTAAAGGCAGCATGTCATACTAATTTGTCCCAACCCTCTCAATCTCTTATTAAGTCTGTATGCTACCCAGAAAATTACAAGTTTACTTCAAGAGCTACTAGTTGGGGATGCCAACATGAGAAGGAGGCAAGAGAGGCATATATTTGTGAAATTCAAACAAAGCATTTGAATGTAACTGTAACAGACAGAGGACTTGTTATTGATCCCAACTATCCCTATCTGGGAGCTTCACCAGATATGGCTATGTAAAGTGTGTATGTTGTGGGCCTGGTGTAATTGAAATAAAATGTCCGTATTTATGTCGTGACAGGCCTTTCTTGGATGCCACTGATGATGGACGATTTTTTCTGGGAAAGGATTCTGAAGGACAATTTTGTTTACAGCATAAGCATGCTTATTATTACCAGATACAGCTACAAATGAAATTATGCAAGGTCCAATATGGTGATTTTGTGGTTTGGGGGAAGACTGAATTGGTGATATTGAGGATCAATTTGGATGAAGATTTTATTTCTGAGGCCATGAGAAAAGCTGCACTCTTTTTTAAATATGGTGTTTTGCCTGAATTGATTGGCAAATGGTACACTAGAAAAGTATCAATGTCAAATGATGCTATGCATTTTGAGGAGTCTGAAACTCCTTCAGCAAGTGAGGAAAAAAGGGGGTGGTGTTATTGCAATGGTGAAGAAGAGGGAGAGATGATTGGATGTGATGGAAAACAGTGTACAATTCAGTGGTTTCACATTGATTGCTTGAAAATAACTAATATTCCAAGTGGAAGATGGTTATGCCCCGACTGTCGGCAAGTCAAATCAGTTAAAGGCAAACATAAATAACAGTAGGTTATTTTATATGAATTTGAACATTGGAAAACATAATTCACATTACAATACATTGCAACACAACTATTTCATTAATTAGCTAATTAGATTTTTTTCACTTCACATCATTATTATACATAACTGAATATTAATTAAAATGGAACAACAGATTCACAAAAATTGCACATTGCACTACAAACTACAACTATTTCATCAATTAAACTAGTTTCAGTAATTTCTTCACACATTATCATATTAATTGGTATAGTGGATTGTAGGATTGTATATTTCTGTCTTAAGACACCAATAGCCCGTTAAAGACGATTCATTGCATTTGAAATCAGTTGAAACATGCAGAAACACTGTATTCATGACACTGTAACAAGGAAGTCCAGTATAGAATTTAACCTTATCATCATCAGACTTTAGACTCTCTTCATTCAATTGCACTGATTCAAGCAACTTCTCCAGTTTACACTTTTCATTTTGAAGTTGTTGACTCTGCTTTTGCAAATGGCAGAGGAATTCAGAGGTTAATTCTGTCTGTACTTCAGCACTGGATACTGCTACTGTCTCCATCAGTGGTTCTCCAATATCATGATTACCTTCATCACAATGAAGGGATTCTGTAGTTTCCTGGGAGAGTAAAGAATCATGCTGCTCAATTCTTGTTTCCTGAGAGGAATGAGTGGCTGTTGTCCTCAATTTCTTCATTCTTTTCCTTCTGCCATAATCATCTAATTCCTTAGCTTTCCTTTTCCTAGAAGAAATAGGTACATGACAAAAAATGCTGGGCACATAATCTGGCGATAAACAATCGTCACTCTTTTCACCACTTATAAAGTGAGAGGAACAAATCCAACTGTGCCGGTTTAGCTTCCAGTTTTTCCTACGTAGAGCAGCTATCCACTTTTGACGTCGTTCAGGGTCAGCAGGAAAGCGATAAAAACTAAGTTTACTCCCTTTGAAAGCACGATTAGAGCAGCCTACAGCAACGCAACTTTTCACCATTATTCTTTTTGCCACTCAGTGTCGCGAACGCGCACCATTACGTCATATAGGACGTCACGGAAATAATGTCTAAAGGATGGTTTAGTTTATTATGCTATTCTTTAGAAGCACAAAACACTTGTACACACACATATATATATACACTTGATCACAGAATATGCCAGCACAAGACTTACATCGTAGTCTCTTCGCGACGGCAATTGATTTTCGAGGGGTAAGCAATCAATTTTCCGAGGCGGGTAAGGATCGCTAAACCGAAGGATTCTGCTTATCAAGCCGCCTTTCCATAGCATGTTCCGTTAAAAATGCTCTATTGTAGGCTATAGCTACCACAAAGAGCGCATAACCAAGTTAACTTACCACCGCCACTAATAGAAAATGAACTCAGCTAAGTTTGTAAGACCTAACTGTGAACGCCAGTCCTCTTCCGTCATTATTTCTAAGTTTATCTCCTAAATTTCTTGCGCCCGAGCTACTGTTTACGTTTTTAAGTAGCCTCCAGGGGTGGAGCGCATTGACCTCGTTGAACTGCCATAACATACCAAAATCTCAATTGAGACTCGTTAGGGAGAATCTCGCTTCGCTCGCTCAATAAGTGGTTTATTCCACACTAGATATGTTCACTGCTGTAGTTAGTACTAGAGGACTGGTAACTCACCAGGTTAAGTTGGTTGTAGTGGCTACCCACCCCCAACCCCCACCCTTTTTTTCTTGTTGTTGAACTCTGAATTTGCTAACAAAAGAAGGGTTGAAGTTCGTAGTTATAGGTATATAATTGGGCGAGCGAAGAAAGGCTCTCACTAAAGAGTCTCAATTGAGATTTTGGTATTATTGGCGAGCGAGCGAAGCGAGCGAGACAGTACTAGGGGTGGATAATGCAAAATCGGGTATAATTCGCGAGCGAGCGTAGCGAGCGAGACCGTATTAGGGTTGGTGATATGTATATATGTGTGTAAGGATGGCACGTATGCCCCTAAAATGAGCGCGGGGGGGGACTTTTTTCTCCAAAAAACACGGCTTTTTAGGCTTGACCCCAGTTAATTCTGAAACTACAGCATTAAGCAAGCCTTACTTTATACTTAAGCGCAGAAGTGTGAGAAAATTCCTGCGAAATAAACAGTGACTGGTAAGTTCAAATAGTCAGATTGACTCAAGTTTGGTACTACAAATGCTCAAGAAAATGAGGTAAGAAAGTAATTTTTGTACTTGTGTGCTACAATTGATTGCCTTTTTTGTAGGTGAGAGCTTGTTGTCAAGAATTCAAGGTAATTCAGATGGTCAATGTAACTTCAATTTGATACTACAGAATTTATCAATACTCAAGAATGAGGTAAGTAGTAATTCCATATTTGTTGGCTAAAATTACAAATAGCTAATAACACTGGTTTATTTTTTATCGTAGCTGAGAGCTAGTTCAAGAGTTACTGGTGATTGAGATTATCAGAATGGTTGATGTTTGATACTACAAAAGTTACCATTAATCAGGTAAGAGAGTGATTTTGTATTTGTTTGCTGAAATAAAATGTCAAACTGCTATTATAGTGTTTGCATGAAGTAAGCTAAAAATAGTAACATTTTTATGTTACCTAACTATCAGGCTCGCTCGCCATTTGTGCTCAAGCACACCACTAGTTGGCGAGCGAGCGTAGCGAGTGAGACACTTACAGGGGTAACACAATCGAAAATCGGGGATGTTTGTTTATTTATTTAGATATAATTATTATGTTTGGACGTATGTATGTCATTTTGTACTTTGACCCTCCGTATTTTTGTGTTCGCTCGGCGTTCGACCCCGTCCCAAACTTCACTAAACAGAATCCTCTGGTTTAGAGACCATTACCCGTTTAGAAATTCTATAGTTTACCGCTTTGAATTGTTTTGCGGGTGCAGTTAAAACGCAAAAACTTATGGGAGCTCCATTTCCATTCGAGTTAGTGGCGGTGGTAAGTTAATACGCTATTTGTCACAGTTATATAAGCCCTACTCAACAGCATTTACTTGAAAATTCATTGTCCACTAGACGAACTACAAAGGTATGTCTTGCGTAGGTATGTTCAGTTGTGTGAAATTATTGTGCGTTACAACTACTATTAAGAATATCACAAAGAAAAATTTAAATAACGTGACTTGATTTTGTTGCTTCTTTTTCAATTCAAACAGTTGCGGGGAGCAGTTACTATGGAATTGAAACCCCTTTACCGCATTAACTTAATTTAAAACCTCAACTTTATTTTAGTAGCTTGAGTGTTAGTTGTTAAAATCAATCATTTAACAATAGTGTAGTTTAAGGCTCGCTCGCCATTTGTGCTCAAGCACACCACTAGTTTATTTATTTGTATACTAGTGGTGTGCTTGAGCACAAATGGCGAGCGAATCTTAAACTACACTATTGTTAAATGATTGATTTTAACAACATACACACTCAAGCTACTAAAATAAAATTGAGTTTTTAAATTACGTATGCGGTAAAGGGGATTAAATGCCATAGTAACGCTCCCCGCAACTGTTTGAATTGAAAAAGAAGCAACAAAGTCAAGTCACGTTATTGAAAGTAGTTTTTTTTGTGACATTCTTAATAGTAGTTGTAACGCACAATACTTGCACACAACTGAACATATCTACGCAAGACTTACCTTCATGGTCTAGTGGACAATGAATTTTCAAGTAAATGTTGTTGAGTAGGGCTTATAACTGTGAGTGACTAACTCGAATAAAAATGGAGCTCCCATAAGTTTTTGAGTTTTAACTGCACCCGCAAAAGAATTCAAAGTGGTAAAACAATTCAATTTCTAAGGTGATACGGGTAATGGTCACTAAACCGGAGGATTCTGTTTAGTGAAGTTTGGGACAGGGGTCGATGTTCGGGTGCGTAACGTCCCGAGCTCGATTTGTCTCTCTCGAGAAAGAGAGAAAAGACAAAGGTTCGAAGGACCAGGCTGACAAGATCCTAATGGCCGTGGGAATGTCACAGAGCGCAGCCGCTGTCACCAAGGCAATTGCAGCCTTGCTCTATAACTCCTAAAGTGGCAACTCCCTTAATGGCATTCAAGGGTTTAGGCTTTAAACTTATCAACAACTTTAAGAATGATTACAAGACATTAAATGTGGAACACATAGTCTAACCTGCAGTGGTTCTGCAGGTTATTAGATTGCGTGCATAAATATGATTACAAGTGAGTACAAGTGAGTGATTATCAAGTTCATAGTGGATGAGTAAATGTGGTTTCTCTTAAGTGTTCTTGACTTCCTGTTCAGGAACCTGAATATACTCCGGGGGGGAAAGATAGTCGGCACGTTGAGCTTATCCAGGCTGGTCATCTTGATCCACAGAGTCTTCGGGGAGCAGTGGGATGATCAGGTGAGTAGATCTTTTGCAGGTCCTTCCTCCGCAAAGCAGTTCCACGACGCGTACAACTCCATCATCTCCCGGAAAGGTGTCTGTGACTCTGGCCATCGGCCAGTGTCTGTAGCCAAGGGAGTCTTATTTCAGGAGTACTACATCATTCTTGCGGAATGTATGCTGAGGAGAGTTCCACTTCAGTCTAGTCTGGAGAGTGTGTAGGTAGTGGTTCTTCCAAGCAGCCCAGAGCTCACTAGTAAGTCTTTGGGTGAGTTGCCACCTGCGTAGAGCGGGCAGCTTTGCCGTGGAAGGGACATCAGTGGGGAGAGCTTTGAGAGGTCTACCTACTAGGAAGTGACCAGGCGTAAGAGCCAGATTGTCAGGGTCCGTCGAGTCGAGAGGCACCAGAGGTCTCGAGTTCAGAGTGCCTTCTACTTCAACGAGAATAGAGGAGAGCTCCTCAGTTCTGAGATGGTGTGGTTGGACTAGCTTCCTAAGCAACAGCTTCATCTGCTTAACCGCAGCTTCCCAGAGACCTCCGGCATGGGGAGTCCTAGGAGAGAAGTGCCATTCCACTCCATTTCGAGCAGTGAAGTGCGAGAGCGCATTCTTCGATCGTCTGAGCAGCTCCTGTATCTGTTTCAACTCCGCTTGAGCTCCGATGAAGTTGGAACCGTTGTCGGAGTACATGGCGACTGGGCATTCTCTGCGGGCACAGAACCTTCTCAAGGCTGACAGGAACTCGTCAGTAGATAGATTGAGGCAGAGTTCCAAATGTACCGCTTTGGTGGCCATGCAGATGAATAAGCAGGCGTAGCTTTTGATGTGGACAGGTTTTCTAGTGTACCCTTGTTTGGTGATGAAGGGGCCAGCGAAGTCCACTCCTGTGTGCAAGAATGGAGCTGACGGCATGGTCCGGACTTGAGGGAGAAGACCCATGGGCTGAGTCGTTCCTTGTTGGTATGCTCTTTGACACTTGATGCAGCGTCTGCTGAGTCCTTTGAGGTAGTTCCGGAGACCAGGGATGTGATATTTGTCCTTCACTATGGCGAGCAACGTATTCGTGCCTGGGTGAAGGTGTCTCTCATGCAGGGATGATAAGAGAAGTCTTGTGAGGCCCGACTGGATAGGTAGTGGGATGATAGATGTGCCATGAGAGGGACTGACGGGGTCCCTGATTCTCGTAGACACCAGAAGGATTCCACGATCGCCCAGAGAGATCTTGTACTTTCCAAGGACATGGCCTTTAGGTAACGATTTATTCTTCTTCAGGGCTTGGAATGCTTGAGGGTAAGACTCCCGCTGCTCCATAGAAATGAGGCGCTCGAAGGTCTCCTTGTACTCGGGCGCTTTGATTGTTGAAGACCTTGATCTTTCGGAGGGGGCTAGTCTTGTGTTGTGAAGGAATCTCCTACACCAGGATAGGATTCTTATCATGTGGTTGAACTTGGAAAACTTGTCCCAAGGTTTCTCCTGCGGCTCCGGTATAGCAGACAATGTCACGGTCTTGACCTCTGGTATGACGTCTGGCAAGGAGAACTGAGGAGGGGGCCATTCCGATTGTGGAAGCTTGAGCCATGGGGGTCCTTTCCACCAGAGTTCGGAGTCCAATAGAGATTTCGCTGAAACACCTCTGCTAAGCATGTCTGCAGGGTTGGAGGCAGAAGGCACATGGCTCCACTTGGCATTGGGAATGAGCTCTTGTATTCGCTTGACCCTATTGCCCACGAATGTATTGAGTGAAGCAGGTGATTTGCGCAGCCAACAGAGGACGATGGATGAGTCTGTCCAAGCCGTCATGGAGTTGATGTCCAGTAGCTCAGAACAGTAGTGCAACAGTTTGGCCAGTGTATAGGCAGCTGTGAGTTCGGCTCTCGGGATTGTAAGACCTTTGAGCGGCATTACTCTAGCTTTAGAGATGATGATGGATGTAGTGGACGTGCTGTCCGAGAAGATCTTTTGTAGATAGACTACAGCTCCGTACGCTTCTTGGGAGGCATCCGAGAACCCGTGAAGGTGGTGAGCTATGGCAGCGGCCGAAGTGGTTGAGTATCTGCGAGGCACAGAATGGTTGGAGATGATTTCCAGCTGAGATGTCCACGCTCGCCAGGAGTCTTGGATCGGTGTAGGTATCTCTTCGTCCCATCCGACTTTGAGCTCCCACAGTTTCCTGAGCAGGATCTTCCCCGTGATGGTGTAAGGAGAGTACAGCCCTAAGATATCGTAGACCTTGCCAAGGTTGGATGCAATGCTACGCTTGCTGGGGAAGACGTCAGGTGGAACTTCAGGCGTGGAAACTGACAGACTATCCTGTGACACGTTCCAGTGAAGTCCCAATGCCTTGATCGGTTTTTCAGTTGATGAGATGAGGAGCTCTGCTGTCTCCACGATCTCCGGAGGAATAAAAATCCTCCTTGGTATGGTGAGTCTGAAGCTGTCGCTGCTGGAACGCCACTTTCTTAACGTCATGCCAGCGAGCTCTAACAGACTGCAGAGCTGTTCTCGCAGGTGTGTAGCTTCTTCCACTGTCTCTGCCCCGGCTAGATAATCGTCCACGTAGAAGTTCTGCAGGATGGCTTTACTAGCTTGTATATGAGAAGAGTGGTGCTGTTCCGCGAGATGTCGAATCACTTGAGTGGCTAGGTACGGGGATGACCTGACGCCAAAGGTAAGTCTCTTCATCCGCATGTCCTTGAGTTGGCCAGACTTGTCCCTCAGCAGAAATCGATGAGCGTCGCGTTCACTAGGATGGAGCTTGACTTCCCGGAACATCTTGCTGATATCAGCTGAGATTCCAATGACATGAGTGCGGAACTTCAGCAAGATGTCGGTCAACTGAGGGTAGAGATTTGGGCCAGGCTTCAGAGTATCATTGAGGGATATTCCGTTGGTAGTGGGAGCAGAGGCGTCGAACACCGGCCTCACTTTGGTCGTGGTGGAGGAAGCCTTGAAGACCCCATGGACAGGCATGTAGTAGTGCGCAATGTCCTTTTCTGATGCAGGTACTTCCTCGGCATGGTCCAGGTGGTGATATTCCTCCAGGGCCGTATTAAACTCGCTCAGCCTTCCTTTTCTTGTGAGGGTCTTCTCATTCTGAGTAGAGTGTCTAACAGCCAAAGTTCTTGAGGCACCCAAGGAAGGGGTTGGAGTTATACGAGGGAGGCACACGACATATCTCCCGTCTTGATCGCGTTGATGCGTGTCAAGGAAATGTTTAGTTACTTCTTCGTCCTCAATAGAGAGGTGAGCAGATTCCGGCGTCCTATCCAGCTCCCAAAGTCGAGAGAGATCATCCTTCAGGGTGTCTTCAGACGCTAGTATTTGCAACACTGCAGGATTCTCCAGTTGTCCTTCCAGAGGTCCCAGAACAGTCCACCTGAATATGGTCGGTTGGATGTCCACTCCTGATTCCAGCCCTCTGACTAGCGAGCCGAGTAGACACTTGGAATAGTTTTTTCCTCCCAGGAGGATGTCTATCTTTCACCCGAAGTGAGGGTCCGCCAGGGGCAATCCTTTGAGGTGAGGCATGGCTTTGATGTCGTCGATGTTCCTTGGAGAGGGAACCTCAGGAAGACTCTTGACCACTTGCAGCTTGGTCGTGATGAATTTGTCAGGATGGAGTAAGGACTGGATGGTGACTTTCACGAAGTAGCGACTGACTCTTCCTCCACAGGACATGTTGATGTTCAGACGCCTGGGGTGCCTCTTAAGCCTGAGTTGGGTGGCTACCGTCTCCGTGATGAGGGAAGTAGATGCCCCGGTGTCGAGGACCAGTCTTACGTCTGTCTCTCTGTCCCCTTGGACTGCTTTCGCTACAGCCGTGTGGAGGAAGGAGATCTCAGGAGGCTCTTCAGATGAGTCAGCCGAGTCAGAATCTGCTTCTCCTATAGCCATGAAGTCGTTGGCAGAAGAGGCAGATGAGCTAGCGCTCGAAGTCTTTGATGAAGACTGTTTTGAGGGTCGATGCAGGAGAGTATGGTGTTTAGAATCGCACTCTCTGCAGGTGTAGGAGGAGAAACAATCCTGCGTGGAATGGCTGGTGGACAGACAGTTGGTGCAGCTTCGCTTGTCCTTGACGAACTTGAAGCGCTTGTCTACGTCGTAGCCGAGAAAGATGGGACACTTGAACAATTTGTGTTGCTCCTTGCACAGAACGCACTCCATCGAGTTGGTCTTAGCTTGGCGGAAGATGCCCTTCTTCGGCTGGAAGCTTGTGGCTGTGCTCCTAGTTTCCTTGGGCAGGTCGTGGATATTGCTTTCCAATGGTTTGATGAACGCCTCTATGTTCGCCATGGTGGGAACCGAATCGGATGTAGTGTAGAACTTGGTCCATTGATCCATGAGGTTGTCATCCAGCTGATCGATAACCAGGGCTGCTGCAATCTGAGTGGCTTCCGCGCACCCCAGTTGCTCCATGGCTCGTAGTGGAAGTGAGTAGTTTTGCCTTAACTTGGCGAAGCTAGCTTGGTCGAGGTGTATCCTTTCTCGAGACATCATCTTCCTCACAAGATGAGGAAAGACGCGTTTGGGCGACCCGTAGCGATCCTTCAGGGCTTCAAGTGCTTCTGTATAACCGTTCTCTGAATTGGCGTAGGACTTGACTATTTCTTTTGCTTCAGTCTCTTCCATGGCCTTGAGAAGGAAACATGACTTTTCCCTTTCGGAGTATTCATCTCCAGCTCTATCGAGCGCGGAGGAGAACATGTCGTAGAAGTGGAGCCAATCCGGGGGTTGACCTGAGAAGGTTGGTAGATCCAACTTCAGCTTTGTTCCTCTGTACATGGTGGGCCTTTCCGTAGTGGTGGCCGCTGGCAGTGTGGAACGTCCTTCCGCAGCCCTGATGTTGTTATGCAGTGCGGTAACGCCTTCACGAAGCTGAGATATGATGGTATGAATGTGTTCATTGCTGAAGTAGGAAGAGGCCTTCCTGGCCAGAGCGGACACCTCCTTCGTGAAGTCTTTGAAGGACTCCTGATCGTGAGTCCTCGAGGGTTCCCTGATGGTGAGCAGGGAGTCGAGTTCTGCGCTCAGGTCGGTGCCCGCCTGCCAAATCTCCAGCTTGCATCTGAGCTTGTTGAGTTCTTGACGAATTGAGTAGTGAGTATCGTCTCTGACTTCTCGCTCGGTTGATTCGGCGCTGAGAGCAGATTCGTCAATCGAGACGAGATCCTCGATTTGTTCTTGTATGACCTCGTGAAGCTTGACCTCGTGGTTGAAGTCAGCCTTGAGTGAATCTATCTCCGTCATAGCGATTTCCCTTAGGTCCTTAGACAGTAGAGCCGACAACCGTCGTTGTATTCTGGTTATCTGTCCACGTCTGTGTCCTCTTTTCCTTTTGAGAGTTTCTAGCTCAGGCTGAACTGAGTCGTCCATTTCTACTCTGAAGAATGGGAGTGCAGTCTGACGACAGTAGATGTAGTTGTAGCAGTTTCTTCTCGATAACCCAGTAGAGCTATGTCACTGATCTTCTCACACGGAGCTTTGTATCCGGCTCGAAGGACCAATGTTCGGGGTGCGTAATGTCCCGAGCTTGATTTGGGGTGTGTCTCTCTCTCTCTCGAGAAAGAGAGAAAAGACAAAGGTTCGAAGGACCAGGCTGACAAGATCCTAATGGCCGTGGGAATGTCACAGAGCGCAGCCGCTGTCACCAAGGCAATTGCAGCCTTGCTCTATAACCCCTAAAGTGGCAACTCCCTTAATGGTATTCAAGGGTTTAGGCTTTAAACTTATCAACAACTTTAAGAATGATTACAAGACATTAAATGTGGAACACATAGTCTAACCTGCAGTGGTTCTGCAGGTTATTAGATTGCGTGCATGAATATGATTACAAGTGAGTACAAGTGAGTGATTATCAAGTTCATAGTGGATGAGTAAATGTGGTTTCTCTTAAGTGTTCTTGACTTCCTGTTCAGGAACCTGAACAGTCGAACGCGGAGTGAACACAAAAATACGGAGGGTCAAAGTACAAAATGACATACGTACGTCCAAACATAATTGGCGAGCGAGCGTAGCGAGCGAGACACTTACATGGGTAACACAATCGAAAATCGGGGATGTCAGTTTATTGGCGAGCGTAGCGAGCGAGACACTTACAGGGGTAAAAATGAAAAAATCGGGGATGTTTATTTGTATATATGTATGGACGTACGTAAGGCATTTTTGTACTTTGACCCAGCGTTTTTGTGTCAGTTCGGTTGTCGACCCCGTCCCAAATTGCACTAACAGAGCTCTGGTTTATCGGTCAGTACCCGCATCACCCTAGAAATTGAATTGTTTACCGTTTTGAATTCTTTTGCGGGTGCAGTTCAAACTTGACAACTTAAGGGACTTCCATTTCTATTCGAGTTAGTGGCGGTGGTAAGTCAATGCGCTCTTTGTCATGGTTATAAGCCGTGCGCACAGTATTTACCTGAAAATACATTGTCCACTAGACTACTGCGAAGGTAAGTCTGTGTAGGTGCATGTCCAGCTGTGTCAAAGCATTGTGTGTTACAACCACTACTTAGCTAAAGAATATCACAAAAAAAACTTTTAAATAACGTGTATTGTTTTGTTGTTGTTGTTTTTCCCTTCAATTCAAGCAGTTTCAGAGAGTTGTTACTATGGCACTGAATTCCCTTTACCCTGTATGCTAAATAAAAAAACTGGACCTTATTTTCAGTAGCTTCAGTGTTAGAAGTCAATAAAAATAGTATAGTCTTTAAGCTCGCTCGCCATTTGTGCTCAAGCACACCACTAGTATGTTTGGACGTACGTAAGGTATTTTTGTACTTTGACCCTTGCGTTTTTGTGTAAGTTCGGTGGTCGACCCCGTCCCAAACTTCACTAAACTGAATCCTCCGTTTATCGATCAGTACCCGTATCACCCTAGAAAATGAATTGTTCACTGTTTTGAATTCTTTTACGGGTGCAGTTTTGAATTCTTTTACGGGTGCTGTTAAAACGTGAAAACTTACGGGACTTCCATTTCTATTCGAGTTAGTGGCAGTGGTAAGTCAATGCGCTCTTTGGCATGGCTATAAGCCGTGCTCAACAGTATTTACTTGAAAATGCATTGTCCACTAAATTAACCCGAAGGTAAGTCTGTGTAGGTGCATGTCCAGCTGTGTCAAAGCATTGTGTGTTACAACCACTACTTAGCGAAAGAATATCACAAAGAAAACTTTTAAATAACGTGTATTGTTTTGTTGTTGTTGTTTTTTCCTTCAATTCAAGCAGTTGCAGAGAGTTGTTACTATGGCACTGAAATCCCTTTACCCTGTATGCTAAATTTAAAAACTTGACCTTATTTTCAGTAGCTTCAGTGTTAGAAGTCAATAAAAATAGTATAGTCTTTAGGCTCGCTCGCCATTTGTGCTCAAGCACACCACTAGTTCAGCGAGCGAGCCAAGCGAGCGAAGCTGACTATCAGTCGTGTTCAATTGAGATTTCAGATATATATTATTGGCGAGCGAGCGTAGTGAGCGAGACACTTACAGGGGTAACACAATCGAAAATTGGGGATGTTTGTTTATTTATTTATTTATTTATATATATGTTTGGACGTATGTATGCCATTTTGTACTTTGACCCTCCGTATTTTTGTGTTCGCTCGGCGTTCGACCCCGTCCCAAACTTCACTAAACAGAATCCTCTGGTTTTGCGACCATTACCCGTATCACCTTAGAAATTGAATTGTTTACGGCTTTGAATTGTTTTGCGGGTGCAGTTAAAACTCAAAATCTTATGGGAGCTCCATTTCTATTCGAGTTAGTGGCGGTGGTAAGTTAATGCGCTATTTGTCACAGTTATAAGCCCTACTCAACAGCATTTACTTGACAATTCATTGTCCACTAGACGAACCACAAAGGTAAGTCTTGCGTAGGTATGTTCAGTTGTGTGAAAGTATTGTGCGTTACAACTACGTACTATTAAGAATATCACAGAGAAAATTTTAAATAACGTGACTTGATTTTATTGCTTTTTTTTTTCAATTCAAACAGTTGAGGGGAGTGGTTACTATGGTATTGAATCCCCTTTATGCGTAATTTAACAACTCGACTTTATTTTAGTAGTTTGAATAACAATAGTGTAGTTTAAGGCTCGCTCGCCATTTGTCCTCAAGCACACCACTATAGTATGTCCAAGTTGAGTTGGCACGACCGCAAGCGCGGTAATTGAGGAATGCATTTAGTACTTTACCGGAAGCAATTTGGTCATGTGAATCCAAGTCAATTAAGCGCGCAAACGTCGACGTTGCACGTGAAAAAGGGACGGTAGCACAGGTGCGCATTAATACTGTAACTATTGAAAGAAAGAAATTTAGTGAAGTTTATGGAATTTTTCGGGCGCTGTACAGCTCATCTCGTCTGTTTTCAATGATATTTAAGTTTCTTATGCGCAGATAATGTACTGCAGGTGAAAAACGCAAGCTGGTGGGAGTTCTTCTAAAGAGACAGGATTACAATCAGTGGATTCTACCTACTGTGTCCCAAGAAATATTCTGATGTTCACAGGATTCAGCAGTACAACACTGTAAACTTGTAGCTAAAGTTACTAGACTTTCATGTTAAATAAAATTATCAATTCTTTCATTTATTTATAATAAGGTATATGAAAATTGATGAAATGATAGAATTTAAGTTGTACACATACAAAAAATAGTTGTGATCCGAGTTGAAGGTGGAGTTCTTCCTGAGTTGGTCCTAATTCTTACAATAACAGCATCTATAATAGTGAAGAAAAGGAATTGGCATAAACACGGCTTTGACAAGCACACAATTTAACGGCAAACAGCGTAAGTGTAGCTGTATTACAAGTTGCTAGCTAAATGATAGCTATATCACTGAATTATAGCCCGTTACCCGTGCGACCGCGCTTGTCGTTAAGAACTATAAATCTGATACAGTCTGGTATGCTCGTAAGAAAATGTATTAGCGGGGAAAAGTCTGATATAGTTCTTAGCAACCATAATTATTGTAGAAGGCAGATCAAAGCAAAATGGAATAATGAAGAGTTTGGGTACTTTAATACAATTACTAAGATAGCTAACGCTATACTTTGCTCGTTGTTTATGTTCTGGCTATAAAATAGTTATAAACCAAAATCATTAGGTTTGTATTTCGATTTATAAATCCTCGCAACTCGGGCTGCGCCCTCGTGTCTCGGAGTTTATAAATCGCATACAAACCTCAATTTTGGTTTATAACTATAACATATATTGGCTATATGGCATTTGTTATTGAACAGGTAGACAAATAATCATACCAACATCCTATCAGGTGGTCCTGTACCCTCTGCAACAACAGAACACTCCGTCTATCCTGTTTCCACACTCGCAACCTAAGCTAATCGCGATATAAAGCTAGAAACACAACAATCTGAGAAGAAGCCGCTCATTGTTTACAAAATTCTTAATGAAGACAGTCCGCGTGATAAATTGAGCCATACCGCGTGACTAAAAGCGGCACGTTTTGAGCGGGAAACCTGTGGTTTTTTCTATTCCCATAGACTTTTGTATTGAGTTTTGGAATAGCACTTTCTCTCCGGTTTTGGAGTATACTGAGGAAATATTTTTAACCGCTTCGGCGCGAGCTTTCCAAAGGTGCAAACCCCGGATGCGTAGCTGCTTCCCTTCTAAAGTTATTCAAGTTTTTCTTGCGGCCAACTCATCTTGGACATACTATAGTATATGTAGGTATGTATACGTACGTCAAAATATTTCGCCCGCGCTTCTAATTACGTAAGTTAGGTAAAGCGTTCACAGTTTCAGTATTTTTCAATTAACTAGCGCGGAGAATCCTGCTGCTTTGTTTCAACCAAAAAGTTTATAGCTACTCTCTTCTTGAAACAATTGTGAATTCTTTGTCAAGCTGCGCTTCCATGTCACTGCTTTCGAAGTTTATACAGGTAATTCTGTTATTGTTACTACAATGCATGGGTCCACTTCCTTAGTCTGGGATCAGAGACTTTAGATCCTCTGATGCTAACAGAGAATGGAAAGTGTTACACTGTGCACTACAGTTAGATGTAATTTCTGTCCTATTTTTCTGTAAAAAGAGTCTGCTCGCTCGCCATGCATTTGCGCTATTCGAGCGCACCGCTAGTATGTATAATATGTATAATATGCATGTATGGATTGTACGTATGCTCTTTAAACGCGCGCAGGGAACTTTTTTCTTCAAAAAACACGGCTTTTTAGGCTTGACCCCAGTTTATTCTGAAACTACAGCATTAAACAAGCCTTACTTTATACTTAAGCTCCAAAGTGTGAAAAAATTCCTGCGAAAACGCTTGCTTTTCAAGAAACAAAAAGTTGATTCGACCGGTTACTATGGCGTTTAAGATCCTTTACCAGATTTAAATTCAAAACTTCGCCTTTTTTCCGGCTAAGTGTGGCTTGTTAGTTGTCAAGAGCCACCTGTAGTCAGTACTAAGAGAGCTATCACTACTTATGAAAAGCGTATGTAAGCACATAAAGTATTGACGCTAAGGAAGCTGAGGGATGCTATGGTAAGTACGTAGTTCTATATTGTTAGCTAAATATGCAAAAATAACTCTGGCCTTTCTTTTTTATAGCTAAGAGCTTCTTGTTAACAGTGACTGGTAAATTCAAATAGTCAGAATGACTCAAATTTGGTACTACAAAAGTTACCACTGCTCAAGAAAATGAGGTAAGAAAGTAATTTTGTATTTGTGTACTAAAATTGATTGTCTTTTGTTTTTGTAGGTGAGAGTTTGTTGTCAAGAATTCAAGGTAATTCAGATGGTCAAAGTAACTTCAATTTGATACTACAGAAGTTATCAATACTCAAAAATGAGGTAAGTAGTAATTCCACATTTGTTGGCTAAAATTACAAATAATAACACTGGTTTATTTTTTATCGTAGCTGAGAGCTTGTTCAAGAGTTACTGGTGATTGAGATTATTAGAATGGCAGATGTTGGATACTACAAAAGTTACCATTAATCAGGCAAGAGAGTGATTTTGTTTTGTTTGCTGAAATATAAGGTCATAATTGCAAATCTTTTAAATAGAGTGAGATTTGTGGTAGTTCCAATTGTGAACCCTGACGGATACAAGGTATAAGTTCTGGGAATATCTTTCTTCAAAAATATTACATATTTGGTAATAGTAATATTGGACCACTGATCGTTTGTGGAGAAAGAACCGAAGGAGTTTGAGTGTTTGTAAACGTCTACAAGCTATAAGTTACATTGAGAGGTGGTGCAATGGAGTTGATTTGAATAGAAACTTTGACTACCAATGTAAGACACTATCTTAACCCTAATCTAATTTTAAAGGTTTAGCTACTCAGCAGAAAATGAGCAGCTAGTGAAAGGGAAAGAGATCTTTCATTATAACCTTAAGGCTTTATGTCTCAAAATGAACAACCTAAGGGTGGCAATATACATCCACGCACTTTGGCTGCTATGGTAGAATTATACCGATTTATTGAGTAGTGGTCATTTTTTTATGTACACAAGAATACCTGACAGGTCGAGAGTGAAAAGAGCTAGTATTGACAGTCACAGAAGGTTCTACAGCTTGTTCAATATCTGATTTGGAGGCACCAAACCACAAGAACTGTTGAAGTTCAACAGATAGTTTGTTGTAGGATGATAGGAAATAGTCTGGTGTAACCAAGACTTGCAGTTGAATGTTATCACTTCCTTTTTGTTGGACCATATGTTTTGCCGTACTTCCTATTGGATATAGCAAAGTTATTGCTATGCCTGCTTACCATCGCTATTTGATCACCTGACTAACTTCAGGAATCAATAGTAGTTGTTGTATCCACTCAATGCCATAATAGAGGATAAGGCATTTTTAATGTATTGGCATTACCATGCATGTAGTTGTCCAACCCAACTGTGGGCACGGAGAATAAATGGCAATAGTGCTTAGTCTACTCTGTCCTCTTGGTAGTTGTCTTGCTGCCACCAGGGTTCACAGGTAGCCACTCTGCATAACCTCTTAGATTTTATTTAATATGTTCATGCAAAGTCATACACAAAGCAGGACTGAATACAGCCAACAAATATTGACAGTGATAATATATACTAAGCTAAGCCAGAAACAAACACACAGACATTTTGAACAGTAATCACCACAACACATCTATAGAAACAAAGTTCACTAAACCCATTCACTAGCAATCACAACATTCAACACATTTATACACACTAAGAATTGTTAAGTGTTTGAACACTGAGCATCCCCTACTCCTACATCCTTCTCTCTTCTTCTCTCTAGGGACTGCTGGCCCCACACCAACCTAGCTGGATTCATGGACATCCAGAAGTTGTCTGTTCCTGCAGTAAACTGTAACACTAAAACTTAAAGTTAAAATACAGCCTAATATCCTGCGCGCGGTTATCAGACTATGCAATATAGGAGCCTGGGGAACGTGGTGGTTGCCATAGACTGGCATTCTTTTGGACAGCTAATTCTTTGCCGATATAGTAAGAGTATTTACATGAGAAAGTCTTAATTCAGATTAGTGAAGCATATAAATTGAAAATAAATATTGGGCTGATTTGCTTCATGATGTGTTGTGAACTATGAACTTTGAACTTAATTACTATTGATGTCATTCATACATTCTAATTATCGCTCATTGTTACCTCGTTATTTTGTTATGTGTGTGCTTGTTTCTAGTCGAATAAAACCTTCTTAGGTCTAAATAGTATATAATCTCTACAATTTATTCGACTAGAAATATGGACAAAATCCTTCGTCCGGAGAGGTTAGACACGGACCCGAATTCGAGCGGAGCGTCCAAAGTATGGTTGCATTAGAAGAAGACTTTTCAGAATTTCCTGGCGGCCCTCAACCAAGAGCGACTCGATAAGCTCGGGGTTCTCACCAACTACTTGTCTCCTAATATATACCAATACATTGAGGATTGCGCTGACTATGACTCTGCCATGGGAACTCTACAGGAACTGTACGTTAAGCCTACTAATGAAGTATACGCCCGCCACCTCCTAGCCACGAGGAGGAAGCAGGTTGGCGAGACGCTGGATGAATATCTTCAAGCTCTCAAGACACTGAGTAAAGACTGTAATTATAAGAATGTGTCTGGGGAGCAATACCGTGAAGAGAGTGTCAGGGATGCTTTTATCACAGGTTTGACTTCTGGGTTGATTCGGCAAAGGTTGTTGGAAAACAAAACATTGGACTTAAAAACTATGTTTGACCAGGCTCGGTCTTTGGAATCGGCAGCACGCAGCTCAGAGTCATACTCAGTTCCAAACCCTCCTACCAGTGCTGCTGCTGCTGTGCCTTCTACTGAAGTTGTACCGGACTCCCCTGACGACCCTTCTACACTAGCGGCCGCTCCTGTGTTCCGTGGGCAAAAGTGCTTTTTTTGTGGTCACAACAGACATCCTCGCTCTAAATGCCCGGCACGAGATGCTGTGTGCTCCAACTGCCATAAGAAAGGGCATTTTCGAAAAGTTTGCCGGGGAAGTGCCCCTCCAGGGGAAAGCGGAGTGTCTGCTGCAGTATGGTCACCGACCCTGGCAGCAATTGCGGCTGCTGTACCCCAGTCTCTTGTCAAGTCTACAGTTCCTATTAATATTGGTGGTCGGGAGGCAAGAGCACTTATTGATAGTGGAAGTTCTGAAAGCTTCATTCACCCTGAGCTGGTTGAATCCGCTGCCCTTCGCACCTTCCCGTCTTATAACACCATATCTATGGCCACCTCTTCTCTCGCCTCTAAGGTTGCTGGCTGCTGTTATACTGATCTTGTGCTGGATGGTAGGACCTATAGTAACGTATGTTTGTCGATTCTTCCTGATCTATGCTCCGATGTAATTCTGGGCATTGACTTTCAATCGCAGCATGCTTGTGTAGTATTCAAACATGGTGGCCCTAACCCTCCACTATCAGTTTGTGGAGTGAGTACGCTAAATACTGACCCTCCCCGTTTATTTAGTAATCTCACCGATGACTGTCACCCTATAGTAACCAAATCGCGCAAATATAGTCGCGATGATCTTAGCTTCATTGATTCTGAAGTTGAGAGACTTCTAAGGGAAGGAATTATTGAAAGTAGCAACTCGCCTTGGAGGGCTCTAGTTGTTGTGACTAAAAGTGAAACTCACAAGAAGAGAATGGTTATAGATTACTCACAAACTATTAATCGGTTTACACAGCTGGATGCTTTTCCTCTCCCTCGTATCAGTGATATGGTTAATGAAATAGCACAGTTCAAGGTTTTTAGTACTATTGATCTCCGAAGTGCCTATCATCAAATTCCACTTAGTGTGGAGGAACGACCATACACTGCTTTTGAAGCCTGCAATGGCCTGTACCAATTTACTCGTGTTCCCTTTGGCGTCACCAATGGGGTTGCCTGCTTTCAGCGAGAAATGTCTAATTTTGTCAAGGAAGAAAATTTGTCTGGGGTGTTCCCATACCTGGATAACATCACTATCTGTGGTGAAGATCAGGAGAATCATGATACTAACTTGCAGTCTTTTCTTGAGGCTGCAAAGCATAAGAACATGACTTATAATGAGGCTAAGAGTGTTTTCTCCACGAAACGCCTTGCTATCCTTGGTTACATTATTGAAGATGGTCAAATACGTCCCGATCCTGACCGACTGAAACCACTACGAGATCTGCCAGTTCCAACTGATGCGAAATCATTAGGCAGGTGCAAAGGGTTGCTATCATACTATTCTCAGTGGATCCCGAGGTTTTCAGACAGAATGAAGCTAATCAACTGCTGTAAGTCATTCCCACTCTCTGCGGAGGCTATAACTTCATTCAATAGCCTAAAGAAGAGCATAGAAGAATCAGTAGTGACAGCCATTGATGAGGATGTTCCGTTTGAAGTGGAAACTGATGCTTCTGAGGTGGCTATTGCTGGTACCCTGAATCAAGCTGGGCGCCCTGTAGTATTCTTCTCAAGAACCTTGCAAGGTCCAGAAACCAGGTTACCTTCGATTGAGAAGGAAGCCCAGGCAATTATTGAATCTATCCGTCATTGGAAGCACTACCTCACAGGAAAGCATTTCACATTAAGAACTGACCAGAAGTCTGTCGCGTATATGTTCGACCAACGTCACAAGTGCAAAATTAAGAATGACAAGATTATGCGGTGGAGAGTAGAGTTATCTTGTTATAGTTTTGATATAATTTATCGCCCTGGTATAGAAAACATCCCACCTGACACATTCTCTAGGAGTGCATATGGTGCACTCACAAGTGACTCGTTGTATCAGCTCCACCAGTCATTGTGCCACCCTGGGATTACTCGCATGTGTCACTTTGTCCGTGCTCGGAACCTGCAATACTCCGTTGAGGAGATCAAGAAAATGACAAATGCTTGCCGTATCTGCTGTGAGTGTAAACCGAGATTCCATTGGCCGGAAAAAGCTCATCTTATAAAGGCTACTCGTGCTTTCGAAAGGCTGAACATTGACTTTAAGGGTCCCCTCCCTTCGAGTAACAAGAATACCTACTTCTTAAATATCATTGATGAGTACTCACGATTTCCGTTTGTCTACCCTTGTCCTGATACCTCTGCTGGCACTGTAATCAAATGCTTAATCCAACTCTTCTCTATCTTCGGGATGCCAGCCTTCATACACTCTGATCGTGGCCCTTCTCTTGTCAGTCAGGAGCTACAAGACTTCCTTGGTGGAAAAGGGATAGCAATGAGTCACACCACGGCCTACAACCCTGCTTGCAATGGTCAAGTGGAGAAGTATAATGGAACAGTGTGGAAAGCTGTTACCATGGCTTGCAAATCTAAGAATCTCCCTATTAAGTACTGGCAGGAGGTTCTCCCGGATGTTCTCCACTCTATCAGGTCGCTTTTGTGTACTGCTACAAATGAAACTCCTCACGAACGGTTCCTTCAATATGCTAGACGATCAACCTCTGGAAGTGCTGTTCCAACTTGGCTAGCTGCTCCTGGGCCTGTGTTACTCAAGCGACATGTACGCGCTGGGAAGACGGAACCTCTGGTTGATGAAGTAGAGCTCATTGGGGCTAACCCTAATTATGCCTACATACGCTACCCTGACGGGAGGACCACTACGGTGTCTACCAAGCACTTGGCACCATGCGGCGAATCTAAGAATGGTCTGATGCCTCCTCAACCTGCCAATACTTCCCCACCCGAACAAGACCATCCTTCATCACTCCAGGAAAGTATGCCTGAATCCCGCGAAGGTCCGACCAACCCTCCTACACCTGTCTCCCAGTCAGCTGAATTGAGTGCCCAGCCTGATTGTGAACTGACCGAGACTGGACCACCTAATTCTGCCCTGGACACGAGTAATCAGAGAAACCCAGTCCGACGCTCAACCCGTGTCAGTCACCCGCCTAATCGATTTTGTCCCCCAAAGCACTTTTAAAGAAAGGGGTGAATGTTGTGAACTATAAACTTTGAACTTAATTACTATTGATGTCATTCATACATTCTAATTATCGCTCATCGTTACCTCGTTATTTTGTTATGTGTGTGCTTGTTTCTAGTCGAATAAAACCTTCTTAGGTCTAAATAGTATATAATCTCTACATGATGCCATTGTGGAAAATCTTGTTTCCCTACCTTATCAGTTCACATTTAAGTTCTATTATCCAGCTAATTGAAAACTGTGATTATATCTATCACTGACAAATTTACAGAATAACTGAGTGGGTGCTCAGTTGTAAAAATTGTTGCCTTAACTAAGTGCAGGCTAGTTTGTACTAAAAGTAGATGGTGGAGCACAATAATCACTTGTAAAAGTAGTGCAAATCCAATTTATTAATGACTGAGGGAAAGAATCATTGCACAGGTGTTTGGTTAACTCTCATCAGTTAGTTAGCTATAAGGTAAAGATAATAGAAGAAGTAATCAGGAGAATTAAGTTGACTGGCAGTGAGACCAACATGAGTCCTTTTCATTGTAATGTTTTTGTTTTTGTTTTTGTTGTTGTTGTTTTGCTAAAAGTTCTGACTCTAAAGTTGTAGTTCAGAATGAAATATACTTCCTCCCTTCAACCCACGGCTTGTTCCCACAACTTGTGATCAGAATTTGACAATAATTCACACATATAACACAAAAAAATAACGAAATAATAACGAATTAAGAATAGAATAAAGCAATGCTTGACATTTTTGTTTGTAATATTTTAATGTAGCCTTATTGAAATGTAGGCTGGACAATGAAAGATTGCCCTGACGAGGTCAGGATCAAAGCCATGGCAGATGAGATGAAAGAGATCATATTTAGAAGCAATGAAAACATTTATACATCCCAAAAGAGTTCCCAACTTTACACCAGCAGTGGGACAGCTTCAGACTGGTTCTACTCTGACCTGGGCAATGTCAACAATGAGTTCAGAGCAGCTGCATACACGATTGAGCTGAGGGATACTGGGACCTAGATTCGAACTTCCTCCATCACAGGTTAATGAGCGAGATGTTACATTTAAATAGATTGAGCTATATTGAATGCTGGAAAATTTAATTTTGAAATGTTGTTAGATAACTCCAACTGGAGAAGAATGGATTGAACCTATTCTATGGCTGGTTGAAAACCTTAATGAAGATCCCTTATTGAAAGAACCATGATTTTCACTACCTAAATTGTCATCCTTGATTTGATGTTGGATATAGCCAAAATGTGTTATTTGTTTGTTATTCTTTTATGTATTATACATAACTATTGTAATTGAAATAAAAATGAAGTAGCTATGCATAGAAAATAACTTTTCCTCTTAATTTTCTAAATTATGGAATGATATACAAAATAGGCCTACCCTGAATTCACAAAAAAAAAGTGAGCTAAGCTTTAGCTACTTATCTAACATTAAAAGAATCGGGCATATCAAATACTTCAACAATGCTAATCTCTCCTTCACAATTCTGTTAAAAATGCCGAGTATACTATTTTATAGCTGATGCCACCAACATGTGCAGAACTTTTTAAGGCAATATAGTCTCAGGAGACTTAGATGATCCTGAAAAGCAGCTATGTATATAGAGTCTAAATTATTATGAGATAAAGTGTGTAACATTTTTTAATACAGGCAAAATATAAACCTATCAAGAGGTAAAAGTGATAAATGAATAAATACAAAGCAGGAAATGATCAACTAAGACCTCTTTTTACAATGTTGAAGACTGGCAATTGATGAAGTAAAACTCACAACAGCTTTGTCCTGCACTAGTGTTAATGGTGACAAGTATTAGCTACTGGCATACATTGCAGTTGCTTATTGTCAAGTGCCAGTCTCATTCGCAGATTTTATTCCAGATCATGAAATGCTGAAGGTTTTCTTTAATTTTTTTCCTCCTCATCCCTTCTCAAGGTTCGTGTAAGGTTCTTGGGTAGAAGGAGCTTGCTGGTTAAGTAGTCACAGTTCCATGCAAAGTTTACCATTTAAGCCTGTGCTTAGCTTACCAAACAAATCTTTATATATCATATCCTTTTCAGCTATCTCACTCGTTCTTTTCTTTGTCCCAGTCTTTCATGTCAAGGATTTTATACATATTACTGAAATGCTTTAAGGCGGTAATATTTATCATAACTTTATGCATGCATATTTTTTTCACTAGGAGGCTCAAATCATTGCCCATTTGATGCTCTTCAAAATGAGCTAAAACTATGGGCAGAAAACCACACCCACCAAAATCTTAAGGCATCAACATCCAGAAAATCCTCTCCACTACTACACAACTAAACTTATCCTACTTCAATTCCAACACTTCGAACTTCACACTGATACCTTGTATATAAATTGAATGAATAATTTTTTTTGGTGCACATCAATTTTTTGTTGTAAAAAAAAGCTATTTTTTAATAAAAATGTGAGAAAATGTGAATAACTTGATCATATTTTTATTCTAAGTTATACATTCATTATAAAAGTGGAAAAGGAGCCTTTAGATGATATAAAAATTACTGGTGAGAACAAGTTATAATATGTGACCGGTTTTGGGAAAATCGTCCTAAACGCGGCATATAAAGTTTTCTACTTTATTCTACCAGTAGGCTGCACGGGGCCTTGGGATGCCGTCCTCCTAATTTGGAAGCTGTAGCACAAGCCGTCTTCGCCCTACGCACTACAACACTTCAGCATTATTGCTAAACTTATTATTGCTTATTTCGAAAAAACGCCGGGTAAAGGCATTGCTATGGTCAGGGGGCGTGCCTTGTGTCCGTATACTATTACTGCGTGTCTCCGGGACACTATGGAATAAACCGGTTACAGGCGGATTGAAAGAAGTCTAAAAGGCTTAATGCTCCTTAAGAAACTATGATGGCGAGAATTGCGTGAAAAAGTACTACAGTTTTTTCCCGGCTGTTAGTGAAAAGCCCGCCAATAATTTCTTAGCAACTCTCCGTACACGAGTCCAACCGGCTAGTGTTTCTAGCAGTGTGAGTTCTAGAGCACGCCAGAGCTTACAACTGCGTCATAAGCTAGAGCTAACTGGTGTCTATCCATTTCTGCCATTTAAAAAAATGGCTTTACCCGGGGATACTGAAAAAAATTGTTTGCCGCGTTTAGGCCGATTTTCCCAAAACCGGTCACATATTTAGAAGTTGACAGTTCCATTTTGATTAACCTCCTGTCCAAATGTTTACAATCCATAAAGGCCTTCCTCTAAGTTGATAAAAAAAAGTACTACTTTATGTATGGAGTCACTTACACTTACTTCTATAGAAGTGCAGTTTATGTGGTCAATAGATTTTCCTGAGTGCTTCATTCTGTACTGTAATGAGCTAGCTATAACTGTAAGCAAAAAATGACGAAGACACTCGCATGTGTATGGCAAGCTGATCGCTTTAAAATTGGTCCCCTTAATATGCATCATAATAACATAATATTAGAACATAGCTACTATAGTGTTTGTATTGTGACAAAGGAACTTTAATAAACTGCTTAAGTCCTTCAACTATGAACTTAGTGTCCTCGCCTTGAGGAAAGGGACACTTAGTCTCCGTCCAATTGCGCTTAGTGTCCCGAGGTTAGGAGCAGTCACTACGTTCTAAAATAGTTTGGCGCTGCGCAGCCGTCGTGAACTACCACTTTTAGGGTCCTTCAGGCCCTAAGTAGTGCCCTCGCTGCGCTCGCAGATGCTACAGCTAGAGCCTTCAGGGCCCTAAAAATGATAGTTTCCTCTGAGGCAACACCTAACTATTATATGGTACACAATAAGCCTTATGGCCAAGTAACCCTATTTTGCTACAAAATGACTAACCCTTATTTTACTAAAACATGCCTTGTAATATTTTGCTATCAACTGACTTTAATTTTGCTATCAAAAATACACCCTATTTTGCTACCAAATACCTAAGCCTTATATCTCAATATGTCTTATTTTGCAACTTATTTTGCTACCTTCAACTCAGTCTTCAAGCACTTATTTTACAACACAAAGTATGAACAACATACACTTATCACAAATTTATATTGTATTGTTACCTGGTTTCTAGAGATCTGACTAGTTGTTAGCTATGTAGCTAGATAAAAATGACCTATGGTGTTCCATATACATGCTTTTTTGGAGTGCTACTTACATTTTCATGAGGTAAATAGTTATAGCTAGCTAATAATAGCATTTTTTTACTCTTTCTAACAGCCAATTTTTTTTTTTTATAACTTAACCCGACATTTCGACATTTCGACTTCTTGCCGATATCATTCAATTTTAAGGTATTGTAATTTTCTTAGGTTCATTGCACATAATAACCACTACATGGGTTGGTTTTTTTTAATATGCCGTACTGATCATGTTAAATTCCACAACCAGTTAAGAGGGGGCTCTAATTTAGCACATGGATTTATAGGTGCCTATATTTTTTACCCTAGAGGCAGAAGTGTGGAATCAAAATAAGATATTAAAAAAAAAGGACTTACATTTTAGCCAGCACCTGTGAGTGAATGGCTGAGTGGGGTTCCTCAAGCAGTTTGTATTTGTCTCTTATTCTCTAAATAGTCATTACTCCAGCTATGGCAGCCCATAAAAAGGATATGGTAGCTATGGAGCACAGATGTTGTAACTGTTCCTTGCTGATTCTGAACTACTTGGAATGCCACTGATGACAGGAGTATTACAATGGGGATACAGTGATATGCTGATTGACTTGTCTAGTGAATCATTAAGCCCTCCACTGCTGCAGGGTACCCTGCTGAATACTCTTTATATAGCCAAATCTGGGAAAGGTTAGATTACTGAAACTAAAACTTGGGTGAGCACTGGGCCCAGAGCAATTAGCCCAGTAAGTCAAGAACCTGTTTTGGTAAAAAACAATTCAATTTCTAGGATGATACGGGTAATGATCGCTTAAACTCAGAGGATTCCGTTTAGTGAAGTTTGGGACCGGGTCGATCACCAAACAAAAATGACGTGTTTCCACGTGTGTCTCGCTCGCGTTTCGCTCGCTCGCCAAACTACATCGGGTGAATTTCTCCAGGGACACCAAATTATAAACTTCAGGTTTGTCACACCTTCTTATGTCGCCTCTGTGGTGTTATTTAGTTAGTCTGATTTGGGTGATGAGAGACACTAAAGAATTACTTGCTGAATACACCAGAACCGTTTCATATGAAAATGAGATTTTGGTGAAGTGGTAAGCTCATGTGAAATGTGGTGATACTATATATATAAATTTACCCTTTATGTTCATATGTTAGCTTTAACTTGAAAGAATGTCAGATACATACATTAAGGACTGCTGAAGGAATTGACATGTGGAAGGTGGACCAGCAGCATGGCAATGTTGACTTTAGAATTTCTATCGATTATTTTGTAAAAATCCAGAATTTCTTTTCCAACTGCACAATATTAGAAAATGTAGAAAGATTAGTTCGTAGATCAGAGAGGCAAATGAAGCTACAAACTACAAATTCATCAGATGCATTACATAAAGTTAAAGTGGATAAATATCAAGCAGAATGGTTTAAAGAATACGTAAGATTTTTATACAGTTACAAAGAAAGAAGTAAATCAGGTATATGTATTTCTTTTTATCATATTTAAGACAGAGTAGTATTGTATGAAAAAAACATCGAAAGTTATACATAAATTATTATGCAAATATAGTGATTTGTGCACAAATAAATTCACAAATTTTCAAATAATAGGATATAGGGTACAGCTATTACTGTTAAGTTACTGATCAAGAGTAATTTGTTAATGCACATTCACTTTTTCCCAGCATTCATATGCAGAAATTGTGCAGTGGTGGAAGAAACTGAGTGAGGATAACCCAGAGGAAGTAACCTTCATTGAGTCCATAGGACAAAGTCATGAGGGGAGAGACATGCCAGCTGTTGTAGTGACATCTTCCAAAGATAAACCAAACACAGTGTATTTCCAGTGTCTTATCCATGCTAGTAAGAATAGAGTGAAACACTTAAGCTGTGAGTAAATGCATTTGTTTAATTACTATAGGAGAGTGGATTTCAGGAACGCAGTGCATGTATATCATAAGTTATCTGGTGGAGAACAAAAATGAGACTCGGGTAAGGAACACATTTGATGAAACATTAAACATAAAGTTGCTGTATTATATGGTGTACTTCAGGTGAGAAATATTCTAAATAGAGTGAGATTTGTAGTAGTTCCAATTGTGAACCCTGACGGATATGTGGTAAGTTATGTGAATAGTTTTCTTAGAAAAGATTACTTTTTTGGTGATAGTTTACTTGGACTCAGGATCGTATGTGGAGGAAAAGCCGAGCGAACCTCAGTTCACATTTGAAATTTCCAGATTACAAAAAAAGAGGAGATTGTATTGGAGTTGATTTGAATAGGAACTTCGGCATTCGATGGGGAAATATCGGGGTAAGACATTTTACTTAAGCCGTACTTCTCAATGTATTTTTTAAGATATGCTACTCAGTGTAAAACAAGCAGTAATTAGTAAGTAAAAACAATGTGCAAGTGAGCAAGATAGTATTAGTACTAGGGATGAAAAATTGAAAATTGGGTACATGTAGATAATATGTATAGGTTACACCATGAGGTGGAGGTTGGCGGGATTAACACTACCAAGAGAATTTGGCCTTTGGTGAGTGTAAATCCTGAATGGACCAAACTGCTCTATTAGCTATGCGTCTAGAACTAAAATATATTTTGCCATCCTGGAGTATGGAACTAAAAGCTACTTCAGGTAAAATGAATCATTTGGTGTGAAGCCTCAACATTACTATAAAAAAATAGCTAGCTAACTATTACAAAGACGTAAAGAATAATTTATTAGATATAGTACAATAATGTCGATATGTAGCTTATTGAAGCTCTTGCAATGAAATGGTAGACATAATGCTGTCTTAATAATTAAGAAAATGTGCAAAAAGATACCACCGACCAGGTAGTTTCAACAGGGAACTCCAACCAGAAAACCACTGAGACTATGAAGCAAACCGCGGGGCACATATTTCATTATAATTTTTTAAAAATTCTTTACCAATGAGGACAATTGGGCTATGGTATGAAAAAAAATATTTTCCACGGCACAAGCTAAAATTTTTTAAGTAAACTCTAAGATGAGTGGTGAAGAAAAACAAAAGGTATATAACAGGTTAGAAGAAAATTCATTACTTCTTATTAGTGCTTACTGAAAAGTGAGAAATTATTTGCTCACATGCGTATAGCATGACAATAGGGTGTGTTACCAACAATTGATTATGATAGTATGGCCAAAAAATAACAAGTATTTTCTATAGTTATAGTTTTCTATAGTTATAAGTTAAATTGTTACGTGCATGATAAAAACACAAAAAATAATAGAAATTATTTTAGACATATTATGTAGCTAAAATTGAAGTTTCTTAATGTAACCTTTTGTTTGTTAGGCCAGCTCACTTGCCACTTGTGCTGAAGTACATAACTAGTAAGAAAGTGTAAGGGAACTTCATAATACATTAACAATTAAGCTTAATTTTACCAAACTGAATAACTTAGGTGGTGATTTTAAGTAGTTATTTTTTCTATTTATTTTTAACACATCACAATTAGCTAAATGTTCAGCACGAAAACAAAATTAGCTTTAAAAAAGCCTTAAATCAACACTTGCTATTTGATCTGGTACGGTCGGATTATTAATCACACAATATTATAGGTTGGTTTAATAAGAATGAAAACAAGAATTGATTACAAGGAGAATTTAAATTTAGTCTAATATTCAGAATTCCTAATTAACATTTAGTTTCATAAGGGCTTTGAGAACCTAGCTTAGAAAAATAAAATTATATTTATGGCCAATTCTTATGAGATACACACGCAAACACATAAATATATTTTGTAGTGTCAAATATTTACTCCGGATACAAGAAAAGAGATACCTATCATCCCTAGTATATGTTCTGAGGAGTACTATGGCCCTTATGAAGAATCTGAAGAAGAAACTCAAAATATAGTCAAGTTCTATAAGTTGGTATAATTATACTAAATAGACTAGTAGCATAAATTATTACTTAACTTACTTCAGGAGTCTTGGGAATGTGGTGGTTGCTGTGGACTGGCATTCTAATGGACAGTTCATTTTTCGGCCTTATGGTAAGTAGAAATAAAGTGTGCAAGTGAATATTAATTTAGTCAGTCGAAACTGAAATAATTTCACCTCAAATTCCTTGCTCTTGAAGTATGTATAAAGTAATCTTATTATGTGCTGCAACTACTAAGCTTTGTGAACTATAATGTCATGAAGTCTTCACAGCAAATTTTTATTTCTAGAAATTTTATTTGCCAATCTAAAATATAGCCACACATCCCAATTTACACCCTCAATATTATGGTGGAGCATTTATCAATAATTTATGATAGAAGGAAGAATTTCAGTACATATTAAGGAAATAACTTACATAACAAATTTGAATGAGAGGTATTAATTAAATCACTAGTGGTACACTTCAGCACACATGGTGAGTAAGATAGCAGCTCCATCTCAAGGATTTACTAATATTTCAAGATAAAATCAAAATGCTCTTGCCTTAAGGTACCTCAGTAGCACTTTGTCGGGGGTTAGTTCTCTATATGCTTTATTAAACAGAAGAAAGCTAAAGTTATCCAACTTTACTTGCCATGTAGCAGCACTAGAAAAGTAGTGCATTTTTACAGTGAGTCCATAGCTAGATATGTATTGTGAACAAGTGTGGTGGCTTGTTATGGATTTGTTTGATTCTCTCTAAGGACCACTTGGATGTATACTCTTTATTGATAGGAGTTTCATAGCATGTGACTGACTACAATGTCTCTAATTAACACACACCGATGTGCATGTATTAGAGCCCAAAAAATATATGTTTGTGAGTGTCAGTGACACAGAAATAATAATAATTATAATTTGTGATGTTAGAAATAATAATTTAACTGCATAAATAATTAATTAGCTAATTATGTTTGAGTTTGTTTGTGTGAAACCCAAACACATTGTAGGTAGGAAAAGTAAATAAAATTACAAGTGTTGAAGTCTGAAAGCAGCTGAATTAAAGGCTAGATATCCTCACTTACTATACACGATTGGCAATTCATTACCAAACTTTCAGAGGTAGAGATGTGGGTGAAAAATGGTGTCACACGTCCCATTATTAATAAGCAAAAAAATAATTAAAATTAAATTTTTTTGTAAACTCTCATTACCCCTGAGAATGTCTCTCTCACTTTTTCTTTCTTGCCAATTACTTAAAAAAACATAGCTGAATGTTCTTAATCAGTTGAGTTCATGCTATATAACCAATAGTTAATTGTCTACAGAGGCTTAGCTAGCTCACCTAAAGTGGGGGGGCTGATATCGCGCCAAAGCAATCACTACATTAAAGTTAATATAATGTAATGCACAATTATTTCACTATTGTAGTAAGTTAAACAAAAATAAAAATTGCCAAAGTATCTTTTTCTTTCATCAAGTTTTTCAACAAATTCTTCAGCTATCAAAATTAAATCCAAGTTTTCTGTAAGCTCTTTGTGAGCATTTAAAAGTAAACAGTTATTTAAACGTTTTTCTGTCATACTTGAACGTAAGTAAGTATTTATTATCTTCATAGTTGAAAATGTTCGTTCAGAGGTGACAGAGGATATCGGAATTAGACGAAGTAATTTATGTACAGAGGGTAGCATGTCCTTCAAAACTCCATTGTTCTTGTTCATTGCACTGCATATGGTGTCAACTGAAGTAACTAGCCTAACTTCAGGCAGTCCTTGCTTGATAATATCATGTAACAATGGAAGTTGCCTCCTCAAGTTTGAGAAATCAAGATCTGCAGAAAAACATGACTTTTCAAGAATTTTTAACTCCTCATTAAAATTATTTTTATTTGCAGCTTTCAATAGTGTTTGTTCCATGGATAATGTCAGAGCAATGTGCTCTGTATCGAAGCGACTTGTGAGCTCACCATATAACAAATCACATGCTTCAAGTGGGGGGGCTTAGCCCCACTTATTATAAAAGTGGGGGGGCTCTAGCCCCCCCACCCCCCCCTGTGGCTATGCCACTGGTCTACTCACTAAATGCCAGCAAAAAAAATATTTGCTCATCACATAAGTTACCCACTGAGTCGTAGAAGAATGTTTAGAAGACATCAATTTTTTTTCTCTCTCTTACAGTCAAGTCTGTTAAACAGGCTTTAGGCTTGCGGGAGGCGAGCAGTCGATGGGCTCTCGATTTTTTGCCGCTTGGGGCGGTGGCACAGCAGTGTCTTCTGCAGCTGCCCTGCCGCCTTATTCGTAGCGCCTCGCTTCTCGAGATGCTACTTCTCCCCACACTCACCACTCAACCGACTGCTGCCTGTCACGATGAGACTTACCAGCTCATCGCAACACTTCACCACCACAATTCGGGTCGTGGCGGGCGGGCAATTGTCTCGCTGGCGCTCCTACGGCCGCCAGCAACGCTTTTACCCAGCACGGGTGCATTCTCCATGTTTCACTTGTCTGGGTATTCTAACTAATGCTTCCCTGCTACATTTTCCATGTGTGCACCCGCTACGCATGCGCCCTGCCAAAACCTTTACTCCTTTAACCGCAAGTAACCTCAATACGCTGCGCTAGATCTGCCGTTACCCCTGAGTCGTAGAAAGATGTTTAGAAGACATCAATTTTTTTTCTCTCTCTTACAGTCAAGTCTGTTAAACAGGCTTTAGGCTTGCGGGAGGCAAGCAGTCGATGGGCTCTCGATTTTTTGCCGCTTGGGGTAGTGGCACGGCAGTGTCTTCTGCAGCTGCCCTGCCGCCTTATTCGTAGCGCCTCGCTTCTCGAGATGCTACTTCTCCCCACACTCACCACTCAACCGACTGCTGCCTGTCACGATGAGACTTACCAGCTCATCGCAACACTTCACCACCACAATTCGGGTCGTGGCGGGCGGGCAATTGTCTCGCTGGCGCTCCTACGGCCGCCAGCAACGCTTTTACCCAGCACGGGTGCATTCTCCATGTTTCACTCATCTGGGTATTCTAACTAATGCTTCCCTGCTACATTTTTCATGTGTGCACCCGCTACGCATGCGCCCTGCCAAAACCTTTACTCCTTTAATCGCAGGTAACCTCGATACGCTGCGCTAGATTTGCCGTTACCCCTGAGTCGTAGAAAGATGTTTAGAAGACATCAATTTTTTTTTCTCTCTCTTACAGTCAAGTCTGTTAAACAGGCTTTAGGCTTGCGGGAGGCAAGCAGTCGATGGGCTCTCGATTTTTTGCCGCTTGGGGTAGTGGCACGGCAGTGTCTTCTGCAGCTGCCCTGCCGCCTTATTCGTATGGCCTCGCTTCTCGAGATGCTACTTCTCCCACACAACCCCCCACGCCGGCCACTCGGAGAGCCCCGCCTGCTTTGACACCGCACGCCTCCACTCTCTCGCCCTTGTTCCCCCTCCCCCCTCCCTCTTAGCAGTGATCTACCACTAAAGCTACCCACTCATTATATTCATCACCTTTAACAAAACTTTTTTTTTGTTGCCAATAACAGAAACAAGACTCATGCACCACCTATCATCTAACCACACACACATAGTGTCCCCGCTAGTTCACAGTTACAACACGTAGCATACCAATGGTAGATCGCCTGCACTGGTCGGCCTTCTGATTGGCCTCCGCCAGTTTTCTAGGCAGCTCTCCCAGTCCTTGGCTGCTGCTCCTCACATAACCTTTGTACTCCCTGTTCTTCCAGCATCCCAGCTTCTTGATCTCTGCGTCAGATGCTCCGCATTGGGCAGCTGCAGTAACGGCCCCTATTTTGAAGCGTCCCACGTCAGGTGCGCCTTCGGGTCAAACGCAACCTGCTCTGGCGCTAGGGCCTCGCCGGCTCTAAGGCAGCCGTAGAAACACATACATGCAGCTACCCACAGCAATGTGCCTCTGTCGCCACTGCTGCTCCATGCATCATGCAGAGCAGCCATGTGTCTTCCTGACACTGGCTCTCTTTCTGGGTCAGTTGTGCACTGCATCGCTCTGCGACGAGCGATGCCCTTTCGGATTTGAGCTAGCTTTGCCATGGTTCCCCACTCGGGCACTTGTATGCCTGCTTTTATGTGCGCCTGACGTAAACCAGCCAGGTGATAGTTCACTGTAGCCGCCTGTAAACCCTCCTCAGCTAACGTGGTAACGTACGCCACAGCTTTTTCCTCTGTCACCGGCAGTGGGTCCCAGCCCCACATTTTGCACAACTTCACGAATCTCGCCCATGCCCCGGCATACCTTTTAGCCGATGCGGGCGCTATGCCGTCCTAAAGATAAGCCTTTGCAGCTTGTTCCACTCTGATTCTCGCCAATGGTATGCAGTCTTTGTCAGCAGTTTCACCAGTTCTGGATGTACTCGAGTAGCCTCTGCAGCCGCGCCCTGCATGATAAATTGGGCAAGTGATAGCTTGTTCCTCGACAAAGCGTCTGCAACCACATTTTCCTTTCCTTTGATATGCTCTGCTATCAGCACACACTCAAATATGGCCTCCAGGAATGCGAGGCATCTCATCAAGTGCATTGTGTGCACCTCTTTGCCTGAGCATGTCTTGATCGTCGCAACAACAGCCATGTTGTCACAACAAATTCTGACAGTGCTACCTTTCCACTCGTTGCCCCATAATTACCAGTGCTACCACTATGGGTAACATTTTTTTTGGCATGATGCTCCACTCTCTCGTTGCTGGCGCTGATTCCCAGCACAACTGGAACCATCTGCTGTTCCACCATGCCTCACACCCCCATGAGCCAGAGGCATCTGACACGAGTTCGATCTGTGGCTGGTCAGCTTCAGCTAGCGCGCTCATCATTGTGACACCATTCCACTGGAGGCCGAACTGCCACTACCATTCCAAGTCTGCTCTAGCAGACAGATTCAGCCTGACTCTTCTATCCCTCTGCTTCACTGTCGTCCCGAGGTCCACCAGCCTTCTCATAAATGCTCTGCCTGGCCTCACTGCTCTGCTAGCGAACCTCAGGTGGCCAACAATGGACTCCAACTCTCTCCTCGTGCATGATTTCATACCTCTGGCCATTCCCTTAACATTCTCTCTCCTCGTGCATGATTTCATACCTCTCCATTCCCTTAACATTCTTTTGAGTGCTTTCAATCGCTCCTCTGGCAACCTCATCACCATACTTCTTCTAGTATTCAGCTCCATGCCCAGGAACGTGATCACCAGACACCACTGCCTCCGCACAGCCAGGCGTCCCACTTTTCTCTCCTTCTGATACTCTCTCCAGCTCCAACAACTGGTCTTTAAATTGATACCCTGTGTCAATGTACAATTGATGACACACACTCTCCTCCCCCCCCCCCCCTTTACTACCCTCCCGTGTATGCCTTCCGCCCCATACCACCCTCCCGTGTATGCCTGCCGTCCCTTACCATCCTCCCATGTATGCCCGCCTATGTGCATTGTCCCACCCACGTCGACTACACTAAACGCAACCTACCCCCCATGTAACAATTCAATCCAAAAGCAAATCAGGAAATGCAACAAAACAAAACAGATAACTGGTGCGTGAGCTATGCTACCAAGCGTGAGTGGGTGTGTGTAATTAGCACGTTTCAATCTAAATTGTTCCTGTCACCCTCTGCCACTCTACTGGCTTGGGGTCTCTTGCTTGTGACTCCTTCCCGTCACTTTCACAGTACACTGCGTTGCTGGGTGATCGCCACCACACGAGGCACAGGCGTGCACAAACCGGCACTGCTGCCCAAAAATGTAGACACCATTCTGTTTGTTAAATCTGAAGCACGTGCCTGCTTGTCTCCTGTCTTTCCTCAGGCCGCCGCTTCCGGTGGCCGGTTGGCTCCTCCACACTGTCCCAACGGCACTTCTTTTACTGACTAGCGGGCATTCATACATCAGCACCACTGAGTCAACTTCATTCCATTGCTTGTTGGGGTTAGCTGCTGCTTTCATGCGGAACTTTCTGTCATAGTTTGCTACACCCACCCACCTTCTATTTCTTGCCATCTCTGCAATGGCCACTCTATATTCCGCAAGAGCCTTCGTCAGCTCCGGCTGCACTCCTACTCTTACCCTCTCATAGAGACTGAAACACACGTGCCACCATCCCACGTCGGGCACTTCCCGTGGCCCTTTTTTCCTTGTGTCATCCTTCCCAGTAGTACCGTCCTTCTCTGGTACTTCAGGGAAGGCTTCTGCACCTTTCCTGCCAGTGTTATATATTGGAAATTCTGCAAAGTCCACATAGCGACCAGCCTCGATCTCCTTAATAGTTTTATTCGGCAGTGGCGGCAGACTTTCCAATACAAAGACCATGTCACTTTTGCCGCTGCCCCCATTCTCACTGTCAGTTGTCCGGCTCTCTTGCTCACTGGCAAGCCTCTTACGCCAGGCTACTGAAGCCTCTCCTTGATTCTCCGTGCCCTTCTCGACACCAGCATCGGCTAGATCTGCCGCAGGTAGTGACACAGCACCTACAAACACGCATCGAACATTGAGATTCATTTGCGTCTGTCTTCTCTAGTACTCCCCACCCATAGCCACACTTTTTTTTTTAACTCTGATAGCACCGACCTCTTCAGTGCTACTTCCCTTTACTTGCAGGACTTGCCTCCTTCTCTATAGAGCCTTCCTCTGCTCTATGCTTCACCTTCATCCTCTTGGCTATTACTGCAGCTATTCAGCTGTACTTTCTCTCTCTCTTTTTCTTTTAATACTTCCCCCCCCCCCCCTCTAATTTACACCGTACAACCCCCAAAGATAGCGGCCAACAAGGTTTTGGTTCATTGGGTTTTTGACCATTTACTTTAAAAACACTTAAATTGGCAATAATACCACTACCACCAGTACTATGATACAGTACCACGTAGTTTAGTCCAAATAACAATACAGCTGGCCAGGCCAGAACAATGCTCCAAATAACAATACAGCTGGCCTGACTACAACAACTCGGGAGTCTAGCAGCTGGCTTTTTGGTTTTTCAGTATACTTTTTTTTTTTGCCTCAACCTCCCAACTACTACTCCCACACAGCTGCCCGCCAGCAGCCCACTGAGCTCTATAGATTGTCACACTCGAGGAGCGGAGCGAGCATCAGGGACGCCAGAATCAGCTACCCGTCTAGCTGCCCACGTCCCTATCGGGCAATCCCTCTTTCCAAATGCTCGCCCTAATTCCCAATCAGACTACATTATCCTTTACATACCATCTGTGGTCTTACTCAGGGCTTCGCTCCCTTTTGGCTGGCACCTTCCCATTTGTAGCATCATCATCTCCTTTAACTCATCAACCGTTTTTGCCAGCACATCAAGTCTTTCCTCCGTGCCTGGTGCCTCTCCTTCTGTGGCCACACTGCGGCTCTTTCCTTTGTCATCCCTTCTCCTTCTTGGTCTGGTCTCATCCACAATTGTCTCGCTGGCGTTCCTACTGCCGCCAGCAACGCTTTTACCCAGCACGGGTGTATTCTTCATGTTTCACTCGTCTGGGTAATTCTAACTAATGCTTCCCTACTACCAACGTGCCATTTTCCATGTGTGCACCCGCGACGCATGCGCCCTGCCAAAACCTTTACTCCTTCAACCGCAGGTAACCTCGATATGCTGCGCTGGATCTGCCGTGTTGCGTGACACTAAGGGGCATTGCCAACAGTCACTTATAATCCTACAGCCAAAGAAAAAAACTTGCTGTTTCTGGAAAAAAAATAGTCGAGACAAAAATTCTGGCACATTAAAGGTAATTAAGTGAAATAGCATGGAAACTAGGTGAAATACCATGGTAATGAAGTGAAATAGTGCATGTGTAGGTGCACATACATACAGCTCTGTCTTGCAAATGTACAGTTGGAATAATCTAGTTGGAGACTATTCCATTCTTTAGCGCACAAGTTCTATACGTATATTAGATGGAACTTTTCAACATAAGGAGCCATAGGTTGAGTAAGAAGTTCCAGAAAACCTGATCCTGAATTACAGAGATACTGAGTTAACAGTGTCTTTACAGTGCAAATTATTAAGAAAAAAGCTGGCTTACTATTAGTGAGTGATAACACTGGTAACAGTGCTATCTTGGATTAATAGCACAAGGTAATTGAAATAGCACTATAGTCTTCGCCTTATGTTATTTTAATCGCATTACTCATGCTATTAATTCAAAATAGCACAGTGACCAGTGCTATTACTCATACAAATGATGAGCAAGGATATGCTACAACATTCTGTATAATATAGATCCAAATAGCAATGATATAGTATTACAGTAGAGTAGCTATGTGTCTTAGAAGATTGATGTTCAAGGCTAGTGAATTTGCACATTTGCTATTAGCTACTGCACTCTTGATGATAAAATGCTTGATGAGCCACACCTACAAAATTTGCTTGATCCTGAAATGTTGGAGATAAACAGAATCTTTACTACTAGTAAGAAATGAGTTAATAATGTGTTACAAATAGTCAAACTCCACCAGTTCTGTACTGAAATTGTATAGAACATATCCTTGGCTGGTACTTGCACCAAAACACCTGCAAAGTACAGTTCAGCAAAGGGTTGTCTCCTGGATAAAAATAATGGAGAACTATTTGTGTTAAATAAGTTTAATAATTGGAAAAAGGGCATAAATGGTTTTAGCTGTCACAGAGAATCTGTAAAAATTTATTGAAGAATTTTCTCAGAACTTCAATGAAACAGGTGCAATTTTTTTAATAGCGCCAAGCTCTTGCATGGTCTCCAACAAAAGACTTTTTAATGACAAGAAAAATACATTACTTTTATGTTAAGTAATTTTTTGGGCTTTTTTACTCATAGTTTTCCCCATATAAACTAAAATAATGCAATAGTGCTATACAATTATTTGCTGAGCCCCAAGGACAGAATTAAAGACTACCACTATTGTAGTTGATTAGTGCATAAACAAAACTGATATTGAAATTAAAAGGGCCCCTATGTATCCATAATACAAAATATTCCTGTGATAAAGTGCCTTGAAAATAACCAGATTTACTGCATAACATTTAGTGTTCCCCCCATACAAACAATTTCCTGCATTCATGACATAGCTATGTGCTGAGAATGAAATTTAAGGAAGGTTATCTTTATAGACATTCATGTGTAGCAAGTAAATTTTCATTACAAAACAATCCTTGAAAAATACATTTCATCTTATCAACGTATAGTAGCTATATGAAAATATTTCTACTTTATTGTTAAAAAAAATCTAACATGTTTTACAAACATAGCTACCAATCAAATTTAATTTATAATGGGGAGCATATAGCACTGGATTTAGACAATACACATTTAAGGAACTACATATCATTTTCTGTTTTGAAATGATGTATTTTGAAATTTAGGATGGACAAAAGCGGACAGTCCAGATGAACCGAGACTAAAAAACCTGGCTGATTTGATGACCAAAATTATTTTAAGGAAATCTAAGAATCAATATTATTCACACAGGGCCTCTATTTTAGGACAAATACCTGGGAGTGCTCTAGATTGGTTTTACTCATCAGAAGGAAATGTTAACAACACTTACAGGACAGCTTCATTTATAGTTGAGTTACCTGGTCCAATTCTTGGAAAATATCACTTTTTGCTTCCACCATCTCAGGTAAATCTGTTGGTCGGTTATAATACTGTGCAAAGTTGAACAAATGTGACTCCTTGTCTAATAAATGTATTAGATAATTCCTAGTGGAAAGGAGTGGATTTCTCCAATTCTCTGGTTGGTCAAGCAGCTCAATGAAAACCCTCTATCAAAATAAATATTTCATTAGTCCAAAGCATAAATGTTTAATATTTTAGCTTATTAAATGTTCCAGGGTACATGTTGATACACACACATGTACAACGGGAATGGTCTACATCCACCATATTAAACTCTAGTATTTTGGAGCAGTCCAGCCCCATCCACTGCATTCATTTTAATTTACTACTATATCTGCAGGGCCAATTCTATCTGGTGTTGTCACTTGGTTCAGACGACAATAGTCTCCGCATGGTCTCCAGTCACTCTTTTTAACAGCCATACCTTTTTTTGGATTGCTTATTAAAGAGAGAGAGTGATGGTATGCTTACATCCACTGTGTACAGAAAACTTGCACACACAGATAGATACCTTCACTTTAAATCTCATCATCCTAATCATGTGAAGAGAGGAATAGTGAGTTGCTTGTATCAGAGAGCTAGGAGGGTAGTGAAAACTTGAAGGAAGAAGAGAAACACCTACACAAAGTACTTCAAAGTAATGGTTATGACAATGCAATCATTAGGGCAGGCTCTAAAGAGTTACCTTTTAAAGATCACACAGAATACTGTGCAAAAGAAAGGTTTGATTCTTACTATTCCATACATAGCAGGATTGAGTGAGAGCATTCAGAGAGCGTGTAGAGACTTTGACATCAAAACAGCATTTAAGTCGGTAAGACACTAAGATCACATCTTACTGAAGTCAAAGATACAGTATACCCTGCAGTTGTGATAAAGTATACATAGGTGAAACAACTAGAAGGCTTGAGCAGAGAGTAAAAGAAAATCAGGATGCTTGTAAAAGAGGTGATGAGAAGGTTTCAGCCATTGCTGAACATGCTTGGAAACAGCATCACACCATTAAATGGGAAGAGGTAAGAGTTGTAGACAGAGCCAGTAAGAATCTTGAGTTGAAGATCAAGGAAGCTCTACACATACACAGATGACACCTGACAACAAGTTTAACACAGACATAGGTGTGGTGTGACACCACCCCACATTAACAACATTAACTAATTAAATAGTCATTTACTTTCGTATCATTAGCTACATCTAGTTACCTATTGCTGTAATACAAATTAACTTATTCACATTACATCTTCTCATGCTATGTGTAGACTAAACAACTTACTCACATTACATCTTTTCAAGCTATGTATAGACTAATACACACCACTCACCATTCACCTATACATAATCATTCATTCACTTCCTTTTTTCCCCTCAGTTCTCAGTTTTAACATAACTTGAAAAATCTCCTTAAAACTCTGACTACATTCAGAAACTGGGGTTAGGGCCTTGCTAGCTAAACCCTGGGTTGGAGAATTCAAAAACCTAGCTTTGCTGTGTGACTTAGCTTGCTGGGTGCTAGCCTGAAACTCTGGTGGCAGCGCAACTGCGTCTCTTAGGCTAACAGTGACCTGATCCAACAACAATAAGTTTAGAGATTCCAGGATGCTGGCTGTCCACTACATGCAAATCACCCTCCAGGATATAACAAACAATAAGTTTGCCCTCCAGAAATCTTGCTGTTTACTTTGTTATTATATCATCACCATGGAGAGTTCGACCTCAGTTGACCCCTGAAGAGGACTTCGTCAAGAAGTCGAAACGTCAGGTTAATAATATTGGCTGTTAAAAAGAGAAAAATTATTATAATTATTTCAGCCGAGAATGACTGAATCATTTATTCGTTGTTAGCAAATACAGAAGTTTCTAGCCAGGTAAGCAGGGATTAGTTCTAATAGATCATAATAGAGGTGACAATAATATCTGACATATACAATAAACCCTGCAGTAAAGCAAAAACCTTATTTGTTTAAGGAGCTTGTCGCAAGTCGAATATGCTAGCCAGGCGACCTAGGCCAATAATGAGGTTTTTTGCTAAGTTCACCACACATACGCTCACAGGTGAGCATGAGACTATGTTGCTACCACCAGAGTTCTGTGGGCCGAAAGCAAAAGGCAAAGGCTCATCAATTGTACCACTTCCCTGAGAATCAAACCTCTATAAACCCTTTAGCTAATAGCTTTGGCTCAATAGTACTGACATCAATTCAATTCAAACATAATTCAAGAATGCACAGAAGCCATTAAAATGGAGTGTGACACAAAATTATAGACAAAGGGAAAATTGGGTGGAACAGGATACATAAGATATATACACTTGTGGCATTAATAATATATATATATTATTCATTTGATACAGGAGAATATCACGAGTCTGCTGGCTTTGTATTTACGCGAGTGCCGCAGGCACGAGCCTAAATACCGCCAATCAGACGAGTGATATTCTCGGGTATCCAATGGATAATAAATTTATTAGGTACTGCTCGTGGCAATACCTTGGTAACAAGAAGTTTACCTAGGGGGACGTAATAACCCAACGTAATAACTATGAACACAGGTGATATGGAAAAATATTGCCCTAAGCCACATCCTGTTTAGTTTAATGCATTTTCTATGTGGCAACAGTTATCAGGCTCTGTTCAGTACCTAATAAATATATATATTCATTTGATACAGGAGAATATCATGAGTCTATTGTCTATTTACATGAGTGCTGCAGGCATAGGTGCTGAGTGTAAATAAGGCCAATTAGACCAGTGGTATCCAATAAATCTGTGTACTGCTTATGCTTGAATACCATAGTAATGAGTTTCTTGTGCAAATGTATTTGTGTAACATGGGAGATATCATAACCTAATGTGATAACTCTGAAATAGGTGATATGGGAAAACATTGCTTTAAGCCATATCCTGTTTACTTTAATGGACCAAGGGGAGGGATACTGGGGGGTGGACGGCAGGTGGGCTCTAGCCCCCACTTTTTTTTAGGAAGGCTGAGCCTCCCCCCCCCCCCCCCCCTCACACACACACACACACACACACACGCACACACACACACACTTTTTTTTGCTATGGAACACCTTTTAGAGAATATACCTATAGGCTATATACTTATCAATTAAACTACATGCCCTAAGTGAACACCAAATTTACCAAATTTACCACCAAATTTACAGCTGCTTGGGAGTCCTAAATCATGGCTAAAAGACAGCTTGCATATTTATTGTCCACTGGAGAGATAGCCAACCCAATCAAGAAGGGTAGAACCAGAGGTGCCTTCTAGGTCACCTGATTCTGCTGATTAAACTGATATGAGACAGTAAATCCTGTTAACAGAAGCTCAAAGTGTTCTTGTAATCTGTAGTCATCAATGTGAGCTCTATATGTCACAGTACTGATAGTGAAGCTTTTCAGCCTATAGGTAAGCCTATATTAGCAACATCATCAGCTAAGAAAAGGAACTTTTCAATTGAAATGGTACAAGGAATATCTAATCATTGGCTCACAGTATGTACTACATTCAATAAAGTGTTTTGTCCCTATACTGCCATTATGGACATACATGTCTGAGTTTGCCTATGAAATCCTATTCCCCACTGCATTTAGGTATTAGGCCCTGTTCAGTGCATAATAAATGAAGCACCAAAAGTGTGAACCCTCTATGCCACTATACACTAACTAAGCTATTACCTAGTTGCCAACTTTCAGAAGAAAAAACCTGGGAAAAGACTACACACCAACCATATCCGCCATGAATATCATTATTATTTCAATGATTATCGATGAATTGACTTGCAGGAAGCTCTCGTGTATGTTGTATTTTAATTAACCCATGAGTGTGCTCGAGGCTTGCTGAGCTATCTGAGTGCAGTGGATGTTCTATTTTATCCACCAATGAGTGTGCCTGAGGCTCAAGCTAGCTGAGTGCAGTGGATATTCTATTTTAATCCACCAATCAGTGTGCCTGAGTATTTTTATCAACCAATCAGAGTGCTGAGGTAAGATTAGGTAACAGTGTCGTCTTAGACAAAAACCGGGAAAAGTCCTTCAACCGGGCGGGAACAGGGAAAACAGGGATTTCCAGGGAAAACATGGATTTCCCGTAAAAACCGGGAAGGTTGGCAACTATGCTATTACAAAATTCATCTGAGACCAAAAGAATAACTTATTAGCTATTCTAATCAGGCATCAATTATATAGCTCAAGCAATAAAAATGGTAGCAGTAAACACAGTCTTCATAAGAGTAAACAGGCCAGAGACATTCACTGGTATATATTTCAATGTGAAACTCCACCCAGCACTCCATTACTCTAAGCCAAACCATCTCAGCAGCCAGAAATCATTTCCTCACGTGATTACGACGCGCCAATAGGGGGTGTTAAGTTATTACCTGTCGTGGGGTGTTATATTGTCAACTTATACTTAATACTATTCGAGATATAATTTCGTATTGATAACATCACACATCCAGGTGACATAGAAATGAAAAATAAGTTATGAGTACAAAGTTTGTTAGTATGGTAAGTATGGTAAGTATGGTGACATGAATAACATTGTGTGCTAATTATTAGTGACCACTCCCACACAGAGCTAGCTGACTGCTTCGTGTTTCTTAAAAATCAGCCCAAAAAAAAAAGTTGCACCATAAAAGGTAGTAAATTCAAACAGTGTAATCTACAAAATTGGATCGGATCAGTTGGAATATACTGCACTGGGTCACTCTTAAATTGTTGACTTCTAAGTGGACAAAAAGAGACGTAGATTCGTTTTAAAATGGAGTTTTATCCCCTCACAAAAGTTGCTTGCTACCCACAGTGGTTGGTATACACACTAACAATAAAATTGTATTGAGTAAAGTAAAAGAAGGAAAGGTTATCCTATTTAGGCGAATTTATGTGGAAAGAGAGATATGAAAGAAATGCAACATTATATCAAAAAACATTAGCTACAGACCGTAGCTATGCAAGTCCATTGACTCAAAAATACTAAATCTTTGGAATCTGGCGTCGCCGACCCTTTCATTCCCTAATAATTGGTGTGGAGGAGGAATGAAAGGGTCTGTCACAAACAATATGGTCCCCCCCCCCCAGGAAAAATTCGGACCGTTTTGTTCGTCAAATTTGATCCCCCCTTGCAAATTTCAGTCTCCCTCCCGTGCGCCCACCTAGCTACATACGGCGCAGTGAATAGACAGCATCTGAAAGCTTATTATCACTTATTTCAACAAATAATCATCACCATTATTATATCAGCCCTCCTGCAGTATTCAGAATTTTTTTTAAAACACTTCTCTCCTTCTTCTGGTGGCTGATGAAGGCGGCTCATGGAGTCGAAACATTATTAGCTACTACGAAAGTTAAAATATTATGTAGTACCCAACTATAAAATTTGCGTAGTAGGAATGAATCTTTATGAATTAAATAAATATTATTTAAATTATTTCATTTATGTATTAGCTTTCTTACTTTTTACTGCTTATATATTAAAATATTAGCTACCAAAGGCTACAGAGGCTACAAGGGCTACAGAGGCTACAAGGGCTACAGAGGCTACAGAGGCTACAAGGGCTATAGAGGCTACAAGGGCTACAAGGGCTACAGAGGCTACAGAGGCTACAGAGGCTACAAGGGCTACAGAGGCTACAGAGGCTACAAGGGCTACAGAGGCTACAGAGGCTACAAGGGCTACAAGGGCTACAAGGGCTACATGGGCTACAGAGGCTACAAGGGCTACATGGGCTACATGGGCTACAGAGGCTACAAGGGCTACAGAGGCTACAAGGGCTACAGAGGCTACAAAGGCTACAGAGGCTACAAGGGCTACAGAGGCTACAAGGGCTACAGAGGCTACATGGGCTACAAGGGCTACAAGAGCTACAGAGGCTACAGAGGCTACAAGGGCTACAGAGGCTACATGGGCTACAGAGGCTACAAGGGCTGCAGAGGCTACAGCTACAAGGGCTACAGAGGCTACAAGGGCTACAGAGGCTACAGAGGCTACAAGGGCTACAGAGGCTACAAGGGCTACAGAGGCTACATGGGCTGCAAAGGCTACAAGGGCACAAGGGCTACAGAGGCTACAGAGGCTACAAGAGCTACAGAGGTTACAAGGGCTACAGAGGCTACAGAGGCTACAAGGGCTACAGAGGCTACAAGGGCTGCAGAGGCTACAGCTACAAGGGCTACAGAGGCTACAAGGGCTACAGAGGCTACAGAGGCTACAAGGGCTACATGGGCTACAGAGGCTACAAGGGCTACAGAGGCTACAAAGGCTACAGAGGCTACAAGGGCTACAGAGGCTACAGAGGCTACAGAGGCTACAAGGGCTACAGAGGCTACAAGGGCTACATGGGCTACAGAGGCTACAAGGGCTACATGGGCTACAGAGGCTACAGAGGCTACAAGGGCTACAGAGGCTACAAGGGCTACATGGGCTACAGAGGCTACAAGGGCTACAGAGGCTACAAGGGCTACAGAGGCTACAGAGGCTACAAGGGCTACAGAGGCTACAAGGGCTGCAGAGGCTACAGCTACAAGGGCTACAGAGGCTACAAGGGCTACAGAGGCTACAAGGGCTACAGAGGCTACAGAGGCTACAAGGGCTACAGAGGCTACAAGGGCTACAGAGGCTACATGGGCTGCAAAGGCTACAAGGGCTACAAGGGCTACAGAGGCTACAGAGGCTACAAGGGCTACAGAGGCTACATGGGCTACAGAGGCTACAAGGGCTACAGAGGCTACAGAGGCTACAAGGGCTAAAGAGGCTACAAGGGCTGCAGAGGCTACAGCTACAAGGGCTACAGAGGCTACAAGGGCTACAGAGGCTACAGAGGCAACAAGGGCTACATGGGCTACAGAGGCTACAAGGGCTACAGAGGCTACAGAGGCTACAAGGGCTACAGAGGCTACAGAGGCTACAGAGGCTACAAGGGCTACAGAGGCTACAAGGGCTACATGGGCTACAGAGGCTACAAGGGCTACATGGGCTACATGGGCTACAAGGGCACAAGGGCTACAGAGGGCTACAAGGGCTAGGCTACAAGGGCTACAGAGGCTACAGAGAGCTACAGCTAGGCTACATACAGAGGCTACAAGGGCTACAGAGGCTACAAGGGCTACAGGGCTACAGAGCTACAGAGGCTACATGGGCTACAGAGGCTACATGGGCTACAGAGGCTACAAGGGCTACAGAGGCTACAAGGGCTACAGAGGCTACAAGGGCTACAGAGGCTACAGAGGCTACAAGGGCTACAGAGGCTACAAGGGCTACAGAGGCTACATGGGCTACAAGGGCTACAAGGGCTACAGAGGCTACAGAGGCTACAAGGGCTACAGAGGCTACATGGCTACAGAGGCTACAAGGGCTACAAGGGCTACAGAGGCTACATGGGCTACAGAGGCTACATATTTTAGTAAAGCATGCAAGTACCCATTCTTTTTTTGTTTTGAGTTTCTCTAAATTTCTTTATTCCATTTTTTTTGTTCTCACAATTTAAAAAAAAAAATTTTGCCAGACACTTTTTTTAAATTAATTGTTAACATAAAATAAATATTTATTATATTGTGGTATTGCATGGTGCAATCTGAGTCAAAATTAAGTGCTAAATTATATGATCACAGTGGTAAGCATAACTTTGGCCTTTTGCTTGCAGGAACATCTAAAAACAGCAATAATATGTAATTTTTGCAAACACAGTTAATAATTCTTACCTGGATTTATTGCAACTGAATTTAACTCTGGTATATCTACAACAAAATTGTTATAAAATATTATAGCTACCTTTATCAACTTTAATTAGCTTATACCTTCAGATACTGTTGGAGACCATGGTTCAAGAACTGGACATTCTTCTGGTAGGTCCACTTCTGTAGCTGAACATTGAAGACGTTTTCATATCATATTTGAACAAACAATGATTCACATACCTTCACTTATTAAATCTTCTATATTATCTTCTTTATTTGTTTTCCCTATGATTCAATTGATTCATGAATGAGTACTGATATTAAAAAGATCAGAAAAATGTATACAAAATGTTTAGCTACAACTATAATCAACAAACCTTCGCTATCTGCTGTGCATTTTTTCTGAATTTGGCGACTTAGCTGAACAGGAATCCTTAGTATTAATATCAACAAAAAGTTATTCATGCGTGCTACTACAAATACAATCAGCTAACCTTCACTCATCACTGCATCTACAGTGGTGCCTTCCTGAGATCTATCTGGTTCAGCTGATTCACTGACAACTTCTAATTTGAATTAAAGAAATATCAAAATTATACAAGATGCATATAGCTATAAACTTAACCGGCAGTTCTTCCAATATCAACTATATGGTCTAGTTCATCCTGTATATATGATTCAATCAGAACTCCTATAATATAAATAAGTCATTATAACTTTACACATTATTTCTCCTTTATTTACCTATAGTAGCAATTCCATCACTTCTTGTGAAATTTCACTTTGCTTTATAATGATGCATTTGTATGGTGTTGTATTTCCTCCAGCTCCCCTTTTGCTTTGCAATAATGACATTCTCTTTTGCATTTGCCTTCAGAAATCGCTGTTTAGACCGTTTTCCTAAGTTTGATATTCTTGGTCTGCTGGCTCAATTTTCCAATTTGCTGTTAGTATGGGAAGAGTTTTAAAATATTCCATACCATAAAGCCGAGTACCTCTTCCAATACCATTATATGCATCAATTACTAGCTCCTCCCATGAGTCGGCAGCTTTTTCATTGATATCATCAACACAAATCGGAATGGTGGTTTGGCTTGCTGCTTTGAATAAATATGACGGGGTAGTGAGATTGTTGCATGAATGTGTTTCGTGTGCCCCATACAATGCTAATGAACACTTTGTTGCTTCAGATTTGCATGACCCAGGTGGACCGCTTAGCAATGGGACACCACAGCAACCAAACATGGAAAGAATTGAAGTATAATTGGCTCCCATAATGCCCGCACTTGCGACTGCCATTGCCGCCATGAAGTTTTCTGGCATGAATTTTTTAATAGAAAAGCACAATTCATGCAAACTCTCTCCTTCATCTAAAGGTGTTGCAATTTTACAGGCCAGAGATTCCTGTAAGAGTACATTGGTACCATTTACCAACTTTCGTAGCCATAGAAAGGGAGTATCATGTGGCATAGTAGTCTCCCATAGCTGCCAATCTGAATTTTCTCTGACATTACCCATACCACATTACCATCTGCTGTATTTTTTTCTATAATTCTGGCTGCAAATAACTGATCCTGAGTGTACTCCATCATTGAGTTAGTCAAATCCATCATAACTTTATGGAACTCATTGTCGGACAATAAAAGGAAAAGTGCTCCACCAGGAAACTGCTGATTTATAGATACCAGAAAGTGCTTAACTGTTCCAGACACTTCAGCCATGGGACAAAAAAAATCCTACATGAAATGAAAATAAATAAATAATTAAGGAGCTAGCTAAAGTCTAGCTAGCTAGCTAGCTATATTTTACTAATGATTTTTGTCGATACTAAATTAGAAATGTGTATCATTGTACAAGAACAACACGATCATTCATTTTTAATAATAAAGAAATATTTCTTTAGAGGGCTACTATAATTAAGAAAATCAGAAAAGGTATTCACCATTATTAGTTAGTTAAAAATATTATTGGAAACAATTAAATCATACCCATCAAGGTTATCATGATTTCTCTTCAAATGTAGCAAAAGTCCAGGCCCACCCGCATCAGATGATACATGAACAGAAGCCTTGACTTTGATTCCAAAGTTGGATACAGGCTCTCCAGGATTTCCATCATCCTTGATGCGATACATAATGGATTCTCTGATATAATCCTTGATGGTGGCATTTTCTAATATTTGTATTTGGTATCTGTTAAAATAACAATGATCCCATTCTGACCTAACTAATTGGTCTACTTGTATACCTTTCAGCGAAATTATTGTTGCGCAGCGCTGTAGGTAATCAACGTGAGTTGAAAGATTGTTGTAGTTCTGGAGTTGCCAGGGGTATCAACTACCGAGGGGTTGATTTTCTGCGCAACCAAAGGCGAGCAACAACTTTGTCGTCCCTGGCAACTAAGATGGCAAAAAGAGGATCATTCCTGTGTTCGTCGTGTGGCACCAGCAATGGTAACAAGGCGCTATCCTGCAAGGGATGCCACCTTCCCGCTCCAAAGAGGAATAAAGAGAGTTCCTCTTTGACTGAAGTGAATATGACACAAAGTAGATTCAATGTAATTGAAGTAACCCACCTAATTCCTTCTTACTCAAGCCTCAAGTCACACTTAAAGGTATACTTTGTAAGAGTAAGAAAACAAGGACCTGAGTACAGGTATATTTGGATTATTTAAATCTTAATAATGCATTACGACTTATGTATAACTTTTTTTACGTGTGTAGACGCTTCCTCAGTAGAAATAGTGAGCAGAATGGATTTGCCACTACGATTAATGCAGACTAGTATTTGAAGCAGAGCACGGTCTAATTCTTTAACCAGTGAAATTGAGTGTGGCCATGTTTTGTCCGTAAAAATCAAAAATATTCAATGAATAGTGAAATTACAACTTTGTCTGCTGAAACACTGCACACTGTTCCTTTCCCACCTGAAGAGATGAAGATTTTTGAAGAACATGTGCGCACTGATAACTTGAACAATATCATTTGCAAGATTTCTGCCAACAATTTTGTGGTTCAGGACAAAAACACACACGAAAATACTCCTGGAATTTTGCACGTTTGAATAGACAGTAAGAAACAACTATATTGCACATGCAGTAAATTCAAACGCATACAGTCTGTGAGTGGTGCAACTACAGCTCCTAAAATTTCTAGGCGCTGCTTCCACATATACTTTTGCCTTTGGGGGATATTTTCGAGAGAAAAGTTGAAGAAAGAGTTTTTATTCGTTCTTTTTGATGAAAGCCACTTATCAGGTATTGCAGATTCACATTTAGCCAAGGAATAGTCCCTCTGTATATGTAGAATAACATTAATCTTATTGTTGTTAATGATATTTTTGATCTGTGCTATGATTCAATTACAGGGGGATTATATCGATTGATTATGTGACAGAATTCTAGAACAAATGCGTTAGTTTTGTGCACAAGACACCAGACTCTTTTGAGCAGTCATATGTCAAATACACAAACACCAAAATTTTTCAGATAGAGTTAGTTAATAGCATTATTATTGTTCAGTATTAAATCATATAGCTATAATTTTTATATCCTATTTTTTTAAGGTTGTACTGAAGGAAAATTGGCAACCGCAGATAAAAGTAAGAATTTTGTATTTTATTTTTGTGCTAATAATCAACTGCAATATTGGTAAGCGAAAGATGAAGAATCCTCAATTGGAAGGAAAGCAAGTGTGAAAGCATTCCATAAGGGTTTTGAATTAATTCCAGAAGCTCCATGTTCCCCAGAAATTCAGAGTGTTTTAGTGGACATTCAAATGATGAATTCAAACCTAACTTTGGAACAGCATGGTGTTCACGATGCTTTTCTCCCCCATTCTAAGGCTAGCAATGTTAATAGCTTATTTTTTAATTATTAGTATACTTTTTATCATTGTTTTAAAGGTGTGGGATACTACATATTGTCCAAAAGATACACATTGTAGGTGCTGTTTTAGTTTTCTAAGTAGTGAGACTAAATTGCAGGGTGGAAGGGGCTCTTTTTGGCGATTAACCAAATGTGGCATACATTCAATTAATGTGCGTGTAGGTTGTTTTGAAAAACCCCAATCTGGTGTTAATCCCACAGTAAGTCGCCCTAATAATGAAATGTATTACATTTTAATTGTCAACTAATGCAATTATAGACGAAGCATGTGAAAGAGCTGGACCAAGAGGTTTCATGTAAGGCATTTGAGTTCAATGGATCTATCTGCCATGACCACATGTACTACTGTAAAACTGATCTGGTACATCCTTTGATGTATTCTCTTCTGATCGTTATGTAGTAGGAGACAGATTTCATGATGGCCAAAAATCTGGGCATAAAAAGGAAACTTGCAAATACCAACTGTTTTGAGCTCAAAACTTATAAATCCGTTTTGTCTGAAGTTATTTATTCAAAAATTAAATCAACGAGACTACAAAGTAGTTCACAGCAAAACTTGTTTCATTATTTTTCTTACAACAGACTTATGGACTACTGGCATATAATAGGGTGATAGTGGACAAGCAATTCAATTCCATGCTGAAGACTAAGAAGGATAATGAAATTATCGCTAGAGACTATTTGCACAGGTTTATTTATCAATTGTCTTAAAACTTATTATGAACACTTGTTTCGTTTTTGTGATGTTGTCATGTTTTATTTTGTGTAGTTAAGTAGATCTGTAACGAAATTTATGTTTTTGAAATGTTTTCCTCTCCAATTCATATGTTTCCATTCATTGTAACTTTAATTTCCAATAACATCCAAAGACAAAATCTGTTTCCTTGCAAAGTCTCAAACATACCCTGGCCCAAACCCTAACACCTAGCCTGTCCTGATCCCAATCACCCCGTATTACATATAGTAAAACCCTGACCTAGCCTGCCCTGGTCAGAATGCCCATTATACAATTAGTTATATATAGTTAAACCCTTACCTGCCCTAGCCCTAACCCTTAGCCTCCTGGGTCCCAGCCTGAACATAGCTAGCCCTGGTGTTTCTTTGTATAGCTGTTAGCAAAACCCAGACCCATATGACCCTAACGGTGGTCCCAACCCTCATCCTCTGTCCCGCGATATAAGTAAGTTGCACCACAGGGCGCGCGGCGCTATAGCTAATTGGTCACATGATTTGATTAACCAATGAAATGAGTTTTGATAAGGAACTGCGGGACTGTAGAAAAATATCCTCGTGCGCGCAAACTACTAGAAAAGGTCTCGTTACGCCAGAATATTTACGCGGTGACATCGAGTGAGTGTCTCCAGGGACACTAAATTCACATTAAATTCACATTATATTCGGGTTTGTCACGTTCTGCGTATAATGACCCCATGGTATTATTTTTTGGTTAGTCTGATTTGGATACTGAGAAATGCTCGAGAAGCACTTGCAGAATACACCAGAACTGTTTCATATGAAAATGAGATTTTGGTTAAGTGGTAAGCTCATGTAAATTGTGGTTTCAATAAAAATTGTATTTATTTTATTTCCTAGCTTTGACTTGACAAAACATCAGATAAATAAATTGATGACTGCTGAAGGAATTGACATGTGGAAGGTGGACCAGCACGGCAATGTCGACTTTAGAATTTCTATTGATTATTTTACAAAAATTCAGAATTTCTTTTCTAGCTGCACAATATTAGAAAATGTGGAAAGATTGGTTGGTAGATCAGAGAGGCAAATGAAGCTACAATCTGTGAATTCATCAGATGCTTTGAATATACTTAAAGTGGATATAAATCAAGATAAATGGTTTACAGTATATGTAAGATTTTTGTAGTTACAAAAATTTTAGTATGTATTCACTGGGCAGTAAAAGAGTAGGAAATAATGTAGTTCAAACATAGCAGAAGCACATCTAGCTATACACGCAACTTAAAACGATATATTTTAATTTCAGTCAAATTGCCAATGTACATTCACTTTTTCCAGCATCCATATGCAGAAATTGTGCAGTGGTGGAAGAAACTGAGCAATGATAATCCAGATGAAGTCACCTTCATTGAGTCCATAGGACAGAGTCACGAGGGGAGAGACATGCCAGCTGTTGTAGTGACATCTTCCAAAGATAAACCAAACGCAATGTATTTCCAGTGTCTTATCCATGCTAGTAAGAATAGAATAAAATTCATATTATTTTATACCTGCCTTAACTCATTGTTTAATTAATCTGTAGGAGAGTGGATTTCAGGGACACAGTGCATGTATATCATGAATTGTCTTATGGAAAACAAACACAGAGTTCAGGTAAAGTACACATTGAATAACATATTGACATTAACTTGTGGTATTACAATGTATTTCAGATTGCAAATCTTTTAAATAGAGTGAGATTTGTGGTAGTTCCAATTGTGAACCCTGACGGATACGAGGTATGTTCTGGGGATATAGCTTTCTTTAAAAAATATTACATATTTGGCAATAGTATACTTGGACCACCGATCGTTTGCGGAGAAAGAACCGAAGAAAATCGAGTGTTTGTACATGTCAAGAAGCTGTGGGTTACAAGGAGTGGCGGTGTAATGGAGTTGATTTGAATAGGAACTTTGACTACCAATGGGGAGAAGTAAGGCACTATACTTAGCTCTAATTCTTAATTTAACTATATTAAGGACACTATAGTATACTCTGCAGAAAATGAGCAGTTAGGGAAAGCATAAGGAAACTTTGATAAAATAATAATATTAACTTAAGTTTTAAATTATGAACATCTTGAGTCTTTTTTTTTTCTTCAATCAATCTCTATTTAGGTAGTGGTGTGTTGAAAATAAATAGCTAAAACAGCTTAAGTTGTTCAGTTGGAGAACTTTAAGTCTAAAGTATTAATGTTATAATGAAATTTCCTTACACTTATGAAATATAATACGATTGTTCAATCCTTAAAAAAATTGTATAGTTGAAAAAATGCTGAAATGAAAGAACATATGGAAATATAATAGAATGAAAACTAAGTATTCAGAATTAATAGCGTGAGTGGTGCAAGAAATATTTCACGAGGCAAAACCAAGTGAAATCACTTGCCTCATAAGTGCTATTTGTATGAGTAATAGCACAGTAACTGTGCTATTCGGGATTAACATGATTGCTTTAATTAAAACTGTATCATTCGCTCACTATCTTCGTATTTCAAGATTAGCTACATTTCCAAGATTACGGGTTGCAAGTGTGCACACTTACCCATACTATTTCACTTAGCTACGGTGGTATTTCACTTAGTTTCCGTGCTATTTCACTTAGTTATACTATCTGGATGAACCAGGCATATTGAGTTGAAGGCATTTAAAGGTGCATGCATGAAAGTGAGATTTCATTTCCATATTGTATGATGAGTTACATTGAATGTTTTAACTCCAGAACCATAATCTTTATGGGATAACTCCACCATGCTTCTAAACTTTTTTTGGTGCATTGGAGCTTTCAATATATAGCATTGAATGTGGGAATATATTAAAACAATGTAATGCAGAAATTCTCAAGGAAAGTATCCAATGTGTTCAGGCCTACTAGGATGCCTGAAGAATTGATCGTTGAACTCTCTCATATTTGTGTGTTTGTTTTGTTTCGCATGCGTGTTATGATTTTTCCCTGCCTTTTTTTTCTTAATGGCGAACGAGACACTCTCAGGGGTAACACAATTGAAAATCAGGGATGTTTGTTTGTTGGCGAGCGAGTGGAGCAAGCGAGACAGTATTAAGGGTGGATAATGCAAAATCGAGTGTTGTATTACATGTGTGTGTATCGATGGTACGTATGCCCTTTAAACGTGTGCGAGGGGTTTCCCTTTTTTCTCCTAAAAACACGGCTTTTTAGGCTTGACCCCAGTTTGTTCTGAAATAACAGCATTAAGCAAGTCTTACTTTAAACTTAAACTCCGAAGTGTGAGAAAATTCCTGCGAAAACATTTATTTTTCAAGACAAGTTGCTGCGACCGTTTACTATGGTATTGAAGACCCTTTTCCAGACTTAATTTCAAAACTTCACCATTTTAGGGCGATACGAAGTGCCGATTGTTGGTTGTCAAGAGCCATTGGTAGTCAGAATGCCGTAATATTAATGCTAAGGAGGCTGAGGTAAGTATGTAATTCCATATTTGTTTGCAAAATAAAAAAATGGCCTTTCTTTTAGGTTGTCAACAGTGACTGGTAAATTCAAATAGTCAGAATGGCTTAAATTTGATACTACGGAAATTACCACTGCTCAAGAAAATGAAGTAAGAAAGTAATTTTGTATTTATGTGCTAAAAGTGATAGTCTTTTGTTTTTGTAGCTGAGAGCTTGTCAAGAATTCACAGGAATTCAGATTGTCTAAATAACCAAAATTTGGTACTATAGAAGTTATCAATACTCAGGAAATTGAGGTAAGCCAACAAATATGGAATTACTACTTACTTCAATTTCATGAGTATTGATAACTTCAATTACCAGTAACTCTTGAACAAACTTTCAGCTACAATAAAAATTTTAAAAATTGAATGGCTGATGTTTGATACTACAAAAGTTACCATTAATCAGGTAAGAGAGTAATTTTGTATTTGTTTGCTGAAATAAAAGGTCATAACTGCTATTATAGTGTTTGCATGAACTAAGCTAAAACATAGTAACAATACTGTAGTTTTATGTTACCTAACTAAGCGGGCTCGCTTGCCATTTGTGTTCAAGCACATCAGTAGTTTGACGTACGTATGTCATTTTGTACTTTGACCCTCGCATATTTTTTGTGTTTGCTCCGTGTTCAACCCCGTCCCAAACTTCACTAAACAGAATCCTCCGGTTTAGTGATCATTACCCGTATCACTCTAGAAATTGAATTGTTTACCGCTTTGAATTCTTTTGCAGGTGCAGTTAAAACTCAAAAACTTATGGGAGCTCTATTTCTATTTGAGTTAGTGGTGGTGGTAAGTTAATACGCTATTTGTCACAGTTATAAGCCCTACGCAACAGTATTTACTTGAAAATTCATTGTCCACTAGACTTAGATTCGCAAGCCAGACCCCAACACTCGGTGTAGGGTCTGGGGAAATTCAGTACATGAAGTTGTTCTGCCAGTGTCAGCACTTTTTCTAAGGCGCGCGCGATGACAGAAATATACAATTCACAACTCGCAATGGTTTACGCGCGCTGTAATAAAATCCCAATGATATCGATTGAGTTTCTTGGCAATAAACATTCACGCATTGTTATTAATTAATACCCGGAGCAAGTGATGACGTATTACTGCGTATGTCCGCCACGATTTTCATGGCATTAGTTGACACAAAACAGTCTAAGCAATTTTACCAGACCCTCCTCCTTCCCTTTTCCAGCTCTTCGCATGTGCTTCTCTGTATGGTCGTGGGAGGGGAGTCTGGCTTGCGAGACTACACTAGACTAACATCGAAGGTAAGTCTTGCATAGGAATGTTCAGTTGTGTGAGAGTATTGTACGTTACAACTACACAAAGAAAACATTTAAATAACATGACTTGATTTTGTTGCTTCTTTTTCAATTCAAACAGTTGCTGGGAGCGGTTACTATGGCATTGAATCCCCTTTACCATTATATACATAATTTAAAAACTCGACTTTATTTTAGTAGCTTGAGTGTTAATAGTTAGAATCAATCGTTTTAACAATAGTGTGGTTTAAGGCTCGCTCGCCATTTGTGCTCAAGCACACCACTAGTTTGCTTATTCTTTTTGTTGCTCACCCGTTTAGTTTTATTTGTAACTTGCTGATGTTGTGGTCACCAGCACCTTGTCTTCTCTGGTTCTCGTCATGTACGTGAACTGTCTTAGTCTTGTACGAACTGTCTTCATCATGTCGAACTGTCTTCATCATGTCGAACTGTCTTCGCCGTTCACGTTGAACTTTCTTTATTGTGTACGTTGAACCCTCTTCACTCCGTGTGAGTCATTCATATTGTGTCTCCATACTGTTGTGTGTGCGGTTTATGAGATTTGTTGTTCTGTCATCTCAGTTACCTTTCATTGAGTTACTGTTCATTTTCATTTCTGTTAAACCCCTGAATCTTCATTACAATAATTTAACTAATTAACTCTTTATTTGTGATTGTCATTGGGGCTACGTATATGGCCTTAGATTGTTCAGTTTCTTACGAAGTCCAGGACGTCTGTGGGCTTTACAACCCCACAGCTCTCTTGTTAAGTGAGGATAGCCCTGGCAGGACGTGTCTGCTCCAAATGTATCATGAATACATATAATAATTAGACTAAAATACTGTGAATCTGCTGCTAGGCTCGAGCTGTGGCATTCGATTATAGCAAGTAAGGTGGTTTAATAGCAGCACTACATACAACACATTTGCAATGAAATGCAAAAGAGGCTATATTATGAAAAATTAAGTATTAGTGATCAGAACATACTGGGCAAGTTAAAAGAAATTGGCTGAAAAAACTTTTGAATATACCAAACAACAACAAAAAAGAAGTTAAATAAAACGTTATCCAGAAATAATAAGAAGAAAATCCTTACTTTATATCCAGAAGGTTTAGACAGCTGGATGGTAAATGTGTTTCAGGAAATCCTGACGTTTGGTTTGAACTTTGTTCCTGCACCATAAAAGTTACTTAGCATAGGACACAATTTCTGCACTTGAAAGAAGTCATTACCAGAGAAAGCAAATAAATGATTTGAGGAATAGGGGTGGAATAAGATAATGGTACTTGACAGTGAAAGAAGATATGGGATGATAATTAAAGGGATTTGCATGTCAAAAACTGCACAAATCTCTATTAAACAGGGACACAGGATTAGCATTCATAGTTGTGGTGAAGCCCACCACATTATCAGCAACAGTACCTACAGACATCAACGCGTAATTATATTCATAGCTAGCTCATTATGGACATTCTTATTAATGCACACATTACAACATCCTTATATCGTCTTATCCATGGCGCATGCGTGGCAGGTTTCCTATATTATGGCTTGTCACACGTGTACCTGCTCAGTTGTCGTTCATTAGCCTTAACTTTAATTCCACGATCCTTGAGTAGAGGTTTGAAACCCTCAAGTTGGGAGGTTGGAAAGCTTTGAACAGCTTTGGGTTAGCTAAGACAACTCAGGTGGCAGCCTACTTGGTCTGTTTCCCCTACGCACCACCACAATAGTCATGCTACAATTTTTTCTACCTTTTGTACTGCTTTCCACATCATTATAATTGTGATGTAATGAACTCCAACATTAATTAACTGTTTAAGTTTCGCCCCATACATTGACTCTGATGTACTTCCCATGTCCTTCCTCAGTAATTATTTAATTATCTACTCTTCTATTTATTAATTATATCATTACTTACTTTACATTCATCAATTATGTAATTATTTAATTAACTAGTTTATTTATGTTTCTTTTGCTCATGACCCTTATTCTGTGATAGCTGGTTTTCTATATATTGGCTGGCTAAGTATCATTCTGGGAGTTTTTGCTGTATCTCATATTAACCTATGATACTACCTGAACCAAGAATTAACCTCTCTCAAGCTCAGGGAAGCTTAACTCCTGGTGGCAGCGACCTGCCTAGAACTGATTAATCTCTATTCTAGGGAACTTATTCTAGCCTTCCTTAGCCAGAAGGTCAAGAAGCTCCTGGAAACTCTAATCTCCTACACGTGGTGGAACACACACACACACACACACACACATACACACACACACACATATACACAGGCACATACACACACACATACACACACACTGCTGTAATTGTCATGAGATAGTACTAGCACACACAAACATACACACATAAACACACACTGTTTTAGTGCTCAACTGGTTTTCTCTGATTAATGCAGGGAGAATCAAGCTCCCCTAATCCATGCTCTGACAGATATCAAGGCCCTTATGGAGAATCTGAAGTAGAAACTCAAAACATAGTCAAGTTCTTCAAGTCAGTACACACTAAACATATTGTAACATAAATTATTGCATAATTCACTTCACAGGAGTCTTGGTAACGTGGTGGCTGCTCTGGACTGGCACTCTTATGGACAGATGATTCTTCGGCCATATGGTAAGTAGAGATACATGCAGTGATCAACAAAGTGAATATTAATTTAGTAGTTGAAACTGAAAGCATTTCACCATAAATTCCTCATTCTTGAAATATATATTGACTAAATGCAGTTATTAGGTGATACAACTACAATGATTATTTGTGAATTATAAAGTGGGTATAAACTTCTCAGAGCAAAAATTTACTTGTTAGAACCTTAGCACTCCATTTGTCAATGTGGTCTATAAAAATAATGTAGCTCTATATCCTCATTACAACTTCAGGTTATAGGCTGGAGCAGTATAGCTCAACAATTTATGATAAAAATAATGAAATTTGGTAGATATGGAGGAAATAACTTACATACTGTATGCACAAAAGGTGAATATTGTGCCATCTTTGTTGATGTTATTAAGATGTAATTACATTGCTAATTATTTAAAATGAGGCATTTTCTTCATGAATTGTGTTCATGTTGTAGCAATACACAAAAAAATGAAAGGAATGATTGTGAATATCTTCTATTTTTCTCTGTGATTCCCTGACAGGCTATGATACAGTGTTTAGCCTTGTTGGGTATTATTGCAGGGGAGGGAAATGCCTTGTTGTACTGCTTGCAAGAATTAACAAAGTGAACTAATGTACAGTCTTTTAGTATCAATATACGGTGAGAGATTTTTTATACTTATGTTTGACAATACCAGCATTTGATCAGGCTTGAAGAAATATAAGAATGATGTAAGGCAATGCTAATATAGGTTCTCATGAAACAGCACAGAATAAATACTTGAGCTAACTGGACTACATAGCATGAAATTTCTAATGTCTGTCACCGAATTCATGCTTTGTAAATGCAAAAAAACAACAACAGGATACTGGCTGCTACAAGTGCAGATAGATTGTACATACTGCACTGCCTTGTGAATGTGTGTGATACAACTTATTTTTTAATATTTATCTCATATTTATTATATTACCGGTTATATAAATTTAAACAGTTGCTTTTGGCTCAGGACTGGCCACTCTTTAGACACAGCTATGACTTAGATCTTGCATTTACTACTATCTCAAAACAGCCAATTTAAAGCTACTTTGAATAAATATTCATTTACACTATTCAGAATTCATTTACACTCATTTGCTTCGATAATGCTGGCTAGTCCATGCACGACAGCATGTTCAGACATTTCTCAGCACCTAACATTCATGTGCATGCTAATTAACCTGATAATAATTTTAAGATACTACCCATAATATGTCCAATTTTATATTCTTTATACAAAATTGCTTCCATTTTCAACACATTTGATTATAATAATTACTTTAATGCGCACCTAAAGTTCACCAAAAGTCAAAGTGTGGGACACCCAATACTCCAAACCTTTTATTTTCTTTATATTATTTCATGCATACCAAATTTTATCACAAAGTAGTAGAGCAGCTGCATTCACCATAGAGCTACCTGATGGGGAAGTCCATAAATTCCTACTTCCAGAATCACAGGTAACTATAGAAAATGCAGCTCTTTAATAAACAGAAACATATTATGTCAAACAATCTGGCTAATGAATGTAATAGATAATTCCTACTGGAAAAGTGTGGATTGCTCCAATTCTATGGCTTACTGAAGACCTAAGTAAAAATCCTCTACTTAAATGAAATACCATTTTCTTGTACAATAAAATTTTAACAGTGATATACTTATTAACCAAATAACAGATGGTTGTATATGTTGAAAATGCAAAATTTTAGCAAAATTATATTGATAAGCATTCACGTAAATAAAATATAATCAGAAGATTTTAATGAAACATTTGAATCACACTAAGCTGCTTTGTGAATACTATAGGCAGAGTCCAAATTTGTGTGAGAAGGGGAAAAAGCCCCTAATTTGTGCAGGCATATTGGGGACTACAGACAGCACTGAAAAATCTATCTCCTGTATTAGTGATAGTGGAGTTGGCCAGTTACTTGATGGACTTGGGGAAGAAACGGTGGAAGGCACTAGTGCCAATGTGACTCCGCCATCTTCAGGCAGACGATAGAGGTGATTTTGTAGAGGAAGGGAGGCTTTGACCTGCCATGTTTTTGTGGGAGAAGAATCTAATTTCCTGTATAATTAGTTTGACTAGGTATAGACATCCTTGATTATTAAAGTTAAAACCACTAGTCATAACACCCCCTGTAGCTCTCTCTTTATCACATTATTCCAGGTGCAGGAAGCAGCCCACTGCATACTGTGCTGCTGGAACTTCTATCAGGGACAATTTGTGGCAAATCACTGCACCCAACTGGTGAAGTCTTTTTGGTAGATGCTTGTGTCCCACTCTTTCCTGGTTCTGGTTAGGCATGCACCCTGCATTTCTCTACCTCCAGGTTATCATGGAGGAGATCCACCATAGAGCTGGTATTACTGGCAGTATCAATTTCAACACAAGTGGAATGCTGACAATTTGGATCTGTTTTAGGCACTCTCTCTCCTTGACACTCATTACACTGGTGCTTTCGGCACTAGATTCCTCTCCTTGATTATTACAGTTTAGAACCACTAGTCATAAATGTTTTTTAATCAAATGATGTCTATACCTAGTCAAACTAATATTATACAGGAAATCAGAGAGAATTATGACTCCATGATGGTTGGAGCTGTGAGACATTACATAAGAACTGTGGAAAAGATTGCTGTTTATAACACTACCATAGCAGCAATATCATTTCTAGCAGTTACTATTTACGTTTCACTGATGTTGGATAGCTGAATAGCAGCCAAAATGTTTGATTAAGAAACATTTAACCTCAAATGCCTCGGGCTCAAGAGGTTATGGGGCCACTTGACTCACTGGGGAGTGAGTTCCAGCTGGAAGGAGCCTAATAGTCTCGCAAGCCAGACCCTTTACCTAATCACTCCGCTAGCGATTAGGTAAAGGGTCTGGCTTGCGAGACTAGGAGCCTAGCGGGAGCCAAGCATACTATAATACCGCTAAGAGCTACTACCTATTGTCATTGGTAAAGGTTGTGTGGGCCAGTCAGTGGAGTGGGATGTCCACCATGTCACAGTAGTCACTATTGTCAACTCCAGGAGGAGTAACTTGAAACAAGCCATGCACCTCATGAGGAGGCTGTTTCTCTATTTGGTGTGCTGGGGTGTGTATTGTCAATACATACCAAGGAGAGAGAATAGGTGGTAAACACATTGTCATGAGGGAGTCTAGGGGGCTTGTTTTAAATTTATTTGTTATTAGCAAATACATACATTTCTATAGCCAGGCAAGGGATTAACTCTAAGAGATCATAATAGAGGTGCCAATAATATCTGACATGTAGTGAAGAAAAAAAAAGTATATTTTTTGTTTAAGTAGCTTGTCGCAAGTCAAATTTGCTAGCCAGGATACCTAGGCCAATAATAAATTTTTTGGCTAAGTTCACCATACATACGCTCACAGGTGAGCAAGAGACTATATTGCTGCCACATTCTGTGGACACAAAGCAAAGCAAAGGCAAGGCTGAGTTGTACCACTTCCCTAAGAGTCAAACCTCTATAAACCCCTTAGCTAATAGCTTTGGCTCAATAGTACTGACATCAATTCAAACATAATAAAAAAATACACAGTGTGACACAAAATATAGAGACAAAGGGAAAATTGGGTGAAACATGATACATAAAGACCAGAGGCTGAGTGAAAATAAACCCTGAGAGAGAAATATCTAGCCATATCACTCTGACAAATGTAACCAGTGATATGCTACAGCACATGTGGTGATTAAGCTAGTCTGACTGAAAATCAAATTTGAATGCTAGCTAGTGGATATAGTATTTCTTTGTTAGTTGAAAGGATGGTTTAGTTTATTGTGCTATTCTTTAGAAGCACAAAACACTTGTACACATACATATATATACACTTGATCACAGAATATGCCAGCACAAGACTTACATCGTAGTCTCTTCGCGACGGCAATTGATTTTCGAGGGGTAAGCAATCAATTTTCCGAGGCGGGTAAGGATCGCTAAACCGAACGATTCTGCTTATCAAGCCGCCTTTCCATAGCATGTTCTGTTAAAAATGCTCTATTGTAGACTATAGCTACGACAAAAAGCGCACAACCAAGTTAACTTACCACCGCCACTAATAGAAAATGAACTCTGCTAAGTTTGTAAGACCTAACTGTGAACGCCAGTCCTCTTCCGTCATTATTTCTAAGTTTATCTCCTAAATTTTCTTGCGCCCGAGCTACTGTTTACGTTTTTGAGTAGCCTCCAGGGGTGGAGCGCATTGACCTAGTTGAACTTTGCCATATACCAAAATCTCAATTGAGATTCGTTAGGGAGAATCTCGCTTCGCTCGCTCAATAAGTGGTTTATTCCATACTAGATATGTTCACTGCTGTAGTTAGTATAGTACTAGAGGACTGGTAACTCACCAGGTTAAGTTGGTTGTAGTGGCTACCCACCCCCAACCCCCCACCCTTTTTTTCTTGTTGTTGAACTCTGAATTTACTAACAAAAGAAGGGTTGAAGTTCGTAGTTATAGGTATATAATTGGGCGAGCGAAGGGAGACTCTTACTAAAGAGTCTCAATTTAGATTTTGGTATTATTGGCGAGCGAGACAGTACTAGGGGTGGATAATGCACAATCGGGTATAATTCGCGAGCGAGCGTAGCGAGCGAGACAGTATTAGAGGTGGATAATGCAAAATCGGGTATATGTTATTGGCTAGCGAGCTTAGCGAGCGAGACACTTACAGGGGTAAAAATGAAAAAATCGGGGATGTTTATTAGCGAGCGAGCGTAGCGAGCGAGACCGTATTACGGGTGGATAATGCAAAATCGGGTATATGTTATTGGCGAGCGAGCGTAGCGAGCGAGACAGTAATAAGGGTGGATAATGCAAAATCGGGTATATGTTATATGTATATATGTATGTGGGATGGTACGTATGCCCTTTAAACGCTCTCGCGGGGAACTCTTTTCTCCAAAAAACATGGCTTTTTAGGCTTGACCCCAGTTTATTCTGAAACTACAGGATTAAGCAAGCCTTACTTTATACTTAAGCTCCAAAGTGTGAGAAAATTCCTTCGAAAATGCTTGCTTTTCAAGAAACAAGAAGTTGATTCGATCGACCGGTTACTATGGCATTGAAGACCCTTTTCCAGACTTAATTTCAAAACTTAGCCGTTTTATGGGGGGGATACGGAGTGCCGGTTGTTGGTTGTCAAGAGCTGTTGGTAGTCAGAATGCCGTAGTATTAATGCTAAGGAAGCTACTACTTCTCGAGGGAAGCTGAGGTTAGTACGTAATTCCATATTTGTTAGCTAAATATGCAAAATTAATTCTGGCCTTTCTTTTTTGTAGCTAAGAGCTTGTCAACAGTGACTGGTAAATTCAAATAGTCAGATTGGCTCAAATTTGGTACTACAAAAGTTACCACTGCTCAAGAAAATGAGGTAAGAAAATAATTTTGTATTTGTGTGCTAAAATTGATTGTTTTTGTTTTTGTAGGTGAGAGCTTGTTGTCAAGAATTCAAGGTAATTCAGATGGTCAAAGTAACTTCAATCAGAAGTTATCAATACTCAAGAATGAAGTAAGTAGTAATTCCATATTTGTTGGCTAAAATTACAAATAATAACACCGGTTTATTTTTTTATCGTAGCTGAGAGCTTGTTCAAGAGTTACTGGTGATTGAGATTATCAGAATGGTTGATGTTTGATACTACAAAAGTTACCATTAATCAGGTAAGAGAGTGATTTTGTATTTGTTTGCTGAAATAAAAGGTCATAACTGCTATGATAGTGTTTGCATGAACAAGCTAAAACATAGTAACAATACTTAGTTTTATGTTACCTAACATCAGGCTCGCTCGCCATTTGTGCTCAAGCACACCACTAGTATATATATATATATGTATGTATGGATGGATGGTACGTATGCTCTTTAAACGCGCGCGCTTCTAATTACGTAAGTTAGGTAAAGCGTTCACAGTTCCAGTTTTTTTTCAATTAACGAGCGCAGAGTATCCTGCTGCAGACGCAACATTGTTTCAACCAAAAAGTTTACAGCTACTCTCTTCTTGAAACAATTGTGAAGTCTTTGTCAAGCTGCGCTTCTTTGCCACTGCTTTCGAAGTTTATTCAGGTAATTGTTAGTTTAGTATGGGATCAGAGACTTTAGATTCTCTGATGCTAACTGAGAATGGAAAGGGTTACACTGTGCACTACAGTTAGATGTAATTTCTGTCCTATTTTTCTGTAAAAAGACTCTGCTCGCTCGCCATGCATTTGCGCTATTCGAGCGCACCACTTGTTTATTTGTATATATGTTTGGACGTACGTATGTCATTTTGTACTTTGACCCTCGCGTTTTTGTGTTAGTTATTTGTTCGACCCCATCCCAAATTGCACTAAACAGAATCCTCTGGTTTATCGATCAGTACCCGTATCACCCTAGAAATTGAATTGTTTACCGTTTTGAATTCTTTTGCGGGTGCAGTTAATACTTGAAAACTTAAGGGACTTCCATTTCTATTCGAGTTAGTGGCGGTGGTAGTCAATGCGCTCTTTGTCATGGTTATAAGCCGTGCGCACAGTATTTACCTGAAAATACATTGTCCACTAGACTACTGCCAAGGTAAGTCTGTGTAGGTGCATGTCCTGCTGTATCAAAGTATTGTGTGTTACAACCACTACTTAGCTAAAGAATATCACAAAGAAAACTTTTAAATAACGTGTATTGTTTTGTTGTTGTTGTTTTTTCCTTCAATTCAAGCAGTTGCAGAGAGTTGTTACTATGGCACTGAAATCCCTTTACCCTGTATGCTAAATTTAAAAACTTGACCTTATTTTCAGTAGCTTCAGTGTTAGAAGTCAATAAAAATAGTATAGTCTTTAAGCTCGCTCGCCATTTGTGCTCAAGGACACCACTAGTTGGCGAGCGAGCGAAGCGAGCGAGACAGTATTAGGGGTGGATAATGCAAAATCGGGTATATGTTATATATATGTATGTATGTATGGATGGTACGTATGCTCTTTAAACGCGCGCGCGGGGAACGTTTTTCTCCTAAAAACACGGCTATTTAGGCTTGACTCCAGTTTATTCTGAAACTACAGCATTAAGCAAACCTTACTTTATACTTAAGCTCCAAAGTATGAGAAAATTCCTGCTAAAACGCTTGTTTTCAAGACACAAAAAGTTGATTCGACCGGTTACTATGGCATTAAAGACCCTTTTCCAGACTTCATTTCAAAACTTCGCCGTTTTATGGGGGGATACGGAGTGCCGGTTGTTGGTTGTCAAGAGCCGTTGGTAGTCAGAATACCGTAGTATTAATGCTATGGAAGCTACTACTTCTCGAGGGAAGCTGAGATAAGTACGCAATTCCATATTTGTTAGCTAAATATGTAAAATTAACTCTGGCCTTTCATTTTTGCAGCTAAGAGCTAGTCAACAGTGACTGGTAAATTCAAACAGTCAGATTGGCTCAAATTTGGTACTACAAAAGTTACCACTGCTCAAGAAAATGAGGTAAGAATGTAATTTTGTATTTGTGTGCTAAAATTGATTGTCTTTTGTTTTTGTAGGTGAGAGCTTGTTGTCAAGAATTCAAGGTAATTCAGATGGTCAAAGTAACTTCAATTTGATACTACAGAAGTTATCAATACTCAAGAATGATGTAAGTAGTAATTCCATATTTGTTGGCTAAAATTACAAATAATAACACTGGTTTATTTTTTATCGTAGCTGAGAGCTTGTTCAAGAGTTACTGGTGATTGAGATTATCAGAATGGTTGATGTTTGATACTACAAAAGTTGGTAAGAGAGTGATTTTGTATTTGTTTGCTGAAATCAAATGTCATAACTGCTACTATAGTGTTTGCATGAAGTAAGCTAAAACATAGTAACATTTTATGTTACCTAACCATCAGGCTCGCTCGCCATTTGTGCTCAAGCACACCACTAGTATATATGTATGTATGTATGGATGGTACGTATGCCATTTAAACGCGCACGGGGAACGTTATTCTCCAAAAAACACGGCTTTTTAGGCTTGACCCCAGTTTATTCTGAAACTACAGCATTAAGGGTGCTCAAACACTCTTTGAGCGCGGAATTAAAGACCCGCCAAAACTGGCACCGTTGCTATGCACTGCTAACTTTACTTGTATCCTTTGCACAGCTATTTTCTTTTCTGCAGTCAATAAAGACCTACCTGAGAGGAGGGCCTACCAAGAATTAAAGCCCCAAGTCTAACACAGCTCGAGACAAAGCCCGTCCAAACCTTCGACTTCGACTCTGTACTGTGATGTGGCCGCCGTACAAGACAGAAGGCTGATTCTTCTCATAGCGTGCAATTACGTAGTCATGTTTATCATAACGTTGAGTTTTTGTTGACTACTAGTTTACTTTATTTTCAATCAATATAGCACGTGACCTTTTGCCAATTTATTTTATTAAAATCTCGTATATTCAAATTTTCTCAACGTTATAGGGTCGGCCCCCAATAGTGCTACGTCACTACAAAATCTGGTACTGTGTCTAGCTTCCATTCTCCTACAGTACACCAGAATAGACTCTGGAACCAGTATTTTAGTTCGCAAGAATAAGTAAGGAACCCCGCCCATCTAAACCTTACGCGCGTAAACTAATCTTGGTGCAATCTTTCGTTTTTTGGTGGCTCTGAAAAGAGCCGGTTATTGTAAATAAAAATAAAAACAATCACTAATGGATGCCTATGGAGGCCGGGTAGAGCTGCTGCTGGAGCGGACGATTCTCTTCAACGCCTTCGCCAGTTTCTCCCGCAGGGGCCGGCTATTGATGCCTCTTTCCTTCAAAGCCCGATGGAACTCGTCTTCTCCTACTTCTTGGAAGATGGCCTTGATGTCGTCCAACAGCAAGTTCTTGGATACCAACTTCTTGGCTTGGGCAGAAGTAAGGGCTGGCTTTCCAAATGCCTTTATGAGAGACGTGGACTGCATGAATAGCTCCTTCTGCTCCAACCACAGCTTGATTTGTTGGCTGGGACATCTGATTGTCAAACTGGAGAGACAGTTAGATAGGGATGGATCAGTTACCACTCTCTCCATGGCCACGACGTCTGGTAAGGCTCTATGTGCTCCTAATTTAAAACAAAACATTACGATCATTATTTTGTGTACCCAATAAATGTTATTGTAGCCAACCTTCTATGTCATTCCCAGTCACTCGTTTATGAAGTGTTTCCATTTTTAGTGACACACCACTGAGAATCTCTTCACCATCCTTCTTCATCTGTATTCATAAGTAAGTTGTTACATCATGGTAACAGTTCTAGTTTAAGTTATTATAATTTGAAAACAAGTTGTTAATTTACCTGCCGTAGCGTAGGCAAAGTATCGCTGAAGTGGAGTTGGTGGTGAATAAAGTTGGCTGTACTTAACTCATGCCTTCGTTCAACTTCAGCCAGAAGGAGAGGAAAATCGAAACTGAACCCATTGTGTGCAACCAGAACTATAAATACAATAATAATAATTATACAACAACAATAATAATAATAATAATAAATGTGAATTTTTTTAAGTACACCAACAAATATCCTATAGGATGGTGCTGAAATTTTATAAATGAGCATTGTGCCCATGACAACATGCACACATGCACATCACGGCAGCATGACAAAGGGGTTGGGGGCAACACATAGAGTTTTTCATTATTATAAGGGGGATGAACTATAGCAGGGAGCACACATTTATCTAGAGAGATGAACTGCGGCTGATCTATAAATTTACTACAGGTTCTTGTTTCAGCGAGTTGACAAAGCCACACCTACACAATTGCTTTCGGGGTAATTAATTGTTTATATGGAACATATGGATTCTTTCTTCATCCATGCCTCTAAATAGTTCCTCAGTGTGCCATTACACTTTATTCCTGGACTTAGTAATTATTTCGTTTCACTAATATAGTATGCATATGACGAGCTCACTGCCATTTATGCTGTACTGTATAATATAGAGGAATAGTACCTGGGTAATGTGATGTCTTTGTAGCTTGATTTACATATGCCACCGTCGAAGCTACCCACTCAAAAAACATTGGCAGAACGGCAGATAGGGGCTTCTCCCGTCTCAGAAGAGCCGTGGTAATCCCATTTAGCCTCGAAACTATTTTTATACACCATAATGATTATTTAATGATTATGATTATTAAATTAATATTCTATTTTGTAATTTACCAACAACAGAAATTGAGCGTCCACTTCTCACGAGGCTTGAAAAACTGGGATTACTCAATTGAATGGGACAGTTAATGACCTTGGCTGCTACTTCAGTGATGTGGTCACGGTATATACTGAGTCCAGTACACTCACAATCGTATAAGATTATCAGAGGTTTCGTGTGTTCAGCTTCACACTCCACCACATCATCAGCCAGTGGGCTCTGATTATTAAAGGCTCTATCTACTTCAAGCTCATCTACTGATGACAATATTGGAGGATCTGCTGCCAAATCATCTTCCCCTCTTCCGTGACCAACATAATCACCAGTGGAGCATCCAGCCTCTGATATGTGGCTCATATACAATTTCTCTCTCTCCTACCGGGCCTTCTTTGCTCGCTTCTGTAAGTTCCTAAAACCAATGCAACATTTCTTAATAATGCACACCTACATGTAATTATAATCTTTCTTTTTTTTAATTGTATGTCATTTGCCTTGAACACATCACACGTTTTGTTGGCGAAGTCTTACCTCTTGTGTCTTGGTAGAGCGTTTTGCCTTGTCTGATTCCCACTTCTCTTGGCTCCTTAGTATCGAGTCAAGAGCAGTAGCTGGAATGTCTACTCCCATTCTAGCCAGGCAAAATGCTTTCCACCTAGGACCTAAATTCTATCATTATACAAAATGTGTGCATTTTAGTGATTTAATATTATAACACATGTTCTTATTTATTACCTTATGACAAATTGCCATATTTGTCTTGCATGTGTAATGCAGATGTTGTATGTCAGTCCGCTTGTCACGGTACATTAGAGCAAGTCCATGAAATCCTTCTAAGGTGTTGTTAGTCATCCTACCGTGATCAGAGAAGAGACATAATCCTGAGGACGTTCGGACATCTTTTGGATGAGATCTTCAAATGCAGCTACTTGAGCTTTACAAGTAAATCTTAGCTCTGTTGCATACGGTGTGCCATCTGAAAGAAACTAAACAAATAATGAGGATTTAATAAAACGTTTGTGGTGGCTAGCTAACTTTAAACATGTAAAAAGTAATGATTTACCCACGATATGTAGCTATTGTATGGAATGTTGGACGATGTACATATTATATTGGGAGGAGTCTATTTTTATTGAAGTAATAATTTCATTACAGGTTATTCCAGCTTTGGAAAGGAAAGGAAAATGTCCTAGTGAGTTTATTACGCCTTCTTCAGTTCAGTTAACAGGCCCGTAGCCAGAGGTTCGCATTGGGGGGTTCGGATTTTAAGACGCAATAAGCCACACCTACTTTTGTTTCCTCGTTAATTCTTCTACAATAATAATTTGAATCCGTTGCTTGTGCTATTAATATCGAATCACACGCACTTTATAAAGAATAGATGTAACGTAGCAAGCTTTACTCATGCCGATATGAGAGCGAAATTTGTATCCAAGGAGCTGAATGTTTATTAGGTCACTTGGACTCAGACTAGGCCAGAAACAGCAGATAATTCAAGCTCAGGTTCAGCACGATTGAACAGATGACTACATATTCCAGAAGTTATATGTGGGGTGTGGCTAAAATATTTACTTCCGGTCACTCTAAAGGGGGGTTCGACCGAACCCCTCGAACCCCCCCTGGCTACGGGTATGGTTAATATTTGTTTTAATTTTTATTTACAATAAGCTTATTCTATGAGTATGGGGACACTGTTTTCTAAATTATTTACTAATGTAATTTTTTTGTGATTGCTGTTTACCTTGTTATGCAAGCACCAGGATGAACTATGGTCATCATAACAGTAGTGCCAAGCCAAATTGAGGATTCCTTCGGAGAATGCCTCATATATATCCGCTGAGGATTGCACTCGGTCTGATGCTATGAGGTTGCTCAATGATGCCTTGCACTTATTCAGGAAGCTCTCTGGCATCCTCTTACACCTAAAACTGACATCTTTGCACTGCAGAATAAAGTAAAAAAACAACAACAACAACAAACAATTAAATGGTAATTTCACATTGTGTTCGTTTCCCTACCTGACATTTGTTCCTTTTTTACTGTTTCCAGGTGCTTGTGAAAAGCTTTCGTGCAGTAATTGGAACAATAAGTGAGGATGCCTTCAGGAAAATACTTGCAATATGTTTCATTCGCTGAAGAATCCTTGTCGGTCACCATCTCTTTCACCACAAAACCATCTTTCTTAGCTTCCCTTAGCAACTCATCCAACATGTCCGTCTCAGCTGCAGCAGATGTACCCTCCCAGTTGTGACCAAGTCCTCTCTTAGTGCGATGGGCAAAATGTGTTATTTTCCCACTCTCATAATCATGAAGAGTACCAGAGGAATTGTTGGAATAATGGCCTCGAGTTAAATAGAAACCATCATATGCTGCAACCCATTTGTGAGCATCTCCTCTCGATCTGACCTCTCCACATACCTGCTTACAAGACCACTTTGCAAGATCAGTTACATGCACCTCAAGCTTCTGCAGTATTCTGTGCCACTGCGTGAACGAACAAACCGGGAGGCCAAGGGCACCACTTAATCTGACGTACTCAATATGAAGATGGCCATTCACTGGATAGTGTTGCTTCCATGAGCTGTGAGAATTATGGATGGACATACCTTCAGAGTAGCTGAAACAGACATCACGTAGCGAAACTACCGATGTTAACGAGTCAAGACTACATGGATAATTTAATTTCTCAGCTACAGTGCAAATCTGGTCAAGCAAATCATCCACTTCAGAATGGCTACATCCATCATCACCATCTACATGTATTTGCTCACTGTGTAGATAGGTCAGATCAGAATCATCCTCTGTACCAACTGGACTGGAAACCACACCCAGTGGACTGCTGCTAGGGACCGGCCCAGGGATGCCCACACTGACCGGCCTGGAAACCACACCCAGTGGACTGCTGCTAGGGACCGGCCCAGGGATGCCCACACTGACCGGCCTGGAAACCACACCCAGTGGACTGCTGCTAGGGACCGGCCCAGGGATGCCCACGCTGACCGGCCTGGAAACCACACCCAGTGGACTGCTGCTAGGGACCGGCCCAGGGATGCCCACGCTGACCGGCCTGGAAACCACACCCAGTAAACTGCTGCTAGGGACCGGCCCAGGGATGCCCACGCTGACCGGCCGACCTAATGAACTTCTGCTAGTGACAGGCCCGGAATTATTTGTGCTAACTAACTGAGAACCACTCACGTCATTGTTGCTACCATTGCTGCCAACAATCATGTCAGAATCACTGGTTGGGCTCTCACTGGTATAGGAGTCTAGTCCTGAATTTTCAACAGTCACTATCATGTTACTGTTTTGTGTATTGTTCCCTGTAGAATTGAATGTTAGTATAGTTATTGTAATGATATAGAAAATAAAAATAATTATTAATAATTTTCTTTTGTACCTTGAGAGGCAAAGAGCCTTCTCTTTTGGGTGGCAGCTGCAGTCTGCCTTCTTCTTTTTCTAGTAAGCATTGGATTGTACTAGATCGATAATTTAGATAACTAGCCACTTGAACAAACCACAGCCTCTAAACACTTGGCTTGTAGTAGGAAGCCACGCGTAGTACACGCGCGCACTTTTTTTTTCTGTGGGGAGCTACAGCTGGATTTAGCGGGCACTTTTAGTTGAATGCGAGGGTGTGATTTAGTGGTTGATAACTGCGCCACTAACTCCCTGAGTGCGCGACTAACAACGCCCAGGCGTTGCTATGTTTGAGCACCCTTAAGCAAGCCTTACTTTATACTTAAGCTCCAAAGTGTGAGAAAATTCCGGCGAAAACGCTTGCTTTTCAAGAAACAAAAAGTTGATTTTACCTGTTACTATGGCATTGACGACCCATTTCCAGACCTAATTTCATAACTTCGCCGTTTTAGGGGGATACGGAGTGCCGCTTGTTTGTTGTCAAGAGTCATTTTGGTAGTCAGAATGCCATAGTATTAATGCTAGGGAACCTACTACTACTCGAGGGAAGCTGAGGTAAGTACTAATTCCATATTTGTTTGCTAAATAATATGCAAAAGTAACTCTTTTTTGTAGCTGCTAAGAGCTTGTTGTCAACAGTGACTGGTAAATTCAAATAGTCAGAATGACTCAAATTTGGTACTACAAAAGTTACCACTGCTCAAGAAAATGAGGTAAGAAAGTAATTTTTGTATTTGTGTGCTAAAATTGATTGTCTTTTTGTTTTTGTAGGTGAGAGCTTGTCAAGAATTCAAGGTAATTCAGATGGTCAAAGTAGCCTCAATTTGATACTACAGAAGTTATCAATACTCAAGAATGATGTAAGTAGTAATTCCATATTTGTTGGCTAAAATTATAAATAATAACACTGGTTTATTTTTTATCGTAGCTGAGAGCTTGTTCAAGAGTTACTGGTGATTGAGATTATCAGAATGGCATATGTTTGATACTACAAAAGTTACCATTAATCAGGTAAGAGAGTGATTTTGTATTTGTTTGCTGAAATCAAATGTCATAACTGCTATTATAGTGTTTGCATGAAGTAAGCTAAAACATAGTAACAATTTTATGTTACCTAACTATCAGGCTCGCTCGCCATTTGTGCTCAAGCACACCACTAGTTTATATACTATGTTTGGACGTATGTATGTCATTTTGTACTTTGACCCTCCGTATTTATGTGTTCGCTCGGCGTTCGACCCCGTCCCAAACTTCACTAAACAGAATCCTCTGGTTTAGCGACCATTACCCATATCACCTTAGAAATTGAATTGTTTACCGCTTTGAATTGTTTTGCGGGTGCAGTTAAAACGCAAAAACGTATGGGAGCTCCATTTCTATTCGAGTTAGTGGCGGTGGTAAGTTAATACGCTATTTGTCACAGTTATAAGCCCTACTCAACAGCATTTACTTGAAAATTCATTGTCCACTAGACGAACCACGAAGGTAAGTCTTGCGTAAGTATGTTCAGTTGTGTGAAAGTATTGTGCGTTACAACTACTATTAAGAATATCACAAAGAAAAATTTAAATAACGTGACTCGATTTTGTTGCTTCTTTTTCAATTCAAACAGTTGCGGGGAGCGGTTACTATGGCATTGAAACTTCTTTACCGTATATACTTAAATTAAAAACTCGACTTTATTTTAGTAGCTTGAGTGTTAGTTGTTAAAATCAATCATTTAACAATAGTGTGGTTTAAGGCTCGCTAGCCATTTGTGCTCGAGCACACCACTAGTATGTATATATGTGTGTAAGTATGGCACGTATGCCCCTAAAATGAGCTCGCAGGGAACTTTTTTCTCCAAAAAACACGGCTTTTTAGGCTTGCCCCCAGTTAATTCTGAAACTACAGCATTAAGCAAGCCTTACTTTATACTTAAGCGCAGAAGTGTGAGAAAATTCCTGCGAAAACAACAGTGACTGGTAAATTCAAATAGTCAGAATGACTCACATTTGGTACTACAAATGCTCAAGAAAATGAGGTAAGAAAGTAATTTTTGTACTTGTGTGCTAAAATTGATTGTCTTTTTTGTAGGTGAGAGCTTGTTGTCAAGAATTCAAGGTAATTCAGATGGTCAAAGTAACTTCAATTTGATACTACAGAAGTTATCAATACTCAAGAATGAGGTAAGTAGTAATTCCATATTTGTTGGCTAAAATTACAAATAGCTAATAACACTGGTTTTTTTTTTATCGTAGCTGAGAGCTTGTTTAAGAGTTACTGGTGATTGAGATCATCAGAATGGTTGATGTTTGATACTATAAAATGTCAAACTGCTATTATAGTGTTTGCATGAAGTAGCTAAAAATAGTAACATTTTTATGTTACCTAACTATCAGGCTCGCTCGCCATTTGTGCTCAAGCACACCACTAGTATGTATGTATATATGTATATGGATTGTATGTATGCTCTTTAAACGCGCGCGCGTGCAGGGAACTTTTTTCTTCAAAAAACACGGCTTTTTAGGCTTGACCCCAGTTTATTCTGAAACTACAGCATTAAACAAGCCTTACTTTATACTTAAGCTCCAAAGTGTGAAAAAATTCCTGCGAAAACGCTTGCTTTTCAAAAAACAAAAAGTTGATTCGACCGGTTACTATGGCATTGAAAACCCTTTACCATATTTAAATTCAAAACTTCGCCTTTTTTCCGGCTAAGTGTGGCTTGTTAGTTGTCAAGAGCCACCTGTAGTCAGTACTAAGAGAGCTATCACTACTTATGAAAAGCGTATGTAAGCACATAAAGTATTGATGCTAAGGAAGCTGAGGGATGCTGAGGTAAGTACGTAATTCTATATTGTTAGCTAAATATGCAAAAATAACTCTGGCCTTTCTTTTTTATAGCTAAGAGCTTCTTGTTAACAGTGACTGGTAAATTCAAATAGTCAGAATGACTCAAATTTGGTACTACAAAAGTTACCACTGCTCAAGAAAATGAGGTAAGAAAGTAATTTTGTATTTGTGTACTAAAATTGATTGTCTTTTGTTTTTGTAGGTGAGAGTTTGTTGTTTAAGAGTTACTGGTGATTGAGATCATCAGAATGGTTGATGTTTGATACTACAAAAGTTACCATTAATTAGCTGAGAGCTTGTTCAAGAGTTACTGGTGATTGAGATTATCAGAATGGCAGATGTTGGATACTACAAAAGTTACCATTAATCAGGTAAGAGAGTGATTTTGTTTTGTTTGCTGAAATATAAGGTCATAATTGCAAATCTTTTAAATAGAGTGAGATTTGTGGTAGTTCCAATTGTGAACCCTGACGGATACAATGTAAGTTCTGGGAATATCTTTCTTCAAAAATATTACATATTTGGTAATAGTAATCTTGGACCACTGATCGTTTGTGGAGAAAGAACCGAAGGAGTTTGAGTGTTTGTAAACGTCTACAAGCTATAAGTTACATTGAGAGGTGGCGCAATGGAGTTGATTTGAATAGAAACTTTGACTACCAATGGGGAAAAGTAAGACACTATCTTAACCCTAATCTAATTTTAAAGATGTAGCTACTCAGAGAAAATGAGCAGCTAGTGAAAGGGAAAGAGATCTTTCATTATAACCTTAAGGCTTTATGTCTCAAAATGAACAACCTAAGGGTGGCAATATACATCCACGCACTTTGGCTGCTATGGTAGAATTATACTGATTTATTGAGTAGTGGTCATTTTTTTATGTACACAAGAATACCTGACAGGTCGAGAGTGAAAAGAGCTCGTATTGACAGTCACAGAAGGTTCTACAGCTTGTTCAATATCTGATTTGGAGGCACCAAACCCAAGAACTGTTGAAGTTCAACAGATAGTTTGTTTTAGGACGATAGGAAATAGTCTGGTGTAACCTAGACTTGCAGTTGAATGTTATCACTTCCTTTTTGTTAGACCATATGTTTTGCCATACTTCCTATTGGATATAGCAAAGTTATTGCTAGGCCTGCTTACCATCGCTATTTGATCACCTGACTAACTTCAGGAATCAATAGTAGTTGTTGTATCCACTCAATGCCATAATAGAGGATAAGGCATTTTTAATGTATTGGCATTACCATGCATGTAGTTGTCCAACCCAACTGTGGGCACGGAAAATAAATGGCACTAGTGTTTATGTGGGGGGGAACTTGTCGCTGCCACCAGAATCAGGGACGCGCACAGGATTGCTGAGAGGATTACGAGTTCTCTGCCAAGCCGTGGCCGATCTACAACCCAACGAGAGTTTTAGGACTAGTTAAATTGCAATCGGAAAACACTGACTGAACAAAACCGGAAGTGCAGCCGAGATTTATAGTTCTGTCTCGGCCACACCCACACACAAGATAAATGATACACACAAACTTATAAACACATTACACACGGCACGAGTTAAGCTACCTACTCTAACACACACAACACACTGCTAATAATAATGAATAATTGTTCTAATGACAAACACACAAATGAATGTTCCACATGATCTTTAGTCTTCTCTCTTCTTCTTTCTCTTCCTTGACTCTTGGCTGGCTGGCCCCACAGGCCCCCCCGCTAAGCCTTGGGCACTATCTTCACAAGGCTGATATAACTCCTGGACAGACAGCCCTCTATCGTAGCCATCATTCGCACATTTGTAGTCTTGCCGGCTAAGCCCATCGGCATTCCCATTCAGCTTGCCAGGGCGATACTCAATCTCGACGTCATAGTCCTGAAGCTTCAGAGCCATGCGCATCAGCCGCTTGTTGAGATGGCTGCTCGTTGTCAAGGCAACACATGCCCGGTGATCGGTGACGACTAATACTTTCGACCCACAGGTGTAATGGTCGAAATGCCTCATACTCTCAACTATGGCCAGCGATTCTAGTTCCGTCACTGAGTAACGGTGCTCAGGTCCTCTCAGTTGGCGACTATAAAAAGCCACCGGTAGTTCTCGTCCTTCACGCACCACATGTAGACATCCACCCATGCCCCCTTCAGAGGCATCCGTATACAGTTTGAGGTGATCTGACTGGGAAGGAATACACAAAACACACGCATTACACAACAATTCTTTTAACACACAGAATGCCCTGTCCATCCCCTCAGTCCAGGCGATATGAAGTGGAGCTGTCAGGGAAGTGCTGGGAGTTAAGAGGCAGGAATAATCAGCAAAGTTGGGGATAAATTCCCTGTAGTACCCCACTGATCCAAGAAATGTCCTCATCTGTCTCTTCGTAGTTGGTCTGGCATATTCCCTCATCGCACTAACCCTAGCTTCCGGGATGCCAATCCTTCCATTCCCAATTTGATGGCCCAAATACTGCATACACTTCCTCCCAAACTCACACTTCCTCCTTTTCACCTTCAGCCCAGCTTCATTCAACACCTTCAGCACCTCACTCACATCCCTAATATGGTCATCCCAACTCCTACTGAACACTACCACATCGTCAATATAATTCTTACAAACATCCTCTACTGGCTTCAATACCTTCTCTACCACACTCTGAAAAATAGCAGGCGCATTCTTCAGACCGAATGGCATACGCCTAAACTTGAATTTCCCTAAGGGGCAGCTAAAAGTGGTGAACTTGCTAGACCCCACCTCCATAGCAATCTGGTGAAACCCGGCTGTCAAATCTAGTTTTGACAGCACGGCACTTGGACCCACTTTGTCCATAATCTCTCTTAGGGATGGCAGCCAAAACCGCCTCAAAGGAGTGACTTGGTTCACTTCCCTATAATCCACACAAAGTCTTAGGGAGCCATCTTTCTTCCGAATAGGAACAATCGGGCTGCTCCACTCTTCGTCACTAACCTCAATTATACCTGCATCCAACAGTTTCACAATCTCCCTCTCCACACTCTCCCTCAGTTGAACTGGGATATTTCTCGGGGGAATGTTAACAACTCTTGCCCCTTCCTCGAGCACAATTTTACACTCCCCAGTTGAACACAAACCCGGTGTATCACTGAAACAATCCCTGTTCTTATCCAACAACTCTTCAATATCATTCACACTATACCCATCACATCTTTCATCTCCCAATCTCTGCTTATTGTCCCACTTCTCCATCTCCTCGTCTTCCTCCGCCACGATGCTAATACCTGCCATGTGCTTTGCGCTCTCACCCATATTATATCTCTTTAAATTGTTAATATGTGCAAGTCTGACATGCTCACTATTCTCTTTTTTCACGCGATAAGTTACTTTAGAGACTCGCTCACATACCACATAAGGGCCTTCCCACGAAGCCGATAAAGCCAGATGAAGTCCAGGAACTCTCATTAGTACCAAATCTCCAACACTCAACACACGATCTGATCTGTGGCGATTGAAAGTTTCAGATCGTTTACTAATTGCATCCAACTCATTTGCACATGCTAGGTCATGCAACAACATTAGTTTGTCTTGCAACACAGAAACCCATTCACTAACATCCATTTCATTATACACATCATCAACCCACCCAGAGTAAACCAGATCTAGGGGGCCTACCATGGCTCTACCATATACCAACTCATGGGGAGAAAATCCCGTTGAGCGGTTCGGCACCTGTCTGATGGCAAACAGTGCCATGGGCAGGAAGTCTGCCCAATTAATCCCTTCCTCTATCGCCTTGCTCAACATAGGCTTCAAAGTGCCGTGGAACCTTTCCAGGACACCATTTGTTTGGGGACGGTACGGGGAGGATTGTATCTGATCGCAACCTAGGATCTCACACATTTTTGACACAACCTTACTAACGAAAACTGTACCCCGGTCCGTCAAGATCTTGGCAGGAATACCAGTCCTGAAGATGATGTTACACATGGCTGATGCAACTGCCTCAGCAGTGACCGACCTGAGAGTCACTGCTTCCGGCCATCGAGAGGCTAAACAAATATATGTCAGTACATACTTCACCCCTCCCCTAGACTTGGGTAAAGGGCCTACAAGATCGAAGGCAACAGAACCAAAAGGCACGGATATCACTGGCCTCTCGATCATTTTGACTTGCTTGTTACCCGCCCTGTTATGTTTTAAGCAGGTATCACACGTGTTCACCTTGGCAACAATGTCTCTTCCCAAACCCGGCCAAGTAAATCTCTTGTTAATTATACGTCTCATGGCTTTGACCCCGACATGTCCACACTTGTCATGGGCCAAACTCAAAACAGATTCTCTCCTGTTCGTAGGGAGGACTAAACGACAACTTATGTCACCAGAGCTGTCAATGAGTTCATGAAACAACATGTTGTCCTTCCAGATATACCCATTAAGTTGTTTATCAGCCAACTCCCTGCACACCTTCAACGATTCATCTTCCTCAACCTCATACCTAAGCACCTCCTTCTCATTCCTCACAGCCATATTAGGACTCCCGAAGCACTCCAACACTTCATCCTCTACACTGCCCTTAGCCGCTACATCCCTATCACATACCTCTTCTACATCTCTCCTCTCCCTTTCATCCTCAACTACATCCTTAACATTACTCTCCTCCACCTTGGTGGAAGACTCAGAACGCTCAATCACGTCCTCGCTCCCAGGACATATGGACACTTCGGGTACCACCTCATCCTCAACCTCCCCAGCGGGATCAGGAATGACGTCCATCACCCCCGGTTTAGAAGAAGGAAGTGGCACCTTACTAGGCCCCGCCTGCTCCAAAGTTGCTCTAGTCTCTTTAGCAGCAGACCGAGTCAAAACAACGGAGACAGGCACAGGTGGAGGCGAAACATCCTCCAAGCCTGCCGACAGCGTGTGACGACGGACTTCACGATCACACAACTTGTCTAGGGCAACTAAAGCGTCACTCTCACTTTCGGGAGGGGCACTCAGAAACACAAAAGATTGCCTCTCTCCCTGCTGACTAACAGCCACAACTTGACTAAAAGTCCTTCCTCTCAACTCAAATGTTACCCGAGCTAGTGGGCACCTAATCACTGCACCATTAGCTAACACAAGACTCTCGAACTCCCCAGTAAAGTGGGTTTGGTCAACCAGGTCCCGAGAAACCATCGACATAACCGCCCCCGAGTCAGGGAGAAAGAAGCACCAGCGACCGTTGCACTTTCCCTTGAACTCTATGAGAGAATTCGTGGAGGAGGCCACAGCCTGGCTCTTCGTCTGATGCTTCTTGGAGCTGTTGGACTTCTCGTCCACCTTATTGTCATCTCTCTTACACACTTTGTCAGCCCTGCTAGGACACTCAGGAGCCTTATGTCCTTGCTGATTACAGACATAACAAACTACACTTGGGGAATACCCAACCCGCCTGCAATCTGACGCCTTATGGCCGACACCCTGGCACTTGAAGCACCGGAACCCTTCAAACGATCTAATGGGACTGCCCTTTCTCTCACCTCTCTGCCTGCTCCTATCATACGTACCTCTCTGAGGGGCACCAGATTTGAGCATTTCCGCGACATCATTCAGGTCTTCATATGATGTAATTGACCTAGACTCTAACAGGCACTTCTCCGAGGGATAAAGGGTTGCGCGGAAAAGGCCTACGACCACTGCTAAGGGGACATCCTCAACAGAGTCGCAAGATAGTACTAGCCTCTCCATATTATCTCTCAGGGTCTGGAATCTGCTAACATGATCCATAGTCCTCATCTCCCTTTCTCCCGCACCAAACAATTTATCGGTCACGGCAGAACGACTAAGTCCCAGTTTCTTAATCAAGGCTCTCTTAAGCTGAGCATATGTACACTCGCCCTCACATACTACACCCCTCACTGCCTTCCTCGCCTTAGGGGTCAATTTCCTTAGTAAGATTCGCTTCCACTTTCTCGAGGGGACCTCTAGATCTTTAAGGTCTGCCTCCAAACCCATAATATAATGGTGAATTTCATCACTGTCCCGATATGATACAATGGATTGAATCTCACGGGAGGTACTTTCATTAGACTTAGTGACGTGCTGATTATGCATCGACATGGTCATTGTTTTAATCAGCCTTTTCACGTCCCTGCTAGAGATCTGATTATCAATGTCAGTCTCACTCTCATCCTCAGTAACCTCCTCCTCACTCTCACTCATCTCTGTTTCCATGATGGGCCGTGCCACACTGGCGCGGGAAACGGAGCGCTCTGACGCTCCAGTGGAACGGGGTGCAGACCTTCTCGCAACCCCCTCTCTCCCACTATCACTCCTAGCCACAGACCTCCTACGACTAGGACGAGCACTACTGCCACGGGGCTTCGATCTCACAACACTAGCCTCCCTCACAGTGCTGCCACTCACACTGTCTTCACCATCACTCATCTTACTCTTTGGATCAATAGGTACGTCAAACACAGACACACCACTCACGCTCTCAACAGCGTCGCCTGCTCTCTCAGGCAAATCTTCCCTCAATTCCAACAAACAAGACTCCTCACCTAGTGTGGAAGCTAGGCCTGAATCAGTGATAGATGGCTCTGACTCACTCTCAGAATAAGTACCGTACTTAGAGTTGTCCCGGCACGATCTCTCTCTCTTTGCTCTTGTTGCTCCTTCTTTCCCAGCCTTCCCAGACATCCACTTCCACCTGGTGAGAAGACTTCAAGGGCACCTGGAAAAACAAAACCAGATGATAAGCACTACAGCAAATATAAAACACACAAAGATAAAACACGCAATTAAATGATCGACACGTAACGCAAAAATTACACGTAAAAAACGTAAAGAAATGAAACACCAACTCAATTGGCCACGTGTGACGAGCACTAATTGGAACACACACGCAAAATGAAATTGTGATACACACAACAGTTTGAAACGACTCAGCAGATTGAAACAACGTGGAGGCGATGCAGGCGAACTCCGACTCGGGTATGTTAAGTCCAGCGAAGCGGTCGGCGTATCCAACACGGAACTGAGGCGGTGCGCACTACACGAAAGGTACTCGCAAGGTCCTGAGGAGTGGATTTGCTCGGGGGAACACTGCTACTAGCCAGTAGTGAGGTACGCAGGGTAGATGATTCCGACCACGTAGGCGATCCAGATCCAATCAAATTTTTAGGCTCTTTCGGACCACCGCTGCCGCCAGTTGTGGGGGGGAACTTGTCGCTGCCACCAGAATCAGGGACGCGCACAGGATGGCTGAGAGGATTATGAGTTCTCTGCCAAGCCGTGGCCGATCTACAACCCAACGAGAGTTTTAGGACTAGTTAAATTGCAATCGGAAAACACTGACTGAACAAAACCGGAAGTGCAGCCGAGATTTATAGTTCTGTCTCGGCCACACCCACACACAAGATAAATGATACACACAAACTTATAAACACATTACACACGGCACGAGTTAAGCTACCTACTCTAACACACACAACACACTGCTAATAATAATGAATAATTGTTCTAATGACAAACACACAAATGAATGTTCCACATGATCTTTAGTCTTCTCTCTTCTTCTTTCTCTTCCTTGACTCTTGGCTGGCTGGCCCCACAGTTTAGTCTACTCTGTCCTCTTGGTAGTTGTCTTGCTGCCACCAGGGTTCACAGGTAGCCACTCTGCATAACCTCTTAGATTTTATTTAATATGTTCATACAAAGTCATACACAAAGCAGGACTGAATACAGCCAACAAATATTGAAAGTGATAATATATACTAAGCTAAGCCAGAAACAAACACACAGACATTTTGAACAGTAATCACCACAACACATCTATAGAAACAAAGTTCACTAAACCCATTCACTAGCAATCACAACATTCAACACATTTATACACACTAAGAATTGTTAAGTGCTTGAACACTGAGCATCCCCTACTCCTACATCCTTCTCTCTTCTTCTCTCTAGGGACTGCTGGCCCCACACCAACCTAGCTGGATTCATGGACATCCAGAAGTTGTCTGTTCCTGCAGTAAACTGTAACACTAAAACTTAAAGTTAAAATACAGCCTAATATCCTGCGCGCGGTTATCAGACTATGCAATATAGGAGCCTGGGGAACGTGGTGGTTGCCATAGACTGGCATTCTTTTGGACAGCTAATTCTTCGCCGATATGGTAAGAGTATTTACATGAGAAAGTCTTTTATTAATTAATTCAGAATAGTGAAGCATATAAATTGAAAATAAATCTTGGGCTGATTTGCTTCATGATGCCATTGTGGAAAATCTTGTTTCCCTACCTTATCAGTTCACATTTAAGTTCTACATATTATCCAGCCAATTGAAAACTGTATTATATCTATCACTGACAAATTTACAGAGTAACTGAGTGGGTGCTCAGTTGTAAAAATTGTTGCCTTAACTAAGTGCAGGCTAGTTTGTACTAAAAGTAAATGGTGGAGCACAATAATCACTTGTAAAAGTATTTATTAATGACTGAGTGAAAGAATCTTTGCATAGGTGTATGGTTAACTCTCATCAGTTAGTTAGCTATAAGGTAAAGATAATAGAAGAAGTAATCAGGAGAATTAAGTTGACTGGCAGTGAGACCAATATGAGTCCTTTTCATTGCATTGCTTTTTTTTTTTGTTTTTTTTGTTTTTTGTTGTTGATGTTTTGCTAAAAGTTCTGACTCTAAAGTTGTAGTTCAGGATGAAAAATATACTTCCTCCCTTCAATCCACAGCTTGTTCCCACAACTTGTGATCAGAATTTGACAATAATTCACACATATAGCACAAAAAAATAACGAAATAATAATGAATTAAGAATGGAATAAAGCACACTGCTTGACATTTTTGTTTGTAATATTTTAATGTGACCTTATTGAAATGTAGGCTGGACAATGGCAGATTGCCCTGACTAGGTCAGGATCAAAGCCATGGCAGATGAGATGAAAGAGATCATATTTAGAAGCAATGAAAACATTTATACATCCCAAAAGAGTTCCCAACTTTACACCAGCAGTGGGACAGCTTCAGACTGGTTCTACTCTGACCTGGGCAATGTCAAAAATGAGTTCAGAGCAGCTGCATACACGATTGAGCTGAGGGATACTGGGACCTACAGATTCGAACTTCCTCCATCACAGGTTAATGAGCGAGATGTTACATTTAAATAGATTGAGCTATATTGAATGCTGGCAAATTTAATTTTGAAATGTTGTTAGATAACTCCAACTGGAGAAGAATGGATTGAACCTATTCTATGGCTGGTTGAAAGCCTTAATGAAGATCCCTTATTGAAAGAACCATGATTTTCATTATCTGAATTGATTTGATGTTTGATATAACCAAAATGTGTTTTTTGTTTGTTATTATTTTATGCATTGTACATAACTATTGTAATTGAAATAAAAATGAAGTAGCTATGCATAGAAAATAACTTTTCCTCTTAATTTTCTAAATTATGGAATGATATTATACAAAATAGGCCTACCCTGAATTCACAAAAAAAAGTGAGCTAAGCTTTAGCTACTTATCTAACATTAAAAGAATTGGAAACAAGTATTAACTCCAGGAGTCTCTAGAATTTGATAATGGGTCCTTTATTCTGAGCAGTTGAGTAGTGTGTTTCCTTATGTCCTTTGTCACCAGAAAGAGTTGCTACTCCTTTTTTTTCTTCACTTTGGTGGTGATCACGGGCATATCAAATACTTCAACAATGCTAATCTCTCCTTCACAATTCAGTTAAAAATGCCGAGTATACTATTTTATAGCTGATGCCACCAACATGTGCAGAACTTTTTAAGGCAATCTAGTCTCATGAGACTTAGATGATCCTGAAAAGCAGCTATGTATAGAGTCTAAATTATTATGAGATAAAGTGTGTAACATTTTTTAATACAGTCAAAATATAAACCTATCCAGAGGTAAAAGTGATAAATGAATAAATACAAAGCAGGAAATGATCAATTAAGACCTCTTTTTACAATGTTGAAGACTGGCAATTGATGAAATAAAACTCACAACAGCTTTGTCCTGCACTAGTGTTAATGGTGACAAGTATTAGCTACTGGCATACATTGCAGTTGCTTATTGTCAAGTGCCAGTCTCTTTCGCAGATTTTATTCCAGATCATGAAATGCTGAAGGTTTTCTTTAATTTTTTTCCTCCTCATCCCTTCTCAAGGTTCGTGTAAGGTTCTTGGGTAGAAGGAGCTTGCTGGTTAAGTAGTCACAGTTCCATGCAAAGTTTACCATTTAAGCCTGTGCTTAGCTTACCAAACAAATCTTTATATATCATATCCTTTTCAGCTATCTCACTCGTTCTTTTCTTTGTCCCAGTCTTTCATGTCAAGGATTTTATACATATTACTGAAATGCTTTAAGGCGGTAATATTTATCATAACTTTAATGCATGCATATATTTTTTCACTAGGAGGCTCAAATCATTGCCCATTTGATGCTCTTCAAAATGAGCTAAAACTATGGGCAGAAAACCACACCCACCAAAATCTTAAGGCATCAACATCCAGAAAATCCTCTCCACTACTACACAACTAAACTTATCCTACTTCAATTCCAACACTTCGAACTTCACACTGATACCTTGTATACCAATTGAATGAATAATTTTTTTGGTGCACATCAATTTTTTATTGTAAAAAAAAACTATTTTTTAATGGAAATGTGAGAAAATGTGAATAACTTGATCATATTTTTATTCTAAACTATACATTCATTTAAAAAGTGGAAAAGGAGCCTTTAGATGATATAAAAATTACTGGTGAGAACAAGTTATAATATTTAGAAGTTGACAGTTCCATTTTGATTAACCTCCTGTCCAAATGTTTACAATCCATAGAGGCCTTCCTTTAAGTTGATAAAAAAAAAGTACTACTCCATGTATGGAGTCACTTACACTTACTCCGATAGAAGTGCAGTTTATGTGGTCAATAGACTTTCCTGAGTGCTTCATTCTGTACTGTAATGAGCTAGCTATAACTGTAAGCAAAAAAAGACGAAGACACTCGCATGTATATGGCAAGCTGATCGCTTTAAAATTGGTCCCCTTAATATGCATCATAATAACATAATATTAGAACATAGCTACTATAGTTTTTGTATTGTGACAAGGGAACTTTAAACTGCTTAAGTTATTCAAAGAGGGACACTATTAACTTAGTGTCCTCGCCTTGAGGAAAGGGACACTTAGTCTCCCTCCAATTGCGCTTAGTGTCCCGAGGTTAGGAGCAGTCACTACGTTCTAAAATAGTTTGGCGCTGCGCAGCCGTCGTGAACTACCACTTTTAGGGTCCTTTAGGCCCTAAGTAGTGCCCTCGCTGCGCTCGGAGATGCTACAGCTTAGAGCCTTCAGGACCCTAAAAATGATAGGCAGCACCTAACTAATAAGCCATTGCCAAGTAACCCTATTTTGCTGCAAAATGGCTAATCCTGACTTTAATTTTGCTATCAAAAATACACCCTATTTTGCTACCAAATACCTAAGCCTTATATCTCAATATGTCTTATTTTGCAACAAAATAAGCATTATTTTGCTACCTTCAACTCAGTCTTCAAGCACTTATTTTACAACACAAAGTATGAACAACATACACTTATCACAAATTTATATTGTATCCTTACCTGGTTTCTAGAGATCTGACTAGTTGTTAGCTATATAGCTAGATAAAAATGACCTATGGTGTTCCATATACATGCTTTTTTGGAGTGCTACCTTACATTTTCATGAGGTAAATAGTTATAGCTAGCTAATAATAGCAGTTTTTTTTCTCTTTCTAACAGCCAATATTGTTTTAATTATAACTTAACCCGACATTTCGACTTCTTGCCGATATCATTCAATTTTAAGGTATTGTAATTTTCTTAGGTTCATTGCACATAATAACCACTACATGGGTATTTTTTAAAATATGCCGTACTGATCATGTTAAATTCAACAACCAGTTAAGAGGGGGCTCTAAGATATTTAAAAAAAAAGGACTTACATTTTAGCCAGCACCTGTGAGTCATGAATGGCTGAGTGGGGTTCCTCAAGCAGTTTGTATTTGTCTCTTATTCTCTAAATAGTCATTACTCATCAGCATAGCTATCAGCTATGGCAGCCCATACAAAGGATATGGTAGCTATGGAGCGCAGATTTTGTAACTGTTCCTTGCTGATTCTGAACTTGGAATGCCACTGATGACAGGAGTATTACAATGGGGATACAGTGATATCAGGAGGGTCGGAAGCAAATACAAAGTGGTGAGGCCAATATTAGAAAATTTAATTGATATTTAAAAATAATCACGGCCAATTATTAGCCAAGAAAATTTAATTTATATTTTTAAAAAAGTTTCAAACATTGTTCAAGAAAATTTAATTTATGTTTACAAATAAAAAGTTTCAATCACATTTTTTAATATCAGTTGCCAAAAATTTCCCAAAAATCTGTTCTGTAAGATCACTTCCATGAATAAATCGGTTAGCACTTTCAATCAAGCTTAGATCATCAGTAAGACCTCGATGAATATGCAAAGTCATGATGTGATTCAGCCTGTCTTGAGCCATTGTCAAACGCAAATACGTTTTCACTCTTCGTAAAGCACTAAAGGACCTTTCACTGACAGCATTAGTTGCTGGTATTACAAGTAGTAGTTGAAACGATTGACACACTTCAGATAGAAGTTCTCGCTGAACTGGAGTCATTGCTTTGAAGAATTCAGTAACATCAGTGATTTTAACAGAGGTTTGATTTGAAGTGAAATTAGCTCTCAGTATCTCCAGCTGAGTTCTTAATAATTCATAATTAAAATCAGTCGTATAGAAATTAGCCACACACTTTAACTCAGCTTCATAATCCAGTCCTTGAACTGCTTTTAGAATAAGATTTTGAACATTATGAAAAACATTATAACCAGGCCGATTAAATCGATCAGTAATAGAAGTGGTGATGAGATCCAATGCTTCAAAGTAGATAGGTCTGTAGTAGTCCTCTGGTGTTTCAGGAAACACACTCTCTGCCATCTCCTTCGAATCTTCGAGGAGCTTTACGACGACGTGGTAAACCTGGTGGTGAAATATATCTACTGGACTCATGGTTTGGAAATTTAACACATGCATCCTTCCCATTAGTGTAGCCAGATGAAATATAGGTGGTTTCAAGATTACTTACTGAATTAAGCTTATTCTCAGAGTAGGCTTTCACACAAATGAAGCAGAATGCTGCATCCATATCTTCACAATAATGAAGCCAAGGCCACCTTTGGAACCACTGGGGCAAAAACGATCTTTTTACGACATTTTTCTTCCCAAATTCTCTCCTTGGGAACTTGAATGGAGGAGAGGATGGCTGGTGCGGCTCTGTTCCAACTACTGGCACTTGCAGCTTTTTAGGCTTCATGAATGATTGAATGCAGCCAAAACTTTAGTAGCTAGTTCACTGTATTTTAGCTCTGGCTACACTCACAATGGTGGTTAGCTAGGTAGTGGTAAGGTTAGTCACGAGGTTCTTCAACATAATATTATAATCATAACAACTAGAACAAGAACAACAACTAAAAAATGACTGAATCACTGGTAGTTTTATAGGCATGCTCAAGGTGGGGTGGTGAAAGTAAAGTACACAGGGAAAAAAGAAAAAAAAACATTGTATGCAGGTAGACTTCCATAAGTTTATAAAGTGTGAATAAATAATTGAATAGAATACTAATTTGAGTTTGGTAAACAAAGTCAATGGTGTGGAAAATTAAGTAATCATAGTTCACCTTTGGACTCCAACATTGATGCCATTTTTACCTAAGCTAAAAAGCAACGTGATAACTAGTGGTGTGCTTGAGCACAAATGGCGAGCGAGCCTAAAGACTAGACTATTTTTATTGACTTCTAACACTGAAGCTACTGAAAATAAGGTCCAGTTTTTAAATTTAGCATACAGGGTAAAGGGATTTCAGTGCCATAGTAACAACTCTCTGCAACTGCTTGAATTGAAGGAAAAAACAACAACAACAAAACAATACACGTTATTTAAAAGTTTTCTTTGTGATATTCTTTAGCTAAGTAGTGGTTGTAACACACAATGCTTTGACACAGCTGGACATGCACCTTACACAGACTTACCTTCGCAGTAGTCTAGTGGACAATGTATTTTCAGGTAAATACTGTGCGCACGGCTTATAACCATGACAAAGAGCGCATTGACTTACCACCGCCACTAACTCGAATAGAAATGGAAGTCCCTTAAGTTGTCAAGCTTTAACTGCACCCGCAAAAGAATTCAAAACGGTAAACAGCACTTCTAAGGATTTGCAGCACAGGTTTGAACCAAACCCTATTATTAAGAAAACACGCTTATTGTATAGTAGCCGGGGACGTACCACTAGCTACAAGACTAACCTCCGCGGTTAGACAATTGGACAATTGCTAGGGCGTATAAATAGCAACTACCGGTAAGTTTTGAAGTATTAACTGCACATGCAAAGGAATTCAAAGCGGTAAAAAACAATTCAATTTCTAGGATGATACGGGTAATGATCGCTAACTCAGAGGATTCCGTTTAGTGAAGTTTGGGACCGAGTCGATCACCAAACAAAAATGACGTGTTTCCACGTGTGTCTCGCTCGCGTTTCGCTCGCTCGCCAAACTACATCGGGTGAATTTCTCCAGGGACACCAAATTATAAACTTCAGGTTTGTCACACCTTCTTATGTCGCCTCTGTGGTGTTATTTAGTTAGTCTGATTTGGGTGATGAGAGGCACTAAAGAATTACTTGCTGAATACACCAGAACGGTTTCATATGAAAATGAGATTTTGGTGAAGTGGTAAGCTCATGTGAAATGTGCTGATACTATATATATATATAAATTTACCCTTTATGTTCATATGTTAGCTTTAACTTGAAAGAATGTCAGATACATACATTAAGGACTGCTGAAGGAATTGACATGTGGAAGGTGGACCAGCATGGCAATGTTGACTTTAGAATTTCTATCGATTATTTTGTAAAAATCCAGAATTTCTTTTCCAACTGCACAATATTAGAAAATGTAGAAAGATTAGTTCGTAGATCAGAGAGGCAAATGAAGCTACAAACTACAAATTCATCAGATGCATTACATAAAGTTAAAGTGGATAAAAATCAAGCAGAATGGTTTAAAAAATACGTAAGATTTTTATACAGTTACAAAGAAAGAAGTAAATCAGGTATATGTATTTCTTTTTATCATATTTAAGACAGAGTATTGTATGAAAAAACATCGAAAGTTATACATAAATTATTATGCAAATATAGTGATTTGTGCACAAATAAATTCACAAATTTTCAAATAATAGGATATGGGGTACAGCTATTACTGTTAAGTTACTGATCAAGAATAATTTGTTAATGCACATTCACTTTTTCCCAGCATCCATATGCAGAAATTGTGCAGTGGTGGAAGAAACTGAGTGAGGATAACCCAGAGGAAGTCACCTTCATTGAGTCCATAGGACAAAGTCACGAGGGGAGAGACATGCCAGCTGTTGTAGTGACATCTTCCAAAGATAAACCAAACACAGTGTATTTCCAGTGTCTTATCCATGCTAGTAAGAATAGAGTGAAACACTTAAACTGTGAGTAAATGCATTTGTTTAATTAATCTATAGGAGAGTGGATTTCAGGAACGCAGTGCATGTATATCATAAATTATCTGGTGGAGAACAAAAATGAGACTCGGGTAAGGAACACATTTGATGAAACATTAAACATAAAGTCGCTGTATTATATGGGTGAGAAATATTCTAAATAGAGTGAGATTTGTAGTAGTTCCAATTGTGAACCCTGACGGATATGTGGTAAGTTATGTGAATAGTTTTCTTAGAAATGATTACTTTTTTGGTGATAGTTTACTTGGACTCAGGATCGTATGTGGAGGAAAAACAGAGCGAACCGCAGTCCATATTTGAAATTTCCAGATTACAAAATGGGAGATTGTATTGGAGTTGATTTGAATAGGAACTTCGGCATTCGATGGGGAAATATCGGGGTAAGACATTTTACTTAAGCCGTACTTCTCAATGTATTTTTTAAGATATGCTACTCAGTGTAAAACAAGCAGTTATTAGTAAGTAAAAACAATGTGCAAATGAGCATGATAGTTTTAGTACTAAGGATGAAATATTGAAAATTGGGTATATGTAGATAATATGTATAGGTTACACCATGAGGTGGAGGTTGGCGGGATTAACACTACCAAGAGACTTTGGCCTTTGGTGAGTGTAAATCCTGAATGGACCAAACTGCTCTATTACTATCTGCGTCTAGACAGGGCCGGAGGAACAGGTCGGGCAGGTCGGGCAAATGCCCGACCAATATTTGGTCTCTAGCTAAGTTGATACCTGTTACACAATGGACTGCACTTACTTTTTCTTTGGTTGTTTATTCATAAGCTTCGAATTGTAATTGATGCACGATAATTATAATTCACCACACCCACTATTATAAAAGAAAAAGGGTCGGCGATGCCAGACTATTCAGTCGGGGCTGTGCGTGATGGCTACTACCGCAAGTGCAAGTACCAGCCTTCTTGAGAAGTTTCACCCATCCCAGACTTTCAGGTTAGTTAGAGCTCGAAGAATCTAATTTATACTCAATGAAACCAAATGTAATGTATAGGTTTCCAAAAAGGAAATTTGGTAAAACTGAGAGAAGTTTTAGGGCTGAGTGGTGCGAGGATTATTCCTGGTTACATTATGATGTGAAACTGGATGCAGCGTTTTGTTATTTATGCATGAAGGCTTCTTCAGAAGGAAAGTTTTTGACTAGCACAAAAAGAGAGAAAACTTTTATAAGTACTGGGTTTACTTACTGGAGAGATGGTACTATATGCTTTAAAAAGCACCAGTCAACATTGTGCCACCAGGAAGCTGTTGATGCAGTAATTACCCTTCCTAGGGATATTTCGTGTGGGGTAGGGGAAGCTCTTAGTTTGGCCTATAAACAAGAAAAGGCTACTAACAGAAGAATGTTTTTTGCTATTCTTCAAAATATTCGCTTTCTTGTTAGGCAGGGTCTCCCTTTCAGAGGAAGTCAAACCGAAATTGACAGTAACTACATTCAGTTATTACTTCTTCGGGCTTTGGATATACCGGAACTTTCAACTTGGATGAACAAGAAAACTGACAGGTATACAAGTCCTGTTATTCAGAATGAATGTATGAAAATTATGGCCCATGAAATTATGAGAAAATTAGCAGGAATTATTCGTGAATGTAAATGTTACACAATAATGGCAGATGAATGTACTGACATTTCGAATACAGAACAGTTTACTATATGTATCCGATGTGTTACTAAAAATCTGGAAGACCATGAGTACTTCATTGGAATTTATGAAGTAGAGAACATTAGTTCTAATACTCTTGTTCAGGCAATCAAAGATACCTTGTTACGGTTTAGCTTTGACATCTCAGATTGCAGAGGGCAATGTTACGATGGAGCATCCAACATGTCTGGGATAAGAAATGGTGTAGCTACACAACTACTTTCAGAAGAAAAGCGTGCCATCTTTTCTCATTGCTATGGACATGCCTTAAACTTAGCGGTAGGGTATACCATGAAGCAGTCTACAGTGTGTTCGGAAGCTCTTGAATCAGCCTTTGAAATCACTAAGTTGATTAAGTATTCTCCCAAAAGAAATGTTCAATTCAACAAAATTTCTTCAGAACATGAAGATGAGAGGAGTACTGGGATACGAAAATTTTGTCCAACACGATGGACAGTACGGGGTGAATCCATAAATAGTATTCTACAAAATTACAATGTTTTAAAGGAATTATGGGAAAGTTGTCTGCAGTTAAGCTTGCAACCTGATGTAAAGGGCCGTATTATAGGTATTAAAGCTCAAATGTCTAAGTTTAAGCTTCTGTTTGGGCTGAAACTTTGTGAAAGAATATTTCTTATAACTGATAATCTCAGTAAGACACTACAAAATCAATCTTTATCTGCTGCAGAAGGGCAAGAAATAGGTATGCTGACATTGCAAACCTTACAAAAAATGAGAAATGAGGATGACTTTAAATTATTTTATCAGCATTTACAACTACTACAAGTATCTACCAATACAGAAGAACCATTTTTTCCAAGAAGGAAACGAGCACCAATACGACTTGAAGTAGGTGATGGGGCTGGTTATCATGCTGCTAGTGTCGAGGAATTATACAGGACTCAATACTATGAAGCTCTTGACTTAGCTACTGTTAGTATCAAGGATCGATTTGAGCAACCTGGATATGCAGTATATCAAAATTTGGAGGAGCTTCTTCTCAAGTCAGCAAATAATAAAGATTACTCTGTGGAGTTGCAAGAGGTATTAAAACTTTATGATGACGATTTCAATGAAGTAGAGCTGACTACTCAACTGAAGATATTTACTGAGAAATTTTCGACCAGTGGCAATGTTACCTTAAGAGAAGCTATTGATTATTTAAAGAGCTTAAGTGATGGCCAGAAGCAATTTTTTCAACAAGTCTGCCGAATTGCTCAATTGATTCTAGTGATGCCCTCCACTAATGCTGCTAGTGAGAGATCATTTTCGGTAATGAAGAGAATTAAAACTTATTTAAGGAGTACTATGGGACAAGCAAGATTAAACCATTTAATGGTCTTGAATGTTTATAAGGAAGAATTGGATAATCTAGATCTTACTATTGTAGCTAATGAATTTGTACAAGGCAGTGAACACCGACTTCAAATATTTGGAAAGTTTTAGGCTACTGACTGAGTTAATTTCTTCTGTGTATCTGTGTTTGACAAACATACCTTTGAAATGATTCCTTCTTTTTTTCTTCATATGAATGGTATTTTACAAAAACAAAAAGAAGCTATGGTTAGATTTAGGGTTATCAATATACTGTACTAGAGTATTTTAAAACAAAAATAACAGGAAATAAACTAACAAAAAAACATGTCGGGCATGTTTCTTTTCTAACATCTTTCCAGTGATTTTGCCCGACCAATCAAAATTTGCTTCCTCCGCCCCTGCTAGAACTAAAATATATTTTGCCATCCTGAAGTATGGAACTAAAAGCTACTTCAGGTAAAATGAATCACTATGTGTGAAGCCTCAACATTACTATAAAATAGCTAGCTAACTATTACAAAGACGTAAAGAATAATTTATTAGATATAGTACAATAATGTCGATATGTAGCTTATTGAAGCTCTTGCAATGAAATGGTAGACATAAATGCTGTCTTAATAATTAAGAAAATGTGCAAAAAGATACCACCGACCAGGTAGTTTCAACAGGGAACTCCAACCAGTAAACCACTGAGACTATGAAGCAAACCGCGGGGCACATATTTCATTATAATTTTTAAAAAATTCTTTACCAATGAGGACAATTGGGCTATGGTATGAAAAAAAATATTTTCCACGGCACAAGCTAAAAATTTTTAAGTAAACTTTAAGATGAGTGGTGAAGAAAAACAAAAGGTATATAACAGGTTAGAAGAAAATTCATTACTTCTTATTAGTGCTTACTGAAAAGTGAGAAATTATTTGCTCACATGCGTATAGCATGACAATAGGGTGTGTTACCAACAATTGATTATGATAGTATGGCCAAAAAATAACAAGTATTTTCTATAGTTATAGTTTTCTATAGTTATAAGTTAAATTGTTACGTGCATGATAAAAACAAAAAAAATAATAGAAATTATTTTAGACATATTATGTAGCTAAAATTGAAGTTTCTTAAGCCAGCTCACTCGCCATTTGTGCTGAAGTACATAACTAGTAAGAAAGTGTGAAGGGAACTTCATAATACATTAACAATTAAGCTTAACTTTACCAAACTGAATAACTTAGGTGATTTTAAGTAGTTATTTTTTCTATTTATTTTTAACACATCACAATTAGCCAAATGTTCAGCACAAAAACAAAATCAGCTTTAAAAAAGCCTTAAATCATCACTTGCTATTTGATCTGGTACGGTAGGATTATTAATCACACAATATTATAGCTTGGTTAAATAAGAATGAAAACAAGAATTGATTACAAGGAGAATTTAAATTTAGTCTAATATTCAGAATTCCTAGTTAACATTTAGTTTCATAAGGGCTTTGAGAACCTAGCTTAGAAAAATAAAATTATATTTATGGCCAATTCTTATGAGATACACACGCAAACACATAAACATATTTTGTAGTGTCAAATATTTACTCCGGATACAAGAAAAGAGATACCTACCTCCCCTAATATATGTTCTGAAAAGTACCATGGCCTTTATGAAGAATCTGAAGAAGAAACTCAAAATATAGTCAAGTTCTTTAAGTTGGTATATACTAAATAGTCTAGTAGCATAAATTATTACTTAACTTACTTCAGGAGTCTTGGGAATGTGGTGGTTGCTGTGGACTGGCATTCTAATGGACAGTTCATTTTTCGGCCTTATGGTAAGTAGAAATAAAGTGTGCAAGTGAATATTAATTTAGTCAGTCGAAACTGAAATAATTTCACCTCAAATTCCTTGCTCTTGAAGTATGTATAAAGTAATCTTATTATGTGCTGCAAATACTAAGCTTTGTGAACTATAATGTCATGAAGTCTTCACAGCAAATTTTTATTTCTAGAAATTTTATTTGCCAATCTAAAATATAGCCACACATCCCAATTTACACCCTCAATATTATGGTGGAAGCATTTATCAATAATTTATGATAGAAGGAAGAATTTCAGTACATATTAAGGAAATAACATACATAACAAATTTGAATGAGAGGTATTAATTAAATCACTAGTGGTACACTTCAGCACACATGGTGATTAAGATAGCAGCTACATCTCAAAGATTTACTAATATTTCAAGATAAAATCAAAATGCTCTTGCCTTAAGGTACCTCAGTAGCCCTTTGTCAGGGGTTAGTTCTCTATGCTTTGTTGAGTGTGCAGTTCTGCTGTATAGTAAAGGTAGCCGCCACCAGTTCTCTTCCCAGTCTATCCCTGTATCTCATATACTAGGACTTCACTAAACCCGTACCAGTTCACACAGAAGAGTTATAAATGAGTGTTCAGATGTCAGACTGGAAAAAGACTTGGAGAACTCAGAGGGTCATGCCTATATAGGCCAAGCCTCTGAGATCACCAGAGAAACACATGACTTTGAACTGACCAATAGAAAACAGGCAACACACAGAGCACATGCAAGAAGAGAAAGTTCTAGAACATAGTCAGTGGTGCTAATGTTGATAACGGAGTGATAAAAGAATAACAGAAAACAATGATGTGCATGAGTTAAGCTGAAACAAGATAACAGTAAACAATTAAGGAGTTCATTCTCCATGTAAGAGTCCGGCTCCTACATGCTTTATTAAACAGAAGAAAGCTAAAGTTATCCAACTTTACTTGCCATGTAGCAGCACTAGAAAAGTAGTACATTTTTACAGTGAGTCCATAGCTAGATATGCATTGTGAACAAGTGTGGTGGCTTGTTATGGATTTGTTTGATTCTCTCTAAGGACCACTTGGATGTATACTCTTTATTGATAGGAGTTTCATAGCATGTGACTGACTACAATGTCTCTAATTAATGCACACCGATGTGCATGTATTAGAGCCCAAAAAATAAATGTTTGTGAGTGTCAGTGACACAGAAATAATAATAATAATAATTTGTGATGTTAGAAATAATAATTTAACTGCATGAATAATTAATTAGCTAATATGTTTGAGTTTGTTGGTGTGAAACCCAAACACATTGTAGGTAGGAAAAGTAAATAAAATTACAAGTGTTGAAGTCTGAAAGCAGCTGAATTAAAGGCTAGATATCCTCAATTGCCATACACGATTGGCAATTCATTACCAAACTTTCAGAGGTAGAGATGTGGGTGAAAAATGGTGTCACACGTCCCATTATTAATAAGCAAAAAGAGAATTAAAATTAAATTTTTTTGTAAACTCTCATTACTCCTGAGAATGTCTCTCTCACTTTTTCTCTCTTGCCAATTACTATGTTAATAAAAAAAACATAGCTGAATGTTCTTAATCAGTTGAGTTCATGTTATATAACCAATAGTTAATTGTCTACTCACTAAATGCCGGCAAAAAAATATTTGCTCATCACATAAGTTACCCACTGAGTCGTAGAAGGATGTTTAAAAGACATCAATTATTTTTCTCTCTCTCTTACAGTCAAGTCTGTTAAACAGGCTTTAGGCTTGCGGGAGGCGAGCAGTCGATGGGCTCTCGATTTTTTGCCGCTTGGGGCGGTTGCACGGCAGTGTCTTCTGCAGCTGCCCTGCCGCCTTATTCGTAGCGCCTCGCTTCTCGAGATGCTACTTCTCCCCACACAAACCCCCACGCCGGCCACTCGGAGAGCCCCGCCTGCTTCAACACCGCATGCCTCCACTCTCTCGCCCTTGTTCCCCCCTCCCCCCCTCCCTCTTAGCAGTGATCTACTACTAAAGCTACCCACTCATTATATTCATCACCTATAACAAAACTTTTTTTTTGTTGCCAATAACAGAAACAAGACTCATGCACACAACATAATCACCTATTATCTAACCACACACACATAGTGTCCCCGCTAGTTCACAGTTACAACACGTAGCATACCAGTGGTAGATCATTTGCACTGGTCGGCCTTCTGATTGGCCTCCGCCAGTTTTCTAGGCAGCTCTCCCAGTGTTTGGCTGCTGCTCCTCACATAACCTTTGTACTCCCTGCTCTTCCAGCATCCCAGCTTCTTGATCTCTGCGTCAGATGCTCCGCATTGGGCAGCTGCAATAACGGCCCCTATTCTGAAGCGTCCCACGTCAGGTGCGCCTTCGGGTCAAACGCAACCTGCTCTGGCGCTAGGGCCTCGCTGGCTCTAAGGCAGCCGTAGAAACACATACATGCAGCTGCCCACAGCAATGTGCCTCTGTCGCCACTGCTGCTCCATGCATCATGCAGAGCAGCCATGTGTCTTCCTGACACTGGCTCTCTTTCTGGGCCAGTTGTGCACTGCATCGCTCTGCGACGAGCGATGCCCTTTCGGAGTTGAGCTAGTTTTGCCATGGTTCCCCACTCGGGCACTTGTATGCCTGCTTTTATGTGCGCCTGACGTAAACCAGCCAGGTGATAGTTCACTGTAGCCGCCTGTAAACCCTCCTCAGCTAACGTGGTAACGTACGCCACAGCTTTTTCCTCTGTCACAGGCAGTGGGTCCCAGCCCCACATTTTGCACAACTTCACGAATCTCGCCCATGCCCCGGCATACCTTTTAGCCGTGACGGGCGCTATGCCATCCTGGAGATAAGCCTCCACAGCTTGTTCCACTCTGATTCTCGCCAATGGTACGCCGTCTCTGTCAGCAGTTTCACCAGTTCTGGATGTACTCGAGTAGCCTCTGCAGCTGCGCCCTGCATGATAGATTGGGCAAGTGATAGCTTGTTCGTCGACAAAGCATCTGCAACCACATTTTCCTTTCCTTTGATATGCTCTGCTATCAGCACACACTCAAATATGACCTCCAAGAATGCCAGGCATCTCATCAAGTGCATCGTGTGCACCTCTTTGCATGAGCATGCCTTGATCGGCGCAACAACAGCCATGTTGTCACAACGAATTCTGACAGTGCTATCTTTCCACTCGTTGCCCCATATTACCAGTGCTACCACTATGGGTAACATTTTTTTTGGCATGATGCTCCACTCTCTCGTTGCTGGCGCCGATTCCCAGCACAACTGGAACCATCTGCTGTTCCACCATGCCCCACACCCCCATGAGCCAGAGGTATCTGACACGAGTTCGATCTGTGGCTGGTCAGCTTCAGCTAGCGCACTCATCATTGTGACACCATTCCACTGGAGGCCGAACTGCCACCACCATTCCAAGTCTGCTCTGGCAGACATATTCAGCCCGACTCTTCTATCCCTCTGCTTCACTGTCGTCCCGAGGTCCACCAGCCTTCTCATAAATGCTCTGCCTGGCCTCACTGCTCTGCTAGCGAACCTCAGGTGGCCAACAATGGACTACAACTCTCTCCTCGTGCATGATTTTATACCTCTCCATTCCCTTAACATTCTTTTGAGTGCTTTCAATCGCTCCTCTGGCAACCTTAACACCATACTTCTAGTATCCAGCTCCATGCCCAGGAACGTGATCACCTGCGCTGGTCCTTCTTCCTTTGCAGGATCTAGTGGCATCCCCAGCTCCTCACAGGCTTCTTTAAACCCTGCCATAGTTCGGGCGCACTCTCCTGTATCTCTGCTACCAACGGCTACAAAGTCATCGATATAATGACCTAGCCATCCAGCGCCTCTATTCTTAGCAACCCACTCGATGGCATCACCAAGTGCTGTGAACAACAGCGGCGCTGATCGTAAGCCAAATGGCAGTGCACCGTCAACAAACACATCTCCATCCCACTTCATTCCCAGGAGCCACCTGTCTCTCGGGTGGACTGGAACATTTCTATAGGCCATGCTTACGTCTGCCTTCGCGATCTCCGCTCCTCCACCAAGTTGGAGCACTCTCCTCACTACATCATCCACGTACAAATACTGGACACTTGCCAGTTCTTTGTCAATGCCGTCATTCACACTTCTACCATCAGGAGCCGACAGGTTCACAATCAGCCTCCCTTCTTAGGAATGACTCCAAATGGGCTGCATTGCACCCTGCCTTTGTCCACAGACGAGGATATTCTCCAGATCCTCCTTGCTCTCTCTTCCTTCGCTAAATACTCATCAATGATTGCTTTGTGCTCCAGGGCCTTATACATGCCACCCCTGCGGCCTGTCACCTCCACAACACTCTGATCATGGCCCAAGCGGAAGCCTACACGAATGCCCCTCACAAGGAACTTCATCCATTCCTTGTCCGGGTGCTCCTCCAGTTCTCTCTCCCATTCCTGCCACTTCAGTGGAGACACCACTGCCTCCGCACAGCCGAGCGTCCCTCGTTTCTCACCTTCTGATACTCTCTCCAGCTCCAACAACTAGTCTTTAAATCGATACCCTGTGTCAATGTACAATTGATGACACACACTCTCCCACCCCCCCCTTTACCACCCTCCCGTGTATGCCTTCCGCCCCATACCACCCTCCCGTGTATGTCTGCCGTCCCTTACCATCCTCCCATGTATGCCCGCCTATGTGCATTGTCCCACCCACGTCGACTACACTAAACGCAACCTCCCCCCCATGTAACAATTCAATCCAAAAGCAAATCAGGAAATGCAACAAAACAAAACAGATAACTGGTGCGTGAGCTATGCTACCAAGCGTGAGTGTGTGTGTGTAATTAGCACGTTTCAATCTAAATTGTTCCTGTCATCCTCTGCCACTCTACTGGCTTGGGGTCTCTTGCTTGTGACTCCTTCCCGTCACTTTCACAGTACACTGCGTTGCTGGGTGATTGCCACCACACGTGGCACAGGCGTGCACAAACCGGCACTGCTGCCCAAAAATGCAGACACCATTCTGCTTGTTAAATCTGAAGCACGTGCCTGCTTGTCTCCTGTCTTTCCTCAGGCCGCCGCTTCCGGTGGCCGGTTGGCTCCTCCACACTGTCCCAGCGGCACTTCTTTCACTGACTAGCGGGCATTCATACATCAGCACCACTGAGCCAACTTCATTCCATGGCTTTTTGGGGTTAGCTGCTGCTTTCATGCGGAACTTTCTGTCATAGTTTGCTACACCTACCCACCTTCTATTTATTGCCATCTCTGCAATGGCCACTCTATATTCCGCAAGAGCCTTCGTCAGCTCCGGCTGCACTCCTGCTCTTACCCTCTCATAGAGACTGAAACACACGTGCCACCATCCCACGTCGGGCACTTCCCGTGGCCCTTTTTTCCTTGTGTCATCCTTCCCAGTAGTACCGTCCTTCTCTGGTACTTCAGGGAAGGCTTCTGCACCTTTCCTGCCAGTGTTATATATTGGAAATTCTGCAAAGTCCACATAGCGACCAGCCTCGATCTCCTTAATAGTTTTATTCGGCAGTGGCGGCAGACTTTCCAATACAAAGACCATGTCACTTTTGCCGCTACCCCCATCCTCACTGTCAGTTGTCTGGCTCTCTTGCTCACTGGCAAGCTTCTTACGCCATGCTACTGAAGCCTCTCCTTGATTCTCCGTGCCCTTCTTGACACCAGCATCGGCTAGATCTGTCGCAGGTAGTGACACAGCACCTACAGACACGCATCGAACATTGAGATTCATTTGCGTCTGTCTTCTCTAATGCTCCCCGCCCATAGCCACACTTTTTTTTTTAACTCTGATAACACCGACCTCTTCAGTGCTACTTCCCTTTACTTGCAGGACTTGCCTCCTTCACCTTCATCCTCTTGGCTATTACTGCAGCTATTCAGCTGTACTTTCTCACTCTCTCTCTTTTTCTTTTAATACTTCCCCCCCCCCCCCTAATTTACACCGTACAACCCCCAAAGATAGCGGCCAACAAGGTTTTGGTTCATTGGGTTTTTGACCATTTACTTTAAAAACACTTAAATAATACCACTACCACCAGTACTATGATACAGTACCCCGTAGTTTAGTCCAAATAACAATACAGCTGGCCAGGCCAGAACAATGCTCCAAATAACAATACAGCTGGCCTGGCTACAACAACTCGGGAGTCTAGCAGCTGGCTTTTTGGTTTTTCAGTATACTTTTTTTTTTGCCTCAACCTCCCAACTACTACTCCCACACAGCTGCCCGCCAGCAGCCCACTGAGCTCTATAGATTGTCACACTCGAGGAGCGGAGCGAGCATCAGGGACGCCAGAATCAGCTACCCGTCTAGCTGCCCACGTCCTTGTCGGGCAATCCCTCTTTCTACATGCTCACCCTAATTCCCAATCAGACTACATTATCCTTTACATACCATCTGTGGTCACACTCAGGGCTTCGCTCCCTTTTGGCTGGCACCTTCCCATTTGTAGCATCATCATCTCCTTTAACTCATCAACCGTTTTTGCCAGCGCATCAAGTCTTTCCTCCGTGCCTGGTGCCTCTCCTTCTGTGGCCACACTGCGGCTCTTTCCTTTGTCATCCCTTCTCCTTCTTGGTCTGGTCTCATCCACAATTGTCTCGCTGGCGCTCCTACTGCCGCCAGCCAGTTCTGTACTGAAATTGTATAGAACATATCCTTGGCTGGTACTTGCACCAAAACCTGCAAAGTACAGTTCAGCAAAGGGTTGTCTCCTGGATAAAAATAATGGAGAACTATTTGTGTTAAATAAGTTTAATAATTGGAAAAAGGCCATAAATGGTTTTAGCTGTCACAGAGAATCTGTAAAAATTTATTGAAGAATTTTCTCAGAACTTCAATGAAACAGGTGCAATTTTTTTAATAGCGCCAAGCTCTTGCATGGTCTCCAACAAGAGACTTAATGCATTCATTTAATGACAAGAAAAATACATTAGTTTTATGTTAAGTAATTTTTTGGGCTTTTTTACTCATAGTTTTCCCCATATAAACTAAAATAATGCAATAGTGCTATACAATTATTTGCTGAGCCTCAAGGACAGAATTAAATGACTACCACTATTGTAGTTGATTAGTGCATAAACAAAACTGATATTGAAATTAAAAGGGCCCCTATGTATCCATAATACAAAATATTCCTGTGATAAAGTGCCTTGAAAATAACCAGATTTACTGCATAACATTTAGTGTTCCCCCCATACAAACAATTTCCTGCATTCATGACATAGCTATAATGTGCTGAGAATGAAATTTAAGGTAGGATATCTTTATAGACATTCATGTGTAGCAAGTAAATTTTCATTACAAAACAATCCTTGAAAAATACATTTCATCTTATCAAGGTATAGTAGCTATATGAAAATATTTCTACTTTATTGTTTAAAAAAATCTAACATGTTTTACAAACATAGCTACCAATCAAATTTAATTTATGATGTGGAGCATATAGCACTGGATTTAGACAATACACATTTAAGGAACTACATATCATTTTCTGTTTTGAAATGTATTTTGAAATGTAGGATGGACAAAAGCGGACAGTCCAGATGAACCGAGACTAAAAAACCTGGCTGATTTGATGACCAAAATTATTTTAAGGAAATCTAAGAATCAATATTATTCACATAGGGCCTCTGTTTTAGGACCAACACCTGGGACTGCTGTAGATTGGTTTTACTCATAGAAGGAAATGTTAACAACACTTACAGGGCAGCTTCATTTGTAGTTGAGTTACCTGGTCCAATTCTTGGAAAATATCACTTTTTGCTTCCACCATCTGAGGTAAATCTGTTGGTCGGTTATAATACTGTGCAAAGTTGAACAAATGTGGCTCCTTGTCTAATAAATGTATTAGATAATTCCTAGTGGAAAGGAGTGGATTTCTCCAATTCTCTGGTTGGTCAAGCAGCTCAATGAAAACCCTCTATCAAAATAAATATTTCATTAGTCCAAAGCATATATGTTTAATATTTTAGCTTATTAAATGTGCCAGGGTACATGTTGATACACACACATGTACAACGGGAATGGTCTACATCCACCATTTTAAACTCTAGTATTTTGGAGCAGTTCAGTCCCTCCACTGCATTCATTTTAATTTACTACCATATCTTCAGGGCCAATTGGTGATACATACTTCTTAGTGGAAAATCTTCTTTTCCATGGTTCAAAGCCAAAGAAACAAGCTATTACCTTGCAGTTTAAAGGCAAGACAGGGAGCAAGTAGTATGTACCAAAACTTTATAGAGTATGGGAAGGGGGAATAATCGAATGCAGCTCACTAAGTAGAAATGTCCACTATGTCATAGGGAGACTGGGTAAAGGTAACTCAACTGCCCACAGAAAAACTCAACGTGTTTAGGTACCAAGTGACTAAACAGTGGCGTATGAAGGGGGGCTCCGGGAGCTGGAGACCCCCATAGTTTTGGGGGCACTATACACAAAGTGATTTCTCACATGAACAATTTTTATAATTATTTACTCTAACTGGAAAGAAAATACCACAGTATTGTGTTTTTCTTGTTGAAAATGTAAACTATGGTGTCCAAAAGTCACACAAAAATTTTGAGATTTTTCCTGTCTTTAATTTCTTCAATATTTGTACTTAAAGTTTGCCCCATTTATTTGCTTCCTGCTTCCTGAAATCTTATTTCCTGAATTGGGTGTGGTTTGTGTGCTGGTCAGTAGTAGTCTTACTATAGAAAGAAACCATACAATTTCTAAGTAATTCATGATCTGATATGGCCAGCACACTAGCACTAGTGAGTCCACGATAGTAAAGCCATCAGATACCTCTTGTGTCTTTAGCCTATCATATTCTGCTACTGATGTTATTCAAGAAAGCATGAACTCAGGTGGGGAATTAGAGCCATACCTCTATGGAACCAGTTGCAAGTCACACTGAATCCTCAAATGACATTCCTGAGGATGATGAGGTTCTCAGGACTAATGAGAGACTTCTAAAACAAGCTGGAAAAGAAACATGGCCTTATAGTTAGTTCAGCATAGCCATTTCTTACAAACAGCAGCATAAGATTACTCCTGAATGCAAGTGTCCAGGCGCAGATGTGACATGTGGGTTGCTGAGTCACTACTGGCAATGAGGAGATCGTCTAAATAGTCATAGCAAAAGTATAATCCACGAAGTACTTCATCCATGAAGAATTGGAACATCTGGGCAGCATTTCTGAGCCCAAATGGCATCCTGGTGAACTCAAACAGTCCAAATGGCATAGTTACAGCCATCTTGGGAATGTCATCTTCTGCGATGGGAATGTGATGGTAAGCTCTAACCAGGTCCAGCTTGGAGAAAACAGTGTTGCCTTGAAAAGAGGGCGAAAAGTCATGCAGATGTGGGATGGGGTATCTATCTGGTGTTGTCACTTGGTTCAGACGACAATAGTCTCCGCATGGTCTCCAGTCACTCTTTTTAACAGCCATACCTTTTTTGGATTGCTTATTAAAGAGGGAGAGTGATGGTATGCTTACATCCACTGTGTACAGAAAACTTACACACACAGATAGATACCTTCACTTTAAAATCTCATCATCCTAATCATGTGAAGAGAGGAATAGTGAGTTGCTTGTATCAGAGAGCTAGGAGGGTAGTGAAAACTTGAAGGAAGAAGAGAAATACCAACACAAAGTACTTCAAAGTAATGGTTATGACAATGCAATCATTAGGGCAGGCTCTAAAGAGTTACCTTTTAAAGATCACACAGATACTGTGCAAAAGAAAGGTTTGATTCTTACTATTCCATACATAGCAGGATTGAGTGAAAGCATTCAGAGAGCGTGTAGAGACTTTGACATCAAAACAGCATTTAAGTCGGTAAGACACTAAGATCACATCTTACTGAAGTCAAAGATACAGTATACCCTGCAGTAGTGGTAAAGTATACATAGGTGAAACAACTAGAAGGCTTGAGCAGAGAGTAAAAGAAAATTAGGATGCATGTAAGAGAGGTGATGAGAAGGTTTTAGCCATTGCTGAACATGCTTGGAAACAGCATCACACCATTAAATGGGAAGAGGTAAGAGTTGTAGACAGAGCCAGTAAGAATCTTGAGTTGAAGATCAAGGAAGCTCTACACATATACAGATGACACCTGACAAGTTTAACACAGACATAGGTGTGGTGTGACACCACCCCACATTAACAACATTAACTAATTAAATAGTCATTTACTTTCTGTACCATTAGCTACATCTAGTTACCTATTGCTGTAATACAAAATTAACTTATTCACATTACATCTTCTCATGCTATGTATAGACTAAACAACTTACTCATTACATCTTTTCAAGCTATGTATAGACTAATACACACCACTCACCATTCACCTATACATATATCATTCATTCACTTCCTTTTTTCCCCTCAGTTCTCAGTTTTAGCATAACTTGAAAAATCTCCTTAAAACTCTGACTACATTCAGAAACTGGGGTTAGGGCCTTGCTAGCTAAACCCTGGGTTGGAGAATTCAAGAGCCTAGCTTTGCTGTGTGGCTTAGCTTGCTGGGTGCTAGCCTGAAACTCTGGTGGCAGCGCAACTGCGTCTCTTAGGCTAACAGTGACCTGATCCCACCACAATAAGTTTAGAGATTCCAGGATGCTGGCTGTCCACTACATGCAAATCACCCTCCAGGATATAACAAACAATAAGTTTTCCCTCCAGAAATCTTGCTGTTTACTTTGTTATTATATCATCACCATGGAGAGTTCGACCTCAGTTGACCCCTGAAGAGGACTTTGTCAAGAAGTCGAAACGTCAGGTTAATAATATTGGCTGTTAAAAAGAGAAAAATTTCCTATTATTATAATTATTTCAGCCGAGAATGACTGAATCATTTATTTGTTGTTAGCAAATACAGAAGTTTCTAGCCAGGTAGGCAGGGATTAGTTCTAATAGATCATAATAGAGGTGACAATAATATCTGACATAAACCTTGCAGTGAAGCAAAAACCTTATTTGTTTAAGGAGCTTGTCGCAAGTCGAATATGCTAGCCAGGCGACCTAGGCCAATAATGAGGTTTTTTGCTAAGTTCACCACACATACGCTCACAGGTGAGCAAGAGACTATGTTCCTACCACCAGAGTTCTGTGGGCCGAAAGCAAAAGGCAAGGCTCATCAATTGTACCACTTCCCTGAGAGTCAAACCTCTATAAACCCTTTAGCTAATAGCTTTGGCTCAATAGTACTGACATCAATTCAATTCAAACATAATTCAAGAATGCACAGAAGCCATTAAAATGGAGTGTGACACAAAATTATAGACAAAGGGAAAATTGGGTGGAACAGGATACATAAGATATAAACACTTGTGACATTAATAATATTATATATAATTATATTCATTTGATACAGGAGAATATCATGAGTCTCTTGTCTATTTACATGAGTGCCGCAGGCATAGGTGCTGAGTGTAAATAAGGCCAATTAGACCAGTGGTATCCAATGAATCTGTGTACTGCTTATGCTTAAATACCATTCCATAGTAATGAGTTTCTTGTGCAAATGCACTTGTGTAACATGGGAGATATAACAACCTCATGTGATAACTCTGAAATAGGTGATATGGGAAAATATTGCCTTAAGCCATATCCTGTTTACTTTAATGCACCAAGGGGAGGGATACTGGGGGGTGGAGGGCAGGTGGGCTCTAGCCCCCACTTTTTTTTAGGAAGGCTGAGCCTCCCCCCCCCCCCCCCCCCCCTCCCCTTCTCACACACACACACACACACACACACACACACCCTTTTTTTGCTATGGAATACTACACCTTTTAGAGAATATTACCTATAGGCTATACCAATCAATTTAACTACATGGCCTAAGTGAACGACCCCCACACAGACCACCAAATTTACAGCTGCTTGGGAGTCCTAAATCATGGCTAAAAGACAGCTTGCATTGATATTTATTGTCCACTGGAGAGATAGCCAACCCAAGCAAGAAGGTTAGAACCAGAGGTGCATTCTAGGTCACCTGATTCTGCTGATGAAACTGATATGAGACAGTAAGTCCTGTTATAACAGAAGCTCAAAGTGTTCTTGTAATCTATAGTCATCAATGTGAGTTCTATATGTCGCAGTACTGATAGTGAAGCTTTTCAGCCTATAGGTAAGCCTATATTAGCAACATCATCAGCTAAGAAGAGGAACTTTTCAATTGAAATGGTACAGGGAATATCTAATCATTGGCTCACAGTATGTACTACATTCAATAACAGTGTTTTGTCCCTATACTGCCATTATGGACATACATGTCTGAGTTTGCCTATGAAATCCTATTCCCCACTGCATTTAGGTATTAGGCCCTGTTCAGTGCATAATAAATGAAGCACCAAAAGTGTGAACCCTCTATGCTACTATACACTAACTAAGCTATTACTTAGTTGCCAACTTTCAGAAGAAAAAACCTGGGAAAAGACTATACACCAACCATATCCGCCATGAACATCATTAAATTTCAATGAATATGATTAATCATGATGAATTGCCTTGCAGGTAGCTCTTGTGTATGTTGTATTTTAATTAACCCATGAGTGTGCTCGAGGCTTGTTGAGCTAGCTGAGTGCAGTGGATGTTCTATTTTTATCCACCAATGAGTGTGCCTGAGGCTCAAGCTAGCTGAGTGCAGTGGACATTCTATTTTAATCCACCAATCAGTGTGCCTGAGTATTTTTATCAACCAATCAGAGTGCTGAGGTAAGATTAGGTAACAGTGTCGTATAGACAAAAACCGGGAAAAGTCCTTCAACCGGGCGGGAACAGGGAAAACAGGGATTTCCAGGGAAAACATGGATTTCCCGTAAAAACCGGGATGGTTGGCAACTATGCTATTACAAAATTCATCTCAGACCAAAAGAATAACTTATTAGCTATTCTAATCAGGCATCAATTATATAGCTCAAGCAATAAAAATGGTAGAAGTAAACACAGTCTTCATAAGAGTAAACAGGCCAGAGACATTCACTGGTATATATTTCAATGTGAAACTCCACCCAGCACTCCATTACTCTAAGCCAAACCATCTCAGCAGCAAGAAATCATTTCCTCACGTGATTACGACGCGCCAATAGGGGGTGTTAAGGGTGGCCGCACATAGCAACGCGCACTGCCTGTAGATCCGGACATTAATTTATTCCCCGCCAATACCCCACCATTTGATAATACGCGAGCAGAAACTATCGCGCAGTAGTAGCAGAAGTATACTTTGCGAAGTTGTGGTGTTTTAGTTTAGCTTCTTGTTGTCTCATATCCGTTCAGCAACCCTCCATACGTCGTCTGAGCTCACGCAGCAAGGTGCACCAGGCTGCCTCTCCTCCTGTAGCCGTTCTCCGGACTCTGCGTACCTGAACTCAAGCGGATGGATATACCAGGCTCGATTTCTGCGGAGCGAAGACTTCCCAAGCTGCGCAGATCTAATACCTTCACCTATGGCTATCTCCAATAAACTGCTCTCTCTTCTGACTCTCTTGTTATTGTTGTATTGATATTTGTTTACTCTTGATATAGGCGGGCTCTTCTTAGAACCAATACAAACTAATTGAAAAAAAAATTGCTCGCGTACTCGTAGTACGAGATAAGGGGGTGGGTCCATTTCTTAAGAATTGCGAGTGGAATAGAAGTATACAATTTTGAATCAGTTTTTCTTGGAATCAAATAATGAGAACGACTATATTTTTTGCACACGTGTAGAACACAAAAAAAAAAGGGCACCACAATTTGAATTTTTCAAAATCTTATAAAAGGAAAAAAATGTAAATAAATCATAAAGTAATATTGAAATGGAAAAAAACTCGTTGTCTTGCCCTAGAGTATCGTCTTGGCTAGCGGCGTACAAAATTCTGGAGCTCCAACTTGCCGCACCGCTCCAAAAAAGTTGTTTCAAAGGGGCCATGATATTTCCTTCAGATTCACTCCAAAGTCGGTGTGCAGTATCTTCGGCAGGTACTTTATCCTTCTAGTATAGTAGAGTAGCCCTGCAAATAAAGAAAGTAGCAGAATCGTGCTTAGCAACCAACCGGTAAAAATTGCGTGGGCGGTGTGCGGCCACCCTTAAGTTATTACCTGTCGTGGGGTGTTATATTGTCAACTTATACTAGTGACCCTCCCACACAGAGCTAGCTGACTGCTTCGTGTTTCTTAAAAATCAGCCCAAAAAAAAAAGTTGCACCATAAAAGGTAGTAAATTCAAACAGTGTAATCTACAAAATTGGATCGGATCAGTTGGAATATACTGCACTGGGTCGCTCTTAAATTGTTGAATTCTAAGTGGACAAAAAGAGACGTAGATTCGTTACTTTTCATACAAGCATATGTGTTCCCCAGGAACAGCAGTTTTCTGACCAGTGGGTAGATTAAAATGGAGTTTTATCCCCTCACAAAAGTTGCTTGCTACCCACAGTGGTTGGTATACACACTAACAATAGAATTGCATTGAGTAAAGTAAAAGAAGGAAAGGTTATCCTATTTAGGCGAATTTATGTGGAAAGAGAGATATGAAAGAAACGCAACATTATATCAAAAAACATTAGCTACAGACCGTAGCTATGCAAGTCCATTGACTCAAAAATACTATATCTTTGGAATCTGGCGTCGCCGACCCTTTCCTTCCCTATAATTGGTGGGGAGGAGGAATGAAAGGGTCTGTCACAAACAATATGGTCCCCCCCCCCCCCGAAAAATTCGAACCGTTTTGTTCGTCAAATTTGGTCCCCCCTTGCAAATTTCGGTCTCCCTCCCGTGCGCCCACCTAGCTACATACAGCGCAGTGAATAGACAGCATCTGAAAGCTTATTATCACTTATTTCAACAAATAATCATCACCATTATTGTATCAGCCCTCCTGCCGTATTCAGAATTTTATTTAAAACACTTCTCTTTCTTCTGGTCGCTGATGAAGGAGTCGAAACATTATTAGCTACTACGAAAGTTAAAATATTATTTAGAACCCGTTGATATATGTTACTAGGTGTACTAACTTGGTAAGTGTGCACTATTTTTTGCCTTTAGGTATATAAACTGTGCATACTAACCACCCTTGGGGTATTGCTATTTTTGAGTTTTAGTTTAATAGAATAGGCCGGATAAAGCTGTGTGAGGCCTGGATATGATATGTGAGGGTCTACTACCCTCTCATATCCGATGGACAACTCTCCTGCTGACGCTCATAGCAGGAATTTACCATAGAGCTGCTTAACTGTTTACCACAGAGCAGAGCAGCCCAGCCCAGGGTAGAGTTAGATCTGGAGATAACAGCTGGCAGCTACAATGCTAAAGTAAACCTGCCAGGTGAGCTTCAATTGAATTTTAATTGAATTTAATTTTGGGCCGAAAATGCTGTTGCTAGTGGAAACAACTGGGCCGGCTTTGGGTAAACGGGTTCTAAAATAGTTAGAGCATGCTCTAACTATTTTAGAACCCTTTACCCAAAGCTCACCTAAGCGCGTATGCTCTAACTATTACTTAGTACCCAACTATAAAATTTGCTAGTAGGAATGAATCTTTATGAAATAAATAAATATTATTTAAATTATTTCATTTATGTATTAGCTTTATGTGGGAGTTTGCCTCCGGGATTCCACAACAAGACTTGGCTCGTACTTTCACCAGTCCCGCTGTAGTAGTTAAATTTTCACCACCACCAGAATCAGAGTGTGACTTATGCCCTGCGCGCAGGTGAGTTCTAATATCCTTGCGCGGTAAACTAGAAAGAAATTCGGACGAATGAAAAAGGGGAAGCTAAAAATATGAGCCATCCCGCAGTTCTTATCAAAGAATTCTTCTGATTGGTCAAAACCTCACTTTTAGGTCATGTGAATGTCTATCAAAGCTAGGTTTTCATTGGTTGGTTCACGTGATTTTTCTTTACTTTTTACTGCTTATATTATATTAAAATATTAGCTACAAGGGCTACAGAGGCTACAAGGGCTACAAGGGCTACAGAGGCTACAAGGGCTACAGAGGCTACATGGGCTACATGGGCTACAGAGGCTACAGAGGCTACAGATGCTACAGAGGCTACAAGGGCTACAGAGGCTACAAGGGCTACAGAGGCTACAGAGGCTACATATTTTAGTAAAGCATGCAAGTACCCATTCTTTTTTTGTTTTGAGTTTCTCTAAATTTCTTTATTCCATTTTTTTTGTTCTCACAATTAAAAAAAAAAAATTTTGCCAGACAATTTTTTTAAATTAATTGTTAACATAAAATAAATATTTAATATATTGTGGTATTGCATGGTGCAATTTGAGTCAAAATTAAGTGCTAAATTATATGATCACAGTGGTCAGCATAACTTTGGCCTTTTGCTTGCAGGAACATCTAAAAACAGCAATATGTAATTTTTGCAAACACAGTTAATAATTCTTACCTGGATTTATTGTAACTGAATTGAACTCTGGTATATCTACAACAAAATTGTTATAAAATATTATAGCTACCTTTATCAACTTTAATTAGCTTATACCTTCAGATACTGTTGGAGACCATGGTTCAAGAACTGGACATTCTTCTGGTAGGTCCATTTCTGTAGCTGAATATTGAAGATGTTTTCATATCATATTTGAACAAACAATGATTCACATACCTTCACTTATTAAATCTTCTATATTATCTTCTTTATTTGTTTTCCCTATGATTCAATTGATTCATGAATGAGTACTGATATTAAAAAGATCAGAAAAATGTATACAAAATGTTTAGCTACAACTATAATCAACGAACCTTCGCTATCTGCTGTGCTTTCTTTCTGAATTTGGCTACTTAGCTGAACAGGAATCCTTAGTATTAATATCAACAAAAAGTTATTCATGCTTGCTACTACAAATATAACTGGCAGTTCTTCCAATATCAACTATATGGTCTAGTTCATCCTGTATATATGATTCATTCAGAACTCCTATAATATAAATAAGTCATTAAAACTTTACACATTATTTCTCCTTTATTTACCTATAGTAGCAATTCCATCACTTCTTGTGAAATTTCACTTTGCTTTATAATGATGCATTTGTATGGTGTTGTATTTCCTCCAGCTCCCCTTTTGCTTTGCAATAATGACATTCTCTTTTGCATTTGCCTTCAGAAATCGCTGTTTAGACCGTTTTCCTAAGTTTGATATTCTTGGTCTGCTGGCTCAATTTTCCAATTTGCTGTTAGTATGGGAAGAGTTTTAAAATACTCCATACCATAAAGCCAAGTACCTCTTCCAATACCATTATATGCATCAATTACTAGCTCCTCCCATGAGTCGGCAGCTTTTTCATTGATATCATCAACTCAAATCGGAACGGTGGTTTGGCTTGCTGCTTTGAATAAATATGACGGGGTAGTGAGATTGTTGCATGAATGTGTTTCGTGTGCCCCATACAATGCTAATGAACACTTTGTTGCTTCAGATTTGCATGACCCAGGTGGACCGCTTAGCAATGGGACACCACAGCAACCAAACATGGAAAGAATTGAAGTATAATTGGCTCCCATAATGCACGCACTTGCGACTGCCATTGCCGCCATGAAGTTTTCTGGCATGAATTTTTTAATAGAAAAGCACAATTCATGCAAACTCTCTCCTTCATCTAAAGGTGTTGCAATTTTACAGGCCAGAGATTCCTGTAAGAGTACATTGGTACCATTTACCAACTTTCGTAGCCATAGAAAGGGAGTATCATGTGGCATTAGTAGTCTCCCATCGCTGCCAATCTGAATTTTCTCTGACATTACCCATACCACATTACCATCTGCTGTATTTTTTCCTATAATTCTGGCTGCAAATAACTGATCCTGGGTGTGCTCCATCATTGAGTTAGTCAAATCCATCATAACTTTATGGAACTCATTGTCGGACAATAAAAGGAAAAGTGCTCCACCAGGAAACTGCTGATTTATAGATACCAGAAAGTGCTTACTGTTCCAGACACTTCAGCCATGGGACAAAAAAAATCCTACATGAAATGAAAATAAATAAATAATTAAGGAGCTAGCTAAAGTCTAGCTAGCTAGCTAGCTATATTTTACTAAATATTAGTTAGTTAAAAATATTATTGGAAAAAATTAAATCATACCCATCAAGGTTATCATGATTTCTCTTCAAATGTAGCAAAAGTCCAGGCCCACCCGCATCAGATGATACATGAACAGAAGCCTTGACTTTGATTCCAAAGTTGGATACAGGCTCTCCAGGATTTCCATCATCCTTGATGCGATACATAATGGATTCTCTGATATAATCCTTGATGGTGGCATTTTCTAATATTTGTATTTGGTATCTGTTAAAATAACAATGATCCCATTCTGACCTAACTAATTGGTCTACTTGTATACCTCTTTCAGCGAAATTATTGTTGCGCAGCGCTGTAGGTAATAAACGTGAGTTGAAAGATTGTTGTAGTTCTGGAGTTGCCAGGGGTATCAACTACCGAGGGGTTGATTTTCTGCGCAACCAAAGGCGAGCAACAACTTTGTCGTCCCTGGCAACTAAGATGGCAAAAAGAGGATCATTCCTGTGTTCGTCGTGTGGCACCAGCAATGGTAACAAGGCGCTATCCTGCAAGGGATGCCACCATCCCGCTCCAAAGAGGAAAAAAGAGAGTTTCTCTTTGACTGAAGTGAATATGACACAAAGTAGATTCAATGCAATTGAGGTAACCCACCTAATTCCTTCTTACTCAAGCCTCAAGTCACACTTAAAGGTATACTCTGTAAGAGTAAGAAAACAAGGACCTGAGTACAGGTATATTTGGATTATTTAAATCTTAATAATGCATTACGATTTATGTATAACTTTTTTTAGGTGTGTAGATGCTTCCTCAGTAGAAATAGTGAGCAAGAATGGATTTGCCACTACGATTAACAGACTAATATTTGAACAAGAGTACGGTCTAATTCTTTAACCAGTGAAATTGAGTGTGGCCATGTTTTGTCCGTAAAAATCAAAAATATTCAATGAATAGTGAATTTACAACTATGTCTGCTGAAACACTGCACACTGTTTTTTTCCCACCTGAAGTGATGAAGATTTTTGAAGAACATGTGCGCACTGATAACTTGAACAATATCATTTGCAAGATTTCTGCCAACAATTTTGTGGTTCAGGACAAAAACACACACGAAAATACTCCTGGAATTTTGCACGTTTGAATAGACAGTAAGAAACAACTATATTGCACATGCAGTAAATTCAAACGCATACGCAGTCTGTGAGTGGTGCAACTACAGCTCCTAAAATTTCTAGGCGCTGCTTCCACATATACTTTTGCCTTTGGGGGATATTTTCGAGAGAAAAGTTGAAGAAAGAGTTTTCATTCGTTCTTTTTGATGAAAGCCACTTATCAGGTATTGCAGATTCACATTTAGCCAAGGAATAGTCCCTCTGTATATGTAGAATAACATTAATCTTATTGTTGTTAATGATATTTTTGATCTGTGCTATGATTCAATTACAGGGGGATTATATCGATTGATTATGTGACAGAATTCTAGAACAAATGCGTTAGCTTTGTGCACAAGACACCAGACTCTTTTGAGCAGTCATATGTCAAATACACAAACACCAAAATTTTTCAGATAGAGTTAGTTAATAGCATTATTATTGTTCAGTATTAAATCATATAGCTATAATTTTTATATCCTATTTTTTTAAGGTTGTACTGAAGGAAAATTGGCAACCGCAGATAAAAGTAAGAATTTTGTATTTTATTTTTGTGCTAATAATCAACTGCAATATTGGTTAGCGAAAGATGAAGAATCCTCGATTGGAAGGAAAACAAGTGTGAAAGCATTCCATAAGGGTTTTGAATTAATTCCAGAAGCTCCAAGTTCCCCAGAAATTCAGAGTGTTTTAGTGGACATTCAAATGATGAATTCAAACCTAACTTTGGAACAGCATGGTGTTCACGATGCTTTTCTCCCCCATTCTAAGGCTAGCAATGTTAATAGCTTATTTTTTAATCATTAGTATAATTTTTATCATTGTTTTAAAGGTGTGGGATACTACATATTGTCCAAAAGATACACATTGTAGGTGCTGTTTTAGTTTTCTAAGTAGTGAGACTAAATTGCAGGGTGGAAGGGGCTCTTTTTGGCGATTAACCAAATGTGGCATACATTCAATTAATGTGCGTGTTAGGTTGTTTTGAAAAACCCCAATCTGGTGTTAATCCCACAGTAAGTCGCCCTAATAATGAAATGTATTACATTTTAATTGTCAACTAATGCAACTATAGACGAAGCATGTGAAAGAGCTGGACCAAGAGGTTTCATGTAAGGCATTTGAGTTCAATGGATCTATCTGCCATGACCACATGTACTACTGTAAAACTGATCTGGTACATCCTTTGATGTATTCTTCTGATCATTATGTAGTAGGAGACAGATTTTATGATGGCCAAAAATCTGGGCATGAAAAAGGAAACTTGCAAATCCAACTGTTTTGAGCTCAAAACTTATAAATCCGTTTTGTCTGAAGTTATTAATTCAAAAATTAAATTAACGAGACTACAAAGTAGTTCACAGCAAAACTTGTTTCATTATTTTTCTTACAACAGACTTATGGACTACTGGCATAATAGGGTGATAGTGGACAAGCAATTCAATTCCATGCTGAAGACTAAGAAGGATAATGAAATTATCGCTAGAGACTATTTGCACAGGTTTATTTATCAATTGTCTTAAAACTTATTATGAACACTTGTTTCGTTTTTGTGATGTTGTCATGTTTTATTTTGTGTAGTTAAGTAGATCTGTAACAAAATTTATGTTTTTGAAATGTTTTCCTCTCCAATTCATATGTTTCCATTCATTGTAACCTTAATTTCCAATAACATCCAAAGACAAAATCTGTTTCCTTGCAAAGTCTCAAACATACCCTGGCCCAAACCCTAACACCTAGCCTATCCTGATCCCAATCACCCCATATTACATATAGTAAAACCCTGACCTAGCCTGCCCTGGTCAGAATGCCCATTATACAATTAGTTATATATAGTTAAACCCTTACCTGCCCTAGCCCTAACCCTTAGCCACCTGGGTCCCAGATCCAGTACTAGCTATTAATAATACCCTTACATGCCCCAGCCCTAACCTTAGCCTCCTGAACATAGCTAGCCCTGGTGTTTCTTTGTATAGCTGTTAGCAAAACCCAGACCCATATGACCCTAACGGTGGTCCCAACCCTCATCCTCTGTCCCGCGATAAAAGTAAGTTGCACCACAGGGCGCGCGGGGGTATAGCTAATTGGTCACATGATTTGATTAACCAATGAAATGAGTTTTGATAAGGAACTGCAGGACTGTAGAAAAATATCCTCGTGCGCGCAAACTACTAGAAAAGGTGGACGTACGTATGTCATTTTGTACTTTCTTTTTTTTTTTTTTTTAGTGGGTGGGGCTAAAGCAATGATGGTCAATGATCGTGAGGCATATATACAACTGGTTAAAAGAAAAAGACAATAAATATACAAAAAGTTCAGGCTACACCGTCCAGGGAGGGGGGTATGGTGGGGAGACGGTGGAGCCACAGCGATGCATTGCCCCGCCATAAATATCCTCGTGCGCGCAAACTACTAGAAAAGGTCTCGTTACGCCAGAATATTTACGCGGTGACATCGAGTGAGTGTCTCCAGGGACACTAAATTCACATTAAATTCACATTATATTCGGGTTTGTCACGTTCTGCGTATAATGACCCCATGGTATTATTTTTTGGTTAGTCTGATTTGGATACTGAGAAATGCTCGAGAAGCACTTGCAGAATACACCAGAACTGTTTCATATGAAAATGAGATTTTGGTTAAGTGGTAAGCTCATGTAAATTGTGGTTTCAATAAAAATTGTATTTATTTTATTTCCTAGCTTTGACTTGACAAAACATCAGATAAATAAATTGATGACTGCTGAAGGAATTGACATGTGGAAGGTGGACCAGCACGGCAATGTCGACTTTAGAATTTCTATTGATTATTTTGCAAAAATTCAGAATTTCTTTTCTAGCTGCACAATATTAGAAAATGTGGAAAGATTGGTTGGTAGATCAGAGAGGCAAATGAAGCTACAATCTGTGAATCCATCAGATGCATTGAATATACTTAAAGTGGATATAAATCAAGATAAATGGTTTACAGTATATGTAAGATTTTTGTAGTTACAAAAATTTTAGTATGTATTCACTGGGAAGTAAAAGAGTAGGAAATAATGTACCCCATAATGTAGTTCAAACATAGCAGGAGCACATCTAACTATACACGCAACTTAAAACGATATATTTTAATTTCAGTCAATTTGCCAATGTACATTCACTTTTCCCAGCATCCATATGCAGAAATTGTGCAGTGGTGGAAGAAACTGAGCAATGATAATCCAGAGGAAGTCACCTTCATTGAGTCCATAGGACAGAGTCACGAGGGGAGAGACATGCCAGCTGTTGTAGTGACATCTTCCAAAGATAAACCAAACGCAATGTATTTCCAGTGTCTTATCCATGCTAGTAAGAATAGAATAAAATTCATATTATTTTATACCTGCCTTAACTCATTATTTAATTAATCTGTAGGAGAGTGGATTTCAGGGACACAGTGCATGTATATCATGAATTATCTTATGGAAAACAAACACAGAGTTCAAGTAAAGTACACATAGAATAACTTATTGACATTAACTTGTGGTATTACAATGTATTTCAGATTGCAAATCTTTTAAATAGAGTGAGATTTGTGGTAGTTCCAATTGTGAACCCTGACGGATACGAGGTATGTTCTGGGGATAACTTTCTTTAAAAAATATTACATATTTTGTAATAGTATACTTGGACCACCGATCGTTTGTGGAGAAAGAACCGAAGGAAATCGAGTGTTTGTACATGTCAAGAAGCTGTGGGTTACAAGGAGTGGCGGTGTAATGGAGTTGATTTGAATAGGAACTTTGACTACCAATGGGGAGAAGTAAGGCACTATACTTAGCTCTAATTCTTAATTTAACTATATTAAGGACACTATAGTATACTCTGCAGAAAATGAGCAGTTAGGGAAAGCATAAGGAAACTTTGATAAAACAATAATATTAACTTAAGTTTTAAAAATGAAAATCTTGAGTCCTTTTTTTTTTCTTCAATCAATCTCTATTTAGGTAGTGGTGTGTTGAAAATAAATAGCTAAAACAGCTAAGTTGTTCAGTTGGAGAACTTTAAGTCTAATGTTATAATGAAATTTCCTTACACTTATGAAATATAATACGATTGTTCAATCCTTAAAACAATTGTATAGTTGAAAGAATGCTGAAATGAAAGAACATATGGAAATATAATAGAATGAAAACTAAGTATTCAGAATTAATAGCGTGAGTGGTGCAAGAAATATTTCACGAGGCAAAACCAAGTGAAATCGCTTGCCTCATAAGTGCTATTTGTATGAGTAATAGCACAGTAACTGTGCTATTCGGGATTAACATGATAGCTTTAATTAAAACTGTATCATTTGCTCACTATCTTCGTATTTCAAGATTAGCTACATTTCCAAGATTAAGGGTTGCAAGTGTGCACACTTACCCTTACTATTTCACTTAGCTACGGTGCGTGCTATTTCACTTAGTTATACTATCTGGATGAACCAGGCATATTGAGGTGAAGGCATTTAAAGGTGCATGCATGAAAGTGAGATTTCATTCCCATATTGTATGATGAGTTACATTGAATGTTTTAACTCCAGAACCATAATCTTCATGGGATAACTCCACCATGCTTCTAAACTTTTTTTGGTGCATTGGAGCTTTCAATATATAGCATTGAATGTGGGAATATATTAAAATTGTTTCGCATGCGTGTTTTGATTTTTCCATGCCTTTTTTTTCTTAATGGCGAGCGAGACACTCTCAGGGGTAACACAATTGAAAATCAGGGATGTTTGTTTGTTGGCGAGTGAGTGGAGCAAGCAAGACAGTATTAGGGGTGGATAATGCAAAATCGAGTGTTGTATTACATGTGTGTGTATCGATGGTACGTATTTAAACGTGTGCGGGGGTTCCCTTTTTTCTCCTAAAAACACGGCTTTTTAGGCTTGACCCCAGTTTGTTCTGAAATAACAGCATTAAGCAAGTCTTACTTTAAACTTAAACTCCGAAGTGTGAGAAAATTCCTGCGAAAACATTTATTTTTCAAGACAAGTTGCTGCGACCGTTTACTATGGTATTGAAGACCCTTTTCCAGACTTAATTTCAAAACTTCACCATTTTAGGGCGATACGAAGTGCTGATTGTTGGTTGTCAAGAGCCATCGGTAGTCAGAATGCCATAATATTAATGCTAAGGAGGCTACTATTACTCTAGGGAAGCTGAGGTAAGTACGTAATTCCATATTTGTTTGCTAAATAAAAAAAATGGCCTTTCTTTTAGGTTGTCAACAGTGACTGGTAAATTCAAATAGTCAGAATGGCTTAAATTTGATACTACGGAAATTACCACTGCTCAAGAAAATGAAGTAAGAAAGAAATTTGTATTTGTGTGCTAAAATTGATAGTCTTTTGTTTTTGTAGCTGAGAGCTTGTCAAGAATTCACAGGAATTCAGATAGTATACTCAGGAAATTGAGGTAAGCCAACAAATATGGAATTACTACTTACTTCAATTTCATGAGTATTGATAACTTCAATTACCAGTAACTCTTGAACAAACTCTCAGCTACAATAAAAATTTTAAAAATTGAATGGCTGATGTTTGATACTACAAAAGTTACCATTAATCAGGTAAGAAAGTAATTTTGTATTTTATTTGCTGAAATAAAAGGTCATAACTGCTATTATAGCCCGTTACCCGAGCGACCGCGCTTGTCGTTAAGAACTATAAATCTGATACAGTCTGGTATGCTCGTAAGAAAATGTATTAGCGGGGAAAAATCTGATATAGTTCTTAGCAACCATAATTATGGTAGAAGGCAGATCAAAGCAAAATGGAATAATGAAGAGTTTGGGTACTTTAATACAATTACTAAGATAGCTAAAGCTATACTTTGCTCGTTGTTTATGTTCTGGCTATAAAATAGTTATAAACCAAAATCATTAGGTTTGTATTTCGATTTATAAATCCTCGCCACTCGGGCTGCGCCCTCGTGTCTCGGAGTTTATAAATCGCATACAAACCTCAATTTTGGTTTATAACTATAACTTATAGTGTTTGCATGAACTAAGCTAAAACATAGTAACAATACTGTAGTTTTATGTTACCTAACTAAACGGGTTCGCTTGCCATTTGTGCTCAAGCACATCACTAGTTTGACGTACGTATGTCATTTTGTACTTTGACCCTCGCATATTTTTGTGTTTGCTCCGTGTTCAACCCCGTCCCAAACTTCACTAAACAGAATCCTCCGGTTTAACGATCATTACCCGTATCACTCTAGAAATTGAATTGTTTACCGCTTTGAATTCTTTTGCAGGTTCAGTTAAAACTCAAAAACTTATGGGAGCTATATTTCTATTTGAGTTAGTGGCGGTGGTAAGTTAATACGCTATTTGTCACAGTTATAAGCCCTACGCAACAGTATTTACTTGAAAATTCATTGTCCACTAGACTTAGTCTCGCAAGCCAGACCCTAACACTTCGTGTAGGGTCTGGGGAAATTCAGTACATGAAGTTGTTCTGCCAGTGTCAGCACTTTTTCTAAGGCGCGCGCGATGACAGAAATATACAATTCACAACTCGCAATGGTTTACGCGCGCTGTAATAAAATCCCAATGATATCGATTGAGTTCCTTGGCAATAAACATTCGCGCATTGTTATTAAATACCCGGAGCAAGTGATGACGCATTACTGCGTATGTCCGCCACGATTTTCATGGCATTAGTTGACACAAAACAGTCTAAGCAATTTCACCAGACCCTCCTCCTTCCCTTTTCCAGCTCTTCGCGCGTGCTTCTCTGTATGGTCGTGGGAGGGGGGTCTGGCTTGCGAGACTACACTAGACTAACATCGAAGGTAAGTCTTGCATAGGAATGTTCAGTTGTGTGAGAGTATTGTGCGTTACAACTACACAAAGAAAACATTTAAATAACATGACTTGATTTTGTTGCTTCTTTTTCAATTCAAACAGTTGCTGGGAGCGGTTACTATGGCATTGAAACCCCTTTACCATTATATACATAATTTAAAAACTCAACTTTATTTTAGTAGCTTGAGTGTTAATAGTTAGAATCAATCGTTTTAACAATAGTGTGGTTTAAGGCTCGCTCGCCATTTGTGCTCAAGCACACCACTAGTTTGCTTATTCTTTTTGTTGCTCACCCGTTTAGTTTTAGTTGTAACTTGCTGATGTTGTGGTCACCAGCACCTTGTCTTCTCTGGTTCTCGTCATGTACGTGAACTGTCTTCGTCTTGTACGAACTGTCTTCATCATGTATGAACTGTCTTCGCCGTTCACGTTGAACTTTCTTCATTGTGTAAGACGTTGAACCCTTACCAGAGAAAGCAATTAAATGATTTGAGGGATAGGGGTGGAATAAAATAATGGTACTTTACAGTGAAAGAAGATATGGGACGATAATCAAAGGGATTTGCATGTCAAAAACTGCACAAATCTCTATTAAACAGGGACACAGGATTAGCATTCATAGTTGTGGTGAAGCCCACCACATTATCAGCAACAGTACCTACAGACATCAACGCGTAATTATATTCATAGCTAGCTCATTATGGACATTCTTATTAATGTACACATTACATCATCCTTATATCATCTTATCCATGGCGCATGCGTGGCAGGTTTCCTATATTATGGCTTGTCACACGTGTACCCACTCAGTTGTCGTTCATTAGCCTTAACTTTAATTCCACGATCCTTGAGTAGAGGTTTGAAACCCTAAATTTGGGAGGTTGGAAAGCTTTGAACAGCTTTGGGATAGCTAAGACAACTCAGGTGGCAGCCTACTTGGTCTGTTTCCCCTACGCACCACCACAGTAGTCATGCTACAATTTTTTCTACCTTTTGTACTGCTTTCCACATCATTATAATTGTGATTTAATGAACTCCAACATTAATTAACAGTTTAAGTTTCCACCCAAACATTGACTCTGATGTACTTCCCCATGTCCTTCCTCAGTAATTATTTAATTATCTACTCTTCTAATTATTAATTATATCATTAATTGCTTTACATTCATCAATTATGTAATTATTTAATTAACTAGTTTGTTTATGTTTCTTTTGCTCATGACCCTTATTCTGTGATAGCTGGTTTTCTATATATTGGCAGGCTAAGTATCGTTCTGGGAGTTTTTGCTGTATCTCATATTAACCTATGACACTAACTGAACCAAGAATTAACCTCTCTCAAGCTCAGGGAAGCTTAACTCCTGGTGGCAGCGACCTGCCTAGAACTGATTAATCTCTATTCTAGGGAACTTATTCTAGCCTTCCTTAGCCAGGAGGTCAAGAAGCTCCTGGGAACTCTAATCTCCCACACGTGTGGTGGCACACACACATACACACAGAACACACACGCATGCACACACTGCTGTAATTGTCATGAGATAGTACTAGCACACACAAACATACACACATAAACACACACTGTTGTAGTGCTCAAATGGTTTTCTCTGATAATGCAGGGAGAATCAAGCTCCCCTAATCCATGCTCTGACAGATATCAAGGCCCTTATGGAGAATCTGAAGTAGAAACTCAAAACATAGTCAAGTTCTTCAAGTCAGTACACACTAAACATAATATAACATAAAATATTGCATAATTCACTTCAGGAGTCTTGGTAACGTGGTGGCTGCTCTGGACTGGCACTCTTATGGACAGATGATTCTTCGGCCATATGGTAAGTAGAGATACATGCAGTGATCAACAAAGTGAATATTAATTTAGTAGTTGAAACTGAAAGCATTTCACCATAAATTCCTCATTCTTGAAATATATATTGACTAAATGCAGTTATTAGGTGATACAACTACAATGATTATTTGTGAATTATAAAGTGGGTATAAACTTCTCAGAGCAAAAATTTACTTGTTAGAACCTTAGCACTCCATTTGTCAATGTGGTCTATAAAAATAATGTAGCTCTATATCCCAATTACAACTTCAGGTTATAGGCTGGAGCAGTATAGCTCAACAATTTATGATAAAAATAATGAAATTTGGTAGATATGGAGGAAATAACTTACATACTGTATGCATAAAAGGTGAATATTGTGCCATCTTTGTTGATGTTATTAAGATGTAATTACATTGCTAATTATTTAAAATGAGGCATTTTCTTCATGAATTGTGTTCATGTTGTAGCAATACACAAAAAAATGAAAGAAATGATTGTGAATATGTTCTATTTTTCTCTGTGATTCCCTGACAGGCTATGATACTGTGTTTAGCCTAGTTGGATATTATTGCAGGGGAGGGAAATGCCTTGTAGTTGTACTGCTTGCAAGAATTAACAAAGTAAACTAATGTGCATACAGTCTTGTAGTATCAATATACGGTGAGAGATTTTTTATACTTATGTTTGACAATACCAGCATTTGATCAGGCTTGAAGAAATATAAGAATGATGTAAGGCAATGCTACAAGTATAGGTTCTTATGAAACAGCACAGAAGAAATACTTGAGCTAACTGGACTACATAGCATGAAATTTCTAATGTCTGTCACCGAATTCATGCTTTGTAAGTGCAAAACAACAACAACAGGATACTGGCTGCTACAAGTGCAGATAGATTGTACATACTGCACTGCCTTGTAAATGTGTGTGATACAACTTATTTTTTAATATTTATCTCATATTTATTATATTGCTGGTAATATAAATTTAAACAGTTGCTTTTGACTCAGGACTGGCCACTCTTTAGGCACAGCTATGATCTTGCATTTACTACTATCTCAAAACAGCCACTTTAAAGCTACTTTGAATAAATATTCATTTACACTGTTCAGATGCATTTACACTCATTTGCTTCAATAATGCTGGCTAGTCCATGCACGACAGCATGTTCAGACATTTCTCAGCACCTGACATTCATGTGCATGCTAATTAACCTGATAATAATTTTAAGATACACCCTTAATATGTCCAATTTTATATTCTTTATACAAAATTGCTTCCATTTTCAACACATTTGATTATAATAATTACTTTAATGTGCATCTAAAGTTCACCAAAAGTCAAAGTGTGGGCCACCCAATACTCCAAACCTCTTATTTTCTTTATATTATTTCATGCATACCAAATTTTATCACAAAGTATAGACAGTTCTAGACTTTACAGCTATGTTCCTCCTTTGCATCCTTTGAAACCTGCTCAATTTATTTGTAGGATGGTCAATGATGGATTCACTAGATGAAATCAGGTTAGATTACCTGGCAGGCCACATGAGTGACATAATAAAAAATGAAAGTATGAATTTTTACTGGAGCCAGAAAAGTTCAAGTATGTACACAATGGGTGGAACAGCTGCAGACTGGTTTTACTCTGATGAAGGAAGTTCCAACAACACCTATAGAGCAGCTGCATTCACCATAGAGCTACCTGATGGGGGATTCCATAAATTCCTACTTCCAGAAACACAGGTAACTATAGAAAATGCAGCTCTTTAATAAACAGAAATATATTATGTAAAACAATCTGGCTAATGAATCTAATAGATAATTCCTACTGGAAAAGTGTGGATTGCTCCAATTCTATGGCTTACTGAAGACCTAAGTAAAAATCCTCTACTTAAATGAAATACCATTTTCTTGTACAATAAAATTTTAACAGTGATATGCTTATTAACCAAATAACACATGGTTGTATATGTTCGGAATGCAAATTTTAGCAAAATTATGTTGACAAGCATTCACGTAAATAAAATATAATCAGAAGATTTTAATGAAAGAGTGAGTCCACGATAGTGAAGCCAGTAGCTCAGATACCTCTTGTGTCTTTAGCCTATCATATTCTGCTGCTGATGTTATTCAAGAAAGCATGAACTCTGGTGGGGAATTGGAGCCATACCTCTATGAACCAGTTGCAAGTCACACTGAATCCTCAAATGACACTCCTGAGGATGATGAGGTTCTCAGGAATAATGAGAGACTTCTAAAACAAGCTGAAAAAAAAACATGGCCTTATAGTTAGTTCAGCATAGCCGTTTCTTACAAACAGCAGCATAAGATTACTCCTGAATGCAAGTGTCCAGGCGCAGATGTGACATGTGGGTTGCTGAGTCACTACTGGCAATGAGGAGATTACTCCTGAGTGCAAGTGTCCAGGCGCAGATGTGACATGTGGGTTGCTGAGTCACTACTGGCAATGAGGAGATCGTCTAAATAGTCATAGCAAAAGTTTTCCATGAAGTAAAGCGTTGGAACGTCTGGACAGCATTTCTGAGCCCAAATGGCATCCTGGTGAACTCAAACAGTCCAAATGGCATGGTTACAGCCATCTTGGGAATGTCATCTTCTGCGATGGGAATGTGATGAACAGTGTTGCCTTGAAAAGAGGGCGAAAAGTCATGCAGATGTGGGATTGGGTATCTATCTGGTGTTGTCACTTGGTTCAGATGACAACAGTCTCCGCATGGTCTCTAGTCGCCGGATTTCTTTGGAACCATGTGTAAAGGGAAAGACCACGGGCTCTTGGAAGGTTGAATGATCCCATGTGCTGAAATTTCTTCTTAGCAGAGCACAAGCGTTCTGGTGAGGTATGCCTAGCCTTCATAGTTACAGGTTGACCAGTCGTAACAATGACATGGGTGATGTTGTGCTTGGCTGGCTGCTCACTGAAGTTGTGAGGTTGAGTTAATTGAGGATATTGTGCCAAAAGTGCAGTGAATTCATTCGGAGGGTCAGGAAGAGGTGGTATGGTGGGTTGCAGTGATATTGAAGTAGTCAAGATGCCAGCAATAGTGAGCTTGGTGGTGTTCTCTTGTTGAGGTCAACTGACAGATGAAAATGGTAAAGGAAATCAGTACCAAGGAGTGGCTTGTCTACCTCTGCAATGACGAAGATCCAGGGTAGAGAACGACGGAGGCCAAGGTAAAGGGTGAGTGATTTCCTGCCAAACGTGGCTATGGGTGAATAATTGGCAGCTTGAAGGTAAAGTTGAGTTGACGAAGGGTTTCCCGTCGGAGGCAGATGGAGGAATCACACTAATTGCTGCTCCTGTGTCTATGAGGAATGTGAGATGATTGGTAGGATCATGCATGTGCAAAAGATGACATTTGAGAGAGGATTGGCCAGGGGGATTCGTCATCGCTAGTGCCTGGTATACTCGTTTGGGTAATTGCTTCCAATGATACCAACAAAATCGATCAGGGAATGAGGCAGCACTTGGAGATTGCTTCCGTCGACGTCGTGGTGACACACTACTAGCGTGAGTGAGAGATTTCACTGTAGTCTGGAGTTTAGATAGCTGTGATAGGATGCGGTCGAAATCTGCCGCTGTAGGTTGACAAGGTAGTTCTGGAGTCACTGTGGAAACTTGATCAGGTTTGTTGGGAGGTGTAGGTTGTGCAACAGGTTGGCTGACACTGGATATTGAGCAACCAGCCACTTCGACAACACGATCAGCAAGCTCAGCCAAGTTTTCAAGTGGAGTGTCACCGGGAGAAGCAGCCAAGACCATCCTAACACTGTTGGGCAGTCGTTGTAAAAACAGCTCTTTGAGGAAGGTGTCATTCAAGCCAGCTCTGTCACCAAGAAGCTGCTGCATATGGCGCAAAAGCCGTGTGGGCTTTCTATCTCCTAGCTCTTCCCTCTGAAAGAGTTGCTGAATACATCACTGTTCCGATGCTGCTGTATGTTTAATGAGAGTGTCCTTCAAGACCATGTACGGATTGCTTTCTGGGGGCGAAGCACAAGATCCCCATATCTCCACGGCAACTTCCGGTGAGAGGGATGCTACATGGTCGAACTTAGACTTCTGGGCAGTGAGTCGTTTGGTGGCGAAGGTAGCTTCCACTTGAGCGAACCAAACGGCGGGGTCCGCAGGCCAAAATGGAGGAAGCTTGATGTTGACGGTTAGCGGCGACCAGCGGTGAAGCAGAAGGGTGCGAAGGAGCGTCTTTCTCGGCCACAGCTCTGCAAAACGGTCATCGAGGTCACCAATATCGTGTTCTGGAGGCAAAACTACGATTAACAAGCTACCCTTACTCAGCTACCAAGACTCGCCTGATGTTGAGTTTTTAATCAGTCAGTATTCTTATTAACGCACTGTACATGAGGTATTACCGAAATTATAAAGTTAGCCAACCGAATGACAATAACAATGTGATAATGACATAATGATGTGGCAGTTCACAGTGATTCACTACAAGTGTCATACACATAGTTAGTGTTATCAGCACAAGTTAACATTAGTGATTTCTGTAATCACAGTCACATAGCATGAACACGGTCATGACACTGACACAGTCACTTATTTTAGTTTTAGGGTATGTCATGCACACTTGTTCACTGGGCATGTGCAAGGTAGGGCTGAGCACATGTCCAGAGGTCAGTCAGTATCACAGTTTGTTAAACCTACTTTGTTGCCTCCACTTGGTATCAAGTTGGCAGAGAACCACTCTAGTCACAAAGGTTGTGTGGGCCAGTCAGTGGAGTGAGATGTCTACACAGTAGTCACTATTATCAACTCCAGGAGGAGTAACTTGAAACAGGCCATGCACCTCATGAGGAGCCTATTACTCTTTTGGGCATGCTGGGGTGTGTATTTCCAATACATACCAAGGGGAGAGAATACAGTGGTAAACACATTGTCGTGCAATGGTTTCCAAAGGCTGAGACCAAATGTCAGTCAATGGTGTGCATAATTTGGTGCGTGGCTATATAATAGATAGACAACGAAATCAAGGGATCTACCGCCCACAGAACTTTGAGGGCCGTGGGCTGTACCATCCCGAGCGTAGCGGCGAGGGCGATACTAGCGGCCCGAGGGGTTCGACGGGCGGTAGTTCCCGAGATTTCGTTGTCTATCTGTTTTAGAACATAGCAACTATAGCCTTAGTTACCAAATAAAGTGTCTACCCTTTGTTCTATGTTGACACTACGACAAAGACGGCAGAGACATTACGGAGAGGTGTCCAGTAATTGCAGCAATTCTAAGGTGCCACGGCGCATAGAATATTTTCATGTGTTGTGCGCTCAACTCCAGTGAACCAGCGAAAGTGATGGAATTAGAGTCAGGAGAATCAATATCACTGCCTTTTCAGCGAAGTTAGTCAAAAAGAACATTCCAGCCCACCCATCTACATTACCTGTTTTTCGCATTTCAGCTCAATTTGGTGAGATAAAATTTACAAAACGGCTTTGTCTCTCCTAAATCTTCTTTCAACCAGCTACTCTTCCACCTTCTTCAACTCAATCATCTCTCCTTTATTTAGCTCCTCACAGTCAGCTCTCTCCAGTCGTCTAGCTCCTCACCGTCAACTTTCAAGTCAAGTCCCTCACAATTAGTACTCTAGCTTTGCTCTTTACAGTCAATCTCCAGTCTAACTTAGCTTTTCAATCAAGATTTGGTCAACCTTTACATGATGATGAAATTTTGAAAGATGTAAGGCCATGCAAGAAGTTTGTATTTACAGTATCTGACATTGATGAAACATAAGCAAAATATAACGAAAATACCATGAATGTAGTGTTTTTACATTGCAAACAATATACTAGAAGGGGTGCCTTTAATTTTCATAACTGTAGTGATATAAACATCCACAAGAATAGTACTAAAACTTTTAAAATAACATATGCAACATATATAACTGCTTTTTTATTGTTCATTATGTCATGATTGTATTAGTTAAGAAAAATATTGTTAGTGTGCAAAGCATGCGATGAATCCATCTTATCTTTCGCATCTGACAGGAAAACCGTGCAAACAACATTCTTGCACCATATAGATAAAATAAAAATTCTGTAATTAATGCTTGCACGACTGGTAAACCAAAAAAATGCTAGAAGGGAGGATACAATTAGCCAGAAGGGAGGATACTATCAGTAGTATCCTCCCTTCTGGCATTTAGTATCCTCCCTTCTGGCATTTAGTATCCCTGTGCACTCACTTGAACAACACTATGCTGGATAGAATGCCTACTTCACAATACAAAAAGGGGTTAGCTATGTTCTAAAACTGAGGGAGTCCAGGGGGCTTGTTTTAAATTTATTTGTTATAATAATAGGAATTTTTTATCTTTTTAACAGCCATACCTTTTTGGGGATTGCTTATTAAAGAGAGAGAGTGATGGTATGCTTACATCCACTGTGTACAGAAAACTTGCACACACACAGATAGATACCTTCACTTTAAATCTCATCATCCTAATCATGTGAAGAGAGGAATAGTGAGTTGCTTGTATCAGAGAGCTAGGAGGGTAGTGAAAACTTGAAGAAAGAAGAGAAACACATACACAAAGTACTTTAAAGTAAAGGTTATGACAATGCAATCATTAGGGCAAGCTCTAAAGAGTTACCTTTTAAAGATCACACAGATACTGTGCAAAAGAAAGGTTTGATTCTTACTATTCCATACATAGCAGGATTGAGTGAGAGCATTCAGAGAGCGTGTAGAGACTTTGACATCAAAACAACATTTAAGTCGGTAACACATCTTACTAAAGTCAAAGATACTATACCTATTACAACAGAGTCATCCATACTGTACAGTATACCCTGCAGTTGTGGTAAAGTATACATAGGTGAAACAACTAGAAGGCTTGGGCAGAGAGTAAAAGAAAATCAAGATGCTTGTAAGAGAGGTGATGAGAAGGTTTACCTATTGCTGTATACAAAATTAACTTATTCACATTACATCTTCACATGCTATGTATAGACTAAACAACTTACTCACACTACATCTTTTCAAGCTATGTATAGACTAAATACACGCCACTCACCATTCACCTATACATATATCATTCATTCACTTCCTTTTTTTCCTCAGTTCTCAGTTTTAGCATAACTTGAAAAATCTCCTTAAAACTCTGACTACATTCAGAAACTGGGGTAGGGCCTTGCTAGCTAAACCCTGGGTTGGAGAATTCAAGAGCCTAGCTTTGCTGTGTGACTTAGCTTGCTGGGTGCTAGCCTGAAACTCTGGTGGCAGCGCAACTGCGACTTTTAGGCTAACAGTGACCTGATCCCACCACAATAAGTTTAGAAATTCCAGGATGCTGGCTGTCCACTACATGCAAATCACCCTCCAGGATATAACAAACAATAAGTTTGCCCTCCAGAAATCTTGCTGTTTACTTTGTTATTATATCATCACCATGGAGAGTTCGACCTCAGTTGACCCCTAAAGAGGACTTTGTCGAGAAGTCGAGACGTCAGGTTAATAATATTGGCTGTTAAAAAGAGAAAAATTTCATATTATTATAATTATTTCAGCCGAGAATGACTGAATCATTTATTTGTTTGTTAGCAAATACAGAAGTTTCTAGCCAGGCAGGCAGGGATTAGCTCTAATAGATCATAATAGAGGTGACAATAATATCTGACATAAACCTTGCAGTGAAGCAAAAACCTTTTTTGTTTAAGGAGCTTGTCGCAAGTCGAATATGCTAGCCAGGCGACCTAGGCCAATAATGAGTTTTTTGCTAAGTTCACCACACATACGCTCACAGGTGAGCAAGAGACTATGTTGCTACCACCAGAGTTCTGTGGGCCGAAAGCAAAAGGCAAGGCTCATCAATTGTACCACTTACCTGAGAGTCAAACCTCTATAAACCCCTTAGCTAATAGCTTTGGCTCAATAGTACTGACATCAATTCAATTCAAACATAATTCAAGAATGCACAGAAGTCATTAAAATGGAGTGTGACACAAAATATATAGACAAAGGGAAAATTGGGTGGAACAGGATACATAAGATATAAACACTTGTGGCATTAAGAAGTTGGGTTGGGAAAAGACAAGTACTGTGAGACTATGTGTGATAAATATAATATATATATATTTTATATATATACATAAATATATATAATATATAATATATAATAATATAATTTATTGCAGCTTTGATATTTTTTATTGAATATTTCCGCATCACGCGAGCGTTCTGTATTCTCCCATATTGTACGGTTTATATTGTACGGTTACACTACGCATGCGCGTAGCGAGTAAAATCAATGAAAATTGAATTGTAACCGGTTGAGAAAAAATATCAAGGCAGCAATAAATCACTTATCACACTCGTCGTACAATATGGGAATGATATTTTACTCTCACGCCACATTTTCACTCGCCTTTGGCTCGTGAAAATATTTTGCGTGCTCGTAAAATATTTTCCCATATTGTACTCTGACTCGTGCTATAAGTATTATATATATATATATATATTCATTTGATTCAGGAGAATATCAGGAGTCTCTTGTCTATTTACATGAGTGCCGCAGGCATAGGTGCTGAACGTAAATAAGGCCAATTAGAGCAGTGGTATCCAATGAATAATAAATGTATTGTGTACTGCTTATGCTTGAATACCATAGTAATGAGTTTCTTGTGCAAACGCACTTGTGTAACATTGGCTCACAGTTATGTACTACATTCAAGAAAGTGTTTTGTCCCTAGCTACTGCCATTATGGACATACATGTCTGAGTTTGCCTATGAAATCCTATTCCCCACTGCATTTAGGTATTAGGCCCTGTTCAGTGCATAATAAATGAAGCACCAAAAGTGTGAACCCTCTATGCTACTATACACTAGCTAAGCTACTACCTAGTTGCCAACTTTCAGAAGAAAAAATCAGGGAAAAGACTGCACACCAACCATATCTGCCATGAATATCATTAAATTTCAATGAATATGATTAATTATCGATGAATTGACTTGCAGGTAGCTCTGTCACGAAAAAATTGGTCCGCTTGATATTGGTCCGCCCGAACCATTATTTAGTGTTCGTCCGGACCAGTTTTAATATTAAAACTGGTCCGCTAGCGTTAAAAATGGTCCACATAATGTCCTATATGAGCCTCGTCGTCTCGGCCATACCTAGCTAGGCGCACCACTGTAAATAAATCAGTGTTGTTTTGGTGTAGAGATTCCAGACTTTCTTAGTTTTTAGTTACTCGTACTAAAAAAATATTTCGAATTGTATAGCCCACAGATAGCAATGGACTGACGAACACAGAGAAAGCGGGTGCCAGCTATAGATGACTATTAGCCTACTGACTATGCTAGCTAAGCGAAACCCAACTCAACCAACAATACGCCAGAGCCGCTACAAACAAAGGATTCCACTACAATAAATAAGTTTAATTGAAATAGTGACTAGCAGACAGATGACTGTAAGCTAGCAGAGAGATAGAACAAAACTCAAGATCAAAAACTGAAAGAAAAAGCAAAAAACCAATAAGTTATAAGCATGGGCATGATGAGGGTACATAGAGAGCAAGGGAAAGGAAACTTGATCAATACAATTAGAAATTAAGAGTGGAGGGAACAAGAAATTCAATCTATACAATTAAGGGTGTGAATAGTGTAATTAGTGTAATAGAGTTAGTTCTGTCCAACTCAGGATGAGCTAGCCAAGACATCCCGCCCACCAAAGACAGAGTCCTTTTGGATGAGTTCTTTTTCACTGTCGGACATGGGTAAGAGCATCACAATCTTGGTAATAGGACGCTTGAATATTCCCTTGGCAGTACGAACGTTGACGACACGCACTTTCCCATCATCTCCATAGAAGACTTTGACTACACGTCCCATAGGCCAAGTGTTCGTGAACAAGACTTGATCCTTGACTAACACTAAATCTCCTTCTTGCACATTTCTTTGAGGATGGTGCCATTTTGTAAATTTCTGCAAGAGACCCAGATAATCCTTAGACCACCTAGTCCAGAATGAATGTACCAGGTACTGGCATAAATTCCATCGCTTTAAAAGGGTCACAGGTTGGTTTCTCTGATCATTATCTGGAATTGATTCCAAGGGCTGTCCAACCAGGAAATGTCCAGGTGTTAATGGTTCGAGCCCATCTTCATCATGACAGTTAAGAGCTGTCAGTGGCCTGCTATTGATACTGGCTTCAATCTGACACAAGGTTGTGGACAGTTCTTCAAATGTTAACTTGTGTATGCCAAACATTTTCCTCAAATAATTCTTGACCAGCTTCACCGTGGCTTCCCATAGACCACCAAAGTGAGGGGCACGCTCAGGTGAAAAATGCCAGATGATTCTTTGTGTTGAACAATAATTGACAATTGTATCCTGTGTAACTTTGCTCTTCAGAAATTTGTATAAATCAGTGAGTTCACGATTAGCACCTACAAAATTAGTACCATTATCTGAGTAAATATTAGCAGGCTTTCCTCTTCTTGACACAAACCTCCGCAGGCAAGCAATGAATGCTGATGAAGATAGATCTGATACAGCTTCGATATGAACTGCCTTTACAGTGAATGAAACAAATACACAAATGTATGCTTTCACAATAACTGGCCGACGAGTGTGTGAGAGTTTAATGAGTACAGGTCCTGCAAAATCAATTCCTGTGCTTTCAAAAACAGGTCCCGGAGTCAGACGTGACATAGGCAGTTGTCCCATGATTTGAGTTTGTGTCTTGGCTGACTGTTTCAAGCAAGTAATACAACTTCTGCATATGGAGCGGATTAGACGTCTCGCTGAAATAATATGAAAATTTCTGCTCAGTAGAGACAACAAATACGTTGGTCCAGCGTGGTTAGCTTGCACATGATAATGCTTGACGAGCAGGTGGGTGAGTCTTTCTTTAGGGTGCAAGATAATAGGGTGTCTCCTGGCATACTTTAGATGAGCTTTGGAGATCCTGCCGCCCACCCTGAGAATTCCATTTGAATCTAGGAAAGGGCGAAGATTGACTAGCCCACTGGATCTGGGGATTTCCGACCCTTTCTGGATGAGTGATATCTCTTGACCGAAGGTGGTGAGTTGGGATTGATTATGGAAGTATTGCTCAGCATTCTTGATTTCATTGGTAGTTAGAGGACCTTTCTGTCTTACATTCTGACGTTTAATCTTCAAATTTGCTATGAATCGAAATATCCATGCTCCAACTCTGAGAAATTTCTGATAAGTGGAAAATCTTCCTATTAATGAAAGAGCATTTGGAGTGACCATATTGATAAAAACCCTGATCTCCGTGTCTGGAGTGACTGGACTGTTGTAGGTTTGAGCTGGCCAATGTGAAGGATCTTCCTTAAGCCATTGAGGTCCATCCCACCACAATGTGTGCTCCAATAGCTGTTGTGGCAGAAGTCCACGTGAAGCACAATCTGCCGGATTATAATGTGTTGGAACATGTTTCCATATGCTAGGTGGAAATAACTCTTGTATGGTGGCAATTCTGTTGCTGGCATAAACTTTCAATCTCTTTGGAGTGCCATCGAGCCAGTTCAGTACTATGGTGGAGTCTGTCCAGGCATGAAGGTGAGAAGTGTCGATTTTCAAAGCTTGTTGAACTGTTTTCATGATTTTTGCAAGTAACAAAGCTCCACATAGTTCCAGCCGTGGTATTGTTTCACCTTTCAAAGGAGCTACTTTTGACTTAGCCAAGACTAGACTGACGGTAGTCGGAGAGTTCTTGTAAGTGGCACGCAGGTAAACTACTGCAGCATAGGCTCGCTGCGAGGCATCAGAAAAGCCGTGAAGCTGCAGCCCCTCCACTTCCGATTCAGGTGTGAAATAATAACGAGGAATTGCATGATTGCTGAGTAAGTCCAACTGATTTCTCCAATCCTGCCATTTCTGTCGCAAATCAATGGGAACTTCAGAATCCCAACTAATACCAGTTTCCCATAAACTTTGCAATAGAATTTTCATAGTGATGGTTGAAGGAGTGTACCATCCTAGCACATCAAATGTGCGAGCTATGTCTGAGGTTAAAATCCTCTTTGTGAGTACATCATGATTCTTTAATGGTGCCGTGGCAATGTGAAGGTTGTCTCGAGATGAGTCCCAATGAATTCCCAGTGTTTTGTGACACTCAGTTGGAACAGGGAGTTCTTGTAATCCTTCTTTCTCCTTTAAATCATCAGGAATGGTTTTCAAGACATTATCAGAATTTGACCTCCACTTTCTAAGGAGAAAGCCACCTTGCTTCATGAGTTTGACAAGATTTTGCTGTAGTGTGATGGCTTCAGTGTCTGAGGTGGCACCAGTAATGCAGTCATCGACGTAGAATGACGATTCCACAACTTGAGAAGCCAAGGGATAATCATTTCTAAAATCTTGGGATAACTGTTTGAGTGTTCTTGTGGCTATGAAGGGTGAGGATGCAACCCCAAAAGTGAGCCTTTTCATTCTAAAGTCCTTCAATACTCCATCTTCAGACTTCCACACAAACCTATGGAAATCCCTGTCATTTTCATGTAATTCTATAGCACGGAACATCTTTGAGATGTCCGCTGTTAATGCAATAGGGAACATACGAAACTTCAAGAGAATGTTCGTGAGTGGAGGATAAAATGTTGGTCCAACTAATAGTGTGTCATTGAGTGACACACCAGTTCGAGATGGAGCCGAGGCGTCGAAAACTATCCTCAATTTCGTTGTTGTGCTTGTTGGCTTGACAACGCCATGCATAGGAAGGTAGAATACCATATGGCTGGGCTTTAATAAATCTCTTTCCGGAACAAGCTCTGCATGGTCAAGCTCAAAGTATTCATTTACTGCCTCCTCAAATGAATCCCATGCATTTCTTCTCCTTAGACTTCTCTCATTTGCATTAAAACGATGAACGGCTTGAATTCTAGAATCCCCAAGAGGCTTGTCTTCTCTCCTGGGCAGTGAAACTTGGTATCTTCCATTGGTTAATAGCTTTGTAGTGGAAGCATAATACTCCATTGCTTTTCTTTCCTCTGGAGTGCAGCTTGATTTACCAGATCCAACTTCTTCAATTTCCCAAAAGGCTCTAAGAATGTCATCACCTGTGGTGGGAGATGCTAAGTGTTGAATAGAGTTAACCATGACATGATTTTTGACTGACTTGTAGGGCCCAGTAATAGCCCATCCAAATATTGTCTCCCTGGCAGAAGGTTGCCCTGTTGATCCTCTTCTGATTTCTGTGAGCAACACTTGGTCAAATACATTGGCACCAAGAATAACATCTATTCGTCCAGGCTGATGAAAGTCTGGATCTGCAAGGTCCAAATCCTTGAGAAAATCCCAATTTGAGACTCCTTTGACCACCTGCAGTGGTAGATTTGAAGTGACTTTGTTAACAACTACAGCTTGTACTGATAGATGCTTGTTGGGATTGTAGATAGAAGCAACCTTAAAGTTAGTTGTGTAATGACTAGGATCAGTGAGACAATCTTGCACGCCACTTATCATGACTGGGTTATGGAACTTGTGAAGTTTGAGGTGATTGACAAGTCTGCTGGATATGAGCGAGGTAGTGGCTCCACTATCTAGAAGAGCTCTGGACTTCACTACAGCTCCCTGACTGGACTCAATGAGCACCTGACAGGTCATCAACAGAGTGTCTGGAAGCTTCCCCTCTCCTGGGACTGTTGTGATACTAGCAGAAACTTGCGTAGCAGCATCTTCTTGGACGTTCGAAGTATTGCTGGTAGTACTAGAAGTTGGGTTACTTGAGGATGAATTTCTAGAAGATGGGTTAGTCGAGGATGGGTTACTAGAAGATGAGTTGTTGGAAGAGGAAGTTGCCTGACTGTTGTTGGCTGTGGCACTTAGCCTTGAGTCATCATGTAGCAATGTATGGTGAGCACGATTGCATCTCTTGCACCTGTGCATACTTCTGCACGACTTGTTGATATGTCCTGGATTGAGGCAGTTCAAGCAGAGCTTGGTATTGAGTACAGTGGACAACCTCTTGTCTATGGGTAATGCCTTGAAGGTAGAGCATGCGTATATTGGGTGGTCTCCACCACACACTTCACATTTTCTGTGAGCGTTTGTTAAGTGCACAGCGGCTCTAGGTTTTCTCACTTCAATACTTTGAGAAGTCCTCTTCGTGGAATTAATGGGAGAGCTAGTGTCAATTCTTTCTTCAATAAACTTAACTATCATCTCAATATCTGGAACCTTCTGATATTCCTTGGTATAATGTAACCATTTGTCGTACAGTGCTGAGGGAAGATTCATAACTACTAAAGATGTCAATATTGCTCCTGCTTCCAGTTGGCCACTGTTGTGCAGACCAGATAAATGTTTCTTGAGCAGTGTGTGTAATTTGCACAATTCATCATAATTGGTATTTTTCATTGAGTGCTGAGCAATTGATTTGACATGAAGGCGATGCACTAATCTGGCCTTGTCGTATCGCTTCTTAAGTAGTTCAACAAGAGTAGTGTAGGTGCTGTACTTTCCTGTAGAAGCTGAAACAATGTCCGCAGCTTCCTTGTCTTTCATTGCTGCTCTCAAGTAAGTCAGTTTGTCTGAATCAGAGAGAGAGTCATTGCAATCCACAGCAGCTGAGAAACGCTCCCAGAATGTAGCCCAATCTAGTGGGTCACCATGAAACTCAGGTATTGGAATTTTTGGAAGTTTGTACTTGAGGGATGATGGGTTCTTGTGAGAGGAGGAACTATCATGACAGGAAGAAGTGCTGTGGTCATGGTTGCTACTTGCAGCATCATTCGTAGCTACAGAATTTTGCAGACAAAGAAATCCACGCTGAAGATCAGCTTGCAAATTCTGCAATTTATCATCCTTGGAGGTGAGATGACCAATGGAACTTTCCTCCAACTCTTTCAGTTTGGTGGCAACATCTTCCAAACCAGCTCCTAATGAAGCTGTGGGATTATCTGTCAGGTAAGACTGGAGGAAATCAATTTTCCTTCTGAGAAGTTCTGCAGTCTTGTGCGCCTGGGTAAGTTCAATGAGTCCTCGCAACAAAGAATTCGTTTTCAACACATTTTGATCATAAGACCCAGTATCATAAGATTCTCCCTTGTCAGGGTAATTATTCAGAATAGCATCGTGATTGAGGTAATATTCCTCATCTGCTTTAGTGAGAGCAGAGAGCTGCTGAGATAGAATGTCTACATCAAGATTATCTGGAGACATTGTGGCAAATGCACTCGTTTGGTTTATGATTTTTGTTACTCTACCCTTAGCTGTAGAGCGTTTGTTCTTAAGAGACTGATATTCATCGACAGACATGTTGTATCAGTTAGTTCTGAATGATAATTGATAATCAGAATAAACTATCACAATAAACAATTAATTCTGAAGATTGATGGGTGATAAGCAATTAGCTCTGAAGATTGATATCGATGAACAGTTAATTCTTAGTTGATTCTTAGAGTGATGATAGTGAACAATCGACCAAGGATAGAGTTCAGCTTATAGATAACTTGACACTGGTTGTAGCAGAATCCGGCTCGAAGGACCAGAAATATGTATAGCCCACAGATAGCAATGGACTGACGAACACAGAGAAAGCGGGTGCCAGCTATAGATGACTATTAGCCTACTGACTATGCTAGCTAAGCGAAACCCAACTCAACCAACAATACGCCAGAGCCGCTACAAACAAAGGATTCCACTACAATAAATAAGTTTAATTGAAATAGTGACTAGCAGACAGATGACTGTAAGCTAGCAGAGAGATAGAACAAAACTCAAGATCAAAAACTGAAAGAAAAAGCAAAAAACCAATAAGTTATAAGCATGGGCATGATGAGGGTACATAGAGAGCAAGGGAAAGGAAACTTGATCAATACAATTAGAAATTAAGAGTGGAGGGAACAAGAAATTCAATCTATACAATTAAGGGTGTGAATAGTGTAATTAGTGTAATAGAGTTAGTTCTGTCCAACTCAGGATGAGCTAGCCAAGACACGAATCTTTTGTTATAGTTTTTCCCCAAATTCTCACGAAAAATTTAGTTCAGAGACTCCTTAAAGAAAGTATGGTACTGGTAGTTCTCCCAAATAACTTCAAAAATAGCATATTTCTATGAAATCTTAGGTATTATAAATAAATTCTTGATTGCAATTTATCCCTTCATTTAATAATGACATTATTTCAAGGTTAATAGTATGGCACGCAAGTTGCTTATTCAAAATGCATGGGGGAAAAATTAAATTTGATTAGTTTTAGTCATCCACTCTACTGGTAGTCTTAGTTATTATCGAATTTTCTGTCTTCTAAAGTATTTAGTTTTTTCATGTTCTCTACACCTTAGTTTTAGTTATTCTTACCAAAAGTAAAATACCCTAAACTACGGGGTTTTAGTTAACCAAAACAACACTATAAATAATACGACAGGTAGCTATTTTGTTTCAGCTTATGTATAGTTTGTTTTTACTGTTTGTTGTTTTTGTACATTAATATCACCTCTGTGGCTTTAAATTTTAGTGTTAAAAGCAGCCCATTTTATTTCACTAATCAAATTTATGCAATAAATTCATCTTGAAATCACAATGCAGTAAAGCGATTAAAAAACTATTGACATAGGAATAAGAATGTCCAAAACAATAATAGCTACTAGTTAACTGCTGCAATGGCTGCACAGCCATGGCACTGAGCTTTGTTCCACTGCATCACTTGGTATGTCTTGACAGATGATGTGAAACCATTCCTTACATTCAGTGCATTCTACCATTTGGATTTGCACATCAGGCATTCTACAGATGCAAATTATAGAAATATGTTCTTTTCTTGAAACTGGTCTAGAAACAAAAACAATTTTTTATGTTGGAAAAGTGTAATTTTTCCCTTTTCCAGACATCTGTATAAATGGCCCCTCATTCTGGATTGATCGTAATGTACAGTATGTGGTTGGTGTCCAAATACCAATGCTGTTGCGTTAGCTACTGCAAAAAGCCCACAATCATAGCTGCCACTCTGTAAATAAAATATGACAGGAGTTAAAGATCAAACAACATAGTCACTACAAACATGCCCAACACCTGAAGAGCTTTTGTAGTTATAACTACATCTCTTTGCAATACCTGTTGCTGAATATCCATGAACTGTAGTTCTATGTGTTAGTGATTTGTACGCAGAATTGAAGCTATTTGTGAGGCTACAGGAGTAGATACTGTACTGTATTTGCTGTCAAATACTGCAACACATGGATGAGTTAAACCCATAGTGGATATTGTTAGCCAATGGCCAGGAGAAAAAAGAATTTGAATGAACTCCCCTTGCAAAAGAGTTGAATTGATATACTGAGCCAAGGCAAGTATCCTGTAGACCATTAATGTGAGGAAACTGCTTCTTCAACATAATTTGGACTGCATTTATGATGGTATCTGTGAGCCATCCAGTAGGGCTTAAAATACAATCTCTATCTGAATCAAACAGTTGACAATCTGGAAGCCAAGCTTTCAGATTTCTTTTGCTGACTGTACAGGAGTCTACATCAATGACTACCCTATTGCTAAAATAATGTTGAACCTTGATGATATACAGGAAATACACAAGTTGCCATGTTACCTTTCTTTATTTCCATATTTGTATTTGGTTTCCCTATATGCCTTCATAAGCTGTGCAGCAAGAGAGGTGTTTCGAACTGGTCTGTAAAATGAATGTATAAACATTATAACAATAAATATTCGAACAGCTCTTATGTAGTAATAGAATTACAACACACAAAAACTAAGTGTGTAGTTTTCAATTTGGTGTCTTGGCATTTGCTAAACATTTAGTGTGATATCAAAATATGTAACACAATTAGGTATGTACATGAGAATAACATGTCATTGGGTGGGTAAAATAGATACATTTTTTAATATTGAGACCAAGTCAAACCTTGAAACATAGACTTGTTTGAATGGAGCTTGCACATCTTCGATTTTGATTTTCTTTGCAGGTGAATTGAACAAAGAAATATCTTTACAGAAATCTTTTCGCTTCTTTGCAGGAGTACTTGTTGAAGGAGGTATTTTGCTTTGTCGGACTAGTAATGATTATGATATGCATAATAACCATCATTAGAGATAGACAAGTAGAAACTTACGATTGTGAAGAAATATATGTGGGTGGTGGCAATGGAGGTATAGAATCATCTGATTCAGTTAATTTGATGGTATTATTTGACATAGATAGAGCTGATATTAGAGTGCAGTCTGTATCAGTTCCCTCAGGCAATGAGCTTTTGATACATGTGCAGTGTTCCAACATTAAAATTACCAAAACAAAACAGAAAAACTAAATGACTAAGACATCAGTTCATTTAGTTATAATAGAGGTACACTAAAAACACAGAAGAGTAGCATGCAATCTATACTAAAAACTAGTAGCTTAAATTTCAATAGTATGTGGTGTCATTAACTCACAAGTTTACCTTCAATACCAACAATGGGCTTAATTGTTTCAACCAAATACAATCCCTATTGCTCAGTCGCCTCACCACACCTTCCCACACCTCATCCTGAGCTATTCCCATATAATGTGTCTTTACAATCCCTTAGTTGTACTCACTAGAAGGCTACTCAAAGGCCGAGTGCACATGAGTTTGAAACTAACCGTGACAAGTAAATTCAACGATTTTTAATAACACTGGTTAGGGTTAGGCACCTGGGGTGGCCTCAGTAGGGCGTGTGCTCTACACCTTTGAAAAAATGTAACTTTGCCTAACTCCAGACTTGATAGGATCCATTAGCTTCATTTAACTTAACGAAAAGAAATTAGTGTTGATTGGTCCTGAATGAGCATGAACAATGCATCAATATACCATAATTAGAGATTAAAACTCCAGGCCTCAAGTCCAACACTGACTGAGGCCTGGCTTTTCAAGCTAATTATGATGTATAGTTCATGCTCATTCAAGACCAATCAACACTGACCGCCTCACCACAGCTTCCCACACCTCATCCTGAGCTATTCCCGTATAATGTGTCTTTACCATCTCTTTTAGATGTACTCACTAGAAGGCCAATCAAAGGCAGAGTGCATATGAGTTAGAAACTAACCATGACAAGTCTATTCAGTGTGGCCCCAGTGAGCGTGTGCTCTGCACCTTTGAAAAAATATGACAACATACTAAATGATCATTGTCACTTTTACAAATTTTCTTAGAATGTTTTAACTGTTAATTTTATTCTATGACATTTAGAATGCTATTCTATACGCCACTATATAGGCTCACTGGATAATATAAACGATTTTTAATGTACTATCTGCTTCACTCTACTAGAAATGTACTCAAAGGACAGAGTGGTTTTAGTTCATCTTGTACAGTGTTATTACAGACCTGCTGGCAGAAGAGCTAACTAATGGTGGTATACTGCTTGACATCGACATACTGCCATACACAAACAAAACAGGGCAAGTGATAACAATATACAAACACTATATGGTTTATTAATTAATGTGCTTTTGTTGTGACTTATGCTGAAACATCATCTGTATCTCTGGAAATATACAACTTTAAATGGGAGCCAATTGCTTTACTTATTTTTCAGATATGGAATGCTTAAGGACAAAGACACCTTTCTTTGAAGCACTGAGGATGTCATATGGCCCAATGTACCGCATTGTCAGCTTTCCACCTTTCCGTTTTTTGCGACTAAAATCTTTCAATAGGACTTGCTCGCCTACCATAAATAAATGAGGATTAGCACGTTTGGCATCATAATACTGTTTCTGTCTCTCTTGAGCTGCCAAAATGTTTCTTTTGGCTGATACCATAACATCAAGTCTTGTCTTTTGTTGAAGTTGATAAACATCTCCATCAAATTCATGACAAAGGCAAGCTAAATCTTCCACACTATCTTTGGTCATACTAATATCAATTGGAAGAGTCTGCGTCCAAACATTATTTCAAATGGAGTATGTTTAGTGGAGTCTTGTCTGGATGTATTGTAAGCAAACATACATGAATCTATATAAGAAGACCATGACTTCGTCTGCTTGGAAACAAATTTTGTTAGCATATTTTGTAGTGTTTGATTCCAACGCTTATCTAAGCCATTGGCCTAAAACAGAAGCATCAATCAGTAAAAAAATTACAGTAATCTGCATTAATACATGAAGGTTTAATTTGCTCCATCAAAATTTAGGGGTGAAAACTTCTGCTGTTTTTAATGCACTAAAAGCATAATTTATAAATAAATATACCTGTGGATGATAGGGAGTTGTGAGCTGCCATTTGATGCCCAATTGCTCTGCCAAGTGACTATCCACAGCATTGTTGAATTCACGACCACAGTCTGATATAATCACATGTGGTAGTCCAAATCTCATGAATAACTACAGAACAGTAAGAGATTTAACTAGTGATGTGCTTCAGCAAGTACGACGAGCGAGCTGGTCTGACTGAAATTTAAAATTGATAGCTAGGTGCTAATAATTTTTGTTAAATATTTTTGTTTTGTTTATTGCTATTCTTTAGTAACACAACAATTTTATACATACTCATTCTGTCTCGGCAGCTCTTTGCTGTTTTTTTTTCTTTTCCTAGCATTATTTCAAAGTCTTTTCTCCCAATTTCTTGTGCCCGTGCTAATGTTTATGTTTCTAAGTAGCCTCCGGGGGTGGACACGCATTGACCTCTTTGAACTTTGCCATATACCAAAATCTCAATTGAGACTCGTTAGTGAGAGTCTCGCTTCACTCGCCCAAATGCATTTCTTAATTATCTAAATATAAACATGCCACGACACCATTAATACCTTATAAAGAAGGGAAGCTACTCGACTTGAACACTTATCCGGTGTATGAATAGCTTCAACATATTTTGAAAAATAGTCACTAATAGTAAAAATATACTTGCTTCCATTATCTGCTGTAGGGAATATTGGCCCAATAAAGCCCATTCCTATGCAGTACCATGAGCTAACAACTGCTATTGGATGCAGCTGTGAAACACCTGTAGTGAGCTTTTGATTTATGCGTTGGCACACATCACAAGTTGATATCTGAAATTGTAAATACTTTCAACAAGATTGAATATAATTGTAAATTGTGATTTACCATTTTTTTAACATCAGACACCATTCCAGGCCACATAAAACGCTCTTTGATTTGATGCAAAGTTCGATTTATACCCAAGTGTCCTGAAGTCTTGTCAACATGACAGGACAGCAGTACTTGTTTTTGTTCTTTAGTTGAGCGTAAATATTTCAAAAGATTTCCCTATAAAGCAAAGTAGTATATGTATAGCAGTTCTGATATGCAATTTCTAGCTTACCTTATTCTTGTAAAACATCTCCCCATGCCTGACTTCAAATTTCTTCGCCTTTCTTCTTATTGATCTTTTCTTATTGCTGTCCGAAAAAGACTGTTTTGAAGAAAGTGGAGAGCTGTTTGACGATGTAGTGAAGTACCTGACTACAAAAACCTATTCAGAAACTGCTGACATAGCGAGAAGAATAACTAAAGGGACTTAACTCCACGTGGACGGACAAATTTTCACGCCAAAAATTATCCCACCAGTGTCATATAAAATTGGTCACCCCCAAATTTAGTCACCCCGGGTGACTAATACCACCACGGAACATTGGTCACTCCATTACCGATTACCCGGTAAAATGGTCACCCCGGGTGACTGATCTAAACGGAAAAATACTCACCCCTCCAGGAAGTTGGTAACCCCCATGTGTCAGAGCAGTGGAAAATGGCTATCACATGAAGAAGACCCTAGACAAGTGAGATGCTAAAAAAAATAAAGCCTGTTATCTTAGCTAGATGGATTTCTAAACTAGATTACATTCAATTATAATTTTTATACCGTCAATATTTTAACTTTCTTATTAAGCACAAGACACTTACCCTGTCATCTAGCTAGATGGATTTCTAAATAAATTATATCAAGATGAACAAGACCCTAGACAAGTCAGATGCTCCCAGAGTGGGGCTAGTTAAGGAATTCAAGGTAAAAATAAAATGGATTTCTAAACTAGATTTCATTTCATTTATATTGTGATATGAGTGGACGATACAGCTGCGCTATCTGGAGCTCTGCACTTGCTGTTAAATTTCCACTGAAACTGCTGTCAAAAAGAAAAATCTCATTGTTTAACAGGGCAGTTGCAATCCAGTGTTGGTACTCTTCAACATAGAATATCTGTAATGCTAAAACAACAAAGTATTCTTTAATAGTTTATCACATAGCTACCTGCTCTGCAGTCACTGGTAATTGAAGGAAAGGACCTTAACTGGATAAGAAGTGTACTAAAGCATCCTTCGGGTGTGGTAATTGCCTATGTAGTAGTTTATGAGCTGCATAAATATGACGATCAGTAAGCATGCCAGATTTGACTGCAATTTCATTTCTGTCTGCCTGAGTCAAAGCCAAGCTCAGTACCCAATCAATACTTTCCTGCATACATAATAATAATCGGTAATGCAAACCCGCCAATTTTTTGTTTATTACCTTCTCAACCGTTTGTGCTCGTTGATCAGTGTGGCATGGTCTCTTAGCTGGTGGAGGGGACAGGGTTGGAGGGGGCGGGGTTTGATGTTAGCTATTAGTCTGTTTTCATATTATACTAGCTGTAAGTTATCTAACCTGTGGATGGTAGGCACTGGTAATCCTGTGCTCAGTATTAGTAATCTGATACAACTCAGCAGATAATTCGTTGACGAATTTACGTCCCTTGTCTGTGATCAAAGTTTCTGGACAGCAAATTCGACACATTACCTTATGCAGAATAAAAATTAATAAATAATTTGTAGCATCTGTGTTCTAAATCAAACATCTAGTGATAAAAACTTACAGTATATATGAAAGTTCCAATACCATGTGCAGTTTTATCAGGAAGGGCAGCAGCTTCAGCCCACTTGCTGAAATAATCAGTTAGTGTGACAATATACTGATTTCCTCTTGGAGTCTTTGGCATAGGACCAATTAGATCCATCCCCACCTGAGCCCATAGCTTGGTTGGAATAAATGGAACGCAGAGAACCTGAGGCTTTCTGAAGTTTGTGATTGTTTCGCTGGCAGGTATCACAAGATGCAACCTGTAAAGGTGAAGTGCTATAAAAGATGGCCATAATACATCCACAATGGTTGGCACTGCCTTGCTTACATAAATTTTAACATCATTAGTCAGCCCAGGCCAGTAATATTGTGAAGAAACCATATCCACAGTAGTACGATTAATACCTGGATGACTTGCATTATGCACAGACTCCAAAATTCTGTTTCTTGATGTTATCTTCAACAGCCAGTCGCCCTAAGATAACAAACTATTCTGCATTTTTGCTCATATATTACTGCTCTAGGTATAGTAACATTACCTGTACTGGGAGTTTTACTTGTGTAGTACAAATCTGCTTCCTTTATGAAAAAATACTTAGCTCTTTTCCTTAAAGAACCTTTATCAGACTTGGAAAACCCTTCTGGATATGTACCATCTTTGATATAACTATATATAGTGTTGTAACTAAATCTTCCAAGACTCTCCTCTTCTTCCATTCTTGTAAATACTCAACGGTTCTAACTATATCACTCAAAAAAAACTTTGGGTGAACAAAATTTAACAGATGACTGACAACTGCAACAAAAAGAATTTAACAGAATACTCAGGCTGACAAGAACAAGATCACAAAGAATAAACTGGTGGCTTATACTATAAGAAAGGTGGGAATTCAGAAGGCTATTGAATAAAAATGTGTAAATATAGTCTATTCATATATGTATAGCTGGGTAACTATATTTATGAATAGATTTAATTTTCACATTTTGTCTCAATTCAAGCATCATTACGGAGCGCATAATTTAATGAGGGATGACCATTTTCCCGAGGGGGTGACCTATTTCTTGTAAAATGAGTCACCCAGGGTGAGTAAAATTTTATGACACCGGACCTACTTGTATGTGAATATTGGTCCAGGCGACTCAGTTTTACGGCGGACCATTTTTTACCAGACAGCTCTCCTGTACGACGTATGTTGTATTTTAATTAACCCATGAGTGTGCTCGAGGCTTGCTGAGCTAGCTGAGTGCAGTGGATGTTCTATTTTTATCCACCAATGAGTGTGCTTGAGGCTCAAGCTAGCTGAGTGCAGTGGACATTCTATTTTAATCCACCAATGAGTGTGCCGCGAGTATTTTTATCAACCAATCAGAGTGCTGAGGTAAGATTAGGTAACAGTGTCGTCTAGACAAAAACCAGGAAAAGTCCTTCAACCGGGCGAGAACAGGGAAATGGCTAAGATTTCCCGTAAAAACCAGGAAGGTTGGCAACTATGCTATTACAAAATTCATCTCAGACCAAAAGAATAACTTATTAGCTATTCTAATCAGGCATCAATTATATAGCTCAAGCAATAAAAATGGAAGAAGTAAACACAGTCTTCATAAGAGTAAACAGGCCAGACATTCACTGGTATATATTTCAACGCGAAACTCCACCCAGCACTCCATTACTCTAAGCCAAACCATCTCAAGCAGCAAGAAATCATTTCCTCACATGTTTACGAGGCGCCAATAGGGGGTGTTAAGTTATTACCTGTCGTGGGATGTTCTATTGTCAACTTATACTTAATACTATTCGAGATATAATTTCGTGTTGATAACATCACACGTCCACGTGGCATAGAAATGAAAAATAAGTTATGAGTACAAAGTTTGTTAGTATGGTAAGTATGGTGACATGAATAACATTGTGTGCTAATTTTATTAGTGACCACTCCCACACAGAGCTAGCTGACTGCTTCGTGTTTCAGCCCCTAAATAAAAAAAAGTTGCACCATAAAAGGTAGTAAGTTCAAACAGTTAATGGTCAGTAATCTACAAAATCGGATCGGATCAGTTGGAATATACTGTACTGGGTCGCTCTTAAATTGTTGACTTCTAAGTGGACAAAAAGAGACGTAAATTCGTTACTTTTCATACAAGCATATGTGTCCCCCCAAGAAACAGCAGTTTTCTGACCAGTGGGTAGATTAAAATGGAGTTTTGTCCTCTCACAAAAGTTGCTATTGCTACCCACTGCAGTCAGTGGTTGGTATACACACTAACAATAGAACTGTATTGAGTAAAGTAAAAGAAGGAAAGGTTATCCTATTTAGGCGAATTTATGTGGAAGGAGAGATATGAAAGAAATGCAACATTATATCAAAAAACATTAGCTACAGACCGTAGCTATGCAAGTCCATTGACTCAAAAATACTAAATCTTTGGAATCTGGCGTCGCCGACCCTTTTCTTCCATATAATTGGTGGGGAGGAGGAATGAAAGGGTCTGTCAAAAAATATGGTCCCCCCGAAAAATTCGGACCGTTTTTGTTCGTCAAATTTGGTCCCCCCTTGCAAATTTCAGTCTCCCTCTCGTGCGCCCACCTAGCTACATACAGCGCAGTGAATAGACAGCATCTGAAAGCTTATTATCACTTATTTCAACAAATAAATAATCATCACCATTATTGTATCAGCCCTCCTGCCGTATTCAGAATTTTTTTTAAACATTTCTCTCTTTCTTCTTGTCACTGATGAAGGCTCCATGGAGTCGAAACGTTTAAACTATTTATATATTATTATTAGCTACTACGAAAGTTAAAATATTATTTAGTACCCAACTATAAAATTTGCGTAGTAGGAATGAATCTTCATGAAATAAATGAATATTATTTAAATTATTTCATTTATGTATTTAGCTTTATGTGGGAGTTTGCCTCGGGGATTTTAATCTCCTCAGTTCCTCCACAACAAGACTTGGCTCGTACTTTCACCAGTCCCGCTGTAGTAGTTAAATTTTCACCACCACCAGAATCAGAATGTGGCTTATGCCCTGCGCGCAGGTGAGTTCTATTCCTTTAAATAACACAAGCACATATACAGACACACAAGCGATGCTTACACCAAGACTAACACACGAGACTGACTGACTTCCACAACACGCACACTCAGTTTTATACTCCACGCACGAACACTAAAAAAAACATACAATAGGCGTGAACACGGCCACTTACACGTGGACGGTGCCACACCTAACAACTGACTTACAATAACTCAAACAAATAAAACTCTAAAACATGCACAACATTGAATAGAACTTAACGCACATCATAAACTTTAAACACACAACATTACATGCATCATGAGGTAAACAATCACATAGACAGTCTATCTTCTTCTCTTCTTCTCTTTGTCTTCTTTTTTTTTTCCCTTCACTTCTGTCTCTTTTCCCACATCTCCCCCCCCCCCCCCCCGCCAAGATCATTCCTTCAGGAAGGATCTGACAAACATCAGCATCGTTGTTTTCCCAATTCCTCCACGAGAGTCCATCCGCGTTTCTGTTCTCGATACCAGGGCGGTACTTTATGGAGACATTCCATCCTTGTAGTTTCAGGGCCAGTCTTCTCAGACGTTTGTTGAGATGGGATCCAGTTTGTAAAGCCAGGCACGGTTTGTGATCCGTGTAGACATCAAAAGTCTGGCCATACAAGTATACCTCGAAATGGCTGATAGCCACGACAACAGCCAAACTCTCCAGCTACGTTACGCTGTAATTTCTCTCCCAGCCATGCAGCTGCCAGGAGAAAAAGCAATAGGTACTTCACCATCCTCTCTCTTGGCATGGAGACAAGCTCCTAAACCGGCACCCAACGTGTCGGTGTACAAGACAAATGAATCTGAGGGATGAGGGACAAACAACACAACACTGTTACATAATAACTCACATAGACGGGTGAAGGCCAGTTTCATTTCCTCAGACCACATCACCAGTCTTGGGGAGGAGAGCGACGTAGCTGGCATTAGCAATGAAGAGTGGTCGGCAAACCCTTTGATAAACCGGCGGTAGTATCCGATTGTACCAAGAAACGTCCTGAGTTGTTTCTTTGTAGTCGGTAAACCATAATGCCTAAAGGCCTCAACCCTGTTGTCAGGCACATAAACACTTCCACCACCCACAGTGTAACCTAAATTTCAGTCTACAACGTCCAAACACACACTTCCTAAGCTTGACCATCATGCCACTCTCTTTGATACACTCCAACACACACCTTAAATCCCTCATATGAGACTCCCAGTCTCTACTGTAGGCCATCACATCATCGATATAGACTGCACTCACCCCCTTCACAGGCTCTAACACTTTCTCGATTACCCAATTCCACCCAACTTGCATAAATTACATCCAGCGGTCCGTGCATTTTTCGACCGAATGCCAGCTCATATGGTGAATACCCGGTACCTCTGTTTGGGACCATTCTGAGGGCACACATAGCAAGAGGGAGGTACGTCACCCAATCTATTCCAGCTTCAGTGGCTTTCGCAAGCATGGGCTTGAGCGTCCCATGCATGCGCTCTACTACACCATTAGACTGAGGTCTATATGGGCTAGTCTGAATACTGTCTATGCCGCAGAGCTCATACAACTGTTGTAAAACCTTCCAGAGAAAGACCTTACCCCTATCCGATAGAATCTTAAGGGAAAACCCTATTTTAGTGAACACAGCAATTAATGCCACGGCTACCTCACCAGCCGACCCATTTCTGAGAGGAATGGCCTCAGGCCATTTGGAGGCCAGACAAATGTACGTGAGTACAAACTAGCAACCTCTCCTACCTTTGGGCAAAGGACCGACAATATCCACCACCACGCTCTTGAAAGGCTCTGAGAGCGTGGAGCGTTCGCACATTAATTTTACTCTTGGCATTTCCCGACTTGTTTAACCTGAGGCAGAGTTCACACAACTTCACATAGACACACACGTCCCTGCCTAGACCCGGCCACGTAAATCTCGTAATCAGGATTTCTCATCACACTCAATTTCCTTACCCAACTTTTCATTCTCATTGTCGTCAACCGCACCCGGAAACCCAAGATCCAACTCATTCTCCTCAACTAAAACCGAAGCATCCTCTTCACTCACCTTTTGTTCTTGCTGCTTCCTCTTCCTCAACACTCTACCTCCAACTACAACTGAAGTATCCTTCTTTCCTTCCTCTTCCACAATTTTGACTGCCTTACTCGCCACGCTTTCAGGACTTACAATCACCTCAGACGGTCTCTCAACCACGTCTCTCACAGAAACTGCTGCCTTACTATCAACACAACAGAGTTCAGGACTTATGCTGACTACAGGATCAGTGACCAACTCCTCACCAACTAAAACTGCCGTACTCGACTCAATCCTTTCGGGACTTACGTTACTCACAACAGACTTGCTAGTACCTGTGACACTTGTTTACAATCACCTATCACTCCACTCTGATTATCACTTACACTTTCCCTATCCCGTGACTGAATTTCATCACAGTCAGGGATTTCAAACTTCACATCACTCTGGGTAGCCTTCTCCTGCTCTCTAACACACTTGAGAAGCAGTTCGGGCAAGATACCACCTAATGGCAGAGAATACAAAACTCTATTCGACCTGTTCAGAGAGGAGGATACAGCCACCTCCTTCTGAAACTTCTCTCCCAGAAACTCAAGGTTCACCATTGCTAAGGGTGTACACTCAGGGAAACCAGTCACACCTTGAATTGTGACTTCTTTGCCCGTCATCTGGGCTTCACACACAAACTTTTGAGGGACAACAGTTACCTCTGCACCAGTGTCCGGTAAGAACTCTGCACGTTCACCATTCACTTTCCCAGGGACAATGTAGGCTTCACCATTCGAACTGACCAAATTCGTTATCAAGGGAGTTTCGTCTTTCTTGAACTTATGGGACTTCTGCTGTTTGTCTTTGTTCTGCTTATTAGGGCAATTGGTGGAAATGTGCCCGGGTTGATTGCACGAGAAACATACAACATTACCATTACCACACGACTGGGTTTGGGACTATCTCTTAACTCTGAAATAAATAACTCTTGTGACCTAATATGCCACACTTAAAACATCTCACAGAAGTATAGTTTACCTTACCAAATGACAGACTGTCTAATACCCGACTACCTCACATAGCTTTTTGGTCTCTCCCCAGATGATCGCAAGCTAGCTGCAACCATACCGAGTTTCTTAACTTGTAAATAGCCTTGGCCAACCTCAACGACAACTCATCTACAGTTTTGTCTCCCAGAACAAATCTATAAAGAGGTGCCTTCATCTTTTCAAATCTGGTCACCATGTCCCACTCTCTAGACAGCGATTTCCATTCAGAAAACAGGGAAGTTTCTATAACTTTGAGGTCCATACCTACCCCGTCCAACAACTTGGCTTTCACATCCTGGTAAGTACAGTCAGGCTCAAAGGAAACAGACGCAACGGACATTTTTGCCTTGGAGGGACAATTTTGACAACAACACCGACAACCATTCCTTTTTTCTAACTCCAATCCTAATCATGTCCGCTTCTAGGGCCTTTATATACATGACAATATCATTTCCATGCCTGTAGGGTTGAATGTTACTCACCAACTGGGTTTTGTTCAAACAATTACCACTCACTGTAACCATGGAATTGAAATACCTCATAAAGGCCAAAAACTCAGAACCCGTAGCCGCACCACTTGATACAGGGCCTACATCACTTGTAGATGCCTCCCTACTCACAGCAGCACTCCTGACTGTCTCATCCACTCTTTCAGTGAAAACTCCTCACCTTCCTTTTCCACTAATAATGTTCCTACACGGTTTGTACTCCAAATCGTCTTCCTCGCTCTCAACTCTCCCAATCTCAGGGTCTGAATTAAAATCACTGCTAGTCTCTCTATAGTCTACCTTCCCCTTCGCTGCCCTGGCCAGACGCAGGACTCTCCTCGACATTCGGCAACCAGTGAAGGATCCAAGGGAAATTAACTGGCCTGTACAAAAAAAAAGAGACAAAGTGAAAAGATTCAAACTCAAGGAAATACAAAAAAGAATACAACAAACAAAAGAATTTAGCGGGCACACACACACAAAAAAAAAATACAACAAACTTAAAATGACAAAATTAGATCTGTACACCGACTTGGTACAACCACTCTATGTGTAGTGTTCCGGTGACTAGTAGATAGGCTGTCTCCTTCGAAGATGGAGTAGAATCTTCTCAAGAGGTCGGACACCGCTGCCACCAAAAATGTGGGAGTTTGCCTCGGGGATTTTAATCTCCTCAGTTCCTCCGCAACAAGACTGGGCTCGTACTTTCACCAGTCCCGCTGTAGTAGTTAAATTTTTGCTGCCACCAGAATCAGAGTGTGACTTATGCCCATGTGAATTCTATTCCTTTTACATGTACAAAATAGAAATAACACAAGCACATATACAGACACACAAGCGATGGTAATAGTTCTTACACCAAGACCAACACACGAGACTGACTGACTTCCACAACACGCACACTCAGTTTTATACTCCATGCACGAACACTGAAAAAAACATACAATAGGCGTGGACACGGCCACTTACACGTGGACGGTGCCACACCTAGCAACTGACTTACAAAAACTCTAAAACATGCACAACATTGAATAGAACTTAACACACATCATAAACTTTAAACACACAACATTACACATATCATGAGAAACAATCACATAGACATTCTATCTTCTTCTCTTCTTCTCTTTGTCTTCTTCTGTCTTCTTTTCTTTCCCCTTCTCTTCTGCCTCTTTTCCCACACTTTACTCTTACACTCTTGATGTTTTGTATCCTATTATAGGCTGCAGTTGGTTATTAAGGATACTTTCAATTTAAGTGATGAGATGGTATGTATTTGCAATTAAACAATAGCAAGTATGCTAAAAATACAATAACACATTGACAGATTCAGCCTATTCTGACCTTGCCCTATAGTTTAACTCAGAAAAAAACAGTCGCCACAAGGGTACTTCTCAAGTGCAAGATTTTGGAACAGAACAAAAGACACAAGGTATGACAGGTAGCTAGCAAACTCATCTTTTTAAGTTAGCCAGTGGGAATGATTATCACTGACTTAGTGAGTCGACGCAAAAGATGTGGATTATGTACTGGTTGCACTTCAAGTGATTGTGGAAGTTGTGTGTTTTGCCTTGACATGCCAAAGTTTGGAGGGAAAGGGGCAAGAAAGCAGTGTTGCTTACAAAGGATATGTAATAAATTGAGTGATAAATGTAAGTTTATACAAAAGTCTTTCTTTCTTCTTATTCTCTCTCTCTCTCTTGATGATTACAGTGGAACCCAAAATAGCAAGTTCCTCTTCCAACAACAAAGTTATAAGAGTATTACGCAGTATGTTAATTTGGTTTATAATAATAACGGTAGACAGAAAATGTTGTGTAGTACCAATGACGTTGTATCCATTCTGAATGGCTGCTCTGTTACGAGAGATCTTAAGACACTAAATGGAAGAAACTGGTTGACAGACAAGGTAATAAATTTCATAAATAAGCAGTTATTATTCAATCTATTTCATTTTAGATCATTGACTTCTACTTACTTTTGATAATGAATGAAGTCAACAAAAGACACCCAAATTCATTACGCTGTGTTACTTGATTGTACTATGTAACACTGTCCATATCGTAGCTAAATGGATGGAAGTAATTTTTTTTTGTACTTAAAATGTGTAGTCTACCTAGTAATGTTAATGTTACATTTAGTCAAAGCAATTGTACCAGAAAATCCTTTTTCCAGTAAATACTGGTTATCACTGGAGTTTAGCTGTGGCAGACTTTCAATCACAGGAACTACGATATTATGACTCTATGCTAAAACATAATCTTAAAAGTTTGAACAAAATATTGTAAGCAATATTGTATTAGCTACTGCTAATCTATATAATTGATGGTATCTTTTGAAAAATTAGGCAATTTTTACAGCATGCGTACATAAACCAAGACTTCACAATGGAAGTTATTTTGTGTAAAGGTAAATTTAGATGTGAACTTATGTATTTATATATTTTTCATTAAAGTATATTCCTTAATAGAATATTCCAAGGCAGACTAACAGTTACGATTGTGGTCTATTCACATTAACATACAATAGATATTTATAGCTTCATAACATTTTATAATTCTATAGTATGCCAGGCTTGAAGGCTTTGACTTACAGGTTTCAAGCTTTATTCAAGTATGCTGTAATTATAACACAGAAGGCTGATATAATTTAGCACATTTTGAGGTGGATTAGCAATGATGAATATTCAACACAATAATAATTCTTGTGTATGTGTTTATAGAGTGATGTTCCTGACACAAGGAAGAGTATGATTTCAGAAATCAAACAAAAGAATTATTCCTTGCAAATTCATAAAGAGCTAACTACGTTGTCATTTCAGAGCTCATCATTAATTTTTAAATTTCATGAAATTGTATGTTTTCTGCCACTTGTGTTCAGCTAATTGTGTTATCAGGGGCATAGAGGCAAATAATTTACAATGGGTGTTACAAAAATTTAACCATACACAGATTACACCCCCTTCAATATAAATAATCACTTAAACAATTGAGCTGAATTATATGAAATAACTATTCTTACAATTCACACTCATTGTCAATATTCAAATCTTACGTGAGTTATAGTTAAAGCATGAGCGCTTAGTTTCTAGTCGATTTATTGCACGACAGCCCGAGGGCCGTAGGCCCGAGGACTGAGTGCGATAAATGTACTAGGCACTAAGCGCTCATGCTTTAACTAGTTTAAATACCGGGCAAGTGTTATTGCACACTTGCCAAGTTATTACACCTGACAACAATATAGCAACGGTATTTAAGATAATATAAATCATGTCTGAAGTTTGTGTACAATAAAATCATATTGTGTAATTAATCTCCTGATGGAAGATGCAAATTCATCAGATGCATTACATAAAGTTAAAGTGGATATGAAACTAGCGGAATTGTTTAAAGAATACGTAAGATTTTTTAGATAACCAATAAGCAGGATTCCACACACAAGGATCATGAATATACTTAAAGTGGATATAAATCAAGCTAAATTGTTGACAGTATATGTAAGATTTTTGTAGTTACAAAAATTTTAGTATGTATTTACTGGGCAGTAAAAGAGTAGGAAATAATGTACCCCATAATGTAGTTCAAACATAGCAGAACCACATCTTGCTATACAAGCAACTTATAACGATATATTTGAATTTCAGTCAATTTGCCAATGTACATTCACTTGTCCCAGCATCCATATTCAGAAATTGTGCAGTGGTGGAAGAAACTGAGCAAGTGAGTCCATAGGACAGAGTCACGAGGGGAGAGACATGCCAGCTGTTGTGACATCTTCCAAAGATAAACCAAACGCAGTGTATTTCCAGTGTCTTATCCATGCTAGTAAGAATAGAATAAAATTCATATTATTTTATGCCTGTCTTAACCCATTGTTTAATTAATCTGTAGGAGAGTGGATTTCAGGGACACAAGATGTTCATATTTAAAACTTAAGTTAATATTATTGTTGTTTTGTCAAAGTTTCCTTATGCATATGAACATCTTGAGTCTTTTTTTTCTTCAAACAATATCTATTTAGGTAGTGGTGTGTTGAAAATAAATAGCTAAAACAGCTTAAGTTGTTCAGATGGAGAACTTTAAGTCTAAAGTATTAACATAATAATGAAATCTCCTTACACTTATGAAATATAATACGATTGTTCAATCCTTAAAAAAATTGTATAGTTGAAAGAATGCTGAAATGAAAGAACATATTATGGAGATATAATAGAATGAAAACCAAGTATTCAGAATTAATAACATGAGTGATGCAAGAAATATTTCATGAGGCAAAACCAAGTGAAATCACTTGCCTCATAAGTGCTATTTGTATGAGTAATAGCACAGTAACTGTGCTATTCGGGATTAATAGTATGAGTAACACGATTGCTTTAAAGGTGCTATTGATCTCTAATAGCATAAGTTCAAGATTAGCTACATTTCCAAGATTAAGGGTTGCACACTTACCCATACTATTTTACTATCTGGATGAACCAGGCATATTGAGGTGAAGGCATTTAAAGGTGCATGCATGAAAGTGAGATTGCATTCCCATATTGTATGATGAGTTACATTGAATGTTTTAACTCCAGAACCATAATCTTTTTGGGATAACTCCACCATACTTCTAAAAAAAATTAGTACGTCCAGATGTATGCACAGGTGCATTGGAGCTTTCAATATATAACATTGAATGTGGGAATATATTAAAACAATGTAATGCAGAAATTCTCAAGGAAAGTATCCAATGTGTTCAGGCCTACTAGGATGCCTAAAGAATTGATCGTTGAACTCTCTCATATTTGTGTGTTTGTTTTATTATGCATGCGTGTTTTGACTTTTCCCTGCCTTTTTTTTCTTATTGGCGAGCGAGCGAGGTGAGTGAGACACTCTCAAAGGTAACACAATTGAAAATCGTGGATGTTTGTTTGTTGGCGAGTGAGTGGAGTGAGCAAGACAGTATTAGGGGTGGATAATGCAAAATCGGGTATATGTTGTACATGTGTGTATAGATGGTGGTACGTATGCCCTTTAAATGCGTGCGGGGTTCCCTTTTTTTCCGAAAAACATGGCTTTTTAGGCTTGACCCCAGTTTATTATGAAATAACAGCATTAAGCAAGTCTTACTTTAAACTTAAACTCCGAAGTTTGAGAAAATTCCTGCGAAAACATTTGTTTTTCAAGACAAAAAGTTGCTGCGTCCGATAACTATGGCATTTAAGACCCTTTTCCAGACATAATTTCAAAACTTCGCCATTTTAGGGGGATACGAAGTGCCGATTGTTGGTTGTCAAGAGCCATTGGTAGTCCGAATGCCGTAATATTAATGCTAAGGAGGCTACTATTACTCCAGGGAAGCTGAGGTAAGTACATAATTCCATATTTCTTTGCTAAATAAAAAATTAACTCTGGCCTTCTTTTATGTAGCTAAGAGCTTGTTGTCAACAGTGACTGGTAAATTCAAATAGTCAGATTGGCCTAAATTTGATACTACGGAAGTTATCACTGCTCAAGAAAATGTAGTAAGAAAGTAATTTTGTATTTGAATGCTAAAATTGATTGTCTTTTGTTTTTGTAGCTGAGAGTTTGTCAAGAATTCACAGGAATTCAGATAGTCAAAATAACTAAAATTGGGTACTACAGAAGTTATCAATACTCAGGAAATTGAAGTAAGTAGTAATTTCATATTTGTTGGCTTAAATTACAAATAATAACACTGATTTTTTGTTTATTGTAGCTGAGAGTTTGTTCAAAAGTTACTGGTAATTGAGATTATCAGAACGGCAGATGTGTAGTACAGTAAAACGTCCCTTACCTGGGCGGCTTGGGACAGAGAGGTGCCCGTAACTAGGAATTGCCCATATCTCAGAAGCAATACATTTTTAATTGGAGTAACTTGAAAACTACAAATTATTTGCCTTCGCCCACTGTTTTAATTGCAATTTTCTATGATTTACCTGCCCGGATAATAGAGTTGCTCGTATCTTAGACGTCCGGATAAGAGACGTTTTACTGTACTACAAAAGTTACCATTAATCAGGTAAGAGAGTAATTTTGTATTTGTTTGCTGAAATAAAAGGTCATAACTGCTATTAGCTATAGTGTTGGCATGAACTAAGCTAAAACATAGTAACAATACTGTAGTTTTATGTTACCTAACTAAGCGAGTTCGCTCGCCATTTGTGCTCAAGCACATCACTAGTTTGACGTACGTATGTCATTTTGTACTTTGACCCTCGCGTATTTTTGTGTTTGCTCCGTGTTCAACCCCGTCCCATACTTCACTAAACAGAATCCTTTTGCGGGTGCAGTTAAAACTCAAAAACTTATGGGAGCTCTATTTCTAGTGGTGGTGGTAAGTTAATACGCTATTTGTCGCAGTTATAAGCCCTACGCAACAGTATTTACTTAAAAATTCATTGTCCGCTAGACTTAGTCTCGCAAGCCAGACCCTAACACTCCGTGTAGGGTCTGAGGAAATTCAGTACATGAAGTTGTTCCGCTAAGTGTCAGCACTTTTTCTAAGGCACGCGCGATGACGGAAATATACAATTCACAACTCGCAATGGTTTACGCGCACTGCAATAAAATCCCAATGATATCGATTGAGTTCCTTGGCAATAAACATTCGTGCATTGTTACTAGTGATGTGCTTGAGCACAAATGGCGAGCGAGCCTGATAGTTAGGTAACATGAAACTAAGTATTGTTACTATGTTTTAGCTTAATTCATGCAAAAACTATAATAGCCGTTATGACCTTTTATTTCAGCAAACAAATACAAAATCACTCTCTTACCTGATTAAAGGTAACTTTGAGATTACCAGTAACTCTTGAACAAGCTCTCGGCTACGATAAAAAAATAAACCAGTGTTATTATTTGTAATTTTAGCTCCGTATTTCCCCTAAAACGGCGAAGTTTTGAAATTAAGTCTGGAAAAGGGTCTTCAATGCCATAGTAACCGGTCAAATCAACTTTTTGTTTCTTGAAAAGCAAGCGTTTTCGCAGAAATTTTCTCACACTTTGGAGCTTTAAGTATAAAGTAAGGCTAGCTTAATGCTGTATTTTCAGAATAAACTGTGGGGTCAAGCCTAAAAAGCCGTGTTTTTTGGAGAAAAAAAGTTCCCCGCGCGCGCGTTTAATTACATACGTACGTCCAAACATATATACAAATAAATAAACTAGGGGTGCGCTCGAATAGCGCAAATGCAAGGCGAGCGAGCACTCTTTTTACAGAAAATAGGACAGAAATTACATGGCAAAGCGTAATTAGAAGCGCGGGCGAAATATTTTGACGTACGTATACATACATACATATATATATATCTGAAATCTCAATTGAACATGAGTGATAGTCAGCTTCGCTCGCTTCGCTCGCTCACTGAAATAAATCAACAAACATCCCCGATTTTCAGTTGTGTTACCCCTGTAAGTGTCTCGCTCGCTACGCTCATTCGCCAATTAAATACCTGGAGCAAGTGATGACGTATTACTGCGCATGTTCGCTACAATTTTCATGGTATTAGTTGACACAAAACAGTCTAAGCAATTTCACCAGACCCTCCTCCTTCCCTTTTCCAGCTCTTCGCGTGTGCTTCTCTGTATGGTCGTGGGAGGGGGGTCTGGCTTGCGAGACTACACTAGACTAACATCGAAGGTAAGTCTTGCATAGGAATGTTCAGTTGTGTGAAAGTATTGTGCGTTACAACTAATACACAAAGAAAACGTTTAAATAACGTGACTTGATTTTGTTGCTTCTTTTTCAATTCAAACAGTTGCTGGGAGCGGTTACTTTGGCATTGAAACCCCTTTACCATATATACATAATTTTAAAACTCGACTTTATTTTAGTAGCTTGAGTGTTAGTAGTTAGAATCAATCGTTTTAGCAATAGTGTAGTTTATGGCTCGCTCGCCATTTGTGCTCAAGCACACCACTAGTTTGCTTATTTGTTTTGTTGTTCACCCGTTTAGTTTTAGTTGTTGTAACTTGCTCATGTTGTGGTTGCCAGCACCTCGTCTTCTCTGGTTCTCGTCATGTACGTGAACTGTCTTAGTCTTGTACGAACTGTCTTCATCGTGTCAAACTGTCTTCGCCGTTCACATTGAACTTTCTTCATTGTGTACGTTGAACTCTTCAGTCCGTGTGAGTCATTCATATTTTGTCTCCATACTGTTGTGTGTGTGGTTTGTGAGATTTGTTGTTCTATCTCAGTTACCTTTCATTGAGTTACTGTTC